>Ga0078972_1000244_pt1 | contig 227858 bp, 178 predicted proteins | sample YelNatPaOPGAMG01_FD_67568 | JGI IMG/M metagenome (GOLD analysis project Ga0078972, IMG submission 67568) | Hot spring thermophilic microbial communities from Obsidian Pool, Yellowstone National Park, USA - OP-RAMG-01 (SPADES assembly) (version 2) | ecosystem: Environmental > Aquatic > Thermal...
CTTTCTAAGCAAGCCCGAGCTATCACGCTCACAGGTTTTTATTTCAAAAGCAACATCTTTTTCATTGAAACAAAACTGCCTGCTTCCATCCTATAAAAGTATATTCCAGAGCTGACTTGTCGACCTTCGTCGTTCAGACCGTCCCAGGTAACATGGTACGTTCCAGGAGACATCATATTGTTCACCAGCGTACGCACTTCCTTCCCCAGGATGTCATAGACCACAATTCTCACCGCAGAGGGTTTTGGGACATCAAAAGATATCACCGTCGTTGGGTTAAAAGGATTAGGATAGTTCTGATCGAGCCCAAACTTCGTGGGTAAACCAGCCTTCTCCTCAACGGCTGTAACAAGGAATGACCATGTCTGCGTTGCCGTCAACCCACCTTTGTCCGTTACGACTACCTTGACGGTGACATTACCCCGAGTGTTTGGAAGGGTAATTGTTAACGTACTGTCATGACTGCTCTGGACGACACCATTGACAGTCCAGGTGTATGAAAGCGTATCGTAGGGATTCACCTGCTGAACAGTCACACCAAACGTCATCGAAGAACCGCTTCCAACGCTATCTGGCAGCTTGGCGGGTCTATAACTCAATATCGTAGGTTGAACGTACCTGATTGTGACTGTTATCGGCACAACCATTGAATCATAGGCACCATAAGGATCAGTTGCCTTAAATGTCACGTTGTACAAACCCAACTGCATATAGCTCGGCCGCCATGAAAACGTATGCGTCGAGTCATTAAACGTCGCACCTGTCGGGAGTCCTGAGGCGCTATAACTAATCACATCATTATTCGAATCGGTAGCTGTTACTGTGAATGACAAAGAATCAAGTTGCATCACCGTTTTCGGGCCCACAGCTGTAAAGTGCGGCCTGTAATTAGTTATGCCGGTGATCGAGCCACTTATCGTACCCACGGATGGACTTCCTTCGTTGTATTGGAAACTGGACAACGAAAGTGCCGACGTTCCTGTTTTTGCGATCGTTCCGGTTACATAGATCAATACTCCCTGGCCCGTTAACGCAGTGCTCCCTGCAGCCGCCACTTTCAGCGTGTCGACCGCTCCACCAGGCACAATATTGGTTATAATCTGCATAGATGAGGATAGGGTGTTGCTTGTAGAAACTCCAACGCCACTAAGCATCGTCGGATCAAAGACCAGAGAAAACTGGAACGAATAGATGGTCTGGCCAGCAAGGCTGTTCGTGTTGATAGGGACAAGCACCGTTGATCCCACCCGACCTGTGTCGGCTGGAATCGCAACAGCTAGCTTAGGAACTCCCACTGATCCATTTGTTAACGTCACAGCTGGCGTACCCTCGTTAAACTGGAAGTTCTGAAGCGTCAGAGGACTAGTTCCAGTCGAGACCAGCTGCACGTTTATGTTAACGAGCGTTCCACTTCCGCTAAGGGCTGATGTACCCGAAGCAGCAACCTTAAGTGTATCACCAGATATAATGTTGTAGAAGAGCTGCATGTTATTCGAGATCGTTCCAGCGGTCGTGACGGAAGTTATCTTCACAACACTGCTATCAAACGCCATCGTAAACTGATACGAGTAGACATTCTGGCCTGATAAACTACCAACTGTAACTGGCAACGCCACAGTTGTACCAGCTTGTCCAGTTATAGTTGGCAGGCTTACCGTCACCTGCGCAATACTCAAACTGCTCTGTAGTATGAGCATAGCGAAGGCGAGAGCCACTATCTTCATTACATCTCTGCTATATTTAAACATTTTACTCACCTTTCTTTTATTAGTCCGTCCCGCCTTAAAGGCGGGACGGCGTTCGCTTTGCTCTTTACTTCAGGAGCAACATCTTTTTCATTGACACAAATGAACCTGCCTCAATGCGGTAGAAGTATACACCACTTGCTACCTGCTCACCAGCATTGTTCAATCCATTCCATGTCACCGAGTAATATCCAGGCTGCTGGACTCCGTCTACAATCGTTCTTACCAATTGGCCAGTAACGCTGTATATTCGGAGCGTAACGTTAGCCTGTTTTGCAAGCTGATACTTTATCGTCGTTGTCGGGTTGAACGGATTCGGATAGTTCTGGTCAAGAGCGAAGCTATTCGGAACGGACTTCACTTCGACGGAGGACAGATTTTCCATGTCGTTCTCATTGATCATTGCGCTTCCGACTACGTTGGCCCTTGCAGCCTTATCTGAAAGTTTGAACTGAATCGTCGCAACGTTGCCGGCAGATAGAGGCGAGACACCTGCCATGGCTAATTTAAGTACGCCATTGCTTACATGGTACGCAAGCTGCCAATCCCTCGGCATATTGCCTGCGACACCCTGCACGCTCACAGCCTGTCCGATGGCCAGGCTCATTTCAATCGAATTGACGCTGTGTGCATTGTTCAGCATGACTGGCAAGCTCACCATCTCTGCCCCATCAGACACGGGTGTTCCAAGAGAAACTGTACCCGCTGATACCTCAGACGAGACCGTGAACTGCTGACCCTTGCTTGCCTTTGGAGCAAAGTGTACTGTCGTATCGCCAGCGACATAGCGGAGTATCAAGGCCGCATCATAGGCGGTTACTTGTCCGTTTCCGGAAACATCACCCGCCCAGAGTTGCTCAGCATTGAGCGTAGTATCGCCAACTGAATACATGAGAACTAGCGTGGCATCATACGCACTCACAGTTCCATTGCCGCTGACATCACCCTTTACCGTGCTGTGGCTAACCGTCACAGCCGCCATCGTAGTATCAGTTAGGTGTGTCGTAGTATCAGTAGCCACCACGATGACCGTATAAGTCTTGCCAATCTGCGCGAATGTCGGATTCCATGTAAAAACACCAGCAGGCGTAATGCTGGCGCTGTCTATAGCGCTAACCATCGCGTACGTCACTACATGGGCGGTATCGGGATCAATAGCCTTATACGTGAACGTAAAGGGATGCAGATATTTTATCGTCGTGTCATGTAAAGCAATTGCTCCGGCTACCCTAAATGACGGCCTGCCTGTAGAAATCACAGTCACAGTGAACGTAGTATCTGTAGTATCACTAACACCGCCACTGCCCACTGCCTGAACGGTAATAGGATAAGAGTTGCCCCCAGTGTTGTAGCCAATGATCCAGCTGAAACTTCCACTAGAGCTGATCGTTGCACCGCTCGGTGCACTGCCGACGAGCTTAAAGCTAACTGTCTGACCAAGATCCGGGTCAGTCGCTGCGAAAGAAAACTTCAACGTATCACCTTCGTTCTTGGTAACATTACCAAGAGCAGCAGTGAACGTCGGCGGACGATCCGTCTGGCTGTAGGTGAAGATCGTACCATTCGAAGAAATGTGACCCTGGACACCAGTTACACGCACATCAGGTGATCCGTCGGGAAGCGTTGCATTCACATACCCAGCGTCGGTGCCGAGCATTTGCCATGGGTTACTCACGCTCCCTGAATCTCTAACAATGTAACGGATATTTTGAATCTGGCTCGGCGTATACCCTGTATACCCTTGTGCCTGCGCATCGAGGTTATAGACATAGGATTGAGTAAGACCGATGTCTGGTTTGAGATACCAGTAGAAGTTTGGATATCCGGTCAATTGCTGACTTCCATCCGATATCGGGAACCCATTCGAACCGCTGGGTCTTTGATCCACGAAGCTCACCGTCAGGTTAATAGATGACGGCGGCAGTGTATTGAAGTAGAGCGTCAGAGGACGATAGAACGGACCACTAACAGCTGGCGATGCACCTACGGGATAAACAACCTGACTCAAGTTGACACTGGCATTTGTTGCCGTAATATTCAAGAACTTCTGAACATTGCCGAACACATAGCTTGTGTCCGTCTTTATGAATCCTTGTGTCGGTTGACCAACTCCGTTGTTACTTTGCGACAAGATTACGGTGTTAGAACCGGTAACAAGGATGCCCTTATTCAACATAAGAGTCGAGCCATTGGTCGCAAAATCAAGATTACCGCCGGAAAGCGTCACAGTGTTGCCTGCAGTGGCCTTACCAATAGTAAGGTTAACAGATGCCGGAACTGTCTGAGCAGGGCCCTTCAGCACCAGGTTTGTATTTGCCGAGCCACCAAATGTGACCGCAGCCGAAGCACCAGTGTTCGCAAAGAAGCCTGCGTTACTCGTCTGGCTAACATTGCCGAGCAGGGTTAGTGTATTACCGTTTATGTACAAGCTTCCGCCATCAAAGGTTAACGCCCCGCCAATGGTCAAGCCGGCGTCAAGTTGAACATTTTGCTTAACAGTGATATTACTGGTCTGAGCCGTATGAGCTCCGCTCGATATAGCCCCTAACTCCCTCGTGCTCGTTGTTGTCGCACCATTGTAAACAATGTTAATTGGTCCTAGTGTTACGAGATTCTGGTCAAGGACGCTGGTTCCAGTAGCGTTCAAGACAAGTGTAGCACCAGATGCCATCGTCACAGTTTTGCTATTCGTCGTTGCGTTTAGCATATTCGCGAGCGTCAGTGTTCCGTTGATCTTGATGTTGCCCGTCAGCACAACGCTCCCACCTGACGCCATATTTACCGTAACATTATTGATAATGTCGGACGCTGGGACTTCGACACCTGTATTTATGGCACTTCCCGATGTCGTGTAGCTCAGGTTCACACTACTGCCGAAAGTGGGAGGCATATCGAGTACGTCTGTGTTTGCCTGCCTCTCGATCGTGGCGCCACTTCCAAGTATGAGTGTGCCTGCGGCAGCGGGTGTTGCGGTAGTCAAAGGAGCACCTAGCGTGAGGTACTTGTTAACCGTAAACGCGGTCTGTGTCGAATTTATAGCGGCTTGCAGCACCTGTAAGTTGTCAACTGCCCACCCGGTACCAGGATTGAAGGTCAAACCAGATCCGTTGAATTCAAGGGATCCACTGGACATGGTCCAGTTTCCAGTAGTCCGCGTGAATGCGCTGGCACCCCCCGTTACAACTAAATTATCGATACCGATGTTTATATTTCCCTGCGTCTGAGTGAGAGTAGTGACAGTAAATGTTCTTGGAGTCGCTCCAGAACCGGTTTCTGCGTTTGACTGTAAAGTGACGCTACCTAGGGAATTGACTGTCAAGCTAGTTGCTATTGTGTAGTTCGTTGCTGCGGTAACTACCACCGAACTCCCCGTCAGAGCTACATTTCCACTCATGCTACCAGCAGTACTGGCTACTGTGTAAGTATTCCCTGACAGTGTTAGAGTACCAGTTGTGATCGTGACATTCCCACTTGTATGAGTCAACGAATTGCTGACGGTCATTGAGCTGGCTATGTTAATTGCCTGACCACCGCTCGTAAATGTTAAATTGGGAACAGTAAATGATGAACCAGGCGTCAATCCAACACTGTGTGACGCAGTGGCATTAAGTACCAATGTTCCTCCCCCAGTAACAGTGCCTGACCCAGTTCGATTATAATCAGAAGCGGTACCTTGACCGTCCTGAGTATAACTGTAAGTTGCCAGCACTAGGTTACCAGCGGCCTGCGTTGTTGTCCCATTGACTTCCAGATTGCTCCCGAGAATTAATGTTCCTGCAGTCAAGGTAACAGGACCAGTGAGCAAGGTGCTAGCACCACCTCTTGTATAGGTCAGGGTGCCGTTATTCAGTGTCAATGCTCCGCTGTGCACCGATGTCGATGTGCCAGCAATGGTAACAGAGGCCGTGGGACCTACTGTCGCGTTGCCAACTACAAGGTTCCCGGTGAGCGAGGCGTTGACGCTGTTCATCGCAATAGTTGCTGTAGCACCCGTAGCCGTGCTTGTGCCCTGGATTGTTACATTGCCAGTAATCGATTCGAGATTGTTCGAAGTGAAAGAGGCGCCATTTGCTGTTGGCTCGAAATCGAGGTTCGCGATAGTGTTCTGATCTGAAGTATTCCCTGAACCGTTTATTGATGAGCCGCTGCCAGTTATGGTCAGAACGCTGGCCGCACTGATCGTTCCAGCGACCACACTATTTTGGTTATTGCCTGCCAACGTTATCGTATTCGAAGCACTGCCGCCACCAAGAGTCGCACCGGTCGCAACATTCAACGCACCGTTAATAGTGACGTTATACGGAGTAGTTGCATCAAAATTGAACGACGCGTTGTTACTTAAGGTTAGGCTCCCCTTGATGGTTACGGGACTAGTACTGGTTAGGGTGAGTGTGTTCCCAGTGGTTGAAATTGTCAGATTTCGAACGTGCCCCACGGTGAATTCACTCGTTCCGGCGGCAACACTTGTTCCACTGGATAAGTTTCCATTATAAGTAAGGTCATAGTCCGTGTTCTGAGCATCGAACGTCGCACTAGCCCCAAGTGTTATCCCAGACGAGGTTACAATGTTGCGTACGACACTTGCCGAAGCGCCAGTTGGGCTAAGATCGTTGCCGGCAGATACACTTAGAGTACCCGTTGCTAAAGTCAGGACACCGTTAAATAAAAGACTGGAATTAACAGTAGCGGTATTACTGCTGCCCACATCGACCGTAATATATGAATATGTACCACTACCACTTATAGTTATTCCACTTGCGGCATTCCCGCCGGCGACAGTTGTACTACCGCCGAGAATCACTCCACCGCCACCTGAAGCACTGTAGGTGCCGTTGTTAACCATGCTCGCATTATTAGCATTCAAAATAATGTTCAATGTACCGAGCGCAACATTCGTGCCCGCATCGATCTTCACTGTACCACTTGCGCGGATAGATGCACCCAGCGTAATTGTTCCACCCGTGTTATTGAACTCCAGGTTTGCTATCTGGAAATTAGGGCCACTGTTAACTGCTTGAGCCGCAGAACCATTAAACAAAAAGTTAGAACCTGCATTGGCAGTAAAGGTTCCGCTTGTACGATTGAAATCACCCTTCACAGCAAGAACACCACTGGTTCCACCGCCCAGGGTGATATTGCCTGTCTCAGTCAGGCTCGCGACTGTCAAGGTTACAGCGTCATTAACGCTGACTGAACCAGTGACAGTCATGTTGCCAGCCGTCATATTTCCAGTAAATGTCACGTTCGAGCCGGAAGAAACTGTCACATTGGGGATAGTTCCTCCTCCTGTGAAGGAGACGGTAGCTCCTGTCACATTGAAGCCACCTGCAGAAGTCGACGTAACCGTTCCACTCACGGTGTGGGTGACACTGGTTCCATTCAGGGTAACCGTGTTCCCGCTCAGCGCAACAGTCCCAGCGTTTGTGAGAGTCCCGGACAAAGTGAGCGGTCCATTAACATTCACCGTTCCAGCGCTATTGTTATTTGTGAGATTACCAATACTACCACCCGCCAAATTCAAGATTCCATTCGCCGCAGTGTTTTGGACATTCAAGGTGACATAGGTGTTCCCTGAGCCGGACTTATTTGCAATCACAGAACCAAGCGTCAGTGTTCCTGCGGCATCATTGCTCGCCACAACAGTCACATTGTAGCTGGAGTTGCTTTGAGAATTGACTAGAGAAACCGTCGAATCAAACACGATAGAACCAGTTGACTGGTTGTCAGCCAAATAAACTCCTGAGCTAGAAAAGTCTCGCGCAGCAGTTAGGGTAGCAGCACTCCATGTCGCAGCACCGTTGAAAACTATGCTCCCCGTGTTAGTATTTAGCACCGATCCAAGATTTGCACTAGCGGTACCATCAGTTATAGAGAAGCTAACGGGACTCGAGAATGTGACGGTTCCTGTTCCGCTGTTCGTAATATCAGCGGTATTCATAGTAACCGCCCCACTAAAAGTGGCATTGCCACTACTTACGGTGATCCCGCCGATAGTTGAAATCGCGTTTGGAAATGTGACAGTAGTACCGGCTGTCTTGCTGACCGTAATTGTGCCCGTTCCATAGTTTCCATAATTTGCCTCAGGACCAGCGGTAATATTGCTGCCACCATTGTAAACCAAGCTGACGTTCGCACCAACCTGTGGAGCTTGATTTGTAAATGCAGATGCCCCACTGATTGTTATCGTGCCATTGTTTGCCAACTGAACAGCAGAGCTCGTCGGTATGTTCACTGATCCAGCAGTCAACGTCAGAAAACCCGAGCTTATGGTAAGATATTCATTACCACTTGCCTGTACAAAGGTTAATGTTCCTCCGGGTATATTGAAAATGAATTGACCTGCGGAGAGATTGACCTGATTATTTGCGTTAAGTGTTTGCAACTTTATGGTCAGGCCTGACGTAAGATTGGAGTACGTTGTAGAATTAATATTGACATTCCCACCTGAGCCATCGACACCATTGTAACTACCTGCCATGATAACAAGGGTGCCGTTGTTAGCGAGAGCCGACAGCCCAGCGCCAATCGATGCTTTCGGTCCGGTTCCCGCTGGACTATTAGTCGGGTTCGCACCAGTATACGTGTCGGACCCATTGGTGACGTCCACATACACGGTACTCAGTCCCTGAGCTAGCGTGACACTTGCCGTAAGCAAGACGGCCAAAAGAGCCATCGCAGGGCCCCGCCACAGAGTCGAGCGGCTGAACCGTCTTAAACTGAATAGTTTCTTTAACATTGTACCTCCTTTGATGATTTACTTTTTCTTCGAATGATACTGCAAATAAACGGGAAGACTTTTGGAGAGCTGCATATCCCCCCTTCCCCACCTCTTATTACTACTAGAACTTTTACCTTCGGAATCAAAACTAAACTCGTAGCAATCAGAATTCATCATACTCCAGATTAGATTGTCTTGGTTCTTTTAAACTTATGCATATTCTGCTTCTTTGTCAACGTAAAAATGAGCATTCTTTTTTGCATGCCTCTCTAAACGTCCAGCAATTTTTGACCGGTCTCATCTCACTTTGACTTGTGAATTATAACATGTATACAGCATTTAGTCAAGCTTTTTTTGAAAAATTTTTTATGCCGCACAGCAATTAAAATTGGCTCAGATTCACAATCTTTACTTGACCGGTTAGTATTTCAAATGTTCTGCAGCTCTAATCTTTGCAGGCACAACAATCTCTTTAAGTCTCAACGCTACCCGATGATGCGGAGGAAAATATCGTACCATCAGTTTGACCTTTTTCTTATCAGCTAAACTGAGAAGTTGCGATGCACATTCGAGTTCTAGTGCAATTGGTTCTTGTACAAAGAGGTCCATTCCCACACGCATAGCTTTTTCGCGAAAGGGTCGTGTACGTTTATCCTTCAGAATGCTCGCCTCAGTGCGCTAGGGATCAGGCCCAGCTTCATGAATTTCAATTGAATGTAGTTTGTGATTTTGTGATAGGTTAGTAGATTTTTTTATTTCGCAATCTCACGGACTACTACAGCTTCAAAAGCTTTTCGCCGTGACTTATATACTTCTATTGCATAAACCATCCCTATCATTAAAGAAATGACAATCACTGCTACCACAGCAGCAAGCCATGGATTTACACCCCCAACAATCATTTGCGCCAGCCCTATGTTAAATGGTGACCCGTAAACTATCATCAGGTGAACAACATACACTGCCAGTGAATGTTTTCCTATTGCTGGAAGTATTTTTGGAAGCCTTTGGACACGTCGAGTCGAGTAACCTATAAACGCTCCAACAAGTGTTACTATGCCAAATCTCAACAGGTTTACAGCTGGAAGTGCTCTCCAGTAATCAACATAAGGAGATACAAATATGAGTTGAATTGGGAAGAACAGGCAAAAACCTGTAATTGAAATTAAGGATGCAAAAAGAAGATTCCTCGAAACAACAAAGGCTTTCAATTCCTTCGGAATGAGGAGCGCTGTTACACCGAAAGCTGCTCCTGCAAAGAGGTATCCTGAAAACGGAAAAAATGTGAAAAAAGAACCTGCCCGAAAAGTCATATACGGATAAAGAAAACTTGGAAGGATCTTTTCCCACTGAATAGGCTCTGTGATAGGGGCAAGGACAAGGGCAAGAAATGCCAGTCCAGCGTATGCTTTTCGCAAAGTTCCTAATTTGTGTACAAAAATAGCAGCCAGGAGGATAATTGCTAAGGAAAATGAAATGATATGCAGAGCATCCACTAGCAGAAATATTCTCCATTCTTCATTAGACACACTCGATATGTCATATATCAAATGTAGTGGGAAATGCAAGCCATACCCCAATAATAATAAAGTGAATATTCGCCTGACCCTTCTTACTCGCGCTTTGCGTGTAACGAAAATCACCCCGTTGTTTTCCTTCACAGATGCTATCACGAAAGCAAAACCAGACGTAAAGAAAAAGAAAGGAGCTGTCAAACCCCTGAAAAATGTCCAGAACTGGAAAAGAAAACTTGAGCTATCCTTGTAGGCAGGACTAAGAACAGCATCGATTGTGTGTCCTTCTACCATCAACAAAACCCCAATTGCCCGAAGTAAATCAAGCAATATTAAGCGATTCTTACCTTCCATAGAATACTATAAACTATGCAATCATCTGTATTGCTTCAGGAATTCCAGTCTCTCCTTTAATTGAGAAGCAGGAACGAGCAACCTGTCCTTCCCAAAGATTGCATCTGCTGGGTTGGTAAATGTAAGTTCAAAATCTTTGCTCATAACGATTGCCTCTTCAGGACAGACCTCTTCACAAAATCCGCAAAATATACAGCGTAGCATATTTATCTCAAATATTTCGGGATAACGCTCTTTATCAAGTTCCGTCTCCGCTGCCTGGACCTGAATGGCCAACGATGGGCACACTCTGGCACAAAGTCCGCAAGCAACGCAACGCTCAACCCCTGTTTCATCTTCCGCAACAAGAACAGGCCTTCCTCTAAATATTGCGGGTGGGTCCCATCTCTCTTCTGGATACTGGCGTGTGAATTTTCGCCTGAAAAGAGCCTTGAATGTTAAAGACATTCCGCGAAAGATCTCGGGAAAGTATAACCGCTCCCATAATGGCATCTTTCGACTGACTTTTGCTACATAACTGGATCCATTGCTGCTATTTCGCATGATAATCTCCACAAGCTCTTCTTTTCACTACTTAACGAGAAGGAGGACTGCTCCAGTTCCAAAGACATTAACTATCGCAAGCGGAAACAAGACCCTCCAACCCAAATTCATTAGTTGATCATAACGAAATCTTGGCAGGCTCCACCTAACCCACATGTAAATAAAAATGAAAACCCCAGCCTTTAACATTACCGTCAATATCTGAACAAGGGCTGCGACATTTGGCGTCATTGCAGAATAATTAACAAAAGGCAGCTGCCATCCACCAAAATACAGAGTTGCCATAAGAACACTAGATGTAATCATGTTTGTATACTCTGATAAGAAAAAGAGCCCCCAGCGCATTCCACTGTATTCTGTGTGGTACCCTCCTACGAGCTCCGGCTCGGCTTCGGGCAAATCAAACGGCAATCTGTTTGTTTCTGCAAAAGCGGCAACTATAAAAACCACGAAACCAAGTGGTTGATACAAAATATTCCAGTGCCATCCTACTTGTGCTTCGACGACCCTGTCAAGCTGCAATGTGCCATTTACCATCAACACACCAATTATGCTCAGTCCTAGCGAAAGCTCATAACTAATCATCTGTGCAGACGACCTCAATCCTCCCAACAAAGAGTACTTGTTATTTGATGACCACCCGGCGAGAGTGATCCCATAAACTCCCAACGAAGATAGAGCAAGGATGAAAAGTACGCCGACATTTACATTAGCTATCATTAAGCCGATTTTATGTCCGCCAATTACCAGGTAGTTGCCAAAGGGTACTACTGCCAGTGCTGAGATTGCAACCGTAATTGAAATTATAGGTGCTAATGCATGAACAAATCGATTGGCGTTGGCAGGCACAATTAGTTCCTTTAATACCAATTTCAGCACATCAGCAAATGGCTGGAACAATCCTTTTGGCCCAACCCGGTTCGGACCAATTCGGTCTTGAATGTATGCGCTCACTTTTCGTTCAACAAAGACAAGGTACGCCACTGTGCCGAGCACAACCAACATTAAAACAGCTATTTTGATAATTGCTTCTAGTACCATATTCTCAAACAACCGCTTGTTCTTTGGTTTTTATTGCTTTTGTATTACCTTGCGCCAGGGAAGCCCCACGATCACCAAGCTTTGCATACGACAAGCCCTTAAAGGCTGGTATGGTCTCTGCAATCTCATCAAACACCGCCTCTGCAGAGCTATATTTCATTTTATCACCGAGTATCCCGGCAAGGGCTGAAATTATCTTCCAGGCAGGCCGGACATTTCTTCGGAGGCCTTTATTCCATTTATCATACGGACTGCCGAACTTATCAAGCCTGCTCATGGTAAACCTACCTGGTACCCTTTCCTGTTCAAGAGTGGCAATTGCAGGACGAAAAAGCTGTACTCTCCCTTGAAAATTCACGAATGTCCCGTATTTTTCAGCGAAGGTTGCACTGGGCAAAACAACATCAGCAAGTGCAGATGTCTTGTTTCGTCCCCAGTTGATCAAAGCAAGGAAATCTAGTTTTCCAATGAGCTGCTCTCTTTCGTCGGATGTAGCAACTTCATCTTCCATAACAAGAAGGGCCTTAATTTTTCCTGCGGCAACCAATTCAAAGATCTTCTGCACATCAAGATCTTTCGAACCAATAACACCAACCTCTCTCGCCCCAAGACTGTTAGGCGTCTTGTCCGCTCTAATTAAAAGGTCATCTTCATCTCCCTCTATGACATGAGCGAGAAAAGCAATGTTCGAGGTGCCGAGTACCTCCCGTGCAAATTTTTGAAGGACATAGTTGTCCTCATTAGTAGAATAGGGTGATCCAATTACAGCAATCTCATCCTTTGAGAATTGTTTCAACCCTTCGGCTGCATAAGCAAGTGCTTCATCCCAACCAGCTTCTTGCAAAATGCCATCCCTCTTTACAAGTGGCGAGGTAAACCGATTAGGAGAATTGACATGCCTAAAACTGTTTAGTCTACCATTGTCACACATCCAGTAACTGTTCACATGAGGATTGTACCTGGGCGTCAATCTCAATATCTCATTATCACGAACCCAGACATTAATGTTGCACCCACGCGCACATCCAACGCATATGCTTTCCGTGGATGAAGTTTCCCATACCCTTGCTTTAAACCTGTAATCACGGCTTGTGAGAGCACCTACAGGGCACAAATCGATGACATTCATCGAATAAGGATTATCAAGTTCCATCCCAGGAAATGTATCTATGAATACGCGGTCACCTCGCTCTACAAAGGTAAGTGTAGGCTTTTTTACAACTTCATCTGTGAACCTGATGCATCGCGAACACATTATACATCTCTCTGCATCAAAAACAACATTCGGTCCGAGAGGAACCCGCTTTGGTTTATGGTTTTTCTTTTCCTCGAAACGACTACTGCCAGGTCCGTGGCTGTAAGTGTAGTCCTGCAAATTGCATTCTCCCGCCTCGTCACAAATTGGGCAATCAAGTGGATGATTAATCAAAATGAATTCAAGTACGCCCTTGCGAGCCTCCACAGCTTTCGAAGAGTTCACATGCACAACCATTCCATCGGTCACCTGAGTCGCGCAGGCAATCACAAGCTTAGGCATCTTTTCTACTTCCACAAGACACATTCTGCAATTACCTGCAACAGACAGTCCCGGATGGTAGCAAAAGTGGGGAATATCTATACCAGCTTTTGCAGCAGCGCGAATTATTGTTGTTCCAGGTTCAACTTCAACTGTCTTACCTTCTATGGTTACTTTCACCATCTTTCTTCACCAATCGTTAAATTTCCCAAATCTTAACGCAGAACCTCGTCAACGGGTATATATTCAAATCCAAAAGCGTCAGCAACACCTTTATAAGTTATCTTTCCAAAGGCCATGTTCAGACCAAGCTTAATTTCGTGATTCGTCTTGCACGCTTTCTCCCAGCCATTGTCCGCAATTTCTATTGCATACGGAAGTGTGGCATTAGTTAAAGCAATTGTTGAAGTAAATGGCACAGCCCCCGGCATATTAGCGACACAGTAATGCAACACACCATCGACAACAAAGGTTGGATTCTCGTGAGTCGTCGGCTTGCAAGTTTCGATACACCCCCCTTGGTCAACTGAGACGTCGATGATTACTGCTCCATCTTTCATGTCTTTCAACATATCTCTGGTAACCAACTTGGGAGCCTTCGCACCTGGAATCAGTACTGCACCAATCAGCACATCTGCACGCGATGCAGCTTTTCGAACATTATGAGGGTTGGATGCGAGAGTCACTACATTCCTGGGCATTACATCGTCTAAATAACGGAGCTTCTGCAAATTTGAATCAAGTATTGTGACACGAGCTCCCAATCCAGCAGCTATGCGCGCAGCATTCTGACCAACAACTCCCCCACCAAGTACAACTACGTCAGCTGGCTCCACTCCTGGCACCCCACCGAGTAAGATCCCTCTCCCTCCCATAGTCTTTTCTAAATATTTTGCGCCCTCCTGCGGAGCCATCCGACCGGCGACTTCGCTCATGGGAACAAGAAGAGGCAGGGATCCATCGGCCTTTTGAACTGTTTCATAAGCAATGCAAATGCCTTTTCTTTTCATCATTGCTTCAGTCAATTTCTTACTTGCAGCAAAATGAAAATAAGTAAAAACTATTTGACCTTCTCTAATTAGCCCGTATTCAGGTTCAATAGGTTCCTTGACTTTCATTATCATGTCTGCTTTCGCATATACTTCAGCGGCCGTCGGTACTATTTTTCCGCCAGCTTTCTTGTAAAGTTCATCAGGGAAACCACTTCCGAGGCCTGCATTCTTTTCGACAAGTACTTTGTGCCCATGAGCTATCAACAATTCAACCCCTGCAGGGAGTAGAGCAACGCGGTTCTCATTTGGCTTAATTTCCTTGAGCAACCCGACAATCATTTTTGTTCTCCTTGAGTAATTTTTTCTAAGAGTCTGTCAACACTTTAAGCGCTGCCTTTTGGGAAGACGCTGCAATGGCACCGACGATCACAATCATCGGTCGAAAAATATACCCAACAGTGGCCGAATAAGCAATTTACATATTTGGCACAATCTTTAAGTCAGCTTCAATAATCCCCCTGTCTTGATGAAGAAGAACACAGAACTTAACTTCAATTGGAAAGAGAGCTACAAGGATATAATCAACGGCCTCTTTTGAGTTGGCTCACTTGAAAATGGAGAATATAAAATTGGGTTACAAAGAAGAACTTTTGAATAAAATTAAATCAAAAGAAGCAAAGATTGCAATAGTTGGACTGGGTTATGTAGGACTCCCACTTGTCATTGAATTCTCAAAGAGAAATTTCAAAGTCATTGGCTTCGATATCGACCCAATTAAGGTTGAAAAACTAAACGAGGGCAAATCATATATTAAGCATATTAAGCCAGATACAATCCAAAGTGTTAGGCACAATTTTCACGCCACTGTTGATTTTTCAAAGCTCGCAGGCACAGATTGTATTTTAATTTGCGTTCCAACTCCTCTCGGTCAACACAGGGAACCCGATATGACATTCGTATTTGAAACCGGCAGGACAATTGCAAAATACCTCCGACCCGGACAACTTATCTCCCTTGAATCCACAACCTATCCTGGAACAACAGATGAGGACTTAAGAAAAATTTTGGAGCAATCTCAACTGAAGGCTGGCATAGATTTCTTTCTTGCCTTTTCCCCTGAACGCGAAGATCCAAACAACGAGAATTTCTCCACCAGTACAATCCCTAAAGTGGTCGGTGGCATTAATAAGGATTCGCTTGAAGTAGCAAAAGCGCTGTACGATCAAATCACCTTGCAAACCGTTCCAGTCTCTTCAGCTAAGGTAGCGGAGGCAACAAAACTTCTTGAGAATATTTACCGTGCCGTGAACATTGCCCTCGTCAATGAACTAAAAATGCTTTTCGATAAAATGGGAATAGACATTTGGGAAGTAATTGAAGCGGCAAAGACCAAACCGTTCGGATTTCAACCGTTTTATCCAGGACCTGGATTAGGCGGACATTGCATCCCAATTGATCCATTTTACCTGACCTGGAAAGCAAGGGAATATGATTTTGTCACCAGATTTATTGAACTGGCAGGCGAAATTAACACCCAGATGCCTCTGTATGTGGTTCAAAAGACAGTCGATGGATTGAATCAAAGGGGGAAAAGCGTAAAAGGGGCATCCATACTGGTTCTTGGCATCTCATATAAGAAGGATGTTGACGACCTGCGAGAATCACCATCCCTGCGAATCATCGAATTGCTCAGACAAAGAGGAGCATCCGTTGATTACAATGATCCATACACTCTTATAATGCCCAAGACACGAAGTTACAATTTCGAAATGGCCTCAGTGGAGTTAACTGCGGAACGCTTGAAGAAATACGACTGTGTGATAGTAGCAACAGATCACTCAGTTTATGACCCTAAACTTATAGTTGAAAATTCCAGCTTAGTAATCGATACGAGGGGCTTTATAAAAAGAGCGGGGATAACTGCTGAAAACGTGATTCAAAGCTGAAAAACCAATTGGCAGAAACGTGTTATACATGATTCGTCATTGGTGAATTATACCACTCAAATCCTGCGCCGGCACAAGAGTAAAACAGTCTCCCACGTAACTCATATGTGCGACCTCGGTGGGAGTCGAACCCACAACCTACGGCTTAGAAGGCCGTTGCTCTGTCCAGTTGAGCTACGAGGTCGTAGCTTATCTAAATTATCACTAATTCGACGCACTTTCAAGAACCACGCAGCTGCAAAGAAAAAGATTCTCTGGATGGATTAAATTAGCTTCAGCTAAGGGAAGAAACGATGATTTTCCGAGCAGATTAATTTAAATTAAATGAGGTATGCGAATCCTGGTCGTCGAAGATGAAATAAAAACAGCCTCTTACCTGAAAAAGGGGTTGTCGGAAAATGGATTCATGGTAGATACGGCGTCAACAGGGTCAGAGGGAATTTCCTTGATTAAAAACTATCATTATGATCTTTTGATCCTTGACGTAATGCTTCCTGACTATAATGGGTGGAATATTATCAGGGAAGCGCGTCAGCAAGGTTGTCAAACGCCAGTAATTTTCCTAACTGCACGGGACTCCGTGAATGACAGGGTTTACGGCCTTGAACTGGGCGCCGACGATTACCTTGTCAAGCCATTTGCTTTTTCTGAGCTCCTGGCAAGAATAAGAACTATTCTGCGTCGTGGGCCTGTGCGTTTAAACGAGATTCTTTCGGTGGCAGATTTGGAACTCGATTTAAAGAGAATGCGGGCCACTCGCAATGGAAAGACAATTGATTTAACCCCAAAAGAGTTTTTGCTCCTTTCCCTTTTTGTCCAGCGCAAGGGAGAAGTCCTGTCGCGTACGCTCATCGCTGAGCAAGTTTGGGATATGCATTTCCATAGTGATACAAACGTTGTCGATGTGGCGGTCCGCAGACTCCGTCAAAAAATGGACGATCCTTTTTCTAAAAAACTAATACGAACCGTGCGGGGCGTTGGATACGTTCTTGAAGATCCTGAGAATTAATCGACGCTGTTTTACTTAATATGAAAAAAAACATCTCAATTAAAGCAAAGCTAACAATTCTTTTTTCAATATTTTCATTTTTGATTCTGACTTTCTCAGGAATGATTCTAAACTGGACACTGTCGGCAAACCTTGGCAGGGAGGATACCGACTTTCTAATTGGGAAAATTCACGTCCTGCGATCCATTTTGAGTAGGCATCCGACTGATAAGAATATGCTTGAAGAAGAGGTAAAGTGGGAAGCTGGACCCCTTGAATTCACCAGATACTATGCAAGGATACTCGATGAAAATAACGATATATTAATTGAACGTTCTGAAATGCAGAGATTCCTTCCTCCTTCAGTTTTCCCACAGCCCGTGCCGTACAATTCGGCCGCTAAATCCGCACTGATTTGGAAGTCACCAGATGGGAAAACATTTGAAATGTTTTCTGCATATGCAAAGGTTGGCAACGAGCCCAAAAAATTTTATACGATTCAATTAGCACTCGACATATCTTACGAGAAAAAACTTTTACGTGATTTCAGGTCGCGACTCGCTGTCATTCTATTCCTCGGCGTACTTCTGTCAGGTGCTGCTGGCTATTTTACCGCGAGAAAAGGACTTGACCCATTACAACGAATGACAGAGTTGGTCACTAGAATTTCGGCCTCTCGACTAAGTGATCGCATCCAAAATGATGACTTTCCGGGTGAATTGAAGTCACTGGCTGGCTCTTTCAATGAAATGCTCGAACGCCTCGAAGAGTCATTTGAACGTCTGTCCAGATTTTCCACAGACATCGCTCACGAGTTGCGAACCCCCATTAACAATCTAATGGGAGAAACAGAGGTGGCGCTTTCAAAGGACCGCACATCGTACGAGTATAGAGAAGTTCTCGAGTCCAATCTTGAGGAATTTGGAAGATTGTCGAAAATGATCGATAATCTTCTCTTTATTGCACGAGCTGAAAATGCAAAAGAAGTGATTGCTAGGTCCCAACTCGACATAGAAAGCGAGGTGCGAACAATTTTTGACTTTTATGAGGCACTTGCAGAAGAATCTGGAATCCACCTCTCATTCAAGGGGGGTGGCCTCGTGTTTGCTGATTCACTTTTGTTCCGACAGGCAGTAAGTAACCTAATCTCAAACGCAATAAGGCATGTCAACAGCGGAGGAATAATAGAGGTTGGCACAAAGAGCAAGAACGATGGATCTGTTGAAATTTATGTCACGGATAACGGAGACGGAATCCCGCCTCATGAGCTGGAGAGAGTCTTCGACCGCTTTTATCGTGGAGAGTATTCCATTAGGGGTCAGAAGGCTGGCATGGGACTAGGGTTGTCCATAGTAAAGTCAATTATGCAGCTCCATGGAGGCACTGCTGCAATCAAAAGTGAAGGAGGAAAGGGAACAACTGTAACGCTCTCATTTCCGGGCCAATTCTCTGTGAAATGATACATACTGAATTAGGACAGCGGGTTATTTAATGCCTAAAACGACCAAATTTAAGTGCTAATGTTGGAAGTACAACGAGATTTAGCAGTGTAGATGCCAGGAGACCTCCAAGTATAACAATTGCCATAGGCCCTTCGATTTCTCGTCCAGGAGTCCCACTCCCCAGCGCTAAAGGCAGCAATCCAAGGGCAGTGACGGATGCCGTCATAATTATTGGAGTGAGCCTCTCCGATGCCCCTCTCACTGCCGTTTCCAATCCCCAGACCGCTCCCTCAAAGTTAACAAGATGATCGTAGTGGGCAATCATCATTATAGAGTTTCTCAATGTTATTCCAAATACGGTAACAAAGCCAACTAAAGACCCAACTGAGAAATCTCCACCCGAGGCCATTACTGTGAACACTCCACCCACGAGTGCAAAGGGCAAATTGGCAAGAATTAAAATAAGATTTCTCCAATTTTTCGTCACCAATGAGAGCATAATTAATATTCCTATTGCTGCAACTACCGAATGTAAAATCAGATCTTGCCTCGACCTTGTGGATTCCTCAGCTGAGCCCGAATATGTTATGTAAGTCCCGGGCGGCAGGACAACTCGCTGATTAATTTTGCGTCGTGCTTCATTCATAAATTCCTCCAATCCTCTCCCGGTCACATTGCATGTAACAGTTTGTACTCTCCTCCCAGCATCATGCAGAACAACATAGTTACCTGTGGTTTCGTAAATATTAGCTATTCGACGAAGAGGGACATAAATTCCATTTCCATTCTTAATGAGAAGATTCCCAACATCATCTGGCATCTTGCGATAACGACGGTTCAGTATTACATCGACATCAAACATTTCATTCCCATTGTAAATCTGTCCTACAACATCTCCCTGGTATGCGGTTCTAATTGCATCAAGGACATCCACCGGTTCAAATCCCCACTGAAGTAATGCATCCTTTCTTAGATTAATTGTAAGTTGAGGCATCCCTGGAGGAGATTGTACCTGGATAGAAGTAGCACCTTCTATTTTCTCTAAAACACCTGCAATCTCTTTTGCCTTTTTGTCAAGCACCTGGAGGTCATTGCCGTATATATTAATAACAACAGGATTGGTGTACCCAGATAAAGTCTCATTCACTCGCTCTGTAAGAAAAGTATTTATAGACATTGTTGCACCGACGTAATGAGAAAGAGTATCACGTATAGCACCAAGAGCCAAGTTGGATTTGTCAGCGTTCAAGTTTTTCAGGTCAATCTCAATCTCGGCACTTTGCGTCCCCATAATATCGTCACCAAGCTCAGCTCTTCCGATCCTGACCCCAACAGTCCTGACATAGGGAATTTTCAAAAGTGCGTTGCTTATTTTACTCTCGATACGTTCTGATTCTTTTAATGAAGTCCCGGCCACAAAAGTCGCGTGCGCGATGAAGTGACCCTCCTTAAGCTCCGGCAAAAAAGTTCCCCTCATAAAAGGAATCAAACTGAGTCCGGCCAGAGTTAAAATAGCAATTGCTGCCGCCACAATTTGCCAGTGACTTTCAATCTTATATAAGATATATACATAGTATTTTTTTAGCTGCAAAACGAGTGGCGAATCGACAACTTTTAAATCACGCCTCCCAAGTAGAATCATAGATAACGCTGGAGTCAATGTCAGGGCAACAATAAGTGACGCCAGAACAGACAAGATGTAGGCATATGCCAGCGGAGAGAACAATCGGCCTGCAACCCCGCCCATTGTAACTACAGGAATAAAGACCAGAACGACAGCAAAAGTAGCGTAAACAACTGCACCACGCACTTCAATGGATGCATTCAAGATTACCTCAACTACTGGTCGTTGAACTTTTGACAAACGATTTTCCCTTAACCGACGTAAAATGTTTTCAACATCAATTATCGCATCGTCCACAACCTCACCGATGGCTATTGCAAGCCCACCCATGGTCATTGTATTTAAACCGACGCCCAAATAACCAAGCATGGTCACAGCAGTTAAAAGGGACAAGGGAATTGCAACGAGAGAGATTGCGGCTGTCCGGGCATTAAAAAGAAAGAGGAGAAGCGCAGCCACTACAAGTAGTGCTCCAATCCACAGCGAATTTCGAACATTCCGAATTGCAGTTTGAATAAAATTCGAAGCTCGAAATATCTGCGGATATAGCTTTATCCTTTCAGCCTCTAAAGATGGTTTAATTTCCTCGAGAGCCTCTTCAATCCTTCGACCTACTTCCAGGGTATTCGCACCGTATTGTGACGATACCATGAGAATAATCCCGGGTTTGCCCATTACTAAAGCGGCACCAATTTCAGGGGCAGGTCCGTATTTTACATCAGCAACATCTCCAAGCGTGACATGGAAACCTCCGGCTTGTTTGACTGCAGTACGGGAAAGCTCAACAGGTGTTGTCGATTGACCGTTTGTCTGAATCGTAATTCTCTGATTTCCATTCTCAATAAAGCCAGCCCCTCTAATGCCGGTAGCTCTTCGAACAACCGACACAATTTGGTCGATTGAGATACCATATCTTAACAAACGATCGGGATCTATTTGGACTTGCAATTCCTTTACCTCTCCACCATAGACTGCAATCTTAGCCACTCCAGGTACAGCCAACAGTCGCTGCTTAATTGTCCAATCTGCAATTGTGCGAAGATCCATTAGTGATAGCGAATCAGAAGTAAGACCAATTGCCTGGACAATGCTTGTTGATGTCGTGAGAGGAGTTATGATTGGCAAACCAATTCCGGCAGGGATTTGGGAACCAATAGCCGCAAGGCGCTCAGCAACAACCTGCCTGTCTCGATATACGTCTGTTCCCTGTTTAAAGACAACATTTATTATTGAGACTCCCTGAATCGACCCACTTCTCAAAGCCTCCACACCAGGTACACCATTTATCGCGCTTTCAATAGGCCGTGTAACAAGCAACTCAACCTGTTCAGGAGAAAGCCCAGGACATTCGGTTTGAATCGTAACCTGAGGAGGAGCAAATTCCGGGAAAACATCGTATTTCGCAACCTGAACAGAATAAATACCGTAAATGAGCGCTACAAAAGCCAGTGATATGATAATGCCACGATGCTGCAATGAGAAAGATACAATCCTGTTCAACATGAGAATCTACTGCCAACGGTTCCATCAATCACAATTCTCATTGCTATCAATTATCAATCCTCAACCTTAATTTGGGACTTAAATTCTTCAGATAGTAAGAGTTGCGCGCCCTTTGAAATTATTACATCACCTGACTTTAGTGTTCCCGTTACGAGATATCCATCAAATTGCGGTAGCTCAGTGGAAATCATAACCCTGCTAAATTCACCAGGAGCTTTCTCGTAATATACCCACGGTAAACTCTTGTACCACACAATAGCAGATTTAGGAACAAGTACTCCAGCACGCGCTGATCCAGAAAATACATGTGCAACAACGTTCATTCCTGGAACCAGTTCTTGGTTCAGGCTTCTTGCTAAAAAGAATAATGCCCTCCCTTGAAACACTGGATCGGCTACACCTGAAAATCCAAGAAACCTTGCTTTAATATTGCTGCCGGAAGGAGTAGTTATTAAGGCCGTTTGATATTTTTTTATAAGCGTGTCGGTCATAGGCACACCCACTTCAATTAGCTCGAACTCCCCCTTTATCAATCTCGACAGAATAGAGTCATTCTTAAATATCCAGTTCGAAATTCTATCCCCCCATTTCAGAACGATGCGTGCCTTTATAAGCTCAAGATTTCTCAACGCCGTCGCTTCCCCATTCTTATCCAAGACATACTGGGAATTCGCCTCCTCCAGAACTTTGTCAGAAACACTCTTGTTTTCATTAAGAGTCTTAAGCCGTTGTAATTCTTTCTCAGACACAGCTCTTCTTGACGTTGCAGATTCATAAGCACCCCTCGCTGAGCTAAAGTCTGAGGCGTCATTTAAAATTGACTCAGGAACAATAACGCTTCCATAGAGAACGAGAGCTACTCTTCCCATTCTTGCAGAAAGCCTTGTCAGTTCAATTCCGTTTCGACTCATGGTTACGCTGTCAAGAATAACATAAGTAATTCCGTCCCTAACAAAAGTTCTATTCTCTGATTTGACACCTTCTTCATCTTCAGCCTTGTCGCTGTAACCGTGGGTAGTCTTTATAACCACAAGACAGGCTATGAATAGTCCAATCGATATTGTTATAATTGTCCTTGTTAAAATTTTTCTTCTCATTTTGCCATCTCCTCATGAATGCCGTTCTCGTAGAAAATCGGATTAATTTCCCATTTTTCAAGCGGAGCCATAATCGCGTCTTCCAGACCAGATAGTGACTGCTGTGCTTTCTCAATAGCAGAAATTAGTTGAAGCTCAGTATCCAGTTTTAAAACACGATAATTGTATTCATCTAATTTGCTCATCTCCCCCTCCGTGACCATTTTTTCTATACTAATGAGCAACGCATTTACCGTTCGCAAGAGCGAATCGGATCGAAAATAATTACTGTACGATATTCGATACTGACTCAGGGCACTTTCTGTTTCCACGATAGCATCAGTTTGCAGCTTCATAAAAGTTGCCTCAGCTCTCTCTCTTCTTGCCTCCGCTTCCGCAATTGGACCAGCGTTCATATTGAAAATTGGCAGGCTCAAGGATATCCCTATATTCCATTTGTTAAGACCCTCATCCCATTTATACCCTGGACCAACAGTTATATCAGGATACTGCTTGGATACCTCAAGCCTCAGGTTCGACTCAGCAGCATCGTAAAGATACAATGCTGACAGCACATCAGGTCTACGTAATAAGGCTTCTCTCACAGCTTTACGGTTTGGAATTTCAGATGTGTCAGGGATCTCATATAGAAAATTAAACGCAATCTTTGGCTCAGGGGTAAAAAGATCCGATTCCAGTTGAGCCTCCGTTATTCCAAGTGCGGAAGCTATTCTACGCTTTGCTTCTACAAGACGAGATTTCGCTTCCTCGTAAGATAACCCGGTAGAAAGTAATGTCGTCTGTACCATATTAAACTCGCTTAACGATATTTCACCCAACTGGTACTTTTGTTTTGACAGATTTAAAATTTCCCCCTTAACTTTCAATTCCTTTCGAAGAACATCGAGCCTCTGTTGTGCAATATAGTAATCCAATAAGCTTAGCCGTAGATAGCTCCTGAGGCTCCACGCCTCACGAAGTAGCTCGTAAAAAGCCGATTCCTCTTCTGCACGCGCCACAGATACCCTGTGGTATCGTTTCCCTGCTGTTTCGATTTGAGAGCCGATTCCAACCGCAGGCGCCCAAGGGGAAAGTGTACCTGGATTCGATACAAACTCTGGTACAAGGGATATAGTTGGATTCGGGATTTGGCCTGCCGAAACTCTCTTTGCTTTCGATATGTCAAATTCAGCTTTTACTATCCTCATTTCAGGTTTGAAATAAATGGCTGCAAGAGTCAACATGTTGAAATCCCATTTTTCGGGAGGCCATTGAGCAAAGCGCCGCTTCAAACCGTTCTCAATAAAGCCCTTAAGCCCCGGATCACTCAGTGTACGATTACTAATAACCTCGTAGGTCTGAGCTGGTTCTATTGGCTCTGATTTAAACGTAATGCAACCAATCATTAAAAAAATCAAAACAAAAGATGCTAATAAAACCGAGCTTAATTTCATAAAGGTAATTTAGGTGCAGAAATATTACAGATCGATTTCGAGAAAATTACAATTTTGTAATAATTGGGAACCCCTAAAAATATCGAGGGGGAGAACCTGCTCTCCCCCTCTTTTGAAAATCTTTATTCAAATCAAGTCAATCGTCAGGATGACCGTCATGATCATGATCTTCTCCTCCGCGCCCTTTTTCAAATGAGTAGCGAATAGCTCGAGAAATTGTTTCATACATCTGTGTCGAAGTATTCGTGGGATCCAGCAGTGATCCGCTCATTGGGTCGACAAACCAGGAACCCATGTTGAAGTTAAGTGCAATATTGACTGTGTTCGTGGCATTATTGACTGTAAAATTGCCTTTTATCTTAAACTCAAGCTCCTCTCTAAGACGATATGTAAATGGAATCCAGGATCCGTTCTTTTTTACAGCTCCCCACACAATTATGCTCGATCCTGTAATTGACGTATCGGTGGGCATTGCGTTATGGTGATGGTTAAATTCGTCGCTGTCTTCACCTTGCTCACCTTGTTGCATTCTGTGAATTTTAAACTTTATACCATTATAAGTTCCTGGAGGCAACATTTGTGAGGCAAAATTTATTGCAACAGTATCACGAACGTGAACTATAAAAGGCCCCATAAAAATGACATTGAGATTAGAATCGTCTTCTCGATCAAAATTTCCAGATGTATCCACGATTACGCTATCGATATGTGATTCAAATTTTATTCTCTGGAAAACAACCACTGCACTGTCAATCCGGATTGAATCAACTGAGCTCACACCTGAAGTTTTCATCAGAGTAATTGGAGCTGCGTTAGTAGAAAATGCAACTGACAGACTAACTGGCGTCGCCGAAGAAGGCGTCAAAGGGTTGCTTGATTTTGCACACCCTAATACTGCAACGGACAGCGCAACCGCTGTCAGTAACTGGACAACCCGCACTTCGTATTTCATATTTCCTCCAATATTTTCAAGTATTCCAATGCGTAGATGTTCAATAGTCATGCCGAAAAAAGTTGTCCAAATTGACAGGAAATGCAGGAGTATATTATTCAATAGTGCAATAAAAGCATTGCGCTATGCAAAATATGCGTGTAAAATGATGAGCAAAGAGTTCTACAGTGTATCAGGGATTACTCAATACGAATTCAGATATCTTTTTGACAACCCATTCAATTTGTTCTTCGTTCAGCTCGGGAAATATTGGCAGAGCCAATGAGTGCTCTGCTGCAAAATTAGAATGGGGGAAATCTCGATCGTTATTATTTAGATATGCAAAACATTCCTGGCGATGAAACGGAACCGGGTAATAAATCTCTGTACCTATCTCATTTCTTGCCAAATACTCTTTTAACTGATCGCGCTCTTGTACCCTTATCACGTATTGGTTGAAGATATGATAGTTCTTATGTCCGGAATCTCTGTAAACTGGCTTGGGCAAGAGAACCTTATTGTCCTTATTGAACTCAATGACACCCTCCTTTTCAGCAAGCCCCGCGGCCATGAATAGCCTCGTGTAAAGTTCGCTGTTCTTGCGTCTCCTATTGGACCAATCATCAAGATAGGCCAGCTTTACATTTAGCACAGCTGCTTGAATGGCATCCAGTCTAAAGTTCCCTCCAATCACTCTATGAAAATACTTTGGCTTTCCCCCATGCACGCGCATTATCATCAAACGTTCAGCTAACTCGTCGTCATTTGTAACCACCAGACCGCCATCGCCATAGCCCCCTAAATTCTTACTTGGGAAAAATGAAAAGCATCCGATATCTCCGATTGTTCCAACACGCCTTCCGTCTTTATACTGTGCACCAATTGCTTGCGCCCCATCTTCAATTACTTTCAGCGAATATCTGCGAGCTATTTCCATAATTGGTTCCATATCCGCACTCTGACCGTAGAGGTGAACAGGTATTATGGCTCTGGTACGTGAAGAAACCTTTCGCGAAACATCATCAGGATCAATGTTAAAAGTAACGGGGTCAATATCTGTAAACACAGGAACCGCATTCATCCTTGCCACAACACCAGCTGTAGCAAAAAAAGAAAATGTTGGCAAGATAATTTCATCGCCGGGCTTTATACCAATGGCCATAAGCGCAACCAATAGAGCATCTGTCCCTGAAGAAACTCCAATTGCATATTTGGAACCCAAATATGAACAAAGATTGTTTTCAAGGCTCTCAACCTCTGGACCGAGGATAAAATGCTGTGACTCTGCAACCCTGAGTATTGCTTGATCTAGCTCTTTCTTATGGGCTGCATACTGTGCTTTCAAATCTAAAAGCGGAACCTTCATTGAGTTCTCCTTGTAAACAAAAATTTTCTGAAATTATGCGTTATAAATGAATCTTCACACTTCAATTACCCTGCCATTTTCAAGTTTGTACCTTTTCTGTGATTTTTCACAAAAAGCAACACCATTTTTGTCAAACACGAGTTTCTTTCCCGCCTCACTGACCCATCCAACAATACGCGCAGGATTGCCGACAACAAGGGCGAAATCCGGAACATCTTTCGTAACAACAGAACCAGCACCAACAAAAGCATACCTTCCTATCGTAACCCCGCAAACAACCGTTGAATTTGCTCCCAATGAAGCCCCTTCCTTGACAAGGGTTTTTACATAATACTTTGATCCTGCTTGTGGATATTTTGACCTCGGGTCTTTAATGTTGGTGAATACCGTCGATGGACCACAGAAAACATAATCCTCAAGAGTTACTCCTTCGTAAACCGAAACGTTATTTTGGATCTTAACATAATTACCTATCACGACATTATTGGCTACATTGACATTCTGGCCAAGAGTACAGTGATGACCTATTCTTGCACCAGACTGAATATGCGAGAAATGCCACACTTTGGTCCCTTCACCAATTTCAACGTTGTCATCAACGACTGCGTATTCATTTACGTAGAAATCTTTCTTCATTTGCTTCTTTTTTTGACTCATCAGTTTCCGCCCCGCTTCTTCTAAAATCTCAAGTACTTCAATTGCATGATCTCCACCTGTCAATGGCGTTTGACCACTTTCTACACACTTGAAAAAGTGCTTTTGTTCCACAGCGAGAGGTTCTTCCTCTTCAAAATAAACGGATTCGAATTCACCATCAAATTTTTCCAGCAAACCATTGACCCTGCTATAACCTTTTCTAAAAAATTTAAGCTTATCCCCTGGACTACTATCCTCAAAAACAATCATCCCCTTATCACCAATTACAACAAGTCGCTGCTCCTTGAATGGATGAATCCAGCTCACGTAAATATGCGCGTGGATGTTGTCAGGATATGAAAGATAGGTTAAAGTCGTATCTTCCACATCTTTTTGTAAGAAAACAGCCCCATTGGCTTCAATTCCAATTGGCTTTCTACCAATGAGATACTGTATTACAGCTATATCATGAGGAGCGAAGCTCCAGAGGATGTTTTCTTCACTCCTGACAGTACCCAGATTTAAACGATTGCTGTAAATATACTGGACCTTGCCAATTTTCCCATCATCAATTAGCTGTTTAAGCATCCTTATCCCAGGGTGGTATAGCAAAATATGACCAACCATTAGCTGTAGCTTTTTCTCGTTTGCCAATTGGATGAGTTCCCTTGCTTCTGCAGAATTAAGGGTAAGTGGCTTTTCAACCAACACATTCTTTCCTGCCTCAAGCAAGTCTTTCGTAATTGTGTAGTGCGTCTCAGCTGGAGTAGCAACAATCACCGAGTCTATTGAATCGTCATCAAGAACTGCATTTATACTGGTACTAAACCGAATATCCCTTGAAATTGTCCTTACCCTTGTTGCTGCCTCGGGATTTGAATCCACAACAATGCTTAATTTTTCCGGAAAAATTCTAGAAACTGTCCGCACATGATTAATTCCCCAACGGCCACACCCAACAATTGCCAATTTGTTGCCTTTATTCATCGTAGCTTCTTCTTGCGCGAGTTTAACAAAAAGTTCTTGTATTAACTATTTTGATAAATTTAAATTAGGATTACAAAGAAAGAGTATCAAGACAGTTTCCACCACCGTATCTATATCCCTCATAACCAAATAAACCCTCTCCGCAAGAATAAAAATCAATAAATAACCGTGCTAAAGAGTATGAAGGAGTACTCTTGATGATGTATACAAAAAGTAAAATGCGAGCAAAATCAGAACAAAGCCTAAAATAAGGTTTAACTTTCTCATCTTCATTGCGGGTAAAAATCTTTTTGCCCAGTGTAAGGTCGCAGCTAATGCACAAAGATAACTCGCCAGACCAAAACCCGCAGCAATTAGAAAGGCCATTGCATATGTCGCATTGAAGTCACTGACCAGCCCAATTTCCTTGACAATTTGAGCTTCCAACAACCACCAAAAAATCATCATTGGATTTGTAACTGCAAGACTAAAGCCTGTAATAAGAGAAATATGCTTGCTCTTTATGGCTGAAGCGGGTTCGTCAAAAATATAGTTTGTTTTGCTTTGCTTCAAAGTCAAGTATGCCAAAACAAGAAGTATCAATGCCCCACCCAATTCGAATCCAGCCTCTACAGTCTTGCTCTTCAGGAATGGAGCTAATCCAAAGAAGGCAACTATACCATACATTAAGTCCGATGAAACTGAACCGAGAACTACCATGAATGCTGGCTTCAGTTGACCTTGAAGAGAGCGTTTTGCTATCTCAACTTGCGTCGCTCCAACAGGCATTGCAGTTATGAAACCCATTATGTATGCAACTACTACAAATAAGAGAAAGTTCATACGCCTGGAGTCAGTTCAGTATACACATACTTGTACAGGTCAACTAAGACTGCCCAGCCCTTGATTTTTCCCATCAACCAAAAATAGTGAAGATTTGTCTAGAATGCGCCAGACATCACTAACAATTTTTCTTGAATCGAGTTGATCGAAGCACCTGACTTCCCGACATGTCTTTGCCATTTTGTTGATGCATGTTATGTTTCGACATTCACTCTTGGATACATAGACATGCGATGGTGCGAACTGATTAGCCCTGTGGTAACCAACTAATTCTGAATCGTAACCATAAATGCGGGCCGGGGTTGCTCCAAAAACCGAAAGTACGGCTGTCTTGTTTCGAAACCCAGCGTTTCCATCTCGACAGTACTTGCGTGACGCAGCAATATGAAGAGGGCCTCCATCACCAGAAATATAGACTGTACTGAAATCAATTAATGCGGAGTAAACATCCAATGGAATTGAAGCCGGAACGACAAAAAAATTTCGCCTTTCGGATTCATTAAGAAACCGTAAAAGCCTTTCTTCAACTTTTTGATCACTGTGTCCAGCCCCCAAGAGTATCGGAAGAGATAATTTTGACAATTCTTTTAGAATCTCCACCTGGAGATGAAATGGGATTTGAGTATACCTGGTAGATGCATCTGGGTTATACATGATCAACAATTCCCCATCATCTATACCTATCGATTGCAAAAAGTTTCTTGCCCCTTCAACTGCACTTTCCGATATTGTTGTACGAACGCCTACAAATGCTTTACGTCGTTTTGGAGAAAAAATTTGCGACAGGAGGACATGAACGAATTTGTGCATTTCATATATCATGTGAGACTTCGTGTGGGGAGTCATGTAGTCTCTGATAACCTGAAGTGCCAGACCAGCAAAGTCTATAACTGTTGTCCCTTCAGCGTAGAATTCGCCACCATTAAAATAAGGCGACAAGCTGATTACGAGGCTAAAGTGCATTTTCTTAACCAGCTGTTTAACTTGGTATATATCGTCTCTGGTAGGATACGGAGATCCTGAGAGAATCGGAAAAAGCATTGTTATTTCTGGATTCCCATCGATAATTGCGGCTGCTGCCTTATTAACAACAAGGTCGATTTCCAATTCCGGGAAATAATCTCTTAATCCTGTAACTATAGCCTGGGAAAAAAGTGCATCTCCAATATTCAAGTCTGATATGACTAACACATTATCAACTCCAGAATGCGATAGCTTTTTTATTGCATGCATATTGAGAAAGTGCTCGGATGTCGAAAACATTTTTCCCCCGATTACAGCAGATGTAAGTTCATCAAGCAATCGAGCACCCGATCTGGGAAAGCGTTCAGTAAGCACGCTGGCAAAGTGAAAAAATTCTTCATAAAGGCTCTTTCTGTCCACAATTTTCCTCTTAATAAGTGACTTCCTTGCCGCCACTCCCTTTACTCACCCCCCACTCGTTTGATTGCCTATTACATACGGTTGGAACGCCCAGCCAACGCTTTTTAATTTAAACAAGTATGTACTTTGAACCAAGTCATGCGATGGCGCCGAAAATAAAACAGCAAGTTAGTTGTTTTTTGCCCCCTGGTTTATCCAGGACTGAATGGTCTGCATATCTGTCTGTGACAACTGTGGCCTCAAATACGGCATCCTTACCCCCGTGATTCCAGATGCCCCTGTAATTTTCAAATAGAGGTAACTACTGTCTGCATTTGACGGTTTCACTCTGTAGTAAGATGGATTCTCCCTGCTCTGTACATTGACTATATTTGCATATGCATTTCCTGTCGACAAATCCAGACCTTGCTGTGCCCCGGGATTTATATGGCACCCGCTTGTCGCGCAATTTGCAGTGAAAATTGGCTGCACATTCGTCTGGAAACTTACAGTCTGCGAAGTAGGAGGTGATGACGGCTGACTCGGATACAAACTCCCCTTCGAACATCCAATGGTCAAAGCAGCAAATAAGAAAGAAATGTATCTCATTATCTTGAATCTCCTTTTCAATTTGCAACAAAAACCATTCTGTGAGTAGTTCCCGTTGTATCTTTAGTCAGGTCTGAAGAAGCTCTTTTCCCCAAAGATCAATGCCCCAGCGGAGAAAAATGTTGCTCTAGTTACTCTTTTCGGACTCTTTCATGAAATGCAAATGTTTTGGCTTTAAAAAGCCCCATTCCATATTTGGCAGCGGTACAGCAAATTGAAGACTGTCTAATTCTACAGGATGAGCATCTGTGGTAAAAAGAAAATCTGCCCCAACAGACTTCCCATCCTTTTCAACAGATACAGAATCAGAATAAACAAGAATTTCAAATTTGTGCTTTCCTGAAATCACAAATGCAGTACGCGCTTCACGATCTTTTGTGGTCATCAGAAACAGCCTGATAGTAGTCCCCACAACGCTATCAAGAGGAATGATATCGATCTTTTGCGGATTTCCTTGAAGCTTGTATGAAATGAGGTATTCTTCCGTATTCCCCCCAACGACCTTAAAACTTATGTCACCCAACCTCTTTGGCAATCTGGGAACAAGGGATAAAGAGTTTTCTAGAGTATTTACCCGAACACCTAAATAACTCTGGTAAAACGTACGGATGAACTCCGCTAGACTCCAAGCTTGTGAAAATGCTCCAGACTCTTCAGGGATTGATTTTCCCCTTTTCGGAAACGCATCGAAAAGCTCAGGAAGTGTTCCAGCTGTCTTGCCATGCAACAACTCATTCGAAAGCACCCTTGTCAACTCAAATGCAAAATCCTGTTCCCTGAATTGAGACAAATAAGATATTAGCTGTCCGCTTAACCATAGCCAGACCGTGCCATTATGATATGCTGCATCAGGTTCATATTTTGATTCATAATGATGATATGGATGGAAATTTTTGTCGCTCTGCACCAGAGACGCGATGCCCCACGGGAACGTAAGTTTTTCCACAATAGTTTTTAGTATGTTCACTTGAACTGATTTATTATTCACTATCCATAAAGCAAAAAGCTGATTTGGGCGCAGCCTTGTATCAGGAACACCTGATTCCGAAATGTGATCATAGAGTAGCTGGTTGTCCTTGTCTATAAAATTTTCATTGAAATTTCTTAGAAGTCTTTTGGCCATTACAATTGTTTTCATAGCTGTTTCGTTGTCGCCAAGATATCTGGCAAAATAATTAGTCACTAAAAGCTGCTTCAACCACAAAGACTGAATTTCGACAGCCCGATTTCCTCTCGGTGTGTATGGACCATCAGGCCCTACTGCGTCCATCCATGTCTCCTGATCTCCATGTATTAAGAAATAATCTGAATCCATATGAAATTTCTCGGTTCCGAGAAGTGCACGCTTGATAACAGGATAGATAGTTGAAGCAAAAGAACGGTCACCTGTCATGGTAAAGTAATCAAATGCTGCAGAAACAAACCAAGGTGTGCCGTCAGCGGTGTTGTAAATTGTTTCAGTTGGCGTGATTAAGTTCGGTATCCTGCCAAAATTGGTGCTCGTGGAGTCAGTATCCTGCTTTGCAGCATAGTCGATTAATATTTGCTTTGCATTTTCAAAATTCCCCAAGAGCAGAGCTGCGCCTGGCAATGAAATGAAGCTGTCTCTTCCCCAATAGTTATTGAACCATGGTAGACCAGCCCAAATCCCTTTCATTCCTTGATTAGTTATCAGTGCATCCGCAGATAGTTTTGCCCAGGAAAGAGCTTTGTCAAAATCAAGATCACCGGTTCGGACAAATGAATCTTCGAGGAGTTTCTGCATCCTGTCTGCACGTTCTTTTTCCATCCGCACGAAGTGACGCATTACTTGAATCGCCGTCCTCCGTGCTTCCATTTCAGACTTTCCGCATGTTACAATAAAATCAGCCTCCTTACTGTCAGTCTGAATTTCCAACGGTGATACAAAAGAAGCGACTTGCTCTAACACTTTCTTTGCTATTGAGTTTCGTGCAGCTACGGCAATCCACCGACTGTCGCTACTATCAGGCACCAACTTGTTTTCGACAGTGGAGATTATACCCGGTTTGACGACAAGATCATTTTCCCTCCCTGATTTTAGCAAAATTCTAAAGGTTAATCTACCACCAACTATCCTATGCAAGCTCACCACAAATGCATTGATGTGATCAAGTAAGGTAAAGGTCTCGACCGTACCATCAACAAAATTCCTAACTAATTTATCAGGATATATGACTGCCGAAGCATCTTTTCTCTTCAACATTTTACCCCCGACAGTAAAAGCGTAGTCTTTCAGAACCCGCCCGCCATATACTGTCCATCCTTGATATGGTAGCAAGTTTAAGCCATTTGCTTCTCCGAAATAAAACCCTGCTTGCTTGTTAGTGTAACTGTACCACTCTGTCCTCCCTTCAGCCTTAATCCCAAGGCTATCTAAAGGAATCGAGTTAAACTGCAATATCCCAAGGGCTGACATGAATAAAAATGCAAGCATTATTACACCTCTAATTCTGTTTAACTAAACGGAGACGCCAATCTTACCAAGATTTGGACAGCGGCGACGAGGGAGCCTTAAACGCTTTCTTGGCATGACATAAACAATTGGCGCAGGCTCATTCGGCTTAACTTCGACATTTGTAATCGCCATATAGAAAATTAAAGCTATGAGAAACACGAAAGCCTTCATGTCTTTAATTTAAATACATAACTCCCTAATTTAAAAATACTGATGAAAAAATGGTTTTTTAAGAGAGGATTTCTAATCGCATTAATCTTTGGTGCTGCGTCGTGCAAGAACACAGTCAGCGGGCCAAACGGACAAACAACGATTGTATTTCCATCGTCGAACGTGAGCTATATTAAATACATTCAACCATTGTTTAATATTGACTGCAATTATTCTGGCTGCCACGATTCTGGTACGAAAGCAGGAGGACTCGACCTCACTGACTACAACAGCGCAATGTCTGTCCCTGGTGTGATAGTGCCGGGAAACTCAAAAAGCAGTATCCTTGTCCAGCGCATCACTGGTCAACTGCCAATTATGCCGCCTCCACCTTTACCAACATTGACGCCAAACCAAATACAAGGAATTAAGACGTGGATTGATGAGGGAGCCAAGGACAATTAAAATCACGATAAAATTGTGATAACAGATTTCTCAGTCCTTTAGAGAAACATCTCATTCATTTCATCCACGACAGTCATCTCGGCACTCAGTTCGGCTAGCTGCCTGGTCAGCTGTTCCTTATGTTGTCTTTCCATATTGGCTAGCGAGAGGAAGAAATCCCTGATTCTACTATCAAAAGCCATTTCTGCTGCTCGAAGATACTTCTCCTCTGAATCAATTTCACTCTTGATTGCTTCTTTAAGAATTGAGATTATGCTTTGCTCCTCGTCCAACTTGATTTTCATGCATACCCTCCGTTTAAATTAAGCCTTCGATCACCTCAAAAACTGACAAGAGGTCTTTTGCTTTCCCCTGACTTTTGACAATCTCTTTCAATGCATCAATTGGGAATATGCCTTTCAGCTTTATTGCAGCAGCTATCCCTCCAAATGCTGCAGCAGCTGCGGATAATCTTTCCCGCAATGGAAGTCGGCAAATGCTCCCGTGACATAAGGGAAGGTTAAGTGAACTGTCCGATATTATCAATGTCCTTTCAGTTGTGCGACCGAAAACGTCCTGAGTAATCAACTCCTTCATGCCGTCTTCCGAAACAACAACTATAATGTCAGGATGGTCAATACCCGTATAGTTGATTTCATTCTTGCTTATTACGATTTCCGAAAGGGAAAATCCAGTACCCTGCGTAACCGGGTTGTCGTTTTTTTGCGTTGCGTTTGCTCCGCTGAGCACAGCAGCTTGAACAAGCAAGTATGCTGAATATTGCACTCGCTCCCCGGCAGTTCCAGCAATTACAAGCCCAATTTGGTTCTCAATAGCATTTATATACTTTGGGATGATCCCTTCTTCCTTCATTGGTTTCACGGAGTTGGGTGGGAACTTTTCTTTATAAGCATCGCCAAAGTCTTTTCTTTCTTTATTATTCAAGATTGTCCCCATCTCAAGAACTCTCCCGGGATAAATCTCCGCTAATTTATTCCCTCGAATAGAATTGCCACGTAATGCATACTCAGTGCAAAGTTCCAGCACCTCTACGAGAGCAAAGCCAGGATATTCGATCGCCCTGGCAATCGTGTCAGAAAGGTCTTTATCAGTCGCCGCCTTCCTCGCTAGGAAGCCAGCATTGGCCCCTTCTAAAATTTTAATAATATCAATTGGCGGGATGATATTGCCGCGCGGTGTTGTAGCTGTGACAAATTCCATTGGAGAAAAACTGGAATTTTGACCACCCGTCATACCAAACAGGAAATTGTTGTAAAGAATCACGGTCACGTCCACATTTAACTGAGCTGCATTAACGAGATGGAGCAATCCAATCATTGCCCCACCATCGCCAATTACAACTATGTTTTTCAGTTTCGAGTCTCCCAGAATAGAATCTGCCAACTCTATGCCGGTTGCAAACGCAGTTGACCTTCCATGAGTTGTGTGAAAGGTGTGAACTGTATCAAAGAGCGCATCAACAAGTCCGACACATCCAATGTCGCTAGTAATGTTTACGTTGTTCGGATTTAACTGAAGCGACCCTAACGCATCATTAATTGCATGAGTTACATGATGATGGCCGCAGCCCTTGCAAAACGGGAAGCGACTACCGGCTTTGAGATATGTTCTGTTTGCTCTTCGAGAATCAACTGTTCCTGTATCCATAATTTCTTATGATTGATAAGTAAGAATTGCTTGCTCTATTTCACCTGGAGTTATCATACGACCGACAGCGTTTACTCCAATAACCTCCTTACCGGGAAACAATTTCTCGATCTCCTGCCTGTACAAACCCATTATGTTTTCCTCTGCAATTACAACCCGATGAGCCTCTTTTGTGAACTCCAGGATCTGATCCTCGGGAATCGGATAAAGGGTCTTTAAGTTAACAAAAGATACTTTAAAGCCTCTACCCCTCAGGCGCTTAATTGCCTCTTTTGCTGTGCGCGCAGTTATGCCATAGCTAAGTATTACAACATTTGAACCTGCTTGCACATCTGTAGCCAACGTAACGATTTCCTGCGCGTGATACTGGATTTTCTGCTGCAAATGCCTCAAAACATCTATTGTCTCTGATGAATTCTTCTGCAAGCTGCCTGATTTATCGTGTGCTGATCCGGTAACGGTCACTTTCACTTTTCCACCTACTGGAGCAAATGCTGGAACATCTTCTAAAGCTTCAAAAGCATAAGGTTGGAATGTCCCACCATTATTTGAACTGTAAAGAATTCTTGATGCAACTTGACAAGTTGGAAGAGCTTCATAATCAACATTCTCTGAAGTCATACCAACTTCTTTATCTGTCAACAACACAACAGGTGTGCGGAACTTCTCAGAAACATTGAATGAATGTATTGTAAGTTCGTAGGCCTCAGTTGGAGTGCTCGGGCAAAAAACCGGAATCGTATATCCACCCCCTATTGAATGACCTACAAACAACACGTCTCCCTGCCCACCTTGAGTCGCTCCCCCCGTGCTCGGACCGAGTCTCTGTACAAGTGCAATCACAAGGGGAGTTTCGGTCATAACTGCATATTGAAGAGTTTCAACCATAAGTGAAAAACCTGGCCCGGATGTCGCAGTCATAGCCTTGAACCCCCGTTGTGAAGCTCCAACTACATACGCTAATGCGGTTATCTCATCGGGTGAGGATATTGCAACGTCCCCTCTAATTGAAAGCTCATCTATCATCGTTTTATAAATTCCTGAAGCCGGTGTTATTGGATAGCCGGCAAAAAATCTGCAACCTGCTGCAATTGCACCTTCGGCTATCATCTGGTTTCCGCTTCTAATCTTAAAAAGTGCCAAGCAAAGTCTCCTATAATTTCGATGCGGCTTTCCCTTTTTTTCTCGACATTCGAACCCTCTCTGCCAGCCGCTGCCATTCGTTATCCACAGTTTGCTGAATTCTCTCTATATCAGTATCACTTAAATGCCGAAAACGCCCTTGAATTTTTATGTACTCTCTGACCGGTATCCCATTCGGCACGTGCGTAAACCTGAAGTCAACTCCATCAAAAACTTCAATCAATGGAAAGACTTTACTCTCCACCGCCAGCCTGGACACCTTAATTGAGTCTTCAGGGTCAAACTTCCATCCTGGGGGACACGGAGAAAAAACGTGAATGAACCTCGTCCCTTTCACCATCTTTGCCCTTTGGATCTTTGCAACCATATCATCAGGATATGCGACAGTCGCAGTTGCCAGGTATGGAATCCTGTGTGCAGCCAAAACTTCGATAATGTTTTTTTTCTGTTCCCCTTTTGGTGAATCTGAAGGCGTTGTTGTGGTCCATGCGCCGTAGGGGGTTGCTGAACTCCTCTGGATTCCAGTGTTCATGTAAGCTTCATTATCATAGCAAATGTAAATGAAATCTTCGTTTCTTTCTGCTGCTCCTGACAATGCCTGAAAACCAATGTCAAATGTTCCACCATCACCAGCAAAGGCAACAACTGTCGTCTCATGATCACCTTGCATCTCCAATCCAGCCTTAATTCCACTGGCAGTTGAAGCGGCAGTTTCAAACGCAGTGTGAAACACTGGAACTCCAGCTGCAGAATAGGGGACTGGCCCATCAATGACAGACCAACAACAAGCAGGAATCACGAGCACAGTCCTACGGCCAAGTGCTTTGAGTGCATAACGCATAGTCAAGGTAGCGCCGCAACCAGGACATGCAAAATGCCCCGGAGAAAGAATCTCTTCCTCTGGCAACTGGTACTTTATCTGGGTCATCTTCAGTTCTCCTCAAATTCTGTCAATTTTCTTTGTGCTTCAAACCAACCCAAATCGTTTCACTTTCGGGCCTGTCATTCTTGATCATGTAGTTAAACATTTCCTCAATTGTTGATGGCGTAATGTCCCTTCCTCCAAGGCCTGCTATGAAGCCGAAAAGAGGAGGCCTGACCAAGGAATTGTAAAGCATCGCTTTTGTTTCCTGATAAATTATACCTGTTGCGCCAAAAGAGATATCTCTGTCCATTACGCCAATCTTTCGAGCTTTCTTTACAAGTTTATAAATTTCCTCATCCGGGAAAGGTCTAAAGACCCGAAGTTTGGCCATTCCGACTGGGAATCCCATACTCCGCATCGAGTCTACAACTATTCGTGTTGTACTTGAAGCAGTTGCCGCAGTTATCAAAATGAATTCTGCATCTTCAGTTTGATATTCCTCAACTAATCCACCGTATGACCTGCCAAATTTTTCTGCATATTCAGTATCGACCTGGCGTATTATCTCACGAGCATCCCCCATTGCCCTGTGCAATTTATATCTTACCTCCATATACGCGTCAGGACCAATAAGAGCGCCAAAAGCATGCGGGTCAGAGGGATCAACTTTAAAGGGGGCTTCACGTGGAGGTAGAAATTCGTCGACAACATCTTGCCTCGGTATAGCCACAGGTTCCGAAGTATGGCTGAGAAAAAAGGCATCTAAGTTTATCATTACTGGAAGCAAAACCATTTCTGCTATCTTGTAAGCCTGCAAAACAGTATCCAGAACCTCTTGATTACTCTCTGCGTAGAACTGGATCCAGCCAGTATCTCTTTGAGATAGACTGTCGTTATGATCTACATAAATTGACCAAGGCGGAGCCATCGCACGGTTTACATTCACCATCACTATCGGGAGCCTGCTCCCTGCTGCCCAGTGCAAGAGTTCATGCATCAGTGCCAATCCCTGAGAAGATGTCGCAGTAAATGCTCTTGCACCGCTGATAGAGGCTCCTATGCAAGAGGCCATAGCAGAATGTTCGGACTCAACTTTGATAAATTTTGCAGACAGTTCCCCGTGACTAATAATTTCAGATAGCTTTTCTACCACCCCCGTTTGAGGAGTTATAGGGTATGCTGATATCACCTGCACTCTTGCAAGTTTAACAGCATAGGATGCAGCGTGAGTACCTTCGATGACAAGCACCTTATCCACAGATGAATGAAGCAGACTTTCTCTTTCGTTTATACCCATTGCAATTCCTCCTCCACAAGTTCCATCGCATCGCGTGGGCACTCACTCACGCATATTCCACAACCTTTGCAGTGATCATAGTCAATCTTGTATTCTCCAAATTCATCTTTAATTATTGCAACATCAGGGCAAAAAGTCAGACAGACATCGCAGTGTACGCATGTTCCACAACTAAAACACCTATCCACCTCCCGGAGTGCTCTCTTTTCACTAACAGTCTTGTTGACTTCTTTGAACGAGTTTTTACTTTTGGCCAAAGAAATTCGAGGAGACTTCAGGCGTTTTTCATGAGGGAAATAAAAAGTATTGATGTCTCCCGACTTGACCACGGTCATGGCCTCAGTAGATTTGCTGGATTTCCAACCGAGAAATTCATCAATTGCCTCAGCGCCTTCTTTCCCAGCTCGAATGGCGTCGACAACCGTCCCATATGGATTTGTCGCTGCGTCCCCGCCAGCATATATTCCAGGCACTCCCGTGGAATGTGACTCATCTACGACAATCCTTAGGCCTTTCTTTAAAAACGAATACGGAATAAACGATAAATCAGGATCTTCACCAATTGCAGTAATAACTGTATCTGCTTCCACAATAAATTCTGTGCCCTTTAATGGTACTGGTTTCCTTCTTCCACTTTCGTCTGGTTTATCGAGTTGCATTCTCTGCATTTCAATTCCCTTAACACTTCCTCCCTCCTCGATAACCCTAAGCGGCGCAATGAGAAAGTCGAACTTCACACCTTCCTTTTCGGCTTCTTCGATTTCTTCAGGAACGGCAGGCATTTCTTTTCGTGTTCGACGGTATAGAATTGTTACATCTTTCCCCATCCGTAACGCAGTCCTCGCCGCATCAATTGCTGTGTTTCCACCACCAATCACAACAACCCTTTTGCCAACCTCAGGCACCCTTCCGGTATTCAGCTTACGCAGGAAATCCACGCCGCTGAGAACTCCTTCCAAATCTTCTCCCTCTATACCAAGCTTTTTACTTTTTGATGCCCCAATAGCAAGAAAGACAGCATCAAACTTTTCGAGTTCAGACCAGGGAACATTTTCCCCCACTCTCGAATTTGTTCTTATTACTACCCCAAGATTCGCTATATCACCAATTTCTTTGTCTAGAATGTTTCGAGGAAGGCGATATTGAGGTATACCGTAACGCAGCATTCCTCCAGCCTCAGCTTCTGCCTCATAAATTGTTACCCGGTATCCACGCCTGACGAGATGATACGCACATGACAACCCCGCTGGACCCGAACCAATTACCGCCACTTTCTCGCTCTTTACAGTTTCAGCCAAATGAGGAATATGCTTGTCAAGATTCTGGTCGGCAACAAACCGTTCTATGCTGTGGATTGCAATTGCTTCATCGTAAAAAGCGCGATTGCACTGGCTTTCGCATGGATGATAGCACACCCTACCTGTTACACCCGGCAGGGGATTATCTTCCAGTATCTTATACCATGCACGCTCATATTTCTTTTCCCTGACGAGATCGAAGTACTCAGGTATTTTCTCACCAGCAGGACACCCCACTTCACACGGCGATATCTTGTCTTTGTAAATTGGCCTGACATGCCGCCAGCTCCCCGTCGAGATCTTTCTTGTTGAATCCAAGGATAAAGCTAAAGGTGGCATCTCCTCTACCGATGTAAATTTATACTGAGCCATTCTTTGCTCCTTCCAGTTACGAAGTGTGTACCCAGTTGTGTGTGATGAATTTCATTTCAATAGCCGCCTGATAGGCCTGTAGAGCAGCTTCTGCATTCTCATCTGGCATTGTAGGAACACCCTCTTTAATCGCTTCAACAACAGCATCAATGCCAACTATCCCTGTAAATTTCGCAAAGGCACCTAAAATTGCTGTATTGACGATAGGGATACTCTTTGTCCCAAGATTATGCTGCACAGCTATTCCAGCCGCATCAACGGCAGTGGCAATGTACTTCTCTGGAAAATGAAAGACTTCTATCGGACTTGCGCTATTGACAAGGATGCTCCCGCCCGTTTTCAATCCAGAAAGTACGTTTGTGGACTTTACCAAGGTTGCGTCGAGGATAATGAGATGATCAGGCTCATAAATTGCCGTCCGCAAGCGAACTGGCTCATCATCGATACGGGTAAACGCAAGCACCGGCGCTCCGCGGCGCTCAACGCCAAAGGAAGGAAACGACTGTGCAAATTTACCTTCCTTAAACACTGCAGCCGCTAGAATTTTTGCGGCAACTACAGCCCCCTGTCCCCCCCTTCCATGCATTCTGATTTCAATCATTATTGAACCTCCTCATTCGTTGGAGTTTTCATAACTGCTACATTTTCCATTCGCAGATTTCAAAAGACGCAAACTTTTGGTTTGACGTCATCCTATTGAAGTTCGTCAATCATACTGCCTCAAACCCCGTGCCCGAACGAGTTCACAGTTTAAATTAAATTTTAACATATTTAAAACCAATGAGTCAAGTTGCCTCATTAACCTGTGGCATGGTTCAGAGTTGAAAAATTTAACACATAGAACTTATGCACAGAGTCAAGCCATGAAAAGTTCACGAACATTTGCGAAATTACATAAACAGGCTAAAACTATGGAATACTTTGTCGATTCACATTCACACGTAAATAGTGACAGGTTCGAATATGTAGACGAACTTATTCAGCGAGCAAATAGTGTAAATGTAAAATATGTTATTGTTCCAGGATGGGATATTAAGTCAAGTGAAAAAGCTGTAAAGCTTGCGGAGACATATGAATGTGTTTACGCCATGGTTGGATTTCATCCACACGAAGCATCTAATGTGGACCATGCCTCGCTCAAATCGCTCGAAGAGTTATCACTCCACCCAAAAGTGGTAGCTATAGGTGAAATAGGCCTTGATTACCATTATAATTTTTCACCACCTGAAGTCCAACGACGCATTTTTGAAGAGCAAATTCTAATAGCCAAAGACAGAAAGCTGCCAATCTCAATCCATAGCAGGGAATCCGACTCAGACTTGCTTCACATACTTGAACACCATGTTAAGGACTGGAACCTGCCCAAAAGATTTCCTTATCAAATTAAGTCACAACCGAAAGGAGTCCTCCACAGCTTTAACTCACCGTTAAGTACAGCCCGAAAGGGGGTCGACCTTGGATTCTACATCGGCATTAGTGGCATGATCACATTCAGGAACAAGAAGAGCGAAAACCCTCTTTTCAGCACTCTCCAACAAATTCAACCGGAACACATTCTCCTTGAAACCGATGCACCCTATCTGACCCCATTCCCACATAGAGGCCAAATTAACGAACCATCTTACATACCCATTATCGCAGCAGCAGTTGCCGCCGCAGAACATCTCACTACCGAAGATGTCGCACGGATCACTAGCTACAATGCCTATAAACTTTTCGGAATAGGGGAACAGCCAGAGCCGCGATTCACATATAAGATAAACAACTCTCTTTATATCAACCTAACGTTGCGTTGTGATTCCGACTGCATTTTCTGCGACAGAAAAGGAGAAGCAATGGTGAAGGGATACAACCTTCACATCGAGAGGGAACCCTCAATTGAGGAGCTGATATCGGAAATTGATGATCCTACAAAGTACGATGAGATTGTCTTTTGCGGATACGGGGAACCAACCATTAGACTTGACGTACTCAAGCAAGTTGCAGAATTTGTCAAGAGCCGTGGAGGAAAAACACGCCTTGACACAGACGGCCACGGAAATTTGATCAATCACCGGAATATTATCCCGGAATTAGTGGGATTAATTGATTCAATTTCAATCAGTATAAATTCAATAGATCCAGATGAATATGGCAGACTAATGCAAGTTAAACCTCATCCTTACTTTGAAGAGATGATGAGATTTGCAATTGAAGCCAGGGAAAAAATTGGCAACGTCACAATGACGGCGGTCGAATTTGACGGTATTGACATTGATGAGACGCGTAAATTTGTTGAGCAGCAGCTGAAGGCCAAGTTTAAAAGCAGACCGCTCTTTTGAAATTGCCCAATCATATAAATAAAAGGCGATTGAACAGGAAAACCATGCAAAAAATAATGAGATTTGTTCCTCTAATGATCTTACTGCTGACGTACACTTTTGTCTCTTCTTTTAATTCTGCGTATTCCCTGATATATCAGTACAGTTTTGGAAACTTTTCAAACCCGCGAGGTATAAGTATTGATCCGGATGGAAATATCTACGTAGCGGACACAGGTCACAATCTTTTGAAGAGATACAATTTAAAAGGGGAAAAAACAGGAGAGGTAGGGGGATACGGCTGGGGAAACTTTCAATTTGATCAGCCCTTCGATGTTTGCGCATCGAACGGAGTTGAAATATATGTTGCTGACTACAATAATCATCGGATTCAAAAATACGACAGGACTCTTGCTAATGTTGCGACCCTTTCCACCAGCAACTGGACAGACGAATCTAAAAGATTTGGTTATCCATCAGGCGTGGTAATATCACGTCTGGGGGATCTATTTATTTGTGACGATGATAACGATAGGATTTTAAAAGTAAACTCATTTTCAACTGTCGAGCGAACGTTCGGAGGATATGGTTCGGGTACGGCAAGTCTTACACTTCCTAAACAGGTTGACATTGGCCCACATGACCAAGTTTACGTGACTGACAAAGACAGAGTTGTCACGTATGATTATTTTGGAAACTATACTGGCTCCATCGGCAAAGGAATCCTGCATAGCCCAACAGGAATTGGGATGGATTCTGACAAGTTTGGCGTGTGCGATGGCGATACCCTGTATCTTTTCGGATATAACGGAAAATTGTTGGCGCGGTTTTCAAACAAGGACATTATCGGAACAACGATAGACCAATTCAACGATATAGCGTTTTACAAAGATGAGGTATTCATTCTCACAGGTACACAAGTCGTAGTTGCAAAAGAAGCATTTTAGATCTTGCAAACGTGGTGCACAAATGATATTACACCTGCCGTTACCCATCCTACAATTACCAATTCGTCTTATTGAAACTTATATCACATAAGGTTATTTTTATGCACATATAACAATGAGGTTAAATAAATGGGAAGAATTAAATTTGGCACAGACGGTTGGCGTGGAGTTATAGCAGACGACTATACCTTTGAGAACGTATCCAGGGTTGCACTTGCTACAGCAAGATTTTACAAAAAACATAAGAAAGCCAGGAACGGTATCCTAATTGGCTATGATACCAGGTTTCAATCAAAGGAATTTGCAGAACGGGCTGCACAGGTAATAGCAAATGTCGGGTTGAAGGTTACCCTTTCTGATGGTTACTGCCCAACCCCTGCTCTATCCCTCGCAATTCCGAAATTCAACTCCGCGGGAGGAGTCGTAATAACAGCCAGCCATAACCCATCGAGATACAATGGCTACAAATTAAAAGCCGATTTTGGTGGTCCAGAAGAAGTAGAAAATGTCACAAAAGTCGAAAAAGAAGCAAACAGAATCTCTAGAAAGGCACTTGACCTTATAAAGAGAAGCTTTGAGGAACTTGAGAAAAAAGATTTAATAAAAAGGTTCAATCTTCGCCAACTTTACATAGAAGATTTGAAAAAGAAGATTGATATTTCTGCAATTAAGAATGCAAGACTGAGGATTGTTCATGACGCGATGTACGGTGCAGGCCAGGGTCTGCTGACCAACATTATCGAAGACGCAGTTGTTATTCACAATGAGTTCAACCCTTCTTTCGGCGGCAACCATCCTGAACCCATCGCAAGAAACTTGACCGAATTGATGAGGCTGGTGCCACAGGGCAATTACAATGTTGGACTTGCTACGGATGGTGATGCCGACAGAATTGGTGCAGTGGATGAAAAAGGAAATTTTGTTGGTCCACAGGAGGTCTATGCACTGTTACTCAAATACCTTTATGAAACTAAGGGACTTCGCGGCGAAGTGGTAAAGACTGTTTCAGTTGGAGAAATGGCCGATAAGCTTGCTAAAAAGTACAACCTGCCTTTGACCGAACTCCCAGTCGGATTTAAGTACGTTGCAAATGTAATGGTTACAAGAGACGTTTTGATCGGCGGCGAGGAAAGTGGAGGAATTGGACTTAAAGGTCATATACCAGAACGGGATGGGCTTTTCCTAGGCTTGACAATTTGTGAAATGATGGTTCGCCGAGAAAAGACCCTTGGTGAGCTGGTTCAGGAACTCTTCGACGAATTAGGGCCACATATTTACAAGCGCATTGACTTACGAACAACCGAATCACATAAGAACAAAATACTCGGCAAACTAAAGAAAGGACTGAAGCAAGTTGCTGGCCATCCAGTTGACCACACATTGACAATAGACGGATATAAGTACTTCTTTAAGGATGGAGGGTGGCTCCTCGTCCGCGCTTCGGGAACTGAGCCCCTTCTCAGATTCTACTGTGAAGCTCAGTCTGACGAGAAAGTAGACAAGATCCTTGAAGCAATCACAAACATGTAAGCGAAAAGAAGGCGTTTTCTACTGACAAATGTAATTCTTGTCAGTATCGCCCCACTTCTGTAAGCTTGTAGGGATCGAGAATTTCATTAAGAAGTTTTTCATCCACGAGCTTCTTTTCAATTAAAACATCTCTAACACTCTTATTGTTCTTAACTGCATCCTTCACTACTTCAGCTGCCTTCAAGTATCCAATGTGTGGTGTTAAAGCCGTTACAATGCTTACGCTCTTCTCAGCAAAGTCTCGGCATTGCTTTTCATCAGCTGTTATGCCATCCACACACTTAGTCTTCATTACTTTCAATGCATTACGGTAAATCTCGAGACCAAATGTCAGGTTGAAGCCAATAACAGGCATCATGACATTTAGCTCAAGCTGTCCAGCTTGCGCTGCATAAGCAACAGCTGTGTCCATTCCAATCACCTGGAACGATACCATGTTGACCATTTCAAGAATACTCGGGTTGACCTTGCCCGGCATAATTGACGAGCCAGGCTGGACAGCAGGAAGAATAATCTCAGCCAGTCCAGTCCTTGGACCACTACTCAACAAACGAAGGTCGTTGGCTATGCGTGTGATATCCAGGGCAAGATTCCTCAATGCACCTGATAACGATGCTGCACCAGCCATGCTTTGCATCGCTTCAAAATAATTTTTTGCCTGCTTGAATTCTACGCCAGTCAAAGAACTCAATTCTGATACCATCATCTCTCTATATTTAGGGTGTGCATTTACACCGGTTCCAACAGCAGTTCCACCAATACCCAGATAAGTTAAGTCGTCCCTAACAGCTCTGAAACGGTCAATGTGCCCTTCAATGCATGCGCCATATCCAGAAAATTCTTGTCCAAGACGAATTGGCGTTGCATCCTGAAGGTGAGTTCGTCCTGATTTAATTACGTGATCAAACTCTTTCGCCTTTTTTTCAAATGATTGCTTCAAATCCTCTAAAACAGGCAAGAACTTGTCAAGAAGAAGTATTGAAGAAATTCGTATGACTGCGGGAATCACATCGTTGGTGGATTGAGCCATGTTCACATCGTCATTAGGACTGACTATTGAATAGTCACCCCGCTTACCTCCAAGAATTTCTATTGCCCGGTTTGCAAGCACTTCGTTGGTATTCATGTTATGAGATGTGCCTGCTCCAGCCTGGAATACATCGACCACAAACTGATCTGTATACTGTCCAGAAAGTACTTCATCACATGCCTGCACAATTGCATCAGCCTTTTTCTTTTCGAGCAAACCGAGCTTGCTATTAACCAGGGCGGCGGCTTTCTTTATGAGAACCGTCGCTTTAATCCAGTCTGGATGTGGTTTGATTCCACTAATTGGAAAATTCTCTACTGCCCGCTGCGTTTGAACACCATAATACGCTTCCAAGGGAACTCTCAACTCGCCAAGTGAATCTTTTTCAATTCGGTATTCCATAGTAATTCCTTTCAAATTTTTTAATCAGTTTTTATGTGCAAGTTTATATCGAAATTCGTGCTATTTGACAAGTCGCTTCATAGCCTCTATCCTTAATTCCTTGACGTCTTGTGTTGAGACCATCTTGACGCCGCTCTTTTCCCATAATCCAAGAAGCTCTTTTCCCCTGTCCTCATAAATTGGCTTAGCCGCATCTGTAACGAGGTATACTTCGTACCTACCCAATTTTAAAAAACCATCAATAGCATATGCATCGCAAACATCAAGAGCTACACCATAAACAAAAATGGCCTCTGGTTTGATCAATTCAAGCACAGGAATCACGTTTGGATTAGAAAACACATCAAATTTTTGTTTACGAAAAATTATTTCACCTTTATGATTAGCTATTAATCCTTTAAGATGGGCAGGATCATATTTAAAGCTATCAATCCACAATGGGTTGAGGGGACGCGTCGCTTCGACTTTCTCCTGACCTGAAGTGCCCTGCAAACAATGAGGTGGAAAGGTCATTTTGTAATCCGGATTCTCCGAAATTTCCTCGTCCGTCATCAGATGATAGTCAACTGACCCTAAAATTCGTATACCAAGCTGCCTTGCCAGGATTGTCAGTTCGCGCAAATTAGGAATAACTGTCTCAGCCTTTGGAACATACAACTTTCCATCAGGCATTATAAAATCATATTGGGTGTCTACATCCCAAAAGATTATCCTATCCATTTACAGTTCTCCTTAAATACATTTTAATCGGTCTTCAGCCTTCAAAAACAACCTTAAAAAACTATTTTCCATCAACCTGCTTGAAACATTCTTCAAGTGTATGCCACGGCATAGTGGCACACTTTACTCTTGCTGGGAAACGCGCAACACCTTTCAACGCAACTGCATCTCCAAGCTGCTCGTCTTCTGGAGCATTAATATCCCTAACTAAGTTGTAGAATTTATCTGCCAGGGCTCTTACCTCTGTAATTGACTTCCCCTTCACAAGATCGGTCAATATTGAAGCAGAAGCTTGACTTATGGAGCAGCCTGCACCTGTAAATTTTATGTCTTCGACTATCCCATCCTTCGTAGTCAAGGAAATAAACACCTCGTCCCCGCACGACTCGTTGTATCCACGTGAAGAAGCTGTTGGATTTGAGATTGTACCGTGATTGTGTGGGTGCTGGTAATGGTCTAGTATTATCTCGGTGAAGAGATCATTTAGCGACATTCTCTATTTTCCTTCTTGGTTTGAACAAAGATATCCCCTTTTCAAGCGCAACAGCCAGAGCTTCTACATCAGACTCATCATTGTATATGTAAAAGCTGGCTCTTGCTGTAGACTGTACCTGCAGCTTCCTCATTAGTGGCTGTGCACAGTGGTGACCAGCTCTGATAGCTATTCCCTCTGCATCAAGGACAGTGGAAATGTCGTGAGGATGCATGTCATCAGCTGTAAACGAAATTACACCAGTTCCATTCCTGGAAGGCCTATAAATATGCAATCCCTCAATTTTGCTCAACCTCTTGAACGCGTATTCGCCGAGATAGGATTCATATTTTTCAATATTATCCATACCAATTTTTCCCAAATAATCAACCGCCGCTTTTAATCCTATCACCCCTGCGATATTTGGTGTTCCCGCTTCAAACTTATGAGGCGGTCTTGCATATGTCGAAGTGGTCGGGAAAACCTCATTTATCATCTCTCCTCCCCCCATAAATGGATCAAGGTCATCAAGTAGTTTGTACTTGCCGTATAACACTCCAACGCCTGTGGGTCCACACATCTTGTGACCACTAAAAGCGAAGAAATCACAGTCAATGTCACTAACGTCAACAGGTATATGAGGTACACTTTGAGCGCCATCGACAACCGCGACCGCACCTGCATCATGAGCGACTTTGACGATCTCTTTCACAGGATTGATCGTGCCCAATACGTTCGAAACGTGGACAACAGAGACAATCTTAGTTCGACCTGTAATTACCTTTCTTAAAGAATCTAAATCTAAATAATAACCTGGCTGAAGTGAAATGAATTTAATAGTAGCGCCAGTGTGCTTTGCAATGATTTGCCACGGGACAAGATTACTGTGATGCTCCATGTCACTGAGGACAATTTCGTCTCCAGCTTGAAGATGCTTCAAGCCCCACGCGTACGCAATTAAGTTGATTGACTCCGTTGTATTTCGCGTGAAAACTATTGTTTCAGGTCTTTGAGCATTTATGAATCGTGCAACAGCGGCCCGGGCATCTTCGTACAAATCGGTTGCAATCTGACTGAGATCATAAGTTCCTCTGTGAACGTTTGCATTGTACATCGAGTAATATTCGTCAATGGCTTGAATAACCTGACGTGGTTTTTGAGTTGTGGCAGCACTATCGAGATAAACTAGTGGTTTACCCTTTTTCTTCCACATCTCAAAAATTGGAAAGTCATCTTTTCGACACCGGAAGTTCATATTTTTCCTTTCATCTGTATATTGCCCTGTTGCAAGATCGACACTCAGAGTTCACCTGGAAAACTTGTCTAACCTTATACAAACTTATTTTAAATAAGCTCCGCTGAAGTTTCAAGGATAAGTAACCTTTATACCTGCCACAAGCTCTCTCGTCAAGAATCGTTTAATGCCATTATTTACCCGGCCAACCACTACTAAGGAACTTTCCGAGGGATAACTATTTGCCATGGCAATTCTTATACTTTTTTCCACTTCCGCAAGGACACGGATCGTTTCTACCAACTTTTACTCCTACTTTGATCGGCTGCCTTTTTATAGCTCCAGAAGCCGATGCCTGTGGAACTGGCTGCTTTGGCGCCTGCAAACCAAGCCCCAAAGCCGAATCGTGCTGAAGATGCAGCTGTTCCCTCCGGGGTGCTCTTGCGCCGCGTCTCTCGGGAATTTCCTCAGGAACGGCAGGGAACGCTCTGAACACAATCTGAACTACTTCCTGATTAATCCTTTTCAGCATATCGACAAACATGTCAAAAGCTTCTGTTTTATACTCAACGAGGGGATCCTTCTGTCCATAGGCTCTAAGATTGATACCTTCGCGAAGATCATCCATCTCGCGTAAATGTTCTTTCCATTTTTCATCAATTACCTGAAGCGTAGCCATGCGTTCAAGACGACTCATTATCTCTGTCCCGAGTTCCTGTTCCTTTCGATTGTAAAACTCTACTGCAGCAGAATATGCTCTCTCCACAACACCTTCTTTGCCCAGCCGTCTAAATTCATCAGGCGTATACTTGACCTCTATCAAGAATGTCCGCCTCAACTCATCAACAAGACTTTCAATGTCAACTTCATCATAATATCTTTCAACAATGTCGTTGATATGCTCGCGAACCATATCAAAAATCTCATCTTTCAGCCGCTCGCCCATTAAGGCATGCCTTCGACGGTCGTACACAACTTCTCGCTGTTGATTCATAACATTGTCATAATCCAACAATCTCTTACGAATGGCATAGTTGTTTTCTTCGACCTTTTTCTGCGCCCGCTCTACGCTTCTGGTGATCATTCTGTGCTGAATGACATCACCCTCTTTCATCCCGAATCTGTCCATTACACGAGCTATTCTGTCACTCCCGAAAAGTCGGAGTAAATCATCTTCAAGTGAGAGAAAAAATCTTGAGGAACCAGGGTCACCTTGTCTACCAGCCCGTCCCCTGAGCTGTCTGTCAATCCTCCTTGCCTCATGACGCTCTGTACCAACGATATGCAACCCCCCTTTTTCTACAACACCAGGACCAAGTTTAATATCTGTTCCACGACCAGCCATGTTAGTAGCTATCGTTACAGCACCCGGCAGCCCTGCTCTCGAAATTATTTCAGCTTCCCTCTGGTGTTGCTTGGCATTCAACACCTCATGTGGAATCCCTTTGCGCTTTAGCATCCTGCTCAATGTCTCGCTAACTTCAACGCTCGTAGTCCCAACCAGAACAGGGCGGGTCTCTTTTCTCATTGTTTCTATCTCTTGAATGACAGCGTTATACTTCTCACGCTTTGTCCTGTAAATGACGTCATCATAATCAATTCGACGAACAGGCTTGTTTGTAGGAATTACCACCACATCGAGCTTGTAAATATCATAAAATTCCGCTGCTTCGGTTTCTGCTGTACCTGTCATTCCTGCAAGCTTCTTATAAAGCCTGAAGTAATTTTGTAATGTTATTGTCGCCAGAGTCTGCGTGTCGCGTTCCACCTTTACCCCTTCTTTTGCCTCAATTGCCTGATGAAGCCCTTCTGAATATCTGCGCCCCTGGAGTATCCTTCCCGTAAATTCGTCAACAATTAAGACTTTGCCATCCTGGACCACATATTCCACATCTTTCTCGTACAAGGAGTATGCACGCAGAAGCTGTGTCACAGTATGTATTTTGTCACTCCGTTCTGCATAGAGCTTATAGAGTTCTTCCTTCTTCCTTTGTTTTTGCGACGCTGTCAAAAATGGGTCATTTTCAATATTGCTCACCTCTGTGCCAATATCCGGAAGTACAAACATATCTTTATCATTCCCGGATCCAGCCAAAAATTCCCTGCCTTTTTCGGTGAGGTCAATTATGTGAGTCTTTTCATCGACAACATAGTACAATTCATCATCTATCTCGTGCATCCGTGAACCCTGGTCACGTAAGTACTCCAATTCGGTTTCTTGCATCAGCCGCTTGTTTGAGGGCTCATTTAAAAGCTTGGCCAACCTCTTGTTTTTTGGAAAACCACGATATGCACGGAGGATAAGTACACCAGCCTCCTTTTCTTTTCCTTCTTCAAGAAGTCTTTCTGCATCCGCAGCCAGTTTATTGGTAAGCCTTATCTGCTCATTTACCAATCGCTCCACGCGGGGTTTCATCTCATCAAAGGAGTGCTCTGTTGCCGGGACTGGACCGCTAATTATCAGTGGCGTGCGGGCTTCATCTATCAATACAGAATCAACTTCATCGACAATAGCGTAATAATGGCCGCGCTGCACTATATCATCGGGCTCAACCCCCATATTGTCTCTAAGATAATCAAAACCAAACTCGTTGTTCGTTCCGTATGTCACATCGCATTCATACATCTTGCGGCGTTGAGCCGTATCCATATCTGATTGTATACAACCAACGGTCAATCCCAAAAATTCAAAGATTTTCCCCATCCATTGACTATCTCGCTTTGCAAGGTAATCATTGACGGTTACAAGATGGGCACCCCTGCCAGGAAGTGCATTTAAGTACAATGGCATGACAGCTACAAGGGTCTTCCCTTCGCCTGTAGCCATTTCTGCAATTTTACCCTGGTGAAGAACGATTGCCCCCATTAATTGAACATCGAATGGAACCATGTCCCAAACAATCTTGTGTCCCGTGACATCCCATGATTGTCCAACTAATCGGCGACACGCTTCTTTTACGACGGCAAAAGCCTCTGGCAAAATTTCGTCGAGTATTTCATCTGTAATTTCGTCCCGCTCTTCTTCAAGATCTTCAATCGCTCGATAGATTTCCTTACGCTCCTCCCCCTGAATGTCCTCAGACAACTTCCTGTTGAATTCAACCAATTCTTTTTCTACATCTGCAGTTTCATCCTTTATCCTTTGACGAAACTGAAACGTTTTCTTGCGAAGATCCTCATCTGATAACCCCTGCAGAGTATTGTAAATTTCATTGATTTGCTCCACAACAGGAAGAAGCTCTTTCACATCACGTTCATGCTTCGAACCAAAAATGCTTTTTAAGATTCCCGATAACATCTCATCTCTTCTCAGTTTTTAAAAAATATAGCCATGCCTCGAGGCTTAATCAAGGAAAGGGACTCCGCCGCCCGCCAAATTACAAAGGGCAGGCCTGCTAAAGCAAACCTGCCCTTTCGTTTTGGGGTCAAGTGAGGCTCTTATTTACTTCAAGAGTAACATTTTCTTTGTGGCTGTGAAATTTGGGGTAGATAAACGATAAAAATACACCCCAGTTGGCAACAATGAACCGACGCCATTGCGAGCGTCAAAGGTGACAATGTGCGTACCTGCATTGACTGTGCCATTCAAAAGCGTAGCTACTTTCTCACCAAGGATGTTAAAAATGTCTATCGTAACGCGTTCTGTCTGTGGGATGCTGAAGACAATTTGAGTTGTTGGGTTGAACGGGTTGGGATAGTTCTGCTCAAGTGAATACGAAGTTGGCTGAATTGGCTTATCGTTTACAGCAGTAGGCACAGGGTTTGCCGTAAGGTCAGCTGTCGATGGCTGAGGATTGCCCGATGCATCGTATGTTGGACTTGCCGAAGATGTAGTCGATAAATAACCAACTATATCTGCAGAAACTGTATAACTTCCAGGGGCAATACCGTTTATCGTGTAGCTTCCGTCTGAACCTGTGATTCCATAGCCAACTATAGCTCCATTTGCATCGGTAGCATAAACCAGGCCACCACTCACACCAACAGTTGCGGCACTTTTCATCAGTCCATACGCTGAAGATGAAGTACTTGTCACGGAGCCTGTGATGTAAGTGTAACCAGCATAACTACTGTTCGATGGCATCACATAAATATTTGCACCTGCAAATGAATTGCCATTAATATTGATTAAACTTGCATTCTGCCACTTTGTGGTAAATCCACCTGTACTATAAAATGAAGGGATGTAACTTCCCAACGGGATTGCTAGTACTCTGTAGCTCCCAGGAGGGAGGTCATTCAACATGTAGACACCCAATGAATCTGTATCAGAAAAGTACACGTTTGCTACATGAAACTTGAGGGTATCCGATGCTAATTTGTCCCTAAATGCCACTATACGCGCTGGCACACTACTGCCAGATACAGAATCAACAACACTTCCACTGATTTGGCCGAGTGCTACTTGTGGAATAGGCGTGAGGACAAAATTAATGCCTGTTGTGTTGCTGTCTAATTTGATTATATCAGCAGAAAGAAAGTTATCTTTCTGATTATAAAATACCCTGAAGTAACCTTTATCCACCACAAACGCTATATAGAAGCCTTGAGGGATTTTAAGGGTGTAATTTCCTTTCGCATCAGTAGTGGCCTTAAACACAAAAGCAGAATTATTCCCATCTATTCTAAAGTCTTGCAATGCATTTGGCATAGACATTTCGGACATCTGATGCTCTTGCTGGAACATTTCCCGATAGTCTTCGCTGCTAGAAGATTCCTGATTTTCGTCACGTTCAGAATTATAGCTAAATTCTGCCCTCACAAATACGACAGAGGCGTTAGGCAATGGAGTATTTGATGTATCAGTTACAACACCGCTCACACTGAATTGCGGCAACAAATGGAATCTGTTCTGCAGCTTAAAGTTGACAGCAACGGTGTCCGTACTTGAGACAACAACGGATTTTGCATCTTTAAGTCGGGTAGCACCGTCATACCATTGAGGCAAATAATCTGGCCTTAAAGGAATTGCTCGGACATAATACGATCCTGAATCGACGTGAAGAATCGTATATATGCCGTTGTTATCTGATACTCCCTGGTAATCAAAGTGATCATCAACATCCCGCTGATATAGTTTTACAAGGACATTTGGAATAGGAACCCCGTTCGTGTCGGCCACAATCCCTTTTACCACTCCATCACCTGCACCAACCCTAATCCAAAATTCTTGCTTAGCCTCTCCACCCTTATTAGAGATCGCTTTAACTTCAACCTCTCTCCATCCCCTCGATGTTGGCGTCCATGTTATGAGCCCTGCAGAGTCAATTTTCATGTTGCCAGGATGATCGTCAAGGCTGTAATATATTTTAGCTGTTGAATCAGAAGAGATGGCGACAACCTGATACTTGTACTGAATACCAACTTGTGCACCGTGAGGTGGCTGGGAAACTATCCTTACCCTGTCATGACCAAACCAGATAGGATTAAAGTAAACCCTGGCTATCGTACTGCTCAAGCGAGCAGATCTTCCATTTGTTGTGTCAAAAGCCACAACCTGATAGAAGATCAGGTTACCAGGCACAAACGTAGCCGAGGTGTCTTCATATTCGGTAGCCCTGGTCGTATCCAATATCCGCAAATTTGGCAAGACAGTATCATTTACCGCCATTGATATTTGTGCTCGATAAATGATATAATAACTGACATTAAATTGTGACGGCTCACCCCAGGAGAGTTCTATCTTCCCGCCATCACTTAGCTTTGCATTTAACTCAAACCCCATCATCATTTGCGCATGAGAGGTTGAGTATAGCATAAGTAGACCAATGATGCTGGCTACTGGCAATGCTGAAATTTTTTTTAGCATATGTTCCTCCAATTTTTAAATTCAATGGATCAATCTATGTGCCAATTTCTCAGCCCACAATACAAAGCAATTTTAGGGATCTATTTCAATACAGTATGCACAAACTGCATACCCTTGAAAAGAGGCTGCAAGTTTGTCCAGAGTTAATTTAAATAAAGAATTAAATTGTCAGCAGAAACCTAAAAGGAGACAGATGCCCTTAGAGCCCAAAAATGCCCTGCTTTTTTATAAGATAAGCCAATATTTGGAGGGAGTTTTAAAAAAGAGTCGAGCTCGGAGTATATGTAGATGAATATGAAACTTGCCACCGAATAATACTCAGCTTTGTAATAGGTGTCGTATATCTTATACCTTGAAACAGCATCCTGAGGGTTGTCTGCAGAAATGTAAGACGATTTTGCTTCCCTTCTCAAAATATCGAAAGCAATTGATGAAGAAGCAGCAATGAGCCCTAAACCAAGGAGGAAGTAACCTTTTGTATTTCTCCCCTGATGAATTTGCTCGAGACCCGGGAATAAGATTGTGCGATAACTTACCGACTCATGTAAAACATTAAATTGAGTTGCCAATTGGTTGTGGTACTCCTGTTGCTTTGCAGTCTTTTGAGCTTCAAACCTCCCACGCGCTATTTGAAAAACCGAAAGAATTTTCGGAGACGTCAGTACTGGATCGAGATTCATTGTCGAATCAATTTCAAGAGCCGATATAAAATGATCCACAGCAGCATCATTCTTTCCCTGAGCAACCAGAGCAAAAGCGATGTATTTTTGTAGTTGGACCCTTACAGAGTCAGAAGAGGGATTCGTATCTAAAAATCTCCGTGCCTCAATTTCTGCTGTTAAATAAGATCCGTTGTCATATAAGTTCTTAATTGCAGCCAAAAGAGAATCAGCTGCATGAGTTTGCTGAGCCATGGAAGACATTGGAAAAAGGAAATATAAGAAAAGGAGGGAAAAAAGCCTGGTTGTCCTCATTTTAAAAGGACCATTTTCCGAACAAGCCGTATCCCGTTTGATTGCATTTCATAAAAATATGTTCCACTTGGAAGCATATTACCACTAAAGTTAATTGAATGGTGCCCACCTTGCAAATAGCCATTTAATAAATTAGCTACTTTTTGACCCAATATATTGTAAATAGCTATTTCTACACTTGCTCCTGGCAAAGGTACATCAAAGTCTATTTGTGTTGTTGGATTAAATGGATTTGGATAATTTTGATGAAGTTGATATCCTCCGGGCAAGGTGTTGGTATTCATCTCCTCAACAGGCGTTAAGGTCAGGGAACTGACGTAAGGCACGGGCTGCGTGCCGCTGCGATATGAAGAAGAGACTCCACCAAACAAATAAATCTGATTCCCCTCTCCTTTCTCTGCAATTGCACCCAACCTCGGTCTGTCAAGGATGACATTTCGAAGATCAGAATCCGATTCTTCACCTTCTACGCCCAAATTGAGAAATTCTACATCCTGACGCTCAGAGTAATCAGAGGACAATCCCGAAATGATGAACACCGAATCTCCTTCGTGCACTGTTGAAAAAAATATTCGTGGATGTGTGACCTTAACCGTGGCTACAACGCTTCCTTTGTCCGGGTCGTATTTCTCTACTATGTTAAGCGGCCCATAAGTCGTTATACCATTAAAAACATATATTCCGGATTTTGTCCCTACAGATTTGTGAAATGCACGCTCAACATTCAAATTGGCACGCTTTTCCCATTGAGGGTGTTGAGGATTGTAAGACTCCACTTCTGACAGGAGTGACTTCATATTTCCCTGTACCCCACCCAGTACGAAAACCTGATCTTCCCAAACTACAGCAGAAGCCCCGTATCTGGCCAAAAGCATTGGTGTAGTGTAGTGCCAGCTGTTCTTATTCCTGTCATATACCTCGACGGTATTCAGTGCTTCCCCGTTTGGACCCAGGCCCCCTATAACATATATTGAATCATCAACAACGACCGCATCTGCAAATATCCTCGGCGTAAGCAATGGAGCAACATTCGTGTCCCACTTCATTGTTTCAAAATCGAACGCATCTACAGTCACTGTTGGAGTGAGCTGATGAACATATTGCATTCCCTGCTGCAAAATTTGCGCAGCTCCACCGGTTGTTCCCCCTATAAAATACGCCTTGTTGTCAATCCGTACGGCACACATTCCAAACCTTGGTGTGGGCATGTCAGTCACTACGGATGACTGCGAGAATCCAGTTTTTGATAGAAAAATAAATGAAAACCAAAAAACTGCAACGAGACAATCTTTAACGATCTTTCTCAATTCAATCCACCTCTGGTACAATAAGATGCAATGACCGTGCCAATCACTGCCCATTCTTTGAGATAAAGTTGACAACCAGCTTAAGTGTGTCTCCTTTTGCTACATTTACGGCTTTTATGAAATCCCCATATGAGGGATTGTGAACCCTGATCCTCCTTATCCCGGCCGAGACAACAAGTGGGGAACGCAGGGGTGTCGTGTCCCGATATTGGTCATCCACATAAACCTCACCCCATGGCAGCGCATTAACAAAAACATACCCTGCATTGTCGTAAAAGTTTGCGTCTATCGAAGTGAGGGACTTGGGCTCTACAAAAATATTTTTCGTTATCGGCACAAATAGAGGATTTGAAAATGTAACACTGTGACGACCAGCTGGTACCTTAACTGTCCCGGCAATTGGTGTCGTCCCGGCATATTCTTGATCAACATAAATTCTTGCCCAGGGGACGCAAGCTATCGAAATATAACCGGAATCTACCAGGTTTGTAAAATTATTTGACAAGCTTGACGTATCGAGTTTCTGAACAGGTTTTGGTAACTCATTTTTTGAAGTTTTAGACCCGGCAACGCCATGAGACTTAGCATTGTTAGTAAAAACTGATGACGGTTTGTTTGAATATTTTACCATCGAATCGACAGATGGAACTTGTATTTTGAAATTTGTGCCTCTTTCTGACGTTAATTGCTGGGAACGCTTGAATACAAGCGATCCTGCAACAATCAGCAAAATAAGTGCTAACAAAGTCACGAAAATTCCTGTGAATGTTTTTTTTGTCACTGACCCTGCCCTTGATTTCCGCCCCCTTCCTTTTTCAGAATTGGTCAATGAACTGAGAAACTCTAACGCCTCCCTTGCACTTTGAAACCTCTTGTTGCGATCAGGATTCATTAGTTTTGTAATAAAATCGAACATCCCTTCCGAACATTTCCCCCTGAGAAAATCAAGTTGCCCGATTTCGAAATGGATGATTTTTCCAATACACTCTGCATATGAGGTAGTCGCAAATATCTTTTCACCCGTAAGAACTTCTACCAATGTTACACCAAGTGAAAAGAGATCTGCTCTCCCATCTACCGATTCTCCTCTTGCCTGCTCAGGTGACATGTATGCCGGTGTTCCAACAAGGCTTCCTTCAACCGTAATGGAAGGAGCGTCAATCATAGTAGCAAGCCCAAAATCTGTGACCTTTATGGTACCATTCGTGTCTATCAAGATATTTGCCGGTTTGATGTCACGATGAACAACACCATGCTGGTGTGCGTACTCGAGAGCAGTTAGAACGTTTTTCGCAATTCTTGTAACAAACTCCTCATCCCCCTTTCCCACTTCTAATAATAAATCCTCTAGAGATTTCCCTTCAACAAACTCCATCACTATTGCCGGAGAACCATCTATTTCCGTCAAACTGTAAATCTGCACTATGTTCTCACTTCTTAGCATAGCGCACGCCCTCGCTTCCCGCGTAAAACGGGAAACAAGATCTTTATTCCACAACAAATGTTTGTGCAGAATTTTCAAAAGAACAGTCCTGCCAAGTGCAGTCTGATGCGCTTTAAATACAGAAGTCGTTGGGCTTTCGCTTATCTGCTCTATTATAACAAAGTTATCTTGACTCATTACTCCACTCTTTGAGACGATATTGGAGCCATCTCAGCGATACCCCGAGCTTCTCGGCTGTCTTTGTCCTATTTCCGCCCATCTCTTTCAATGTTTTCTCGACCAGCTTTCTTTCAAATGCATCAAGCGTCAAGCCACTCTCCACAAGTTCATTTTCAGAAAAAGATTGAAGCTGAATGTCCTCACTTCTAATCTCATCTGATCGAGACAATACAACTGCGCGCTCGACCACATTTTGCAATTCGCGAACATTCCCATACCACCGGTATTTTAAAAGAATTTCCATAGCAGAAGAATCAATCCTCTTGATGTTCCTGCCGTGAATTTCATTTGCCCTTTTCATAAAGTGCTCAGCTAAAAGCGGGATGTCCTCCTTCCTATCGCGAAGTGGAGGGAGATGGATTTCCACAATGTTCAAACGAAAATACAGATCCTCTCTAAATCTACCAGCTTTAACTTCTTCCTTCAAATCTTTGTTTGTAGCAGCAATCAATCGGACATCTATTTTCCTTGTTTCGAGATCACCAACACGTCTGATTTCTCTCTCCTGCAATACACGTAAGAGTTTTGCCTGAAGCGACTGCGATAGGTCGGCAACTTCATCCAGGAAAAGTGTTCCTTTGTCAGCAAATTCAAACAGCCCCTTTTTGTCTGAATTCGCCCCTGTGAATGCGCCCTTCCTATAACCAAACAGCTCACTTTCCAGTAAAGTCTCCGGAATAGCCGAGCAATTAATGGCAATAAAAGCTTTACCACTCCGCCGTCCCTGGTTGTGAATTGCCCTCGCAATTAGCTCCTTTCCCGTTCCGCTCTCACCTGTTATAAGTAGAGAAACATCCGTATCGACGACCCGTTGAACAAGGTCAAGGACAGCCTTCCATGGTTTGCTTTTACCAATTATTCCCGAAAATAAAAATGAACTCTCAACTTCTTTTTTCAGTCTTACGTTTTCTGAGATTAAATTGTCATATTGTTTTGCATTTTCAACTGCAACTGCTGCAAGGTTTCCAAATACAGACAAAAACCTCAATGTCTCTTCGGTAAATTTACCCCGTGTCTTCGTGCTGTCGAGATAAATAGCTCCGGTCGTCTTGTCATGAAGTCGAAGAGGGACGCAAATTATCGACAAGATTTTTTGGTTTGCTATGCTTCTGGAGGCTTCAAATCTCTCGTCGCTCAAGGCATCGAATGTCAGAATTGGCTCCCCGCCTGTCAATGTCGACCTTATCACAGATGATGACGCCGCTAACTTGTCCGCCTTGGCTTCTTCACCAAAGTTTTTCGAAACAACGACTTTAAATCCTGACTCAACGGTCGAGTCAACAAGGACAATCAGTCCTCTTTCAGCCTCGAGATGGCCCATTGCAATTTCAAGAACGTTTTCAAGAAGTTCAGGTGGATTCAAAATCGAATTAATCCTCTGCGTTATTTCGTATAGAACTGTGAAATTGTCTTTTTGAATTTCCATATTTTCCTATTTCACTGAAAACGCAGCTTCTTTGGAACGAGAGGAGTTTCCATAATCATCGACTACGGCAATTGTCCAGAAATATGTTCCAGAAGAAAGCACACCTGGATAGGTGTACGAAACTAAAGTTGAATTTATCCCCGGCTCTGTCCATACTACAGTTTGATTGCCAGCATCTATCCTGACTACCTGAATTGTATAACTGTAGTTAAATGTAACTTGAGGTGGATTCCATTCAAATACAGGGGAGGCCCTTGCAGTGTCAAGTCCTACCGGATAAAAAGGAGTTGCTTCGCTTTCGATGATCCTGGTAACATAAAACGGGTTACTCATCGTAACGGCTCCTTCGCGATCTCGCGCTCTGACAACAAAGCTTCTCCCAACCAGCCACTGAAGGTCATGTTGTGGCAAACTATCGGAATAAATCGTTACCTGGAAGTTTCTGCTGTTAAAAGAGTAAGCCATAGGAAAATTCACTGTATCAACTAATACATTGACCGAATCGATGTCAGCTGAACCATCGGCATCTACTATTGTAGCCGATACTGTAGCATTGTAAACTGCACCTGGCCACCACTGATCTATTTTTTGGGTCACAACCTGTTCTTGACTAATGACAGGCACAGCATCAAGATGCACCTCTATATTCTGAGTTTTACCAATACTTATCTGGACCTGCAGAGTATCGGGGAGGTAACCACTCCTTGTAATAACCACAGTAATTGTCCCTGAAGGTACATTTGGAATCAGGAAACTTCCGTCTGGAGCAGTGAAGACAGCCAATAGATTTCTGGGAATTGATATAAGTGCATTTGGAATACCTGAATATGGAGCTGTCAACGTTAATACCCTACCTGATAACGCCCCTGTGGCGGAGTAGCCTGGTGATGAAGGATCAAGCGAGTTTTGGTGCGGCGCATCGGGAGCACACCGGTCCATCGAAAAAGTCATGACCAATAAAACGAGGAATGATTTGAGAAAAGTCATCTGGTTTCTTCTGCGAAATATTTTACCAATCCATTTAAGGAAAATCAAGCATTAGAAGAGTAGCAGATAAATATGTCTGCCAACCGACACTCATTCTTACGAAAGGCGACACTAATATAATATAAATTAGGAATTTAACACGTGAATATACCCCTCGAAGAACTTATACCAATCCTTCGCTTCTTGAATAACCCATTCGGCCCGAAATTAGCTTCCCTTTATAGCCTTGACTAATGCAGCTGCTACAGAGTCGAGTACATCATCATTTGAATAAAAACCATTCTCGACCTTCTGACGGATCTGAGCCAGCCTGTTTTCCACCATTCGTTCATGTGATTTTATTGCCTCTGAAGAGAGTTCGAGCTTATCCTTGACACTGGACGAACCCTCTGGTTGCTCAGTATTCTCTTGTGCCTCGACTTTCTTCTTGATTTCAGGAGTATTCCCTATGTTTAACCTCGGATCTATTCCATTAATAGCCATAATGCCCTCCCTGGGCTTTGTATACTGCAATGCTCTTCAATGCTGTCAGGCCTTTTAATTCGTTCGTAAGTGTGTCTAATTTTTCTGATATAATTTTCCTGATTTCGTTGGCCTTTGAATCTATTTTCATTATCAGAGAATCCAGATCATCAATTTTATCGGAACTTTCCTGAAAAACTTTAGCCAGAGCCAAGTTTCTGAGCTCGTTAACAAGTTCCACCCGCTCGTACATTAACACTGAAGCAGCTGAAAGATCTACCTTTTTGATTGTTTCAAACATATCTTCTGAGTTCTTTAACAACCTGCCAAGCAAGGTCAACAACTCGTCCATTTTCTTATCCTAATGTAAGCCCCATCATAGAATATATTTGGTTCATCTGACTTTGCGTCTGATTGAGCTGTGCCATTAGTGTCAACAATGCAGTATATTGCCTGCGCATTGCATCTGCTTGCATATTGATTGATGTCTGCACCATATTGATCTGGTCATTGAGTGCGTTAACTTGATCCTGTGCACCGTTTATTTTCTGGTCGACTATCCCTCCAGATGTTGAAAATGAATTAACCAGATTATATATCTGCGTCATGATGCCACCAGATGAACTGAACAAATCACTCACACCGCTTAAGTTCGTATTAAGTGCACTTGTCAGCGTGCTTGAATTGCTTATTGTCAGCGTGCCATCGCTATTTATGGTGATGCCAATTGCACTCAGCATATTTGGGCTCCCACTTTGCACAGTGCTTACAGAGCTCATCGTGATTGACTGTAAACTTTGCTGCAACCCCATGAAGGTTATGTCGCCTGCCAGGGGGCCGCGAACAAGGGTTTGAGTATTTGTCGTTATATCCTTGCTCAAAGTTGTGATTACAGCATTATAAGCATTGATGAAGCCTTGTATGCTGTTTTGAATGCTTGTTGTATCTGCTGCCACAGTCAACGTCACAGGATTATCAGTTGGCTGTTGAACACCCAGAAGATTTAATGTAACGCCGGTAAGCACGTCAGAAATACTGTTAGTACCGCGAACAATTGGTATCCCGTCAAGAGTAAAATTTGCATCAAGTGAAGAAGTGGCACTGTAAACGTACCCTGCGGTTGTGGAGGTCGATGCAGTTCGGTTTGTAATTACCGAGCTTGACCACCCGATACTTTGAGCTAGAGTGCCAGTGACATCCGAGACACTAACAGCGTTGGTGGAACCGCTATTCGAACTTGTAAAAACAAGCCGACTCGTATTTGAGGTATCGTTGACTACCGACGCAACAACTCCTGCGCTGGCTGCATTGACAGCTGTCGCAATATTTGAGAGAACAGTGGCATTAGTATCCCCTGAATTAACGGTTACATTTACATTAGTTGACTTACCATTTACAGTAATGCTAAACGTAAAAGTTCCCGCCCCGGTTGCTGTAGAAATATCTGTACCAGACTGTGTCAGACGGTTGGAGAGCAACGTGTCGTTCTTTGCCAGCTGGGTTACGAGCAAGGTATGAGTACCTGCCGCTGCGGTTGATTGAGCAGTCGCAGTTGCTATATTTGAATTTGAACTTGACACAGTCTTTGCTGCAAGTGGAGAAAGTGAACCCAAATTTTGAAAGGATTGTGCCTGAGAAACCAATGCCGACAGCTTGCTTTTTAGGTCTTGAAAGGTTGAGATTAAAGAGTTGATCGAAGCTTGCTGATTTTGCAATTGGGTCAGGGGCTGACTAATTGACATCTTATATTGAGCTACTAGCAAATCTAAACTCGATTGCGTTGATGAAGTCAGACTGCTAAGAAGATTTAATGACATCCTTCTATCTCCGTTACTTTTTCATTTAAGCTTAAAGGCTTCCGCCCACGATTCGCGTAACTCGGAAATTATATTTTCCGCTTCTTCAAAATTCCCTTTTCTGGCCTGTTCCTGACAATAGCGGTATAATTTGAAGAACCCGAGTGAAATGTCCTTATATTCGAAGTTCAGAGATGTGATTAGCTGAATTAGACCGGCATTGACCTTTTGAAGATCTTTTTTCTTGCAAGCTACAATGACATAATCATAAAGTTTCAAAACGAGCTGGACTGGACTTGCATTTAGTATTTCATTCTCTTTGTATCCCTGATATGGATTTCGAGATTTGTGATTTAAGGCTTCCATTTCCATTCACCATTTTGCGAAGCCCGCCATCCTTAAATGGCGGGCCTCATTCAAGCGCTTACTGGAAAAGTCTCAACACTGCACTTGGCAAGGTATTTGCCTGTGCCAGCTGAACAGTCGCGGTTTGCTGCAGAATCTGGAGCTTGGTGGCATTCACCTGCTCTTTGGCAATGTCAGCATCCATAATCCTGCTTGCAGCAGCATCAACATTGGTAATGGAGACATTTAAAACTTGCTGCTTGAAACTGAGCCTCGACTCTAAAGAGCCCACGTACTGCAGGACCTTCGACACGTTAGTAATGCCCGCATCAACGCTAGTTAATGCATTGGCAATTTGCGTCGATGTCAAGCTAGCAGCTCCACTAAATGTAAAGGTACTCACTACGCTGGATATGTTGCTGGAATCAACAGCACCGGAATAAGACGTGTTAGTAGAGTCCAAAGCTACGCTCAACACATCGGCGCTGTCAGAACCAACCTGGAAGACCCCGCTAAATCCGTTCCCTCCAGCACCATAGAGAAGCTGCTTGCCGTTGAACTTGGTTTGCTGGACAATCTGGTCAATCTCCTTTGCGTAATCCTGAATCTGATTGCCAATGGCTGCTAGTTCGTCACTCCCCAATCCAGCATTACCGGCTTGAGTGACCAACGTCTTGATATTGATCAGAATTTGACTGATGGCCTGCAAACCACCTTCTGCTGTTGATAAAACGCTCTGGGCATCTCCAACATTTGTCAGCGCCTGCGTCAGACCAGCTGCACGTGCATTGAGCTTTGTCCCGATCGTATAGCCGGCTGGATCATCTGCAGCGCTGTTGATCCTCTTCCCAGTCGCCAGTCTCAACTGCGTTACCTGCAGCTGCTGGTTAATGTTGTTTAGCGCGTTGTACGCGTTCATAGCACCAATATTGGTTGCTATGCGGAAGCCATCCTGATAGGATGCCATGGTATTTACCTCCATGTTTTTTGTTCCTGCGGCGTCCATGCCGCAAAATAGGAGTTATAAAAAGCTCGGCAGGCAGGTGCTCCTTTCACCATGCTCGCCTTTGTAGTATTATCGGAAAGGCCATGGGAAACTTTAAAGTGAACTTCTTAACGTTTTGTTCCCCGGATTTTAAACCAGTAATAAGGAGGAATGCTAACCTGAAAAATCTAACGAACGACAAACTGAAATTAATTTTTCAAGAATGCTGTCGTCCCTTAAACTCCTGACAGTCAATTTTTGTATCCTCTGCAAATATCTGTAAGCTTCTGCACCTTTATTCATAAAGAGAAGAGAAACAGCTGCAACTAACATCGCTATGTCGTTCAGCGGGTTTATTTCAAGAGCCTTTTCAGCGAGTCGAACTGCATCTATGTAATTTTTCCCATCAAGATTTATTTGCCCGAGCTTGACATAAAGTTTCTCTCTTATGCTTAGACTCAATCTTCCTCTATCTTCAGATTCTGCCCTCAAAAGTGCATCAAGGGCTTTCTTATTCTCACCTGCATATTTATACGTCGACCCAAGCTGGTACAGGAAATAAGGATTGTTCGGATCCTTCACAAGGGCTTTTTGGAGCAGAGAAATATTCCTCTCGATCCTGCTCCTCTCTCCTTGTACGTTTGTCCTACTATAGCCATGATGGGTTATCACTACTGATGATTTCTCTATTACACCACCAGAGCGCTCAATTGAAGGACGGATTTGCTCATGAACGGACAGTTCGTACCTGTAATTTGGCCTGTTCCGAAAAAGTCTCGTCAGGACAACTTCGTCATATTTCACAGCATCGCTTTCTGGCAATTCACTTTTAACCGTAACCTCAAAAGCATCAACACCCCTGTTTCTAACCAGTTTCCTCAGTTGAGTTCCACTTTCAGCATCAATCTCTTCATCGGCGTCGAGAACAAGTATCCACTCTCCTTTTGCATGACGAATCGACTCATTCCGTGCGATCGAAAAATCCTCCTCCCAATTTCCATGGAAAACCCTCGCCCCCATTCGTCTGGCAATCTCGGCTGTACGATCCTTAGAGCCTGTGTCAAACAAAATAACTTCATCAACATATTTTATCACACTACCGATGCTCTTAGAAATATATTCCTCTTCATCACGGGCAATCATACATACTGAGATCAGGATCTCTTGATTCCCCTCTTTAACGAAATTAGCCTCTGGCATGCCTTTGAAAAACTTGTTCCAGGTAAAGCTTATCGAGTGGACGCGTTATAATCTCATCGACACCGTCGCTTTTTTCTTCACCTTCACGATTCGTCAGAAGTACAGTAAAGGAGTGAGGCTGGAGCGCCTTTATTTGGAGGCACAACTCCCTACCACTTATAGAAGGTAAACTTAAATCTACAAAGGCAAATGAAAACAACTCGCTCTTCAATAATTTCTCTGCCTCAATTGCGTCATGAGCCACACGAAGTTGTTCAAACTTCTCTAACAGGACATGTGACTCTTCTTCAGCGAGTGAACGGTCATCTTCTACAAGGAGTGCATAACCAAACTTTGATATTTGTTGCTGGACGGCATTCTTGATGTTTTCTGTGATCGATATTCTCAGCTGATTTTGATCACCGGCCACTTCCACATCATATCCCAATTTTTCAAGACGCATCACCATTGCATCGAGAAATGTTCCCTTCGCTGTCACAAATTGTTCTGTTGTCAGATTCGGAATAAGACTGGACACACCATCATCCTGGTTCGTCTTTATGGCGAGCTGAAGCCTTCGCCGGGGCTTCTCAATTGACTCACCTGTACTCATACTTACCTCACCCGGTAAAACAAAGGATTCCACAAGAATATCGACTTCTTGTTCCGAGAGGGCTTTTACTGACGAGACAAATATGTCCTTCACAACGTCAAAGGTGACAGCGTCCATCTTGAAATCAGCCCCTGTTGCTAAATTTAGCCTCTTTATCTTATCCGCAATTCCATCTTCTGAAAGCTTTTTCCTCACCACACTAATTAATTCGTCCAATGAATAGCTTGATTCAACTACATCCAAAGAAATTTCTTTGAGCGCACTTGCGAGATGAAGCTTGATCATTCGCATAACCTCATTATCCGGATGGATGGATGACAAACCCGATAGAGCTTTGTCAATTTCGATACGAGCATGCTTCATAGCCACCGGTACCCTTTCAACAGTAGCCCTCAGCCTATCCATTTCAGACCTTGCAAATTCAGCGTCCCTACGAAGATTGATGACATCTATCTGTAAACGTGACAACTCAATAGCAGCAAGAGAGGCTATTCGCTGAGCAGCCAGGTTGATCATTAAAGATGCATATTCGTTATCAATGGTCGCTACTTTCAATAAATAACCCTTAATAGCTGACAGATCAACTGTGTAAATTACTCTTCCGTCAGCATTTTCCTTCGTTATATACAGGGAACCGCGATTCTGATAATTTACTTCTTTTGCAACTACCTCAACTGTCGACTCGCCACATATCTTGGTCAGTGCTTCCTCCAGAATCAAACGGACATCTTTGTCTGAATTCACTGCCACTATTCGATTGATATAATCTTCAAAATCCCCCCTCCTCCGTTTTAGTCCTGCGTCAACAGCTGATTCTCTTTCGGACAGCCGTTTGGACTCGATTAACTCTACGATAGCTTGATTTACAGTGGTTAGTTCAAATGGTACAGGGATTTGCTTGCCCATCTGCACAAGCAAAAGAGATTTCTTGCTCTGTGATTGCACCGCAAAAAACAAATCCCCCATGCCTCCTTCACAAAGGGGGGTTGATTGCACAGACGAGAAATAGGTGCCAAATTTTAAAGAATCTATATTCAGGTTTTTTACAAACCCGCCACTATCCCCAATTAAACGATAAATTGAACTTTCTAACTCGTAGTAAGCCGTACCATTGCACCCATATTCGGATTTCAAGAACTCAAACGAAACATCCATTAATTCAACTGAAGGAAGAGATACCATTGTCGAAAACCCGGAAATAACCTGAAGGAGTTTGCTAACGTGAGCAGACTGCTGTGAAGCATTAGCCTTCTTAAAAACCGCCAGAGCAACAGAAGACGCTACGCCAAAAATCTCATTCAGGTCAGACACAATTTCCGCCGGGATCAGGTCACTTAAAGAAGCAAAAGCAAAACCAATAGCGCCATCAGACTTTGATGAACGGAATATTCCTTCAGCTTCAAAAATTGACAGTACATTTCCAAAAGTAGTATCAGGTACGTCGCTTCGAGAGATCTGACCATTTCTCATTATGAACAGCTTATCATTATCTGTCAGCGTCAACGAAAGAGGAGGGTCTATTTTGCCCGTTTGAAAATTGTAAAGGTAAACTTCTGCAAATCCTCTGTCCAGTTCTCCCAGACCAACTCCAATTAGTTTAGGTAAACTTGTTTCCCCGTATACCTCAAACACATTTGTTGCAAGATCTCTTAATCCACTCAAAACATATGTGTAGCTTTCAGATGATGCAAGACTTATCAAAAGAGTCTCCCGGCGGCGATGAGCTTCAATTAGCTTTCTACTCTTTACTTCACCGGTCACATTGCGGAGTCTGTAAATAAATATATTCTGTACCTTTGAGGTTTCAAGCCTATAAAATTTTTCAGAAATAAAATACAGATCATCCTCCCCGCTAACTTTCATTGGTTCAAGAATTGCCGGAATTTCAACTTCAACTTCCTGCTTAAATCCAAGTTTTTCACGAGCGACATAATTTGTGTTAACTACCTTCCCATTCTCTACTATGATGATAGGTTCGTCATATACGGATTCGAGTAATGCGGATATCCGACTGGCAGAACCTCTGAAATTTTGTTTCAGGGTCTCAATGTCGGTCAAATCACGCGCAAAAATAAAAATGGCACTGCTACCCCTCACAACCTTGAGATCTATTGTCCGACCATCAATACTTTTACACAAGCGCCTTACCAAACCATTAAGTTCAACACCCTGCCCTATTTCTTCGGGCGATTCTCCAAGGAAATGATAGAACGAAAGAACCGAACTGTCTGCAGACAGAATTTCTTTGAATACGTCATAAAATTCCTCATTCCACCTGTCAAATTTATCCCCCTTCACAATAGCTGTTGGTGCAGAATGTTGAAATAAAGATTCAAAATTTTCAGAAAATTCTTCCGATTCTTCACGCCATAGGAATCGATCAGTTACATCATGAAAAGCAGCTAGCCGGTAGCCGCTTGAATCCCAGCACATCACTTCATAGAATCGGCCTTTTCCATCCTTTGTTTCAAAGTATTCCTTCGAAAAATCAAGTTCAGAGAAGCCATTTGCCTGAACAAAGTCAATTATGTTCTTACTATCAGGAATCGATAATATTTCTGATGCCCGACCACTCACTATCTCGATGATCCCATCTCGAATTCCAATGAAAGGAACAGTGGAATTCTTCACTATACTCTCTGAAAAGGCTCTCTCTTCCTCAATAGCCTTTCTAACTAACTCAAGTTCGGATGTGGCAGCCCGCAGCATAGATTCGAGTTCACTCTGGATGCTATCTTCCTGAGTTAGATCGACAAAAAAGATGGCGGTTTCAGCTGACGATTCATGTTCGAGCCCTGAAATTTTGTGAGCTCGAAAATTTTTACCTCGAAATTCAAGCTCAAAGGTATCTCGAGACGGATCGACTGTTATCAGCCATGAGGCAAATTTTTCTCTCACTATTTCCGGTAGGATTCCATATAGGGAATTTCCCAGGGAATCAATGCCAAAAACACTTATGGATGTCTGGTTTAATTCGATGATAACACCTCTTTCATCCAGCAAAACGGCTGGGATTGGCATCCTTTCAAAAATAAGTTGATGGAAAGCTTCCTTTACCCGAAAAGTTCGTTTTGCAGCTTCGAGTTCACCGTCAAACTTAACTTTGAACTCATCCAGCTCCTTCCGAATATTGCTCAACACCAAAAGAGCTTCAATAAGAGCTGCAAATGCGGTAAGGCGATCTTTGTTTACTTGATCAATTTGCCTCGCCAAAATTAAAAGTGAGTGACTCCCCTCAGCACCCACTTTTGATGCTGCAATCCGAAAAAATCCCATTTCTTTTTTAATCTTCCGTGACGCAGCTGAAGTAGTCACATCGCTCAAAAGCTCAAACGGATCTTCAAATTCGATGTAATCCGAATCAAAAAGCTTTCTACGCCCTTGAGAGAGAGGAATTGAACCAATGTCAAACAAGACCCCTGCTTTTAGGAGGAGGTTTGAAACTTTCTTTTGATTGGCAACATTGTAAGATGCAATTGCCATTGCATCTCCATTTTTTTCCAGAATGACTACGTCACAATCAAATGCTGATTTTAAACCATTGATTATTTTTTCGTAACCCTCTTTTAAATTTTCAGCTGTCAAAGCACGTGGCAGAGTTTCCAGGAACGCCTTGTTGAATCTAATAAGGTCCTCTTCGCGTGTACTCAACATGGTCAAAACCCTATGGCGAAGCTTTCCGTAAATTAGGAAAAAAAAGATGGAAGTTATTACTAAAATTCCAGCAGAAAATGTTAACAAATATGTGAAATCGCTCATTGTTTTGGAAGAGTGAAATAGAAAGTGGACCCCTTTAGTTTGCCAGCCGACTCAACCCACACATTTCCACCGCTTAGCTCAACAATCTTTTTTACAAAAGCGAGGCCAAGTCCACTGCCCTCCACCTTCTCAGTGTCAGTAGATTTTACACGCTGGAAGATGGCAAATATCCTGTCATGAAATTCGGACGGGATGCCAATCCCATTATCTTTGACATAAAATAAAAAATGATCGCCTTTGTCTTGTGATCCGAGAACCAACTTTGGTTCAGGCTGGTCGCCCATATATTTAATCGCATTGTCAATTAAATTTGAATAAATCCTTTCAACATATTTAACCACAACGTACAATCTTGGAAAGTTTCCTTCCATTTCTACCTTAATCTTTTTCTCAGTTAACCTAATTGAAACCTCCTTAAGTACACTCTTCACGATTTCACCAATATCAGCCTCCTCCACAGGAGCTTCAACACTTCCGATCCTTCCGAGCTCTAACAAATCATTCACCAGTGAATGAAGACGCCCAGCAGCACTGAGGATTGCATCAACGAGGACTTCTTGTTCGGTTCCAATATTTCCGACACGTTTCAATTCACGTGCAAAACCTTCGATTACAAGAATTGGAGATTTTAAATCGTGAGTTATCGCATAGGTAAATTGCTGTAGTTCTTTGTTCTTGCTCTCCAGTAATCGGGTCTTCTGAATAGTTTCTTCGTGCAAACGTGCATTTTCGATAGCTGCTCCAATTACAGTGCCTATACCTTCTATTACTTCACGCTGTGAATCTTCAAGGACTCGCTTGGATTCACTAAACAGCGCGCCTATTCCTACAGGCTTTCGTTTTGCACGCAGCGGAAAAATCACTACTGAGTTATATTGAGAATTTCTCAGCGATTCAGGAATTCCAGAGGCCACTTTCAGATTATCAAGCGAAATCACTTTGTCGCTTGAAAATGCTGTGCCAAACAGCGTCTTGCTGATTAGAGAGCCGTGTACCTCAGTTATAAAGTCCTCACTCAAATTGGCACTTGCTGCTAAAAACAAGCGTCTGTCCCCCCTGTCCGGTAAGAGGAGTGCACCTGCATCACCATCAAAGATCTCCATCGTCTTCCTAACTGAATACTCGAGCACCTCCCGAAAATCTATCGTCCGATTGAGCAACATCGATATATTATTTATTGCGTTTAGTTGAATGTTCCGCTGTGTCAGGGTTTCTTCAAGTCGGCGACGATCCGTGATGTCCACTAATATTGCAAGTGCGCCTGCACGCACATTTTCAGAATTAAATATAGGGGTCGTCGATATCTGCAGGTGACGACCATGCCCATGTGCATTAACTATAAAATATTCCCGCCCCGACACCCCACGTCCTGTGGAAATTGTCTGCATAAAAGGGAGGTTTTCAGGTTGAAGCTTAGCCATCGTCAACTGATCCCGAAAGCTGCTGAACACTTCGCTGGATAATTTTCTTGTGTTAGCACCTTCAGAAATACCAAACATTAGGCGTGCCACAGAATTCATCACAACAATCTCCCCAAAACCATTGGTGACGATAATCCCGTGATCCAACCCCTCGAACAATTTCGCAAGATCAGGTGGCACAACCATCCAGTCTTTCCTGACGTCTAAACTCACCTAACTCACACCATCCTTTGGTCTCAAGACAAATTATAAACCTTCTGGTTTAGATTCAAATTACACTCAACACCTTGCCCCCTCTTCTGTAACCGCAAGGGGGTACTTACCAGAGTAAGCTCAAACTATGTGACTTGACGACAAAGAGAAAACAGGTTAATTTATGTCGTGTGAAAAAGGCTCTAGAAATGGGGCTGTAGCTCAGCTGGGAGAGCGCGTGAATGGCATTCACGAGGTCGAGGGTTCGATCCCCTTCAGCTCCACAAATTCAAGGCCTTTTGAACTGTTACTATACAATTTTGTGCACAGTAGTTTTTGCATGCGGTGCTTTAGTGGCGTCGGGACCACATGCCCTTGCAGCAAATTGATCAGGCAAGCCACCTGACTATCACGAGTATCTTCCCAATATCAATAAAGTCTCACGGTAAACCTTGCTAAAAGAGAAATTAGACCACTTCAAATGAATCATCAGTGTGCCAGGCCGGCCATCAGGGATTCCAACGGCTGTCTTCAACTTTTCCTGCGCACCTGGATTCACTATCAGGCATCTTGTTTCGGCACTACCCCTAGCTTTCCAACTATCCTGGTCAATTTTGACTTCTGATTTGCGGCTTTATTCTTGTGAATGATTCCCTTAGAAGCAAGTTTGTCAAGCTTTGAAACCGCTTCCTTGAGATATAGCTCTGCCTTGGATTTATCTTTCTCGGACCTAACTTTCTTAATTAAAGTCTTCATCAACGCTTTGTTATGCTTGTTGTATGTCCGCCTCTTCAGGCTCTGTCGAGTACGCTTTTCTGCTGATTTGTGTTGTGCCACCTTTACTCCTTTTTTTACTTAATATAATACTTCAGCGGATTAGGTTTAAGCCTGCATTCTTCCGCAATCCTGAAGAATTCAATTTTCCTCTCATCACGTAACCTGTATAAATTCGGTACAATTTTGTCCCTGAGCTCAACTGGGGTCATTGGGTTAACATATATGCTCGTTCCACCCTCAAACCCTGCCGGAACGTTGACTCTCCACTTGATCATTATACGCCATGGGGTCTTGTATATGGAATCAATCGGGGTATAATACCATTCTTCATTGCAGGAAACATGTGTACCACTAGCAGCATGAATGGCATGAACCATATCACTCATTCCTCGTATCTCTTCTGGCGTATGTTCCTGTGGTCGTCCCGCTTGCGACTTGGAGTATATTTCAATAGTGGGGAAGCGATGCCCTATGCCAACTAGCGCAATTGCAAAATCGTTTTCGGCAAAGACAAGGTTGTTCTGCGCTGCGAAATTTGGGCCATATTCATTGAATATATTTGGATCCTCTCGAGTGCGCTTGATCTGTTGATCGAGACTTGAACCCCATTCGTCTAAAGCAACCAACTGTTTATGAAGATGTTCTACCGATGCCCCTGCAGGCGTTAACCAGTTTTGAAAAATACTAATATATCTTGCATACCTGTTTACTTCGAAAATTTGAACCATTGCGTCTATCGTGAATCGAAAATACTCAAAATGCTCCTCTGGAGTCATTTCACCCGAAGAATAAAGCTGATTGTCGTACTTTGCATTTGCAGCATAATGTCTCCTTGCGATAATTATCTCATGGCTCCCTCCGAAGAACGACTCAGCCAGGGCAAGTTTTTCCTCCATTGGGACATGCTGAACTTCGTCAAAAGACTTTCCAAGCCTGTTTAATTTAAAGTTCACTATGTCAATTATATGCTTGAGCCCTACTGGATTACCAAGGTAACTATTACGCCATTCAATTTGTTGCTTGGAGAGCTTGTAGTTATAGTTTTTCCTCCAGTAATCAAGGGTAACGATTTCAAAAAGGTTTGGCACCCTTCGAAATTCAGCCTTCGTATCAAAATACTTGTCCGGGGAAAGGTAATCTATTTTTTCGTATTGATTGCCGTTGCGAATTAGTCTCGACTTCTCAGGCGGGACTTCAAAAAGTCTGGACTCGCAAAAGCTGCAAAAATCTTCAGTCGGCTTAGCCTCCAATCTTCGAGGATGAACAACTTCTTGAGCCGAAACTGGTTTGCTACCCCGTCCAGGAACAGCCCACACTTCTGTACCGGTAAAGGGACTTACTTGCTTGACTGTGCCATCTGGCATTATGTGATAATAGTTTTCGTAATCCATGGAATTCGATTCGAGTTAGTTTGCCGAGATGCATCAATGCATAACTCGGAGCACAAAAACCTCTTCTTTCATCGGGAATGACCTTGATGACAATTAAAATTTAATCAAACCATAAAAGACTTACAAAATCAGCAAGTAATTGTGTCTGATACGGTTTGACTTTGACTTAACGCGGCTTTAATTTTTTATACTTACTACGAGGAACTTATGGATTACACAATAACACTCATCCCGGGGGATGGAATTGGCCCTGAAATTTCCAAATCTGTTGTCAGTATAATAGAAGCAACGGGTGTCAAAATAAACTGGGATATTCAAGAAGCCGGTCTCAGGGCAATAGAGAAATATAAAGACCCACTTCCTCAAAGTGTGATAGATTCGATATCGAGAAACAAAATTGCACTCAAAGGACCTCTCACCACACCAGTTGGCACAGGTTTCAGAAGCATTAACGTAGCTCTCAGAAAAGAATTTGACCTTTATGCAAATCTTCGACCAGCGAAATCTTTCCCAGGAATAAAGACGAGATATGAAAACATTGACCTCGTCATCGTAAGAGAAAATACAGAGGAATTTTACAGCGGCATCGAGCACTATGTTGATGCATTTAAAAGTGCTGCGGAGACAATTGGAATTGTAACTAGAGCAGGATCGGAACGCATAATTCGTTTCGCTTTTGATTATGCTTTGAGGAATAATCGGAAAAGGGTGACTGTTGTACATAAAGCAAACATTTTAAAATATACAAGTGGACTTTTTCTCGACGTTGCTCGAACCATTGCAAAAGAATTTCCGCAAATCGAAATGAATGACAAGATTGTCGACAACATGGCAATGCAAATGGTAATGAATCCAAACCAGTTCGACGTCATAGTAACAACAAATTTGTTCGGCGACATTCTATCGGATCTTGCCTCAGGACTTGTTGGCGGTCTCGGGATGGCACCTGGTGCAAATATTGGTTATCAGGTAGCAATATTTGAGGCTGTTCATGGAAGCGCACCGGACATAGCAGGACAAAATCTCGCAAATCCGTGTGCAATAATCCTTGCAGGTGCAATGATGCTCGAACATTTAGGCGAAACCTTAGCGTCAAAAAGAATTTACGACGCGGTCTCTTCTGTTGTGGCGGAAGGAACAAAAGTAACCAGAGATCTCAATCCACATAAATTTGTTGGGACAGATAAAATGACGGAAGCAATCATAGAAAAGATTTTACAGTAAACAGAACTTCAAGGAGAGAAAAAATGAATACTAATGCCCTTAAAAAGACTAAAATTCAATGGTTTGGCCACTCAGCCTTTAGAATCATTACTCCAAATGGTCAATCAATACTCATCGACCCCTGGTTGGACAATCCAGTTGCTCCAAAAGGAATTAAAGAAGCGATTTCTGCAGATGTAATTTTACTCACTCATGGACATTTTGACCATATTGGAAATACTGTTGAAATAGCGTGGCATTCCGAAGCAAAGGTAATTTCGAATTTTGAGATATCTCTGTATCTCAAAAACAAGGGATTGAAAGAGGAAAACCTTATCGGTATGAATAAGTCTGGTACAATTGAGTTAAGCGGCATAGCATACACTATGGTAAATGCCGAGCACAGCAGCGCAATTACTGATGGTGAGAAAGTCATTGATGGCGGATCGCCAGCTGGATTTGTAATTAAATTCATCGATGGGAGTGGGCCAACCATATATCACTCGGGGGATACAGGTGTTTTTGGAGACATGAAATTAATAAGTGAGCTATATTCGCCCGAAGTTGCGCTCCTTTGTATAGGTGGGCACTTCACAATGGGACCCCTGGAAGCTGCAAAAGCCGTTGAGCTACTGCAACCAAGAAAGGTCATACCGATGCATTATGGCACTTTCCCTGTTTTAAAAGGAACCCCTGAAGAATTGAAGAATCTAATTCCTGGCGAACTTCATGTTGCAGTATTGCCTATGAACCCAGGGGATCTAGTGGAGCTCTAATGACGAAAACCCCTATTTACCTGGTGCTGCTCACAGTTTTCATTGACCTATTAGGTTTTGGAATAATCATCCCTCTCCTCCCATTTTATGCCCAACATTTCGGTGCTGGTCCTACTGTAATTGGATTGTTGGGTTCATCATACTCCCTGATGCAATTCTTGTTTGTTCCCTTTTGGGGTAGACTCTCCGACAAGATTGGAAGAAGACCAATAATCTTAATGAGCGTTTTTGGATCCTTCCTGTCTTACCTTATATTTGGCCTCGCAGGCTCACTCTTTACTTTGTTTTTGTCAAGAGTGCTCGCTGGATTCATGGGGGCCAACATTTCAACTGCTCAGGCATACATCGCTGATGTAACTCCTGTCGAGGATCGAGCAAAATATATGGGACTTATCGGAGCGTCATTTGGTATTGGATTCATGCTAGGCCCATTTGTAGGCGGGATTATGAGTCATATAAGCTATGGCGCTCCTGGTTACCTTGCGTCCGGCTTGTCGCTCATAAATGCGACTCTCGCTTACTTTTATTTACCTGAATCAAGAACGAAAACAGCTTCGCTAGCAAGCGAAAATTTAGATCCTGCAAGGCGGGCAAGAATCCTCGACATTGATGCAATAAGAATTGCTTTTAAAAAACCCGCGCTTCCAAATCTCATACTTGTGTACTTCCTCTACACAATTTCTTTTTCAACATTGTATGTCTCCTTTCCGTTGTACACAAAGGAGATATTAAAGTACGATGCGGCTGCAAATGGTTATCTCTTTGCATTAATGGGACTGATCGGAGTATTCATTCAGGGCGGACTCATAGGCAAGATTATAAATGTGTTAGGCGAACGAAACACAATGGTGATTGGAATTATACTGCTAATTCTAGGACTTAGCTTCATTCCCGATACTCGTTCACCTGCGGTTCTCGTTGTGCTAATCATTGTAATGTCCACAGGTAGTTCCATCCTAACCCCATCATTGACAAGCCTCATCACCAAGTATGCTGGTGCCACAGAATATGGATCAGCACTCGGAGTTTCACAATCTTTTTCTAGCCTTGGCAGAGTTATTGGCCCTTCTTTGGGTGGTGCAATTCTTGGCACTGCTGGATTAATTTGGCCGTTTTATTCTAGCAGCATCTTGCTTGTTGCTGCTGTTGTGCTTGCAAGAAAAATACCAAATCTTTATAATGCAAAAGCAACAGAATTTGCAACCTCAAAGTGAGTTGCTTTTTGTACAAAAATTTTTGACCTTTAACCAAATATGAAGCAAAAGAAAAAGCATTTAAAGAACAAAGCCAATTTGAAAAAGACCTCAAGGAAGCGGAGGAAAAGCTCTGTTGATCCGAACCAGATAAATCTCGAAATCGAAATCGCAATATTTGAAGTAGATAAGATATTTGAGGGACAGGGAGATAAGCTCGATGATGGATATGTTACGGAGTCACTGGCTTCTTTCATAAAGCTTGTGAAAGAAAACAGTTTTGGATTGCTCGCTGAAGATCTTCACGAAGGCGTGGACGATGAATCTGATATGCTTCACATTAACTTAGTGAACCGCATCAGTTCACTGTGTGAAGAAGTTGATGCAAAAATTGATGATCCATCCATTGTAGAAGCCCTAGAAAAATTGCTGTCTCAAGTGAAAAAATATAAATCTACAAAGAACCCCAGGTCTTACCTCGATTCGCTGACAAAAAAAATGAAAGAAATGGGTTATAAGTCTGAATTTTATACTGAATCAGATATCAATGATAGCACCTTGAGCCTGGATGAAATAGACAATATTGACGACCTAACTTCCGACGATGACGAATTCGATTTTGACGACTTCAGACCAGAGTCTTAAAAGCTCCCGAAAAATCTTTAAGATTAGAAAACTGTAAAATCGGGATTTACTTAAATGGGTTTTAACTGCGGTATAATCGGCCTTCCAAATGTAGGGAAATCAACAATTTTCAATGCGCTCACTGCAGCCAATATCTCGGCAGAAAACTACCCGTTTTGCACCATAGAGCCAAACATTGGAATAGTCCCTGTCTCTGACGAACGACTGGACAGACTAGCTAATCTGTACAAAACTCAAAAAATAGTCCCCACAACTATAGAGTTTGTTGACATTGCTGGCCTTGTAAAGGGAGCAAGCAAAGGCGAAGGACTTGGTAATCAGTTCCTGAGTCACATTCGTGAAGTGGACGCAGTTGCACACGTTGTCAGATGCTTCGACGATGAAAATGTCGTACATGTAGATGGTTCGGTTAATCCACAAAGAGACATCGAAGTTGTCGAAACTGAACTGATCATCAAAGACCTGGAGACTGTCGAGAAGAGATTAAAGGAAATAGAAGGACGGGCTCGGTCTGGCGACAAAAGGTTAAAAGAGGAAGTTGAATTCTATCATCGGTTGAACGAGCATCTGAATTCTGGTCGACTTGCAAAGTATATTCAGTGCACTGAATTGGAGAAAGAGTACATGATGTCACTGCACTTGTTGACCAACAAGCCAGTGATGTACATAGCAAACGTTGATGAAGAGAGCCTGAAAACCCCAAACCGATATGTTGACGAGGTTAGAGCAATAGCGGCAAAGGAAAATGCTAAGGTGGTTGTGGTATCCGGAAAGATAGAATCTGAGCTGTCACAACTCAACAAAGAAGAGAAAAACGAGTTCTTGCGCGAACTGGGGATAAGCCAGTCCGGACTCGACATGGTTATTCACGAAGGATATTCTCTTCTGAACCTCATCACTTTTTTTACTGCAGGTCCAAAGGAGGTCCATGCGTGGACCGTTCCTGCTGGTACACCCGCTCCAAAAGCGGCTGGCAAGATACATTCTGATTTTGAAAAGGGATTTATACGAATGGAGGTCATTAAATACAATGACCTGATACGACTTGGGTCAGAACAGGCAGTTAAAGATGCAGGCTGTCTTCACATAGAGGGAAAAGAATACGTAGTTGAGGATGGCGATGTAGTTGTAGTAAGGTTCAATGTATAAAGACTGAGGTTAATAAATGAAGGTGATAAAACCCCTTTTCGTCTTTTTGATATTCCTCTCATTTCCGCTTCTTGCTCAAAATCAGCAGCGACTCCAACGTGTGCACTTTTACTCGTCAAGTGTGGGAGATACGATGAAAGTTATTGTCCTGCTGCCAGCAGGTTACGATACAACAAAATCCTATCCGATTCTTTACCTCCTGCATGGCTGGATGGGAAGTGAAATTGACTGGACATCAAAGACGTCGCTTGAATCTTACACATCTGATTTACAGGCAATTATCGCTATGCCCGATGCACGTAATTCCTGGTATGTTAACTCTAACACCGATAAAAAACTGAGATATGAAGACTATATTATGGTGGATTTGCCTCGATTTCTTGAATCGAAATTCAGAATCGACACTAATCGGGAGGCAATAGCAGGCCTCTCAATGGGAGGGTATGGAGCTCTCGTTCTCTCCATGAGGCATCCAGGGAAGTTCCTGTTTGCTGGCGATCTCAGCGGAGCAATTTCAATTCCTCAAATTATTGATTCAACACTTGCGGGCACAAGAAACTATATTTACAAATTAAAAACAAACCCAGCCTGGCAAAGCATTATCGATGCATTTGGAGAAAACGATAAGGTATTTAGAGACGATCATAACATCTTCGTATTACTTGAACGAGACAGAGGCAAACCACTCCCATATTTCTTCATGTCGGTTGGAGTTCAAGATGAATTCAGGGACTTTATACCTATGCACCATTTACTCATTGATTCTCTTCGCGCAATGCAATATCCATACGAATATCACGAAGTTCCTGGGCACCATAACTGGAAGTTTTGGGACGGACAAGTAAAAATGCTCATATTAAAGATGAGAACCGTAATGAACATAAATTAATATGCATTGACATGAGAGAATCAATAAAAACTCTCAATAAAGAAATTATATCCTGTAAAAAATGTCCACGACTGGTGAAATGGAGGAAAAGAATTGCTGAGGAAAAAGTTGCCAGGTTCTCTCAATGGAATTACTGGGGAAAACCAGTTACAGGCTTCGGGGATTTAAATGCCCGACTCATAATAATTGGTCTCGCCCCGGCAGCACACGGTGCAAATAGAACTGGGAGGATGTTCACTGGAGATAGAAGTGGAGAGTGGCTTTACCGAACGCTTCATAAGTACGGCTTTGCCAGCCAGCCTATCTCTTACTCAAAAGATGACAGCCTGCAGCTAAGTGACTGTTACATCACAGCAGTTGTTCGATGTGCTCCACCTGAAAACAAGCCAACCACCAATGAAATCCGAAATTGTAACCCATTTCTAATCCGCGAACTCAAACTTTTGTCAAATTCGAGGGTAATTGTCACTCTTGGAAGGGTAGCTTTCGATTCAACAATTAGAATCATCCGCAAGCTCAATCTTACAAATAAAACAAAATTCCCTATTTTTCGCCACGGGTTAGTAATTAGAGTTAATGACCAAATGACCATTATCGCATCTTACCACCCCAGTCAACAAAATACCTTCACAGGAAAACTAACTACTTCGATGTTCGATTCTATTTTTGCTCATGCAGCCCAGATAATCAATGAGTAGCAAATTTTGAACCCCGACTCAATTGTTCCGAGAAACTTCCGATAAAAATCTCAGTTGCGACAAGGAAGATCGCAACTTACCACAAAAAGATAAAGGAGATGGTCATGGATGACGACTTAAACAACCTCCCTGATGATGGTATGAGACGAAAAGAGGAAGAAGAACTGTTTGCAGCGATAATCTCCGGGTACTTGAAAGACAGGATTGAGCTGGACGTTTACCCGGACGGTATATTTGTCAGAGAAAAAGATCATCCTGAGCGCGGGGAATTATTTTTCCCGTTCGACGATAATGAAAAGGGTGATCCAGGCTATGATTGACAACTCTAATTTTTAAAAGGCGCCACTCTGTCCGAGAAATCAGGACGGTAGTGCTCTTGACTCTCATATTCCTGTATCCATCCGTTTTCAAAGCCAAACTTGTCGACAAGCTCAAGGACCTTTTCATACTCTGATTCTCTAATCTGTCGACTCAGTAGTGCTATCGAACCGGCCTTGTTTGTCGGATAATACTGAGACATTATAGATACTGTTATATCATTCCCAAGCTCATCAGCTATCCATTTTAATGTTTCTTCGCTTCCCGCAATATCATTTGGAAGAACGAGGTGCCTGATAATTAAACCTCTTTTTAATAATCCATCATCATCAAATACAAGCTTATTCCCAACCTGACGATGCATCTCCTTTATTGCAGCCTTCGCAATTTGTGGGTAGCTTCTAACTTTTGAGTATTGATAGCCAATTGCCTCATCACTGTACTTCAAGTCGGGAAGATAAATGTCTATGATGCCATCGAGGAGCCTTAATACGTCCACAGAATCATAAGCATTAGTATTATACACTATTGGCAAGCGCAACCCCCGCCCAGTCGCTATATAAATTGCTTTGACTATTTGTGGGACGAAGTGGGTAGGCGATACGAGCCCGATGTTGTGACAACCTTGCTCCTGCAATTCTAACATTATATCAGCAAGTCGGTCGAATGTAACCTCGTTCTTAATTTCTTCTTTGTAATTCTGACTAATTTGATAATTCTGACAATAAACACAACGAAGATTGCAATTTCCGAAAAAGATATTTCCAGCTCCTTTGGTCCCGGTCAAAGGAGGTTCTTCTCCAAAATGAGGCGTATATGAGCTAACGATCGGCAGATACCTGGAATAACAACGAGCTATTTCGCCTGCTTTACGGTTAACTCCACAAACAAGCGGACAAATACTGCAAGATTTTAACATGGAATCGAGAAGCTCGACCCTCTTTTCAAGCTCGCCAGTTTCATATAGGTAGACGTAAGACGGAACGTACATAAGAGTTGAGTATGATTAAAATCTCAAACATTACAGTGGGTTGGTAGCCCACAATTCCACCTCGCGTACAAGCGCTCGAGGCGGAAGCTTAATCGCATGGATAACAGTGTCAGCAACATCTTCCGCACGAAGTCTTGCCCCCCTCCCCCCTTTTAAGATTTGATGAGCTTCTTTCTCACTTACATCGACTGAGCTCGGAGTTACTACCACCACTCGAACATTGTATTCACGAACTTCTCTTAGAAGTGCTTCTGAAAAACCTTCTATGCCGAACTTAGAGGCTGAATATGCAGCGGAATTTGCACTTGCCCTTTTCCCGGAGGTAGACGATATCATAACTATGGTACCATCCATCTTTTCCATCATTTCCGGTAAGACAGCGCGGGATAAAAGAAACGGACCTGTTAAATTTGTATTGATTATGTTGTTCCACTCATCCAGACTCATTTCGGTCACAGGTCTTTCCAAAAACTGACCAGCGTTGTTGATCAAAATATCTACTGTCCCAAATTCAGTGAGGGTCTTTGACAGGAGTCTGTGAACACTCTTCTCGCTTGTTACGTCTGTCTGGACGCCAATAACTCTTCCACCCATTGCTTCAAGCTCGGCAACAACGACTTTCAAATCAGACAATGTCCGACCGGCAATTGAAACAAAAACGCCTTCTGAGACAAGCCGCTTCGCAATGAACTTCCCTAGTCCACGCGACCCACCTGTCACAATCGCCACCTTCCCTGCAAGGGCGTTGCTGTTAGATTTAACGACGTTTTCACTCTTGAGAATCCTCTTAGCCATTGGTTTTCCCCGTTTGATTTTATTCAAAATCTCTTTCGAAGTACCTGTTAGCTCCAGTACTCCCCTTTTTCTTCCTTTTAATAGCCTCTTGAATTTTTTGGTTAAAGACCTCTGCAGCGTCATAGTCATACAATCTCAAAAGCTGGTTTAAGGCAATGACCTCCGCAATGACAGTTATGTTCTTCCCCGGTAGTATCGGTAGTTTGACTAATGGAATTTCCACTCCAAGTATCGATATATTGTCATGATCAAGACCAGTTCGGGTATATTCCTCCTCTGGATCCCAGACCTGCAACTCGACAACGACTTCTATGCGCTTTTGCTTCCTGACCGCTCGTATTCCAAATATGCTACGCACATCAATAATTCCCAGTCCTCGAACTTCCATAAAATGCTGTGCAATGTTTGAGTTCTTGCCTATGAGGATATCCTCCCCCTTCCTGAAAACGCCAACAGCATCATCCGCCACTAGCCTATGTCCCCTTTCGACAAGATCGAGAGCAATCTCGCTTTTTCCTATGCCACTTTTACCCACAAACAGTAAACCAACACCATACACATCTACAAGCGATCCATGAATGACTGTATTTGGAGCAAACACGTCGTCCAGAAACTCACCCAGAAAGTAAATAAGTCTTGTTGTCTCGAGCGAACTTACGAAAACCGAAACCTTGTGACTGGTCATCACACCAACCAGCTCTGGCTCTATTTCGTTACTGTTAGATATTATTATACATGGAATCTCAAACTGCAAAATCGTCTCCAGAGCCCTAATGCGATCTTCAAATTTAAGCGAGCTAAGATATCGTACTTCTGTATTACCAAAAATCTGGACTCGGTTAAAAGTAAAAAGGTCCACATATCCCGCAAGCGCAAGGCCAGGACGATGAACATTCTTGTCTGTAATTAGTCTATGAAATCCAATATCTCCATTTAAAGGCTGGAGCTTTGTTTTTTCCCGAACTTGATGGTACATCTCTCCCACGGAAATATCTTTCCGCCTTATTTCCTTTGTATCCCATATTCTTGAACTCATTTCGCTTCAATATAAATAAAATTACTTAAATCCGCACACAAAAAGGCCGCAGCTGAAAAAGATCAACTGCGGCTTTTGCCAGTTCGATATAATTAGATTATTCGTGATGCAGCTTTTCCTTGAATTTCTTCAGCTGCATTTCGAGTTTGTCAACAGCCTTGTCAATTCCTTTAAAGTAATCATCTGTAGTCTCCTGAGCAGTGAGAATCTTGTTATATACAGCCAATTTTATCTCCACCAGCTTATGAGAACCATTGCTTTTTGAATGGTCTGGACTAAATATTACATCACAGTTCACAACACCATCAAAGAACTTCCCAAGCCTGGAAATTTTTGTCTCAGCATATGATTTCAAAGCCTCATCAGCTCTGAAATGACGAGATGTGATGTTGATGTTCATTTCTTTTCCTCCTTTTTAGAGTTGGATGAGTTTTATCTACAGACGAACATACGATTCATTGCCTACTTTTTCGCTCTTGGATGAGCTTTCGAGTAAACTCGTTTCAATTGTTCAATGGACAAATGCGTGTAAATCTGCGTGGTTGACAAACTCGTATGACCTAACAGCTCACGCACAGCCTCAAGGTCAGCCCCATGATTCAAAAGATGGGTTGCAAAGGTATGCCTGAGCGTGTGAGGACCTTTTCTTTCAACATTTGAGAACTTTTTAATTTGCCTTGCAACTATTCTGTACACTGAAGCGGGAATGATCCGTTTCCCATTTGAAGACATAAACAACGGCCGGTCAAACACCCAATCCACATCCCTGCGACTTTGCAGATATTCCTTTAGAGATTCTGCTGTTCGCTGCAAAAGGGGAACTAATCTTTGCTTGTTTCGTTTGCCTGAGACTTTCAATGTTCCGCTCTCGAAATCCACACTTCCAAAATTAAGGCCGCATAATTCGCTTACCCGAATTCCCGTCCCGTAAAGAAGTTCCAGTATTGCTTTGTCCCGATAACCATTCTCCGCATCAACAGAAACAGACAATAAGATCTTTTCAATGACGGTTTCTTCAACGTAAACAGGGATTGCTTTTGGTTTACGCGGCGTTGATATGAAACCAGTAAAATCACTCTGTATGTGTTCAAATCTCACAAGAAATTTAGCCAGTGATCTAATGCTCGATAATTTTTTCCTCACCGTTAACCTTGAATTCTTCCTTCGGTTAAGCTCTACAAGAAAGGCGCGTACAACATCCGCTGACAAATCATCAATGGAAGGTTCCATCACACCAAGGTATTCTAAAAGGAAATTTTCAAATTCCCGAAGAGATTTGTCATAGGTAACAATCGTCAAGGGGGAAGCAGCCCTCTCCTTTTTTAGATACTCAAGAAACGAATTCCTTGCTTTGCTAATACTCAGCTTCATTTGACATTTACTTCAACCGAAGATGCAGAGGCATTTTTCACTTCCTCAGTCGAAAACTCACCACCACATTTTGGACACTTGTAATATGTACCTTTTGATCTTGAATACTTTTTCAAGAGGAACCCAGAGTCACCATTCGGACACGAAATATTTACTGGCTCATCCCAGATGGCATATTTACAATTAGGATAGTTCGTGCAACCGTAGAAAATCCTTTTCCTTTTTGTGTACCGCTGTGTAAGTTCGCCCTTCCCGCATTGAGGACATTTTACTCCCGTGGTTATCGCTTTTGTATACTTACAATTTGGATAATTTGAACAACCAATAAACTTCCCAAATCTACTGTTTTTGTAAATTAAATCACTACCACATTCGGGACATTTTTCTCCTGTAGGACGATTGTTATCGTCATGTGCATCAATTGGTTTAGTGTTTCTGCATTCTGGATAACGGCTGCATGCAAGGAACCTTCCTCTCCTGCTCCATTTGATGACCATTGGAGCACCGCACAAATCGCAAACCACCTGTTGACCATTAATATCCGATCTTATTTCGTCTATTTTTTCCTCAACGCTTGTAATAGCTGTTTTAAATGGATTATAAAAGTCGTGCATCACCTGTAGATAGTTTTTCTTCTTGCTCGCAACTTCATCAAGTTCTTTCTCCATTTTTGCAGTGAACTCAACATCAAAAAACTGTGGCAGGTTGCCTACCAAAATCCTATTCACACTCATTCCGAGTTCAGTTGCAAAAAGTTTCCTCTCCCGAAGTTCAACATAACCACGATCTTCTATTGTCGAAACTATAGATGAGTAGGTACTTGGTCTGCCAATTCCGAGAGATTCCAACTCCTTCACCAAACTACTTTCAGTGTAACGTGCCGGAGGCTTGGTAAAGTGCTGCCGAGGCAAAACCTCACTTAAATCACATTGATCCCCTTCTTTGAGATTTTTGGGGATACGAAACTTTCGCAGTTCACCTATATCCTCATCTTGGAGGTCAACTTCAAGATCCTCTGTGCTCATGTCATATATTTGAAGAAATCCAGGAAATTTAATATGGGAGTCTGAAGCTCTAAAAATGTATCTCCCTCCTTGCAAAAGAATTGTTATCAAGTCGTATATAGCTGCACTCATCTGTGAAGCAACAAACCTCTTCCAGATCAAATCATACAGGAGAAACAGCTCACGTGGCAGATACTTCTTCACTTCATCAGGCGTGTATTTGATGTAGGTTGGCCTAATAGCTTCGTGAGCATCCTGAGAACCTTTAGATTTCCTGAAGTGTCTCGGTTCTTTCGGCAGATATTCAGCACCGAATTTCCGTCCAATATACTCACGGACTGCATTAACAGCTTCTTCGCTCAAACGTGTCGAATCTGTTCTCATATAAGTTATCAAGCCAACAGGCCCTTCTTCCCCAAGTTCCACTCCTTCGTAAAGTTGCTGTGCCAGCAACATAGTCTTTTTTGGCGAAAACCCGAGCCGAGACGATGCCACTTGCTGAAGGGTGCTAGTAATGAAAGGGGGTGCAGGGCTACGTTTTTGCTCCTTCCTGACAACACTTGAAACTGCATACAACGGCAATTTAAGCTCGGCTACCAGATTATTTGCCTCTTCCTTACTCTTAATGTAAAAAGTAGTAGAATCGTGAGGGATGCCGTTCTGTCCCCCTACTGGGTCCTTCAAATCAATTCCACCTATCGAATAGAGCTTTGCCTCAAACTCGTCACCTGTTGCCGTACTGAACTTTCCAATGATCGACCAGTATTCAATCGCAACAAAGTTCTTAATCTCCTCCTCTCGCTCACAAACAAGTCGCAGAGCAACCGATTGGACTCTCCCGGCTGAAAGCCCCGGATAAACGGTCTTCCAAATTAGTGGGCTCACTTTATACCCTACTAGTCGATCCATCACCCTGCGAGCCTGCTGAGCTTGAACAAGATTTTTGTCAATCTTTTGAGGACTCTGCATAGCCTTTGCAATGCCCGTCGGGGTAATCTCTGTAAATAACACCCGCTTTATCTTCTGGTCGTTGCCAATTTCTTCAGCTATATGATCGGCTATTGCCTCACCCTCTCTATCAGGATCTGTTGCTACAAAGATTTCTTCCGATTTTGATGCAAGATCGCGAAGTTTCTTGATTATTTCGGCTTTCCCGCGAATAACTTTTAATTTAGGAATGAAGCCATTTTCAATATCTACTCCCAATTCACTCTTAGGCAGGTCTTTTATATGTCCGATTGACGCTTCGACAACGAAATCTTTGCCGAGGTATCTGTTGATTGTCTTCGCCTTTGCAGGTGATTCAACAATTACTAACTTTTTTGCCATGATAATACTTTCAAAATATAATGACTCAGTTAAATGTTTCGGAATAATTTAACATTAATCCATTACCATAATTACTGGAAGTATTGAAATCAAAAAGTAGCGGGGCAGCAATAGACTTTCCTTTACTTAATCGAATAGAAGTGGAGCCTGTTATCACTGCCTTTTCAATTAAAAACCCTCTGGGTCCGCTTGTTAGAATGTGGTTTTCAACTTGATGAAAAATTCTATAAGATTGCACTTGTGGCTTTGTAACCCGCTTCAAAGGCTGCTTGACATTCATTTCATCATATATCCAGCTTGGATATGCAGAAACCTCTGTTCGTAAGTGACCAAATTCAGCCGACCTCAACACTTCGAGCTTTGAGATCTTCTTTCCCACCTTTAGCTTAGCCAAAAAATACATTATCAGGTTGATAATTCTTGCCTGCATCTTTTCAGTCCTTCTTCACAAATATAAGTCCAATTTTAGCAAAGTCAAGCTACCTCTTTCGTGACATCCTTTGAAACCACAGAATATATTCGTTTTCGCGTCTTCTCATCCTCAATTTTTGCGATCTTGTTTTGTCATCCCAGCCCGTCAGGTGTAAGATACCATGTATTATTAATCGAAGCACCTCAGCCTCTGTCGTAACTTTATATCTTTTAGCTTGAACTCTGGCTCTATCTACACTAACATAAATTTCTCCATCGATGATTCCTCTTTCACCAAGATTGAATGAAATAACATCTGTCTTATAGTCGTGGTGAAGGAATCTCCTGTTCAAATCCAGGAGAAAATTGTCGTCCGTCAGAACTAGTGTTATTTTCTCGGCTGAACAATCCTCTTGCTTGAATATCTGAGATGCAAGTTTGGAGAGGAGCGCCTGTCGAAATTTGGGTGCTCTTTCGTGTACCACAAAATATTCGAATATCATTATTTAAGTTTTGTCTCTGTGAGCGAGAGAGCAATGCTACTAAGCATCACTTCCGGTCCAAATCGTGTAAAATCACCAGATAGTACACTCCGGTCTACATTTGCGTACAACGAGCATCCCGCTTCTCGTTCAACAATCAGTCCACTTATCTTACCATTTGATTCAGAGTAAAAAGTTACTTCTCCAAGCAATTCAGAGGCAAGATATCCAGTGCACTGATGCAATTGCAAGTGAGAATTGATAGTATAAACCGAAACCAAATTACTTCTACTCCTGCCGTACTTCATTTCAGGATATATCTCAAGAGCTAGCTTTCGCCTGGATTTCCTATCGAACAGTTCATAACGATAGAAGTTACGGTGCCTTTGCGCCTTTACTCTCAACACCTCACTAATTGTGAGGAAATCCTTTTCTTTGAATTGAAATTGCTTTGTCATCTCTCTCAACCCTAAATCAGTTCCCAGGCTTTGCTTCCTTATCCCTGTCAAATTAAATGAACTTAATATACAGAAAAACCCATGGACTTTTCATTTCCACGGGTTTATATTATCCAGGATGTTTCTGCAACTGCTCAGATTGGAAACTTTACTTTCTTCGTTATTTTACAGCTGTAACGTTGACAGCTTTAAGACCTCGAGCTCCTTCCACAATCTCAAATTCTACTTCGACACCCTTGTCCAGCGTCTTGAACTGCTTATCGGTTTTAATGTCACTATAATGAACAAAGATGTCTTGTCCACCCTCTTGCTCAATGAAACCAAATCCCTTTTTTCCATCAAACCACTTGACCCTACCATGGGGCATAAAATTACCTCCTGATTAAAATATTCCAGTTAATGCAAATCACTGCCGGCAAGACCTTGCTAAATTTCCATATTTCTAGTAAAAGTTAGAACCTCATAGTATAAATGTCAAGTGTGACTGGGCGTAGGCGTAACAAAAGCACGCTGACCTTCCTGTGAGTTCAGGTCGAGGTGCCATGGTCCTGGCATAATGCAATCATTAAATGCCAACACAACTATTTCCATCGGTGCTTCTCTAATTTCCTATTGTGAGCGTCATTGAAATCCTGTGTGAATCCCCAAGCGCATCATTGTATGCAAATCTTGCAAATGAGTAGTCTATCTCCAACTTTGGGAGATATAAACCTGCACCAACTGTGAATTGCTTTACCTCATTATACCCTGCTCTCAAAGCAACTACGTTTTCATATGTCACTTCCGCACCTGCACGAACATCGGCACTCACTGGTCCAGCATATACCATTGAGGACTTACGCATGTTGTCTATATTAAATACTCCGTCAACGGCAGGCAATAACTCAACTTTGCCAATCCTAAATTTGTAGGAAGCACCTATCACAACAACAGGGTACGAAAGCTCAGTCGTACCTGTGGTCCACGCTACAATTGTCGTAGTTGCATTTTGCAGGTCTCCTCCAAAGGAAAGATTTTCTGTTGGTAAAAACAAGACGCCCAAGTCAAATCCTATGCCTGTCCCATATGTCGATCCTATATTTTCCCGAATGAATTTCACATTTGCCCCAAAGCTAAATTTCTCAGAGACTTTCCTGGAATAACTCCCAAATAGAGCCATTTCCGTGGCTCCAAAATATGTCACTTTTGAAACATCTATCCTGTCTGTTATCGAATTGAATGCATTTACTGTATTAGGTATACCATTCACACTCAGCACAAATGCGCTCAATGCTACTGATTCCGTCTTACTTAAAGGAACAGCCACTGCACCATAATTGTAACTTACAACGTCATTGTATCTTGAATCATGCATTAAAATGATTTGTGGAAATGTAATCTTGATTAACCCTGCTGGGTTCCAGTAACCTGCGCTAACATCGTTCGCAACGGATGTAAACGCACCGCCCATTCCTAATGCTCTTGCACCAACGCCTGTCGACAAAAAGTCAAGTGTGTACTTCCGAAAGTCTATACCTCCCGCCTGTGCATTAGCTGAAATGAGGAATATCACTGAAATTGAATAAATCCAGGCTGAGCATAACAACACCAGTATGCTATTCAACTTCCTCCGCACCAAAATCATCCTTTAAAATTTTTATGATCATTTCATCATAGCTAACAGTTTTACCTTTGCTCGATGCATTAACTTCGAGAGTAAATTCCAGCGCAACTTTCAATCCCAAAAATTTTTGGATAGCATCCTCCAGGTACCTTTTAAATTGTCTCAGGACAATGAGCACCCCTTCATCCGGCAATGACAGTAAGAGAAAGCCGTTTTTCATCCCTTTTGGTTTCACATTCAACATTTGCGTCCATACAGCTATTCTCTCATTCTTAATCTTAAGAAGGAGCTCTTCCCATCTTGCACTGATCTCCTGGAAATTAGCGTCATGAATCGAGTAATTTGACTCAAATTCCTTAATTTTGTCAGAAGGTAAATTAGTTTTTGACAAATGGGGGGATAGTAAATTGTGTTTCCTTTGACGCGGCATCATTATTTCTTCCGCGCCAATGTCATCAAAAGAGCCTTTGTTGGGATTTAACTGCAAGTATTGGCTATCACTTAATTTTTTTTTTAACATTTCAATTTCTTTAAATAGTGAATCGAGCGAAATTGATTTCTCCATATTTACAAGCTGAAGGAGGGTCATCTCAAGCTTTATCCTCGGTTGAGAGGCATACCTTATTTGCTGTACGGCGTCAGTGACAATTTTTAGCATTCGCAGTAAATCAGGAGTATCAAACGACTTTGCAACATCAAGGTACTTTTGCTTGTAGAAATTAGAAGCCTCCACAAGATCAATCCTCCCTGTGCTGCGTACAATTAACAGGTTCCGTAAATGTTCAGCTAATCCATTTAGAAAGTCGACAATATCATATCCTCTGGAAGAAATTTCGGACGCGAGCGCAATCGCGCCATTAAAATCACGACCTATAATCGTGGAAGTCATTTCGAAAAACATGTCCTCATCAACTAAACCGAGGGCTTCAATTACCGAATCATGCCTTATCTCGCTGCCACAAAATGCTACAACCTGATCAAAAATGCTGAGTGCATCGCGCAATGAGCCATCGCTTTTTTTTGCAATTGCTATAAGTGATTCCTCATCTATCTTTATCTTTTCTTCTGCCGCTATATACCGCAGTCTTTCGATTATCAAGTCAATGTCAATACGCTTGAAATCAAAACGCTGACAGCGTGTCATTATCGTTGGAAGAACCCTGTGTGGTTCGGTTGTGGCAAGGACAAAAATTGCGTAAGACGGCGGCTCTTCTAAAGTCTTAAGTAATGCATTGAATGCCTCCTTTGTCAACATGTGAACCTCATCAATAATGTAGACCTTATACCTCAAGCTTGAGGGCGAATAACGAACCGATTCCCTCAAATCTCTAATTTCGTCAATCCCTCGATTAGATGCCCCATCTATTTCAATGACGTCAAGACTTCTTCCGTCATTTATCTCCTGGCAAACCTCACATTGATTGCATGGCTCACCGTCTTTCACATCTGGACAATTGATAGCTTTTGCTAAAATCCTTGCGGTGGTGGTTTTTCCAACTCCACTTGGTCCGCTGAAAAGATATGCATGCGCAATTTTGTTACTCCTGATCGCGTTCCTAATAGTTATGGTCACATGTTCTTGTGCAGTGACTTCGTCAAAACGCATAGGCCGCCATTTGCGTGCGGAAACGAGATAGGTCATCTCTCTTTCGTTTTCACCTTCCTTAAAGCTTCCTTTTTTACACTGAAGTCGAGAACAGGCTGAAAAGCATCCTCAGTTCTTCTAGCCCGAACAATTTAAATTCCATTAACACCTGATGATAGAACTTTGTGGAACTAATCACCAAAAATATAGCAGTATGAAAATGGTTAAGCAAGGTTGACCTGAATTAAACGTATATCGTTGAAAAATCGGTTCTGAGTATCTAACTTTCCTTTACGGCAATTTATGAATCTTCAAAAAATAAGCAAAATCTTTTGGGCTGTTTCGCAATCCTTAAAATAAGGAGCATTTAAAATGAAAATTAGAACCGAGGATGCCCTCCTTTATCATTCAAGTGGAAGAAGGGGCAAGGTCGAAGTAATTGCGTCAAAACCATGTTTGACTCAACGTGACCTATCTCTTGCTTATACACCTGGCGTTGCAGAAGTTTGCCGGGTAATTCACAAGGATCCTGACGCTGTTTATGAATACACGGCAAAGGCAAATCTGGTTGCAGTTGTATCAAATGGCACCGCTGTCTTGGGTCTGGGCAACATAGGCCCTTTGGCTGGTAAGCCTGTCATGGAAGGCAAGGGCGTGCTATTTAAACGATTTGCGGACATTGATGTATTTGACATTGAGATTGATGCAAGGACGCCTGAAGAGATTATCGCAGTTGTGAAGGCTCTTGAACCCACCTTCGGGGGGATTAACCTTGAAGATATTAAGGCTCCTGATTGCTTCATCGTTGAGGAGAGTTTAAAACGAACAATGAACATCCCTGTGTTTCATGACGACCAACATGGCACAGCGATTATAAGTTCAGCAGCACTTCTCAACGCACTTGAAATAGCAGGCAAAGACATCAGCGAGGTCAAGCTTGTCGTTAACGGGGCAGGAGCGGCGGCAATTGCATGCACAAACCTTTACATCAAACTCGGCTTGAATCCACGAAATGTGATTATGTGTGACTCCAAAGGTGTCATCTACAAAGGTCGAACAATTGACATGAACCCCTACAAGGAGCAATTTGCAGCAGAGACCGATGAACGAACGCTGTCACAGGCAATTGTGGGTGCAGATGTTTTCGTAGGTTTATCAGTCGCAAATGTAGTGACAAAAGAAATGATCAAGTCAATGGCTGAAAATCCAATTGTATTCGCAATGGCCAATCCTGATCCTGAGATTACATATGAAGATGCGACAGAGGCAAGAAAAGACGTGATCATGGCAACTGGAAGAAGTGATTATCCGAACCAGGTGAACAATGTTCTCGGCTTCCCCTTCATTTTCCGCGGGGCATTGGACGTAAGGGCAAGAACTATCAATGATGAAATGAAGATAGCAGCTGTAAAGGCTCTTGCAAATCTGGCAAAGGAACCTGTACCCGATTCAGTTAAGCGCGCTTACGGTGGTGCTGAACTGTCGTTTGGACGAGACTACATCATTCCAAAACCATTTGATCCAAGAGTCATCACCTGGGTTGCACCAGCAGTAGCAAAAGCCGCTATGGAAACGGGATCTGCTCGCGTCGACATTGACGACTGGGATAAATACATTTATCAGCTCGAAGAACGCATGGGCATTACAAGAGGCGTTGTCAGAACCGCAATTACAAAATCACAGGGTACTAACAAAAGGATAGTATTCCCTGAAGGCGAGGAAGCTAAAATCCTTTACGCTGCACAAATGATAATCGATGAAGAAATTGCCAAGCCCGTTCTCATTGGTAGGAAATCGACGATAGAAACGAAAGCCAGAGATTTGAAGGTTGACATTTCAAATGTAGAAATTGTTGACCCTCACGAGTTCACGAAAATGAACCAATATGTAGAGGAACTCCATCTAATCCGACAGAGAAAAGGTATAACTCGTAGTGATGCGGAGCGCCTCCTTGAAAGGCCTAATTACCTCGGAGCAATGATGGTTAGAATGGGAGATGCCGATGGACTGGTCTCGGGTTTAACTGCATCCTACCCAAGCACTATTCGGCCAGCACTACAGGTAATTGGAATGGCAAAAGGAAGAAAGAGAGTCGCTGGGTTATACGCCGTAATGACCAAGCGCGAAACATTCTTTTTTGCAGACACAACCGTCAATATCAATCCAACTGCAGAAGAACTGGCTGAAATTGCAATAATGACAGCGGAAGTTGTCCGGAGGTTCAACATAACACCAAAGATTGCCATGCTTTCCTTCAGCAATTTTGGAAGCACAAGATCCCCTGAGTCCATGAAAGTTGCAGAAGCCGTTGACATTGCTCGATCAATTGATCCCGACCTTATCATTGATGGGGAAGTCCAAGCTGACGTAGCACTTTCGCCTGATGTTCTTAACGATGTCTATCCCTTCACCATCTTAAAGAATGGGGTCAATACATTGATCTTTCCAGACCTTGACTCTGGAAACATTGCTTACAAACTAATGGGGAAAATAGGAGGAGCAGACTTGCTGGGACCTATCCTTATGGGGATGGCTAAGCCTGTTCATGTTCTTCAGCAAGGCTGCGACGTTAATGCTATTGTGAACATCGCGGCAGTATGCGCAGTTGAAGCAATTGAGAAGGGCCATACATAATCTGACGACAAATAATAATATGTGATAGCCTCGATCAAGTGATGTAATTCAGGGCATTTGTATTGCCGCCAAATACTTTTGGCGGCGACTTTTTCCATTCCGGGAAACCTAACAGGATAATTACAAACTTGATTGCCCACATTTTCCACATTTGAGCTATGATTGCCTCAAACCACAAGGAGATATGTAGCTTTCGCGAACTTGGGGAATTTTTGCGCAATCTACACCCTTCGTTAACTGATAAATTGAGCGTGTTCAACCGGGTTTTCAATTAGAAATCTAAAGGTTGAACGGCACGACATATGAAATATGTTATGTGTCGTGTTTCATAAAAAATTGGAGGCAAACATGAACAAAATGTTATTCATCGTTATCGCATTTCTCAACTTTTTCAGATTGGCAGATGCACAAACAAATAGTTTTCACTTTACTAGAGCCGGGAAATATGTCTGGTACAGTAGCACAAATGGCGGAGCTGAAGCCATATTTGGAGTTGCATCGAGCCAACTTACATGTACGCGTTGCCATGGAGACTCCCTTGCCACAGGAGTAGCAGTTGTCGATTCCTCGTATAAACCAAGCTGTAACGACTGCCATGCATCGGACTTTTCTGTCAATTCACCAAAGACTTGCCTGAAATGCCACAGTCGTCAGGGAGCAATTTCGACAATCAGCAAAATGGACACAAACTACACAGATGTGCATGTGGCCGCAGGCCTCACTTGCAAGACATGTCATACGAAAAACGATGTGCATGCTGATGCTTCAAGCTACAAGACAATGTGGGATCAGTTCATCGATGTAAATTCGGCAAGCCCAAAGTGTGAAAACTGCCACACAGCTGTACCAAATACAACTTCTCATACTGTTCATAACGGCATGCTTGATTGTGCCGCATGCCATCAGTATGCTTCCATTACATGCTATAACTGCCATTTCGAAACAGAGCTGGCAACAAACGGAAAAATTAAGAGAGCATATGCACAATTCAAAGACTTCACGTTACTTGGTAAACTTCCCAATGGAAAGGTCTATCCTGGCACATTTATGTCTCTAACCTATCAGGGAAAGTCATTTGTTGTAGCCGCACCGTTTTACTCGCATACAATTAGAAAACAGGGGCGGGTCTGCGCTGACTGTCATAATAACTCAATCGTTCAACAGTATAACAATACTCACTCGGTAAATATAGTAAAATGGGATTCTACTCAGAGAAAGTTGTTTAATACAAAAGGCGTCATACCTCTTGTGCCCGACTGGGAAAGTGCTTTTGGGTTTGACTTTGTAAACTACACAGGTAAATTAGATTCAGCTACTGACCCGACAAAATGGGTATTCCTCAAATCTGGTACAACAAGTGAGCAAATAATGCCATCTTATTTTCAACCACTGACAACCCAGGATATGGCTAAGATTTCAACCGTTGTCCATCTTGGCTCCGAACCAACGAACTTCCCTGTAGATTTCCAATTGTACCAAAACTATCCGAATCCTTTTAATCCTTCGACGACGATAAGTTTTAGTTTGAAGGTGTCCACAACCGTTACTTTGAAGGTTTATGATATGCTCGGCATAGAAATAAAAACGCTCCTTGAAAACACACCAGTTAGTGCAGGAATTCATACTGTAAGATTTGATGCCCGTGACCTTCATAGTGGCGTTTACATTTACAAGATAATTACGCCTGAGTTTACATCTTCGAAGAAAATGATTTTGATTAAATAACGACGTCTGTCGCCTCAGGAAAATTAGATTTTAACAAAAAGCCGCATGAGAAACTCCTCTTATGCGGCTTTCTTAATTAGAACTCAAGTGATTGGGAGCCTTACATAAGTCGAAACTTATTGTTAAATTTATCTGTGAGGTTTATCGATAACGTGGACCCCTATTGACCAAACACGAGCGAAAGAAAGAAGGAGAGGATTCAATAATGAAAGCCTACACCGATTATCTGTGGTTCAACACAAAAAATAGGAAAGAACTGGTCAACATTACTGACGAAGTTGAAAAAGCTGTAAAAGCAAGCAATGTACAGGAGGGATTTTGCCTGGTCAGTGCAATGCATATAACCAGTGGCATCTGGGTGAATGATGAAGAGTCTGGACTGAAGCAAGATTTAATGGAGTGGCTGGAAACTATAGCACCATTCAAGCCAGAGTATAGACACCACAGAACCGGCGAGGACAATGCCGATGCACACTTAAAAAGGACACTTCTTCATCATCAGGTGACCTTACCCATCACAAAAGGCCGACTTGATCTCGGTCCATGGGAACAAATCTTTTATGCGGAATTTGATGGTCAGCGAAGGAAGAGGGTCGTGATAAAAATTATAGGCGACTGAACATAGGCCCTGGTCATTCACCATCCAGCACCCGCAAGACCCTGCCAATAAGCACGCTTTTCGGCAGGGCGCCGACAATTTGATCTGCTACTCTCCCATTCTTAAATAACATCAGGGTTGGAATACTCATAATCTTGTATTCATTGGCAATCTCCCTGTTTGCATCTACATCAACTTTCGCCACCTTTAGTCTCCCTGAATATTCCCGTGCAACTTGCTCTACAATAGGTGATATCATCTTGCAGGGCGCGCACCAATTTGCCCAGAAATCCACAAGCACAGGAATACTGCTTTTTAAAACCTCTGTTTGAAAATTCGAGCTTGTAACCTCAATTGGTTTCATAGAACAAATATCCTTTTTGGCTAAAAGTTTTTAAAAAACTATTTTAATGTTTTCTCGACCAAATATCTTATATAGCTCACTTATGATCTTGCTATCGGGATTTACCGAATAAATTCTCGAACGAAAGAATCTTCTCTCAGCAGAACGACCTGTCAAACTAAAATAAATCGGGCAGTCACCTGAAGGACAAGCAACCAGCAAGTTCTTGAGAGAAGAAAGAAGCTCTGTCGATTGTTCAGTTGAATCGATGGAAATGGTTATACTCTTTGCAAATTTACTTGAGACAGTCTCCATTGGATAAGCTTCATTTGCAAATATCCTTACCGAGTCGCCGTTTGATTCAGCTTTGCCAATGACCAACACAATCGAATCAGGAAAAAGTATATTTTGATATTTCGAAAAAGCATCTGCAAAGAATATCACCTCTCCTTTTCCCGTAAAATCTTCCATCTGAACAAATGCCATTATTTTTCCCTTCCTGTCTATCTTCTTACGGACAGCTAAAACCACACCGGCGGCGCGTGCCAAAGTTACATCCTGTATAGATGACGCGTCTCCTAACCTGACGTTTGTAAAAGAATTGTACTCACCCTCGTACTTTAAAAGGGGATGTCCTGAAACGTACACGCCAAGTAAATCCCTCTCCCTGTTGAGCTTTTCACTTTGAGTCCATTCAGTCACTTCTGGAAGTTTTGGATAACTTAAAATTACTCCCTGACCGTTTGAAAGGATATCAAATAACGACGATTGTGAACTAGCCCTGCGATCCTGCTCCGATTGCCCGAATTGCATGATTTTTTCAGAGGCGTTGAATAGCTGCGCACGTGAATAGCCAAGTGAATCAAAAGCTCCCGCCTGGATCAGACTTTCCAATGCACGTTTGTTTACCGACTTCAAATCCACCCTGCTGACAAAATCAAAAATATTTTCAAATTTTCCTGCCTCAGTTCGAACGCGCACAATTTCCGACGCAGCACCTGTCCCCACATTTTTAATTGCCGAAAGCCCAAAGCGAAGCCTCCCCTCCTGAACGGAAAAATTGACCTGGCTCTCGTTCACATCTGGCCCTAAAACAGGAATCCCTAGTTTCCTGCACTCATCAAGGAAGAGAGCCATCTTATCAAGATTACCAATCTCGCTGGCAAGGGTTGCAGCCATAAATTCAGCAGGGTAATAAACCTTTAGATATGCAGTTTGATACGCAAGAATCGAGTATGCTACGCTGTGCGATTTGTTGAAGCCGTAAGAGGCAAATTTATCAATGAGGTCAAATATTTCGGCGGCGAGCTTACGGTCAATGCCATTTTTTTCTGCCCCATCCATAAAAAGTTTCTTTTGCTCAGCCATTAGCACTTTATCCTTCTTCCCCATCGCACGGCGCATCATGTCGGCCTGAGCAAGTGTGAAACCAGCAATCTCGCTTGCTATTTGCATTACTTGTTCTTGATATACTATTACCCCATATGTCGGCTGCAAAATTGGTTCCATCTTCGGATGAAGGTACTCTATCGGCTTACGTCCAACCTTACGGTCGATAAAGTCATCTATCATCTCCATTGGACCCGGCCGATACAATGCATTCATTGCTACAAGATCGTCAATTGAGGTTGGCTTTAGCTTCTTTAGGTATTCCTGCATTTTTGAACTTTCAAATTGGAAAACGCCAACCGTTTGCCCGCCGGAAAAAAGCTCGAAAACTCTGGGATCATCAAGTGGCACTGAATCTATATCAATCTTTATTCCATAATTTTGTTCAATCCTGGTTAAAGTATCATCGATTACAGTCAGTGTACGCAGGCCAAGGAAATCCATTTTGAGCAATCCGATTTCCTCAAGGCTCTTGTACTCATATTGAGTAACGACATCAGTTGATGGAGTCTTATACAATGGAACAAATTTCATAATATCTTCGGGAGCAATTACAACTCCGGCTGCATGAGTCCCCACATTTCTGTTAGTTCCTTCAAGCACAAGAGAGTATTCTAATAACTGCTTTATCTTGGGATCGTTGCTCTCCTTCACCCACCGCAGCTCAGGAATGGTATTAACGGCTTCCTGTAAAGGAGTTACCCTACCGAGAATTACAGGTATTTGCTTTGTTATTGAGTCTATCGTTGAAAGAGGAATTCCAAGTACCCTCCCCACATCTTTTAAAACCGCTCGGGAGGAGAGTGTACCGAACGTAATTATTTGACAAACTGACTCCTCTCCATATTTCTTTTTCACATATTCAATTGCAAGGTCTCTTTTGTTATCGGCAAAGTCGACATCTATATCGGGCATGGAGACACGATCCGGATTCAGAAATCGTTCAAACAAAAGTCCATATTTGAGCGGATCCACATTCGTTATTCCCAAAGCATAAGACACAATACTTCCAGCAGCACTTCCTCGTCCCGGCCCCACCCTCACTCCCATACTACGTGCAGTATTGATGAAATCCTGTACTACAAGAAAATACCCCGCAAATCCCATTTTTTTAATTGTTCGGACTTCGTGGTTGAACCGTTGTTCAATTTCAGGAGTTATTTTGCCGTAACGCTTCTCAAGACCTGTACGGGCAAGTTTCTCAAAATATTCCTCAGGGGTTGAGACTCCTGAATCTGTGGGAATTGGAAATCGCGGCATCAAGTCTTTTTTAAATTCCAAGTTCAAATTGCATTTCTCCGCAACTTCAATTGTATTCTCAAGGGCTCGAATGCCGAATTCCAGAGAGGAAAAGGCTTTCTCCATCTCTTTAGTGCTTTTGAAATAAAATTCAGGAACCTTGTAGCGCAGGTCGCGAACTGGATCTTTTGCATTATTCGATGACTGGGATATATTCAAAAGGATGTTATGGGGAACAGCATGTTCCTTGCTAATGTAGTGTCCATCATTCACAGCCACCAACTTTGCACCAATTTCCTGTGCAATCTTTGGCATACCATCAAGAACACTTTTTTCCTCATCGAGACCATGATTATGAACCTCGAGGTAAAAATCTTCACCAAACAGCTCCTTTAAGTATTTACCCCAACTCAATGCGGTGTTGTAGTCCCCATTTACGAGATTCTCAGATAATGGGCCGCTCAAACATCCACTTAATATAACAAGCCCTTCGTTATATCTTTCAAGAAGTTCGGTGTCAATTCTCGGCTTGTAATAGTATCCTTCCAGATGTGCCAATGACACCAGCTTGATCAGGTTCAAATAGCCGGAATAATTTTTGACCAAAATCGTAAGATGATAATAACCGTTCTTCTCGGAACGTTTACCTTTAGCAAGGTACACTTCGCAACCAATGATCGGTTTTATACCTGCTTTTTTGGCAGCCTTGTAAAATTCGACGGCCCCGAAAAGGACACCGTGATCTGTTAAAGCAACGGCAGGCATTCCATATTCGACAGTTTTTTCTATTATATCATCTATGTGCGAAGCACCATCAAGCATGCTGTAATGTGAGTGATTGTGAAGGTGAACGAATTGAAGCATCTCAAAAATTCTCCACTGGATAAAGTGTGAATCTAGTTATTGAATAATTAGAAAAGAGAGCACGGTAATATATCTGGATATTATCTGCTGGACTGTAAATTTCTATTGAATGCCAGTCTGCTGACAATGGAATATATGGTTGAATTGGATTTACACGAACATGATCAATTCGAAAATCAGGCGCCCCATTGCATCCGAAGCACCCAACTGTTAAAACAGGTGCAAAGGGATTGTAAATACTCTTGTCAATTTCCACTTTGAAAAATGGCTTGTAGTTGACATATACACCGGTCTTCAAGAATTGGATGTAAGTACTACCACCCCCTTTCAAATAAATTGGCATCCCGCGCACCCACATTTCATTGCCAATGATATCGGCATAGTACCACCCGGTCCTTATCTTTTCGGCCAGAAATGTCTTTTCGCCTGACGATGAATGAATTTGATTTGAACCATTTATATCAAAGACAAAATCTGTTTCGGAATCTATACCGATCAAAACGGCTAATGTGTCGGATGTTTCGAATGGTTTGTCTCTTTCCACAGAAAATATGTGAACACTTGCAGTTGGTTGTAACACGGAACAGGAAGCTAAAACAAAGACCGGAGCCATTCTTAACATAACAGTAAGCGAGTTCAGCAAGCAAATATTAATAAGGAAAGTACCAATTGATCGATTTTGCCTGAACCTCTTCACGAAAACCTCGTCACCTTGAATAGTTCACCACAAGGAGGCGTGGCTCCGTCATCTCTTCAATTGCATAACGAACTCCTTCCCGACCAAAACCAGAATCCTTTACTCCGCCGTACGGCATGTTATCTATGCGGTATGTTGGGTAATCATTCATAATTACACCTCCCACCTCAATTTTTTCAAAAGCTTTAAAGATCTTCCTAGCATCATTGGTGAACACCCCGGCTTGCAAGCCAAATCGAGAATCGTTAACAAGCCCTATTGCATCGTCAAAAGATGAATAAGGTTGAAGTATAGCAATTGGAGCAAAAGCCTCTTCACAGTACAATTCTGACTCGACAGAAACATTCTCCAAGACTGTCGGCTCGATCATATTTTGTTCACGTCCTCCACCTACGAGAATTTTTGCTCCTGCTCTCTTTGCATTCTCGATCCAATCGTATGCTCGATCTGCTTCGGCTTTACTGATCATGGGACCAACAACGGTATCTTCCTCAAGAGGGTTACCAACTTTCAACCTGGCTGTTTCATTTATAAACAAATCACGAAACTCCGCGTAGATATCTTTGTGCACATATACCCGCTGAACCGAAATGCATATTTGGCCAGCGTTAGAAAAAGCACCAATTGCTAAGCGCTTTGCAGCAAAACCAAGATCGGCATCTGGCTCTACTATTACAGCAGCATTCCCGCCAAGCTCCAGCAGGACTTTCTTCTTTCCTGCTTTTGATTTTAAATACCACCCCACACGAGGGCTTCCGGTGAAACTAAGCATCTTAGGTCTCTTATCTGTACATATTTTCTCAGCTATGAAGTTGTTGCAAGGAACAATGTTTACAGCCCCATCTGGAACACCAGCCTCAATAATTATTCTCCCTAGCTGGATAGAAGTGAGGGGCGCCTGAGGCGGTGGTTTGTGAATTACGCTATTTCCAGATGCCAGTGCTGGTGCAATCTTGTGAGCAACAAGATTTAAAGGAAAATTAAAAGGAGTTATGCTGACCAATGGCCCGATCGGAAACCTTCTCACCACACCCCAGCGGCCTACCGAATGTGATGCAAGATCAAGCGGTATCACTTCACCACCTATTCTCTTGGCCTCTTCCGCAGCCAATTGAAACGTGAGGATTGCACGGTCAACTTCGCCTTTCGTAAACTGGATCGGCTTCCCGGATTCAAGTGTCATCAACCGTGCCAACTCATCTTTGTCCCGCAAGAGCAAACTCGCAATGCTCGTCAGAATTTCTGCTCGTTTAAACAACGGCAAACTCTTCACCGTCTCGAAAGCTGACAAACTTGACTCAATTGCCAGCTCGGCCTCCTCCTCACCAGCCTGAAACACTTGACCAACCGCTGTACCGTCGTAAGGATTCACAATAGTTGAGACATCTTTTGTCTCAACCCATTTCCCATTAATTAAAATTTTCTCTGCCATTTTAACCTATCCTTTCATATTGTATGAATGCAACGCAAAGAGAAAAAATCACCAAATAAATAAACAGCCGCGACGACCCTGCAGACAAATTAGACAAAAGGTCTAATAACTGATGGTGCAGAGAAATCCTTTTTCCTGTAGCATAGCAGCCATTCATGATTTCAAACGGCTGGAAATATTCTCACTTATTTTCTCTAAATCAATTAAAAACCTTTTCCCGCTTGACCTCTCCTTTAGCTCTACTTTCCCTTCCTTTAAGTTTCTCTCACTCACAATCAATTGAACCGGGATCCCGATAAGATCAGCATCTTTAAACTTGAAGCCCGGTGTTATCCCGATACGGTCGTCAAATAGAACCTCTATCTCCAGCTCTTTCAAATCTTTGTAAATTTTTTCCGCAATTTCATTGACATGTTGATTATCGGTATTCACCGATATTAAATGAACTTGAAATGGGGCGATGCTACTTTCCCAAACAATACCATTATCATCATGATGTTGCTCAATATGACAAGCAATGATTCGCTCAATCCCGATTCCGTAGCTCCCCATCACAATTGGAATTTCTTCGCCTTTCTCGTCAAGGTATACCGCGTGTAAGGATTCAGAATATTTTGTACCCAGCTTAAATATATGACCCACTTCAATTGCATTAACTATTCTCATATTATGTCCACATCTTGGGCATGGTTCGTCACTTTCCACAGTCCTCAAATCATAATAACCATCTATCTTCACATCGCGTAGAAAGTCAATGTGGGCAATGTGGTAATTATCCCTGTTAGCACCACTAACCAGTTCATTAGCACCTTCCAGCCGTTTGTCAGCAATAATCTTGAACCCTCTCAAGCCAATGGGACCTATAGATCCTGCGTTCGCACCTGTATATACGGATAGTTCCTCTGCATTCATCGGGACTGGCTGACCACCAAGTACCGAACCAAGCTTGGACTCATTTAGCTGGTCATTGCCCGACATTAAGATAAGTACAGGTTCGTCACCCACCTTGTAAACAAGCGATTTTGCCAACCTATCTGTAGACGTGCCCAGAAATTCAGCGAGCTGGTCAATTGTCTTGATATTTGGGGTGTAAATTTCCTCGAGATCCTTCGACTCAGAAATCCTTCCTATAGGTGCCATTGCACTGGAGGCAACTTCCACATTCGCAGCATACCCACAGCTATCACATAACGCGCAAGTATCCTCACCATCGAGAGATTCCACCATGAATTCTTGAGAGCCAGTCCCTCCCATTGCCCCACTTGCAGCACCCACAATGAAAAATTTAAGGCCGCTTCTTGCAAAAATTTTCTTATAGGCCTCGCGGTGTTTTTCGTAACTCCTGTCTAAATCACTAAAGCTCCTGTCAAAACTGTATGAATCCTTCATAAAAAACTGTCTCCCCCTGATGACTCCTGAACGGGGACGGGGCTCATTTCTAAACTTCGTTTGAATCTGGTACCAGATTTGAGGGAGATCGCGGTACGACCTGATGTGGTCCCTGGCAATCGAAGCAAACACTTCCTCATGTGTTGGCGCAAGAACGAGCGGACGATTTTTGACATGGAACATTGTATCACCAAATGCCGCCACTCTGTTTGTAGATTCCCAGAGTTCTAAAGGATTTAAAGCTGGCAGGTAGAACTCCTGCGCTCCAATGGCCTCCATCTCATCACGTACTATATCCATCACCTTTCTCATTACTCGCCATCCCATTGGCAACCATGAGTATATACCTGCCCCCAACGGCCTGATCATCCCTGCCCGAATCATCAAACGATGGCTCGCCATTGTCGCGTCGGCAGGGTTCTCCTTTAAAGTTGGAACAAAATAATTGCTTAATTTCATTACACTTTCTCCAGAACGAATTTTTCCTCCTTTATACCAATGGATTAATAAATACGGAACTGGTGCCCCTGGCAGGACTCGAACCTGCGACACAGAGTTTAGGAAACTCCTGCTCTATCCATACTGAGCTACAGGGGCAAAAGTTCAAAGACAATTTATTCTTTGCTTGATAGATTTTCAATTCGGTAGATTGAATTATTTCCCGGGCGCATTGAATCATAAGAAAGTAACTTTGGAGGAGTCGGAAATAACTCATTTCCTTGTTTTTTCACACAGTTGGAAATAAATTCATCGGTATCTCTGAGAAAAAGATCAGGCGGGAACAACATGAATTACAAGAAGTTAAACAGGTTAATTGCTCTTGGCATATTTTTAATAACTCTTATAATGTATGCAATGACTGCACAGTCATCAGTGCCTTTCTGGGACTGTGGCGAATTCGCAGCAACTTCCGTCGCCCTTGAAGTCCCTCATCCACCTGGCGCACCTTTGTGGACTCTGCTTGGACGCCTAGCAATGATGGTTCCAGTCAAAATAGACCCAGCACTAAAGATGAATCTCGTATCTGGTCTTACAAGTGCCCTCACAATAATGTTCCTTTATCTCATAGCTGTGCGAATTGTTACAAGGTGGAGGAATTTTCCTTCAGACACGTTGTCTTCACTAATTGTCTTCGGTTCTGCTGCAATAGGTGCATTGACCTTCTCAGTAACTGACACATTTTGGTTCAACGCCGTTGAATCAGAAGTATATGCTACAAGCATGCTCTTTGTTTCCAGCGTAGTGTGGCTCAGTTTACTGTGGTTCGAAAAAGCCGACCAGCCTGGCAGCGAGAGATACCTTTTGCTCATAGCTTATTTAATGGGCCTTTCAATTGGTGTTCACCAGCTCAGCCTGCTGGCTTATTTTACTGTTGCGCTGCTAATTTATTTCAAATACTATGAATTTGAATGGCGAACTTTCATTTACTTTGGAATTATTGCAGTATTTTCGTTTGGCGTCATCTACCCTGTCATAGTTGAATGGCTTCCAGGCATACTTGATGGTGAAGTGCAAATTGGACCCATCCATATTACAAACAGTGTCATCCTTCAGCTGACACCGTTGGCCCTTGTCATCATGGCAATTTACTGGATTTTCAGGGCTGAAAGACTAAAACAAAAAATTGTTAGCGTTTCAATAATGGCTGCACTCCTCGTTGTACTTGGCTACTCAACCTATACTCTCGTGCTAATACGAGCAAATGCCAATCCGCCAATAAACGAGAACAATCCAGGTACTTTAACAGGCCTTGTTAATTATCTCAATCGCGTTCAATACGGCGAGCAACCATCAATCTTCGACAGAAGGTGGGATAAAAACGATCCTCAACACTTACAAAATTACCAGAAATATGAGTCGGACTGGGATTTCTTCTGGAAATATCAATTAAATCATATGTACTTACGTTATCTCGGCTGGAATTTCGTAGGAAGAGCCGGCGACATTCAGGATGCTCCAATTGCCTTTATGACAGCACCAACAGGATGGTATGACGGAACAAAGGGGTACCCCGCTCGTTATTTTGGAATCCCTCTTTTCATAGCATTGTTTGGCATCTGGTATCACTTCAAAAGGGATTGGAAATTTGCTTTTTCACTCATGGCTATGTTCATTGTAATGGGACTTGCACTCGCCGTCTACTTTAACATGTACGAGCCACAGCCAAGAGAAAGGGATTACTTTTTCGTAGGCTCGTTCTTTGTCCTTGCTTTATGGATATCAGTTGGAACCATCGGGATAATCGAATTAATAATTCAAAAACTTGACCGACCAAAGCAAAAGCTTTATGTTACCATCGCTACCTTAATTGCTCTTTTTTATGTTTCACCACTAAACATGTATGCAGAAAATGAATACACCCATGACAGGCGGGGCAATTATGTCCCATGGGACTACTCATATAACATCCTACAGTCCTGCAAAAAGGATGCGATCCTTTTCACAAATGGTGACAATGATACGTTTCCTTTGTGGTATCTCCAGGAAGTAATGGGAATAAGAACCGACATCCGTATCGTGAACCTGAGCCTGCTTAACACGGATTGGTACATACTCCAATTAAAAAACGAAACCCCACACGGTGCCAAGAAGGTCCCAATTAGCTTAGCGGATAACGACATCAAATCAATCACGCCAATTGAATGGCGAACAACAACATTCAAATTGCCAGTTCCACCAGATGTTTTTCATCAATTTGGAATCACCGATACGAGTATCATTAATCGTGGGTATATAGAATACACTGTCCGCCCTACAATTGGAGGAGGCCAGGTGCAAGGCATACGAGTACAAGACCTTCTCGTCAAGAACATAATAGAGACCAACAAATGGCAACAACCTATATATTTTGCAGTCACGGTAGCACCTGACAATTTTGATGGCTTCGGACAATATTTACAAATGCAGGGACTGGCACTTCAATTAACCCCATCGAATCAAAGAGGACAAAACGAAGACTACCATATCGATCCCAATATTATGAAACAGTGCCTTCTTTATACCCCCGAGACCTTTTACAGGGGTCCTCATTATGGTTTCCTTTTCAGAAACCTTAACAATCCTCACATTTATTATGATGAGAATGCAAGAAGATTGACACTGAATTACCGCAACAGTTTTATGAGACTCGCAGCATACTACCTTTCACATGGTGACAACCAAAATGCTGTTGCAACTCTTGACACAATGGAGGCTCGTATCCCGATCAAGGTTATTCCACTGGACTATAGGATCGTATCTGACATTGCACGACTTTACTTCATGGCAGGTGCAAAATCCCAGTTTGATAAATATGCTGCCACCGTGGAAAAAGATGCTCAAAAGGCTATTGAACAGAACCCAGGGGATGTACAAACCCCGTACAATCCATACAGAATTTTGCTAGATTTATACGACATGCAGGGTGCATATCAGAAAGAAATTGACATCCTTAAGAAGTTACAAAGAATTTTTCCGCAGGAAAGGAGTATTCAAGATCGCATATTTCAACTTCAAGAATTAATCTCAATGCAAGGCAATAATCAACCGGATACTACAACGAAAAGATAATGAATCAGAGTAGTAACAGCTCATCCGTAGGCAACAGAGAGCGAGAATCAACTAAGAAGCACTGGGAAAATTTTTGGTCGGTAAAAAAACATGTTCATGAAGTTTATTCTAACAATGACCGCGTCCTCAGAAATATCAGGAATGTCACCGACCTTAAAGGGAAAAGAATCCTGGAAGTCGGAGCAGGCACCGGCAGAGATAGCTTTGGAATGGTTCAGGTAGGAGCATCAGTTGTAATGATAGATTACTCTATGAATTCTCTCAGGATAATAAGAGATCTTGCAACCGAAGAGCAAATCAACGTTTACGCTGTCGGTGGAAATGCATTCGCCCTCCCTTTTTATGATGAAACATTTGACATTGTTTTTCATCAAGGACTGTTGGAACACTTTCGCAAGAAGGAGGCAGAGTTACTAATCAGAGAAAACGTGCGTGTCCTCAAAAAAGGTGGACTTCTTTTAGTAGACGTTCCCCAACGTTACCATATTTACACAATAATGAAACATATCCTTATTGCCATGAATAAGTGGTTTGCTGGATGGGAACGAGAATTCTCAATAGGTGAACTGGAAGGATTTCTGAGGTCAATTGGCCTTCAACCAGTATATCGATACGGCGAGTGGATGTACCCAAGTTTGCTTTACAGGGTCATCAGAGAAATTCTTATTAAAGCAGGGATAAAACTCCCACTTTATCCAAGGTTGTCACGGTTTACTTCTAACGTGCGTTACAACCTAAGGAAAAGATTTTCGCACAACCTTTCCTTATACACTGGAATTTCGATTGGCATCCTCGCAAGAAAATGAAATTTGGCTTTTGAGCTGCCGAATCAGATGAAGATTTTGGTCATTAATTGGCAAGATATAAAAAATCCGCTTAGCGGAGGCGCAGAAGTGCACTTGCATCAAATTTTCTCAAGACTTGCCAAACGTAATCACGAGGTTACAATACTTTCTTCAATGTTTCCAAATGCTCCCGAAGAAGAATTTGTCGATCATATCCGTATAGTTCGACGCGGAAATAGAAACCTGTTTAATCTTTGCGTTAAGAAAATGTATCATCGACTGCAACAAACATATAAATTCGACGTGGTGGTAGATGACTTTAACAAAATCCCATTTTTCACTCCAGCGTTCGTAAAAGGACCACTTGTAACGGTTGTACACCATTTTTTTGGCAGAACTATCTATAAGGAGACAAATCCAATTTTTGCAAGTTACGTCTACTTGACTGAAAGTATGGTTCCTGTCGTGTATAAAAAGGTCCCATTCGCTGCAGTCTCTGAGAGCACTAGGCAAGAGCTGATCAATAAAGGAATTCTGGAAGAAAATATTGTATTAATTCCGAACGCTGCAGACCCTGCACTTTACAACACCAATGCCTCCCTTTCATTACCTACAAACCGGCAGATTATCGGTTATGTCGGAAGAATCAAAAAATACAAAAGTGTTGACCAGTTAATAGTCGCATTTTCGAAAATCGCTAATGAGTTTCCGCATACGGAAGTAACTATAATAGGAGACGGTGATAACATTGACAAGTTGAGAAAACTCTCCCAGGAGATGGGATTGTCTGAGAGAGTAACATTTACAGGAAGGGTGAGCGAACAGGAAAAGGTTAAATTATTGAGGCAGATGACATTTCTCGTCAATCCATCTGCCAAAGAAGGATGGGGATTGACTGTTATTGAAGCAAATGCATGTGGAAAGGCTGTTATCGCCGCCAATGTGCCTGGACTTAAAGATAGCGTGCTGGATAACCGAACAGGCCTGCTCTACGAGTATGGAAACATCGACTCACTTGCGGACAAGATGAGGAAGCTTCTTACCAATGAGTCTCTTCGCAAGAAACTTGAACAGGAAGCCATACGATGGGCAGCCAAATTTACATGGGAGAATTCCGCCAACAAAATGGAAACTTTTTTAGAAAGTGCCATTGCAAAATTCTCATATCAAGCTAATTGAATTCCTGATCTTCCCTTAAAAGTGATATGAAGAGCCTTCCAGGAATCCGAAAGGCTCTAGCTCATTCAAATGTTTTTTACCGAGGCCATAAAGCGAAGTTCTCAAATGATCTTACTGTCCTACTTAGGTTCTGGCCCCTCTGTTACCTCGACAAGGTCATCAGGTCTTAACCACTTCTTGAAAGCTGATTGCACGTCGATCGCATTCAGTTTGACATATTTCTTTGCCGCAATTGTTGGCTCATTTAACGGCAAATCGTGGGTTGACCTGTATAGCAAGCCACTTGCAATACCATTGAGGCTAGATTCTGAAAGGGGGATTTCTCTCAATAAAGCTGCCTTCGCCTGCTTAAGTTCATCTTTAGAAACCAAAGTAGACTGCATTTGCTTCAAATCTCGAACTATAATACTTCTTGCCATAGATACCTTGTCTGGATCGCAACCATATTGCACCGAATAAGTCGACCTCGTTTGTCCTATGTCAAACGATGAGGAAACATAATAGACAAGCCCCGTCTTCTCCCTGAGGTCCTGATAAAGACGAGTTGCATAAAATGCCCCACCTAACACGTGATTGCCAAGTTGAAGAGCATAATAGTCCGGATTCGATCTAACAAGCCCAAGCGTTTCCGAAAGTATCACTTTATCTTGAACTCTGTTAGCATCTGGCACATTTACACTTGCAGGCTTGTTAGGTGGAACAGGGGGCAACAAAGTGTTTGGTTTCTCTCCGTGCGCCTTCCAGTCGCCAAAATATTTTTCGACTACTCCCTTTACCCTGTCAGGATCGATTTTTCCAATGACCACAATCGTAGTCAGGTCTGGACGAAATACATCGTCATAAAAGTTCTTCACATCCTCCAAACGTAACCTGGAGACAGTTTCGGGAGTAGTTTCCCGAAGTGTCGGATCATGCTCAGGATAGAGAGCCTTTTTAAGTGCTCGATTCATTAAATAGTCTGGACTCTCCAATTGACCAGCTACGGCGGCCGCAGTCTGCCTTTGTACAACCTTGAACGCCATCTCAGGGAGGGCCGGATGAAGCAAATTGTCTGCGAGCAGAGCCATACCACTATCAAAATGGTCTGCCGAGACATTTAATGAGAAATCAGTGCCGGCCGATTCTTCAGCGCCAATATCATCAAGCGCCTTCTGAAATGCAATCCTGTCGAGTGACAATGTCCCGTATTCGAATAAATGAGCTAATACAGTTGCCACCCCATCTTTTCCTTGCGGTGTCTGAAGATAGGGCTCGTTTTTAACGTGTCCAACTACTGTAACTGTGTTACTAACTGCCTCGTGCTGAAATATCAAGGTCAATCCATTTGACAACCTTAAAACCTCAGGATTAACATTTGATTTTGGCACTGTAAGACGACCGAGAGCCTTTTCAGCCCAATCGGGCAGCTCTACATATTTTGTTTCTTTTGGAGCAAAGGATTCCCTCCCGCCAAAAGAGCTTGTTGAAATGGGCTTGCCAGAAGCTTGAGGACGTAGAATTGCAGTGATGCAGTGATCGAAATCGAGATACTTTCTGGCAACACGGTTTACATCTTCCACTGTAACCCTTTTTATGGCATTCAAGTCGTCCTCCGGCGATTGACGCCCCTCAATTGCCACAGCATCAGACCAAACTGATGCTAACCCTGATACAGAATTTTTTTGAAATTCTGCCGCCGCTATCTCATGACGCTTTGCAGCTTCTACCAAATCAGCCGAAACTCCGTTCTTTACAACGTCTTCTAAAATGCTCCGCACATTCTGCAAAAGAGACTGGGTGTTGCTTCCCTTCGGAAAAAGTGCAAGTGCATATCCAAGCCCTGATTTCACAAAACCACCAAACGCGAAAGCCGCGTACAAAGCCTTGCCCTCAGGTACCAGCGAGTACAGGCTGCTCCGCTGATTACTTAATGCATCTGCAAGCACCTGAGCTGCAGCATAATCAGGATTATCTGATCCTGGAAACCTAAACGATACAACGACGAATCCATACGGATAATCGGTAGTTAAATTCAATGTGTCAGAAACAACTGGTTGAAAATCATACCTTGGCCTCTGTGGGATTTCACCAGGCTGTATGTCCCCAAAAAGTCTCTTCACTTCCTGAAGCGCCCTTTCCGGCTGAACATCTCCAACGATAACAAGTACCGAATTGTTAGGCACATACCATGTCTTATGAAACTCCTGCAACATTGAGGCAGTGGTGCTGTCAAATGACGCGCGTGTGCCTAGAGCATCATGAGCATAAGGCGTTCCCTTGAACATTGCTTCGAGAAGTTTTGTATAAAAAACATACTGAGGATTGGACATATCCTGGGCAACTTCCTGTTCAATAGCGCCTCGCTCCTGATCCCATAAAGAATCATTCACAGCTAAACTCTTCATCCTTATGGCTTCAATCCTCAAGGCAACGTCCAGATAATCCGAAGGAACCGTAAAGAAATACTGCGTAACCATTTGCTGAGTATCTGCATTGAAGTCACCACCCAATGCAGCAGAGATATTTGCAAGCTGCTCAGCAGATAATCCATCACTCCCACGAAACATCATATGCTCAAGAGCATGAGCTGTTCCGGGAAACCCCTTTGGAGCCTCATCAGAACCCACAAGATAATTTATCTCTGTTGTCACGACCGGAGAAATTGGATTACGAACGATTACAACACGCATTCCATTACCAAGAGTATCTTTCAGAACATCTATGTTGCTCTGAGCAAGAACAGAAATGGAGAAAGCGAAAACGATCAACGCTGTATACAGAGGATTAAGTCTCTTCTTTATCCCCATCATGAACCAGGTTAACCTGCTTGTCATTCCGAAACCTCCTTTTAATTATACTCTATTTACCAGAAAGATTTCAATATTTGTCAACATAATCAATGCAGCTGATCGATGCGATTCTTCCTTAATCCCGTTTTTCTATTTTACATTGAAAAACTGTCAGAATATAGGGCTCCCGAAGTAATAGTCACATCCAACAAATCCGAGATTATTCATCGTCAGCAAGGATCAAGCACAATTTTCACGGCCAGGTCTATTGATGAGCTGCCTTCGACAATTGACAACAAAAAGATTGAAACCATTCTTCTCAATGCACCAGGTGTTGTTCCGGATGAAGATGGCAGAATGCATGTTCGCGGAGAAGATGCCCAGCTCCAGTATGTGATAGATGGCATACCAATCACGGAAAACATGACAAGGGTTTATTCCAGCTTATTTAACGCAAGTTTAATAAAAGCAGTAAATGTCGAAACTGGTAGTCTCCCTGCCGAATATGGCGTTGCGACATCTGCAGTTATGGCAATTACTACAAAATCTGGATTCGATAGGCATTTCTTTGTAAATGCAGGTGCAGCATACGGTTCTTTCGATAGTCGCAGTGCAAGCATAGAAGTCGGTGGCAACATCAATGGGGGGAGTGCTGCCTATCTTGATCTCAACACCTCCTCGACAGATCGTTATCTCGATCCCGTTACAGAAGGAAGGCCCAATCATGACAATGGATCCGTATACAACTACTTTGGAAAGTTCAATACATTTCTGGGTCAAAATTTTAGTTTGGAACGGCTTTTATGGTTCTCTCAGCATCAGCACCTGTGTTTCCCGAGGCATTGTTCCAAGTGATGGCTCATCTCCTATTGCTGCCGGACTAATCATTGGTGAGGAAGGGAAAAATTATTCCCATCCATTTTCTGGCGAAGACACCTTCCCCACTGAACACAATCAACTTCTTACAGCTGTCCTTAACTTAGGATACCACAGTTCGAAAGGATTCTTTGCAGGCATTGACGGACGCCTTGATTCGGGGCTTCCTTTTGATTTGGTTGGTCCTAATGGAAAGGGACTCGACGCAGAACAATCACGTCAGCTCCTATTAGCACGTGGTTATACTGAAAGGGTTATCAACCTGCTAAACTTGACGCCGGAATCACCTGGTTCACCAGACAAATCAGTTGCCCCACATGTAGTTGTGGACGCAGTGGTAGGGTACGATTTTTCCCAGTTACTCACTGCTCCTGTCTCTTTTACCATGAGTATACTGAATGTTTTTGATACTCTTTTTCTCTACAAGTTTGAATCAACCTTTGGAGCAACTCATTTTGGATACCCGAGAATTCTCAACGTGACTTTGTCTGTAAAAGTTTGATTTTAACTTCCACAAAAGAGGGTGGGAATCTTACAAATCTCACATACTATTCAAATATCAGTGGTTCTATTTCGAGCTTTATCCCGAAAATATTCAGGACTTTTTCCTGGATTTCCTGAGCAAGTCCAATTAGTTCTGAAGCGGTACCGCCAAAATTGACAAGTGCAAGTGCATGGTTGGCAGAAATCCCTACTCCTCCTTTTCTGAACCCTCGATGAAATCCAGCATTTTCTACCAACCATGCAGCTGAAAGTTTGACTCCCCCCTCCACAGCGAAAATTGGCACTTTTTCTGAAACTCCTAACTCATCTGCTCTCTCCATAAAAGTGCGAAATTGGTTTTCGTCCAATAAAGGATTTACGAAAAAAGATCCAACTGATTTTGAATTTGGATCGCCAGGATCCAGGACCATCGATTTTTTTTTCCTCAAAGCAAGGACAGCTGACCGAACAAGGCTCAAGTTAATTTTTGTTTCTCTCCTGCCACTTTCAATTAGATCCTTCAATTCAGGATATTTTATTACAGGAGCGCCAAATTTCCTTAATGCAAATCGCACATTGATTATAATAAACCTCCCTCTATCCACATGCTTGAACCGACTCGTTCGATATCCAAAACCGCACTCCTCTCCGCTAAATTTGAGAACATCTTTCGTTGAACACTCGAGCACAGTAACTTCCTCAATTGTTTCGGACACTTCCTGGCCATAAGCACCGACATTCTGGATAGGAGTCGCACCGACAAGTCCAGGGATTCCCGAAAGGCATTCCACACCAGCAAGTTCCTCTTCGACGCAAAACTTCACGAAATCATCCCAGGATTCGCCTGCAGCGATACTCGCATGAACAATGTTCCCATCTCCTTCAAAGACCTTCCCCCTCAAACCCATTTTCAAGATCAGACCATCATATCCCCTATCGGGAAACACAATATTACTTCCTCCACCAATTACTATCCAATTCAAGCGTTTTGTTTCTGCAAATTCAATAGCCTCAATAAGTTCTTCAATAGAACTGCATTCCACCAGATATCTTGCCGGACCACCAAGCTGAATAGTAGTCAACTGAGAAAGATTAACATATTCCTGTAATTTCATAGGCAATTACTCTTTGACAAGAATGAGAAAACTTATCTTCCCTGGGACAACCTATTAGCGAGAAAAAATGGAAGTCCTGCGGCAAGTATTTTTTCTGCTGGCATTCTGTAATCATATTCAACCCTCACATTCTCGTAGGTCAAAGTCGCCATATCTATAATGCCATAACTTGGTCGGTAATCACCATCACGAGGTTGACCTACGCTCCCCACATTAATTAGCCGCCGATGTCCACCGCCAGGAAGTTTTGTCTCGAATACAGCTGGAACATGAGTGTGCCCGAGTACACAAGTAGATTCAGCAAAAAAATTCATCTCATGAATAGCATCTTCATTAGTAACGACATACTTCCACTCTTTTGGATTCGACGGAGAAGCATGAACAGCACGAAGATCACCCAATTTCAAATCTACTGGGAGGCTCTTCAGCCAGTGCAAATTTTCTTCTGAAATTAGTTTTCTGTTATATGCTATTGCCACCTTTGCAAATGTGTTCATCATCGAATAGGCAAAATCGTCAAAAATAGCAGCATCATGGTTTCCAAGCACAGCATACTTCGCTCGCTGACGAATCAATTCTATTACTTCATCTGGATTTGCTCCATAGCCAACAATATCCCCAAGGCAAATCACATCATCTATTTGTTTCTTGTCGATCGATTTCAAAACTGCTACCAGCGCTTCAAGATTTGAATGCACGTCTGAGATAACCGCGTACCTCATTATTTTCTCCAGGTCCTCCCTGCTACAAAAGAGTCAGACTCGATACTAGCGTGTCAAAACGAAGCTCTTGCCCTCCTGCACCAACTAATTGCATGCGTTCAAGAAGATAAATGATCATGCTACTGCACTTTCATAACGCGAGTAAAATATAACGAAAGTTCAGGCAAATATGTAACGACCAGGAGTGCTAAAAGACTTATTGCCAAAAAGGGCAGAACTGCTCGATAAACCTTCACTATATCAGTTTCAAACCTCAGACTTGAGATGAACAAATTCAATCCAAGAGGAGGCAACATGTAGCCAATCTCAAGATTCAGAAGGAAAATAACTCCGAGGTGAACAGGGTCGATGCCGTACTGAATTGCAATTGGCACAATAAGCGGGACAACAATAATAATGGCTGAAAAAATTTCTACCATGTTAATTATAAGCAAAAACAAATTCAATAAAATAAGAAAGAGAAGCTGACTCGATACAAACTCGTGAATCAAAGCAAAGAGCTGCATTGGAATTTGCTCATCGATCAAATAGTTTGTCAAACCAAGAGCAGTACCAAGCACCACGAAGATTGCCCCCACAAGCATCATGCTCTTTCGCACTATATTGGGAAGGTCTCTCTTCCTACTCCCTTTACTTGAAAGCAATCTTATATCCCTCGTAATGAAGACCTCCACGAGAAAAACATAAAAAGCCATTATCGCACTTGCTTCAGTAGCGGTAAAGAACCCAGCATATATTCCACCAATGATGATAAACGGGAGTGGTATTTCCCAAATGGCACCTTTAATTGCCAGCCATGTTTCATGTATTGAGAATGATACTCGGGAAGTATTTGATTTCATTCCTGTATAAATGCTGTAACCGGATAACATCACGATTATCAAAATTCCAGGTATAAACCCAGCAGCAAAAAGCCTGTCGATGCTGATTCTTGCTACAATGCCATAAAGAATTATTGGTAAACTTGGTGGAAACAAGAGTCCAAGGCTTCCCGAAGTTGTCATCAATCCAAGAGAAAATCTCTCGGGGTACTTTTCCTTGACAAGGATGGGATAAAGCAAACCCCCAAGGGCAACGATTGTTACCCCAGATGCACCTGTAAAAGCAGTAAAAACTGCAGTTGAAATTAGTGAAACTATTGCAAGGCCACCCGGCATCCATCCAAACAAAGCCTGAGCGAGTCTCACCAGCCTTTTAGGTGCTTCACTTTCTGCAAGCAGATAACCGGCAAATGTAAAGAGCGGTATTGCAATCAGCGCTGGCAAGCTTGCAAGCCGATACAGCTCTACTATTACTGCAGAAGTGTCGATGCCAATGGATTTAAACAACAAAAGTGCCCCGGCGCCGATTAACACAAAAACCGGAGCACCGAATAGCACAAGGAGGAGAATTATTAGACCAATCAATACTAAAATCATCTCGTATGTACCTTTATCTCACCAATCGGTCTTAAAATCCTGATAATCGACGGAATTTTTTCAAATGATTTTCCTTACATCACTTCCGCACTTTTCGGTCCGTAAGCCGCCACTTCAATTGCCCTGAACAAAAAATGCAGGCCTATCAGTCCAAAGCCAAGTGGGATTATCACCTCAAAGTGATAGGACATAACATTCCTCCCAAAAATTACAAAGAGAGGCTCATTGTTATATTTTATCTCATCCCTAACGAAAGAAATACCAGCCTCAACCAGGAAAGAGCATACGACCGCTGATCCGAGATTGAGCAATGCTTGAATGATTCTTTGCCATACGGGAGCCAGTCTCTTCGTAAAGATGTTTATTGAAAAATGCCTCGACTCTTTTGCAGCAAGCGCAGCACCAAAAAAACCGATCCACAAAACAAGATGTCTTAAAAACACATCCCCCCAAACGATCCCAGTCGACCAAAACTCACGAAGTATGACCTGCATGAAAGCCATTATTACTGTTACCGTTAGGAATATAACGAGAAGGAAATTCTCAATGAATCCTATTCCCTTTTCTATCGTAAATATTAATTTCATTTCCCGCTTCGCTCCTGCCGAAACTGTGCCAGAGCAGATTCAACACTTTTCAGAAAATCGGCAGTGTAGAGTTGACCTACGAGCATTTGCCGTGCTTCTTCACCTGTTTTATAATAATATTGTAAATCGCTCTTTGACTTCGGCTTGGTAACAACGATTCCCTTTGATTCAAGCGTCTTAATGGCCTCAGCATTTTCCTTCCTGCTCAACTGGGTCAACTTTGACAAAAAAATTTGGCCGTTTTTCAACAATATTTGCTGGAGATCACCTGGCAAGCTGTCGAAGTACCTTTTTGAGATCAACACAGCCCCCGACGAATTGGCTAAAGGGAGATCCAGCATATATTTGACTTTTGTATACCACTGTAGGGCAATTATTGCATACGGCGTCGAATAAACACAGTTTATCATGCCTGTCTGCAAAGCTGAGTTCACGTCAGTTATTGAAAGTGGAATTGGAGCAAGGTGCAAAACTTTAAACGATACCCGAGCTATTGGATCACCCTCCCACATCCACGCTTTCACATCCTTCATGTCTTGAACCGAATAAATTGGCTTTTGCGTAAACACATTTACAAATCCCACTTCTGCCCAGCCCAAGAGGACAAATCCCCCTTTTTCAAAATCGCTCTTAAATTCATCTCCGAATTTGTTGTAAATGTAATCTATCTCGGCTGTGTTTCTAAACAAAAATGGTGTATCGAGTATTCTTACCTCGGGTGCAATTTCCCCCATACCAACGCCAGTAAAACCACCAGCCTGATACTGTCCAATTCTAATTTTTCTCAAAACGTCCTTCTCATCTCCAGCAATACCTCCAGCATAAAACTTAAAACCCAATCTACCGCCACTTTCTTTTCGAACCGCCGCGTCGTATTCTCTCATAACGTTCATCCATGAGCTACCTTCTGGTGCAATTGTGGCAAATTTGATTGTGTATTCCTGAGCTTGCAACGAAAATGCTGCAATTAGAACTCCAAAGAATATTCCCGATTTCATCTCTTTATTTGATTCCTTTCCCTTTCAAAAATAATCGTTTTCTCTCTCCAAAAGTGCTTTAGATTTCGACTTAGCTATTGCATTGGCAAGGTCCTGCTGGATTAGGATACGGTCAGGGGCATTTATCACCTTATTCAATAAGGACTCAAAAAGCCCCTTATCCTGCCTCATCACAGCATATGTTTTAGCATAGTAATAATATGCCATTAGAAACTTCCCATCCGAAATTTGTATTGCTCGCTCAAAATGACTGCGCGCAGACGTTGTATCCCCTCCGAAAATCGGAGGTAGACTTGCTTCGATAGTCCCAAAAAATATATGTGCTCCACCATAAAAATAAGCCTCATCATTTTTTAAAACGAAGCGCATCATTGCCTCAACCTTGGGAAGGTCGGCAAGCGCTTCAATATTGTCACGATTTAAATTGATATAATTCCCCCACGCATTGGCTGTCCAGAAAACAGCTGGAACGTCTCTCCTTTCAAACGTCGACAATGCCCTTTGAAATCCGTCGAGATTGCCATCAAAACTCCCCCTGAATAATTTGTTTTTAAACAAAATCCTCAAACCGTAGTTACGTGCCCGCAAATACATTTCACTCGCCCTGGCTATCGATGAGTCCTCAACAAATCCGAGGGCATAACTGGCATATCCTTGAGCTCCAAGAAGCAAAAGCTCCTTATTATCGGGCGCCTTTAAAATCAACCCATCGAGGAGCTTTAGATCGGCTGGAATTGCAGCTTCAGCCAGCTGCAGATCTGTTTCCTGATTCATAGCTTCGAAGCCACCTTCCAATATTCCACTGGTAGCCCCTATTGTCAGCGAAGTGATACTGCAACCGGTTGCTGTAACCAGAAAACCAGCAAGAAGCGCTGGAACGGCAACATGTTTCAGCACGGGGAGTAAACTCCTTCCATTGTCATCTTTTGAAAGCAGGCCCATAACAACAGTTAAACGGATAGCATTTGCTCAAGAATAAGAAGGTCGTTGTCTATCCCTTTCCTTTTCTCCCACGTTTCTCTCATTGGCACAAGGACTACTTTCCCATTAACCTCACCTGCCATCACATTTCCTTCTCCTCTCAAAAGAGCATCTACCGCAGCGGCGCCCAGCTTGCTCGCAAGAACCCGATCACGAGCAGTTGGAGCTCCGCCACGCTGTATGTGGCCCAAAACGGTCACTCGATATTCGAGATTAACGAACTGACTCATCCGCTTGGCAAGATCCATTGCACCACCCTGAAAACACCCTTCTGCAATTACAATTATGCTGCTCCTCTGTCTGCCACCGGCAGTGAGCTTTTTCCGAATTAGTTCGAAATTTGCTTCCGTTTCGGGAATGGCAATATACTCAGCGCCAGTGCTAATTCCGACATCAAGTGCAATGAACCCTGAGTCACGCCCCATCACTTCAACATAGAAGACCCTATCGTGTGCGTCTGCAGTGTCTCGAATTTTATCAATGGCTTCAACTGCGGTATTTATCGCGGTGTCGTATCCAATAGTATAATCTGTTCCGTAAAGATCGTTATCGATTGTACCCGGCACGCCTACAGTCGGGATCCCTTGTTCCTCATAGAGCAGAGTAGCACCTTGAAAAGTACCGTTACCTCCAATTGCAACCAGGCCATCAATTCCCTGCGCCCGCAAATTAGCTGCTGCTTTGGCCCGTCCTTCGGGTGTGCGGAATTCCGACGATCGGGCTGTCTTCAAAATTGTCCCTCCACGTTGGATGATATTAGAAACAGAACGTGGCCCCATTGGTTGAAAATCACCTTTTATCATCCCATTGTAACCATGCTGGATTCCAATAACTTCGACTTTCCGATAAAATGCAGTTCTTACAATTGCTCTTATAGCAGCGTTCATCCCCGGCGCATCGCCGCCGCTGGTGAATACACCTATTCTCTTAAATGTGCTCATAATATCCTTATTAAGAAATCGATTTTAATTTATTACCCTGTCCGAGAAAATGCAAAGTAGGTAAATTGCTTTTCCGTATACTATTCAACAAGATGTGGCATAAACTTATAAGAAATATGTGCAAATTATTGTTATGAGGAATGCGGAGTTTTTGAAATTAGTTTTTAAATTAAATACAATGATATTGAATACATCATTTATCAAGAAATTTGCAGGACTAACTAAAAAAATAGACTTCGAGAAGAATCCAGTTGTAAAGGCATTCCTCTTCCTCACATTAATTACCACAGTTTCCTTTTTATTTCCAACTCCAGAACAATTTCAAAGAAATTATGAAATTGGCACCATCTGGACACATGAAGATGTGATAGCTCCCTTCTCATTTGCTATTTACAAGGACGAAGCAGAATACCAAAAAGAAATTCACGACGCTGCTGCGAGTGTAAAACCTGTCTTCGACAAAATCAGCGTAGCTAAAAACCGCATAGACTCGATAACTTCATTTATCCGAAGTGTCCAGTTAGCACTTGAAACAGAATTAAAGATGTCAAGAGAACACAATTCGAAAGTGCTATCATTGGACTCACTGAAGCTTCACTCACAGTTGACAGCCCTCCCTTATCGATTCAATGCTTCAGAATGGACACAGTTATTCAATCACTTTTATCGACAACGCTCATTCTTTGTCAAGATGAACGAGCTCCCTGAGATCACATCTCAAATCATTTCTCAAGCTTATATTCGGGGTGTCATTGACAGACCAAAAAACCAACTTAACTCCCACCTCATAGCAGTACGTCAGGGCACCTACGAAACCTCCGAACCAATTGACCAGGTGGTGACGATTGATGACTTAAACAATCAGCTGTTCCAGGCAAATCTTCAGATTTTTACAGGGGACACAGTAGTTGCACAAATATTAAGTCATGCTGTTTCTCTGCAAATTATCCCAAATTTATCTTTCAACCGGACTCAAACCGACAGGGAATTACAGGCTGCTATGGATTTGGTGCCGAGGACAGTTGGATATGTTAAGGAAAACGAACGAATTGTTAGCAAGCACGACAGGATCACGCCAGATATCAAATTGAAACTCGATTCTCTCGAGAGAGCCTTAAGAGAACGAACAGGAAAAGCGGAAATGATGCTCCAGTTCCTCGGCAGGTTTCTTATGGTCCTTGTCATCATAGGACTCTTTAGTCTTTACATTTTCCTGTTTAGAAGAAAAATTTTTCAAAACAACAAAATGCTTGCACTAATTGCAGTTTTAGTTCTTTTTGAAGCAATACTGGCATACTTTGCATTCGCTCAACAGACAAGCCTTCCTGTTGAATACCTTATTCTTGTCCCTGTAGCTTCGATGATTTTAGCCGTAGTTTTCGACTCCAGGGTAGCGTTTCAGGGAACAGTTGCAATTGCACTCTTGATTGGGGCAATCAAAGGAAACGACTTTGGAGCTGCATTTGTATCCCTCAGCGCAGGCGCACTTGCAGTTTATACCGTTCGTGACATGAAGAATCGTACACAAATTTTCAGAAGCCTCGTATTCATCTTTATTGGTTACTCAATCGGAACTCTGGCGATATCCTTTCAGCGAGCCGAAGATTCTACTCGGATCCTTGCAAACTTTTCCTTCATTGCAATTAATTCAATCTTATCACCAATCATTACGTTTGGCTTGCTCATCTTCTTTGAGCGGGTTTTCAACATCGCCACTGACCTTACTCTCCTCGAACTATCAGATTTCAATCAACCTTTGTTAAAAGAGCTGTCTCAAAAAGCTCCCGGCACTTTTCATCATTCAATCATTGTTGGTACCCTGGCTGAAAAAGCTGCTGAAGCCATTGGTGCCAACCCCATTCTGGCCAGGGTTGGGGCGTATTATCATGATATAGGCAAGACTCTAAAGCCAGAATATTTTGTTGAAAACACAATAGACCCAACTAAATCAAAACACGACTGGCTACCACCTGACATAAGTGGACAGGTGGTTATGTCCCACGTGACAGATGGTGTCGAACTAGCAAGAAAGTACCGACTTCCCCAGCGACTAATAGATTTTATTCCAATGCACCACGGAACGACTCTGGTTTCTTATTTTTATGGGAAGGCACTGAAGCGACCTTTCGCAACAGGCGATGTTCATGAAGAAGACTTCAGATATGAAGGACCCAAACCAAACTCAAAGGAAACTGCCATCGTTATGCTTGCTGACTCCGTTGAGGCCGCAACTCGTTCTCTTGTTGACAAGAGCATCGAGAATGTCGAATCGATGATAAATGCTATAGTAAAAAGCCGATACGATGAGGGTCAGCTCGACAATGCCGATTTGACTTTCAAGGACCTGACCAAAATCAAAGAAAGCTTTTTGAATGTGTTATCTGGAATCTATCACAGGAGAATAGAGTACCCAAGTCAAGAAAAAAAGCAAGAAGAGCCAAAAATAGAAATCAGCGCCGCAGAAGAAAAGGAATTGACACAGGATGATATCGACTCGCTTGCGCCTCCTTTGAAGAAACAAGCGCAAGCCAGATCAAGGAAGGCGAAGAGTGATCGGAAGAACCAAAATCCAAAAAAGCAAAATTAGTCGTAAACCATAATGCGATTATTAAATGCTAAATTTGATAGCCAGCTTGATCTTTTCTTTGAATTTCTAAAATTCGAAAAAGGCCTCTCGGACAATAGCCTTTTGTCTTACCAAAGCGATTTGAAGCGATACATTGACCATCTTGCTGACTTAGGTAAGTCGAGCTTCACTGAGATCACGCGTGATGATTTGAGAAAATTTCTTAAGTCGTTATTTGAGAGTGGACTGAAGCAAAATAGCATAGCAAGAAGCTTTTCGTCTGTAAAGAACCTCCATAAATTCCTTGTTTCTCGAAACCTTTCAGAGGTTGACCCAACAATTAACCTCGAAAGGCCAAAAACGCTACGGAAACTTCCAGAGGTACTGACAAAAAAGGAAATTCAAGATTTAATAGAATCGCCAAATGTAAATACTCCTACAGGCTTAAGGGATAGAGCAATGCTGGAAACCCTTTACGCAACCGGTACAAGGGTCAGTGAACTCGTTAATATTAAGTGTCGAGACCTTATTTCTAATGAGAATATTTTAAGAATACGAGGTAAGGGGTCAAAAGAGAGAATTGTCCCGATTAGCGACATAGCAATTGAATGGATAAATAATTATAAAATAAATAGCAGACAAAACTTCATAAAAATAAATGCAAGTCATTCAGATCCCGAATATTTGTTTTTGAACACCCGTGGTGGAAAACTCTCACGGGTATCTGTCTGGAGAATGATTCGGGCACACGCAAAAAACATAGGTATAGAAAAGAAAATTCATCCGCACACTATCAGGCATACTTTTGCGACACATCTGTTGGAAGGCGGTGCAGACATACGGGCAGTGCAGGAGATGCTAGGCCATAGTGACATTGGTACCACTCAAATATATTTGCACCTGGACAAGGGTTATTTGAAAAGTGTCCTTGAAAAATATCACCCACGAGGTAAATATGTTCAATGACTTATATGTTCTTCCAGTCCTCCTTTTTTCAGTAATCATTCATGAGATTTCTCACGGCTATGCTGCATTGCGAATGGGTGATTCTACAGCTCGGGACAGTGGAAGATTAACGCTCAACCCAATACCCCATATTGACCTGTTTGGTTCGGTAATAGTCCCACTTTTCTCTCTGCTCACAGTTGGTCATATACTCATCGCATGGGCAAAACCAGTACCTGTTAATCCACTAAACTTCGATGACGAGAAAAGAGGTGAAATCATTGTCTCATCAGTTGGACCAATATCTAATTTGATAATGGCGGTAATATGCTCATTAGTAACGATCCTCGTTTTGAGGCTTCAACCATTGTTCTCAAATTCAAACATGGGAACAGCATTTTTTGATTTCCTCTTGAAGATGTTTTTTGGAGGAATTTCTCTAAATATAATTCTTGCAGTCTTTAATTTAATACCGATTCCACCACTCGATGGATCCCACGTATTCAGACAATTCCTCCCTGCACAGGCTGCAGAAAGTTACGAACACATCGGATTCTTTGGTATTTTCCTGATATTAATTTTGATGCGAGTACCACTGTTCCAGGCTGCGTTTAATGCAGTCATCAACTTTTTTTATATTCCATTGTACCAGTTAGTACTTAGTTTTGCATAATTTCCTCCAATTACCGAACTTAAACTACAAGAGATGGTAATTTCAAAATCAAAGCTTACGGCGCTACAGGCCTGCATACGTATTAACAACACAATTTAAGAATCAACAAATGATAGTTATGAAATTTGGTGGCACTTCCGTGGAGGATGCCGGGGCGATTGACAGGGTTACTGAAATAGTAAGAAAGGAAGAAAATCGAAAACCTATAGTGGTTGTTTCGGCCTGTGCCGGGGTTACTAACCAGCTTCTTAAAGTAGCTGACTTGTCCGCCAGAGGGCAAAAAAACGAGGCGTCAGGCATCATTAATGAAATAAAAAACCGCCATGAACATATAGTTGATGAACTAATACATACTGAGCTACCAAAGAATTATCTCAAGGGGAAAATTTCAGTTTATGCTCATGAATTGAAAAACCTTTCGAATGCAGTATCAGTCCTCGGTGAGGTTACCAACAGATCTCGAGATGCGTTTGTGTCTTATGGTGAGCGAATGTCTTCTATGATTGTGGCACAAGCCTTTGAAGAAAAATCGATTAAGGCGACACTTGTGGATGCGCGAGAGTTTATGATCACAGACGATTCATTTACAAAAGCCAAACCGAATTATGAAAAGATAGCTTCAGCTGCAAAGGATTTGCTCCTTCCGCGATTGAATGAATGCATCGTGGTAACACAGGGTTTTATTGGTGCGACTGAAGATGGCGTTGTAACCACAATTGGCCGCGGTGGGTCCGATTTTTCTGCTTCAATTATTGGCGCAGTTTTGAACGTCGATGAAATCCAAATCTGGACTGATGTCGATGGCATACTAACTGCAGATCCCTCAATTGTACCTCAGGCACGACGAATAAGAAGGATGTCGTTTAACGAGGCCTCCGAATTAGCATATTTTGGGGCGCGCGTTTTACACCCTATGACAATCCTTCCAGCTGTCGAGAAAAACATACCTGTCTACGTACGCAACTCTCGTAACCCTGAATATCAAGGCACACTGATCACACGACATGACGCTAATGGCAATGGAACCCCTAAATCAATTGCATATAAAGAACGAATTACATTGATTAACCTCGTTTCAAGTCGGATGTTCCTTGCCCACGATTTCCTGCAGGCGGTCTTTGCTGTTTTCAATAAACATAAGACCATAGCCCATGCGGTTGCCTCAAGTGAAGTCAGCGTTTCCATAGCCATAGACGAGACTGAACATCTCAATGAAATCGTAGAGGAATTAAGACAATTCTCGGACGTGGAGATTTCCAGTAATAAAGCGATCGTTTGCATTGTTGGAGAAAATATCAAGCACAACGTTGGTTTCATTGGACAGGTTTTTTCTGCACTGAGCGGGATTCATATTAACATGATTTCTCACGGAGCTTCAGAAATCAATCTTAGCTTTGTAGTTGATGAGGATTCGCTTAACTCAGCCGTAAGACTCCTCCACCAACAACTTTTTGGAAATGTATCCCAGCAAAGCGATATTTTTGATTAGAAGCTTCAGACAAAAACAAGTTGACAAAAAATGACAAACTTAATCGTTTACAAAGACACTGAACTATATGTCGAGTCTTTAGCTGCTTCGGAGTTAGCCCGTCGTTACGGGACCCCCCTTTACGTCTACAGCTTGAACACCATTACTCAAAAAGTGCAGATGCTTCAAAACGGCTTGAAGGGTAAGGTCAAGGTGAAGATTCTTTATGCGCTTAAAGCAAACTCAAATGTGGAAATTTTAAGACATATTAGCTCACTTGGACTGGGAGCCGATACAGTGTCGGCAGGAGAAATCTTCCTCGCACTTAAAAGCGGCTTCCAGCCAGATAGCATTTCTCTAGCTGGTGTGGGAAAAACTGACAAAGATATTGCTTTTGCAATTGACAGAGGAATTGGGGTCATAATTGCCGAATCTGAACAAGAAATAGAAGTAATATCCAAAATAGCCTCAACACTTCATAAGCCAGCAAACATCTTGATACGCATTAATCCTGATGTGAACGCACACACACACCCACACATTTCTACAGGTTTGCGTGAAAACAAATTCGGAATCGATATACGAATTGCCATTCAATCTATAAAAAAGGCTCTGACCTCACCTAATATAAATTTCGTTGGCCTACATACTCACATTGGATCCCAAATTACAGATATAAATCCTTATGCTGAAGCTGCAGAATCAATTTCAGAATTCATCCGCAAGCTAAAGGTGGACGGAATCGAGGTGAAACAAATAGACTTAGGTGGTGGAATTGGTGTTAACTACCACAATGCAATTACACACAACTTAATACCTGTGGATGGAGTATATGAAAAATCAATCGATCTACCACAGTTTGCAGCAATAATCAACAATAATTTTTGTTCATTCGAATGTGAAGTTGTAATTGAACCAGGCCGTTTTGTAGTTGCTGATTCTGGCATCTTAATTACAAAAGTCCTTTATAAAAAGAAGTCACTTGAGAAAGTTTTCGTTGTCGTAGACGCAGGAATGAACGACATGATGAGGCCAGCCTTATACGGCGCGTACCACCAAATCGTACCTATCTCACTGCGAAAAGCCGAAACGGAAGTTGTCGATATCGTCGGACCAGTATGCGAGTCCACTGATGCATTTGCAACAAATCGTACTTTAGCGCATCTTGAAAGAGGAGATCTCCTTGCAATTATGACTACAGGAGCTTACGGATACTCCCTTTCCTCGAATTATAATTCTCGCCTACGTCCGGCGGAAATTCTTGTCGAAGAAGATTATTCACGCATCATTCGTGATAGAGAAACATTTGAAGACTTAATTTAAGGAGATATACTAATGATTTATTACGACGTTGCAATTGTAGGTGCAACAGGTCTTGTTGGGCGTAAGATGATACAGGTTCTTGAAGAGAGGAACTTCCCTGTGAGCCGCCTGGTACTCCTCGCCACCGAGAAGTCAGTTGGCAAGGAAATAGCATTCCATGGAAAATCCCTGAAGGTGCAAAGGCTCGAGCCGGGTTCGTGTAAGAACATCAGAATTGCTCTCTTTTCTGCAGGAGCGTCCGTGAGCAAGCAATACGCTCCAATTGCTGTCAAAGAGGGAGCAGTGGTCATAGACAACAGCAGCGCTTTTAGGATGGAGCCGGATGTACCACTGGTGGTGCCTGAAGTTAACAGAAAGGACATTTTTAAGCATAAGGGTATAATAGCTAACCCAAACTGTTCAACGATTCAAATGGTGGTCGCACTCAAACCACTCCATGATCGTTACACCATAAAAAGGATAATTGTGTCAACTTATCAGTCGGTGACGGGAGCCGGACAAAGAGGGGTTGCACAACTTGAGGCAGAACTTCTCAATCAGAAAGTCGAAAATCCTAAATTCCCTCATAATATAGCCTTTAATTGCCTTCCTCATATTGATTTGTTCTTTGAAGATGGCTATACCAAGGAAGAGCACAAAATGATTTTTGAAACTAAGAAGATAATGGGTGATCAAACCATAAAAATTACGGCAACTTGCGTCCGTGTCCCGGTCATTGGAGGTCACAGCGAAAGCGTTACAGTAGAGTTCGAAAAGAACTATGACATTAACGATGTGAAAGAAATCCTCTCCCATGCACCAGGTGTAATTCTCCAGGACGATCCGATGAACAATGTTTATCCTATGCCGATAAGCGCACATGATAGGGACGAGGTTTTTGTAGGGAGACTCAGAAGAGACACATCTTCGGAAAACTCCCTTAATATGTGGATTGTAGCCGACAATATCAGAAAAGGCGCGGCTACAAACGCTGTGCAGATTGCTGAGGAATTAATTAAAGGGTCTTAAAATAAAACGTAAAATGAAAAAACCGTTCAGAGAAAGATTAAAAGAGGGTATCATCGTATGTGATGGCGCAATGGGAACTCTCCTCGAACTATATGAATACGACGAGAAGCCCCCTGAAATTCATAACTTAAAGAATCCAGACATTGTCGAAAGGGTGCACCGAGAATACATTCAGGCGGGTGCAGAAATCATAGAAACAAACACGTTCTCGGGAAATAGGAAGCGCCTTGAGGTATATCACCTCGGTAATATGGTCAAGGAAATAAACGAATCTGCTGTAAACATTGCAAAACGAGCAGCTGGTGACGCCGTATACGTGGCGGGCGCGGTAGGCCCAACAGGGAAGCTCCTCGAACCACTTGGAAAAATGAAAGTCTCCGATGCAAAGGAGGTATTTAAAGAGCAGATTCGCATACTAATTGAATCAGGTGTTGATCTCCTCATACTTGAAACATTCATAGACTTGAATGAACTTGATGCTGCAATTGACGCAGCAAAAGAAGTTTCTCCGGAGATTCCAATTATAGCACAAAAGACTTTTTCTGAAGACGGCGCAATTCTTGCATCGAACTTTCCTGTAGAGGTAGTGCAGCACATAAAATCCAAAGGAGTTGATGTTGTAGGGTCGAACTGCACAGTTGGACCTCAGAGAATGTATGGAATCATCAAATCTATTTATTCAGGAGATGTTATCTTATCGGCACAGCCAGCTGCTGGAATACCCACGCTCGTTGACGGTAGATCCATTTACCACGCAACACCTGAGTACTTAGCTACCTATGCCAAGCAGCTTGTTGAAGCAGGAGTGACGATCGTTGGGGCTTGCTGCGGTTCGACCCCATCCCACATTAGAGCTATTTCCGAAGCCGTACGAGGTGTCAAAATTCCCCGCAAACCTCTCGTGGTTAAGAAAACAACAACTATCGAGGAAGAATCTCCGAAACCAGAACCGTCCTCCCGATCAAACCTAGCAAAAAAGCTCGGGCGGGATTTTATTACTACAGTGGAGCTCGATATTCCGCGCGGACTTGATATGTCCACTGTTATGGAAGGAGCCAGGTTTTGTAAAGAAAACGAAATTGATGCTGTTAACATTACTGACGGCGCACGTGCAAGAATTAGGATGAGTTCAATCGCCATTTCTCATCTCATTCAGAAGCAGATAGGGATTGAGGCAGTGACACATTTGACTACACGCGACAGAAATATGATTGGACTTCAAGCGGAACTTCTCGGAGCTCATGCATTAGGCTTGAGAAATCTTCTCATTGTTACTGGCGATCCGGCAAAAATAGGGGATTTACCCCAAGCTAAATCTGTATTTGATATTGATTCTGTTGGACTAATCAAAATCGCTAAAAGTATGAACATGGGGCGAGACTCTATGGGAAACACTCTTGGGTCGTCTACATCTTTTCTCATTGCCTGTGCAGCCAACCCCGCCGCAGAAGATTTCGGATATGAAATTGAGAAGCTTTACCGAAAAGTAGAATCGGGCGCTGAAGTAATCTTTACCCAACCAGTATATAAAATAGAAATTTTTGAGAATTTCATAAAGGCTTTAGAGCCTCTAAAAATTCCCGTTATCGTTGGCATTCTTCCGCTTCGAAGTTACCGACACGCTGAATTTCTCCATCATGAAATCCCTGGAATAACTATACCAGAATCAATTCAAGAAAAAATGTTCCGTGCTCGTGAAAACGCCTCGGAAATAGGAATCGAGATTTCAGCAAACTTGCTTAAAGAAATGAAAACAGCAATTGCTGGAGTTTACTTGCTTCCCCCTTTTAAAAAATACGACGTTGCAATCAGCATCCTCGAAAAAGCTGGGATTTAAACGTGATTTCAGGATACCATTTCATAGCTCCGTACGTCTAATATTTTGCACGACAACTTCGTGGAAATTGTTGGAAGTTGAATTCTTGCTTAAGAGCCCTGTTATTGTTAGATTATAAATGCTTGAAAAATAGCAGAAAGTTCTTGTGAAGAGGTCAATTCTGGTATTGTTCAGGATTACAAAGGGCTCTTAGCTCAGCTGGTTCAGAGCGTCCCGTTCACATCGGGAAGGTCACTGGTTCGAGTCCAGTAGAGCCCACCGGACAAAGAATATGAAACAAACAAGAATATGTGAAAAATGAATCATTTTCTAATCTGTTGGAGGGGAAAAGCGAGACTTGATAATGCATGACATGAAAAAAAGTCTCACAAAAAAACAGGCAAAGGACATGGAAAAGGTAAGCGAACAACTCTCCTCGGAGAAGAAGCGCGCGGCAAAAAAGCAAATCGAAAACCCATTAGACGATATCGTCAGCGATGAGATCTACGAGAAACTTGTGGAAAACGGGCTTCTCGATTACAAAGCTGTGCGCGATTATCAGATTAAACGACTTTTCAAAGACTTGCGAAACTACATGAATGTAGGAGACGCAATAGAAAAAATTCAGGACCGTTACCCATATCTGCGATTCGACACGATCAGAAAAATCGTGTACAACGCCAAATCTGAAAAAGAATCCTCTGAGAAGTAGATCCAAACTCACGATTTTTCTTTTTTTGCGGGAATTTTCTGAAGGAAAAATCGTTTATAGGGATAGAAGTACCCATTTAGGAACTGGAGAGTGCTAAATGAAAAAATTTGTATCGAACAACGATGAGTCGGTCAGGATGTTCAAAAGCGACTTTCTGGAGTTTTTCTCCCACGTTCACCCTATAACGCCAGCTTTGATTTATCTCCCCGTTATTATGTATTCAATCTATAAAGCGTACACAAATAAAATTGAGTTGCCAAAAGTGCTCGCTCTACTAATATTTGGCGCGTTTATCTGGAGCTTAACAGAGTATATCCTGCATCGATTTGTTTTTCATTTTGTCCCGAGGAACAAGCTCGGTCAAAAAGCTCATTTCATGTTTCACGGCGTACATCATGACTATCCAAATGATTCCACGCGTCTTGTCATGCCGCCTGCAGTAAGTATTCCGCTGGCAGCTCTGTTTTACTTTTTGTTTTCAAAGATTCTGGGTACCCATTATCTCCCTCCATTTTTCGCGGGCTTCATTATTGGTTATCTTGCCTATGATCTTACCCATTATGCTGTACACCATTTTAGCCTGCATGGGAAAATCTCACTTTATCTCAAACAACACCACATGCGTCATCACTATCTAAATCCAGAAAGCAACTATGGAGTTAGCTCACCATTGTGGGACTTTGTCTTTGGAACTTTTCTGAAAAAAGCTCATAATGAATTGGTGTCAATGAACCAGCAGTAAGGAGCGTTTTCAGCCATCCCGTTGACTTATATCCGATATAGAAGACAAAGTACATACATCAAATGTAACCAGCATTTTTCATGCTCAAATAGCCACCTGATCCGACTATCAAATGATCATGAACAGCTATTTCGAGAAATTCACCCGATTTCACCAGATCTTTGGTCACCCTAATATCTTCCCTGCTCGGTTCGAGTCGGCCGCTTGGATGATTATGTACCACTATAATGCTAGCTGCCTCTTCAAGTATCGCAAATTTAAACACTCCTCGTACATCAACAAGACTCGCATTTAATGTTCCTTCAGTGAGGGTTTTTACCCTCTTCACGCGGCCTGATGTGCTCAATGCGATTACTTTAAAAATCTCACGCTTCTCCCCCGCAAAATCACGATATATAAATTTGTATACCGCCTCTGGATTGCTCAAAAGCGGAGTTTCTTCAGCAATGGATTCCTGCGCTCTGCGACCAAGCTCAAAAGCAGCAGCAAGTGTAATTGCCTTCACGTTTCCAATTCCCGAAATCGACGCTAACTCCAGCGCATCCCTCTTTGACAACATTTCTAATGAGTTATCAAACATCATCAGCAATTTGCGCGCCAAATCAATTGCGGTTTGTGATTGATCTCGAGTTCTTGTACCTGTTCTCAAAAGTATGGCTAGCAATTCGACATCAGTTAGTTTCGTTGCTCCAAGTGAAAGCAGTTTTTCACGAGGCTTTTCACTATCAGGCCACTCTCGAAGTGTGAAAGCTTGTTTATCCCGCTGTTTCATGAATATCCCCCTGACTGGAATTAATTTGACTTGACCTCAGCTAATTTTATTATAGTTCCCTTTGTAAACTGCAAAATATTCATATACTTATTTGTGTTTTCTCCTGAAAAGCCGATAATTGAGTGAATGCCGTGATAGGTATAGTTTTGAAGAGCCTCCTTCAACTCTTCACGCGTTAAATTACCAGAGCGAATTAATTGCAGCAACATATTAGTCACATCATAGCCATACGCAACGGTGCGGTCAAATTCCTTATCCGAAATTTCTGAAAGGGTGCTACTTATGCTGCGAAACTGTGAAGAAAATGTGTCTAAGTAAGTGTCACTGCAAAATATCACTCCGTCAATGTAATCAGCGTTGCTCGTGAGCTGATTCATATCATACCAATCGTCCGTGCCAAGTAATTGAGTTCTCACATTGTAGTATGCAAGCTGAGCACCTATAATCCCAATATCTCTGGAAGAAGTCAACGGTATGAAAATGGCTTCCAATGACCGCAGTGCATCAAATTGAGTCAGCGCGGTTTTCTCAGTAATTGGTATTCCGAGCGAATCTGCATGCAATTCCGCATCTCTTCCAAACACATCATACGCATCCAAACTTCCCTTTACACGAACTAACGAGTCTACAAAGGTTGGTGAAAGTCCAAAAGACTTTAAAGCCGATATTTGGCTTTTACTCAACCTTCCAAAGTCTATATAAGGTTCCTTAAATCTTGCTGCATCATTTTTTATCTGGGCAATTTGCTGGGATAGGTCTGTAGTTCCACTTTCAAAGTACGCCACAGAAATCGGCTTTATTCCAAGAGCTTTCAACTTAGAAATAAAGTAACCAGCAATTATTTTCCCGTATGATTCTGAAGGCGACAAAACCGCAATACGTTTTAGATGCAGGACATTTACAGCAAATTCTGCCATGATTTCCCCACGAATCCTGAAATCTGGATTGGCTTGAAAGACAAATGAACCCGCAGGAGCTAACCCTACCTGAGTTGCAGTCGGTGTGATCAAAGGTAGATGCTCGCTATTAGCTATTGGTGCAGCAACACTAACTTCTCCGCTAAAAACAGGTCCTACAACAACTTTTACATTTTGATCGTCTGCTAAAGTTCTTATATCCTCATCCAGCTTTGACAAACTACCAGAGTAATTTTCTAACTTCAGACCAACTCTGAATTGAGCATTCCTGTTATATTCATCCAGCGCAAGCTGAATCCCGAGGAGGAGTTTATCACCAACACCGCTGCCATACTCAAGTGGCAGCACTGCGCCAATTTTCAGGCTGGCCCTACGTGACTCATCTTCAGCAGCCATCCTGTTTAGCCATCCCTTTACCTCACCCGTAACAGCGTACGGATATTTTTGAGCAAAATCGTGAAGCATTTGGGCAGCAAGTGACGCTTTGTCTGAAAAATAAGCTCTTCTGACAAAACCAAGCGTCACTATTTCAGCAGAACGACTAGACCTACAGTTTGAAAAAAGGTTTTCGATTTCACTAAAGTCCAAATTGGTTGCCACAATGCTCTTCAGGCTCGAAATTGATCTTTCGATTAAGAGCAAATCACTTGCAGAATCTATGACAGAAACAAAAAGGAGAGAAGCACTATTATATTTCGCAAGCTCGTAGTCAGCTGCTCCAAGTATGTACTTCATGTCAAAATAATGAGGATCTCTCGAAAACAGCACAAAGAACGAGTCTGCTAATTGTTCAACGTCTTTAAAACGTTTCAAATTGAACAAGGAACGAGCTCCGTAATAATAAGCCTCGGCAGATCGTTGGTTGAGCGAATCGTTTATAATTTGCTGAAAGTGTTGATAAGCCGCCGAGTAATCTCCCTCCCTAAAGCTCTGAAGACCAAGGGCAAAATACGTTTCGTCAACTGAACGAAATGGGATCTGAGCATTGACTGATTTTAACAAAAGAATCGACACGAGTACAAAAGCAGCTCTTTTCATCAATTGCGTCGCTTTCCTTTGTTCAACTTAGTTATTCTGTCGATAATTGCTGAGTCGTCTTCTATGATAGAATCCTTTTTAGCTACTTCGTCGAAGAGGCCCCTTGCTGCTTCGAGTTTTCCCATGGCATTATATAAATTTGCCATTACTTGTTTCAACTCGTAACTGTTAGGATTAATTGAAAATGCACGAGTTAAGTAAAATTCGGCTTCAGCGTAGCACTCTTGTTCGAAGAGTATTTTTCCGCACATAAGCCATCCAGCAAAGAAATCAGGGTCGGTGTCGATGAGCAAACTAAACTCTTCAAGTGCAGATTTCAAATCGCCAAGAAGGTAGTATGCTGTGGCGAGCTCAAATCTAAACTCAAGCGAACTTTCGTTTATACGAAGCTCTCTCTTGAGATACTTTATGGCGTCCGTCAAGGAGTTTTGCTTCAAATATAGCTTGCCAAGCACTCCATTTGCCTCGGGGTACTTTGAATTTATCTTGAGAACACGTTTAGCTTCAGCAATAGCAGATTTAAAATCCCCTTCTTCCAACAAAATCGTTGCCATCGCCAAATGCACAGCTGGATTTTTCCACGAACTAACCAACCTCAAATATGGCAGAGACTTTTTAAAGTCCCCCAGATTGTAATATAGGCTCCCAATTGCGAAAGCAATGCGCAAATCCCCTGATATTTCGTTAAATGCATTAAGCAGTATTTTTTCAGCAGCATCATATTTTTTCATGCCAATGTAAATTTCTGCTAACTGAAGATATGCATCGGTACATGAAGGGTCTTGGTCCAACAGTTTCATCAATACCTGGATTGCATGAAGAGGTCTCTGATCATTCAGATAATCAGAAGCTTCATCTAGGAATAATTGTTTCTGAGTTCCGTTCATCGCGATCAAAAAATTTCAACCGCACTTAATTGCCCTATTCCCACTCAATTGTGGCAGGCGGTTTACTACTGATATCGTAAACAACTCTGTTAACACCCCTGACCTCGTTGATAATCCTGTTGGAAACGTTCGACAAAAGATTATAAGGTATTTGAGCCCAATCTGCGGTCATGCCATCCTCACTTGTGACAGCTCTGAGAGCAACTGTATATTCGTACGTTCGCTCATCTCCCATCACTCCGACAGACTGCACTGGAAGCAATACTGCAAAAGCTTGCCATATATCTCCATAAATACCAGATTTCCTGATCTCATCCAGAAAAATTTCATCGGCCTCTCTCAATATTTCGAGCTTCTCCGGGGTAACTTCTCCAATTATCCTTACCGCCAGCCCGGGTCCGGGAAACGGATGCCTTTCGAGAAGCTCCTTGGAAATACCCAGTTCAGCACCAACTTTTCTCACCTCATCTTTAAAAAGGAGCCTGAATGGCTCAATAAGCTTCAAATTCATCCTTGATGGGAGTCCGCCGACATTATGATGGGTCTTAATCTTTGCAGAGGGTCCTCTATGTGACTTCGACTCAATTACATCCGGGTATAGCGTTCCCTGAGCGAGAAACTTCACATCCTTTATCTCCTTTCCTACACCTTCGAATGTCTCGATAAATGTGTTTCCTATTATCTTTCTTTTTTGCTCAGGATCAGCCACACCCTTCAAACGATTCAAAAAAGTTTCTGATGCATCATAATAATGAAGGTTCATCTTAAAATTCTCTCGAAAATACTCGACAACCTTCTTGCTCTCATCTTTGCGCATCAAGCCATTATCTATGTGCACAGCATGAAGTTGATTACCAACTGCTCGATGAATTAGGACAGCAGCGACCGCTGAATCCACACCACCACTCAACGCACAAATCACCTTCTCATTGCCGACCTCCTTCTTTATTTTCACAATAGATTCTTCAATAAAGTTTCCTGGACGCCAGTCCCCCTTACAGTTACAGATTTGATAGACAAAATTAGAAAGTATCTCTTTACCCTTATTTGTGTGTACAACTTCAGGATGAAACTGCACACCAAATATCTTCTTATCCAACGAGCGAATAGCAGCAACAGGTGAATTTTCCGTGTGAGCAATTGAAACAAAACCAGGAGGGAGTTTTGTTACTTTATCGGCATGACTCATCCATACCTTTACAACATCACCGACTTCTTTAAACAAGTCTTTGGAATCATCAACGATAAGTAGCGCTTTCCCAAATTCCTGTCTGGCGCTTTTGTCAACCTCTCCTCCCAAAAGATGTGCCACAACCTGTAACCCATAACAAATTCCAAGCACCGGTATACCGCTATCAAGTATGCGTTTGTCAGGCAGGGGTGCGCCAACTTGATACACACTAGATGGACCCCCTGAAAGAATTATTCCTTTGGGATGCATCTCCATGACCTGCTCATACGACAGGTCAAAATTTTCAACCAAACTCAGAACATTCAGTTCTCTCACGCGCCTGGCAATTAACTGAGTGTACTGGCTCCCAAAATCAAGGATTAATATTGCTTCCACTTCAAGTCTTCTTTCATAGTATCATTTTAACATGCCATATGAAAATCTTTCCAAAAACTTTACAAAAGCATCAATCTCGCTACGAGTCCGCTTTTCAGTGACTGCAACAAGAAGTCCACTTTCAGATTGATTCAAAGCAGATAAATCTACCCCTGCCAAAAAGTTTTCTCTGACTCCAGCTTCGATAATGCTCGAAGGAGCTACTGGCGTCGTCACTACAAACTCGTTGAAAAAAGGTTGATGATACTTAATTCTGTAACCTGGCAACCTTGAAATTTGATCAGCAAGGTAATGAGCCTTTGCCGTAGATTGGATTGCAACTTCGCGAATCCCTTCTTTACCCATAAGCGACATATAAATTGTTGATGCCAGCATCATCAATCCCTCATTTGTACATATATTTGAAGTAGCTCTTTCCCTCCTTATTTGCTGCTCTCGTGTCTGTAAGGTTAGAACAAACCCACGCTCACCGCTTGCATCCACCGTCACTCCAGCTAATCGCCCTGGTATTCGTCTCAAAAGAAATTCCTTAACCGCAAAAATTCCAAGGAACGGCCCTCCAAAGCTTTTTTGAATTCCCAATGGCTGCCCCTCCCCCACTACGACATCAGCCCCATATTCTGACGGAGGCTTAAGTATGCCGAGTGAAATAGGATTTGCATTAACAATGAATATTGAGCCTTTTGAATGAACAACTTCACTTAACGGAAATAATTCGCTGAGTGTCCCGAAGAAAGAAGGCTGTTGAACAATTAAGGACGCAGTCTTATCGTCGATGACCCTGTTAATCATTTCAGCATTTACAATGCCGTCGACAGGCGGGATTTCAACAACTTCAAACCCCTGTCCATGACAGTACGTCTTAACAACCTGGACATACAGCGGGTTTACGGGATGCCCAATAACGATTTTCTTTCTCCCTGTTTGGCTGGCAGATAAAAGCGCCGCCTCTGCCATAGCACTTCCGCCATCATACATTGATGCGTTGGAAACATCCATTCCTGTGAGACGACAAATCATTGTCTGATATTCGTAAATTGCTTGCAATGTTCCCTGACTCACCTCAGCTTGATAGGGCGTGTAGGCTGTGTAATATTCCGATCTGCTCAGTAAAGCCGATACAGCAGAAGGAACAAAGTGGTCATAGACACCCGCACCAAGGAAAGAAATGGAATCCGACATGCTTGTATTCTTTTTCGCGAGACTCGATAGATGAGTGTAAACTTCCAACTCACTCATTGCTTCCGGGATCTTCAAGTCACCTTTTAATCTGATTTCATCTGGTATTTCTCTTATCAGATCTTCAAACCGAGCAACTCCTATTGTCTCTAACATTTCACGCCGGTCTTCGTCCGTGTTTGGATAGAATGTCATTTTAATCTCCCTTTCCCTTGAGGAAACAGTTCCTAAAAGTTATTAATAAACAAATGCTGATTCGAGCTAGTGGCCAATCATTGTTGCATAGTTTGAGGCGTCAAGAAGATTGTCCAGTTCACCTTTGTTGAAAATTTTTATCTTGAGCATCCATCCCCCGTTGTACGGCTCCTTGTTAACTAACTCAGGTGAATCTTTCAAGGCTGTATTAATCTCCAACACCTCCCCACTGACAGGTGCGTAGAGATCGGATACTGTTTTGACCGCTTCAATCGTTCCGAACTGCTTACCCTGCTCAAGTTTAGTTCCAATATCGGGTAATTCAACGAATACAATATCTCCCAGTTCGCTTTGTGCATATTCTGTAATGCCAACAATGCCAACCTCACCATCCACCCGGATCCACTCGTGATCCTTCGTGTACTTTAGTTCCTGTGGAAAGTCCATTTTTATTCTCCTTTAGTCTGAAAAGTTGAATGTATCCAGAAAGTGTGTGTCAAATTTACCTTCCCGGAATCGTTGATCTTTCATGACCTTCAAATGAAAGGGTATAGTTGTTGAAACTCCTTCTATCACGAATTCATCAAGTGCTCTATACATTCTGTCAATTGCTTCTATTCGTGTCTGCCCATAAGCAATAAGCTTTCCTACCAGAGAGTCGTAATATGGAGGAATTGTGTAGCCCGCGTAAGCATGAGTATCCACCCGAACACCAAATCCACCTGGCATGTGAAAACCTGTAATCGTTCCGGGCGTTGGTCGAAAGTTTTTATATGGATCCTCAGCATTTATTCGGCATTCTATCGCATGACCTGTTTGCTTCAATTTCTTTTTTGGTACACGTCCGCCAGCAGCAATCTCAATTTGGTACCTAACAAGGTCCATCCCGACTACCAGCTCTGTAACAGGATGCTCAACTTGAATTCTTGTATTCATCTCCATAAAGTAAAAGTTCTTGTACTTATCGACTAGAAACTCAATTGTCCCAGCACCTTCGTACTTTACGCTTTTTGATCCCTTTACTGCTGCCATTCCCATTTTCTCACGAAGTTCCGAATCAACTATCGGAGATGGGGATTCCTCAATAAGTTTCTGATGCCTTCGTTGTATCGAACACTCACGTTCTCCTAAATGAATTACTTCCCCGTGCTGATCGCCAAGCACCTGTATCTCCACATGTCGAGGCTCTTCAACATATTTTTCTATATAAACCGCACCATTGCCAAAAGCTGCTTCTGCTTCTGTCTTCGCCATTTGAAATTGACGTTCGAATTCATCTACATCCCATGCTATCCGCATTCCCTTCCCACCACCGCCTGCAGTTGCTTTTATGATTACAGGAAAACCGACAGATAATGCAATTTCTTTTGCTTCATGCACATCCTCAACAACACCATCACTCCCTGGAACTACAGGTACGCCGGCCTTGCGCATGGTCTCTTTAGCATAGGCTTTGTCACCCATGGCATTTATCATTTCTGGACTCGGCCCAATAAATTTTATGCCGCTACTTTCGCATATTTCCGAAAACTGGGCGTTTTCCGCTAAAAATCCATAACCAGGATGGACTGCATCCGCATTTGTAATTTCAGCGGCTGCAATCAATCTTGGGATGTTCAAATAGCTTTCTCTACTTGGTGGCGGGCCAATGCATACCGCTTCATCAGCAAACCGTACATGCAAAGCATCGCGGTCAGCTTCCGAATAAACCGCAACGGTCTTTATTCCCATCTCCTTACATGTGCGAATTACTCTTAAGGCAATCTCCCCCCTATTGGCAATTAAGATTTTATTGAACAAGCCCTCCTCCAGAAGTATTATCCTTGGCCATCTAATCTTACGAAGGATCGATCATGAACAGACACTGGTTGTATTCGACTGGCTGCCCATTTTCAACACAAATTTTTACAACTCTACCAGCAACGTCCGATTCAATTTCATTCATCAGCTTCATTGCTTCAATTATGCACAAAACAGTCCCAACCTGAACATTTGACCCAACCTCAACATATGGGTCTGCATTGGGGGCTGGAGCTCTGTAAAAGGTCCCGACAATCGGGGAACGGACCTCATGATATTTCTTCTCTGTTGTTTGGGGCAAACTACCCTTTTCCGTAAAATTGGAGGGTTGAGGAGAATTTTCAACAGGAACCGCAGGTTGGTAGGTTGTTGACTGCTGGGGAAGATATTGTAGTGTGGACGCGGCTGGCACTTGTAAAATAGAATTGGATTTGGATTTTGCAATTCTTACTCTAGTCCCTTCTTCCTCTATTTCAAGTTCATCCACGCCGCTCTCATCAACTAATTTGACAAGCTTTCTTAAGTAGCTAAGATCCATGACGTTCTCCAATTTGACAAAAAATCACCAGCTGTCTCCTGTCTCCCCCGTCGCTCCTTTGACCATCACTTCACACGCTCCACGTATTCACCTGTACGCGTGTCAATCTTCAAAAGGTCTCCTTCTTCTACAAACAATGGAACATTTACGACCGCCCCTGTTTCAAGTTTAGCGGGCTTCATAACATTGCTGACAGTATCCCCTTTTATACCAGGCTCTGTTTCAACAACTTTTAAATTTACAAAGATAGGAATCTCTACGCCAAGGATCTCTGTCCCGTTGAACATAATTTGTACATTCTCATTCTCCTTGAGAAATTTACTTCGATCGCCCACAATTTCTTCCAGCACCTGTATTTGATCAAATGTTTCAAGATCCATAAAAATCAACATCTCACCGTCCCGATATAAATACTGGTAAGGGCGCTGCTCAATACGAACGACATCTACTGTCTCTCCAGCCCGGAACCTTGTTTCCACTACCTGTCCGGTTCTTATGTTTTTCAACTTTGCTCGAACAAATGCCCGCCAGTTACCCGGATTAACATGTTGGAATTCAATGATACTCCATAGTCCATCGTTATATTTAATCGTCATTCCCGATCGAAAGTCAGAAGTAGTTGCCATAACCTCCCATATTTTTTGAAAAATCTTGATTCTTTGTTGCTAAAAAATATAAATTTGGCTCCCTCTAAAATCAAGGATAAGGGTTTAACCGAGGTAGTCCAGTAAACGCTCGTCTATTGCCCTTTCATTTTTAGAGCCTTATTGCTAATATTTACCAGGCAAATTAATACGGAGGCCAAAAATCTGATATGGTCACGTTTTGAAATTTTAAACTTTGCTTTAAACAGTCATCTACCTATTGGAGGTAAAAGAAATGAAGTTCTTCATCGATACGGCAAATCTTGACGAAATAAAAGAAGCCCTGGAACTTGGTGTACTGGATGGTGTTACTACCAATCCAACTCTTGTGGCAAAGGAAAAATATGACATCACGTTCAAGGAACTCATAGGAGAAATTTGCAAACTGGTTAATGGCCCAGTCAGTGCAGAAGTAATCTCAACAGACATGCAAGGTATGCTCAAAGAAGCACATGAACTGGCAAAAATCTCAGACAATGTTGTCGTGAAAATCCCAATGATTAAGGAAGGGCTAAAAGCTGTAAGGCATCTCAAGACAGCTGGAATAAAAACAAATGTGACATTGTGTTTCTCTCCAACACAGGCGTTACTAGCTGCAAAAGCCGGCGCATCATACATTAGCCCATTTGTTGGCCGCCTCGATGATATAAGTGGAGACGGAATGGAGCTTGTCCACCAAATAATAACGATATACGACAACTACGGTTACGATACTGAGGTTCTTGTTGCGAGTGTTCGACATCCTGTTCATGTGGTGCAAGCGGCACTTATGGGAGCAGATGTAGCAACGATGCCATTTAAGGTTATCGAACAGCTTGTTAAACATCCGCTAACAGATTTTGGCTTGCAAAGATTTTTAGAAGATTGGAAAAAGGCAAACATGAAATGAATAAAACTCCATTTACCGAGATCCATAAAAAATTGGGAGCAAAAATGGTCGAATTTGCCGGCTTTGAAATGCCGGTACAATATTCGAGCATTGTAGAGGAACATAAGAGAGTCAGGGAGAGCGTTGGCGTTTTCGACGTTTCTCATATGGGGGAATTTTTCGTCAGCGGACGAGATTCCGAATCTTTTTTGCAAAAGACAACCATTAACGACGTAACGAAGCTATATTACGGGCGCGCTCAATACTCCGCTCTCATTAACAGCGATGGCAACTTACTGGATGATCTGATTGTGTACAAACTGCAGGACCGATACATGATTGTCGTAAACGCTGCTAATATTGAAAAGGACTTCAAGACTTTTTCGTCACGGATAATTGGCGACGTAAAAATCGAGAATGCCAGTAACCACATTGGCTTACTGTCTGTACAGGGTCCAAAATCTATTGAAACCCTGCAAAAGCTGACGAAGACCGATCTGAGTGCAATTCGCTATTACCATTTTGCGGAAGGAAGAATCGCTGATATAGACAGCATAATATCAAGAACAGGCTACACGGGTGAATTGGGATTTGAGATATTTTTCGAGGTCAAAGGAAACAATTACAGTAAACTGTGGGAATCTATATTTGAAGCAGGATCGGAATTTGGGATCCTTCCTATTGGTCTGGGAGCTCGGGATACATTGCGCCTGGAAATGGGGTATTGCTTGTACGGGAACGACATTGACGAAACAACAAACCCTATAGAGGCAGGCCTGGGGTGGATTACAAAGCTTGACAAGGGCGACTTCATTGGGAAAGAAGCTCTTCTCCAGGCAAAACAAAACATCACGAGAAAACTTGTAGGATTCAAGCTGACGGAGAGCGGAATACCGCGTCACGGCTACGGAATATTCTCCGATGAAAAGAAAATAGGTTTTGTAACCAGCGGCACTCTCTCCCCGATTTTACGACAAGGGATAGGAATGGGATATGTACAAAAGGAATTTTCAAGCGAAGGGACAGAGATCAAAATCGATATCCGCGGAAAGAAAGTCAATGCAAAGGTGGTCAAATTGCCTTTCGTACCCAAAAAGAACTGAGGTAGAGCGAGAATGAGGGTAGAAGTTTTGTTTACACCCGCTGAGGTGGATGAGCTCAGCATGCGTACTAAGAATGTCGTCATTATTGATGTGCTAAGAGCAACCAGTACGATTTGCACAGCCTTGACAAATGGAGCAAAGGAAATTATTCCGACACCAGATGTTGAGAGCGCGACAAAAATAGCATCAAACCTCAGTCCAGATTCACACTTGCTCGGCGGTGAGCGACAGGGAAAGAAAATAGACGGCTTTCACCTTGGCAACTCACCCTCTGAATACACTACAGAAAAGGTAACTGGAAAGACGATAGTATTTACGACAACGAATGGCACAGGCGCAATTTACAGGTGTCGATACGCTTCAACTGCAATAATTGGCTCCTTCCTAAATCTGTCAGCCGTCGTCAATGAGATGTGGGAAATTGGAGGTGAGTGGACTATCCTTTGCTCCGGCCAGCAGACAAATTTTTCAATTGAAGATGCAACTTGTGCAGGAATGATTCTCTCAAAACTGAGCACCAATAAATTAGTTGAAACGGATGATGCAGGCTTGACATGTATAATTCTTTACAAGAACTTTAAGCGTAATATATTTGGTATGATGAAGAAGTCCAGCCATGGCAGGTACTTGACATCAATTGGCATGAAGGAGGACTTAAAATATTGCTCAGAAGTAGACAAATTATCAGTAGTGCCTGTAATAGATGGTGTAAGTATTAGGGTGAAACCTATCAAAGCAACGTCTAATGCCTGAATTTAAAGAAAAGTCAAACAGTGGATCACGAATAACAGGGAAGAGATCAGTTGGATCTGAAATCACAATTTTCTCTTTCCTTGTAATTTCCCTCCTGATTTCACTCAGCATAATATCCTATTCTGCGGCTGATGATGCAAACTCTGAAATTGGTTTGTTTGATATATTTAAGCTCCTTCTCGGCGACGAAAGTGTTCGCTCCAGAGCAGATACCGTACATAACTGGTTAGGGATCTTTGGCGCATATATTTCAAACTTTTTTGTAAATGCCACAATTGGTGAGTTTTCAATTGTTTTCCCTCTAATTCTCTTCGCCTTTAGCTGGACAGCCCTTCTTAAAAAGAAATATAAATCAGCAGCGAGATTTAGTACCATTGCTTTACTCTATGCAATTATATTTGCAGTACTGACAGCTTATGTAAGTACTTTCTTTGGAGCAAACGGTCTCGGAAAAGAGTGGTACGGATTAATGGGAGAGTTTGCTTGTGTAGCGCTTATCCGAACCTTTGGTGCTGTGGGCGCAGGGGCGGTAATTTTCCTTTACATCTTTTCGCTAATTGCGCTCACCTTTAATATTTCGCCACAAAAGCTATTAGTCGAGACAATAAGCTCTACATCATCCATATTTCGCCTCCTGAAGAAATCCCGTTCTGTCAGAAACAAACCCCCAGTGGAGAACACCATCTCCTCTGAAAGCAACATAAGAGAAGTAAATGATGCCGAACAAATGGTAACTCCTGTTAAGATAGTTCGGGAAGACATGAAATTAAAACATGATACTTCATTAATGGAAGAGGCAAAAGAACTCGTGAAACGCACGATTTCAAAGAATCAGCCAAGAGAAGAAGAGTCAGAACAGGAAATGCCACCTGAAGATGAAGTAACGGCGTTGTCAGGTGCACCTATCGAAACGCAAAACGTCGACGAAGAAATAGAGTATATACCACCTCCGCTTGACCTTCTCGATTTACCTGTCGAGGTGGACAAGATATCTGATGAAGAACTTCGGGCGAATGCTGAATTGCTGAGGTCAAAGTTACACGTATTCGATATTGAAATTGAAAGCGTCAGTGTAATACCGGGGCCCGTCGTTACACTCTATGAACTTGTCCCTGCAAGCGGTGTGAAGATAAGTAGAATTACAAGCCTTGCTGACGATCTGGCTCTCGCGCTTCAAGCCAGAGGCATAAGAATAATAGCCCCGATCCCAGGAAAAGGTGCAGTTGGAGTAGAAATCCCCAATCACAAGCCACAAATTGTGAAGTTCAGAAGCATCGTTGCATCCCCAAAATTTCAAGATTTACGTTACCATCTTCCTCTGGCAATGGGAAAGACAATTACAGGGGAGGTCTTTGTTGACGACTTATCCCGCATGCCGCACCTTTTAATTGCTGGCGCCACTGGATCTGGAAAGAGTGTCGGCATTAACACAATCATGATGAGCATGATTTACAAACTCCACCCAAGTGAGATTAAATTTGTCATTATCGATCCAAAGAAGATCGAACTTTCACTTTACAAAAAACTCAACAGACATTTTCTTGCGGTATCGCCCGATATCGATGAAGATATTATCACGGAATCGAGTAATGCCGTTCTCTGCTTAAAATCAGTTGAAGCTGAAATGGATTCCAGATATTCACTTCTTGCAAAAGCGGGTGTAAGAAACATCCAGGACTACAATAAGAAACTTGTTGATGGCAAGCTCAAAGATACTGAAGATACAAGATTCATAAAACTACCATATATTGTAGTGGTAATAGATGAGCTTGCAGATTTGATGCTTACCGCTGCTCATGAGGTCGAAGACCCGATCACACGCCTCGCCCAACTTGCAAGAGCCGTAGGTATACACCTTGTACTTGCCACTCAAAGACCATCTGTTGATGTAATAACAGGCTTAATTAAAGCAAATTTTCCGGCGAGAATAGCTTACCAGGTTGCATCCCGCATTGACTCTCGGACAATTCTCGATCAAAATGGTGCTGAGCAACTTCTTGGAAACGGTGACATGCTTTATCTGGCAGCTGGAAGTTCAAAACCTGAGCGCATTCAAAATTCTTTTATCTCTACAGAGGAAATAGAGCGCATTGTTGATTTTATATCTAAACAAAAAGGATACTCCAAACCCTATCAGCTACCTTCTGTACTTTCACGGAAAAGAAATGGTGAGCATGAAAAAGAAGAGTTTGACGAAATGTTTGAGGAAGCTGCTCGGCTCGTCGTACGACATCAGCAAGCATCGACATCATTTTTACAAAGGAGGCTCAAACTTGGTTATGGCAGGGCTGCTCGAATCGTCGATGAACTTGAAGCTGCAGGAATTGTCGGCCCATTTGAAGGGAGCAAGGGAAGAGAGGTGCTAATTGAAAGCGAAGCTGAACTTGATGCTAAACTTTTAGAGCTCGGCCTTTAAAAATTGGAGGTATTTGACCATGAAAAATGTCACTTGGGGGATAATTGCTCTTCTATCATTAAGTAGTTCATTTGCCCAGAGCAATCAAACCGCATCGCAAATAATTGCAAACGTTCAGAAGAAATACAATCAGACAAGTGATGCAATTATCCACTTTACTCAAACTGTTGTTTACCCACTGTCAAAAATTTCGAAAACTATTCATGGAACTTTATTCATAAAAAAGGAAAACCACTATAAGATCGTAACGGACGAAAAGACTATCGTCACAGATGGAAAAACATCATGGATTTACTCACCAGAAACAAACCAGGTCATTATAGACAATTTTAGAGAAGACGAGAACACCATTACTCCTGACAAATTTTTGCTCAACGTGCCATTAAATTATTTTGCAGTTTTGCTCTCTACATCAAAAGATACGACCGGAGAGGTCTATATACTCCGGCTCACCCCAAAAAATGACAACTCCTTTATACGTTCTATAAAAATATGGGTTAATTCAAATTGGACTGTTCGTAGTGCTGAAGTTTCTGACATGAACGATGTTAGATATATTTACTCAGTTGACAAAATTAGTTTAAATACCAACATGAGCTATTCAGAGTTTAAATTAATCCCACCAAAAGGTGCGCAGATTCTTGATTTGAGAAATCATTAAGCGTAAATCTTGCCAGTAAAGGTAAATTGAAAGCCAGAAATAAGGTTACCCGCACTATCGTCGGCATTGGAATAGCCAGCGTATTTGTATTTTTCGCATTTAGGAACATCTCGTTAGCTACATTGATAAGGGACGCTTCAAAGGCAAATTTTTACCTTCTTTTGCTAACCACGCTCGTTGTGCTCTTCAGCCATTTCATTAGAGCATTGAGATGGCGTGTAATCTTAAATGAAATAAAAGGCAATATATCTATCACAAATACTTGGGGAAGCATTATGGTGGGTTATCTTGTCAACAACTTTGTTCCACGACTCGGCGAAGTGGTGCGGGCATATACAACAGGCAGGATCGAGGAGATAAGCGTAAGCGGGGTTCTTGGAACTATTGTACTTGAACGACTTTTCGATATGCTCTCAGCAGGTATATTACTGGGGTTTGCCCTTCTTACTTATCACGGAGATATCATTAGCTCTTTTCCGTTTCTGCGAATGGCAGGAATGATCTTAATGCTTGGTTCAGTCGTTGCTGGTGTTTTCTTATACATCGCATCATCATCAAACCGAATTAGACAATGCTTGCTTTCCGCCATAAAATTTTTACTGCCCACTAAATTGGCTGTGAGTACTGAAAAAATGACGCTCTCTTTTATAGAATCTTTTTCGATCTTGCACTCCTCAAGGCGCCTCACAAAAATATCAGCTTACACCGCACTGATATGGTTAATCTATATTTACAGTATGTACATTCCCTTTTTTGCTTTTCAGTTTCAAACCACACTTCATTTAAATTTTTATGATGCCTTTATTTTGATCCTCATTACCTCAATTGCATGGATGATTCCAAGCCCTGGTAGTACTGGCGTCTATCACCTCTTTGTATCAAAAGCCCTTATCACTCTATTTGGGGTTCCAAAGGATGAGGCACTGTCCTATGCATTGCTAACTCACCTGTTCGCATATGTAGCAATAACGGTGGTTGGCTCAATCTTTGTTTATTTGTTTTCTGCCCAAAAACATATCAAGCCGTTTAAAAACATTCCTCAAAAATAAAGGCGTCTCGCTGACAGTCTCACTCATTTTTCGACTGAGCTATTTCCTTTTCATAAATTCTTAATATAATCTTAATAGCATGGTCACCCTCTATATATAAATTAAAGTAAAAAGAAAGGCCTACAATATGAAACCTTTTCCTACTTTTTTGACCATGCTTTTTGCAAGTTCTTTAGCTGTAGCGCAGAATTCCCCGAGATTCTCGGGGTTGATGTTTGGAGACTATTACTACATTATAAAGAGCCATGATCCCGCACAGACCGATTTCCAGGCTTTTGACTACAGAAGGATTTACCTCACAACCGATTATGACATAAGCGATGGCTTTACATCACGATTCAAGCTTGAATCGGATCCAGGTGTATCAACTCTGCCAAACGGGAAGCTCTCTGTAATGATAAAAGACGCATACTTGGACTGGAAGAGCTTAATTGAAAACGGACATGTCATTTTGGGAGTCCAGGGAACATGGAACATAAACTTAGCAGAAGCTATTTTCGGGTATAGATCCCTTGAAAAAACCATCCAGGATTTACATGGAATTAGTGCTTCAAGAGATATGGGTATTTCTATCAGTAAGAATTTCTCACCTGTATTCTCAGCTGGCATTTTAGTTGGTAACAACAGCGGAAACGGATTGTGGACAAATCGTTATAAAAGAGGATACATATACATACAATACAAACCTGCCAACGAAATGGTCATCCTGGTAGATGGTGATTATGGCGGAGCACCATTGAAAAGATACTTGAGAACAGGGGATGTCGTTGTTGCTTACACAAACAGCTCTTTTAGCTTTGGGGTTCAGGGATATGCCCAGAGCAAAGACCATAGTCATCCTGACGGCTCAACATTGACGAGCTATGGATTAAGCGTTAATGGATGGGTTCAGTTATTTGATAACAAAAGACTTGTTGTTAGATTCGATCATTGGAATCCAGATACCAGGGTAAGTAATGATGTTCAGAACCTTTTAATTGCTGCTCTCGATTATACTATCAACAAGAGCGTTCACATAATGCCAAACATTGAAACAACCACTTACACCAATATGAAACCAGATGTAACCCTGAGAGGAACTTTTTATTTCACTTTCTAATCCAAAACAAGAGGAGAAACATGATGTTAAAGAAGATTATACTTAGCATGGCTGTTACTGCTCTCCTGAGCAGCGGCATTGATGCACAAACAGTGATCAACGGGGCTGGATCAACGTTCATTTATCCAATGTTCTCACTCTGGTCTTCCGAATATCACAAGATTAAACCAGATGTGCAAATCAACTACCAATCAATAGGGAGCGGAGGTGGTATCAGACAACTCATTAGCGGTACTGTGGAAATTGGAGCAACGGATGCACCTTTGACCGATGAACAAATTGCTGATGCCGCTAAAGCACATGGACCCGTCCTGCACATACCAGAGGCACTGGGAGCTGTTGTCGTTATGTATAACATCCCAGGTGTAAACAAAACATTAAAGTTCGACGGCCCCACATTGGCAGACATTTATCTCGGAAAGATACGGGACTGGAATGACCAAAGGATAAAAAAACTAAATCCTGAAGTCAACTTCCCGGATAAACCAATAATAGTTGTCCACCGGGCAGACGGGAGCGGAACAACCTACATCTGGGCTGACTACCTTTCGAAAGTCAGCTTAGAATGGAAGGAAAAAGTTGGAGTCTCCACAAGTTTGAACTGGCCAGTTGGCATCGGAGCAAAAGGAAGCGAAGGCGTATCAGGTCAGGTAGAACGAACCCCTGGAGCAATAGGTTACGTTGAACTGACATACGCATTACAGAACAACATTCTCTATGCAGATATAAAGAACCGCGACGGATACTATGTCAAACCAACTGTAGAAAGCGTTACTTTTGCGGCAGCTGGAGCAGTAAAGACCATGCCGAAGGATCTCAGGTTTTCAATTACCAACGCTCCAGGAAAAGAATCGTATCCAATTTCCAGTGCTACCTGGTTAGTCATCTACCAAAACCAGCCTGACTATCAGAAAGGGAAAGCAACTGTAGATTTTGTTGAATGGGTTGTGACAAAGGGCCAAAAGATGTGCGCCGGGCTACATTATGCACCGCTCCCGCCTCAGCTTCAAAAAATGTGTATTCAGAAGCTAGAACTGGCCAACTATAACAACAAAAAATTACTGGCAAAGTGATCTTTTAGGGCAATCCGAAATAAAATTCGGAAGAGGGCGCGGGGCTTACAGTTATTAAACCTGAAGCCCCGCTTTTTATTTAGAACTCTATTTGCAAAAGACACTTTTTAAAACGGGAGAGAATCGTTCATCCCTTCTTAATTGCCCACCTGAGCAAGTCTTTAAAAGAAGGCCGTTTCCCATAAACCAATATCCCAATTCTGAAAACCCTACCTGCTGCCATCATAGCTAAAAAAGTAGATACCGCAAGAACGACTGCACCTGAAATCAACTCCCAGGTCTCTGGCGACTGCACAGGAATCCTTAACGCCATCATGGTAGGAGTGAACAATGGAAAAAGTGAAATTAATTTTACATAACCAGCATTTGGGTTCTGAACAATCATGAAAGCAATTACTATTGGCAAAAAGAGCGCCATCGATACGTAACTTGTAATTTGCTGCGCCTCCTGTTCAGTGGTTATCGGTGCGCCAGCCATTACAAACAGTGAAGCATAAAAGAGATAGCCGAGAATGAAAAAAACTATTAGCCACCAGAAATGATCAGGAATCCTAACATAAGCTGCAAGCTGTCCAGCAAATCCCACTCCAATAGCAGCCCAGACAGCCAGCTGGGTAAGACCAAGTAGACTCAAACCGATAATTTTCCCCGACATAATTTCATCTGCAGTTGCCGAAGACAGAAGCACCTCCACGATTCTGTTTGTCTTTTCCTCTACAACACTCCTTACAAGAAGCTGACCCGATGTAAGGATTAAAAGAGCAAACACAAAAATAAATACATATCCCAGTACGAAATCCACTCCTCCTTCCGATTTTTCCTCCCTACCCTCTTTGGATAGCTTCACAGTCTCCAGCTCAATAGGCTTTGAAGCTTCCTTGACAATTCTCGGGTCAACACCACGCTTTTCCAATTCTATTGCCATCACGACATCTTTAACTGTAGACTGAATTCTTTCTGTCTCACGAAAGTTTGAAACATTTTCGGAGACATATTCAAACTTCCCGGTTGTAAAGATGCTTGAATCAATGACAATGTAAGCGTCGATTTCTTTTGAAATTACCATTCGATTAGCTCTCTCTCTATCTCCATTACCCGGTTCAATATTCAGGACCTCATAATTGGGCTTGCCGTTTTCAAGCTTGTACTTCTTGCCAAGTACAGAAGCTAAACCAAATTCAACCTTACCTGTTTTGTCTATAACACCTATATTTCTCACGCGCGTGTCAGGTTTCATCGCAAGAAGCCCGGGAACAACTGAAAACCCAACTATTAAAACAGGAGTGAGAACCAGTGAGATTAGGAAGGCTTTTGTCCTAACCTTCTCCACAAATTCCCATCGAACTATTGCAACTATTTTCTTAAGCGTCATTGTGCCCTCCTACAACCTGGATGAAAATTGAATTCAAAGATGCCTCCTCAGCTGAAAATTTCCTCACATTAACAAGATCGACGACCTGTTTTAATATATCACTTGAGCTGACCTGACCATCTGTTTTGATTTCTGCATAATTTTCATACAAGTCAACCTTTGCTGCACCACGTATGTTAGTTAGCTTCGATGATTCACCATCAAATTCAATATGGATAGAGTTAGTCCCATACTTTTTCTTTATTTCAGGAAGTTCTCCATAAAGAACCACCCTACCTCGATCGATAAGACATATTCTATCACAAAGTTTCTCAGCCTGTTCCATCTGATGAGTTGAAAATACTATTGTCTTTCCAGAAGCCTTCATTTCTCGCATCGTATCTTTGATTACCATTTGGTTCACGGGATCAAGACCTGAAAAAGGTTCATCGAGGATAAGGAGCTGGGGCTCATGAAGGAGACACGAAATAAATTGAACTTTTTGCTGCATACCTTTTGAGAGTTCTTCAACTTTGTGATTGGCATATCGATCCAATTCAAACCTTTTTAGCCACTCCATAGCTCTTTTCCTTGCTTCAAAGGCGGACAGTCCCCTCAGACCAGCAAAATAAATCAGAACATCGAGAACCCTGCTTTTGCGATAAAGGCCACGCTCCTCAGGCAAATATGCTAATTTTTCCTTGAATTTTTCCGTGAGCGGTTCACCATTAAATTGGACAACTCCGGAATCCGCTTCTATTATACCAAGCGAAATACGAATTGTTGTCGTCTTACCAGCACCGTTTGGTCCAAGCAAACCAAATATTTCTCCTTGCTTTACACTAAAAGTGACTCCATCAAGTGCAGTCGTATTCCCAAAATTTTTACGTAAGTCTCGAATTTCCAGCATCTTCTTACCACCTGTTCACTTTAAAAAATACACTCTCGAGTAAAAGAATTTCTCAGCTCAAGCCGTCCTCGCCAGACGAACTAATGACACGGAACTATCTATGGAGTGTTCCTGTAAATCATTCTCGGAAAAGGTATAGTCTCACGCACATGTTCGAGCCCACAAATCCATGCAACGGTGCGCTCGACCCCCAAGCCGAAACCCGAATGGGGGACAGAGCCGTATTTTCTGAGATCGAGATACCATTCAAAAGGTCGTCGCGGGAGATTGTTTTCTTCAAGCCGCTTTAAAAGTGTATCATAATCATCCTCGCGCTGGCTTCCCCCTATAATCTCGCCATACCCTTCTGGCGCCAGCACATCTACTGACAATGTCAAGTCAGGGCGATCTGGATCACGCTTCATATAAAAAGCCTTGCACGCAGCTGGATAATGATGGACCATCACAGGTCGATCATAATTTTGCGAAATGATTGTTTCGTCGGTAGCACCGAGATCATTCCCGTACTGAAAATTTACACCGCTCTTGGTTAGAAGCTCAACTACCTCGTCATAATGAAGTCTCGGAAATGGCCTCTTTACAGATTCAAGCTTGCTGATGTCGCGTTCGAGGAATTCCAATTCCTTCCTTGCTTTTTTCAAAACTGCCTGTACAACATATTCAATAAACTCCTCAGCAAGATTCATGTCGTCATATAAATCTGCCCAAGCCATTTCAGGCTCTACCATCCAGAACTCGGTGAGATGTCTACGGGTTTTTGATTTCTCAGCTCTGAATGTAGGACCAAAACAATAGACCTTTCCAAAGGCCAGTGCTGCTGCCTCTGCGTACAGCTGACCGCTCTGTGTAAGGTAGGCCTTGCCCAGATCAAAGTAGTCAGTTTCAAAAAGTGTACTTGTCCCCTCGACTGAAGACGGCGTTAAGATTGGCGCATCGACAAGCGTAAATTCATTAGAATCGAAGAAATCTCTAATTGCCTTGATGATCTGATGGCGGACCCTCAATATTGCGTGCTGCCTGGAGGATCGCAGCCATAGATGTCTGTGGTCCATCAGAAATTCGATTCCATGATCCTTTGGGGTAATTGGGTAATCCCTTGCGATTTGAACTATCTGAAGATCTGAGAGCTCTATTTCGTAACCACCAGGAGCTCTATCATCCTGGCGTACCTGACCTGTCACAACCAACGAACTCTCCTGTGTCAGCAAATCATACAGTGCAAAAATGTCTGCTGGCAGATTGTTCTTTGCCATTACGCACTGCACCACACCTGTACCATCCCTGACAAGCACAAAATGTATTTTGCCGCTCGACCGCTTATTGTAGACCCAGCCACGTACCGTCACCTGCCTCCCGTTGAACTCGAAAAGTTGAGATACGGTTACTATGGGAATGCTTTTAACAGCATTTAATTGATTCTCGTCGATCATGGAAATCCTTTTTATTTTCAAAATATAAGAAAACTATCTCAGGAGGTCAATTTATAAGTGAAAAGCAAGTCACAAGAGGTTTAGGATGAAAAATACCATTTCTTATTAAGCGTTCTTGCGATTAAATTTATGGTTAAAAAGGATTATCGATGAAAGCTCTTGTTACAGGTTCTACTGGCTTTGTAGGAAGTCACCTGGTAGAAAAGATCCTTGAGAGAGGCTATGAGGTGAGATGTTTTTTGCGTCCTGATACCAGGTTAGACTATATAAACAATTTACCCGTTGAGCTCTTCCGTGGAGACTATTCAAACAGTGAATCCTTAAAGAAGGCAGTTGACGACGTTGACTATGTCTTCCACGTTGGCGGAGTCACAAAGTCCAAAACCAAGAATGGGTATTTTGAGGGTAATTACTTACCTACCGTTAAGCTCTTAGAAGCTGTTTTGTCTAACAACTTATCGTTAAGGAGGTTCGTTTTAATCAGCAGTCAAGCAGCTGTTGGCCCAGGCCATTCGAGCCAACCTGTCAACGAAGAGACACCATGTCACCCTATCACCACCTACGGTGTGAGCAAGCTTAAAGCTGAAGAAAAATGCCTTTCTGTCAAAGACAAACTACCAATCACGATTATAAGGCCACCTGCAGTTTATGGTCCAAGAGACAAAGACATATTTGAGTTTTTCAAATCTGCCAGCAAGCACGTTATAGCTATCTCCGGCTTCGGCAGAAAGATCTTGAGCCTTGTTCATGTCTATGATCTTGTGGAAGGTATCGTTATTGCTGCAGAAAATCCACAAGCTGCCGGCCAAATTTATTTCATTGCAAATAGTGAAATTTACGACTGGGACACAATTGCCAATCTAACCAAACAAATAATAGGTAAATGGACTATTACTGTGCGTGTTCCCCATCTGGCAATTTTCTCAATAGCGGCAATTAGCGAATTGGTTTCTCGTATTCAGGGAAGAGCTGCTCTAATAAATTTTGAGAAAGCGCGAGACATGGTGCAAAAGAACTGGGCCTGCAGTCCGGCCAAAGCTGAAAGAGAGCTCGGTTACAAAGCTAAACTAACAATTAGAGCGGGGATAGAAAACACGATTCAGTGGTACAAAGAAAATAAATGGATACACTGAATCACAGTGGAATATTCCCGTGCTTCTTCTTAGGGTTGGTATCGACTTTTGTCTGCAACATCTCAAGCGCACTAATTATCTTGGGCCTTGTTTGACTGGGCAAGATAACCTCATCGATGTATCCACGCTCTGCCGCAATATACGGATTTGCAAATTTTGCCGTGTAGTCAGCAATTAATCTTGCTTCTGTAGTCTCCGGATCTTCTGAAGCATCGATTTCCTTCTTGAAGATTATTTCCACCGCGCCTTTTGGCCCCATCACAGCAATCTCTGCAGAGGGCCATGCGTAGTTCATGTCACCCCTGATGTGCTTTGAATTCATCACATCATAAGCACCACCGTAAGCTTTTCTGGTGATCACTGTAATTTTTGGCACTGTTGCTTCACTGAATGCGAATAAAAGCTTCGCTCCGTTCTTAATGATTCCGCGCCATTCCTGGTCAGTTCCTGGTAGGAATCCTGGTACGTCTTCGAATACAACTAATGGAATGTTAAACGCGTCGCAAAACCGAACGAATCTTCCCGCCTTGATAGACGCATCATTGTCAAGGACTCCCGCTAACACTGCAGGCTGATTTGCAATTATCCCAACAGAAAATCCACCAATACGAGCAAATCCAACGATTATGTTTTGTGCAAATAGTTCGTGTACCTCAAAGAATTTTCCATCATCAACAACCATTTTAATTACATCTTTCATATCATACGGTTTTGTTGGATTGTCTGGAATGACTTCGTCTAGTCTTACGTCTGCCCTGTCTGCTGGATCATCGGTCATCAATCTAACAGGGTCCTCTCTATAGTTTTGCGGTAAATATGAAAGGAGTTCGCGAATTCCCATTAAACAGTCAACTTCATTTTCAGATGCAAAATGAGCGACTCCACTTTTTGTTGCATGAGTAATTGCCCCTCCGAGCTCTTCAAATGTTACATCTTCATGAGTAACGGTCTTGACTACGTTCGGGCCTGTCACAAACATATAACTAGTTCCCTTTACCATGAAGATGAAATCGGTTATGGCAGGGGAATAAACTGCACCTCCCGCACAGGGTCCCATAACTGCCGAAATTTGAGGTACGACACCACTTGCTAAAGTATTGCGCAAAAAGATATTGGCGTAACCCCCTAAAGATACGACCCCTTCTTGAATTCTTGCGCCACCAGAATCGTTGAGGCCAATTATAGGCGCACCCACTTTCATCGCCATATCCATCACCTTACAAATCTTTTCTGCATGGGCTTCCGACAGGGAGCCGCCAAATACTGTAAAGTCCTGACTATAAACGAAGACCAATCTTCCACTTATTTTGCCATAGCCCGTTATAACTCCGTCCCCAGAGATGCGCTGGTTTTCGAGCCCAAAATCATGTGACCTGTGCTTGACGAACATGTCGACTTCAACAAATGAGCCTTCATCAAGCAAAATATCAAGCCGCTCACGAGCCGTTAGCTTCCCTTTCTTGTGCTGATCGTCAATCCGATTCTTTCCACCACCTAACTTTGCTTCTTCCTGAAGTTTCTTTAATTCCTCAAATTTTTCTTTCATCACTCACCTAAACAAAATTGATTTTGTAAAATCGTAATAGAGCGTGAATAGAAACGAGAACACATTCTTGTCCAGTCCAAAAGCATAACTGTAATTGTGGTTCAGCGAGTATCCAATCATCACCTGTCCGTATATATCGCTGCGAGGCTGATAAAGAAGTGTGACATTGACAAGATTGGTAACTTGAATTGTCCCGTATGGAAAGGCTTCATGGTATCCTGTCCCAACTGTAATATTCGGATCCGTGAGCCACGGCATTGTATAAGGACTATAAATATTGCTGCTTCCATGCTCAACATGCATAAGTTGTAAGCCCACTTTCCAGTCATAGCTTAACCATTGAGAGGCTCGAATGTCGAGATTCCAAAAATTGTCCCCATAAGGATTGGCAACAGGGTAGTTCCTTAACAATAGCTTTTCAAAACTTGACCAATTGTACTCATTGTACACCCTATTCCGTACTACAAAAAGCTGTACGTTAGCATCTGTGCCACTAATTCCAAAGTGCTCAAGTACGTTTGAAGCTCTCAACCCGAGATCAAAAGCATACAAGTTTGGCTTCAAATCCCCCTTGGTTTTGCGATCAACTTGCCAGTCATCAATCATCAAGTCACCATAGAAATTTAAATTCCTCATGAGAAAAACACTAAAATCCCCTCCAAGAAATGCATTTAAATCCTTGTGACTGTTGGCTTCGGTCTCATAAGTAACCCTAACAGGATTAATTATTTCAAGATCGATTGGCGCATTTACCCCACCAAAAGTTGCAGCTTGATATGCTCCAAGGAAAACTTTATTTTCAATATTGAATTCAAACCGGGAACCAGTAAAGTACCTGTTTGCAATTGGATTGGGAACCCCAACTGTTGGAAAGGGCATATAGCTGTTTGTATCAGGAGTAAACTCAGGCATTGGATCCAGTTGAGCAACAAACCAATTGTATTTGACGACTTTAGTCTTCAGAAATAATGAGACCATGTCAAAAGCTCCAGGAGTGGTCGATATGAGGACAGTTCCATGATTACCGTATCCCCATGATAAATAATCCCTGCCAAACGTTAAGTCAACATGCTTGTCAGAGTACTGTATGTAAGCCTGTTGATGAAGCGCCTTAAGACCAAACTTTGTTGAACCCGTGTAAAGAGAATCGTCAAGAAGTGTTTGATCTATTGTTGCATCAGTATAGAGAGATAGATGATTTCCAATGTCAAAACCAAATTCCGTTCTCGAAATCGGCCGAACATTAGTCGACCTTGCATACTTGAAATCTTTATAGTATCCTTTTGCAACATCCAAAAAGGCTTCTTCCGCAAACCTGGCACCTGTCAAAGATGTATCGTTAACTTGAGCTTTTAACTTTAACAGTTGCAATTCATAAGAGAACTCTCTATCGAGTTTTTCAATTAGCCACATATCGGCCCGAGGAAGAGTTAATAAGTTGCTTGCTCGTTCGAATTTTAAGAGTGCAGTGGCAACTTCCATCCTTCTGTAAGGTTTAAATCCTGGACTTAATTCGTGCAAGTAGCCGCGTGTTTGAAGCTGAGCTATTACATCATAAACCCAGCTATCAGGGGGTATTGAATAATTATGCTGTGCTAAAACCGTTGGCACGCTGACAACATAAACAGCCAGCAATGTTAGAATTTTAGATTTCATTTAAACTCCGGTTTTTTCTTTTTGATGAATCATCGATAGGTAGGATATGCAGGTTGAATTTGTTTGAGTTTTATCGGAAGTGCTGGCACAACTAAATTTATTCGGTCAGTAAACCAGCACTTCAACACGCCTATTGTCGGCTCTCCCCGAACGTGTCAAATTGGAACTAATCGGCTTTGATGAACCATTTGCTACAATTTTTATTTTGTTCCTTGGTAATTTCAGACGCCTTGAAAGAGAATCTGCGACACGTTCAGCTCTTCGCTTTGAAAGAATCAAATTGTACCACTGTGGTCCAGTCGAATCTGCATTGCCCTCAACTATTATTTCAACACTGTTCAATTCCTTCTCTTTGACCGCTTTTTCTATTTTATCAAATATGCAATAAACGTTCTTATTGATCCCCGCTCGATTGAAGTCAAAATAAATCCTAACTGGAGCATTAGGAGCCTCCTGGATTTCCGTCTGACGAGTATATGTCTTCGACGTGTCGACATTCGACTCCTTCCTTACCTGTGAAGGATGCCCGTTCATTGGATGGTTTGTAGCTACAGGAAGGGGCAATGAAGGCTTTAGTTTCCAGTAAATTAAGAGAACTGCAGCAACAACTATGACCGCTATTAGTATCTTTCCGCCTGGTTCAATCCTTATACGAGCCATTTAGCTCATTCTTCAGATGGTGGGTTTGCGCGCCTTCTTCTTCCAGTTGACTGTTGACTTGGTGCAATATTTTCCTGTGAAACAAAAAATTGAAGTACACTCGATAAACGCTGTTCCTCTTTTTCCTTGTCCTCCTGCCATGAATGGAACTTTTCACGAGCCTCCTTAATTATATTGTTGTTCTCCTCCATTTTTTCGCGGATCTCGTTAAATATCCGTTCCATTTCCTCTTGAAGGCGTTTGTTTTCTTCACTCTTCTTTTGTTCGAGCTCTCGCAGCCGCCGTTCTTCTATCTTTTCGAACTGAGTTAGAGCCTTGTCACGCCTAACAGCATCTTGAACGACCTCCTCAGGAGGAATTCTCAGTGCCTCAAGCGCAACCATGAGAGCACTTCTTTTAATTTCAGGGGTAGCATTTTTTAGGTGAACACTCTTCAGGAGTTCCTCTGCCCGATAAACTGTAAAGCCATGGGAAGGCTCCTTTATTCCAAACGCCTGAAATATCGCCTCAAAACTCGGCATTTCTTCGCCAACACGCGCAACCGGCTGTTCCAGCTCTGGCTCCTCTACTGTGGGTTTTGACACAGGCGAAACTTCTCCCCCCTGGGATTCAGCTTTCTTCCCTTCGTCTTCAACTGAAACGAATACATTGTACCATTTTTTTTCTGCCATAACTACCTCCGGAAAATCATTAGCAATTTAGAAAATCCTTACCAGTTAATCAATAATATACAAAAAATTAATGCTCAGCCTGTACATACTTCTGCCAATCGGGATTGTAAACTTCTCCCTGAAGCGTTGAATGAATGAGTACATAATCATTAAATCCTGTCAAATCAATAAAGACGAAATTAACTCCGCCTTGCAAACTGTTGTAATACCAAATTTCGTAAGGCTTTGTATTGCTGCTACTTGGATGCCGTTCGATATCATCAGGCTTGCCGTAGTGTAAATATACCCTTCCCCTGTCGGTTAGCCAGCCAGCTTTGAAAGCTGTTTTGTACTTTTGGTTAACATAGTTCAGTCGTTCTAAAAACTGGCGCCGAGTATTGAATCCATCTGGGCCTGCGATCTCGTCTTCCCTTCTCCAGAACGAAATCATGAACCTTCTTTTTGCATCCACACTCTTCAATTTTTGATAAGTTTCAGCTTCCTGAGGTGTAGCTAAATATCGCGCTGCAGCGAACTCCTCATCAAGTGCTGCCTCACCCATAGTGTAAAAAGGCGACGAAACTACGTACAGGTTTGATGAATCAGAAACCTGATATGCCTTTACATATGGGTTATAAATGAAAATGTTCCTTGCAACAGTCGCGGTTCTATTCCCCTTTAAGTCACTTACCGTAACCGAGAAATCATATTTCCCCGTTGGGATATTTGAGATATTAGCTTCCCCAACCTGAACAACATTTGAAGCAGATCCTATCCTATCTGCTTTACCAGCTTTGACCTTATTTCCATATGAATCAGTCAAATCCCATATAATATTGTAGTGAGTGCGATCAGAATCGTTATTCAGACCATAAATCTCCATATAGTAAGAAATGTTCGGCAAGCCGATGCCATAAAGACCTTGAGGATTCGGAACGACGTGCAAGGTGTTCTTGAAGTACGGGTCTGCCTCTGACGCCGCAGGTGTTATTTCACTGCACAACTCAATGTCAGATAGTGATAAGTATTCCGAATTAAATGAACGCACATTTAGCTCATAGCTAGCAGTATCACTGACAGCCTTATTGTTTGCATCTTCTGCATAGACCATGACGTTGTACTTACCAGGTAAAAACAGCATTCTATTAATTGTAACCAGATTGCTGGACCCTTTAATTGATGCCGTATCAGTTGTCACCACAGGGATCGTATCAGCAAAAACCACCGAAGAATCTGTGACGATATTTCTGATATTGTAGCGAACCAGTACGTTCGCAATAAAAGAGCTCTTCTGGCTAACGCCAGTATTCGATCGAAAATAAACTAACAAAGCAGGATTTACCGACGTGTAAAGTTCCACGTATGTCTTTTTAGAATCATACCTAAACTGAGCTTCCCTGACCGCTGATATGAGCCTGCTCTGTCCATGAATCTCCTCAAAAGCAACCAAAAACAATGCCATTTTCAAACCTAGATACACACATCTCTTCATATTTATATCCTCCAGCTCAAAGAGAAATTTACTACAAAAGGGAGAGAATATTCCACATCACCACTCACATTATTAATATAAAAAACGTTTTTTCGATTATAAATGTTTATCAGCATCAACTCAAATGTCAATGCCGTTTTTGACATCGCCACTTCATACGAAACGCTGGCGTCTAGACGATGGTACATGGGAAAACGGCCAGAATTCTTCTTGCCAAAAACGATCTGATTCTTTACAGAATCATAAATGAAGGTGCTGAGTCGAGATGGATCAATTTGAAGTTCAGGATAAAAACCAGCCAGTGGGGTGTATGGAAGTCCCGACCCGAATTCCCAGTGCGTCCTGAACCATAGTTTCTGCAAAGGTTGCCAGCCAAGGGATATGTTTACCTGATGCTGACGATCATAGCGGGGTGGAAAAGTAAAACCATCGACAGTGTTGGTTACCTTTGAAAACGTATAGTTTAACTGAGTGTAAAATGATCCAATATCATACTGCATGGTCGATTCAATACCAAACGCTTCTCCAGTTCCCATCACAAAATCTGGATCGTTCTGGTCGACCTTCTCCCTGTTCACGGTAACCAGCTGCGTGTAGTCCTTGTAGTAACCTTCCAGCTTAATTTGCATCAGGTTACTTGGGAAGAACTGTCCTCCTATGATATAATGATAAGCCTCCTCGTCCTTAAGTGCTGAATAAGCGTTCGATGAAATTGGTATAATAAGGTCAAATGGAGTATAAATGTCGTCCTCATTGGTCAACGATATTATCCGCTGATGATAACGACCAGCTGCAAGGTAAACCTTAGATACTGCTGAAAGATCATATGTGATCGTCAACCGTGGGTCAGCTGTATAACCATTGGTGCCACCCGTCAATGCCATGAATGAACGCGAGATATCGAATCGAAGCCCGAGTTCGACAGCGAATTTCTTGAAAACTGACCTCTTGTACTTTACCCAGAAATTTGGCTCAACTTCATTTTCATTGATAGACAAAACATTCCCATAGGCATTGGTGAAAGTGAAACTATAGGATGGAAAATTAAATAGCAAACCAAAATCGAGCTGCTGGTCTGGACTGGCAAAATAACTCAGATTACCAAAAAAAGCCGGATCTGTAACCTTGCTGAGCTCATAGTGCAGATAGGACAATGGCTTGGGGAGTTGCTCAGCAGTATACATTGATGTGCTGATAGAGAATTGAAAGCTATACTGGTCGCTGAACAAGTATGAAGCGGACAGGGAATAACCAATGTTCTGCCAGTGGTAATCTGAATCTGTCAGCTTTTCGCTTGTAATCCTGTCCGATGTGGAAAATACCTCAAGTGAAACATGACCAGTAGATGTAAAGTCTGACGTGATTTTCCCAAACACATCATAAAAATCGAAAGGAAGTGAGCGCCCAAAAAATCGCCTGAGTGAGTTCTTATAGAGAGACCTCCTATAGAAGCCAATAAAGCTCGTGTGACCTTTTTCCGTTGGCACAGGCACCGGACCACTTAACATTATGTCAGATGACAAAAGATCAAAGCTCCCAGCAGCCTCATAATTAAACCGATCTCCATCCTTTGTTTCGATGCTCAAAATAGACGACAGCCTTCCTCCATACTGCGCCTGGAATCCACCCGTGCTCATATCAGCAACTTTTACAATTAACGGATCTATAAAGCTAAATAACCCAAATGCATGGAATAAATTGTAAATACGAATGCCATCAACTGTCACAAGATTCTGATCAGCAGCACCACCCCTCACATAGTACTGACTCGAAACTCCACCAACAGTGACTACTCCTGGTAGCTGTGTTATTGCTCGTATAAAGTCATTGTTAAATAGCCCGGCAGCTTTCTGAATATCGCTCCCATACAGAACCGTTGTGCTTGGTGCTGCAGGTCTCATCTTTCCTGAATACACGCCAGTTACCTCAACAGGCGATAAAGTCGTGGGCTCCTCACGTAGCTGTAGAGTAACATTTACTACTGCACCAGGATTTTTGATCTCAAATAACCCTTCTTTGTACCCAACTGCGCTAGCTACAATTTTATTAAACTCAACCTGTAAATTTGGAAGAACAAAATAGCCCTCAGCATTGCTGTAAGTACCTATCGATGTCCCCTTTACTCTTATCGTTGCATATGGGATCCGCTCTCCTGTAGCACTATCTGTAACCATACCTCTCACGGTATAAGTCTTTGTTTGAGCCGATAGCCTATACAGTGATGGTACAAACAGCATCGTGCATAAGAGCAAGTTTGAAATAAATATCCTTGCGCCATATAGTGATAGAGAAAAGATATAGTTTTGAGATTTTAACAAATCCAAGGTTTAAGTCCTTTGACTCCAATTTATAATTGGAAAGATAATGAGTCGTACGCTGCACTTCCCCAAAATCCGAGCCCGTTCTTTATGTTTGTATAATTTGGTTTTTCTGTTCGCATTGTAAGTGGGTCGTTGAAACCGTGAGATATACTGTAATAGTTGTAAATTGCACCATCCACTTGCAAAAGTCTTACGACCGCTGTCACGGAGCCATTTTCTATGTTGCTCTTTGCCGCTGCATAGGCAGATATATAGGAGTCGCGTGGAAACGTAATAGTCGTCGGCGAAGCGGTTACTCTGAGGAGAGCTTGCTGACTTCCGGCCTGATATGTTGGCGATACCGGAATTTCCCCATGGACATGTATCCCCTTACTGTTGAAACCATCGTATTGCACAACAAGCGACAAGCTAATTGCCGCAGTCACTGGTGAGTAATAAATATTGAAAGTCGGATTATCCTGAGATTTAACAGGATCGGCAATTGCTGACAGTGTTCCAAGTGTTGGTTCTATTTGGCCAGACCCGATGACTGTGGCGGTCGATGTGCACTCTGGAAAGCCACTGGCATGAACTTCCAAAGAATAGACTGAACCACCATTTATGTGAGACTTTAAAACAAGCATGTTTGCACCCAGTGAATCAGCAATGTGAAATGGGATTCCAGTGCCGTTCCCATTATCTACAATTTTGGCAGACAAGCCCTCAATTGGAATTGATGCCAGACTGTCGGACATGGGGATTCGACTGTTCTGAAATACCCTAAGATAAACCAGCGAGTCATCCCGAACTAGAAGTCCGTAAACAGTTAACATCGGCTTGTAATCCTGATGCACTTCAAATGGCGTATTGCAACCGACATTAAGACTTACGCTCAACAAGATCCCGCATAAGAACGTGCATTTATAAAATGAAGTCCGTTTACTGGGAAAGCTTGCCATAATCTCTTTTATACCAGGAGTCTCATTTCAAAGCAAAACCGCCCGTGGACGAGTCATCCACGGGCGGCATATTCAATGCTTTAATAAACCAGGTTAGAAGTTCAAATGCAAATCGAACAAATGATTTGCTGAAAAGTACTGCACCGGTACATAAGCATAGTCGAAGCTGATACCCAATCCGCTAATTTTTGCCAGGTCGACTCCTGCACCAATCGTGTAATTTTGGAATATCGACTTTGTGCCACTTGGATCAGTGCTGTACATGTACCCTGCTCGAACGAACAGAGTGTTCATAAAACTGTATTCCACGCCACCACGATACTGGTCGATTGCAAAGTTGTTGTTCTCAAATGCCGCACTAAACTGAAGAGCATTATCGTCGTCGAGGCTGCGCTTATATCCAACACCAATGTCGATTGTGGACGGGAGCTCGAATGTAGCAGCTTCTACCTTATAATAAGTTAGGCCTCGAAGCGTATTAGGATCATTTGCCTGTACCCATAGCCCGGAGCCGCCATATTGCATTGCGGTTCCAATGTTCTTTACAGCCACTCCCAGCGCTAATCCCTTGACCCCAATCAAGTCTTGATACTGGACCCCTGCATCAAACGAGATACCGGACGAACTTACCCGGCCAAAGCTCTCGCTAATGATGTTTATTGAGGCACCAACACTTATGCGATCTGTCAGAACCTTGGAATAGGTCAGTCCACCTACGAAGAATGTCGGGCTAATCTGCTCCCCATTCCCATCAGGCTGGGTCTCTGTAGTAACGTTTATTGTTCCAATGTTAAACGATCTAAAGGTAAGGCCAAGCGATCCGAACCCCACCTTTGCTCCTATAGCAAGGTAATTTACCCCCATGTCGGCAATGTATTTACGGTAAGAGAACAGAGCGCTCGCGCTGTAACTCGATTCGTCAAGTCCTGCCGGGTTCCAGTAAATGGCGTCCACGCCGGAAACGAACGCAACGGGTGAACCCTGCATTGCTACGTACCTGGCTCCAACAGGGATCGTCAACTCTGGCGCAGCAGAAGTCCCGGCCCTGCTCTGAGCAAATGACAGGGAGGCCGACAACCCCAGCGTCATTATCAGGCTTATTGCAAGTAAACTTCTTTTCATATTTAACTCCTTCGTTTTTTTATTCCCGTCCCGCTTTTTATAACGGGACGGGATCAGACAATCAGTACGTTGGCAATATCTGCTGTTCTTGAACAAGTGCTAACTTCAATATCTTCGTCTTGCCTAAAGTTGGCATGTCAACGTAAACTACGTATATGCCACTGGCAACAGGAAGGTTGGCGTCGTTCCTCAAATTCCATGTATCGAATTGAGTCCCATTCGTATGCCTAATGGTCCTCACCAGTACTCCCGCAAGGTTAAATATTCTAATAACGACGTCGGTCGATGTAGGAAGATGACTGAATGTGACGTACTTATTCAATCTGTTCGTTTCCATAGCGTTTAACCCATAGTAAGGGTTCGGGAAGACGTTAATCTTATCAACATCAGATTGAGCTAAGGACACGCTCTGTGTAACAGCTGGAGCGGTGAATGAGAAGATGTCCGCCGGCGTGTTAACATGGTTTGCATCAATAACCAGTGTATCCTGGCTGCTGAACCCTTGAGTCGTGTCCCTTCTTGCCCAGGTTGCCATATACATTACGGGCAAATCATTATACAGGATATTTTGCTCCAGTTCAGGGTCGGGTGTACTCCCTGTGTATGGCTTATTGAAAATGAAGAGCCACTCTCTCGGTCCATTAGCATCATTTACGTTGTCAGCGCTATTATAGTATGGCGGCCAATAGTGCCCATCAACCAGTCCACCGCTCACGTTATTCTCGAGGTACCCTACAGCGAGCCGCTTCGGATGAGCTGGATCTTCAATGTTGTAAACAGCAAGTGGTACCGACAGAGTGTAGTCCTGCCAGTCATATGTCGCTGCAGTATGAATAATAAATGGTGCAAATGCAGGATTGGCAGGAGCTTTTTGCGCATTCCTCAAGTAACGATATCCATAAGACGCATTGGGATCGTTTGAATTGGTCAGTACTCCATTTTTATCTGTATTTGCAAAGACAATCTCAATGTTAGCTAACATCGAGGCTGTTACACTGTCACTGTGTACGTTGCCACTATTAAAGATACCATATGGTGATGCCCAACCAAATGCACCATTAAAGTCCTCCAATCCAAATCCATCAGCGTTTGCCCATGTGAGCTTCCTCGTACCCGATATCCAGTTCCAGTCCTTGGCACCAGGCGGCGGCCCTACAACCTTCACTTGAATTCCATCAGTCACCAAATAGTTAGCATCTCCACTCTGATTAGTTTGACCAGACAGAACTGGCTTATTTGTCGTCTTGTCCGTCAATGACCAGGTTGTATTACCAGTTGTCTGATCTGTTTGGAATGTGACCTGATACTGGTGTCCTGTGGTCGAGGTTGGATCTACCACAATCGGGAGGACAGTTCCGTCGCTCTTTCCACTGTTGTGGGTCGCCTTCAATGTATCCCCAAAACTTGATCCATATCTGACGCCAGGAACAGGAGCCTGTGGAGTCGCAATTAAAATCACAGGAGATGATTCAAGAGATGGGAATGGCGCCTTATATATGGAATTCGGGTTGTTCCAATCTGGATTGTACGAGTAAGCAGTTACAGCATAGTAGTAAGATTGGCCATTTACTAACGGTCTTTGATTTATGTAGTCTGTCTTCAAATCAATGAATCTCTTGATCCCGTTGTCGCTTCCGAATTCCACCGGCTTGTCGACCAGAACACCTGCCTGAGCGTCAAATTCAGGAGCAACAATTACCGTGACATTGTCAACAACGTCATAAGTCGCAATTCTTACCCCATCCTTTATAGATGCGCTCGGAGATGGAAGCTGGTATACATTGTAGCCTTCAAATTTAAAACCCGCATTGTCACTGGTTTCAGTTGCGGTCACTGCCTGTTCATTACCTGCCCAGTTCAGGACAACCTCGTTCGATAAGTTTGCCAGTTTAACCTGAGGCCCTGGCGGAGGTGCAGGTAACTTGAATAAATTGTTGTAAGCAAAGTGTGCGTATGTCGAATTGTATTTCAACACAGCCACGCTTGATATGTTGTCAGCGCCCATTCCTCCAACCTCAGCAACTACCACTTCAGCAGTGTCGTGCAAATTCAAGTGGAACGGGCCCGATACATTGACGATTCTCCGATCACCGGCTTGAATGTCTATTCCATCGATCCATCCCTGCTTTGTTATGGGATCACCGCTCAACGCATAATTTGTTACAATTCCGTGAGAGCTGGCATATGCAGAGGATGTATAAAACGGGATGCCACTGGGCCAGGCAGGACGAGGGAGCATTCCCCTCATCAAATTAAACCATTGGTACGATCCTTGAATTGTTGCAAAGTCAGGGTCAGAAATGGGTGATCCTGCTGCAAAGTAGTCAAATGCCGACAGTGGATTTGAACTCCAGTAGGCATACCCATGGCGCCACTGCAACCCAATTACTGCGCTATCAGCTGGATTTCCAGTGTAATGGGAAACACCCTGGAGGAACACATAACCTCCTGCTGGTGCAGGTAATCCAACGGCAGCGTACTTAGCATCAATTGTAGTTGAATTGTACTGATATCCTAAGCTCAGCGTTGAATCTGACCCTGCATAGTCATCACCAGCATCTCCAACATCTTCGTCAGCCCATTGAACAATGTACATACTGTCAATTGATGCACCCGCCGGTGTGGTTGGATAGCCTTTATATATTACCCTCACTTGCTTGAATATGATATTGTTCAACGGCGTGGAAGAAGCGTATGCCCATGTAGTGACCTGTTCTTCGATCCCGATTGGCTGTGCACCGTAGAACTGAGTGGTCAAACTTGGGTTCAAATCGTTACACACATACCACGCTGTTTTAGTTGCACCAGGAATTCCTGGAATGTGATGCGGGTTATTTGGATCATAAGCATTGTCGTACCTGACCACACCAACAGTATCAACATACCATGGTGCTCCCTTATACGCAGGCCATTGCTTCCAATCAGTATAATACTGCTGAAGTACCTGGTTTATATCGGCGCTTGTCACAGATGCTGGAGCTTTCTGAAAGAAAGTTGCAGCATCAGATGTCAAATCCGGAATTTGAGATGAAGGTTGACCTGGCCTGACGTCTGGCCTAACGGCCCAGATTCTGACATCAGCGCCATTTGGATCCTCTGGACCAAGCGACTTGCCGTTGGCATCAACTCTTATGATTCCAGGTTGCATGCCTACGCCATAAGTATCCCCTTCAACCCTTGGATCGGTCCCGAGTCCATCATTGACCTTTCCACCAATCACAATTCCCTCAGAAAATACAAAACCTACGCCAGATCCCTTTGGAAACTCTCCATTCCAGGAGCCAGCGATTAACCAGTTATAAAAGCCATCATCATGTAACCAACTGGTTATGTTATTAGCATTCATGAGCGCATATGCAGGGAGACCTGAAGCCATGTTCAGTCTCTGCTGCCTCTTGCCGCCAGGCCCATCTTTCGCCATCGAACTCGACGCGAATAACAGAAGTACGGCAACGAGCGCTGCCAACTTGTTTTGGGATTTCATATCAGCAATCTCCTGATTTTTGAAAATTCATTTTGCAAAATCTGTTCTCCTGTTCCTCAGAACTCCAGCCTTGCACCAACCCTGAGTTGCCGCGGTGTACTGAAGTTGACAAATCCATTTAATCTCAGCTGGTTCTGGTTGTTCTGTAAATTCATTACCTGGTACAGCTGGACGTAAGTCGGACCATATGTGTCTACCGTCTTCCCACTTGCTGTAGGATCGCTCAGCCATCCATCGTCGTATGCGTTCCCTGTACGGTAGTAAACGTTGATTACGTTCTTGGTGTTCAGCAAGTTCTGGGCATAGACATATACATTCAGTCCTACTCCGCCAATGTTAAACGTCTTGTCCACCCTCAAATCCAACTGATAAAACCACGGCGTGGTTGAAGCATTTACAGGTTCAACAGGCATTCTGGTTCTTGCGTCAGCATCGTTTAAAAGAGCGCCAAGGTCTGGACCCTGCTGGCCTGCTGATCCAGTTGACAGTGTGTACGGATGTCCGGAGTTAAAAGTTAGAAGGAGATTTATGCCTAACTGCTGTAAAATCGGTCCGCCGTCATCCTTTGCCCAGCGATAATCCAGAGAGATCGAACCGCGATGAGTTTGGTCGTAGGTAAGCGGTACAACCATGTCTGGGGTAATACCACCTCCTGTCACTTCAATTAAAGCAGCAGCGCTGTTCGCAAAAGAGTTTGTTCCTCTTGCATCCTGAAGAGTGTAGTTAACTTCTGCCTGTATCCTGTTCACTCTTCTGATTCGCAGGCTCAATTCCATTCCCATTACTGTCTCAAAATCCCCATTTGCATAAGCCTTATAGCTTGGAGCAACTGAGTTTGCACTGGTCTGGAAATACTTGTCCTGCAGTTGACCCTTGACATCTTTGTAAAATCCTGTGACGTCAAAAGCTGCAAAGTCACTAACTTGCTGGGAAAAACCAATCTCATATTGAGTAGTTCGGACTGGCTGAATATTATAGCCAATTGGATTAGAGAAATAGTACTGTCCGGCAAAGATTTGTGCTGCTGCTGCACGAGACCTGTAAACAGTGCTCAAATTTGGAGCCTGTACAAACTTGCCGTATTGCAAATGAAATACAGTTCTATCTGTCACAGGAAACGAAAAGCCAAGCCTTGGTTCAACATAAGCGTATGTATTTCCTTTACCTGGATAGATCAGGAAATTGTTTGGATCATAAGCAGGGTTAGATGGATCAGCAAATTTCCAGTCGTCCATAAATATATAATCAAATCTCAATCCTGCATTTACTACAAGGTCACTAAATTCTATCCTATCCTGAACATAAGCAGCCGCAAAGTATGGATGCTTTGGCCCATCTGGTCCCGATGAAAGTGGTGCGCCAAATTCATCGTACCCATAGTTATTCACAGGGACCCTTCTCAACAAAGTTGCAAGTGCTGCTGGATTTCTTGCAACATCGGGACTTGTGTAAACACTTGAAAACACTCCAGCACCTATGCCATAATGGCTGATTGACCAATACTGATAGGATCCGCCAACCTTTATTTCGTGGTTGCCAATTTGAGAAGTCAAGTCTACTGCACCACCAATGTAGCTATTGTGATCCTTTGCAAAACCTGTCAACGGTGCACCTGCTCTGTTGAAAACAAATCCATAAAAATTATATGGTAGTGGAGCTTGCGTCCTATTGACATATGTTATTCCATGCTGGGCTAATGCCAGGCTATCACCATATCCAAGGACATTGTCGCCAATAAGTGGATCATACGTTTTATCTCTCGTGTCAAGATAATTTAAATTCACCTCAAAAAACGTGTTTGCGGTCAAGAAATAGCTGACCTTACCATCAAAAAGTGCATTGTTGAAATCCGTTACGGGGTTACGTACAAGATCAAACATATTCATCAACAGATCGTTGTTTACATTTCGCGCCCATGTAAAAGCACCTGCTAAGCGAACCTGAACAGGCTTGTAGTCAAGTAATAGCGTCCCATTTCCACTGTAACGGTTATTCATTCTACCCGGAACATTTCCAGCTGGCCAACTGACAAGCGCAGAGTCCCCCTTCAAACCACCGCTTCCCCCATTATCCTTTAAGTAACCAAAATTCGCTCCAGACCAGAACCATGGGTTGGCGTCTCTGACGAAGTTATTTTCCCCGGCAACAAAGAACTTAATGTTATCTGTCATCAGGGGACCCCCAATGCTAAACACGTAGTCTGAATACCCGTATGAATAGGTGCCAAGGGTTTGTTTTCCAGGGTAGTTCCCAAAATTGTCAGTCTCACCTTGAACCATAACATTTAATTTCGACCCACCTGTCTTAAAGGTTTGCTGTACAATACCTGCATTTGCACCCCCCTTGTCTGCACCATAGCCACCGGCCTGAACGCTAACTTCCTGAAGTGCTTCAGGTATTGTTGTTATAAGGCTTCCATTCCCAAGTATATTCCGCACATCAGCTCCTTCAACCTGATATCCTACTTCATCGGATCGACTTCCTCTTACGTAAACTGCTCCATTTTGAAGTACAACACCCGGTTGTAGAGTAAAATACGCCTGGACACCACGAACAGGCAATCTCTCTATATCAGCAGAGCCCTGTATCCTCACAGCGTTCGTCGCGGTCTTTTCAATGAGAGGTTTCTGGGCAATAATTTCAACTCCAGAAACCTGCACGGCTGTACTTGAGAGCTCAATGTTCAAATCACGAGTCAGTCCTGCCAGTACGCTCACCCCTTCAATTGTGAGGGGATGGTAGCCAACGTAAGAAGCCTTAACGCTGTATGTACCTGCAGGAACGTTAAGTATGACATATCTACCATCTATATCAGTCGATGCACCCAGCGCAGTACCCTGGAGAACTATTGTTGCACCGACCAACGGCTCCTTTGTTTCACGATCCACAACCTTACCCGATATTTTCCCGTATTGGGCGTAGGTAAGGACCGGAATCGCTATAAGCAGGAGCAGTCCAGTAACAAATCTTTTAATCATCGTCGTCCTCCTTTAGTTTACTTTCAAAACAGCAGTTTTCAGGTTTGCGCCGGACCCGTATAAAACTACCTTATACCGTCCCAGTGCCTGCCCATTTAACGAGACATGGTTTATCAAAGCATTTCCGTTGGCATCGGTAATCGTATACTTGGGATTTGCGGATGCAGCAACTTGAATATTTGCTGTCTGCTTCCCAAGACCAATGCCGGTCGCAACAGTTGAATCCTTTGTGCCAATTGTCAAAATAAAACCAACTCCGCCTGCAACGTTCCCTGCGGTGTCAGGGGACATATTCGCAAACGATACCAAAACACTGTCCTTGACACCACCCGTTGAAAAAATATAACGGTCCGCAAAAAAATAGTAAGAAACTTTGTTCACTCCTACCGACGGATCAGAGACAGCATAAGCAACATAGGCGTACTGAGATTTAAGGGCTGCCCGCAAAGTATCAAAAGCTGAACCGTAGGTAAACTTAAAGAGTCGGGTACCAGACGGCAAATTGATTGTGTCCGATGCAGCACCGTAGTTGACAGTTGCCACGGAGTTACCATCTACAGAAACTCCCATTGAGGTGCCGGTGTTCGCAAGATTTACAAACTTCACCAACGACCTGTAGTCGGTAACTGGAATATTTGCATCGTTCACGTTAATACACCCAACCATGCTGACGATCAAACTCACTGCAAGCAAATGCACGAGTTTGACCTTACCGGTTTTTTTCATATTACCTCCTTGAGTGTGTAGTTTGTGAGTAGGTGAAAATAGGTGAGAAAAGAATCAATAACATTCGCTCGAACATTCCTCCATTTCTTTTCCGAAAGTAAAACTGCCGGGCTATAGACGCCAGCCTTAAAATTCCGCCAGATCGTGCCCGACAAAGCCAGACTTTAACAAATGTCACTCCACAGCCAGCTTAAATTTCGCTGAAATATAACCAGACAGTTTTGTTTTGTCAAGTAATGCAATAAGAAATTTTATTTTCGTTACAATGTCAGATCATATGAAAAGCTTTAAATCCATCAACTCCTATGAGACAACTTGCTTTCAACGTCACACCTTAAATTGTCATTTGAAGAAACCAACGAATAATACCACATTGAGATAGGTTACAACGATTCCTATGATTGTAAGGACAGCCAAAGTCAAATTCCCATTAGCATACTTGTTCATCACCTTTCTTGAGGAGGTTAGATAAACCTGCAGGAAGATAGTTAAAGGGAGCTGAATGCTCAAGACCATTTGAGATATTATCAAACCCCCAAAAGGATCTCTTATTAAGAAAATCACGATCAGTGCACTTACGAGCGAGATCAATATTCCAGAACGACTGGTTTTCTCTTTTATATCAAAGGCTTTTCCAAACATTCCTGCAAAGATCGATCCCCCCGCCATCCCTGATGTTACACTTGAAGCAATCCCCGAGAATAATAGTCCAAATGCAAATACCAGCGCAGCACTTTTCCCAAGGAGGGGCTTCAGCAACGCCTCAGCCTGAGGCAATGCTTCTACCCTTATTCCAGCATGATAAAATGTCGCAGCGGCAAGAAGAAGCATGGCACAGTTTATTCCCCATCCAACAATCATTGAAAAAAGAGTATCGAAAAACTCATAATCCAGTTGCTTCTTTATAACTGATTCATTCTCGAGGTTCCAGTGACGGCTCTGGATGATCTCGGAATGAAGGAATAAATTATGAGGCATGACCACCGCACCAAGCACACTCATTACTACGACAATCGAGTTCGGGGGAATAGATGGTTTAACAGCACTGACAGCTGCATACGCCCAGTCTATTTTGACCAATTTCAATTCATATATAAAGGAAAGCCCTATTAATGAAACGAATCCTATAATCCACTTCTCTATTTTCCTATATGAATTGGCTAAAAGCAAATAGCAGACAAGGGCAACTATCAAGAACGATCCTGCGGGAATTGATAGGTTAAAGAGCATGTTCAGGGCAATTGCACCTCCGAGAATTTCTGCTAATGAAGTAGACACAGAAGCTATCATCGCTGTTGATAAAACCGTCTGCGATATCCGTCTGGGCATGAAAGCGGTAGTGGCTTCTGAAAGACACAGACCTGTAACAATTCCAAGGTGAGCTACATTGTGTTGAAGGATTATCAACATAACTGTCGAGAGGGTGATGACCCACAAGAGCGGATAACCAAACCATGAACCCGCAGCAACATTAGTTGCCCAGTTACCCGGATCTATAAAACCAACAGTGACAAGAAATCCCGGGCCTATATACTTAAGCACTTCCAGTGCGCTAATTGATGCCAGCCCCTCCTTATTCTTTAACTGTTTGATTATTGCACCGAAAGTCATTCTAAGAATAAGAACATAAGTACTGCTATTCTTAGTTCAGTTTCCAAATTAATTGGTTAACCTCGCATTAAGAAGATACGGCTATGTTCCTCCACGTTATTGCAAACAATTGATGAGATGCGTTTAACAAAACGAAAGCAAAAGTTTCTTACTAATTGCGCGCAATAAATTTAAGTTCCCTTCTTTAAAAAGTTTTTCCAGAGGAGATAAAACCCTACCAAAACGATTGCTACAGGAACCAATATTCTAAATGTCGAAAATAACTTTTCTGTTAAATCGAAATTTTCTCTCGAGGCTATTAGTCCACCCCAGCCAGCAAGAACAAAAATGATAGAAATTATCAAGAACAAAATTTCTTTTGGCTTCGAAAAGTAGAGCATTAACAATGAAAGCCCGGGAATGATGAGCACTGAAGGCCACAGAGAATCCCATCCCGATGGAACAACTTCGTAATTTACAAGAACCATCAGCAAGCCTGCCAGGAAGACAAACGTTCCCCAGAAGACCTTCTTTTGTTCAGATGTCGCATAACCGACAATGGCTCGTTCGCCGCCGACGATCACTGTGATGCCCCCCACTACAGCTAACAAATTTATGTTCAGAACCCCAGCTCTGTTGAACAAAAGCAAGACTCCTATGACAAGCAAAAGGAGTCCCGTAAATATCCTTCCTGAACGAATCTTCACCTGTCTATTTTGAACTGTCATCTCTTCTCCTTAGGCATTACAAAAGCAAGCACACAATACAGGACAGTAGCAAGTCCAAACGAGGGGATGGCAAGTATGACAAAAAGTATCCTGACCAGGGTCGGATCGACGTCAAAATACTCAGCAAGTCCGCCGCAAACCCCAAAGAATTTCTTATTCGTAGATGATCGATGAAGCGTTCTTATATTCTCCTTATCTCCTTTGTGAGTTTCTTCCTCATCACTTACGGGCGTATGACCATTCTGGTGACTTACCTCGGACTTTCGTCCTAACAAAAGAGCAGCGCCAATTAGTATGAGCAAGAGCGGCAAAATAACATCCCCTGCACGAGCCAGCAAAGCAGAGATCGAAAAGAAATCGTAATAGTTTAAAAGGAGAGCTATTCCAACCACAATAAAAAGGATAGCTACTGCTAGTGCACCCCCCTTCCCTTTGCGGCCGCTTTTAGCATCAGGCCCTGAAGTCATTACCGATGTCCCCTTTTCTGGTGGAGACGGTATGACAATCATTCCAATAATATAGAATAATATCCCTGCACCAATGTTAATGACGGAGAGACCAACGAGGACTAATCTGATGATGTTTGAATCAAGGTCGAAATATTCCCCTATACCACCGCAAACACCATCTATGATTCTATCGGTTTCTGACTTGTACAGTTTATGCTCCTTTGGACCAGGCTGCTTTTCCTCATTTACCATTGCATCTTCTCTGAAGCTGATGGACAATATTCAATGTCATTTAGCAGTACGTATTATTTCGTGCTCAGTTACAATATAATCAACTTTGACATCTTCTGCAGATGATCGAATTGAATCCACGACCTGAAAGTCGTAAGCGAGTGCTACCTTTGGCTTTTTCTGATTGCGAAGAAGGTTATCATAGTAACCGAACCCCCACCCTATCCTGTTTCCTTGCCTGTCAACTGCTATAACAGGAACAATGAAAATATCAACTTCTTCAATTGGAATCGGAGAATAGACTTTAGGCTCTTTAATATTGAAAGGACCAATTGTCACGTCGCCAAGATTCATCAACTCAGAAGTTCCAAGCTTTCTCTCTTTTCTGTCAATTATAATTGGCACTGCAATTCTCTTTCCACGTGCAAATGACCGTGCAATCATCATTATTGTATCCACTTCGTTTTGCTTAGAAGCAATATAAGTATGCACCACTCCTGCGTTCCTGTACTCAGGGAGGTTCTCAAGATTCATTAACACGCTCTTGCTCCTCTCGAGCGCTTCGTCTTCACTCATGCCTTCCCTCAACTTTAAGACCATTTTACGTAAATCATCCTTAGCCTTCTCAAACCTTCCCATCTTGTTGTTCCTTAAAACCTCAATTTAGTTTTGCAATACTTATCAGCATGGAATTTATCTCTGATGACAAATCCTGTCCTTATTTTTAATGGCAATTTCCTACTTTGCATGGGTCTTCCTGTTAAAGAGTCGGATTTAAATGATTCATCCCGTGCTACAATTAAATCAGTGGTGTCCGCCATCTGGTTAATGTCAGCCTTTCAAACTCTTAACCATGCAATGAGCGAGCATCCAGAGCTTCAACGGGCTATCTTGCCTTGGCCTAATCGAATTTCAGAAAGACATTCGTTGGGGCTATTCCAGCGATAACTAATCTCTTTGCGGTGAATTCATTGACGACAATCAAAAATAGCAAATTTGAATTAAAAAGCAAATTCCATCGAAAAGAGAGCACGTTTTCATTTGGAACTGAAATGGGTGAGAAAGCACCTACCTTGAAAGTTTCATTTTTTCTTCATACGATATATTATCATGGGCGGGATGGTTGTACTTCCACTATCCTTCATAGCAACTGAGATTCTATCGACGGGGAGGTGCATCTTTTCTCTAATCACTCACTCTTACTCATAGGTTAATCTCGATCAGGTCAACTTTTCACCTATCTTCCTCCAATTCAAAAACAAAAGGAATTCAACATGAAACGGACTAAAGTAGTAATCCTCGGGGCAGCTGGAAGGGATTTTCACAACTTTAACACAATTTACAAAGACAACAAGAACTATGAAGTGGTTGCTTTCACAGCGACCCAAATCCCAAACATCGACGGAAGAAAATACCCCCCCGAACTCTCGGGAAAGTTATATCCAAAGGGAATACCAATATATCCTGAATCAGAGCTCACAAAATTAATAAAAGCCAGGGGGATTGAACAGGCAGTTTTTGCTTACTCCGACGTTTCATTTAACTATGTAATGAGCAAAGCATCTCAGATAATGGCTTCAGGTGCAGATTTCAAACTCCTCGGCATTAAACGTACAATGCTTAAGAGCAACGTTCCTGTAATTGCTGTTGTAGCTGTCAGAACAGGGTCCGGAAAAAGTCAAACTTCGCGAAAGGTTTGTAATATCCTAAGGTCAAAAGGGCTCCGTGTCGTTGTAGTTCGGCATCCAATGCCATACGGCGACCTGGTCAGACAAAAAGTCCAGCGATATGCAGAAATCCAGGATTTAAAAAGGTACAATTGCACTATTGAAGAGATGGAAGAATACGAGCCACACATTACAAACGGCACTATTGTCTATTCAGGCGTCGACTATAAGGCAATTCTACGACAGGCTGAAAGAGAAGCAGACATAATAGTTTGGGACGGAGGCAATAATGATACTTCTTTCTATAAACCCGACCTCACAATTACGGTTGTAGATCCGCACCGCCCAGGGCATGAGCTATCATATTACGCTGGGATGACTAACCTTCTTATGGCTGATGTGGTGATTATAAACAAAATTGACTCTGCTAAGGAGTCAAATGTTGAATTGGTAAAAACGAGTATTAAAAGCGCTAATCCACTGGCAACGATTATCGAGGCAGCGTCACCTGTCTCAATTTCATCACAAGAAGATGAGGAGCCAGAGAATCTCATAAAAAACAAGAAGGTGTTGGTGGTAGAGGATGGGCCAACACTTACCCATGGGGAAATGCCTTACGGCGCAGGCGTAATTGCAGCAAGAAAATACGGGGCAAAAGAGCTGGTCGACCCCCGCCCATGGGCTGTGCGATCAATTGAGAGCACATTTAAGAAGTATACGAATATAGGAGCACTCCTCCCCGCAATGGGTTATGGTGAAAGGCAAATTAGAGATCTCGAAGCAACTATCAACAAGGTACAGTGCGACACCGTAGTCATAGGCACACCAATCGATCTTCGACGCGTGGTGAAGATTAACAAACCAACTGTTAGAGTTCACTACGAACTTGAAGAGAAAACAAAGCCAGACTTGAAAGACGTAATTGTAGAATTCCTCACTAGGAAGAAAAAAACAAAATAGAGGAACATAAGATGAAAAAGGACTTTATAAGTATTGCAGACTGGAGTTCTTCTGAACTCAATGACTTGTTGGACCTTTCATTTAAATTGAAATCATACCCAGCAAACTATAACCGAGCACTCGAAGGCAAATCGATTGCAATGATTTTTGAAAAGCAATCACTGAGAACTCATGTAACTTTCGACATTGGAATATATCAGCTTGGCGGCCATTCCGTTTATTTGACACAAGCCGACATAAATTTGGGCAAAAGAGAAAGCCTTTATGACGTGTCGAAAAACCTTGAGCGATGGACTGACGGAGTAATAATACGCACGTTTGCTCATCAGAACTGTGTAGACATGGCAGTGTACATGAAAGTACCTGTAATTAACGCTCTAACGGATACGGAGCATCCCTGTCAGGCTCTGGCAGATTTTATGACGATTAAAGAGAGATTTGGTGATTTCAAAAATCGAAAATTTGTATTTGTCGGAGACGGAAACAACGTCTGCCATTCTTTGATGCTCATGGCTGCCAAGCTTGGAATGGATTTTGTTGCAACCACGCCGGAGGGATATGAACCTGATAGTAAAATTATTGGGGAGGCTGAACGTGCTGCAAAATTGTCAGGTGCTTCAGTCGACATTGTAAATGACCCAAGAAAAGCTGTGGAAAACGCCGATGTGGTCTATACAGACGTTTGGACAAGCATGGGACAGGAACGAGAAAGAGAAGCTCGGTTGGTGGCTTTTCATGATTTTCAGGTGAACGCCAGCTTGATGAGATTAGCAAAGAGTTCCGCAATTTTTATGCACTGCCTGCCTGCTCACAGAGGGGAAGAAGTTACAGATGATGTCATTGACTCAGGACAATCCGTCGTTTGGGACGAATCTGAAAATCGCCTCCATACTGAAAAAGCCATTCTTTATACTTTGCTTCATGGGTGAAATTTGGAAAACACGATCTTAATTGCTATCGGCGGAAATTCGCTGATGGGAATAGGAGAGCGAAGGACAATTAAAGAACAACTCGCAAATGCAGGACTTGTTGCCAGCAGGATTGCCGAAGTTGCTGAACTGGGTTACCGCATTGTCATTACTCACGGCAATGGCCCACAAGTTGGAGCGCAGCTTTTGCGATCTGAAGCTGCTTCTGCACAAACGTACATTCATCCTCTAGATGTTTGTGTATCCGCGACACAAGGCGAAATAGGGTATCTCCTTCAAAACACAATCCAGTCCGCGCTAAACAATAAGAGGCTGAGTTTTCACGTTGCAACTATAGTTACACGGGTTGTGGTTGACGCTAACGATCCGGCGTTTAATTTCCCGACAAAACCAATTGGCCCTTTTTACGAGAAAGAAGAAGCGCAAACAAAGGTCAGAGAACTTGGATGGTCAATCATTGAAGATTCTGCTCGTGGATATCGGCGTGTGGTACCATCGCCAGAGCCAAAAGAGATCGTAGAGCTTGAAGTCATCAGGCGATGTATTGCTGACAACATTATTGTTGTAACTGCCGGAGGTGGAGGGATCCCTGTAGTTAGAAGGTATGGTACGATCTCTGGAGTTGAAGCGGTCATTGATAAGGATAAAACCTCTGCACTCCTTGCTTCACATCTGGGGATCAACCGACTTGTAATCTCTACAGATGTCGATTTTGTTTACTTAAACTTCCTCAGTCATTCGCCCACTGCAATAAGAGCAATGAGCACCACGGAAGCGAAAAAATTCTTGGCAGAAGGGCATTTTGGAACAGGAAGCATGAAGCCCAAAATTGAAGCTGCATTAAATTTCCTCGGCGCAGGGGGTAGAGAGGTGATAATCACAAACCAAACTAATTTGACGGCTGCAATTACAGGGAGCGCTGGAACTCACATCTTTCCATGAATCAAATTGTGGTATTGATAAGCAAAATGATGTTTTCTATCTTGTTTTGTCATTGGGTGTTAGAAGAGGCCAAAAATTTAAGACAAATTAAAATTGATAGTAACGCTCTGTAAATCAAAGATTCACCGTGTAAGGGTAACCGCCGCCGAACTTTATTACGAAGGGAGTATAACAATTGATGCTGAATTGCTCGATGCATCAGGAATTTTTGCTTATGAGAAAGTTCAGGTAGTAAATGTGAACAATGGTGCCCGGTTTGAAACGTATACAATTCCAGGGAAACGTCACTCCGGGACAATTTGTCTCAATGGCCCTGCGGCGCGCCTTGGCAATGTTGGCGACGAAATTATCATCATTGCCTATGCGAATTTTACAGAAACAGAGGCCGAAAATTATCAGCCAATAGTCGTCCTGGTAGACCAGGATAACTCCGTCCGAAAAGTAATAAGGGGACATCTCAACGAAGCTAATCAATAGAACTTTCTATAGTTTTTGAACGAACAATGAACCGTACCCAATTTTCCACGATTGTCCTTGCTGCTGGCAAAGGAAAGAGAATGAAGAATCCAGATCTTCCAAAGGTAATGTACAAGGTTAATGGAAAACCAATGATTGATCATGTTGTTGAACTGGCAATTGCTTTAGGGAGTCAGGAGATAATAGCCGTAGTGGGCTTTAAGAAGGAGATTGTCATTGACCACATAACAGCTACATTCGGAAACAGGGTTAAGTTCGCCACTCAATTTGAGCAGCTGGGTACCGGACATGCTGTGATGCAAGCAAAGCCTTTACTTGAAGACTACGATAAGGATGTACTCGTCCTTTCAGGAGATGTACCCCTTCTGACGAAAAGAACAATGGCTGAACTAATTAGACACCACCGTGACACAAATGCCGTAATGACTGTTTTGACGGCCTACGTAGACGATCCGACAGGTTACGGGAGAATGATCCGGATGCCTGACGGCGCAGTTGACCGAATCGTAGAGGAGAAAGATGCCAACATTGAGGAAAGAAGTATTCGAGAAATTAATTCAGGAATTTATGTTTTCAAGGCCAGACCTCTCTTTGAAGCATTGAAACACATCGACAGAAACAACGCTCAAAATGAATACTACCTAACTGATGTGCTGCATTACTACACTCACCATGGCATGCGCGTCAGTGCAGTAAGGGCACAGCATTTCGACGAAATCAGAGGTGTAAATACAATCGAACAATTAGACGAGGCAGAGAAAGCCGTTAGAATTAACAGCCATTTGTTTAGGGAGTAATGGTATGGCTTCCAGCGTTGAACAAAAAAGACTTATAGACTCTCTAAAATACAAGGCATCTAAAATGACTCCAAGAGACAGGTACGATTATGAGATGCTTGTAAAAAGGGACAAAGACGACGAAGACCTCGACTCTTTATCAATGAAGCGATTGAGAGAACTCTTCGAAAAATACGGGAAAACGAAGTAGCCAAATTCATCCTTCAATTATGCCACATTTGCTCCTTCAGAGGTAGAGCGCAACAATAGTTTTCGTTGACTTCTCCTTACCCACCGCTAAAATTTAACAATTTTAAACATCTATTGTGACGAACAACACTCCCCTCATAAAAACCGCTTGGTTAAAAACACCTTACTTGGTAAACTTATTACATAGTTTAAGGGAAAACCCCTTAATCCTGAGCATTTGGTAGCGTTGTCCTATAATTAAGAACAAAAGTGGTGCTGTAAGGTGGAAAGTTGTTTTTCACCTGTTACAAAGTATTGAAACTGCTCAGGAAAAGTTTTTTGAAACTAAGATAGGAGTAATGATGAATTTTCAAAAGTGGTCAACATGGCTTTCGACAGTTGTATTATTAGTTGTCATAGCATGTGGGATCGTGTTGACTGACCAATCAGATGCTGCCAGGTACAGCTATTCGAGCGTTGTGCTACCTGAGTCATCTATTCCAAAATTAGATAGATATACATATATCTTTCTCAATAAATATGGCAGTCAGTTGAAGATTTTATGCTATTCCTATGGATTAGATTGGAGGTTGGCACTTGCTGTGCTCCGCACGGAGAGCAACTTTGACAGTGAGGCCGTCTCAGACCGTGGGGCATTTGGACTGATGCAACTAATGCCACAAACAGGCATCCATCTGGCATCGCTGAACGACGTGGCAGACGTTACCGACCCGGTTTCTAATATGAAATTGGGCATTATTCATCTCCGCAACTTACTTCGTCAATTCCCTAACGCCGAAGGTCAAGACCGTGTGGCATTGGCAGTTGCCTCATATAACTGCGGACTCTCACGGATTCAAGATGCTCAGACAATTGCCAGTTATCTTGGCGACAATCCCAATTCCTGGATCTCAATTAGAGCGTCTATGCAACTCCTTTCAAGACGGTACTCTCTCTTACACAGACACATTTGGTTATCGGGCAGGCCAAATTCTGGTTACTTCGGAGAGTACACCGAAACTGAAAACTACGTTGAAAATGTCCTCCACTATTACAATATTTACAAAAATGTACTTCAAAGATAGTAAAATCCATCAGTTCTTTTGGCGGCGACGACACCTTCTCAGTGCAGTCGCCTTTTTTTATGCCATGGGTATAATATCTGCCAATAACATGGTTTATTCTCAACCCCCCAGTTGGGACGTGTCGGTGTTTCGAACCATAAATGATTCAAGATCAAATTTGATGGATCATCTCATAGGCATTAATGATTACAGCGTACTCCCGATGGCAGTTGGCTTGCCCATTGTCTTTAGTGGTGAAGGCTTACTCACTAAAGCAGGTTATACTGTGGACACAGGGGTCATGATTGGAGTCACAGAAGCGTCGGCATTTGCACTATATTATGTAATGAAAAATGTCATTTTCAAGAGACCCCGTCCCTACGCCACTCTCGACCACGTTCACATAATGCACAAGGACAGCGCAGACAGATACTCAATGCCGTCAGGCCATTCAACAGCAGCGTTTGCAATTGCTACTTCCTTAACACTTCGATATCCGAAGCCGTATGTGTATATCCCAGCTTATGCCTGGGCAATCCTTGTTGCTTACGGAAGAATCTATATGGGACTTCATTACCCAAGCGATGTCATTGCAGGAGCTGCGCTGGGGAGCGCCTCAGCCATAGCCGTGAGTTTGTTGAGCTCACAAATTACAGACATTCGCAAAAAGATCTTGGGGGATAAGCTGGGAATAACACTGAGTTTCATGCCCCCTGCCGGAATCAACTTTAAATTAGATTTTTGAACAGAACGATGACCAAATCCCCCTCGAGGTTAACGCTGATCTCAGGGTATATCCTGATATGCCTTATCTGGAGCACGACATGGCTTGGAATCAAGATATCAACCTTCTCCTTCCCACCATTTTTCAGCGCAGGATTAAGGTTTATGATTGCAACTGCCCTTTTATTGATTATTTTGAAAGTGAGAAAATTCAAATACACATTCAACATCCATGAGCTAATTTTTTTGGTCCTCGTTGGCCTTGGGTCGTTTAGCGTACCGTACGGACTTGTCTACTGGGCTGAGCAGAGGCTCGCATCAGGACTCACCGCGGTCACATTTGCAGTCATGCCCTTCTTCGCAGCAATACTTTCTTCACTCTTCTTGAGGGCCGAACGGCTGACCTTTCAAAAAACCTTAGGAATCCTCGTTGGCTTTGCGGGGCTGGTTTATATTTTTTGGGGAGACATTAAACTGGGCTCCATAGACACTGTTGAAGGTATGGCAGGAGTAGTCTGTAGCTCGTTTCTCAATGCAGCAGTTGCAGTGAGCGTAAAAAAATACGGCGAAAATATCGATCCTGTCTATATTAATTTGGTACCAATGCTTTTTGGCGGGATAACTTTACTCTTGAGTTCTTTGTTCTTTGAAAACTGGAGCACCGTCAGGTTTGCTCTGATCCCTACACTTTCGATCCTGTATTTAGCAATTTTTGGATCTGTAACTGCATTTATAATTTACTTTTACCTCCTCAAACACATGAACGTTGTGCTTCTTTCAATGACATCCTTTATAACTCCTGTATTGGCTCTCTTCTTTGGATATGTTACGTTAAACGAAAATCTCCCCAGAGGAACCCTGTTAGGCGCTGCCTTGATCCTATCGGGTGTGCTTGTGTTCTCCACAGGCAAGCAGGAACTCTCTACATATCCTTTATCCCGCAAGGATGTCCACAAAACATTGTAAGAAATGAAGATTTCGATCTTCTTAATAATCGCTTCTTGTATAGGTCTGCAGGGTGTAGCAAAGCCATTTCAACTGAAGAAATCAACCGCGAACGAGGGTTTAAGCGCCCCTCTTTCTGAATACACAAGTTACACGTCTTATCGTTCATTTGAAGTTTTGAAGTATACACTCCATTTCGACTGGTATGATATACTTAAAGGAAATAGCCTGTCCTTTGAGGCTATTTCTGATATACTATTTCGTCCCGACTCGTCACCCTCTTTGTCTTCATTAACCTTTGATTTAGATTCCATATACTTAAAAATAGATTCGGTAGTATCTAATGGGAAAAAACTTCCATTTACCCTTTCCCGGGACAGTATCAGAATCACACTTGACAGGATATATGAGAAAACCGACACAGGCTTGATCAGACTCTATTACAGGGTTGTCAATCCAGGCGAAAATTCAAACATCCCTCAAAGAGGATTTTACTTATACAAACAGGGGAATGGCATATACCAAACTGTAGCCTATACAATGAGCGAGCCAACGGACGCTCATAGATGGATGCCATGCTATGATGATCCATCCGACAAGGCGCTTGCCGAAGTCTACGTCCGTGTTCCTGACGGTTATGTTGCTGCTTCCAATGGTGAGCTTGTTTCAGACTCTCTTAACAACGACGGGAGCAGAACATTCCACTGGAGAGAAAATTTTCCGGTCGCCACATATCTAATGAGCATTACCGCCTCAAAATTCTCAATTGTTCAGTCCCATTACATTGACAATGCCGGGACAAACATCCCGGTTCAATATTACGTTTATCCACCAGATTCTGCTGCCGCTGCATCTGGCGGTGGGGTTAACATTGATACAGTCGTCTCAATGATAAGTTTTTATGCATCAATCTTTGGAGACTACCCTTTCGAAAAGTATGGAATGGTTGGGATTGAGCCATTTCAATACGGCGGCATGGAGCATCAGACAATTTCCACCCTCAAACGTTCATACGAGTTTAATCGAATGGTTGTAGCACACGAGCTTGCACATCAGTGGTGGGGAGATCTCGTCACTCTTGGGACATGGAAAGATATTTGGCTAAATGAAAGCTTTGCTACGTTTTCTGAGCTTATTCAGCTTCAACATCTGAGTAAAGCAGAATACGAAAGCGAACTGAGGCAATACGCTGATTCTTATTTCAAAGAAGACAGTATTGCCCGTTATGCAATGTACGACCCACCGTCCAAATATTTGTTTGGAATTGCTGAATATTACAAAGGTGCCTGGGTACTCAAAATGCTCAAGGATATACTTGGTGATTCCACATTCTTTAAGGTCCTTCACGAATATCGTAAAAAGTTCGCCTACCATAATGCGACAACATCCGATTTTGAGGCCGTTGTTAATGAGGTGGCACAAACAAACATGGCTTGGTTTTTTGACCAGTGGATTTTCAACCCAGGTTATCCCATTTATTCCGTATATCCTTTGAGGGTGGGGGACTCCATTTTTCTGACCGTAACTCAAATTCAAACCAGCGCTCCGATTTTCAAAATGCCAGTTGAAATTGGAATTTACTCGAGTGGCAATCTAAGTATCCTTCAATTTTGGGATTCGCTAAGTGTACAAATCTTCAAAATCTCACCTCCCGGAAGTGTCGATTCGATAGTTATTGACCCACACAACAAGTTACTCGCAAAATACTACGCACAGGTAACGCACTCCGTTAGCTCATCGCCACCCGGCAAATATTTCGTCCTTTCAAACTATCCAAATCCTTTTAATGGCAAAACAAATATTTTGTACTTCCTTCCACGCGCTGCAAATATAGGACTGGACGTGTACGATGTCATCGGACGGAGAGTCGAGAGTCTCGAAAGCGGATATCGGGAAGCTGGACTCCACATTATCCAATTTGATTCGGAAGGGCTTTCCAGCGGAGTTTACTTTTGCAAGCTCATAACCTCATTCGGCAATCTGACGATAAAGCTGGTAATTGAGAAATGAGGTGTTAATAATATTGAACTTTTCTACTTCTAAATACAGAACTGCAAAACCTTCTTCATGAAATAGTTTAAACCTCTGACCTGCCAATGACCAATCGAGTTGTTTTTTGGCTATTCATTATATACTTTATGCACTTGAAAAACAGGTACATATGAAAGAACATGTTTTTGAAGCAGCTGGGATTTCTGGCCTTGCCGAAAAGAAGGTAAAGGTCGTCGTAATAACAACTGTGATGCTTACATTTATTTCATACTGGAGAGCAGCAGCAATTGTGCTGTCGGACCTTGCCTCGAGCGCTTATTATGCTCTCGGCATTGCAGAAAAGGCAGTTGGACAATCAGCTCCGTGGTTTATAATTTTCGTAATTTTTTTCGCTTATGGGATAAGAGCCGTTTACATTGAATCATCGAGCATGTTCGTTCGCGGAGGTGTATATAAAGTTGTCCATGAAGCCATGGGGGAAACCGCAGCAAAGTTTTCTGTATCTGCCCTGATCTTTGATTATCTCATAACAGCACCAATAAGCGCAGTGTCAGCTGGCCAATATATTGCTGGCCTGGTTAACTCGCTATTCCATTACACGGGGACTAATATAGTGGTCCCGCCAAACACTGTGGCTGTTGTAACCGCTATATTGATCGAATTTTATTTCTGGCGAAAAAATCTAATCGGAATTGAAGAATCTAGCGAAAAAGCTCTTCGGATTCTACAGATAACAGCAGTTCTCGCTTTTATGCTCTTTGCTTGGTCACTTGCAACAGTCCTGATTAGGGGCGCACAATTACCACCACTGTCGGTGAGGGTATCAAATGATGCTCTCGGTCTTCTAGCACATGTCAATTGGGTAAGAACGGTGGGGGCTATTGGTGTTCTTGTAGGTATGGGGCACTCTATACTTGCTGTAAGCGGCGAAGAAACATTAGGGCAAGTATACAGGGAGATTGAGGCACCAAAGCTAAGAAATCTAAAAAAAGCTGCATTTATAATCTTCATCTTTAGCTTCATTTTCACGGGGATGAATTCTCTATTTGCATCGATGATTGTACCACAATCTGAACTACTTGGAGAATATAACGACAACGTTTTGAGTGGGTTAGCAATGCACCTGGAGGGTCCGCATGTGGTACTCCTTGCACTTCAGGGCTTTGTTGTCTTCGTTGGTTTCCTTATTCTCGCCGGAGCTGTAAATACTGCTATTATAGGTGCTAACAGTGTAATGAACAGGGTTGCCGAAGACGGAATTTTGCATGAATGGTTCAGAAAGCCCCATTCGAGATATGGGACCACTTACAGGATGATCCATACACTCGTGATTCTGCAGCTGGCAATTATTATATTCAGCAAGGGAAACGTTTATCTTCTAGGGGAAGCTTATGCCTTTGGAGTTGTCTGGAGCTTCATAATGAAAGCGCTTGCCATGATTGTGCTGAGACACAAAGACAAATCCCCACGTGAATGGAGGGTGCCCCCAAATGTCAGGATTGGAAATTATGAATTACCAATTGGTCTTGGCTTTGTCTTTGTAGTTCTACTATCACTTGGAATAGTCAATTTGTTCACCAAACCAATTGCTACTGAAGGTGGAGTAGGATTCACCATCGTACTATACATTGTGTTTGCGATTTCAGAAAGAGCAAACAAAAAAATTGCCGAGGCAAGAAATCCCGAGCTTGAACGTTTCAACGTTTACGCCCAGAGCAATTTAACAGCAGAGGCAATTGGTTGCAAACATCCAGAAAGAAAACTTGTGGCTGTAAGAGCACCAAACCGACTCATGCACCTAGTTCAATGCCTGAAAGAATCAGATCCTGAAAAAGTTGATATAATTGTAGCCACGGCAAAAGTCCTGTCCGATAGGGAAAACGCAAGTGTTAACGGCACTGTGGGAATACACGAAGAGGAATTATTTACTCAGGTCATTAAAGTGGCGGAAAAAGAGGGGAAAGGGGTCTTGCCCATTGTCATTCCAACAAACAATGCAGCTTATGCAATTGCACACACAGCCGCTCAAATTGGTGCAAATGAAGTATTCCTTGGGACTTCTGAACGCTACCCTGCTGAATTTCAGCTCCAACAGTTTGCTCTCTACTGGGGAATGGTGCAAGCAGACGAAAGTCACCACATCGTCGTGCGAACAATCGGACCGAAAGGCGAACTGAGATATGAAATCTAAAACGTGGACTTAAACTCTTTTCTACCTCATCGATTTGTATGATCAAAAAATTGTCCAACTAACAGCATCTAGGACCCTTGCTGTGATCCGAAAATACCCCGATGAGAAAATCTTTTAATGCAATCAAAAACTTAACAAGTACCGACTTCACCGCAAGCATGATCATCTGCTCACTTTAACGTTATCCATCATTCCCACAAAATCATCAAACAAATAGTCACTGTCGTGTGGGCCTGGAGAAGCCTCAGGATGAAATTGCACGCAAAACAGTGGATAGCTCTTGTGACGAAAGCCCTCAAGGACGTTATCATTTAAATCAATATGTGTTATCTCGTATTCCTGAGGCAAACTATCTGGATCTACAGCAAAACCATGGTTGTGAGAGGTCACTTCAATGGTTCCTCTGCAAAGATTTTTTACAGGATGATTGGCACCACGGTGGCCAAATTTCAATTTATAAGTTCGCGCACCCGCCGCAAGAGCCAGTATTTGATGGCCCAGACAAATACCAAAGATTGGTTTTCTACCAATAAGATTTCTCACGTTGTTAACGGCGTACTCCACTGCCGATGGATCGCCTGGACCATTGGAAAGGAATATTCCATCAGGGTTCATTTGCAAAACTTTGTCAGCAGGAAAACTTGCTGGGACAACAGTAACATTGCATCCTCTCTCAAATAGTTTTCTCAAAATGTTCGTCTTGATTCCAAAATCGTAAGCTATCACATTAAACGCTGATTCATGCATACCATCCGAATGAAATTTATAAACACTCTTCGTAGTAACAACCTTTGCCAGATCCAATCCTGCCATCGACGGAGTCAACTGGGCTTTCTTAATTAGCAAATCATTATCCAATTCCTCTGTAGAAATGACCCCGTTCATTGCACCAACTTCACGAATAATCCTCGTGAGCTTTCTTGTGTCAATCCCTTCAATCCCAACAATGCCATTTCTTTTCAGGTAATCACCCAGACTTTCTGTCGCCCGATAATTGCTAAAAAACTTGCTGTACTCTCTGACAACAAATCCGGCAACTTGCGGCTTCGCTGATTCAACGTCCTCAGTATTTACTCCATAGTTCCCAATATGGGGATATGTCATCGTTACAATTTGGCCACAGTAAGATGGATCCGTGAGTATCTCCTGATATCCAATCATGCTCGTATTAAAGACAACTTCACCCGTGGTTTCCCCTTCAGCACCAAATGATTCTCCAGTAAAAACAATGCCATTTGCAAGGGCTAATTTAGCTTTCATATTTATAAAACTAAAATAACATACGCCAAGAAACCTTACAATCCATGAATTCCTTATTAATCTCCCTGCTGATACCATGGCTCAAGACTATTTTCAGAATTGTACTTTTCTCTTTTGATATTAGTTTAAATTTTTCCAAATTGTCTCCGAAGCAGTAAGTCAAGACAAAATAAATAGAGGCAGACAAAATGAAGAAGATCGAAGCCATAATCCGACCCTTCAAGATTGATGACGTTCGGGAAGCCCTGGTAGAAATTGGAATCAAAGGCATGACCATCACTGAGGTCAAGGGATACGGTCGACAAAAAGGCCACACAGAAATGTATCGCGGTTCGGAGTACCAGATTGATTTCCTTCCAAAAATGAAAATTGAAATAATTGCACCAGACAGCCAGGTCAACAAGATAGTTGAGACAATCATTAAAGCTGCAAAGACAGGCCAGGTCGGCGATGGGAAAATATTCATTTATCCAGTGGAAGAAGTTATCAGAGTACGAACAGAAGAAAGCGGCGAAGCCGCACTTTAATCAACCTCACTATGGCAATCCTTAAAGCTGGCCAGGAAATCTGTGACAAATGAATATTGAGCGAGAGTTCCGTGTTGGCTACGTCGCAATCGTCGGCGAGCCAAATGTAGGTAAGTCTACACTGTTAAATTCTCTTCTCGGTCAAAAGCTCTCGATCGTCACTCCGAAACCACAGACGACCAGACACAAGATACTTGGCATATCATCTGGAGAAAACTTCCAGATCATTTTTATCGACACCCCTGGACTGATCAATCCAAGGTATGCACTTCAAGAATTGATGATGTCATTTGCAAACTCCGCACTCCGAGATGCGGACGTAATTTTGCCAATGATCGACGCTTCCAAGCCAGAAATAGAGTCCAGCATCACCTTGAAAGTGATCTCAGAATTCAAGGATAAGCCAATCATCCTTGTCCTTAACAAAATCGATCTTGTAAAAAAGGGTTTGCTTTTACCAATGATTGACTCTCTCAGCAAACTGAACCTCTTCAAGGAGATTGTCCCTGTTTCAGCCGCGAGAGGAGAAAATTTAGGCGACCTCCATAAAACAATTATCAAATACCTTCCGGAGGGAATCCCCTTATATCCGGCAGAGTCAACGAGTGACAAAGACGAAAGGTTTTTTGTCTCTGAAATTATTCGTGAAAAGATTTTTGGTAAATTCCGTGATGAAATACCATATTCAACCACAGTTGAAATTGAAGAGTTCAACGAGAACCAAAAAAATCGCAAGACTTACATTAGAGCGATCATTTACGTAGAACGCGAATCTCAGAAAGGAATTATTATAGGAAAAGGCGCAAAATCTCTCAGAGAAATTGGTGCTGATGCTCGCAAAGAGATCGAGGAGCTTATTGGCAAGCCAGTCTTTTTAGAATTGTTTGTAAAGGTAAATACCGACTGGAGCGACAATAAGAAAATACTACCCAAACTTGGATACCATTAAAACTGATGTCACATTCGAGTTAATAGAACTGTTGTAGGATGCTTCTACCAACCCACTGGAACCCTTACAGAAACATGTACATACTAAATAATGAAATTAAAACGACAAAAATTTGTTTCATTGATCAAAACAAAGAAAAGGAGTTGAACTGTGGCTACAATTCGTCCGTTCAAAGCAATTTACTATAATCAAAAAATCACAGATCTTTCAAAAGTAGTGGCTCCACCATATGATGTCATAGACAGGAAACTACAGGAGGAACTGTATAGAAATAGTCCGTACAACATAGTCCGCCTTGACCTTAATCGTGAGAGTGACCCCTATTTGTCAGCAGCAAGGGAGTTGGAAACGATGTTAAAACAAAACATCCTTCTCGTGGATGACAATGAGTGCATCTACCCATACTTTCAAACCTTTCACGAAATAGAAGGCAGAGAAGTTACAAGGCGGGGATTCGTAGCCTGGATAAAGCTCGAACCATTCGAATCAGGGGTCGTACTTCCACACGAACGAACCCTATCGAAACCGAAGGAAGACCGCCTCAAATTGATGCTATCTACAAACGCAACTTTCAGTCAAATATTTGGACTTTATAGCGACAAAGAAATGAAGGCTGAGGCGATTTATGAATCACTTCGGCACTCACAGCCATTTCTCTCGGCAGAATACGACGGAGTTAAGAATGTGATCTATCGATTAAAGGACGAAAGCATCATTTCAATATTTAAAGAACTAATGTCAAACCACCAGGTCTATATTGCTGACGGACACCACCGATATGAGACGGCGCTTGAATACCAAAAAATAATGAAATCTAAGAACCCGAGTCACACGGGCAATGAACCGTACAACTTCATCATGATGTACTTTACAAACATATTTGACTCAGGACTTGTTGTCTATCCAACGCATCGCATTGTCCATAGTCTCGAGCATTTCAACAAGAACGAGTTCATTAATAAGGTTAGCGAAGTATTCGAACTTCAGTCAATCGGGAGTATTGAAGAGCTTGCAACAGGACTCAAATATGCACATGAGTATTCCTTTGGATTGGTTCTTCCGAAAAAGGAATATTACTTAATGACAACACATAAGGATAAAAATGTAATGAAAGTAATAAAGGAAGATTTGCCGGCTCCCGTGAAGAAATTAGATGTCACTCTCCTCCATGACTATGTCCTTGATCAGGTTCTCGGCATTTCAAAAGCTGCGCAAGAAAGAAAGCTCAACATAAATTATACAATTGAGCGCCTGGAAGTTGACGAGGCCGTTCAGTCTGGAAATGCTCAACTGGGGTTTCTTCTAAATCCAACCAGGGTGCAGCAAGTTCAGGAAGTTGCACAAGCTCATGCGGTTATGCCGCAAAAGTCAACATACTTTTATCCAAAGCTTTTATCGGGAATTTTGAACTCGAAGTTCATTTAAAATGGAGACAGAAGCCGGTAATTTGGGGCACGGAGAGAAATAACGTGCCCCTTTTCACTTCGAGAAATCAAATTGAGATGATATTCTCTTCAAAAACTCTTCTAAAGTGGAAGCCGTAAATACTGAATGTTATAGCAAGGGGGAAAAGCCTTGGCCTGCAAAAAAGGGACCAGAAAAATAGTCGCCAGTAATAAGCCCGTTCCTTTGTTACAAATCCAAGTAAAATTGCAGACTTTAAAAGAGCCTTTATCTCAGCAAATGAAACATGAGCGAGTCTTGTCCGGGCGGGCTTGAAATCCTTCAGAAATTTCTTTACACGGGTGTAATACTCCTTAGGTGAATAAATCCTGTTTACAACATTCCTGTAACCCTGGACAAGTTTTTCATAATCCATCCTGGGGAGAAAGTTCATTGAAAAATCAGTATTGTCACCCGAAAATGCATGAAGGAGCCTTCCTTCTTTGAGCAATCGCTTATAAAGCTTTGTACCTCTGGGTGCATTAAGAAGTCCAACCATCGCCGTCACAATCCCGTTTTCTTGTATAAACCCTATAAGCTTATCAAATATTGATGCCGGATCAGTATCAAATCCAAGAATGAATCCAGCTTGAACTTCCATTCCAGCTTTTTGGATCTTTCGAACGCTAATCGCCAGATCTCTGTGTTTGTTCGGAATCTTATTTGATTCCATAAGACTATCTTCGTTAGGCGATTCAATGCCGACAAACACTGAATTGAAACCAGCTCTTACCATCATGTCCATCAGCTCAGGGTCATCCGACACATTTAATGAGACTTCAGTATTGAAGTAAAACGGGTTCTTTCTCCTGTGATTCCAGTCAATGATTGCAGGGAGAATTTCTTTCTTCAGCTTGTTTTTGTTTCCAATGAAATTATCGTCAACAAAAAAGACACTCCCTCTCCACCCACGATTGTAAAGGGCATCCAGCTCTGCTATGACTTGATGGGGGGTTTTGGTTCGTGGAATTCTTCCATATAAAACAGTTATGTCACAAAACTCGCAATCGTATGGACAACCACGAGAGTATTGTAAATTCATTGAGGCATACCACTTAAAATTTATGATGTCCCAATCCGGAACCGGAGTTGTCGTAACATTTGCCCACTCTGCGGTCGTATACAGTGGCTTTGCCTGATTTCTCGACAGGTCATCTAGAAAAGGATTTAGAGTAATTTCAGCTTCATTCAAAACAAAGTGATCTACTCCATCGATTTCATCATATGAAGACGTAAACAATGGTCCACCTGCAACAACTTTTCGACCCAACGCATTACATCGATGAATTATCTCTTCTGCTGATTTTCTCTGGACAGACATTGCACTTATAAATACATAATCGGCCCACAATATTTCTTCATCATTCAGTGGACGGACGTTTAAATCAACGAAGCGTTTTTCCCATCCCTTCGGCAACATGGACGACACGGTCAACAGTCCAAGAGGTGGAAAAGCTGCTTTTTTTGACACGAACCTCAGAGCATGTCTGAAACTCCAAAATGTATCAGGATAACGTGGATAAACCAATAGGGCTCTCATCTTATAAAAATTCCTTTTTAAAAAGTTACTGTAAACCTTGTTCACAAACAAAGCATAAGGATACTCAAATCCGAACTGCATCGCAATGTTCAAAACCTTCCTTCAAACGTATAAGTTATCCCTGCGCTAATTTGCACACTATTTGAAAGTATTCTAGAAGTATTCCCAACGGTGATCTTGCGCCCGAAAGCAAAGGAATCCTTGCCAAACTTTAGCATTATTTTAAAATTTCTCACTGGCTGTGCCGAGATTAACAGTGATAGCCTGATCTCATCTCCGTACAACAACACAAACGGCGATGAATTGCCGATATCGTCTTCAAGTAAATAAAAAGCTGTATCATAAGAACCAGTTCGGCACACTGCCAGTTCCGGCGAAATTATCATCGCCCCAAATTCAGCTCGAAATTGGAAAACAAAAAGCTCCCCTGTCTCACCTGTTCCCAGGATGTTTTTCTCATACCTGGATTTCATTTTGATCCAGTTATTGAATCTCTTTCTGAGTTCAAGGCGAAAATTTTGTCGTGAGCTAAGGACAACTGATTGCATTACGGGATAACCAAGGTATTGCGGAATATAAAAATTTTCCGTGGACTTGTATCTGTACCTGAAGTAAAATGTAACATCATGAGCAGCTTCCCCTTGAAAATTGCCAGCACAATCGAAAGAGATCTCTTCACCATTTCTATCGGTTGAATTATCTAATTGCTTAATGGAAAATCGGTCGTAATAAAACCCCAATTCCACTTTTTCAAGTGGCCTCATTTTGGTTCCTAAATATATCCCTTTTTCTGGTAGTAACGGGTAAGATTCAGACATTGGGCCGCTGTACACTGGCAAGAGACGCATCCCCAAACTGCGGAATCCAAACGAGAAGGCTGCTGTACGATAATCGAGCTTCAAGTTTGCATCATACGAAACAGACTTTTCAAAAAGAAGCTCGCTTTCAGCATAAAGATTGTCTTGAGAAACCTTAATGAATGCACTTGTGGCGAGTCCACTTTGCTGATAGTAGTTCTTAAATGAATGAGTATAGTCAAAGTGAGCTGACAACACGCCAAAATCGATATTGTCAATCGTAAATTTAAGTCCTGCTCCCATTACAGTTTCACTTAAATTATGCTTATGAAAATTTGTTCCCTGATGTAATCCTGAATAGTTCACCGATGTAACCAGGCCTGCCGAATCAATTGTTGCATCCAGCCCATTTCGTGAAGCAAAAGCAAAAAGATCAAAGGCATTTAAAGAATAGACAGCTGACAAACCGCGCATCAACCCGAATTCGGCGCGTGAGCGGTAAGGATCAACTATTTCATGATGTCCTTTGAAAATGGAATTGGCCGGGTCAAATCCTTTGGAAAACCTCAGCGGTGAAGAGAAAAGCAATCCACTCCCAAAATTAAAAATAAAATCACCAACAATAACTCTCGAAAATCCAAAGACATTCTTCAATAGAAGAGAAGCAGAGTAAAAATCAAAATAATTTTTCTCACCTGCATCTTTGTCGGAGACGAAGAAGAAATCTACTCCATTGTAAATTCCCCGAAATTTTTGAAAGCCTTTGATTCCGGGATCGCCATAGGCTTTCATATAAGAACTCTTAAGTACAGGAGAATAGCCAATATAGTTTGAGTACTCAACGAAAAACGAATCGTGCACTTTAACAAAACAACTCTTTCTCAGCGAGGCAATTGCATTACCAGTCGCCCCGTCCAGGAATGCTAGCCGGTCAATTGATACTATTTCACCAACTTTCTTCCTATAAGTTATAATAGATGAAGCAAACTTTGGGGAGACATATGGGATGGAGATCAAATCACCAAATGAAATAGTGTTTATATCAAAAGGTGCAACAAATGTGCTTTCCAGAAAATCGTCAGAGATTGTTCGGACTGATTCCATTTCATTTTCTCTTCTAATCTCCAGGAGATTGTCCTGAGCATTCAAATTCGTGGGAAGATAAAGGAACAAGGCTATTAACCTCAAAGGTCTTCTGATCCTATGCCTGCACAAAGCCCCTGACCTTTCTCAGTTTTTTTTCCTCAATGACCTCATGTACGAAATTAGAAGGTCGTATTCACTGGCAGTCTTGATTTTCTTGCTTGATAGAAATTCTGATGGGTTTAGGCTCAATCCAAATGAGTGTGTAATACCAAGTACTTGATGATATGACATTGAATAACCAAATCCAACTCCAAACATCCTGAGCTCAAATCCACCGTTGATGGTCTGAGTTCCACTAGTACTGCCTATTCGCAAAAGAAAGCCAGAGCTTATATTGTATTCCGCGGACATCCTAATCCCCGAAGTATAACCAAGTTCCTTGAAATAGCCTACCTCAACCAACAAATCCTTGTCAATATATCCAAGAGCAGCATTGAGCATTTGTGGCAGTCGATCGTTAGATTGGGTCATTGAGCCCGAATTAACGTTTGTAGTTGCCACCCCCAGTACAATATGTTCAGATAGTAAAAACTTTAGTCCTAAATCAATTGTCACACAAGACTCATCCCCGTAATCTTTTATCCACAAATTGTTGAGATTTACATTTCCACCCGCAAAAAAGAAATCATAAATAGGCTTTGAGAAATTTAATGAAACAGTTGTTTCCCGGTATAGTTCGAATCCAAACGTGTGAACTGCGGCGCTAATATCAAACGAGTAGACATGATCCCTGTAAGAGACGCCCATGAGCTTTAAATCCGTTATGCCATAATAAGAGGGTAAGAAGAACAAATTAACTTCTTCTTGGTTGGTCATCCTCGCTGGATTGTAAAAAAATCCCCATCCATCTTCACCAAGAGCACAAGCTGCTCCAGAGACTGAAAATCCCCTCGTTCCTAATGCCTTCCTTTCGAATCCTCCAACTGCGGTCGAGGATATAAATAATGCCATAACGAGGATACTCATACCCATCCTCAATTGACAGCCCTCCGACTTTAAGAGTTACGAGCAATGACGAAGAACGTTTATAGCGATTTATTCCCTCATTAACTCCGACAAACCAAGATCGAAAACATTATATTTGTTTAGTTTGAGATATACTTTGCATAAGTAGATTGATGGGCCTGGTCAGCGATCGAAAGTTTTTCAAGTATTCCTTTATCAGGATAGTCTTTAAGTGCATCTGCAATTTCAAGATACTTTGCGTCAAAGAATTCTTTAAGTAGCGGTGACCTTGTACCAGACTGTATTGCAAGATTAGCAATTCTATCAAGGGCATTGGCTATTACAGCCTGAGCTGAGTCGCGCTGAGTTGAAAGCATATCTATCCCATTGTACTCAAAGTCATAAAAAGCCTTCCTAAACGCCTCATATTTTGGAGAGAGAATATCATTTATTAATGCGTATCGTGAATACTGTCCAACTCCCGCCGGTTGCCATCCAGTCGGAGTATCACTGTTTTGTCCCATAGTAACTATGTTTGAAGCACGCTGGAAGAATTTCGTACCTCCAAGTGGATCATACGAATCGTAGTCGAAACCAAGCACTATGTTAATATAGAAATCAATGAAACTCGTCAGAGAATTAAAACGAAAATCGTCATGGTAAAGGAGTTGATCTTTTGTGTAGCTAAATTGCCACTGATTGTCGAGAATTCTAACCATAGGTGATACATCATTTGATTTGTATACAGGTCGCTGACTCCCGATAAACGCCTGTGCGGAGTAAAGATTTTCACTTGCTGAGGTGAGGTAAATGCTCATTGTTACTTTAATCTTCGGACCCTTGAAATCCTGTCCTGTCCACCGATATCCGTTGATGTAGTCCTGAATGCTGTTTGCCAGTTTTAGGACGTTGTCACGTGCAGACCCGCTCAATGCATCATAGTTAAGAGTGACAGTACAGTCTATCTCTTGAGCGATGCTGTTCTCAATAAAAAGGAAAAGAAAAGATATCGTTATTAGCCAGACCGTTTTCATTTTTTGTTCTCCTAAAGTGAATTTAGCTTTTTTGCAAATCTAAGGCAAATACTTAAACATGTAATCGTCCCATTCTCATACAGTGAACATCCAACTTCCCCCTTGATTTACTATTATCTTCTTGTCCCAGGGAGTCTTAAATAGGATTTGAGCTGTCAATAAAAGTTAAGCTCCTCAGCAATAGAAAAATTTTCAAGTGGCAAATGTTATCGCTCAGATGGACTGAGAAAGTAGAAGTTTTGGTAAGCTTAATGAATCTCAATTTATGAAATTTCAACAATTCCCCTGTCCTAAATCTGTAACCAGAGATTGATATTAGGTTAACCTGGTTAAAAAGTGTGACAAGGATCATTTGGCTTCGTATAGCAGACAGTTATACTATAGTGTTACTCTTGTTGAGCGTTTGAACCAAAACCAAAGAAGGAGATCATTTATGTTTTCAAACTACAGGAGGATCATCTCGGCATTGGCAATTGCCACAATTATTGCCAGTGGGTGCTCAAAGAGCTCATCGCCATCGAGCCCACCCACCACCACAACGCCAACACCTCCAAGCATAACATTTAAGGGGCCAAATACAAATTCATCAGACACTTACGCTCAGATGGTGAAATCTATGGCTGCAAGTTTTACAGGATTGACCTCATTGTATTCACCATACTTCGCCACCAATCCCAAGCAAAACGGAAGTACATGGACATGGACTGTTACTGAGCCACCAAGCTTAACGGCGACATTCACAGCGACAAAGCAATCAGATGGGAGTTTTGTTTGGAAACTCGTATTGAACGGAAAATCTTCCAGCGACAGCACCACATACAATAACTGGACTGCACTTCAAGGAACTTCAAGCGCAGATGGCAAAAACGGTGATTGGAAGGTATACCAAACGAACACAACAATTCTTGCTGGTGAGTTTATCTGGTCTACCGACAATGCTGGCAAACTAACAGGAACGTTACGATCTTATTCAGAAACGGGCACCCTAAGCGGGTCGATAGCCATCATCAACAATTCCGATGGAAGCGGAGAAATTGACGAGTACGACGGAAATGCTCTGGTGTTCAAGGCTGTCTGGACATCTTCCGGGTCAGGGACATGGTGGTCATATAACAACGGCACCCAAACAGGGACCGGGACTTGGACATAATTCCAAGTCCTTAAGTCTGCTCCTACTATTGCCCCGCCTCAAAAGCGGGGCTCCCTTATCAATCGGGTTATTGACCAACAAGCGACGATATCACTTGCTCTTCTTATCGTCGTTCCTTTGCAAAAATGGGCTTAGTAAATCTATCGGAATCGGAAAAAAAGTAGTTGAGCTGTTCTTTGAAGCAATTTCAGACATGGTTTGCAAGAAACGAAGCTGGACAGCTATTGGAAATTCACCGATAACCTTTGCAGCGTCAGCCAATTTCTGGGAAGCCTGATACTCTCCTTCTGCATTTATAACTTTTGCCCTTCGGTTTCGCTCCGCTTCTGCCTGTCGTGCCATTGCACTTTGCATCTCAACCGGGAGGTCTATTTGTTTCACTTCTACATTGGAAACCTTTATTCCCCATGGCTCGGTATGACTGTCTATTATTGATTGAAGCTCCTTGTTAATTTTATCACGTGCAGCAAGAAGCTCATCTAATTCTGATTGGCCAACAATACTCCTTAGGGTAGTTTGAGACATCTGGCTTGTCGCAAACAAATAGTCCTGCACCTCGACAACCGCTTTTCTGGGATCTATGACCCGGAAGTAAATTACCGCACTGACCTTTATTGAAACATTGTCCCGCGTAATTATGTCCTGAGGAGGAACATCAAGAGCTATAGTCCTCAGACTTACACGCACCATCTTGTCAATTATTGGTATGAGAATTATTAAACCGGGCCCTTTTTCACCAATAAGCCGCCCGAGTCGAAACACCACTGCCCTTTCGTATTCACGAAGTACTCTTATCGCGCTAGCGAGAAAGAATACGATAAATAAAACTATAACACTTAACGTTGTAAACATGATTTCGCCTATTCTTTTGGTTTAACCTTTAATGTCCAATTTTTAAATGCCTCTACAACAACCTTATCTCCAACAGATAAAAACGTATCTGAAGTGGCTTTCCATATTTCACCGTGAACAAGGACTTGACCAATCGATCCTGGCTTTATTTCCTCAATAACAGATCCTTCCTCTCCAAGCATCCCATCCAGTCCAGTCGCCGGCTTTTGCCGTTGTGCTTTGAGACCGAGTCCAACTATCCACAAGAAAAATATTGCAGCGACAACAACAGTTGTTATAATTAAACTGAGAGAAATGCTGACGAGCTCAAAGGGCGAGCTAATTAACATCAATGAACCAAGGAACATTGAAATTATTCCCCCAATAGCCAGCAAACCGTGGCTGACAATTTTGACCTCTGCAATGAACAAAATTATAGCCAAGAAAATTAATGCCAGGCCAGCATAGTTCACAGGAAGTGTCTGGAAAGCATAAAACGCCAGGATTAGGGAAATTGCACCTACGACCCCCGGGAAAATAGCCCCTGGATTGAAGAGCTCGAACATAATTCCAAAAATTCCCACCATCATTAAAACGTAAGTGATGTTAGGATCACTGATAACCCCGAGAAACTTCTCTCGCCAGTTCATTTGAACAAATTCGACCTTAGCCCTTGCTGTTTTCAAAACAACACTCCCATTTTCGGTCTCAACTGTTCGACCGTCGATTTCCCTGAGAAGAGAATCCAAATTTGGCGAAACAAGGTCTATTACTCCATCCCTCAGAGCTTCTTCTTCTGAATTTGAAATGCTTTTGCGAACCGCTTCTTCAGCCCATTTTACATTCCGATGACGCTTCTGAGCAATTGCCCGTACAAAAGCTGCAGCATCATTTGTGACCTTTTCAGACATTACTGATGAAGTATCGACGCCAATCCCGCCTCCAACAGGATGTGCTGCACCAATATTGGTACCCGGTGCCATTGCCGCTACGTTCGCAGCAAGAGTTATAAATACTCCCGCTGAACCAGCTCTTGAACCAGCAGGATAAACATACACGACCACAGGAACTGATGAACTCAAAATGCCTTGAACGATCCTACGGGTTGATTCTAGTAAACCACCTGGCGTGTTTAATTCTATCACTAGTGCAGATACCTTGTCTTCTTCTGCAGTTGCTATCGAGTTTATAACATATTCCGCCGTGGCAGGACCTATTGCACCATCAATACGAATAAGTATTACCCTCTCAGAAGCATTTAAACCAGCTGTGGCAAACAGGAGAACTATAAAACCAATGGCGGATTTCACATTTGTATTATAACACAAGAAAGGCTATTTATCAACCAGGTGACAAAATAACGGTTAATTCAAAATACAAAAATAGGGAATTTCCGTCGTCAATATGCTAAATTTAACAAATGCGAGACATCGACATACTGGCGTTTGAAAGAATGATCCGTGAAGAGGGAATCAATGTTATAGCTGGGGTTGACGAAGCCGGACGGGGACCTGTCGCTGGTCCCGTTACCGCTGCTGCAGTCATTCTGCCAGTTGATAATCTCATAATTGGAGTAGCAGACTCAAAAAAGATGTCTGAGAAGGTGCGGGAAAAATTGGCATTTAAGATACGTGACACTGCACTGGATTACTCGATTGTCCATGTCGACAACGAAACAATTGACCACATCAATATTTTGAACGCAACCAGACTTGCAGTGAGACGCGCTGTCGAAAGACTAAAAATAAAACCGGAAATTATACTCATTGATGGAAAATTTCTCAATGTACCAGGTTACAATTGTGTATCGGTGGTAAAGGGGGACGAATATATATATTCAATCTCCGCAGCTTCGATACTTGCTAAGACAACCAGAGACGATTTAATGAGAAAATATTCGATCACTTATCCAAAATACCGATTTGATAAAAATAAAGGATATCTCACCGCCGAGCATCTTTCAGCAATATCTCTATATGGTCTTTCCCCAATTCACCGTAGATCATTTCGATATAGCATTCCAATAAACGAATCAAATTTGTGATGATGAGGAAGGTCGGAGCTTTAGGCGAAAATCTTGCTGAAAAGTTCTTGCAACGAAATGGGTACGAAATAATAAATCGAAATTATAGATATGGTCACTTGGAAATCGATATCATTGCAAAAAAGGATAATGTAATATCCTTTGTCGAAGTAAAAACACGCAAGTCGCATTCGTTTGGAAACGGAGAAGAATCAGTGAATGAAAGAAAGCAAAAGCATATCAGGAAAGTAGCCGAGGATTTTATTGCAAGACATGAAATCGAGAACAATATTGATTTCAGATTCGATGTGATTGTAATTGAGATGTCTAGGAATACGACACGGATAAGAATGATTGAAAATGCTTTTTAGGAGGATTGGACGGATTTTGAATAATCCGTCCAATCCTGACTATTCCTGAAAAACTACAATCCGTTGACAAATTTTATCAGAAAAGCCACTCACTTAAGCAAGATCATCTTACGAGTTTGAGTGTAGTTATTCGTCTCGAATTTATAGAAATATACACCGCTTGAGACCTGGTTTCCACCTTGATTAGTTCCATCCCAGGTTACCTGGTAAGTGCCAGGAGCATAACTGTCATTGACCAGAGTCTTCACAAGCTGTCCGAGTTCATTATAAACTGTCAATCTGACCTTTTCTGTCTTTGGAACAGAAAAATTAATTGTTGTGGTCGGATTGAACGGGTTTGGATAGTTTTGATCTAGCGAGTAAGTCTTTGGAGTCTTGTCGCTCACTATCTTTACCCCCGTAAGCGTTCCAATAGCTCTTGTAAGGAGCGCAAATGTGTACTTTGCGTTGTGCACACCATAGCTTTTATCCTTCAGCACCATTAGGTAGTCGTAAAGGGCACCGAGCTGGTTAGGTGACAATCCCTTGCCTACGGTTGGACTCGATGGGTTGGCTAAGACTGAATCGGGCAAAAGGGAAGCGAGCTTGTCCAAGAGTGCCTTGACCTCTGTTTGTACACCAGCTGTGTAACCCAAACCAGCATAATCTCTCGGAGCCTGGATTTGATCAAAGTCCGTAATCGGCCCATGACACTGCTGGCAGGCAGTCGTGTTATCTACAATTGTTCCTGTGCTATCTGGCCCACTCATCTTCCACGTGTGGCCACCAAGCAAGTTGGTTGCCTTTGAGTCGAGCGTATCGGTCGACATGTGGCAGGTTACACAAGCATCCTTAAGTTGTGTATGAGTACTGATCCCTGTAATTGTAGAGTCGCCAAATTGATAGCCGTTCTGACCCCAGAACATATCTGTCTGTGGACCCTCATGCGGCCCAAAGTAGCTCTTCCAGCCGCTGCTGACAGCTTTCACCGCATTTGCACGCGACCTGTGGCAGTTCATGCACAACTGACCAACTCCACCGGCGTTAATTGCAAAACCATTCATCAGTGTATCTGCTGTCACTTTTCTCAATTGATGAGGATTCGAAGCATCATGAGGGTCATGACAGCTCGAGCAAGTCAATGGCATTGGGGTGTATGTGGACTGTAAAGGCGCCTTGCTGGCATAATCGACAAAGCCCGAACCGTTGTGACACCTAGCACACGTGGATGATCCACTATTCACAATCGGGTCCATTGCCTGGATGAAAGCCATGCCACTGTCGTGTGGACTGTTTGTCCACTCGCGACCTATCACGTGATGTGGAGGAGCATCATGACACTGCATGCAAACTGAAGCATCAAGTGATACAGAAATCTTTGTCGGATCCCCCATGTGTTGATTTCCTGGTCCATGGCAACTTTCACAACCTATTGTCGCTAACTGTGCAAGTCTTGCCGATTGATGATAAAGCTGAGCAAAATTGGTATCTACCAGCGTTGAAGGGAATGTCCACCCGACTTGAGCAGCTACATCGGCAAAATTTCCATTCTTCGCTGTAGTATTGTAGCCAGTGGTGTGGCATTTAACGCAAGAGCTAAAATAGATACCTTCGGGATTGTGCCCATTGATGCTAATTTTAAAAAATGACGCATGAGGAGTGTTTTGCCAAGTGGTCACCTTGTCATTGTGGCACAGTCCACACTGAGGGAACTGAGCAGTCGAGCTGTCCATTGTGGCAATACCGATTGTACCGACTCCAACATAGTCTGCAGAATTGATTTTAGTTGAAGCCGTCCCAGTCCCGCCAGCAGTTTGAACCTGAACAGTTACCACATACTGACCTGTGGTATCGACTGTAATTGTAGTAAAGGGGGCATTTACACTGTCGATTTGCGCATGGCCACCTTGCGGATCCTGTACAGACCATGTCACAGATTGAATTGGGGTTCCGGTTGAATCGATCGCCTGTAAATAAACAATTGTTTTCTCACCCACAGTATTCAAGCCTGTGGTAGCAAACATCTTGCTCCCCTGGGATTTGTACTGCACTGTCAGGGTATATGGGGTCATCCCGACGATTTTGATTCCTGCCCTGGGTGCAGGAACCTGTGAGAATGCAGCTCCAGAGGCGAGAACTAATGTTAACAAACTGGTAAGGATTTTTTTCCTCATTGCTAACTCTCCATTCTTGTAATTAATGTAATGGCTTAATGAAACATGCCGTACAATTAATGGTACTCAAGTTCCGTGCCAGTCTGCATAAACCTATCCCGCATAATATGAGCAATAAGAGGCCATCTTTCTCTCTCAAATTGAGGTTGGTGGTAGGTTTACCCCAAATGGAGAATTAGTTTGAGGCAAAAAGCCCAAACGTTCATAAAATCTACAGCGGAAAGATCCCCCTCGACTTTACTAATTTAGACGAGTCCTTAAACTATCTCTTAACCAATCCAACACATCTGATTACAGTCCAAATCGCAAAAAGAAGGCCGTCACGTGTTGTTGTGGCGGCCTAAACAGGTCTAACGTTTACGAAGACTTCAAAGCTTCACCATTCGCACCTCTGTTACCCCTTCTATTCTGGATATTTCTTCAAGAGCCGACTCTGGTATCTCGCTGTCTACGCTCATCACAGTAAGTGCTTTCTCCCCAACAGAATACCGACCAAGCGATACACCTCCAATGTTTACGTTGCCATTTGCCAGCTTTGATCCCACAGCCGCAAGCATCCCTGGCCTGTCAATATTATAGTAGAACAAAAACGTTCCTTCTGGAACAATTTCAAAGTGGAACTTGTCAATCCCAATTATCCTCAAGTCGTTCAATCCAAAGACAGTCCCCGAGATAGCGCGCTGTTCTTTGTCAGTCTCGATAGTGACCTTCATCATCTGAGGATAGTGTTCTCCTTCCATTTCCTTGCTCTCACTGACTGAAATCCCAATTTCCTGCGCTAGAACGGGGGCATTGACAAAGTTGACTGGCGAAGACATTAATCGGTTAAGCAACCCCTTGAGCACAGCAGTCGATAAAAATTGTGAGACCTTATGAAGCATGGTTCCGCTGTAAGTCGCCTTAATTGAACGCACTTTACCGTTCATCAGTTGAGCGTGAAGAGCACCAATCTTATCCGCAAGCTGCAGGTATGCCCTGATCTCAGAGCTAAATGCTGCCTGATAATCTGAAATGTTAACTGCCCCCACGATTCCACGGCCATGGAATGCATCAACCATCTGCTCAGCAATTTGCTTGGCTACCTTCTCCTGCGCTTCCTCGGTCGATGCTCCCAAATGTGGTGTTGCAATAACTTTCGGGTGACGCAGCAGGGGGTTGTCAATTGGCGGCTCCTTCTCGAATACATCAAGGGCTGCTCCGGCAACCTTTCCAGTTTCAAGTCCCTTCAGCAGTGCAACTTCATCAACTATGCCGCCTCTGGCGCAGTTAATGATTCTAACTCCATTCTTACACATCACAATTTCATTTTCACCTATCATGCCGCGCGTTTCAGGTGTAAGAGGGGTATGAACTGTAATGAAATCGGAGCGACGAAAAATTTCCGTTAGTGGCACAAGCTCTATTCCTAGTTGGGAAGACAATTCTGCTGCCAATAGGGGATCGTAGCCAATCACTTGCATTCCAAATGCCTTTGCCCGTACAGCCACTTCCCTGCCAACTTTTCCGAGCCCTATGACACCAAGGGTTTTTCCATAGACCTCGGTACCCATATACTTCTTTCTTTCCCATTTCCCCTGTTGAAGGGCTGCGAAAGATTGCGGAATATTCCTGGCAAGGGATAGCATGAGCGATATTGTATGCTCAGCTGTGGAAATTGTATTACCTCCGGGAGTATTCATCACGATAATACCTTTACGCGTTGCAGCCTCGACATCAATATTGTCAACTCCCGCCCCTGCACGGCCAATTATCTGCATCTTCCTCATTTCGGCTATGATATCTCGGGTAACCTTTGTACCGCTGCGGACTATCATTCCATCATAATCGCCAACAATTTTCTTTAGCTCATCAGGCGGGAGACCCGGTTTGAAGTCACATTCAATACCCGCCTTTGAGAAAATGTCGATGCATACTTGTTCAATCGGGTCGCTGATCAGCACCTTCATTTCCCTACTCCTGAGTATTTAGCATACACTTTTTGAACTGCAGTAACCCCGGACCCCGTTTCAAATTTAAAATTCAAATCGTGCAGCGTCATCTCAAGAGCCGAAATCATTCCAACTATATCAAGCTCATCATAATACCCAAGGTGGGAAATCCTGAAAATCTTTCCCTTCAGATGTTCTTGACCCCCAGCAGTTGTAATACCGTATTTCAACTTCAGTATTTTGTTAAACTGCGAGTATTCAATTCCTGCAGGGACGTTTACAGCTGTAACTGCATGAGAAGCGGGAGATCCAAACAACTTTAAACCAATTGCTTCACATCCTGATCGCACTGCCTCAGATAAAACCTTGTGTCTATGCCAAATTTTTTCTACTGTCTCATCCTTAATCATTCTCAAGGCTTTTTCCAGACCAACTACCAACGTCACAGCAGGTGTCCACGGTGTGTCATTGTCAGCTGCAGACTTGAAAGCCTTCTTTAAGCTGAAGTAGTATTTTGGAAGGTTAGAAGTTTCCATCATTTTCCTGGCGCGTTCACTAGCAGCAACAAAAGCGAGCCCCGGTGGGATCATCAGTCCTTTTTGTGAACCTGTGACTATTATATCAAGTCCCCATTCGTCGAACCGCATCTCGTGAGCTCCAACTGAAGTAATGCCATCTACAACTACCGCTATGTCATATTTCTCATGGACAGCCCGTGCAATTTCTTTGATATCTGTGAAGACACCTGTAGACGTTTCGCTGTGTGTGATAAAGACAGCCTTTACATCGGAATTCCTTTTAAGTGCATCAAGAATGAGTTCAGGATTCGGAGCGGTTCCCCATTCAACCTTAATTTCAACCGGCACAACCCCATATGCCTTCATGATTTCTCCCCAGCGTTCACCAAACTTGCCCAAATTTACAAAGATTGCTTTGTCGCCCGCAGACAACAGGTTTGCCACAGAGGCTTCCATTGCCCCTGTACCTGAACTTGTTAGAATCACTACATCGTTTTTGGTCTGAAATAGGTACTTGAGGTTTTCATTTACTGATTTGAGTACTTCAACAAATTCTGGATTGCGATGATGAATTATTGGCTCTGCCATCGAGAGCATGACACTCTCGGGTATCGGCGTCGGACCTGGCGTAAATAGTCTTTTTTTCATATAGTCTCCAAATAATTTATGGTTTCAATTTCAAATTATGAATTGCAAGGATGTAATTCAATCGATGAGGGACTTTTCTAAAGAAAGACGTTGCAGCACATTCTCTTTCTGAATTAATTTTTTAAGAGTTCTCCTTAGAAACCAGTTAGTGTCTCAAATTCTCCAAGTGAAAATCCCAGGATTCTTCCAAAAGGGAAAAGCCCTTTCACTGAATATATGTCAACAGAATAATCATCCCCAATTCCCGCCCTATCTGCCGCGTACTGCACCGCCTCATCTAAGCCGCCCACTTGATCTATCAATCCAGCCCTTAGGGCCTGGCTTCCAAGATAGACCTTACCTTGAGCAAGAACACGAACGCTGTCCACCGTGAGGTTACGACCGCTTGCCACTTTCGACAAGAAATCTTCATACGCGTTATTGATGTACGCCTCGACATACTTTTTGTCATCTTCATTCCACTTGTTGAACGGGGATAGCACACTCCTCGATTCACCAGCCCTGTACTTTTCAACATTCGCACCAATCTCGTTTTTGAGAAATCCTGTGAGTTCAGGAAATGCTATCAACACACCAATGCTTCCAGTGATCGTAGCCGGTTCTGCAAAAATTCGCTCGGCATCTGCTGCTACGTAGTATCCCCCACTCGCAGCGACATTTCCAAAAGATGCAATTACGGGCTTTATCTTACGGGCTTCTTTCACTGCATGATAAATCTCATCTGACGCAAGTGCAGAACCACCCCCGCTGTTCACACGCAAAACAATTGCTTTCACCCGTGAGTCATCCATTGCCCGGTGAATTTGATTGACAACTGTTTCAGAACCAGTTGTCCTCTCACTACCTAAGAAGGGTATTGGAAAGGGTAATGGAGGTAAGCTTTCACCAGAAGTTATCATGCCATAGATGCCAATAACTGCAACCTGAGGTTTTAAACCCCATTCCCTCAGGTATTTCCCTGATTCAGTTGACTTTCTTACGGCAAAATTGCCATCCTGACCAAAAATTTCTTTGTCGACAATCTTCTTGAACTCATCATAGTACGTTACCCCATCTATAATGTTGAGCTTAACAGCCTCTGTTGGAGTCATGACACTCGAAAGCTCACGTCTTGATGCACTGTCAAGGCGAATTCCTCTATTGTTTTCAACCTGCGTAATCATTTGTGAGTACAATTCATTAATTAGTTCATGTATAAGTTTTGATTGTTCTGGAGAAGCTGAGTCAGTATACTCTGTATGAAAGGTCGACTTATACCTCCCCGCTGTCATGGTATTCCATGAGATGTGCAGCTTATCAAAAAGCCCCTTCAGTCTAATGAGATTTAACTCGACGCCATAGTTTGCTATAATTGCGCCAGCTGGCATGTAAATTTTGTTTGCACTACTAGCAAGATAGAGTTCTTCTACCCCTGCACCTTCCGGCAGATAGGCATAAACAGGCTTGCCGCTCTTCCGAACTTCCTTCACAGCATCAACCATTTCTTGAGTCGCGGCAGAAAGAGGAAAGAACTCACCACTCTGGGAAAACGGATATATTTTTAAAATCAATCCAGAAACGCTTCGGTCGTATGCGCAACTCTTAATTTCCTTCACATAATCATGCAAGTTCTTGTGGGGCTTCATAAAAAAGGAACCCTCTTCTCTTTCGTCCGGTATCTCCCCACGAACCACAATCTCTGTAACCCTCTTCTCGCTTAATATTGTCGATAAACGCTGAGAAGTTATCATGAACCTCCCAAAGATTCCATTATTGGAACCAGAGCCAGCTATCGTCGCTCCTCCCACAGAAAAATGACTCCCGAAATTAAATGACACTCCTATGGAAATTGTGTTTGTCGACCTATACTCAAGCAATGGTACTGGTTGGCCATAAGATGTCGGTAAGTAGGTGTATTCCAGGGGATAAGACAATCCGTTGTGGTAATAAACTGCGTAAATATCAAGTCCAGGAATTATCTCAGTGTTTAATCCAAATTTGTAGTTGATCGACGCAGGGAAAAAGGATGCCTCACCTTTAAATGTAAGAAACGAACTCCCTGTTGGCCTTACGCCGATTCCAACGTCCCATTCTTTCCAGATATCATGGAAGCCAATTTTCCTGTTGACAAAATTATGGATTGACGCTCCAAGAGAAACGAACTTGTTTTGTAAAATTAAGCCTATATTCGGTATTGCTCTTGATATACCCGACTTATTTAAGATTGTCACGGCTCCTCCCAAACCAAGCGCTGAGTTGCCTAATCCTAGTCCAAATGTATATTCATCACTCCTTTCGCCATAAGCAGCAGCGTTGCGATATGCCAATCCAATTTTTCCAAGCTGTGCATAAATACCTAAGTCATGAAAGTAATATCCTGGTAAGCGAGGAGTCTCACTTCTTGGTGAAAAGAAGTAGGCATCAAGCGCAGCGCCGCGATTATAGAGGCCGAGGTAACCAGGATTCCTTTGAAATCCTTGAATTTCATCGCTCCCTGCAGTGAAAAGGAGTCTTTGGTTTTGTGGGGATACGAGGAAGTCCTGTGCATAACCGACACCTGTAAGAAAAAGCAATATCCAAAATGACTTCATATGCCCTCCAAATTTTAATTGGTTGTAAAGAATTTGCTTTGGCTCCAATCTGTCTTCACATTACCGGGTTTTCAAATATCCCCCTAAATTGTCGCCCCAAACCCTTTAGTTTGTCTCAAGAATCCTTTTCAGCCGCATCATGGCTATGACTGTTTTTCTAAATGTTCGAGTACACTCTTAAAATCGAGCGGAAGGTCCGAATCGAAAAACATCATCTGATTTGACGCAGGATGTCTGAAGCCAATTGTCTTGGCGTGGAGGGCTTGCCGACTTATAAGGCGCAGCAAATTAGTAACATCATTCTTGATACGAGATGTGACTTCGACATTTGAAATTCTTCTGCCATGATAAACAGGATCTCCAAAAATGGGATTTCCAACATATGAAAGATGAACTCTAATTTGATGCGTTCGGCCAGTTTTCAGCTTAAGCTGAACAAGAGAGAGATATTCGAATTCCCTCAAGACTTTATATTCTGTCGATGCAAACTTACCATCTTCAACAACAGAAAACTTTTTTCTGTCGCTTTTGCTCCGACCAATGCCAGCCTCAATGACTCCTTGACTCTCTGGCATTTTGCCCCATACGAGTGCCCAATATTCTCGCCTGATTGTTCGATTAGAAAATTGCCTGGCAAGATTTGCGTGTGTATCGTCATCCTTTGCTGCCACTATTAATCCACTTGTGTCCTTGTCCAGTCGATGTACTATCCCGGGTCGGATAGACGGATCATTCAAGGTTGATAACTTGTTACAATGATAAAGTAGTGCGTTTGCAAGAGTGCCAGTCCAATTACCATGACCTGGATGCGTAACCATCCCTGCAGGCTTATTTACAACAATGAGGAACTCATCTTCATAAACTATATCAAGTGGGATACTTTCTGGAATTACCTTATTTGGGGGTGCAGATGTCACAATCCTGACCACAATTTTGTCCCCAGGTGAAATTTTGTAACTGGGTTTAACCTGAATTCCATTCACAAGAACCATCGCATCAGAAATAAGCTTCTGCACCTTTGCGCGAGTCAAACCTTCAACCTGTTTTACGAGAAACCTGTCTATCCGTTCCTTATTTTTTTGCCCCGGAGCAACAAATAACTCAACCTCGCGGAACATCTCTCTCGTTCTGGTCACGGTCTGCAAATTCTTCATTTGCAGAAGGGATCTTTTCAGAATGATTTCTCGATTGACCTTCGGTTACCGAAATTTCCGACTCCACTTTCTTTCCACTGCGATAAAAAATTAGGAGCAACAAAACACCTATAGTCACAGCCGAATCGGCAATGTTGAACACGGGCCATCGAGAAAGGTGATATCCTAAAACATTGACGTTAAAAAAATCCAGGTCGATAAAATCCACAACTCTTCCATGAAATAGAGAGCCGCCATCAAATAGATATCCATAGAAAACCCTATCTATCAAGTTTCCAATAGCCCCACCCAGGATTAAAGCAAGAGAAAACCTAACAATTGGTCGTTCATCACGGACTCTGTACAAATAATAAAAAATTGCTATACTGGCTATGATTGAGAAAATCGCAAAAAAAGACTTCCACCCAAAATCAACCCCAAATGCCATTCCTGGATTCTCTATGTAAGTCAACCTCAAAAAGTTTCCAACTAAAGGCTTGCTTGAATAAAGTGTCATACCATGGATGTCAATTCCCAGACCGGGAATTTTGACTCCTTTCACCATCAGTTTTGTCAACTGATCAAGAATCACAACTGCAAGAGTCACATAAAGCACGTTCAAACTATTGACCCCTCTTGATCTTACACGACACGCAAAGTTGTGCATGAGGAACTGCCTCCAGTCTCGCCTTTTCAATTAGCTTTCCACAGTCGAGGCAAAATCCATAAACACCCTTGTCGATTCTCTTTAAAGCATCATCAAGATACTCAAGGAATTTTCTCTGACGGGCTGCCAGGAGATAATTCTTCTCGCGTTCCATTGTGTCCGTGCCTTGCTCCATGTGCAATGAGTACGGAGAATTCTCTTCAAAGTAATCTCCACCCGAATTATCAGAAAGAGAATCATGAATCAACTCAAGCTCCTCAACGATTTGCTTTCTCTTCTCAAGAATGATTGAACGAAAATGCTCAAGATCGGCCTTGTTATACCCTTTTTTTTGTTCTGTTACAGGCTTCTTCACGGGTGGCTTGGTTGCTTTAGCAGATCGGACAATCCTTTTAGCTGTGGACTTTTTAGTCGTTGCCTTTACTTCTTTCCTTGCTGCCTTCACTTTTAGATTTTTTGCCATTATTTTAACACTCCTCTAATTTGCTTTTTTAACAGAGATCTTGACCTTCCGGTTCTCAATTTCGACCTCTTCAGAGAACCCACCGTCATTTTTCGATGTACTCAGTTCTACAGCGAGGGTCTCTGACTTGATGTAATCCCCCATTTTCTCAATTGCTGGAGCAAAATCAATGGGGCTATCGACATAAACGCGTATTCTGTCAGTAACTTCGAACCCTGCATTTTTCCTTATATTTTGAATCCTATTTACAAACTCCCTGGCAATCCCCTCCATCTTTAGTTCGTCATCAAGCTCGGTATCAAGCGCTACAGTGATTGTCCCATCAGATTCAACAATCCAGCCTGAAATCTCCTGAGTAAATATCTCAACATCGTCTCTACCAATCTTAAAAGATTTACCACCCACCATTAAATTAATTGCACCATTTTTTTCAATTTCTTTAATTTCATCTCGTGACATCTTCTTGATATGCTCAGCAACGACTTTGACGTCACCGCCAAATTTTGGACCTATCACTTTGAAATTTGGTTTAGCGGCTTTGTTTACGAACTCTGAATCGTCCCCTACAAACTCGATTGCCTTGACATTTATTTCGTCTAGAATTACTGATTCCATTTCCTTAATAGTTTCCTTTACATGTTCAGAGGAAGTTGGAATGATAATTCTCTTCAAAGGCTGTCGCACTTTTATGTTTGACTTGGCTCTCATTGCTCGAACAAGATATACAATTTTTTCTGCAAGAGCCATTTTCTCTTCAAGGTTTGGATCAATTTCGCTTTCCATGACTTCTGGAAAATATGCAAGATGCACTGACTCAAAAGGTTCAAGTTTTGTAACTCCATTTAAATTCCGGTATAACTCATCAGACAAAAATGGAGCAAAAGGAGCTATTAACTTCGTCAGCGTAACAAGACATTCGTACAAAGTTTGATAAGCGGAAAGTTTGTCCTTCGACATATCACCCTTCCAAAACCTTCTCCTGCTTCGTCGGACGTACCAATTAGAGAGCTGATCAATTGCAAATTCAGAGACAGCCCTTGCTGCTTTTGTGACGTCATATTCATCCATCAACCGGGCATAGTTCTTGACAAGAGAGTTCAGCACCGATATAATCCATCGGTCTATTTCTAACCTTTCCTGAGCAGGCAAACGCTCTTCCGCATATGTGAAACCGTCGATGTTTGCGTACAGTGTAAAGAAGGAATAGGTGTTCAGCACAGTACTGAAAAATTTTCGCTGCACATCAATAAGGCCCTCCTCATCAAATAGTTTCGGCTTATAAGGCGGGCTTGAAGACACGAGGTACCACCGGACAGTATCAGCACCATAATTGGAAACCACTTCGAACGGGTTTACAACATTACCCCTGGATTTGGACATTTTTTGTCCTTCTTTGTCGAGAATTAACTCATGACTCATAACGGCTTTGTAAGCCGGCTTATCAAACAAGAAAGTCCCTATTGCATGGAGGGAATAAAACCAACCACGAGTCTGATCGATCCCTTCTGCAATGAAGTCAGCAGGATAGTGATTTTCAAACCATTCGCGATTCTCAAAGGGATAATGATACTGCGCAAACGGCATTGAACCCGAGTCAAACCAGACATCAATGAGCTCAGGGGTGCGTTTCATTTCGCCAGCACATTTGGGACAGTCCAATGTAATTTTATCAACAAATGGTTTATGTAAATCTAAATTCTCCGGCACATTTTTGCCTTTAGAACGTAATTCACCCACACTCCCAATTGATTCCTCGTACCCGCAACTCGAGCATATCCATATGTTAAGCGGGGTTCCCCAAAACCTGTCCCGGGAAAGCGCCCAATCTTTGTTTTCCTCAAGCCAATTGCCGAATCGTCCTGTCCCAACCTCTGCAGGTACCCAGTTGATATGCCTATTAAGCTCAACCATTCGGTAAGCAAATTTTGTTGTAGCAATGTACCACGATTCACGTGCGTAATAAAGCAATGGCGACTTGCACCGCCAGCAATGAGGATAGCTGTGTGTGATTACCTCTCTTTTATAAAGGACTTTCCGCGATTTTAAATCCTGAATTATTTCAGCATCAGCATCTTTAACGAACTTTCCAGCAAAAGGGATCACTTCGGGTGTGAAGTTCCCGCTCTTATCAACAGGTTGCAGCACGGGCAAGTCATATTCTCGACCAGCTTTATAGTCATCTTCACCAAAAGCAGGTGCAATATGTACTATGCCTGTACCATCTTCCGTACTTACAAAGTCACCATGAATAACAAAAAAGGCCATCTTGTTGATTGGATGAAAATTGTAAATCCTTTCATATTCCTTGCCCAAAAGTTCATTCCCTTTAATCTGACTTATTATCTTGTAATCTCCCTCCAGAACTGAAAGCCGTGCACGGGCAAGAATCAGGTATCTACCTTTGTGCTCCACCTTTACATATTCAATATCCTTTCCTACAGCCAACGCAACATTAGAAATCAGTGTCCAGGGCGTGGTTGTCCAAACGAGAAAATAAGTGTTGTCCTCATCTTTAACTTTCATTTGAACGTAAACAGATGGGTCTTTGTCCTCCTGATATCCAAGTGCAACTTCATGAGATGATAAGGGGGTTTCACATCGAGGACAGTATGGCTGAATCTTGTGTCCTTTATATAAAAGCCCCTTATCATGAAAATTTTTGAGCGCCCACCAGACAGATTCAATATAGTCATTTTCGCATGTAATATAGGCATCACTTAAGTCCACCCAGTAACCAATTCGCTCTGTCATTTCTTCCCAGTCATCTTTGTATTCGAAAACCGATTGCTTGCACAAAGCATTAAATTTCTCCACTCCATAGGCAACAATGTCGTCTTTGTGTTTGAATCCAAGCTTTTTTTCGACTTCAATTTCAACTGGAAGACCGTGAGTATCCCAACCCGCTTTTCTGTGAACTTGAAATCCTCTCATCGTTTTGTAGCGGCAGACGAGATCTTTCAAAGTCCTTGCCATCACATGGTGAATACCTGGGCGTCCATTTGCCGTGGGTGGACCTTCGTAAAATGTAAAATTCGGACCACCATCCCTCGATCTAATGCTTTTGTGAAAAATATTGTTCTTCTTCCAAAAATCTAGGATTTGCTCCTCAAGATCGGCATACTTTATTTTGTCAGTTAACTCTTTGAATTTTTGCAACCTAAATCACCTCTTAGAAAAATATGAAATCAGATAAAAAACTAACGTCAAAATCAAACTTAGAACTATACTTGTAACTATAGGAAAATAAAACTGAAAATTCCGTTTTCTTATATAAATGTCTCCTGGCAGTCTTCCAAGGAACGGTATTCCAAGTTTCTCAGCGAACATTAATCCCAGCCCAACAACAACTATTAGAATCCCTACAACAACGAGCATCTTTCCGAATCCCTGAAGTTCCTGCATTGCCTTATATTCTCTCCACTATTGCTTTCATTAGTTTAGTTAACCGCGGTTCAGCTTCATTTGCAACTCGAATAATCTCTTGAACGTCAGCAGGAACAAGTGCATCTGGAAAACATTCATCTGTGATAACGGAAAGCCCGCACACCTTCATTCCCATATGAACAGCAACGATATCTTCTGGCACAGTGGACATTCCAACAGCATCAGCACCAATTAGCCTCAAGAATCGATATTCAGCTGGCGTCTCGAGACTCGGGCCAGTCATCGCAACAAACACACCACGTTCAAGCCTGATTTTGTTGTCAAGTGCGGCCTGAATGGCAATCTTGGCGTATTCTTTCGAGTATGGTTCGCTCATATCGGGAAAACGAGGACCAAGCTCATTGTCATTTGGACCAATTAATGGATTTGTCCCCAGCAGGTTGATATGATCAACAATCAACATTATATCACCTTTTCGGAAGTTTGGGTTGAGGCCTCCTGCAGCATTGGAGATTATTAGACTCTGGGCGCCCAGAAATTTCATTACACGCACAGGAAGTGTAATCTGTTCCATCGAATATCCTTCGTAGTAATGAAATCTTCCTTGCATGGCGACGACTCTCTTGCCAGCAAGTTCGCCAAATATTAATTTCCCATGATGAGATTCCACCGTTGAAAGTGGGAAATGAGGGATGTCAGCGTAATCAATGATAACTTTATCCAAAATCTCATCTGCCAGTTTGCCAAGCCCCGTTCCGAGAATAATCCCCACACTCGGTTGAATCGTTGTATGCTTCCTAATTAAGTCAACTGCATCTTGAATTTTTTTACGAAGTTCACTCATTTCACTTGTCCGACTTTTCTATTGACTCTATTATTGTTTTTATATCCAGAACTTCAGATGCTGGCTCCTGTTTCAGAAGTTCACTTTCCAATGAACTCAGCATATCGAGCTGTGCTGTCAAGATTGTACGGATAGTTTTGATAATCGTTTCTCTAAGATTCTTTATCTCTTCAAGTCTTGCCTTTGCTCTATCGAGCTCAGAATTGGCTTCTTTTAAAATCTGCTCTGCTTTCAACTCTGCTTCGCGCTGGACTATTCTTGAGGTGCGCTGTACAGCTTCTGCCGAGTCTGCTGCAGCTTTCTCTGCTTTCTCCACAAGAGACCGCAAGGAATCCTCAATTTTCTTATAGCTCTGAAGTTCCTCGGTAAGAGCATTCTTTTGAGAACGTAAATCCAAATTTTCTCTCAATAGATCTTCAAAGTCAGCAGCAACCGTCGATAGGAAAGTATCGACTTCACTTGAATTGTATCCCGAGAATCTCTTTCGGAACTTTCGGTTCCTTATTTGAAGAGGAGTAAGTCTCATACTATTGGCACCAAACTCGTATTCTGAATGAAAAATATAACCTTTGACTAAAGGAAAATCAAAGTACAACGTGCCAGCAGCGGTTGTTTAATTGATGCCAAAGAGATTATATTTCAACAGACGGGGCGTGGCTCAGCCCGGTTAGAGCGCTTGGTTCGGGACCAAGAGGTCGTGGGTTCGAATCCCACCGCCCCGACATTACCTCACAACACAACGGAATTTTTGGACCCTCACCATAATTTAGCCATTAGCAGCAAAAAATGATAAAAAACCTTGAGCCTTCGTGTTGACAGGAATCTGCTCTCTAACACAGGTAGCGCCATAGGTCCCACATCGGTGGTAAAAAGACTTTCTGTATCCCAACTTGAATACTATTTCGACTGTAGCTTTGCAACTTGAAGAGAGAGTAGCGTCTTAGTTGGTCGTGCTACAGTTTAGATTTCATTTAATTCCACCCTTACTTTGGAAAATCCATTCGGGTGGTATGAGTTTATTTAAACTCAAAACCTCGCCCCGGCTAAGCAGCTTCAATCCGATGACATATGATGAGTTCGTCCAGCCAAAACCTTCTTTTGTGATGTAGGAAAATTTCGTACCGACGTTACCATATTCAGCAAAAACTTGAGATGAGCGATTTACAACGTCATATTTCTCGGCTATCGTGCCATTGTAGTTGAACGCATTTATAGTTATTGTATAAAGCCACTTATACGCCAGCCTCGTTGCTAACTTATTGTATCCGTAGTTGTTTAAACCAGTCCACACTAATATTTGGTGCGGTGCCCAACCAAACGGATAGTCCCATTGTGTCTGCGGATGCTCATCTGTAATTAGACCACGTGATTTTTCCGTTGAACCGACAATTCCGCCAGGCATCTCAAGCAAAGGTATTGCTTTTTCAACAAGCATCCTGGCTTGTTCATCCGAAGCAACGTTTGCCCATAACGGATAGAAAGTGGTCGCACTTACAAAATTCGATTGCCTCCCTTTGACAAAATTAAAGTCAAAGTACATGCCTGCTTTTTCGTTCCAAAGATATTTATTAATTAAATTCTTTCGTCTATCAGCCTTCTTGACCCAATCCACCGCCCGCTCAACCTTCCCATTACTTAACTTCACACGCCCCCCAAAGTAGTGCATTATTGTGTTAGCAATGTCAGTTTCATCCTTATATAACAAAGAATTCAAATCAACTGTAGCGAGATCAGTACAATCATACTGCAACCTATAGCTGGCATCGTGTCCAGACTCCCGCATGCTTCGATCATTAAGAAAAAATTCATCAAGGGAAGGAACTTTAATCTTTCTCGCAAGATATTCGACTTTGAAAGTTTTTAAATCCATTCCATATTCTTTGGCGTACTTAGAAAAGATTTTCTCATATCTACCGGGTTCAACTTCAGGAGGAGGACCGATGCCATTATCATAATATCTATTTAATCCAATTTTGGTCAGGTGTGTCGGCCCCATCCAGTATCCGTAATAATCCTTGATGGCAGCTTCCAATGCTTTCTTGAGCCACATAAGAGCTTCTTTACCCTTCTTCATTTTGTGATACACCGCAAGAACCATTGACATGAAGAAGGGGGGTTGAGACCTTGTCAAGTAGTAGGTTCGGTTGGCATTCAAAATTTTTCCATAGTGATTTATTTCATACACAAAATTGTCCACCATAGATTTCGCCAAATCAACCTTACCATCCTCTAAAAGACCAAGCACTATGAAGTAGCTATCCCACCCATACATCTCATTGAATCTACCACCAGGAACCACGAACGGTTCCCCCTCTATCTCCCCATTTGATCCCTTTATTAATTTAAGAGTCAAAATGCCCTCCCTGCCATTCAGACTCTGAACATAATTAGGAGTGATTTCTTGTGGCAATTTAACAACCCTCATCTTAAACTCAGGACGGCGCATTGATATGCTCGAAAAGTAATTGTAAGCCAGGGTATCGTTGAATGGAACATACACATAGTTGAACCCATCAATGGTCTTGACTTTCTCATCTTTAAAAATCTTTTCAAGCCCTCGTTCATCCACCCGTCTCGTGAGGCCAGCCCAATATAGATTCTTTATCGATTCCGAAATTCGCTTAACCGGCGCTTCAAAAATGTCAGACATACCAAGAACAACGGTATCTTTGCCATCGTCTTCAGCCATCTTCAATGCCTGCAATAAATTCGAAAGATAATATACGCCATCTACCTCATATCGGTTGCCATCTACGCCAACTATCCAAAAACGCTTGTCGCCCCTATCCGTGCCACGAATATGAAAATCGTCAATGGTAATTTTCCTGTCACCATCAGTATCTTCTTTAAACAATAACGAGTCGAGATTAGGCCTGACCAGGACTTTTACGAAAATCCCATGTTTATCAATTTGCCAGCCATGCGCGGTTGAAGCAAAAAGGAGGATAAGTAAAATAAACCCACGCAAAGATATAGTCCGGCTCATAAGCATACTTCTATTCGGCTACCACTTTGGTCTTACCGTCTTTTACAAATATATCGTAACTCTTTCCTCGATAATGAATGCCTTTGATGGCTACCTCGCTCACGCCCCGTGGAAGCATTGGTTGATGCTCTTGAATCAAGCCCTGGTCCGTAATTCTTAATCCCGTGTAACCAAACAGGACCTGCTGAAGAAATCCGCCAGCACCGGTAAGAAAGTTTGTTGACATGTTCTGTGGGGTTTCTGCAAAGACATTAAAAGGCTCCCTGATGTAGGGCAGGTAGCTGATTTTGTAAAAATCGTCATACAGATCCCTTTCTTGTATTTCGGCAGCTACGATTTGATATAAAGTGATTCCCATCATCACTCCCGCACCGTTTTTCTTTACATATTCCAAAGCGTTTTTGAGATCGTTAGCCTTGACGCTCTTCGGGACATTTAATTCAAGCGGATAGTACAGAAGAGGTACCACACTGCCCAACGAAGAAGTGGGTGCATTTTCGTAGGTCAAATAACAATGCCGCATACTGTCGTATGGTAGATAAATCTTCTCAGCTATCTGCATCCAAGCTTCGTCTTCTTGGCGGTTCAGGATGCGTGATGCCTTGATTGCTATCTCCAGATTACGCTTTGCAACCAGGTTTGTGTAAGAGTCATTGTTGACCCCAATCAAGCCTTCATCCACGGAGACCACATTGTTGATGTCGTACCTGTCTTTCCTATAATCAAAAGACACTCTGCTCTTCCAGAAATCAGCAGTCGCTTTTATTACAGGATAGCCAAAATTTCTCAGCCAGGCTGTGTCACCTGTTGCAAGAAAATACAGCCATTGAGCAAACGCAACATCACCTGTGACATGGTTTTCGTATAATGCATTCTGATATGCAAACCTTGGGCATGATTCATTCCCATTTTCATCGGATTCCCATGGGTACATAGCACCCTTATAGCCATTCAGGCGTGCATTTGCTTTTGCAGCAGTTAAAGCTTTGTATCTGAACATAACCATCGATTTTGCTAACTCAGGATACATGAGAAGCAATGGTGGGAACATCCATATATCGGAGTCCCAAAAAATATGCCCATAATAACCATCGCTTGACAAGCCCATTGGAGCAATGCCAAAATTTGAACCAGTACGAATACTGCAAAGGAGGTAAAACATGGAAGAATGAATCACACCTTGGAGCAAATCATCCCCTTTTACAATTACATCTGTTCTCCACAGCTTATGCCATGCACGCTTATGTTGTGCAAGCAATTTTCCATACCCGCATTTAGATGCGTTCATCGAAACCGTTCGTGCCTCCTTCAAAGGTTCCAAAGATTCTTTCGATGAAACAATCCCAATATATTTGTAGAAAGTATAGCTGACTCCCCTTTGTGCATGAAAACCCACCTCTAATGAGACTCCACCTCGGGCAGAATCAACCCTAACCTCTGGTCGGATTACATCTTGTGACCATCTGATGTTGGAGACGATAGCAACAACAGTAGAATCTCCATCCGGTTTTGAAACAACCCAGCATGCACCTCCATTAAGGCTTACCTTCCCTTTGCGTTCAAATATTGTCATGTGGCCTGGATACCAAACATCCGGCACTTTGTTTATCATTTTCACTTTTACTTCTGCATCCTTTGCAAGCTCTATTCTCTTGGGGACAGGCCATGGTGTAATGGGAAAAAGAGTCTTAACGACACCTGAATACTTCGGTTTCACCACAAACTTGACTACAGCCAGACTTGGATTTGAGCGAGAAACGAATAGGTTTGTAATCACACTGGTTGCTTTTCCCTCATCAATCCAGACGTATGTCGTGCTCAGTACCCCGTTGTACATGTCAAGTGACTGACGAAATCCTTGAATTTGCCCTTTTACAATTTTAATGTCATTCAACCAGTTCCTTCCATTGTAAAAGTTTACTTCATTCCAGGCTGGGAGTGCCGCATTACGAGCAACGTCCCCAGGAAAGTGCTCATATATCCAAGCCATATAAGAATCTGTCGCCTGCGTACCTAATCGTGAAGACGAAACTCCAATGTTTCCGTTTCCGATATAAGTAGGGGTGTAATTTTCAAAAGGCGACGTCGTAAAGAGGACAAAACTGCTTCTTTGAGCCCCATACGCAGTGACAAGCGAAAGCACACATAAAGCTACCAAAATAGGAAGGCTTTTTGTAGACATGATAAACATCCTTCAGTAAAAGAGTCCGCTGTCATCTGACAAATCTGGAGACAGCGGACGTCAAAAAATGATCGAGGGATTAGAACTGGTAACCAACAGTGAAGGTTAACCGTCGAGGCAAAATCGGCCTTGCCAGGAAGTAGTTGCTCGTTCTGTTACCCGGATACTGCACAAGTCTTGGGTTACCTTCCTCAAGTCCTAAACCCTGATAAACGTTAAGCAAATTTAAGGACATTGTTATACCCTGATCTGGGACTCTATACGACAACCCGAGATTCATGTAAGTATATGCCGGCAGATAGGTGTTACTGGCTTGATCGATCCATCGCTTCCCGACGTAATGAAGATCTGCCAAAAGCATAAAGTTGTTCCATGTATATGTCCCGCTCAAATTACCGATAAACGGGGGAACACCAGCTATCCAGCTCCCAATATCAGAACCCCCTGCGATCTCAGCCTTCAAAATTGTACCATTTGCCATCAAATTGAGGTTTGCAACTGGATTTCCAAATATTTCGAATTCACCGCCATAAGTCCGTTGCTGGGGACTGTGCAAAATGACCCACTGTGTCCGTCCTGTCGTTGTGTCAAGTATTGCACCCTGCCCAGTAATATTACGCAGTTCACCCCAAAAACCGTCAACTGTAAATCCAAATGCTGGCGTATTGAACTTAAAACCCGCCTCATAATTAACCGTTGTCTTGTCCTCAAATAGAGCCACCTGGTCTGGTGAAACAGCGTTTAAAAGTTCATCCAGCGCAGGCATCTTATAAGCACGACTCCCTTGAGCATAGAACGAGAATTCATCGGGCACAATTTGGTAGTTGATACCCGCAGAGAATGCCCAGTCGCTGATATTCTTACTCAAGTGACGATACGTATTGTTCCCCCACAACTCAACTGCGTATGGCGGTGTTGCGGCTGTAACTGGACTGCCGTCCGGTTGAACAATAGAAGTGTTCTCAGAGCTTTGAACAAAATTATCTGACTCCCACCTTCCTGCAATGTCAAGTCTTAATCGATCTGTGACCATCATCTGATCACTGAGAACAGCGGAAAAAATGGTTGTCTCTCCAGATCCATTTACGTAGTTAGAGACGTAATGCATAAATCCACTCCTGGTTACACTTACTTCTTTATTTTGGCCCGGATTACTTGGATCGGGATAATAGAATTTGGCATCAAGGAAATGTGTAATATTCTGAACATCGGTCAATATGTCTGAAAAATACCATTTGTTCACTTGCGTATAGTCCGCAAAGTACAATCCGAGGCTCAGATCGTGGTGATAAAACAAGCTTCCAGGTAGCTCTAAGGATTTCCTCATTTGTAGCTGCTCTTGAAACGCCGTTAGTGGCTTCGCTACGTGCCACTCTCCACCAGGCGCAACAAGATTGTTCAGAGGACTTAGATTTGCGTTTGGAAATGCAATTGGCTTGCCTGTCTCATCAAATTGATTCGTGTAAAAGAGTTGTGCGGTGACATTGTTGATATTAACATTTCTTGGTATGAAACCATTAGACTGTAAAGTCTGTGCCTCACTCAGGACCCATAAGTTAACAGGAACAGCATTGAAGGGAACTATTGCATTCCATTCTTCGTAGTCACTCATGACTTGAGTCTGGTTCCGCACGTTCCATCCTTCGCCAAAGTTGAGGTTAATGTCTGCTGTCAGCCATCCCGCATTTGTCATAATTCCATGATTAAGAGGAAATGACAGAGCCCCATTTGGAGTAGGCACGGAAATGTTTAAGCCCTCTGGGCTGTTAAATGAACCATAGTTGCCAAAACCCGGCGCATACTGTGTGGGGTTGGCTGGATCATCATGTGGCAAATCTAAAATAAACTGATTCTGGTCATTAACATACTTGCCGTATATTCTTATGTAACCATTATCGAGAAGGCGTGTTATATTTGCCTTTAATTGACCGCCTTTAATTCCGGGGAAGCCAGGATCCCGGACTCCGTGGTCATAACGATAAAAACCTCCGACGTCAAATCGCCATTCCGGTCCCATTGGCCCGTTTAGATCAAAGTCAAACCGGGCCAAACCCTGTGTCCCAACGGTTGCCTTTGTAATTCCCTGAAGCTCTGGTCCGCCTGTCTTGTTGATCAGGTTGACAACCGCAGCAGGAGTGTTTGAGCCAAACAATGCCGAGTTGCCGCCTCGGACAACTTCTATATGGTCTATATTCTCATCTATCCTGAAAAGGTTATCAGCGTTCATGAAAAATGTATGCATAGTTGGGAAGACAGGCAGCCCGTCCTCCATAAACATAATGTATTCCACTCCATAAATTCCACGCATGGTATAGTTCTCGTTAACCTCCCCACCGGAACTTTCCACCCGAGTAAATCCTGGTATGTAACGCAAAACTTCAGTTGTACTCCGTGGATTGGCAAGGGTCATTTCCTTGGGATTGATCGTGCTCAATGCAACACTTGATTGAATGTTTTCGCGTGGCGCCATTGTTCCCGTCACCACGACTTCACTCATACCAAGAACGTCTTGTTGAAGCGTGAAATTCTCTGTAGAGGTTTGTCCATCCGTCACGACTACCGACGCATCAGCACGGCGATATCCGACTGCGCTTGCCCTCAGCGTGTGAGTTCCGGCAGGAATGTTCTCAATCATATAATAACCATTTGCGTCTGCAGCAGCCCCCATTGTTGTGCCGAGCACAAGTATGTTTGCAAATGCCACTGGTGATCCATTTTGATCAACAACCCTGCCTTTTACATTCCCCTTCCCTTGTTGAACCAACGTCCTTTCTGTAATCACAACCTGGTTGTTTTCTTGAGGGATCCACACGAGGTCGGTCGTGCTAAGCGTCTTATCCAAGGCTTCTGCCAGAGGAGCTTTCTCTACATTCACACTAACCCGCCTCTCTACCGGAACAATCTCCTTGCTGTATGAAAAACGGACATCCGTTTTTGCTGATATGACGTCAAGTGCAACTTGCAATGGAACATTGTTTAAGTCCAGACTGAGAAGTGTTTTGAGGTATTGAGTTTTGTCTGATGATGGAACGGTTACGGTTGCCTCTTTCCATTGATTTGCCGACAAGTATGAGGCCGATGTCGGTATTAGCTGAAAGTTTGCATTGGCGACAAGCACAATAGAAAAGAAAATGGCCAGTCCAGCTGTGAAGTCATAAGTCTTTCTCATAGTGATCCTCCTTGTTTGTTTTATCCCACTTCAAATGTGGCTTCGACGGGAGAAAAATGACCGAATCGTTCGAGCCCATGTATGTAATGTTTAAGGAAAGAGCAATTATGTTGAGCACCTCGTTTCCAGATTCTCTTTTTGTCAATGTCGCTGTAATCGTCCGCGATAATATTGAAGAGTCCGCAACAAATATTTTTATCCCATATTCGTGCCAGATTTGTTTTATTGCATCCCGCATCTCCGTATTACGAAGAATAATTTTTCCGTCGGTCCAGGCGATCGCTTGAGTCAGATCTACACGTCTCGGTTTACCAATAAAACCATTATCGCTTAAGCTAAGAGATTCTCCTGTGGATACCTCTACAGCAGAGCGGCTTTCTCTTGACCGAACTGAGACTACCCCTTCTGCAACAGTCACCTCAGTGTTCCCATCGTCAGGCCATGACCTTACGTCAAATCTGGTTCCAAGGTCTTCAATTACAGCTCCCCTGGTATGTACTACGAAAGGAGATGACGAATTATGAACTACTTCAAAATACGCCTCTCCATTTAGATAAACCTCGCGCGCCCCACCGTGATTCTCAACATAACTTATCTTGCTGTCCGAATTCAGTATTATTTTTGTCCCATCATTAAACTTCAAATTCACCTTTTCCCCGTTACGGGTAGAGACTTCCTTTAGCACAAACCGGGATGAATTTCCTACCCCACCTTTCTGGAGTGCCATTTCTTTAGCAATTCTCACCATGTAGACTGCCCCAATAAGTGCTAGCATCACGGCTGCCACTTTAAGTAACGAAACTGGAAAAACTGAAATAAATGTTCTCTTTCGAGATGGGAGATTCACGATCCGCAGCTCATTCGTTGAAATTTCAGGAGAATCCAGGCTATCAACGGTCAATTTGAACTTTTGCAAAGCAGCATCCGTATTCCAATGTTCCCGCGACTCATGAGATAGTTCCCAGATTTTCTTTAGTTTCTGAAATTCCGATTGATTCTTACTGACCCACCGTTCAATTCGCTTTTTTTCGGCCTCAGTGCACTTTCCGGAAAAATATCTCCCGAGGAGCTTATACATTCCAATTGATATCATTTCCACAATCACCTATTGTTAATACATCCAAAAGGGAATTTACCCCTACTCTATTCCCAGAATTCTAACAGCTGTTTTCTGAGGATTTTAAGCGCTCTAGCTATTTGATGTTCCACCGTTTTCACTGAAATCCCCATTATCTCAGAAATTTCTGAGTATGTCATCCCCTCTTCCCTACTCAACTTAAAGACAATCCTCGTTTTCCTGGGAAGCCTTGTGATTGCAAGGGAAAGAGCAGCGAGAAGTTCCTTGTCTTCAAGTTCGCTTACTGCATCCATTCCAGAAGTAACTTCAACAAGTTCGTCAGCTGACCCACTACTTTTTTTTGCGCGCCGACTCTTTAAATAATTTAATGCCTGATTTTTCGCGGCTTTAAAAAGGTATGACTTTATTGACCCATGGGGATCCCAGTGGTCTTTGTTAATCCAGATTTTAACAAATATTTCCTGGACAAGATCGTCAACATCCAACCTGGAGCCAATAAGAGAGTGTACAAACCTGCAAAGTCCCTCATAGTGCCGATCAAACAACAGAGCAAGCGCTTGTTTGTCCCCACTGCGTACTCTACCTACCAGGTTATCATCTTCCAGCCTGGGAGAAGACTCCGATATATCCCCCGGTAGAGCCATAGCCTAGTGATTTTAGAAATATTTTGTCTAAGAAACAAATCCGTGAGATTTTGTTTTTATCAAAGTTTTATAGTCAGAATTCCACCGGATAAATTTCACGGGTTCGATGAAGAAGAACTTTCTGCCAGTGTCTCTTCCGCTTACGACAGCTGTTAATTTAAC
>Ga0078972_1000245_pt1 | contig 227590 bp, 210 predicted proteins | sample YelNatPaOPGAMG01_FD_67568 | JGI IMG/M metagenome (GOLD analysis project Ga0078972, IMG submission 67568) | Hot spring thermophilic microbial communities from Obsidian Pool, Yellowstone National Park, USA - OP-RAMG-01 (SPADES assembly) (version 2) | ecosystem: Environmental > Aquatic > Thermal...
GCAGTAGAGGCCTTTACGAGGGGGTTGGTCAGCATTGGAAAGGCTTCGGAGATAGCTGAAATGCCTATTCAAGAGTTTCTTGTTGAGCTTAGGAAGAGAAGGATTGCGGCCTACCCTTATAGTGACGAAGATGCTCTTAAGGAGCTTAACCTATGAGCAGGGCTGTTTTGAACTCTTCCGTTATAATAGCTTTAAGCACCTTAGGGCATTTCGACAAGATCAAGCAGGTTTTTAAACATGTTCTAATCGCTAAATCAGTTCATGAAGAGGTCTGCATCAAGGGGCGTGGGTTAACTGGTGAAAAGGAGCTTAGCGCGCGCCCGTAGAAGAGCAATATCCATGGGATTGAACGTTATTGGAACCCTTAGGATTCTTAGGCTGATGTATGAAGCGAAGCTTATTGGGAAAAGCGAAGTCCTGAATAGCTTGGAAAAGCTTAGGCAAGCGGGCTTTAGGATAAGCGATGATGTTATTAGGAAAGTATTACAAGAATTATGATAAGCAGGATATCGCTATTTCCTAAGCTTTTCTATCGCCTTTCTAGCTATTTCCTCAGCCATCTGCTGGGTTGAGGCTGAGCCCCCGAGATCGTATGTTACAACCCTGTTTTCAGCTATGACTTCCTCGGTTGCTTCGAAAACCGCTTTAGAAAGGTCTTTCTCACCAAGGTAGTCAAGCATCCATGCTCCCGCAAGTATCATCGCAGTCGGATTAACCTTGTTCAACCCCTTGTACTTTGGCGCACTCCCGTGCGCCGGCTCAAACATCGCGTAATTGTCTCCGAAGTTAGCTGAGTATACTAATCCTATGTTCCCAATGAGTGCTGAAGCCTCTTCAGTGAGAATATCCATGAAGAGGTTTGTGCCTACGATAACATTCTGGTTGAACCTCTGAGGGTTCTTGACGAGCTGCTGGGCGAAATTGTCGACGAAGTAGCTTTCAACATCTATTCCAGAGTATCCTCCGCTGACCTTCATAACGGTTGGGATAAAGATTCCGCCGTCCGTCAGCTTAAGAATATTAGCCTTGTTGATAACTATTACCTTCTTCCAGCCTCTTGCCTTAGCTTGTTCAAACGCAAACCTAGCAACCTTCTCTGAGGCAGCCCGGGATATTTTCCTTATTGCCACCCCGATTTCATCTGAAATCATGAACTCTATGCCTGCGTAAAGCCCTTCAGTACCCTCCCTTACGAAAAGCATGTCAACGTGGCCAAGCGGCCCTTCCCGTCCCCTAAAGGTTTTAACTGGCCTGACGTTTGCGTAAAGATTGAATGTCTGCCTTATGGTGACTGCAACGCTTTTAGGAGTATGAGGATCTGGGAGGGTTGTTACAGGCGCCTTGTAGCAGGCGTCGCTCTCCCTTAAAGCTTCCCAAGTCTCGTCGGGGAAGTATGTTGCTCCACCATGTTGCTGCCACCATTCTGATCCCGCGTCTCTGATCAGGAACTCCATCCGGTCGGTTGCTCCAATGCTTTTCATGACTTTCATCGCAGCCTCCGTTAGCTCCGGGCCTGTTCCATCTCCTCTGATTACGACAATTTTCTTAGCCAAGCGAGCATCGCCTACGTTCGTACTCAGCAATATAAAAACTTATACCTTTCATCATGCGTGAAAATTTTTTCTAGTAGACTCCAGAGCGCTCCGCATTATCTATGTTCTCGCCTAGGAATCTTCCCTTATAGAGCCCAGTAGAATCCTCAGCACTCAGCAGTATGAGTTGAGCAACCCTAGCATCCTCAGCAATCCTAATGCCCTGCCTGTTAAAAACAACCATCAGACCCATTCCCCTACCCCTGTAACCAGGATCCCAGACAGCCGTGTATATTGTTGCACCATTTCTCAGTAGGCTTGACCTAGGAAGTAGTAGACCGATGTAACCTGCAGGAATATTCACAATCTCATAGTAGGTCACTCTATAGCTTCCTTGAGGAAGCTCGTAGAAACCCTTGTTTGGAAGGACATTAACTCCCTTAGAAAACTGTGATTCAACACTTATCTCACCTCTCTCTGTAAGTATTTCAACTCTGCTGAGCGTCAGGTCGACACCTGCAGGCTGAACCTGTTCATCAATGTTTCTCAACCCCTCTACAACACCCATTTCAACAATTTTTTTACCCGATACGGCTGGCATCTTAACCTTCCCCTATTGAAACCATGTATCCTGCTCCAACAGCTACCGCATACTCAGGCAACTTAGGAACTATGGGTTTAACACCAAAGCTTGCAAGAGTCTTCTGAATGCTTTTCAGAACCGGCGGCAATTTTGCAATCCTTCCGACTAGAATAACCCTATCTTCAAGACCAAGCTTTGAGGCAGCAAGGTAGGTGACTGAGGATATTACTTCTCCCACGAGATTCGTTATTCCCGCAGCTAGGTCTTCAATGCTTGAAGTGTCCCCTACCCTGCCGAGGTTGGAGGCAGTCATATCTGCGGAAAGCATTCCTATCCCATCGCCCACAATGTCTCCCACCGTCAAGTCAACCCTCTTAGAGTCACCTCTCTCAGCCATTTCAACAAGAACACTTACGCTTGAAACCCCAAGCATCTTCCTCGACAAACCTATTAGGGTGCCCCCGCCCACACCTGTTCCTCCCACATGCCTTATGTTTTTCCCACCGTTCCTGACTTCGATCAACGCTGTCCCAGTGCCCATGCTTACAACCAGTGCTTCGTCGAGATTGGTTAAAACTACGCCACCTGTGCCCGCAGCCTTAATCTCGTTGACCTTCACAACCCTCAGACCTAGGATACTATCGGGAAGCTGACTACTTCTCCCACCTGCAAGAGCAATAACTTCAACATCCTGCAGAGAGTACCCCATCATTACTACTAGTTTCCCAAGAAGCCCTATGGAGGTAGCGAGAGGGTCTGAAGAAGGCATTTCGCTGACGCCGAGAATATCCTTACCTTTTAACGCTACTGCTTTAGTCGTTGAACCACCTACATCTATTCCGACAGCAACCTTCAATCTTCAGAGGAACAGGGGAGGAAAGAAATTTTAACCTTTTACCTTTAAACACTAGCCTACTCCGACACTTTCCCAATGGGTTTAAGGAAGGGGTAAACCCTGTAGATTACGTCAAGTATGGGGGGCACCACAAGTATGAACGGGATCTCTGTTCCAAAAACCCATAGAAAATAACATACTGCCATGGCAAAGTCTATTCTAGCTCCAGTTATTGGAAGACCGAAGAGCTGGCTGTAGAACCATATGCCTAAGCCTATCCATATGCCTCCAATAAGGAGCCCTACTGTTCCTCCAACATAGTAGTCGAGATAACCCTTTCTAAGCTTGGCTGCTACTAAACCCAGTATTAAAACCACTATTGCGAAGACGAGAAGCATCATTGAAACCCATCTTACACCTGTGTCGACTATCCCTATTGAAATCATGTATTCAACGTACATAAGAGGGCCGAGTGCTGAGACCGCAAGCAGTATTAACGGTATTACAGCCTTTAAACCCTTCCAATTACCTTTAGACCGACCTATCCTCCCAAGTATGTAGAATCCTAGGAAGTTAGCGGGGACTCCTGCAATCAGGCTTAGCAACGGGTTTGTCTGGCCTGTAGCGTAGAAAGTATACAGGTCGCTAAGGAATATTCCTATTGCTGCACCAGTGCCCCCGACCAAGGGACCGAAAAGCATGGAGAATATTGCGGGTATGAATACAGCTGGCCAAAATCTTACAACGCCTATGACGGGAGTGAAGACTCCCAGGAAAGTAGCTATCCCTATAACTGTGTAAAGCGCTGCGCAAAGCCCTATTGTCACCACCCTCCTTGCAACCGGCATTTTGAAACTGTCTGGGTTTGACATTTCACTGGCAATCTTATAGCCATATGTATAAACATTCCGTACCGATTTTAAATATCGTACGTAAAAATACGAAAAGTATTTATTATTTATCTTTCCTACATACCTACTTATGGTGTGGAAGAGAAGAGTTCAGATAGCAGGTTCAGGCTCGTTTCTTGTGACGCTTCCTAAAAGCTGGGTTAAGCAGAGCAAGATAGATAAGAACATGATTTTAACCATGGTGAGCAATAGAGATGGCTCTCTCACCATAATGCCTGAGGGAAGTGGAAAGCTTATTGAGGAGATTGCTGAAATAGACCTGTCTCGTCAAGAGTTAAAGCCCCAAGACGTTCTGCTTGGAAGCTACCTGCTGGGATACAATACGGTGATTATTAAGGCTGAAACAGAGTTTTCAACCACAGAAGTATCTGAGGTGCGTAAGATAGTTAGAAGACTGCCTGGAGCAGAGATCTCTGAAGAGACTGCGAGCCAGATTGAAGTGAGGGTTCTGCTCGACCCTGAGATGATTACTCCTGAGAAACTTGTTAGGAGACAGAGCTCTCTCACCGCAAGCATGATATCGGATTGTGTTAAAGCATTATTGAAATGGGATGCTGAGCTTGCTGAAAGAGTTGTCGAGAGAGATGAGGAGGTTGACAGGCAGTACTTCATGCTAGTCAGAGTCATAAGGTCTGCCTTGAGAAACCCTGAGCTGCCGGCTAAGATGGGGATGGATTTCCTGAAGCTGATGGATCTTAGGATGCTTGTCAAGTACGTTGAGGATTCTGCAGACCAGTGTGTCCGAATATCCAGAGAAGTAGTAAAGATGCATAGTAAGGCACGCAGAATAAGCCTAGCGGGTTTAGGTAGCATGGGTGAAACACTTAGCGACATGCATTCCAAGGCTGTTGAACTTTTCAACAGTTTTAACCCAAGCGTGTTACGTGAAATAATTGAGAAGCATGCTGAGGTTGAGGAAAAGCTTCTAAGTTTTGAGGAAAAGCAAAACCATAAGACTTATGCTATAAGCCTCGTCAAGGTTTTCAATAGTCTTGCAAAAATACTTGAGAACGTTAAAGATATTGTGGAACTATTATCCATGAAGCCTTTTTAGCATTGCTCAAACGTTTTCTACTTCAACCTGCTTCCCCGACGATCCTCCAGCCTTGTTTAAGTGTGTTAACAACTCTTCTTCAGAACCTACCCCAACCAGAGATTTCGCAGCCGCCTCTAAGAGGCTTGAAACAGGCTCGACAATTATACCCTTCGACTCCAACAGCTCTACTATTTTAAGGCTCTTCATAGACTCATAGTTGAACCTTGGGATAAGCAGTTTCCTCGCATACTTGTCAGCTAGAGCAGCATCTATCTTTCCCATCCCCCTGTGATCTAGGCCTCCGACTGGCCAGACCTCTCCCCTGGCAGTTACTGCTCCAGTCATTATAACTGTGGGATCTGCTTTGAGACCTGTGAACGCAGACATCATTGCTACTCCTATTGCAAGCCCTGCCGAGGGACCTGACACTGGAGGATAGGATAAGCCGGGGCGTAGCTGAAGCTTCTCCATGCCTTTAGCCGGTGTGACCAATTCGACGAAAACATCGTGGTTTTTAAACCTCCATCCGGAGATGCTGTTAACGTATATGAAGGCTCCCTCAGCACTCGCCTGAATGCTTTCACCATACTCGCTTCCAACAACCTTCACAACACCCTTCCCCGCAGGATTCGTTACAACTTCAACAACGCTTACTAGACCACTCTGCTCCCCGGCAGCACCTATGGCTACAAGACCGTAGCATTTACCGACTTCAGGAGTCTCATCTCTAACGCTCTTATCTATCATCGTCCTCGCCTCGCTTACAGCCTCCTCCTCTGAAAGAGCCTCCAAAGCCTCTTGGAAATGCACAGGTCTCAACGGATAGCTTGAAGCGGAGATATGTCTAAGGCTTTCCATAAATTTCTCAGACCCCTGTTCTACTCCAATAATCTTGGAGAGTCTTTCAAGATCCTTAGCGTAGATCTTCCTTATCTCATCAACCGGTCTTCCCTCTCCCAAGGTTTTGATAATCTGTCTGGCAGCATCTATCTCCTTAACCCTAAGCCTGTTTGCCTCGTTTATCACATCCGCAATCCGCCTGGGGCTTAGAGACTTCTTCCTGAGGATCTCCAGAACATTGTCGACAGATGCTTCCGGGCTCAGCACACCCAGATACTTCCTCAGGTGGATGCTCACGATCTCTCTCCTCTCTTCGTCGCTCCTAGGATAGTTGAATTCGAACGCCCGCGTAAACCTTTCAAGGAGAGCCCTGTCAAGCACGTCAACCCTGTTAGTGCTGGCTATTACAACCACGCCGGAGAGTGGAATAAACCCATCAAGCTCCGTTAAAAGCTGGCTTGTAACCCTGTCCATAACAGGGTCATGTGTGCCGCGGCTGGGAGCCACTGAATCTATCTCGTCGAAGAAAACTATGGCGGGAGCGTTCCTCCTAGCGTCTTCAAAAATGTCTCTTATGGTTTTCTCAGGATCCCCATATACTCCTTGCATTATGGAAGGACCGTTTACAAGGTAGAACCAGACATTATTCTCCCCGGCGATGGCCCTAGCGAGAAGAGTCTTACCTGTTCCCGGAGATCCGTGGAAAAGAAAGCCTTTCGGCGGAATATACCTAGCCTTGCTGGCGAGCTCAGGGTTCAAGGATAACGATATTTCTTTAATAACCTCCTCTTTAACACCCTTTAACCCACCCACATCCTCATACCGCTCTTTTGGCCTAAGCTTAACCACAGATCTTTTAGCAGCATCCGTCCTCGCGGAAACGGAGTACGCTTTAACCTTTGAAGCCGCTTCCCTGAAGTCGTTCAGAGTAACCAGTTCACTTGGGCTAATGTTTTTCTCAGGCTCTTTCCCGTGGAGAATCCTGTCAATAATGCTTTTCTGAATGGGGGCCATCTTACTGTTAACAACTATTTGAAATGCGTTAACTATGTCAGCGGGAGTTATCGCCTGTGTTTCGAATGACCTTAAACTGTCCTCTATAACCGTAAGAATATCTAGGGGAGGAAGCTTCACACTGTGAACCTCACATTGTTTTTCAACGATTTTAAGCAACATCTGCCGCGACATGTTTTCATCTAGGTCTATTGTTCCAGCAACCCCTCTCCTGCGAAGAGTGTCTATCAGAGACTCATACTCCGTTGTTGAAACCAGCACCACAGCACGATAGTTCTTCCTCTGAAGCTCGTCAAATTTTTCAAGCAGGACTGTTTGAACCCTTGTCTCCTCCATCCCGACCTCTGTGGTTGAACTAAATCTTTTAGCAAAAGCTTGGAACTCGTCTATGAGTATGACGCTAGGGTTGTAGAAGGCGGAGTTGAAGAACTCGCTCAGCCTCTGAGCACTCTGACCATACCACATAGAGTATACTTGCTCAGGCTTAAGCTTAGCCAAATTTATTAGCAGCCCATATTCTAAGCCTTTTTCAAAACCTTCTCTCTGAACAACTTCTGCAAAGAAAGTTTTACCTGAGCCGCTTGAACCCTTTACCACGAACAGTTTTGGCGGAGGAGTGGTGAAAGTCTTCCTAATCTCAGGGTCCCTTAAAACATGGTAGTGGATGCTGACCATAACCTTGAACAACTCCTCATCCCTACCAACTAGGTCACTCTTACTAACCCTTGGAAAAGAAGGATTCCTCCGAATCTTCCTAGCTTTTTTCTCAACGATCCGCCTCCTCTTATCTGGGGGGAGGCGGAGAAACTTCCACATCCGGTACTTCCAGGAGAACAGGCTTAGAAGAGGAGAGAATACGAGCCTCAGGAATGGTTTCTTATACCACCATTCCTCCTCGAACTCCCTGTCCTCATCAGGTTCGCGCCAAAACATTCCTTTCTGACTATTCTTACAGTACTTGGGTATAAAGTTTTATACACTGTTGTTAAATGTCTTGGAAAACATGGAAAAGATAAATCCTCCATATTCCTCATAACCATAGAATATTAGTTGAAGAGAAGCATACCTGCACTGTTAACCAGTATCCTGTTACTATATACAGTAGCCCTAGCCATAGGAAACGGCAATATGGCAGAATATTCCTTCCTAAACACGAACATTCTTGAAGGGGATGTTTTCGTGATAGCGTTAAGCCCTCCCGTCGAGGACATTCAGATAAATGTTGAAACAGCAGAGGGAAAAGGATATTCCTCACTCGTAATAACTAACGGGAGTCTTGGAATACCTGTTCTCATGGGTAGAGTGTCGCTCGTGGAACTCATACCTGATTCACCAGTAACAAACCTTACAGTAACCTTCAGCTCGAGTTCAACAGTGCAAATGCTCTACGGGATTCTGACCACTAACTACTCATACTACAAGCAGGTTTCATCAGACTATTACACTTTCTCCAACGGTATTTTTGTAGTCCTCCCGCCTCAGACAGAAATGTCTCCAGGAGCCTCAAAAATAACCTTTATTCTAAAAATGTTTAGCAAGCAGAATATTGAAGGCGGATTCAGAATAGAGCTGCCCCCGTTAGCAATAGTCCTGCCTTTCACGTTAATGGCAGCACTCCTAGTTTATCTGAACGCGTATATTCTAGTCGACACCTACTATATCTCTATAAAAGAGGAGTTGAGCAGAGCTAGGAAACTTGGCGTAATAATATTTGTAGGCTTAAGCATACTCATAATGTACTGGTTGGTAGGAATCATCTTTAGATTTTAAGGTAAACATCCTCAGGATAGCTGCCGCATTTTTCACAGTAATACCTAGATTCTTCTGGTTTCCAAACTAGTTTTGAGCCGCAGTTAGGACAAAGGGGGGGAGTGCTGAGCGGGGGCGCCTTCTCTTTCTTGACCTCCTCAGTTTTAACCTCAGTAGGCTTCTCTAAAGCTTGCGGTTTAACCGGGGTCACGGCAACTTGGCGAGGCCTAAACCTGAGAACCACGTAGGTTAAAACTCCTGAGAGCAGGGTCACAGCAATAATGTTAACTATTGTTCCAGCCACGATCATGAGGGAGAGAGTTGCCACAGCGTCCTCTATAACCGTCTGCCTGATTGAAAGATCATATAGAGCAGGCTTCAAACTATTGTTCAAATAGTATAAGCCTAGGACAGACGCAATAGTCAGGGAGAAGACAGAAGCCCTAACAGCATCCTCAACAGAGTTGGAAATCACGCTGGCAACCAAGCTCACCATGACGATGACAGTAAGACAGAGGATAAACCATACACCTGAGTTAAAATATTGCGTAAAAACATCTACGAGTTCCCTGCCTTGAGTCGCCACAGCCTCCACACCGTAGCCTGGCACAGAGATCCCGAGAACATATACCCAAGGACTGTTACTAAACCCGGATACAGCTATGCTCCCATTGCCATACGGAATACGGCTTGAAGGAATGACGGCATCTATTAACAACATCGGTGAAACGGCTAGGAGTGTTAGCACCGCGAGCACCAGAATCAGCCTCAATTCTTTTAAAAGTAGGATTAAAACTACTATTTAGCCTTTCCGCTCAGCCGGTTCAGAAGGCTTAACTTTATTCTCTGTAAAAGCAAGTATCAGCGATAACACTGAATCTAGAATAAGGAAAAAAGTTGTAACCAAAACTAGGTCTCTGGCGGAACTCAACTCAGCCAGAGGAGCCAAGTAGAAAATGAAGATTACAGCAGGAATCAGGGAGAAAATAGCTAGAGCAATATAGGAAGCCTTCATTTTAAATCAACTCGTCATGTAGCCGCCTTTACGCAGCTCGGTGCAGAGGTTGCAGAGGTCTTCTTCAAGCTCCTTCAACGATAAACCCTTCTCGAAAATCTTCCTAGCCAGGTTGCTGGCGTACTCGTTCACAACAGTGTTATTCAGAAAACGCCTTATCTTGGCACTGGTCTTCCTCCTGCCCATGTAGTTGCTTACAGAGGGCTGGGTCACGTTAAGCAACTTAGCCACCTGAACCTGGTTAAGGCTGTAGTTCTCCACAAGCTGCTTCGATATCAGCATCCTGAGCGCGGGAACCACATACCTAATCATGCATTCGCAATACACTGGCATAACCTAGAGATAAAAGTATAACTCATTTTTAAACATAACTGAAAGAGCCCCTTCTCAGCTGAAGAAATTAGCGTTTTTAAGGAGTTAGTAAGGGGTCAGGGGGACTCGCATGTTCCTAAGGTTATATAGAAGGTATGGTTCACTGGATTTTCTGCATACTAGGCTTCCCGGGTTCTTCTAACTAGCGTGCGTTCAGGCTCAGGAAGCCGAAAGCAACCTTGTTCCGTTCCTAGGACTATTAAGCCGGTCAAATGTAAGAATCAACGAAGGTGTTGAGTCACGTCGAGGAGGAAAGGTTCAGAGCCTAACGATTACACGCGCTGATAGAGCAATATGTACATTGTAAGGAAGATTAGGATACGAGATAATGGTAGAGAAGCTGTTTTAAGGAAGAAGACAACGGATTATCATAAGAATGGAACAGATCGTCAGAAAGATCTAAAACTCGCAAAACCCTAAGGATCCTCAGCTTTCTGAAAAGCAAGAGGATTTAATGTTCATTGAACTTTCGGAAAAACTTATTAATTCAAATGCTGTGGAACATCATGAGCCGGGGTGGTCGAATCCGGTTCAGGCGGTGGGCTGCAGTGCGTGCTGTGGCACGATATAAAATATATAAATATATTTCGCCGAGACCCACAGTATGCGGGTTCAAATCCCGCCCCCGGCTTTTTTCAAGCAAGCATTTTTCCACCCGAAAGTCTTATGAAACCTTCATTTTTAACAATAAGGTTGCGTAATTCTAATTTGGATTGGTACTATTGCTTTATTGCAGCGATTGTATACCCTCCAACCAAAAACTATCCAGTGCTGCAGAAAAATCGGAGGAGAAGCTGGATGAAGAAGTTTGACTGGTATGCTACTCTGAAAAGTAGAAGCAACAGGGTGTTAAGAATTGACAGATAAAAAGGGGTAAGCACTATTATGGAGCAGATGAAGCAATACGGGTTCTAGAGAATGATAAAAAGATTGAGAAAAACGTGAGTGACGAAGTATTGCTTTAAACCAAGATTTGTGGCGGCTCGTAGTCTATGAGTTTACCCTCAAGATATTCAGCATAGCCCTGGAGATCTAGGAGACCGTGGCCACTCATGTTGAACAGTATAGTCTTTTCTTCACCCTTCTTCTTACATTCTAACGCAAGGTCTATAACAGCCTTAATCGCATGATTGGTCTCGGGAGCAGGTACAAGACCTTCGTTTTCCGCGAAAATCCTTCCTGCTTCGAAAACCTCTCTCTGATGGTATGCTACAGACTTCATACATCCTTCGTGAATAAGTAGGCTGAGCGAGGGAGCCTTCCCATGGTATCTTAAGCCCCCTGCATGTATAGGTGGTGTGAAGAACTTGTGGCCAACTGTATACATTTTAAGCATAGGAGTCATTTCAGCAGTATCACCAAAATCGTACATATACTTACCCTTCGTTGTAGAGGGCACAGCCTTCGGCTCGACCGCTATGAATTCTGCGTCAAGCTTGCCTGCAAGCTTCTCTCGCATAAAGGGGTATGCTAATCCAGCATAGTTTGATCCTCCCCCTATACAACCTATAATATAGTCTGGCTTTCCATCAAAGGTTTGAAGCTGCTTCATAGCTTCTTCACCCACAATCGTCTGGTGGAGCAGAACATGGTTTAGAACGCTTCCGAGAGAGTACTTCATGCCTGTCTTCACAGCAGTCTCTATTGCCTCGCTTATAGCTATACCTAGGGAACCAGGGTGGTTAGGATCCTGTTCAAGCATCTTCTTGCCGAAGTCTGTTTGATCACTTGGAGAAGGATGAACCTCAGCTCCGAACATTTGCATAAGTATCTTCCTATAGGGTTTCGATAAGTAGCTGCTTCTCGTCATAAATACTTTACATTTCATCTTGAAGAATGCACATCCTAATGCTAGGGCTGAGCCCCATTGGCCTGCCCCGGTTTCAGTGGTTAAACCCTTCGTACCCTCAGCCATGTTGAAGTAGGCTTGGGCTATAGCAGTGTTAGGCTTATGGCTTCCAACAACATTCACGTACTCACACTTAAAGTATATCTTCGCCGGAGTGTTGAGATACCTCTCTAACCGAGTAGCTCTCCTCAGGGGTGTTGGTCTTCCAACAGCATAGTATGCTTGAATAACCTCCTCAGGTATCGGTATATATCTCTCGCTGGAAACCTCCTGTCTGATAAGCTCCTTCGGGAAAATCACTTCTAAATCCTGGGGTTTAATAGGTTGCTTGGTAGCAGGGTTCATAGGTGGATCCAAGGGGCGTGGAAGATCTGGAAGAATATTATACCATTTTCTAGGCATATCATCCGGGTTTAGATTTACTACTGGAGGCTTCATTTCGATCGCCTTTATGGTTTTTACACTAGTATATATACCCTATTGAACAATTGTATACTTTAGTACATTCGAATTACGCTGCTCCCTCTAGCAGAAGAACAGTATGTTTTTAACAATCTTAGGGATTATGGTAGAGAAAGATAGAACCCAACTAGTTTTAAATACATAGCCGTTAGGAAACTGGTCAGTCTTGTGGAACAAGGTATACGAGAAGGTTAAACGGTACCCTGCAAAGATAAGGGTTGCACGACTACTCGTTGAAAACGGGTTGACCATTTCTGACGACGGGAAAATATATTGTGGCCCTATTAACATACCCGATGCTAAAATAGCTAAGGCAGCTAACGCTGACAGGAGGATAGTTCGGAACACTGTAGAACTCATAATGAAGGATGAGAAGCTGAGCAAGGTGTTCAGAGCCATTAAGCCTGCTGGCCCAAATCTAGCTGACGCAGCGCCCTACCTCGGCTTCGACGCCATCGAGATTTATGCTGACCCTAATAAGCCGGGCATAGTGGCTAGTGCAAGCAGCATCATAGCTGAACTGGGTATAAGCATAAGGCAGGTTATCGCAGATGACCCGGAGCTTGTCCCTGAGCCTAAGCTCCAGATAGTTGTGAATGGGAGGATTCCTGGAGAGGCTATTGAAAAAATGCGCAGGATACGGGGAGTAAGAAGCGTTACGTTGAAGTAAAAAGTTTCAGACTATTTCCTCATTAGCTCCTCTACTTTCTCCACCAGTGTCCTAGTAGTCTTGGTTATTATTTCCTCGCCTGCTTCCACGCTTGCTTTCGAAGCATCTCCCTCCACACCCATAGATGAGTCTGCATACTTTATCCTGTCCTCTTTAACAAGGCTTCTATCTATGAACATTAGCTGGGAAGTCAGGTAGGCACCACCAGAGCCTGCCTTAGGCTCACCGTCTAACGCTTGAACATCAGGGTAATTCTCCCACACGTTCAGCTGAAGAATATTCGTATCCTTAACAGGATGCTTGTCTACGAACTCCTTCAGAAAAACAGCGTTCAAAGGATCAGTGTTCAACAGAATAATTTTCTTAAAGCCTAGTTTTGAAAGTTCTTCGACAAGGTTTACTAGAAGCATGCTTAAAACCTCCGGTTTAAAGGATATTAAGCCTCCCCCAACCCCATACTCTATCTCCCCTGTTCGGAAAACGTATGGCTGAAGGGCCTCAGTTATTTTCGTCGAGTAGTAGCCTGCGAGGATGGAAGCGGAGCCTGCTGGAAGATGAGGACCCTGGTTTTTCACCGAGCCTAATGGTATTAATCCAACTGTAGACTGCCCAAGCCTATACCTAATCTCGTAATACGTTGACTCAAACATGGCTCATCTGTTTCAAGCAATATTATTTAAACGTTAATCCAGCCAGTTTAACACCTGTTTGATCGGCCCCTGCTAATGGCTTAAAACATGTTTAAGAAAATCTACTAGCTGCATCTCCGACCGCATACCCACTATTTCATGAATATCATTTACAACAAGCTTGGGAACTCCTGTAACATTATATTTTTCAGCTAAACGGGGGAACTCTGTGGCTTCAATCATCTCTCCTGTTATCAGGTCGTTCTCCAAAGCGAATTGATGAGCATAGAAAACCATTGTAGGACAATATGGGCAGGTAGGGGTAACAAACACTTTAATGTTCAAGGGTTCACTCACCCCTTTGATAAATTCTCTCGTAGAATCCTTGAGCATGCTTCTCCTACTGCTTACCATCAATATGTCCTTAACGTATGTTTCAAACTCATATCCAGAGGGTATCCCGAAGAATCTTATACCGTAATCCTTCTCCGGAGAAGCAATTATTGTAGCCGGGAAAAGCCTCACCTTGTATTTCTCCAATTCTCTAATGCTTTTCTCGGAAGGATAGTGTTTCACAACGATATCCGGGTTTATACTGGATATCTCCTGAGCGATCTGCAGCGTTTCATTACAATACTTACAGTCTTTTTCATCCGTAAAAACGATTATGTCAACAGGATCCTTAAAATCTCTGCTGAACATACTTCTTAGCGTCTCCCTATTCTTATCGTCTAACAGTGCCATCCCAACATGCTTCACATGATTTAACTTATATGTCTTTAGCGAACAGATGTTTTCAGTGACCCAACTTCGCCAAGTTTTTCCGCGAGTTTTTTAAGGTTTCCAATAGCATGCATCTTATCCTTTTCGCCGATCTTTGCTTTTGACAAAGCATCTTCAAGCATGTTTACCACGCGATCCATCCTTCTCCTGTCAACAGGATACGGAACACCATCCTTACCGCCGAATGCGAACGAGAATCTTATCGGATCTCTCCAGCTTGGGGGAGCGTCAAAAACTATTTCAGCAACTAAGGAAAGTGCTCGCAGGGTTCCAGGTCCAATCCCCCTTATGCTTAAAAGTTCCTCATAGCTCCCTGGTTTAAGCTCGTAGGCTTTGTCAAGAGCCTTCCAGTTAACATTCCGTTCCATCACAATCCTGTAGGCAGGCGGCTCGACGCCGCCGGGCATCCATTTAAGAAGCGTTTCTGAAGAGGTTTCGGCAACAGTCTTCAAATATCTTTTAAGCCTTTGAGGAGGCTCGGAAGCTATTTCAAGAGAAGCCTTCCTGTTCTCCCTGCTGTCCCTCGCAGTCAGGTTTAAAACATTATTGTGTTTTGAAACGCCTATTATTCCAGAATGAGGCTCTTCAACAAGGTCTTTCAAACCCTCACTTAGCCAATGGTATCTTCGCGCCCATTTCAGCTCCGGCTTCATGCCCTGCTGCACGACAGCCCAGTTACCCTCCTTGTCGAAGATGAAAGCATGGTGGTAAAGCTGGTATCCTGCCTGTATCATTGAATTATCAACCTTAGCACACATTCGGGAGAGATATACTAACTTGTTTGAATCAGCATTAACTCCTCGTGTCTTAACTATGTTCTCTATTTCACTAGGAGCTTTACGAGAGGAAGCCCCCTTACCTCCACACGCGTAAACCCCTATGTTTCTCTCAGAAAGGATTGTTTTCAAGACACCAGAGGTGACTGTTGTCGACCCTGAGCTGTCCCAGTCGTACCCTAAAACATTAGAGAAGCCCTGGAACCAGAGGGGGTCTGAAACACGTTTCAAAAGTTCAAGCGTGCCGAACTCCATGACTATAGCCTCAACTATGGCGCCGCCCAACCGGATCATTCTTGAAACCAGCCACTGGGGAGCCTTACCGCCATGAAGACGAAGGTCGAAGAAACCGCTTCTCGAAGACACTCTGGTAAGTATTCGACCTAGCTTCTCATAAAAACTTTTTACCCCCTGAAAACCATTTTAAACAGCCATGTCGGATATTAGGCTGGAATCGGTTGAGATAAGGCCTCCAGAAGGGGTTCAACTGATAATAGGTCAATCTCACTTCATAAAGAGTGTTGAAGACCTTTATGAGACTATTGTTTCAAGCATGCCTAGGGTCGAGTTTGCAGTAGCTTTCTGCGAATCAAGTGGACCAGCCCTCGTAAGGTTTGAAGGCAGTAGCGAGGAGCTGAATAATCTTGCGGTTGAATACGCTCTAAAGATTTCAGCCGGCCATGTTTTTGTAGTGGTTTTGAAAAACGCTTATCCGATTAACGTTTTAAACAGGATTAAGAGTGTGGAGGAGGTTGCTACAGTGTTCTGCGCCACCGGAAACCCGATTAACATAATTATAGCTGAAACAGAGTTGGGCAGAGGGGTGCTTGGAGTAGTGGATGGCGTTAAGAGTAAGGGTGTTGAAAGCCAAGAGGATAAGAAGCATAGACACGAGTTCCTGAGAAAAATAGGTTATAAGAAGTGAGAGGAATGAAGCATGTTATAGGTATTGACGGGGGAGGGACTAAGACTCAGGTGGCACTGCTCAGGCTCAACGGCGAACTGGCTTCGCACGATGAGACAGGGCCTTCAAACTACCATAACGTTGGAGTAAAGCAGGCAAGAAGAACCCTTGAAGAAGCATGTATGAAAGTCATTCGGAAAGCAGGTATTGACGCTAAGGATGTTGAGATTGTCGTCGCATCCCTAGCTGGGCTTGACTGTAGCCTTGATTACAAAGCCATGGAAGAAGCTGTTGAAGGGTTTCCGATAGGCAGGATAATGCTTGTGCATGACTCTATGGCTGCTCTTTACGCTACTAATGCAGGCAAAGAGAGCGCGATAATAATAGCTGGGACAGGCTCTGCAACAGCAGGCATAAACAGCAGGGGTGAGTATGCTAGGGCTGGCGGCTGGGGGTATATTCTTGGAGACGAGGGAAGTGGCTTCTACTTGGCTAAGAGAGGAATAGTAGCAGCTCTCTTGGAGTATGAGGAGAGGGGGGCGAGGACTATGATAACAAGCCTCCTGTTGAAAAAGTTCAACGCTAAGACCCCTGACGAAATAATATGGCATATTTACACCGGAGGGATGGGTGTTACGGAGTTCGCCAAGCTGGCCCCCATTGTAACTGAGGCTGCTTTAAACGGTGACGAGGTTGCAGTCAGAATAATGCAGGACGCTGGGAGGGAGCTTGCAAACACGGTGAGCGGAGTGATCAAGAGGCTTAAAATGGAGGATGATGAGTTCCCAATAGGGTTAATCGGAGGAGTCTTCAAGGCAGGTAGGCTTGTGACTGGGCCTCTGGAAGAGGCTGTGCACACGGTTGCCCCTAAAGCCTATTTAACTGCTCCAAGGTTTCCGCCGGTTGCCGGCTCTTCACTAATAGCACTTGAAAAAGCAGGGGTTAAAATAAATAGTGAAATACTTAGTAATGTAGAGAGGACTCTTAAGGAGTAGGGAAGGCAGTAGATTTCACCATTCTGATGACGGTTTAACAATTTCAGAAGCATAAGAATACAGTCTGACAAGGCCATAAACAGGACGATATAGTAGGAGGTTTAGCGGAAATAGATACCAGTACTTCATATCTTGGGGGTATTCAACGACTGACAAAGTGCTTAAAGATGTTTGAAGCTCCATTGTAGCGTAGAAAAGCAGTGTTATCCCAAACACTAACAGTGAATTGTAAGAAGTCATCACGAAGTACAGGAGCCAGAATGGACGTAGGAACAATGCAATAATGTCCATCAGCAACATGTCTGGAGCACCTATTAAACCAGGTGGACCAAAGATTCTCTTGAAAAAAAGGTTTCTATGCCTTATCAACATTCTTATCTGACTTCTGTGCCATCTTACTCTTTGCCTCATCCAGCTACGCCATTTCTCAGGCACATCCGTCCAAGCGTATGCCTCAGGCATAAAGATAACTCTACCCTTTACCTTATGTACTTTCAGCGTCACGTCGAAATCTTCTCCGATCAAAGGATCGTATCCACCCATCGACTCTAAGATTCCTCTCCTTATTACTCCGACGGCCCCAGGTATTATGAGAAGAGTGTTGAACATTGATTGCAGTCTCCTTCCTATGTCGAACGCAGTAACATATTCAGATGCTTGAAGCCTTGTCAGCAGGTTTGAATCAGCGTTTAGGACCCTTAGGTTTCCGCTTCCCGCGAGGATAAGAGGGTTGGTGAAGTAGGCTGCAACAATGCTTAGGAAATCCCATGCAACTATCGTATCAGCATCCACAGTAACCACGACCTCTCCTTTAACAGCCTGCAACCCATAGTTTAATGCATATGCTTTCATATTGCTCTTGTTCCTAGTTAAGAGAGTTATCTTATTCCCGTATCGTGAAGCAATCCTGAAAGTGTTGTCTGTTGAACCATCGTCAACAACTATCACTTGTTTCTTAAGATAATTGTTCTCTAGAATAGACTCTATGCATGCAGCGATTGTTCTCTCCTCGTTGTGGGCAGGGATTAATACTGATATGGGGGGCTGGCTTCCTGCTATAGGAGCCTTCCTCAGATGTTCAGCAATAGGAAGAATAATGGTTTTGGCAAGAACGCGGGGGTAATCGAGAAACAGTGAGACTAAACATATTAGGATAAAGTCTTTGAAAGCGATTCCGAAAAAGCTGCTTAGCCAAACGATCATGATGAAAAGCAACGGGGTTAATGCGAGATTTACAATGAAGACGGTCAATCGGAAGCTCGTAAACTTAGGGCACATACCTACTTTATTCGGGGACTCAGTTCAACAATATTATCTAGGACGCTTAATATTACGTTGTTGACTTTATCTATGCTGTTGCATTCGAAAAGATGTGTATTTGGCAGTACACGGTAATAGTCGAAGAGGGCCCTTGCCTTAACAGTCAACTCAGGTATGAAGATCATTATTCTTTTAGAAGCATCTACATCCAAGGCTTTGAAAATAAGGGAGAGCGCGGAGTCATCTATCGGTCTATCGTTAACAAGAATATCCGTAAGAATCCCTATATTACCATCATCCTGGAAAGCGGATAGAGAGAATGTGTGTTCGACACCTGATTTACCCATTATTCTTGCTGGTGCCTCAACTCTCCAACCCTTGGCTCTCAATACCTCGATAACAGGAGTAAGATCCATAACCCATCTTCCCACGAAATCCTTCTTCTCCGGGTTAAGCCTGTAAGAGTGAAGCTCTCTTGAAACACTTTCGTCTTCGTAAAAAACATGGTTCTCCCTTAGGCATGTGTATTTTCTCCGAGGCTCACTTACGAATTCCTTGCAGGATAGGCATCTATAGAGTACCCCTGGCTTACGGAAGTCTATCCCAAGAGCCCTCATACGCTTGCGGCATTTAGGACAGATCATGTCTCTAACCTCTTCTTCAAAACCAATGTACCCGCATTCTAAGTGCTCAATGGTTACTCCCATCCGCAGCCTTGTAGAACCGCAATGAGGGCACGTAAGTTCCACAGTAAATCTATTATCACCGCAGTATGGACATACGGTGGCAACTGTAGACAATTCCTCGCTAAGAATATTTTCTTCAGCAAACGTTTCTAAAACTTCCTTAACTAGTCTCGGTGAAGAACCCATTATTCTCTCAGCGTCAGGGTACGTGAACTCTCCGTTCGGGCTGAGCTCAGGCTTCAAAACAGTCAGGGAGCCGTCTGACAAGGCTTTCAGCAACGCTTGAACATCACTCCTGTTGAGGAGTGAAGAGATAGGAATCTTTTCACCCTCCAATATCTCCATTTTCACTATACCCCCGCGCTCTCCCTGCTATATGGATGAGCTATGAAAATAATAAGAGTTTGTCTGTAAATAGTAGGTCTCACTCTAAACGGGATGGTTAATGCTGTAAGAAACATGAGTATTGGACAATTGTCGAAAACAAGGATTATGAATAAGAACTAATATTTATAAACAAAATGCTGGAATATTTATTTTACACCAGTAACGGTCTTAAGCCTTAGTTTAGCCAAGCTGCTTAGAATATCGAGCAACGCATTATTTACTTGGCTCACGTCTTGACACTCGAGAACATGTACATCGTAAGTATTATAGTAGTCGAACAGGGCTCTAGCCTTATCAGTCAAACCCGGGACTACGAGCAGCAGCTTTTTAACCGCCTTAACATCCATTGCCTTAAGAACTATTGAAAGAGCAGATTCATCGACCATAATGTCACTTACGATCACATCGACCACAGCATCAACAGTGTCCTTAATATCATCCCTATAGGAAACTGATAGAGAGAATGTGTGTTCGACACCTGATTTACCCATTATTCTTGCTGGTGCCTCAACTCTCCAACCCTTGGCTCTCAAGGCTACAGCAACAGGAGTAAGATCCATAACCCATCTTCCTATGAAATCCTTCTTCTCCGGGTTAAGCCTGTAAGAGAATATCTTCTTTGAAACACCCTCATTCTCGTAGAAGGCGTGTTTCCCAGTTAAGCAGACCAGCCTCTTACCCAAGAGGCCACTCACAATGTTTTCAATCGCCTTAGACCTTGTAGGAGAGGGAGCATACGTGTCAGTCAGCTCTACGATAAACCTGCTGCAACCACAGTAGGGGCAAGCCAGTACGGCTGTAGACAGCTCTTTGATGAGCATCTCCTCGTTTGAAAGTGCCTCCAGTATCTCCCTAACGGTGCGGGATGAGCTTCCCATTATTCTCTCAGCGTCAGGGTACGTGAACTCTCCGTTCGGGCTGAGCTCAGGCTTCAAAATAGTCAGGGAGCCGTCTGACAAGGCTTTCAGCAACGCTTGAACATCACTCCTGTTGAGGAGTGAGGAAACTGATGTCTTCTCCCCTGGAACTATGTCTACCCCCATACCTTATCCTTCCTCTGGTATTGGTAGAACTCCCTGCCATAATAAGGATTTGTCTGTAAGAAATAAACCTTTCCCAGAGGCCCGAAGGCCTTCAAACCCATTTTGAAAGCCTTTTTACAGAAGGGTTGCTACGCTAGGCTTGATTTCCCAATCGGAATTTTTGAAAAAGAATATATTTCTCAACCCATGCTTGAACTTTGATGAAAGTTAAGGCTTCTAAGAAAGCCATAAGAGCATTAGGGGTGGCTGAAAGCTTCAGAAGAGATTCAGCGAAGGCTTTTCTAGCAGGAGTAGTTATGCGCAGCGACCTGCTGATAGACGGCTTCTCCTTCGCCTACACAACCATCTCCGGTGACGATGCGACAAGTTCAGTAATATCGCTCTACAAATCTCTGGGAAGGGAGGATGTGAACCTCATAATGATAAGCGGAACAGTCATAAGCATGTATAACATTGTCGACGTGAACAAGGTTTTCGAGGAAACCGGGAAACCGGTTTTAGCATTAACCTACAGGTCTTCCAAAGGCATTGAGGAAGCGATCAAGAAATATTTCCCGAATAACTGGGAGGGGAAGATTGAAGCATACAGGAGGCTTGGGCCGAGGAAGGAGATCAAGCTGAAAACAGGTTTCAAAGTCTTCGTTAGAAACATTGGAATAGACGACTTTGATTCGAGACTTATCTTAAACAGGTTTACTGTTTTCGGAAGAATACCTGAACCAATTAGGGTGGCTAGGCTGATTGCAAGAAGCCTCGCATCTAGCATTAAAAAATTCGAATAAGCCATGTTTTATCTGTTTATCTAAAAGTTTAGATAAGCCTTATACTGGGAACCCCTAAATTTCACATACCAGTACATTATTAAACTAATAAAAAGAAAAAGAGGAACTGGTTCTATCTTTTCTAATTCATAGAAGTCTATCAAGAACATAGTAGAATGCTGTTGAGAACACCTCTATCAGTATTACTGCGAGTATTGAACCCGATAGTTCACCTGTTAAAAGGTATGTTGTAAGCAGAGCTATAGGGTCAACAACCAGCCTATATATTACTGTTTTCTTTAAGCTCGTTTTTCGCGAACGGTAAATTGGCGGGGCATATACACCACCTTAGTAGGTGAAAGTTAAATTACGATACGTATTTAAGTTTTTTGCCTCGCATGGAGCTAATTTTTCCATTGCTATCAGCTATTTAAATATGAAAAACACTATGAGGACACAGCTTCACCATATATTTTGAAAAGACGAGCCTCTGTAAAATTTGCAAATGCAGGATTAGCTGATTCAATATTAAGATATCTTGCCACAGATTTTTCACAAGTTAAGTCTGAAACAATTCAGTACTCAAGTATTTTTCTCCACCATCAGGCAATACTGCCACAATAGTTTTACTTCTTCCAATTTCCTTAGCCTTCCTGAGAGTTATAAGCATTATTGCTCCTGAGCTCATTCCTATGAGCAATCCCTCTCTCCTCGCAGCCTCCTGTGCCACTTTGAAAGTCTCCTTCTTATCATCCTCGCTTATCTCAGCAATCTCGTCGAACCATTCTCTTCTGAAAAGCTGAGTAGGATAGGGTTCACTAGGGTTCCTCAAGCCTTGAACGCTTACTCCGAGCCTTGGGGTAACGCCCACTATTCTTATGTTAGGGTTAAACTCCTTGAGCCTCATTGAGATGCCTACGCCTGTGCCCGCCGTACCTATCCCCACCACCACCATATCAACCCTTCCATCAGTCTGCGCCAGTATCTCTCTCCCAGTGGTCTGGTAATGCGCTAAAATGTTAGCAGGATCCTTAAACTGATCCAAGTCAACATATTTCTCAGGGTTCTCTCTTAGAAGCTTCTGCTTTAGCTCTACTGCTCCACCAGTCCCCTTCTCCCCAGGAGAGAGAATGAGTTCAGCCCCATAGGCTTTTATTATCTTTCTCCTCTCCAAGCTCACAGACTCAGGCATAACTATTGAAATCCTGTATCCTTTGGCTGCGGCAAGCATGGCGAGAGCTATCCCAGTGTTGCCGGAAGTTGCTTCAAGAATCACCTTGTCTCTGTTCAGCCTGCCGGAGACCTCAGCATACTCTATTAGGTAGAGGGCCATCCTATCCTTAACGGAGCCGCCTACGTTATACCATTCAAGCTTAGCGTAGACTGTAGCGTCACATGGTCCTGTCAGATGGTTTATCCTAACCATCGGGGTTCCACCTATCAGCTCGGTTATATTTTTCGCAACAATCATTTTCTAACCACCTTTTAAAACCTTGGACCTCAGGATGAATAGAAGAAGAGTTACCCTCCATGTTAATCTAAAATGAGGTAAGGCGGTTAAGTGGTTCTCCAGTGTCGGATTTTTAAAGCTCTCCATAGCAACCCCATATGTTATAACAGGGTTATATTAACTTTTCTAACAACTTGCACATAGCAATATAAAAATAAAAACTCCACTCAGAGAAAGCCATTTTTGCAAGGCAAGAATGTTTCATCAAACGTAGGAGAATTAGACATCTTTCCCGAGAACGTTAGCAACTTTTGGAGCCAAAAAATATAAAAACAGTAATTCTTTAATACCGTTTCATGGCCGAGGTGGAAACTCTTCGCGGAGTAATCACGGGACCAAGACTTGGCATGAAAAGTGTCAGAAAGCACCAGTATCTTGCTAGGTTTGAAGGCGTTTGCAGTAGGGAAGAGGCTGCAAGGCTCCTCCTAGGCAACAAGGCTATGTGCATGATAGGAAGCAGGAGAAAGATTCTAGGAAGAATCGTAGGTACACATGGTAAAAATGGGGTGGTGGTAATACGGTTTAGAAAAGGTTTACCGGAACCATCCAACGGTTTGCAAACTATTTTCAAAGTAATAAGACGATGATTAAAACAAACTGATGATCTTTTAAGACTTGGTTTTTCAGCGTGCTAGAGAAATGAAGAGAAGAATCGCCAATATCTTTCTATACGTCTTATCCATTTTTTTCAACTGCCCATCTTTGCATCTTCTTTTCCCATGATATATTACTGGACACTATAGATAACTGATTTTCAGTTTGTAAGGCTGTAAAAAACCCTCCTCATTTCATACCGTGTAATCGGAGTTTTTAGAACTGCTTAAACGAAGATTCGATACTCGGAATTATGCTTTTTCAAAACCAAGTGAGGTTTATCTCTACTTTAGAAGCCCGATGGCGAACCCGATTAACAGGCCTATTGCGAATAATTGTGACGACTCTATGAATGCTTTAATCCATTCTAGCGCAGGCATTATGATTCGCAGGAAATCTTCAAATTGGCTTCTCGAAATAACTGTGACCCCGAGGTATGCTAAAACCACGATTATCAGGCCGACTATTATGGCAACTTTAAGAGCCTTTGCTATAACGTAGCCTATTGCAATCCCAATTATGAGCCCTACTATAGACACAAGCTCAACCATGCTAATTGTGAAACTGACGCCGTCATATAAAAAACTTACTGTTTTAAAGTAATTTGTTGAATGGCTTAGAGAGGTTTTAATATAGGTTTTTGAACATGACCCGCATGGTGAGCGGTGGATGAAGAAGGCTTCTTTAGGTTTGCGGTCAACAAGTGTTTCATCTCCTGATGAACAGGTGAAAGTTAACATTTCTCTTCGAGAAAGGGTTGAACCGTATCCTTCCGGTAAGCGTCTGTACTACTCGATTATCTTTATGGATAAGGAGATACTGCTCGACTCTCCCCTCGGCATGGATTTCAAGGATTCACAGCCTTTAGCTAGGAACCTAGTCTTGGTGAAGGAGGAGAAGAGAACACTAAACGAGAGTTGGCAGACGGTTCACGGTAAGTGTAGAAACGTCTTAAACCTGTGTAACGAGCTGCATCTCTGGTTTAAAGAGGAAGAGGAGCCTAATAGAAGCTTGGAGCTGTTTTTCCGCGCCTACAATGATGGGGTGGCTTTCCGCTATTTTCTTCCGAAGCAGCCGGGGATGGAGGTTTTCAGGCTTGCTAATGAGCGTTCAGAATTCCACTTTGCATCAAACCACACGGTTTGGATGGCGAACTATGGCTCCTACATTTCCTCTCAGGAGACTGTTTTCGAGAAGAAGACTCTGAGCCAAATACTGCCTTCTTCGATAATAGGATTACCATTGCTCGTCAAGGTGGATGAGACTAGGTGGGTTGCGATAACTGAGGCAAACATAACGGATTGGGCTGGAATGTATCTTGCGGGAACAGGTGTTAAGCCCTATGCTCTTGTTTCAACTCTTTCCCCCCGTCTAGATGAGCCAGGGGTCTTGGTGTGTTCAACAACACCCCGCTACTCGCCTTGGAGAGTAATCATGATTGGGCAGAGACCTGGTGACCTCATAGAGTCCAATATTATCCTGAATCTCAACGAGCCCTGTGCAATAAAAGATGTTTCTTGGATTAAGCCGGGTAAGGTTGCTTGGGACATCTGGTGGTGTGGCAGCTATATTCCTGACGCAAAGTTCAAAATAGGCATGAATACTGAGACAATGAAGTATTTCGTGGAGTTTGCTGCTGAAATGGGTTTTGAATACATGCTTGTAGATGCAGGATGGTATGGGAAGCCGGATGACCCTGATGCAGATGTTACGAAGCCTATTCCGGAGCTGGATCTTAATGGGCTCATCAGGTTTGCGGGGGAAAGGAAAGTTAGAATACTAATCTGGCTTTACTGGAAGGATATTGAAAGGAAGATCGATGAAGCCTTCTCGCTCTATGAGAAATGGGGGATTGCCGGCGTTAAGATAGACTTCATGGATCGCGATGACCAGGAGATGGTGAACTTCTACCATAGGGTTGTTAAGAAGGCGGCTGAACACCATTTGCTCGTAGATTTTCATGGCGCGTATAAGCCCGACGGCTTTCGAAGAACATATCCTAATCTGATAACTCGTGAAGGAGTGTTGGGCAACGAGTATAACAAGTGGAGTGACCTTGTTACTCCCGAGCACACTGTAACTTTGCCTTTCACAAGAATGCTGGCAGGACCCATGGATTTTACTCCCGGCGGTTTCCGCCACGCCACTAAGACAACCTTTAAGCCTCAGAATACGGCTCCATTCGTAATGGGTACACGCTGCCACCAGCTTGCCATGCTAGTCGTATACGAGAGCCCGCTTCAAGTTCTCTGCGACTCACCCTATAATTATCGAGGCCAACTAGGCCTAGAGTTTCTGAAGATTGTTCCAACTACATGGGATGAAACCAAAGTTGTAAACGGTGAGGTCGGCGAGTACATAACTATCGCGAGGAAACACGGCTCAGACTGGTTCATAGGAAGCATGACTAACTGGGAACCTAGAACCCTTGAAATACCTTTGAGTTTCCTCGGGGACGGCAAGTATGTTGCACATATTTTTGAAGATGCTCCAGACGCAGATGATTATCCTGATAGAGTTCGCAAGTATAAGCTAGAAGTATCTTCTAAGGATGTGCTCATTGTAAAGATGGCTTCGGGTGGAGGCTACGTAGCCCACTTGTCTCCCCTAAGCAGGTAGAGCAGAAGAGTAAAATGTTTCCCAAAAAACTTTTTATCAGGTTAAGACAGGCTTAACCATGTCATCTAAAAAAGGGAGAATACGCGTCCTAGTATGGTCTGAGAGAACCGAGCCTGAGCAGTCTTATCCAAACGGCATAAATGGAGCTATTGCAGCCTTCCTAAATTCTCAAGGCATGGAAGCAAGAGCATCTGGTTTAAACGATCCTGATCAAGGTCTTAGACTAGAACTCTTGGAGTCTGTGGATGTAGTTGTATGGTGGGGTCATATGAAGCATGGCGAGGTGAATGATGACAAGGTTGAAAATATTGTCAAAAGAGTTAGGGAAAACGGGATGGGTTTCATAGCCTTGCACTCAGCCCATTTCTCAAAGCCCTTTAAGACACTCTTAGGCACAGACTGTAGCTTAGGCAGCTGGAGGGAGGACGGTTTACCAGAGCTAATACATGCTTTCAACAGGAAGCATCCTATAGCCAGAGGAGTTAAAGATTTTGTTTTAAAAAGCGAGGAGATGTATGGCGAGCCTTTTGCAGTACCGAAGCCTCAAGACACGGTTTTCATCTCGGTTTTTGAAGCTGACGGTGCAGTTTTCAGGTCAGGTTTAACATGGAAAGTAGGGAAGGGCAGGGTCTTCTACTTTAGACCGGGACACGAGACTTACCCTACTTTCAGAAATAGAAACGTGCTGAAGGTTTTGAAGAACGCGGTTACATGGGCGTCTGGAAGAATTTGAAGAATTATCGTGAAAACGTATAAATAATGTTTCGCTGATATGCAAAGCCATGTGTAGGCTACTGGGCGCGATGTTCGTCGGAACCGGTGGTGTTGAAAACCATCTGCTGGAGGCGGAGTGTGCCCTTTTCAAACAGGCAGTTAAAGGTAAGCAGTCAGACGGGTGGGGAATAGGTTTTTACGCTGGGCGAGTTCCCATCGTGTTCAAGTCTGAAAAAGCCGTATACGAAGAGGAAGATAGGTTTGAGGAGGTTGTTAAATCTACTAGGGGCAGGATAATAATTGCCCACGTGAGAAAGGCTAGTAACCCTAGAGGATTGCCACGTGAAAAATTGATATCGCCTGAGAACTCTCAGCCGTTCCATTATTTAAACTATCTTTTAGTACACAATGGTTCAATTAATATACCTGATGAAGTGGTTAAGAGACTCGGCGCCTATGGGGGGCTGGTAAAAAGCTACAATGATAGTGAAGCATATTTCTACCTACTACTCAGCTTAATTGAGAGGGAGAAAGATATCGTCACTGCTTTCAGAACTGTTGAAAAAACCCTGATGGAAATATTTCTAGAGGAGAAGCCTAGCAGGTTCGAAGCCCCATTCACCAGTTTGAACACAATATTCTCAGATGGGGAGAAGCTTTACGCGTTTACGAGATATTTAACCAACCCGGGAAAATCCATATGCTACGGGGACTCCCCAGTATTTGAAATGTGTTTCAAGCCTGATATGGATAACCTTATAGTGGCTTCTGAGAAAACTGTTATGGGAGACTGGGTTCCGTTGAAGAACAATAACCTACTCGAATGCTGGGTTGAGAAAGGCACGATAAAATACATGTTGCATGACTTCAACAGCTAATAATTAAAACCATCTCATCAAACTGGAATCTGAGGTCTTCAGAAGAGGAAAGGCTTTGAAACAGTCTTCTTCAAGATTTTCAATACTTCTCCACGTTTGCCTGCGAAAACATCTATGTTGTAGTCGGCGTAAGATATCCAAGAATCCTTAACCTTGACAGCAGGCTTGAAGTGTAGCTCCATTTCGCCGAATCCTAAGTCGGAACCAGAATTATAGGATTGTACGCATCCTCTTGGGCCTGAAGGATCAGCTCTAGCCACATCCAGACACTCCTCTTGACTAACAGGCGCCATCATGGTTTTCATTGAAATAAGGAAAACATCGTTAACCCCATGCTCCACGTAGTAAAGTATACTTGATAATCCCGGTTGAACCATGTTCTCAGGCATTATCCCAAGCTTGTAGACAGCCATCCCGTCTATCTTGAACGAAACATGGTCTCGAGAAACCTCCAGCCTGTCCCTAGGTATCTTACTAAAATAATGTATCGGCTTAGCTTTTGGGCACGTCGGTATTAACACTGTACCACTTGGCCGTATCTGCGTTAAGGTCCACAGGTTTATGCCGTTCTTGAGATTGCCTCTTACAAACATTGCTTCCCTAACCTTAAGTTTAATGCAATCTAGACCCGTCTTCACCTTAATTCCTGAGGATGAAACTCGTCTAGATAAGGTTAGGTTAATCTTAGTCTCGTTGAAAAGGTCTTCGAGCTCCAGCTCTTCCTCTAGCGTAACGCTACCCTTGCTAGAGCTTTCGACCCACCAGTTGCCAGGGTCAAGTGATTGCTGGCAGAACCATTCTTCAAAGCTATGGGGCTTCCTGTAGAAGAAATTCCTCTCCGGAGAAACCCAAAGCCGATTACCACCGATGTTTCGATCCTTTCTGCCAGCTAACTCCCGCAGGTTTCCTGGAACCCAAAACGGGTTCTGTCTTCCTCCAGCAAAGACGCCCAGTATCCTAGCGCCATACTCAGTTACAACCGTCGACCCAGCCTCATTCTCTAAGGTTAACGTCTTAGTAAAGCCTTCCAGAGCCTCTAGGAGCCCGTCCCTATGACGGATGTCTAACAATCTGGTGGAGAACACTCATAGGTAGAAAATAAGTTTTTTGCAGTAAGCGGCGCATAGGCCACCAAGTTAATAGATGGTTAACCTGTTCTACTTTTAGAACACTTTTCCTAAGCCTGTTCTAAAGAATAGTAATAAATACTGTTCAAAGGAAAGAACTATTGTGGATATGATGAAGACATGCCTCTACTTCCTAGCTTTAACAACGGTGATTCTGGTTGGAGCAGTAAGTATAATGATGTTCAGCTTTCAAAAAGAGCGCGGAAAAATCATAGAGTTAACTGTTTCCGGCGGCTTCTGGGCTAGGATAGAGAGATTCGAGTATTATGCAAACGGCAGCGTTGTTTTCAGTGACCTAGCTAGAAACATGAAGAATTCTACGTTAATACCTCGCCCACTGTTGGATGAGCTGACAGACAGGATGAGCTTGCTTCTTAAAGCATACCCCGACGGCCTGAAATTGGAACCAAGGAGTGGGGCGGACTACTTCATTTACAACCTGAGTATTTATAGTAACGGTAGGACGGTGACCTATTACTGGACGGATATTAGTGAAGAACCACCTAAGGAACTAGCGTATCTCATTAGCCTATTGCGCGGGTTGAATAGTCTTACATCAGGCTACTGGGAGATAATGTTTTATCTTAAGACGGATAAGCTGGTTGTTAACAAGGGTGAAACATTGAAAATAGTCCCAAAAGCTATGAATCCCACACAGAAGAATTTCTCATACGCATCTCCAACGCCATGCTCCCCAGATTTCAAAGTATATCTTCAGACTCCAGACAATGAGATGGTTGAACTCTTCCCAGCAGATCAAGACTCCGAAAAACCATGCATCCAAGTTGTTCAAACCCGTATTTTAACGCCGGGCAATATGATTCACTTGGAATATGAACACGTGTTTGAAAAAAGCGGCATCTACGTTATCGAAGCCTGTTTCCCATATGCGGAATGGAGTGAAACAAGGTATGTATGTACATTAAAGATTTCAGTGCCATAAAAAAGCCTCCTCAAGTGTTTAAAATTTCTGTGAAATAATAGAAGTCGCAAACCTTTAATACGGTTGTGGTAGACAGAAATACAGTGGTTGAAATGCCTGTTGTAATAGTTGAAATGTGGGAGGGGCGTACGGAGGAACAGAAAGAGAAGCTCATAAAGGGAATAACTAGAGCATTCGAGGAAATTGGCGTGAAACCTGAATGGCTTAATATAATTATTCACGATGTGCCGAGAAGCAACTGGGGTACACGTGGCGAACAGTCTTCAAAGCTCTAAAAAACTCTCTGAATCAGCGATCATACCCGAGCTTAACATGCTTTTTATTTTGCGTACATAACAAATAAATTCCAAATTTTGAGATAAGCCCCAAAAACCATGTTCATCGTCCTTCAACTCTTAACGGGCTAAGTGTGCCAGATTTGATCATTTCTATGAGAGGATTGTCCTCTATCTCTAGCGGAAGTCTTACTAAGGCTCGGCGTCGGCTCGACTCATAACAGGCAAAGATTATCTCCGTAGCATTCAATGCTTTTCTTGCACTTAATTCCGGTTCTCGATCATTAAGGAGAGCATCAACCACATCGGCTATGGCTCTTTCGATATAGCCTGGCCCATGAAGCCCTTCGCCCTGTGTATCGATTGTTTTCCATTGAGATGAACCTCTACGCTTAATGCGAATATTTGTTCCATCCGCGGTTCCAACCTCAATTACCCCATCGGTTCCAATAAGTCTGTTGTTGACACCTATTGCTTCTACTGCCCTTCCAGTGACCATTAACCCATGTACGTCATTCCTGTATTTCCATAGGAATACCCCGTAAGTTTCAACGGGAATGCCGAACATAAGTTTAGTTTCTGAACAGTCGATTTGACCCATAGCCCATTCCGCAGGCGTTTCATCATTATAGAAACCAAACATGTCTACGTAATGCGAACCCCAATCGAAAAGGTTATCGCAGGAACCTTCAAGCCTTACAAGCTGGCCGATTTCACCTGATTTCAAAAGTTCTCGTGCCATGCGAAAAGGTTTTCCGAAGCGACGCTGATGGTTGAAGGTAAGTTGAACACTATGCTTCTTGCATTCCTCATACATGCGCTTCGCCCCTCCCCAGGTATCCGCCATCGGCTTCTCACAGTGAATGGCTCTTACTCCGGCCTTAGCACAGTCTATGACCATTTTTGAATGCAACTGCGTCCACGTGCAGATGCTAACTATGTCCAAGCTCTCCTTGGAAAGCATCTCCTGATAATCTGTATAGATTTTTGGCACCTTGTATACTGCTGCAAATGCTTCAGCATTTTCACGGACAATATCTGCACAGGAAACGATCTCGCAATTGCCCAGAGCTAAATATCCAGTAGCATGCTCATAAGCCATAGCGAATCCAGTAGAATCGCCTCTGGGCTTTTTCTTCCCTGTGCCTATTATTCCAACTCTTAACTTAGACATAGCTTCCTCCACCTCAGTTCGGGAAGTCGTTGTCAACGATTCTTTTATAACTTTCTAGCTGGTAAAAACATGTGTTTAGAGTGCATTAAACCGGCACCTAGTCAGCATGCATATCTTTTAGCCACCTCATTATCCGTAAAGCATCAATAAACCGTGTTCTCTTCAGAAGGCTTCAAGAAAGAAGAGAAAAAAGAGGAGGATAAACAAGTTTTATATTACTCGGAACCGATTCTTCTTACTATGAATCCTGAATCGGATATTGTTAATGTGATTAAAAGGTTATCTGCCGCTGAGACGGATAGCTTCATGAAACAGGTTACTGAAATACTGAGAAAGTCTAGAAACCATTATTCTTGGGTTGGGATTTACATGGTTAAGGACGATTCACTGGTTTTACGAGCCTTCTCTGGGGAGCAGGAAACAGAACATACTAGAATAAAGATAGGGGAGGGGATTTGTAGCTTAGCCGCTCAAACAGGAAATACTATTATGGTTCCTGATGTAAGCAGAGATCTCAGATACATAGCCTGTTTCCCTTCAACAAAATCGGAGATAGTTGTTCCAATAAAAATTGATAGGAGGATTGTTGGCGAGATAGATATAGATAGTGATTCTTTAAACGTTTTTACAGCTGAGGATAAAGCTTTGCTGGAAGAAGTAGCTAGGGTAATCGCAGAAAAGCTTGAGAAAAAAGTTTAAACATTGTTTTAAGAAGCTGTTTTAAGCAGGCGGGATGCTAACTCGGTTAGTCTTCTACCGAGCTCCCTACATTGCTTTAAGTCCTCTTTACCAGGTTTCCTAACGCAAGCAGCCCCATAATGTTTATCCTCAGGATTACCCTGAACGATCATACCATGGACGAGCATTGCTTGAATTATTGACATCAAGGTTGTTTCAGCACCGGTAGCGCTTCCTCCAGAAGATGTGAATGCTCCTCCGACCTTTCCCTTCAGCTTGCCGTGAATCTTAACGCTTTCATCCAGAAGCTTCTTCACCTGAGCCGCCATAAGCCCGTAGTAGGTAGGGGATCCTACTATTATGACATCTGACTCAACCAAGTCTTTCAAAGAAGCTTTCTCAACCCGTTTAAGCTTAACAATGACCCCTTTAGCTTCTTTCACTCCAGCCGCTACAGCTCGCGCCATTCTTTCTGTGCTCCCAGTTTTCGAGTAGTAAGTTATCAACACCCTCATGCGTAACCAACCGTAATCAGTAGCATGTTCAGAAATATAACTTTTGTCTCAATGATTTAGATTACGTGGAGCAGTATATAGTCATTAGGGCCAGACCTGCTTCTCGACGGTTTATAGAAGTCTTATTAAGACCTAACAATGCTAAGGCTATGGAGAAGGAGTATACTTGAGTCAAGACTACATCATGATAAGAAGGGAATTTCAACACCTAGTACTGGAAGGTTCTAGTTACGAGGTCGGATGGCAACAGGGAGAAGTTCTTAAAAGACGGAGCCCGGAAGCAGCAAAATGGTTCTCCTCCGCGGAGGTCAACGCAAGCAAGCTTGGTTTCAGCAGCTTCGAGGAGCTTCAGTCTTTCTATGAGGAAAATTGCCCAGGTATTACTGATGAGATACAGGGTTTAGCTGACAGTCTTGGAGTCGGGCCTGAAAAACTCCAGATCTATAATCCCCCGATATACCAGCCTGGTAACTGTAGCCAAATAGCTGTTCTGTCCTCATCAACCCGTGATAAACATGTCTATGTAGGGAGGAGCTACGAATACCATCATGAGATGAATGATTTCCGTCTGTGTACTGTCAGGATCAAGGGGAAGGTGAAGCACACTGGTTTTACAGAATACCTTCTCGGCCGAGATGACGGAATGAACTCCCACGGGCTGTGCGTCACATTCGCAGGATGCGGAATCTTAAAAAGAGAGCCTACGAGAAGAGGATTCAACTTCTTCCTAGTAGTTAGGACCCTACTGGACAATTGTAGAACAGTAGATGAGGCAGTAGAACACTTAGAGAAAATGCCGGTTAGCGGATACTGGAGCTTCCTAGTGACGGATAAGAGCAACAACGCTACTTTGGCACAGTTCTTTGATGGAAAAAGCTCTTTTAAGAGAATAGGCCCCGACTCAGCTGAACAATTCTTGTTTTCAACCAACCACTATTTCCTGCCGGACATGGTGAAATATCAGGAATACGCTGGCGATTGGATACTGAAAAATTCCAAGAAGAGGTTTGAACTGATTAGCAAGCGATTGTCACAGGCATCACCCAACATCAGTAAAGAGACGGTCAGACACGTACTCTCCAAGGAAATATACGAAGGTGTCTGCGGACATTACTACACCGACTATTTCGGAACCCTGTTTTCAGTAATTTACGATTTGACTGAACTTAAAGCAGAGGCCTGTTTCGGTGCTCCGACCCATAATAAGTGGCAAGGGCCCTTCTCGCTCGAAGACTCTGTTGGATTGAGCCACTATACAGCAATCCTACCCGACAAGTCGATCAAGCTGGATGCGCTTTGGGATTAAACGATATGGAATAAAAGTCGATCAAGCTAGACATTCTCATCTAAATACTAGGAGACCTGGCTTCTGGTCATCTATGTTTTAATCTCAGCTTTGGATGACCCGTCTTCTTGAACACTTACTTCTATGATGTTTGAAGCCTCTTCCTCGCAAATATTGTAGTGAGTTACGAGCATCATCTGGGAGAGTTGTTTAGAGGCTTCCCCTATGTAGCTTGCAACCTGAGGAAGGTTTTCTGAGTCAACGCCGTATGTAGGCTCGTCAAGTATTAGCAGCGAATTCAGGCTTAGAGCGTTGAGGAGAGCGAGACGTATGGCTAGGGCGAGAATAGTCTGGTGTCCTCCTCCGACTCTGGTTGCCGGAATAGGATCCGTTAACCCTTTCGGATGCACTGAAACGGAATAGTCCTCCGGGTTTATGATTATAGCGTCGTAAACATGCTGATCCGTCATAGCCCTATAGTACTCTAATGCTCTGAACTCTATGCGTTTTATTAGTTCTCTCCTCCTAGTTTCAACAGCCTGGTCGAAGGATTGTGAGAGCCTGTGTGCGAGGCCAGCCTTCTCCATCCTCCTTTTAAGCTCGTTAAGCAACCTTCTATAGTCCTCCAGCTTCTTGCTAGTCTCCATTCTAATACTTGTCTTTCTCTCTAGACTTCCCTTCTTCTCAGCAAGTTCACTTCTCTTCCTAGTCAATTCGTCTGGTTGGAGGGGGAGTTGCTGTGCTAGCTTCAGCTTCAACTCAGGATCCTCAGGAGTGAAAGGTAGACCGAGGACAGCTAGTTTCTCTTTTATCGCAACTAAGGTGCTATCCCTTGTTTTCATGAAGGCTTCGGCAGAATTCAAGTATTCTCTTAAACGGTTTCCCAAAGTTTTCATCCTTGAGCACTCGCTTTCAGCCACGTTTATTCTTTCAACAATGTTTTGAAACTCGGAGCTTTTTAAGTCGTAACCCTTTTTCGCCTCAGCCTCCTCAAGCTTAAATCTGGCTAACGAGCCGCGATCTTCCTCTAAGAGCTTTTGAATAATAGAGGGTTGCAGGTCTTGGCCGCATGTAGGACATTTAGAAACTCCGCTTCTAGTAAGGGACTCGTGCTCCCTTATTTGTTTCTCAATGTTTGAAACATTGCTTTTCATGCTTAACCATTTCTCCATAGAGGCGTCAAGCTCCTTCTTCAGATTATTTCTTGTAGTTTTCAAAGTCTCCAACTCCTTCTCGCCTAAACTTATTTTAGTCTCCAACTCCTCAATTGAAGAGGCACCAGCATTCTCAAGAAGCTCTTGAATCCTCGAGTTAACCTTCTTCAATTCCTCCTCAGCATGCTCTCTCTTCTTAATATAGTTGAGAAGCTCACTTAACTCCATTGACTCAGCTTTCTTCAGAAGGTTTTCAAGTTCCTGAACCTCCTTATTCAATCGGCTAACATCTTCGTCAATCTGTTTGAGGCTTGAATCGAGTTCAGGCACCCGCTCCTCGAGATTCTGAATTTCGGTTGCAACATCCTTCCCGTTAAACCTCTCCAGCTCCCTCCGTGCTTCATCCAGCTGTTCACGTAACTCTCTTAACAGTGTTATCCCCATCACCGAGTCCATGTGGTCTCTCTGCGGCTCCAGTATTTCGGTTAACCTACCCTGTCTAATATAAACCAGGTTGAGAAACTTCCTTAAACTCATCCCAAGAAGCTCAGTAATCTTGCTCCTCAAATCTTCCTCGCTCTCCAGAGAAATGTTTTTACCATCGACCCGGAGTAATCGTCCTTCAGTCCTGTAATCCCCCTTCCTGTCTAAACTACCTCTTCTCTCGACTTCAACAATCTGGCCACTCACTGGGCTTCTGAACCTTACATAGACACTCATCTCCCCTGAGCCCGGTAGCTTTGAAACCAGTAGCCTTGGCTTAGCTTCCGGCACCTCGCCGAAGAGTGCGAACGTTAACGCGTTGAGCAGAGTGGTTTTACCTGTTGAATTCCTACCTTTTATGAGGTTTAGTCCACCTGAGAAATCTAGCTCAACCCTCCTATAACGCTCCAAGTTTCGGAGTCTAAGCGTTTCGATTAAACCACTCACCTCAACCACCAGTCTTCTCCAAAATCTGAACCCAGCTTTTTACGAAGCGGCTCCTATCAGAGTCTGTGAGAAGCCCTGTTCTCTGACTTGCCTTTTCATCGAGAGTTATACTCAATTCCTCAACAATCTTCATCGCCTCCCCTGACATTTTCCCGAGAGGTTTCAGAATCTCCATCGCATAGTCAAGTCCGCTGCCAAGTTTAGAGAATACTGCTTTCTGCTTAACGTCTTCAACACGGTTAACCAAGTCGATATGCAGCAGTCTAGTTGAGGCAGTTCTCTTCGTAACCTCCTTCCGGAGTGATATGTCTATGTTACGTGGATCATCCTCGGTGAACCCGCTTAAAACTAGACGCAGTATCCCATCAACACTCCTCGCCTGAAGATCAGCGTAATAAGTATCTATCTCGCGAACAGATTGCTCGATAAACCACTCATGAGGTTTCACTGCGCCCTTTGAATCTACTTTGATGTTGCGTATTTCATGCAGAGGCTTTATCGGTATGAACTTTGCTTTCCTCCCGTCTAGCACGTAGACGCCGAAAGGACCTTCATCAGACAGGTCAACCGCCTCAGTTGCACCAGGTGTTAGGAAAAGCACCTTATTGCTCTCCATCGGATTAACTTTTTCATGATAGTGGCCGGCTAAAACCAAATCAGCTCCAAGCTCGTCGAAATCCCTTACTGTAAGATAGTTGTGCGGAGGTACTCCGGGAGGGATCTCGTGATAACCCTGAATAAAGCTGTGTATCGTAAGAATCTTAATCTCCCCCTCCCTGTTAAACTCTCTCTGGATTACATTCTTCACGTTCTTGAAAACATGCGACATATATGGATGATAAGGTAGACCTACTAACCGGATGCCGTTGAAAAAATAGGATTCCTCCTCCCCCCTTAGCGTGGCCTCGCCCACAGCCTTAAGATATTTTGCGAGAGGATGCTTCACGAAATCTATAGCATTATTGTCAGGAGCACCATCATGATTTCCTCTGATGAGGAACACGGCTACCTCTCCACCATGTTCCCCCCGAACAGAGTTGACTAGACGCTGCAACTCTTCCTTGACGAAAACACTATCCTCAGATGCCATGCTGCGCTTCTCAAATAGGTCTCCCGCATGGATCACGCACTCCACTTTCTCCTCTATGAAAATGTTGATAGCTTGTGTGAAAGCATGACGGTAAGCGTTTCTCCTGAGTTCACCGACTTCCCTAGGTATGCTTCTCCCTACGTGGGTGTCAGCGAAAACTCCTATCTTCATCGCGTCTCACCATTTGCCTGTTTCCCTTTGTTTAAGCTGCTCGTTGATCCTCTCCATGATGTTGCTTAATTCAGGTGTTACACCGTGGTGAACCGTCCTCCTATCCAAGGTTTTCACGTGTGCTGGAAGAGGTACGAAAGGCCCGACGAGCACAGCCTCTCCCTGGTTTAGCCCGGGAAGGTCTTCTATAAGCCTGTGGTAAAAGCTTTCGCTAGCGTTCTCTATGACATTCTGATCCTGCTGGTTGGTTATCCTCATCACCGCGTAATTCCCGATGTTGCTCAATATGTCTGGATCTATGTTTCTTGGACGCTGGCTTATCAGAGTCATGAAGAGCCCGAACTTGGCGCCTTCCCTTATCGCCGTGGATATGGTTCTGACAGCGTACCCTCCGCTTTTCTCAGAAGCTATGCGGTGAGCCTCCTCGATGAAGAGGAAGATGGGGGTAAAGTTCTTCTCATCATTCTTGCTTGAAACCTGGTACCTGAATAAGGTGTCTATAATTATACTTGCGTACGCGTCCTGAACTCTTGAACGCAGTCCGTTTAGACAGATGACGCTCAGCGTCTTCGGAGCCAGCAACTCGGAAATACTCGTCCCGGTTGGGAGGAGCGAAACCTCTTCTCCCAAGTCCTCCAGCCTAGCGAGAAGGCTCTCATACCTAGCTCTGTCCTCTCCCTTAAGCACCGGCCTACCCTCATCATCTGTTTCCTCCAGCTTGCTCCTGATTAAGACAGTTACATCCCCCAGTCCAAAGGGCCGTTTTTCCGATTTAAGCCCCCTCAAAATATTTCTCAAAACTATCTTCTGCCTTTCCCCAAGAGTAGTCCCGAGAAGTGCGATTATCGCCTCATATGTCAGCTGCTCCGGGCTCAGTTGGAGCTCCCTCTGCTCAGCAGTTACCCCGCCTACTTTTGGAGCACCAGGAGGATAGTAGACAACAATGTTGAAGTCGCCATGTCTACCGTCTTTAACCAGCCTATCCATCATAACGTAATCCGCGTGAATATCTATAACGACCACCGGGAAAGGCGTGTTGATGAGGACCTCTTCGATTAATCTGCCGGCAAAATACGATTTCCCCGCTCTAGTGGCTGCGAACACGCCCAGATGAAACTGAAGATCCTGAAGATGTATAGGAACCCTAACCATAGGCCTGTTGAGAAGCATTGCTACATGCAGAGGTATCCTCCTCTTCAATCCCGAAAAGAATGCTTGGAGGAACTCGTCGTCAGCCCTGTAGACAGGAGTGTTAGGGTCTGGAGCAACCTTCGGCCTCATGATCCGTCCGTCTTTAAGATACCCAACTACTTCTGCAGAAACCAGTTTATAGGAATACGGTGACACCTGTTGCTCAGCAGTCAACCTCTCGGTCGCAAGCGGGTTTTTAGAACTTAGGCCGACGATCTCTGCTAAAACCCTAACCTTCTCTAGTCTTCCATCCTCAAAATTGTTCACCTCTACGAAAACATAGTCGTGGAGAGCTACCGGATTATCTATGCCTGTTTTAAAAACGAACCTGTATGGAGTTGACTCTTCTATTACTCTTCCAAGCGGCTCCATCAGTACCCCCTCAGCACCAAGTCCCTAATGCTTCTCCTCCTAGGGCTTACTTTAAAGCCTCTCCTCTTAAGCTCATCTACGATAACTGGCTCGTAAGCATTCTTGTAAAGCTCTCTGTCCAGCCTAGCAATAGTATCTACTTCTACAAGCGGGTATACAATGTGAGGCCCCTGCCTCATCCAGTTTAAAAAACTGATTAACTTCCTCATCCTCTCTAGACAAGCCTTATCATCCATAAACCTGTCATCTGAAAGGTCTCCGCAAGCCCCTTTGTAGTCCAGCAGGTTTGAAGGAACATCAAGCCTGTAGACTCCAAACATTTCAACAGGTCTCCAGTAGGATAATGCTACAGGAGTAGTAGAGAAGTATTCGTCAAGTGCTTCAAGAACCCCTTTTAAAGTAGCATCGCTTTTAAGAAGGTCTCTAAAACTTGTACCCCACCAGTTTCTTGCCTTAGACTCACCTGTGAGGAAAAGGGTCTGCGGAGCTAAGAGTAAGGGTGTTGTAAAGCCGGGGTTAGGCGCGAGCTCGCTGTAAATTCCTTCATCTGATAAATCATTCTTCAGCTCCTCCATGCATGCTTGAAGTAAAGCGTTCTCGGGCTTATTCCCAGCCTTCTCAAGTCTTTCGCGAAGACTCTTTATGCGTCTTCCCCGCGTTACTTCAAGCATTGAATCAGCACCTAGGCTCTTAACAACATCAAGCACGATCTTAGCTCTAAGATAATTAATGTCGCTATCCTTAGAAAAGCCTATTACAGCAATGTTTTTTTCAGTCAGCTTAAGGAGCGAAGCTAATTCCCTAACATACTTCTCAAATATCCATGCAACTCTCCTAAGGTGCTCCCTGTAGTGGAGGAAAGTAAGGTAGAGGCTTCCGTCGAATATGCCGAATGCGGTTTCATGGCCTTGCAAAGCCTTCTCCAAAGCATTTCTTAGAACCCGCAGCTCCAGTGTCTTCATGAACAGGGGCCTACCTTGAAGCCCATAGTTCGCCTCAGCATCAACCTCCATAATGCTCTCGAGACCGCCGTCTTTATTGTAAATGTGGGCTATAGCCCTGGCAATCAAGACGACTAGACCGCCTGAGAAACTCGACTCCCCAATGCTTCCGTCACATGCTACTATTGCTCCACCAGGCTTAACCGACTCTTCGCAAGGATTCCATTTAGATAAATACGAGTTTTTTAAAGAGGATGATTGAAGCTCTAGAGGGGTCAGCCTGCCTACTGATTCACGCAGCCTGTTAAGGAACATCTGGAAGAACTGTTCTTCAGCCATCGGAATTCAGGCTTCTGATTCTCTAATATGTTTTTCCCTTGGAACTGTGTGAAAACAAGTATTGCTATTGTTTATTTAAAGGACATCAACCTTGCTGAAGAAGATTGTCCTCCTACCTATAATCCTCGTTTCCCCAAGGATGCTGAATTTTCCCCTAAGCCTTATGTCTCCAGATGAGCTGCCGACCATTACTTCGAATTCCCCTGGCTCAACCACCAGCCTCATATACTGATCGTAAAAGGCTAGTTGCTCCGTGAAAAGCGTGAATTCAACCTCCTTAACCTCTCCAGGATCTAGACTCACCTTTTTGAAACCCTTAAGCTCCATAACGGGCCTAGTGACACTTGCCACCGGATCCCTCACGTAGAGCTGAACAACCTCTTCACCTTTTAAATCACCAATATTCTTAAGCTTGAAACGTATCTTAATATTGCCTGTGGAACTGATTTCCCTAGGCATAACCTCGAGAGAACTGTATTCAAACCTAGTGTAGCTTAAGCCGTGTCCGAACGGGAATAATGGTTTAGCGTCTGTGGAAACATAGTCTCTGAATGATGAGGGCTTCCTGTTATAGTTTAAAGGAATTTGCCCAACATCTTTGGGGAATGATATTGGAAGCTTCCCACAAGGATTATAGTGCCCGAAGATCACATCCGCCACAGCATTCCCCCCCTCTTCGCCAGGATACCAGGCTTCTACTATGGCTGAACATTTTTCTACTATCCCCTCGATGGAAAGAGGTCTACCGTTCACCAGTATCAATATAACAGGCTTCCCAGTGTTACATAGCTCTCTGACTAAATCCTCTTGAACAACTGGCAGTTTAAGAGATGCTCTATCGCATCCTTCGCCTGACAGGCCGGATCCGAATAACCCAGATTTCTCCCCCATCACTGCTATTATGACTTCTGATTTCAAAGCTTTTTCCAAAGCTTCCTTAAAACCCTCCTTAGATTCACCTGCAATATCGCAACCAAGTGCGTAGCTTACCGAGATGTTTTCAGGAGCCCTGTTCTTAATTCCCTCAAGTATGCTTACTGTCTTCACCGCACCTTCCATAAATATTTCATCGTAGCCAGGAGGGCGATTAACATTATCCATGTGAGCCGTGAGACTGTAGTCTCCGTGAAGATTCCTCCTACTGTTTGCATTAGGTCCTATGACAGCAATAGACTTAACAGTCTTCAAGGGAAGAATTCCATCGTTCTTCAAAAGGATTATTGACTCCCTAGCTGCCCTGAGAGCAAGCTCCCTATCCGTCTTGGTGTCGAAATTGCTTTCAACCGACTCTAAATTCACGTAGGGGTTTTCGAAAAGGCCGAGTAGGAACTTCGCTTCTAGAACTCTTGAAACCGCTAAATCAAAAAGCTCTTCAGATATTGCACCAGTTTTAACGGCCTCAAGTAAAGGACTACCGTAGCAGTCTATATGAGGAAGCTCAATATCTATCCCAGAACTAAGGGCCTGCGTAGCCGCATCTTTAGCGTCTAGGGCAATGCGATGAAAGTTCTCAAGCATTCTCACCGCAAAATAGTCAGATACGATGAAACCTTTGAAACCCCATTCTCCTCTCAACAGGTCTGTTAAAAGCATCTTAGAAGATGCGCAGGGCACACCATCTATCTCATGGTAAGCGTTCATGAGCGAGAATGCTCCTCCAAGCTTTACCGCTACTTCAAAAGGAAACAGGAACACCTCCCTGAACTCTCTAGGCGTCACGTGAACCGGAGCACAGTTTCTTCCTCCTTCTGGAAAACCATGGGCTGCGAAATGTTTCGGGGTAGCTATTACTCCAGTCCTCAAATCTTCTCCTTGAAGACCCTTGATATAAGCAACTCCCATGCGTGCAACTAAATAGGGGTCCTCGCCATAAGTCTCTTCAGTCCTACCCCATCTTGGATCCCTAACCACGTCGAGGACGGGTGCAAGACCCTGATGGGCTCCTGCAGCCCTCATCTGCCTCCTGATAACTGATGCTACTTCTTCAATGAGCTCAGGGTCCCATGTGCTGGCTAAGCCTATGGCTTGTGGAAAGACTGTAGCCCCCCTAGCCATGAAACCTGTTAAACACTCCTCGTGAACCATAGCAGGTATCCTTAACCGGGTTTTCTCCATGAGGAACTGCTGTATATCATTAGCTATTCTTGCTCCATCACCCGGCTTAACTTCCAACGCTCCGGAGATACGGGTTATTTCTCCAATTCCCATACCTAGAAATTCCTTAAGCTTTTCCTCAGTTAACGCTTCTTTGCTAATCATGCTAGGCCAAACTGATTGGAGCTGAGCAACCTTCTCCTCAAGAGTCATCTTCTCTAAAAGGTCCTTCACCCTAAGGTGGATAGGAGCACAGGGATCCATGTAAACTGGTTTTTCTCCCATCGCTTAACTATAGTTCGATTACCGGCAGCAATATTTAACGATTCCTACAGCCGTAACCCATAGGTTTTTAAAAACTTATTAGGCTCAGCCAATCTTTAAGAAATATTTCAATGGCTAACAAGCTTTCTGTCATCGATATCGACAGGTGCGTCGGTTGCCAATTATGCATGTTTGCATGTTCAAGAAGGTTCGGTGAAGGAGGCCTAGCGAGATCAGCGATTCGCGTGAAATCAATTGGAGGTGTTGAAAGAGGCTTTACAGTTGTAGTATGCAGAGCCTGCCCTGACCCTCCTTGCAGAAGAGTCTGTGTAGCAAACGCGTTGATCTTGAGGAAGGGAGGCGGCGTTATACTTAATCCTTCTAAATGCATCGGCTGCGGAAGATGTGTTGATGCATGTCCCTTCGGAGCAGTTTTCTGGGACGAGGAGACCAATAAGCCTAACATATGTATCCATTGCGGGTATTGCGCTAATTACTGCCACTACGATGTTATAAGGTTAAGGAGGAACGATTAACATGGAGTTAAGCAGAATACTCTACGTAGATCTTTCGAGAAGAAGCTTCCATGTTGAAAATAAGCCTGAGCTCTTCGAGAAATACGTAGGAGGAACAGGAGTAGCCATAAGACTTCTACTAGATGAATGCCCTAGGAACGCGGATCCGCTTGGGCCTGAGAACCCTATCATATTTGCTGTAGGACCTCTCACAGGCTTATTCCCCATGGCTTCTAAGACTGTTGCAATATTCAAGTCGCCACTTACCGGGAACCTAGGGGAAAGCCACGCTGGAGGAAGGACTGCGAGTGCTATTAGGATGGCTGGCTACGGGGCCATAGTTATAAGGGGAGTCAGTGAGACACCGGTGTACCTTGCTATTTACGGCGGGAAGGTTTACTTTAGAGATGCTTCTGGGCTTTGGGGTGTTGAAAGCAGTTATACGGTTGGCAGGGTGATAAGGGAGCTTGAGAAAGAAGCTGGCTTCAGGACGATCATGAGAATAGGCAGTGCAGGCGAGAAGATGGTTTCATATGCTAGTGTTGTTGTCGAAACATACCGTCATTTCGGCAGGCTTGGGTTGGGGGCTGTTTTCGGAAGCAAGAAGCTTAAGGCCATCTTAGTGTCGGGGAAAAAATCCATAAAGGTTAAAGACCCAGGCTCTTACAGGAAGCTCTATGACGAGATATTCAAGTTAGCTGTTGAATCCCCGTTAATGAGGAAATACCATGATATTGGAACATCGTCAAACATTCTTCCGCTTAACGCACTTAAAGCATTACCCTCGTTGAACCTTAAGCAGACGAGCCTTAGCAACGCTGAAAACATTTCCGGCGAGAACCTGGCTGAGAAATACTTGGGCAGGAGGGTTGCATGCTCCCATTGCCCAGTAGCATGCATACATTTAGCAACCTTAAGGGAGCCCTATGAGGATGAACCATACTTCTATAAGACTACTATGGTTCCTTACGATTATGAGCCGCTCTACGCCCTGGGATCAATGCTTGGAATAACAGATCCAAATGGATGGCTACGGCTCATGGATGAGGTTGAGGTGCAGGGGCTTGACGCTATGAGCACAGGCGTCGTGTTAGCCTGGGCTACTGAAGCATATGAGAGGGGAATAATAACTGATAAAGAAACTATGAATATTAAACTTAAATGGGGTGATTCAAACACCTACATAGGGGCTGTTAGAAGAATCGTTTCACAGCCGAACGATTTCTACTCAGCTTTAGCTAAAGGAGTTGAATACGCAGCCTCTAAGTACGGAGGGCTGGATTTTGCATTATCTTTTGGGAAGAACGAAATGCCAGGTTACCACACTGGGCCGGCGGCACACCTCACCTTCCTAACCGGGGCGAGGCACAGCCATCTGGACAGCGCAGGATACAGTGTTGACGAGGATGATGCTAGAACAGGGAGAAGACGATTACCAAGTGAGATTGCAGACAACCTCTTTAAAGAAGAATCTTGGCGTCAAATCCTATCCAGCCTTGCCATATGTTTCTTCGCAAGGGGCATTTACACCCCCGATATCGCCCTGAAATCGCTGAAAACTGTCGGGTTTAATCCTGACATCACTGAGGAGGATTTGAAGAAGATAGGCATTGAGATTCTCAGGAGCAAGCATTTGTTTAAAGCAAGGGAAGGTTTTAATCCAAACACCATCAGGATTCCCCGAAGAATATTGGAAATAGAAACCCCGTTAGGGTCTTTAACTGAAGACCTGGTAAAAGAAGGGGTGGACATATTCTTTAAACTTTTAGAGTAAAAAACTCAGGCTTCTTAGATGCCTGAGGGCACAGTGTATTGAATGCGTTGATAAAGGCTTGCTTAACTATTTTTAATGATGTTGCGGAATCCCATTACCCTTCACATAAGGAGTACTGCTTGAAAATATTTTCACCGGTTACCTACTGGGCAATCTTTAGCTACGATTTTGTTAGTAATCTTCTTTATTGACAGACTCATAAAAATTTGAAGCTTGCTAAGGGTTTGAAAAATGAGGGAAGAGTATTTACGAAATCCGATTGTAGGAGCATACTTCTATCTTTTAAAGGAGACTGATAATCAGCAGATAGATGAATATTTGAGGGAAATGAAAGAGGCTAACGCGAACAACGTGTGGCTTTTCGTACTTTATGTGGAGGACGAGAAGTTAAACTATTTCTTCACTAAGGCTGAGGAGCAAGGTGTTAAAATAGTCCCTGTATTCATGCCAACCATATCGATAAAAGAGCACCCTGAAGTTAAAGTAGTGTGTGCAGACGGCTCAACTTCAGACGACCCTCGCTGGGCCAACATAGGTTGTTTTAACCATCCCTACCTGCTTGAGGAAAGCAAAAGACTGATCGGAGAGTTTCTAAGAAAATATGGCTCGCATCCTGCTCTCTACAGAATAGGCGGCCTCCCGTTAATGAGTTTCATTCATGAAGCCTACTATAGGACGGAGGTTCCAGAATTCGGAGGAGGCCCGTTGAAGCCTTGCTGCTACTGCAAATACTGTGTAGAAGATTTCCGGAGGAACATGGCTGAAAAATACGGTGATATTAATGAGTTTAACCGTAAACACGGGACGAGCTTCACTGATTGGATGAGCTTGGAGCCGCCGAGGGAACCGAGTAATCCTTCACTGTGGAAGGAATGGTTTGACTATCATGCGGAGATAATCCCAAGTTTTCTCCGAAAACTCATCGAATATGCTAAGAGCATAACCCCCTTAGTGTCAACGCACGAGTTAAACGATTTTTATCCTTGTAGTTATCAATGTGTTTACTCTGGCAACGACATATGGAGGATGGCACGTGTCATAGATATAGGTCACGAGGACATGTATCCACTGGAGTTTGACCATCGCTACGTCATCTATGTTTACGAATATATTAAGGATATTTTAAGAACTGCGATGGGTTTCGACAAGATTTACACAGCTAATGGTCAAGCCTTCAACTCTTGGCTTGGCTACAAGGTTCCTGTTGAAGGCATGTCTGAACAGGTCTACTCCGCACTAGCCCACGGGGCTTTAGGCATAGTGTGGTGGGTGGACTGGAAGAACCTTGAGCTTTGGCATAAGACAGCCCAACCCAATGAAGAGTTCAACAAACTTGTCGAAGCGTTGAAAGACTATGAGTTAAGCAGGGCAGAGGTGGCACTATTATATCCTTGGACAAGCATGGAGCTTAAGACCGATGACGCTTATAACATGGATAACCTGCTTTTCTACATGGCGCTTGTGAGAAGCGGTTTTCCGGTTGATGTAATCTCTGAAGAACAGGTTGTAAACGGGATTTTAAAGGAACGCAGTTATAAAGTGCTTTGTACAATAGGTGCCCCAGTACTACCTGAGAATGTCGCCTCAGAAATCAAGCGTTTCGTTAACAACGGAGGCATTTTACTTGCTGATTATTCTGGAGAAGGGGTGGGAGGTTTTCAACCAGTTTACCCGGAGCTTGTTGAAAAGCCTTCAGTCGACCACGTTGCCTATGTTTTAGATGAAAACGTTTCGCGGTCTATAGGTTTGGTTAAGACAATAGTGCCGGTGGGAAACAGGTGCGAGAAGCTGAAGGCTACTCCAGATTCAAAGATATTAGCTAGGTTTGAAAACGGGGATCCTGCAATCATCCAGTTCAAAGAGGGAAAAGGCTCTGTTGTTAAGGCAGGGAGCCTTATAGGCTGGGACTATTCGAATTATCCAGGGCACTATGACTTGGCGGCAATGTTTCCGTTTCACATTCGGCGAAACGAGACTGTGAGACTGTTCATATCCAGGATCCTTAAGGGTTTCGACGTTACTCCGCCTGCAGAGTCAAGCAATCCTGACATAGAGGTAGCGGTTTGGAAAGGGAAGGATAGGAGTATTACCCTAGCGATTAACCATTTAAATGAGCCTTCTGAAACAGAGATACGTGTGAATCAAAAGCTTGGAAGAAACAAGTATAGTCTTACAGAGTTTATCAGTGAACACCTCGTCGCTATGAATATTCAGGATGGAACGGTAAGCTTTAAAGTCAAGCTACCGAGTTTCCGTGGAGCAGCTTACCTTCTAAGGAGGATATAGGGAGATGACGGAGGCATATAGTTTCGGATGTCTGCGAGGATTCAATCTACTGGAGAAGTTTTCAGTTCAGGGTAACAAGCCTTTCCTCGAGCTGGATTTTCAGAGGATGGCGGAGTGGGGTTTTGACTTTGCGCGTCTACCCATGGACTACAGATGCTGGATCGTTAATGGAAACTTCTATAACATAAGCGAGAAGGTTTTGAAGGAGATAGATCAGGCTGTGGAGTTCGGTAAAAAATACGGGGTGCATGTCAACATCTGCTTCCACAGGGCGCCGGGCTACTGCATCAACTGGCCTCTCGAACCGTTAAGCCTTTGGAGAGACGAGGAGGCTCTAGACGCCTGCGAATACCATTGGAGGATCTTCGCTAAGCGGTACAAGGATTTTGAAAACCGTTATTTGAGCTTTAACCTTGTGAACGAGCCTGTTGCAGGAGACCCCTCGAAGGACCCTAAGGCAACAAACATGGATAACTATCGGGATTTCTGCAAGAGAATGCTGCAGGCCATAAGAGATATTGATGAGGACCGTCTAGTAATAGCAGATGGCCTCATAACTGGAGAAGGATACCAGCCTGTTCCAGCGATAGACGATCCCTTTTTCGGACAGAGTTTCCATATGTATGAGCCCGGTTGGCTGACTCATCTTGGCGCCATCTGGGTTTACCCATACTACATGTATGGAGAGCGGCCGGAGTATCCTGGAGAAGCCCCGAATCTCGACAAGTATGTGGATTCACCCTACCGGGGAGCTTTTCTTAAGTGGAAAGGAGTATATGTTGACAAGGCTTGGCTTGAAAAATGGATGAAGCCGTATTTGAAGCTTAAGGAGAAAGAAATATTTGTTCACTGCGGCGAACTTGGCATCTTTCCGGTTAGAGTTGACAGGAGATCCATGCTTAACTGGTATAGGGATGTCTTGAGCATTCTGTCTGAGCATGGAATAGGCTGGGCACAATGGAACCTGAGAGGCCCATTCGGAATCATTGAAACTGGTAGAGAAGAGTTCTTGACTGAGAGGCTTCCTAATGGTGACAGGCTTGACAGGGAGCTGTTCAACCTAATACGTAGCTTTCTAGAAAGATAATTCCAAATAGGATTTGGCAGTGACGTCTGAGCACACACTACGTGTTTTCTTTGCGTTGATGCGTTTCAAGAATTACTTTTGTTAATCTTTTCGCAGAGTGTTTTTCGGATTTAACTGCAAGTATGCCAAAAGATTTTTTAAAACCGATAGGAAGGCTTCATAAGAGGAAAAATGTCAGAAATAAAGGATATTGAAACGCTTTATGACTCTGTTAAAAACAGGCTTGAAAAGATTCTGAACGAGAACATTAAGCCATTCTGGTATCCTAAAACCATAGATAATGAAAATGGGGGCTACTATTTGAACCATGATTTGCACGGTAAGCCAATAGGCAAGGGAACCAAGATGATTGTCACACAGGCACGCATGGTCTGGTATTTCTCCCAACTCTTTAACTCGGGTTGGGGCAGTGAAGAAGACCTTGAAGCAGCTAAACATGGTTACCGCTTCCTGCGCGACTATATGTGGGACCCTGAGAATGGAGGCTTCTTCTGGGAGGTTAATTATCAGGGCCAGGTTCTTAAGCCCGAAAAGATCATGTATGGCCAAGCCTTCGGACTCTATGCTCTCTCAGAACTTGCAATAGCCAGCAAGGATCAAGAAGTGTTAGACATGGCTTTAAAACTCTTCAACCTTATGGAGAAACATTCGCACGATACTCTATATGGAGGGTATAAAGAGTACTTTCTCAAAGACTGGTCAGCCACAGCTCTCGCGGAGAAAAAACGTTTTTACTTTCCCCCTGAATTTAAATCGATGAATACTCATCTTCATATACTTGAGGCTTTAACGACCTTCTACAAAGCTACTGAAGACAAGTTAGCTAGAGAACGACTGCATGAATTAATCTTGATACTTAGCAATTCGGTTCTCCGGAAAAATGTTGGGGTATGCACTGAGACACATCACTTAGATTGGACACCGCTTCAAGGAGCCCGGTATAATCAAGTCTCATATGGACATAATTTAGAGAACATTTGGCTTGTCGCAAAGGCCTGTAACCTGTTAAAGATTCCTAACAGTGTATTCGCCGACTTTTATAAAACTGTTTTCGCCAACTCCGTTAAATACGGTTTTGACAATAAGAGAGGGGGAGTCTACGAAAGTGGACCGATAAACAAGCCTGCGGATAGGTTAGACAAGGTCTGGTGGATTCAGGCAGAGGCACTTGTGTGTGAAGCCTACATGTATCACCTAACAGGAGACCCCTCCTACCTGAAATACTTCTTAAAGACGTTAGATTGGATAGAGAAATATCAGATTGATTGGAAGAACGGAGAATGGTATAGCGTAGTCAAGCCCAATGGAAAGCCTTTAGGAAACAAGGCAGGAATCTGGAAGGCAGCATACCACAATGGTCGAGCCATGGTTGAAATCCTAACTTTGCTACAAGAGATTAAAAAAGAATAATAGCATGAGAAAAATGCTTAATGCGCTTATTTGAAGCCTATGACTATCTTGTCTTTTTCTTTAACCCACGAGTAGCATATGTCTTTAATTATTTCTGTGACCCTTCTCACTACTGCTTCAGGAATCCCTGGTACAGTTGGCTCATATATAAGAGAAACTCTGAAAAAGTCTTTCCCAGGATCCTGTATGCAGAGAACCTTATTTTTGGTTCCGAGAAGCTGACCCTTTATCATGTTTAAATACTTAAAGTAGACCCCCTTCTGAATGCTTCCATCCTTCAACTGTTGAGGCTTCATCTCTTCTAAGTCCTCCACCCTATCAGCAAACCCGAACTTCATCCCTGAAAGATGGGTAATCACATATCCGGTGAAAAAGTCAACTTCCACTGGAAGCAGTCTTATTGGCATGGAGATCTCCCTGCCCTGGAAAATTCTGAATATTCCCTCTTCCCTACTCTTCTTCTCCTCTTTGCTCGTCTTAACCTTCCTAACCATTGAGGGAGTATATATCTTCACAGCCACCGCCGCCGCTCTCCAAGAGGACAACACAGATACTACTAGTGAAAGCGCTAAACCTATGAAGCTCCACCACCATTCTATTTTAGACTTCACCATAAGGTCTTGCCCAAACAGAACTATAACCCTTTGGAAGCCTAATCCAACAACATACCCGATTCCTCCACCTATCAAACCAATTATTATTGCTTCAGCTACAAAAATCAAACCGATATGAACAGGATTTAACCCTAAGAGCGTCAGAGTCTTCATCTCTCTGCTTCTTTCATACACTACGTTAAGCATTATTGAACCAGTGTTAAGCATAACCATTACTATGGGTATTATCATCTCACCAATACCCTTAGCCTCGTAGAAATAACCTAGAGAATATGTTTCAATCTGGTTTTGTTTTACAATATCTACGATATACCCGAAGACAAAGGTCAACCGCCTTACCAGCTTTGAAAGATCAACATCCACATCTTCCCTAAGCGAGAAAGCCACTCTTGAAATAGCTGCTAGTTGAAGCGTGCCACTAGGCTGTAAAGACTCCACCTTAGACTGCAGGTTGAGCAATCCTTTCCAATCCATAAGGAATATATCGCTTGCATTACATGGCTGGGCTGTTACCCTGTCATCAACCTTGAGAAACCTCAAAGGCAGGTAGTTTCCACCTCCGAGGTCTCTAAGCGACCCCATAGTTGATTCGCTGAAGATGCCGACAACTTTAACGGTTTCTATTGGCTCATTTATTCCTCGTACATATATGTTTAAAGAGTCACTGATACCTATGCCTAAAGCATCAGCCATCGACGAGCTTATAACTATCTCTTCAGAACTACCCTCTGCAGGCAGATCTCCTGTTACGGCGTTTCCCACATCGACATATCTCCATTCGTTGCTAGCATCTATGCCAAGGATCCCATAAAACTTTAAGAGCCTTCCAGAGCTCGACAATAGTTCTCCAAGTGCTTGATCATCTCCCAAGCTTTCCACTTTGGGCGAAATATAAGACAGCTCGTATGTTTCATTAAGTGCAGAAAGGTCCGATGGCGATATGGGGGTGAAGCTTAAATTACCCGAGCTGCTCATCCTCACTAAGAACCCGTTTTTTGAACTGGTGAATGGGCGAACCTCATACTTAAGCCCATAGACTGTTCCGAATGAAGTTAGCGCAGTAAACGTCATAACCATTATACATAGGCTTAGGAAGGTGAAAATACTTCTGAGTCGTCTTTTCCTCACCTGCCTCTTCGACATTGAAAATATAATGCTCAATACGCTTCTGAGAGAAACCTCTCCCTCGACCCTAGGTTCCTGCCAAACTCTCGGTATTAAGAAGACGATCACTAAAGTGGCAGAAATTGATATGATTGATGAGACTATGAAGTTCCTTACATCCTCATTGCTGAAAGTACTAACACCAGGATATATCAGAAATATTAGCAGTACAAGTAATATATAAAATATTAATGTGGAAAAGAATTTTCGCTTAGTTTCTTCGAATGAAAAGAAGCCTAGTGTAACTGCCATAACTGATAGGAAAACAGGGAGCCTTATTGCTTCTGTAGCTACAGCGAATTTCATGAAGCTCAAAGTACTGTCCACAGCCAAAATCTCTGTGTACGCCTCCCTCATCTCATACCAGCTTTCCTTAGGATCACTGTACATTATTCCTTGAGACTCTAAGTATTTTTTGCGCGCAGCCTCAAGCCGTTGCCGCTCATCAAACACTATGAAACCGGACCTAGAGAAATCCTCAGTTTTCTGAAGAACCTCTGAATGTATATCTTTAACCATCTCCAAGCTTCTCCTTAACGGGTACTCCCAAATACTAACGTTCTGCATGCTGCCTTGCGGCAGTGAGAAACCTTCACCACTATTGTCAATGAGGAAGGAGAAAGGCTTCAGGTAGCTTCCAACTCGAAACCAGGAGTCTGCCCTCAAGTAAATCTTCTTGTTAGCAGGTATTATGACAACTCTCTCAGCTAGACCTAGAAACCATGAGTCAGGGGAAGCCCAATAGGTTGAAACATAATCTGTATCATATATTTCTGGCGGGTTTCCCGTATAAGGGTCAATAACACTTATTGAAGTCCTGTAGGCGGTCCCCGTGGCCTCAACATACATTGCCTCACCCTCAAGTATGAGGCAGGCAGCTGGAACCAGTCTGAAAGAAATGCTGAGATTCTTACCCTCTTCAATTTTTAACGTTAATGGTTTAGACGGAACATAGTCGAAAGGACCTTGGGGAAGCTGCCCTCGGAAAGCATAAAGCCTATAATAGTGTCCAATCCGAATATATGGAGAAGTTGCCGAATAGAACCCGTTCTCGTCTGTAATATATATTCCTGCTCCCGGAGCAGGGCTTATCGACGGGTCTGAAACATCCCAGACGAGGATAGTGGCTCCTTCAACCGGGCTTCCATCTTCAGCATTAAGAACTCTGCCGTAGACCTCTATCAAGTTATTGGGAGCAGCGTTCACTTCCCTCATGGAAAAAATTGTAAAGAGAATAATAAGCAAATAAGCCAGCATAAGTGCCCTAGCTTTTACCAACATGAAGGAAAGCCTTATGTTTACTCCTTAAAAATTTTTCCCCTAAATGATGGAACATAGCTTCATCCAAAAATAGAGCATAAGGGATTAGAGAAAAAGAAACTCTTTACTTCTTTCTTCTTAGAATGACTACGACTGCTATTATAGCTATTAGGACCACTATTATGATTATGTAGTTCATAGGGATTGCTGGTCCTTCTCCTGACATTGGGCTCAGGGTGACGCTCGGGGTTACGCTGACTGTCTGGACGCATGGCACTGGGACCCCGAAGCCGTTTATGCCTTGATTCGGGGGTATTAGCGGGTAGTGCAGCAGGAGGAGAACAAGGTTCTTGCTCGACCTGATGGTATGAGGCCCTGGGGTTGACAGTATGAACGGCTCATCTGGCCTAACGGTCATAGGCACATCGTCGACAACTACGTTAGCATCCTCGCTGGTGAAGAGATACGCGTAGATGGTTGAGTTAGTCGGCAGTACGAAGGGCATCTCCTCGTTAGGCCTTACTCCCAAGTAGGTGAAGCCCGCACCGGTGGCCACACCGTAGCCTCTTTTAATGCTCCCGCTGTGAAGGAACTGAACTGCTATCGGCTTATCACTATCAAAAGCTATTGCACTAAACACTTTAATCTCGACCCACTTAACGTAAGCTGGCTCTCCGGCATTGACGTTCAGCTCCAAAGCCTTCTTCTGATTCGCCACATCCCAGACAGTAACTTTAGTATTATCTTCTAAAGCAGATATGATGAACCAGTTTTCCTCCTTTAAAATTCCTTCGTCAGAAGTGTCAGAAGCACCAGAGTAGAACCTTCTGCCTACGAAGCCTCCTTCAGCCGAAGGTATGAAGAAGCTTCTCTGCATGTTGGTTCCAGTAACATCCATATAACCGCCCTGAATCATTATGCTTCCGGTTGAGACTATCCTGTAGGTTGTCAGCGGATCTGGCTTCCAATTTCTGTAAGAGTTGGCCTTAAGCGTAAAGGACTGTGTTTCTCCCTTCTCGCTAGTTATAGTTATTTCAGAATCTTCAACGGCGAATATCCTATGGAGGAACCCTAAGAGCCCTTGCGAAGCATCTATCACGAATTCTTTACCCACGTATGCCCCTTCAACAGAAAGGTAGAAGCCTGTTACAATGGGTCCCTCAGTAGCATTAACTCCGGGTATCCCTCCTCTTGGTGGAGGAGATATTAGGAGGACTGAAACAACCTTGTTTGAAACAACCTTGAACATCGTGCCGTTCGGCAGAGAAACGTAATATTTTTGCATGGCGTTCAGAGTTTTTTCCGACACAAGCCTCTTATCCGGCAGAGTGTAGACCCGCACCGTGGTACCATCCTCTGAGGCAAGGATAGAGATGTAGCCTTGAGTGGCTACGGTTGCCGTTACTAGTCTCCAGCCTTTCGACAAGTCTGTCTCCTCAACCGGATCATAATCATAGATTCTTTCTGGGATAACACCGTAGTAAACGTATTCAGTCTGAGGAGTTAGAAGAAGAATGTTCATAGGCATTAGGATTACGATTGCAAGTAGAAAGCCTTTCACGCAATTAAGCAAGTTTTTCATGAAAAAAAGGAGAGGAGGCTCTTGCTTATAAATTTAACCTCATCCAGATTATCCGTATGGTCCGTTAACAAATATCTTGCGAAAACAGTTAAGCGGAAAGACGTTGCCCCGCATGAGGGACAATATAACTACAAATGCCTTACACATGCTTTTTATCAAGCCCAATAATTATTCGATTTTAAAACCATGAAAAAAAATATTCGGGTTTATGCTGGGGTGATTTATGCGGGGATGAAGAACTTTATGAGCCCTACGATGGACCCTAAGAACCATAGGAACCAGTAGCCAACCAGTACTCCTACGGCTATGGGTATGATGACATTGTCGTGAAGCTTAGAGCCGCCCATTCTAACAGCCACAGTCTTAATGATCCATCCGACTAGAGCGGGAAGCATCCATCCTCCGGGTCCTGCTCCAAGGGCGATACATACACCCGCAGGATCCAGTGGCCACCATGCGAAGCGGAAGTTAAGGAAGCTTAGTACCACGGACAGAATGATGCCGGCGAGTAGGTACGGCCAGAAAGGCTCGCTTGTAGGTATGCCCTCAACGGTCCCGGGCACTGCGAAGACCCATATCCACCAAGCGTCGTACATGCCCATCGGAGTGTTGCTTGTTCCAAAAGCGTAGTCGAACATGACAGATAGTGTGAAACCTACCACAGCCGAGATTATGCCTGAAACCAGAATCAGCTTCGTTATGTCTCTTGGATGCGTCCCAGTATCGTATCCAACCTTGTAGCACAGCGGCATGGCAAATACCATGCCGAAATGAGTGTTCATCTCACCCATCATCTCTCCAGTGAACCTGTTGGTAAGCATCATGGTCGTGCAGTATTCCTTAGCCAGTGCCGGGTTGGCGCTAAGCATCTCCGTCGTCATACCTGGGTGCCAAACATACTTCGTCATGTATGGGAATTGGCGCCAGTCTATAGGCGAGGTCCAAGCTGTGCCTGCGATAGTTCCGAAGCCGTATACTCTCATCACACCCATGTAGAGTAGCCACATTGAGAAAACTATCAGCACTGAGCCGAGTGGATTAGCACCAGCTACAATTAGTAAAGCAATTATACCTATGGTAGATACTATTATCATAATCCATCCCATCATGGGAGCAATAGCCTTTTTACTGACATCGACAGACTTTGAGAATAAGCTCTTCATGTACGGTATGTTCAGCACGAACCAGATTAAGGCGAGCCCCACGAACGCGCCCGTCCATATGCCACCGTACTTGAATGGTTCCTGATATAGCAGATAGTCGGCTCGCCAACCAGCCGTCTGTATCCCGGAGTAGTAGCCCATGTACCACGCTATCTGCGCCGGTATGATCACGCCTAGCAGGCTGAATATCCATATTGAGAAGAGTATTTTCGTTGGGAACAGTAGGAACAGTGCGTATATCATCGGGTTCACGGGGAGGAAGCTCATAACGGGGATTGCTGCTGTAGCAGGAACTCCGGCAAGGTTCAGTGTGCCCATCCACCATGGAAGGTATGGGTCAGCAGTCCAACCGTATATGTCGGGGAAGGCGGGGTAGAGTGCATGCACTACTATCGGCAATATGACTAACGCGCCTATCGCAACCCCCACTAGGAAGTATTTGAGCCTGCCATCCTTTTCAGGCCCAGCTATCAGCTGGATTTGCAGTGTTCCGGTGAGAGCAGCGGAGAACGGTAGCTTCTCCACCTCTATCCATCTCTCGTGGAGCAACCCTAGCCAGCCGACCCAGAAGACCAGCCATAGTATGGCGTAAGCTGACCACCACCCCATCCAGGGGGCCCATTCGCCCACGAGGTTTAGGGCACCACCCGTCTGGATTTTGGCAGCCACCTCTGCACGCGGCCCGAAGACGAACTGGTCTGCAAGCGCAGTGGTGTACGGGTCGTATGTTACCATGCGCATGTTTGCCGAGTTGTGGAGTATGCCGTAGGGAATCATGCTCCAGCAGAAGATTAGGGATATTGCTGACACCGTGTATACTAGGCCGAGTCTTTGAAGGTTTAGTCCCTGCAGTTTTAATGCCTTAGAAATCAGGAGCAGTATGAACAGAATTACGATCGGGCCTGTAAAGGAGCCCATGACGGTTGACCAAGCCCATGAGGGTGCGAATGGTGCTGCCGATACTCCTATGATGCTCATCAAAACCGAGAGTGCGATTAGGATTATCCACATTTTGGGTGTTAGAGCGCTTTTAACTTCTTCAGCCATTTTACCATCGTCTAATAGGAATGTTTGGAAGTATATAAGTTTTACTAGCATATAATGAAAAATAATAGTCAAAGATAGGGAAAAAATATTCAGATACCTGTTTTTAGTAGGGCTTAAGCCACACAGACCTACCTATCAACGTTAAGACTCTTAAAATGGTTGAAAATAGGCCGTCTCCGAGCGATAAACCTATTACGAAGAACCCTTTGTTTTCATCCCATAGTTTCTTACCTAGAAACCTGCTTATGCCGACGGATATTAAGGAACCTAGGAATTGCGAAAGGGCTATGTTTGGAACCATTAGCATGCCAGACATCATTGCAATCGGGAAGGAAGGCATGTGAAAAACAAGGTCTGAGATCAGGTAAAGCACACTAGAGACTCCAAGCCCCGTAAGCAACATTTCTCTTCTGAAGAGATAGCCAGACCAGAGCCAGGTTTGCCACCTCCAGAAGTTCAAGGCCTCCACAGGCCAAGCTGAAATCGTGTAGGGGTATGCCCATCCAGGTATGGGGCTAAGGCTCCAGAAGAGAGAGACGAAGATAAAGCTTCCTAGGAGCCCTAGAAAAACCATTAGAAAATATGCTTTAGTGTACTCCTCTATATCTACGCCTAAGAGAGACGCTTGTTTAAGCTGTTGAGCTACGCCTGATCCTCCGAGGAAAAGCATCATGTCGGGGGGTGCAAACCATATGTCGATCCTGTCGTAACCGCTAAAGTAGATCATGGTTTCCCTGAGGTATGGCACGTTGAATCCGGCGGTGACTCCTGCGGAGTGTGTTTGGAGGAGGGTCATCACGAAGGATATTCCTAGTGTGAAGACCACGAGGACCCATAGAGGAAAGTCGGGTATGAGAATCTTCGTAATGAGTATGGATGCTGCAGCAGTAGCCAAGTATATCAGAAGAAGATATTTGCTGGAGAATAGTCTGCTGCTTTTCTCCGCTTTTCCTAGACCGCTGCCAACTCTTGTAAACGCTCTGACTACTGACTTGTACCTTACTATGAGTGGAATCACCGCCATTGCTATTCCCCACCCTATTGTGAAGCTGTTCCAGAAGTAGAGGGTTGATCTCTGGTAGATCCAGAGGTAGCCTTGGCCAGCCTGCCACTTGCTTTCAGCAGGCCATAAATCGTTAATCGTCACATAATAGTTTCCGAAAATATATAGTGCGACTGACGATATGAATTGTGCGGCTGTGAACTGAATCGGCAGGATGAAGCCAGTTATGTATGATAACAAGTCGAGGTTGAAGGAGAAGGATGCGCCTGGAAGCATGGTTTCGACTATGTTGGTTAGGTCTATGGTGTATCGTGGAAACAGGGGTACTCCCAGTAGGGTTGTGAGTCCTTGGCTCATCACGGAGTAAAGTAATCCAGCCATTATGGAGAGAGCAATATATTTGATCAGGTTTTTGTCTCTTTCACCGAAGGCTTTCATCGTCCTAGCGTCCCATGAGGCTATTGGAAACTCAAGCTTCTCCTCCTGCACGTAGAGGCGGAAAGCCAGTAGACCGAGTACATAGTTGGCAACAGCGACAAGCACCACGGGTATAATAACGGAGACCAATACGGGTAGAGCCCAAGCAACATCGAAAAACGTTCTCTGCAACATGGATCTCTGGGCGAACTCTCCTAGAGGAGAGAAGAAGGACGGTATTTGATTCTGCATACCAAAGAGTGCCGCTATTTCAGAGTTCGCGAAATACTGGTTGCGTAGCAGGTATGCGAAGTAGTAGCCGGTGAACATGAGACCTGTTGTTTCCACCATCCTTATAATGAAGATCTCCTTAGAGCTTAGTGAGGATCCTAGAAGCCTTGCCAATCCAATCCATAGTAATATGACTGCCCAGCTTTGAAGAGGCAGCCCCCAGAGACCGCTGACCAGCCAGTTGTAAACTATCGCTGGCTCTATGACGAACACTACGAACAGGATTGCTAGAACAGCCCTCCATGTAAGCCCCTTCTGCTCAACCTCTGTCATTTCTTATCCCTCTTTTCCACCGCTTTGCCTCTTTTCCCCTTTCTCTATGTACTTAGCTTTATCGTTTACGCTGAGAGCCCTCCAGAATAGAAATTGTTTACGAAGCTCGCTGAGCAAGTTCTTGTTGGCCGTAACCCAAAGGTTCTCCGTACCTAGTAGCCTATTTATCAGGATTCCGAAGCCATATCTATCAGTGCCAATCTTTTGACAAACTACTTCAAGGTTTTGAATTATTCCAGCGTCAAAAGGTGATAGTTGCAGATTCACTCTCAGGATTTTCCTGTTATCCTCCTGTATTATTTCCGCAGGCTTAAGGAGAAGGAAGAGCCCTGCTCTCCCGCTTGTGGAAGCTGAAGCCTCAAAATACTCAGCTAGAAACTCTAGTACCCCCAGGGTCTCTGAAGTAGTAGCGTTAAAGGGTAGAGCTACGCTCCATCTATCTTCAACCGGTTTGCTCCCAATCTGCCACTTTCTTAGTAGCGAGGGTGTTGCTAACTTCGAGGCTTTAACTATGGGATAAACGGATGAAAGTATTGTAACCAATATTATTACACCCATAACTATAATTATAACTCCTGAAGACACGTTTGGAATCAGTTCTTTGGGAAACATATTCAGCCTCCATAAGAGAGTCATTATTCCCGCTCCAGTTATATAGCCGATGAAACTACCGATAAAAGCTAGCGCTATTGACTCTATCAGGAAGATTGACCCAATGTGACGTGGTGAAAGCCCTAGAGTACTAAGTGTCGTAATCTCCCTTGTTCTTTCATAAACCGCGCTCAGCATCATTGATAAAATCGTTAAGGCGGAGATTGTTAAAGGCACCAGCATGTTTTCAGTCCCACTGATTAAGTATACGCCCCTAGTTGCAACTTTGCCCGAAGACCCATACTGTGTTGAGCCGAAGAATATGTCGAAAGGCAGTATTAAAGCCAAGTCGTAAGCACGTTGACCTAAATCCTCGACTTTAATTGCCGCGTCAGAGCGTAAAACGATGACGTTAGGCTGAGCATTGAAAACGTTCCTTGCAAAATCGTAGGGCACAATTAATACCTCTCTAACCGCAAGAGGAACAGGTGCTCCAGACGTACCTGAGGCAATTGGGTCGAGAGGCATGAAACTGCCACCATCCAAATCCTTGAACAGGGAGGTACTCACCTCATCATCCAGAATTCCTACGACTGTGATGGGTATACCGTAAACATTAATTGAAGTACCAATCTTAACTTCTACACCAAGGTCTTCGCTAAGCTGACTGGCAAGATCTTTACTAACCAGTGCTACTCTCTCCGCACCCTCCATAAAGGTAGTTCCAGAAGAAAGTGCAGGCTCTAATAGTTTAGCCTCCGCCGGAGTAATTCCTAATATTGCCCTGATGCTTGACTTCGTCTCTCCGCTCCATGCCACAAACATCTTCCTACCAGAAGGATATATCCAGGCTCTCGGGCAAGCTTGGAATTCTCCGAGTCCTTGTGATGTAATGTCGTTCACCCCCAGCATATAAAGCTCGGATAAAGGAACATTAATGACGTCAGGCATTGATCTTTTCAGAAGGAAACCAGTGTAAGTAGGCATACCCAACTCTGTTTTATATGATGTAATGACTAAACCCATGGTTGTGAACATGGTCATTGCAAGAACGGTTATTATTATGGTTGAGAGTGTTAAGCCGGTTCTGATATACCTCTTTTTAAGATTTTCCACTCCAATGGAGAAAGCCGAGAATATGAAACTGTTTCTCTCAATGTCAGACTTATGATAGCCAAGAATCGATTGGCTTATGCTTTTTACAGCATCGTTAAACTCGTCCACCACAACGTAAACTAAGAGGACTGAGAACAGGATTATGGCCAACCCATTTATAAGCATCCAGATATTTGAAGAAATAGCGTAACCCGGATGAATTAATCCTAAAACCACATTTACCACCAAGAATAAAGCTATTATATACATCATACGCTTTACTCCTGCTTCTCTTCTTGCAATTAACCTAGCAACAAGAATTACGAAGGCAGCCGATAGGAAGAAGAAGAAGGATGCTGTGTTAACAACATCATACGTTAGCTCAAAGGAGGAGAGATAAGCGTTCAACGCATACTGCCAACAGGCAATAGATAGAGAGTAGAACTCGCCTAGTTTCCCGTCCTGCAAACCTTCTTCCGAAGTTTTTCTGAAACTGTTCATCTTTTCGAGATGGAGCACAAGCTTTGGATTTGCTGACATTCTTTCCATTAAGAAACCAGCTCTAGCCTGAGCAAGATAAAACAGACTGTCTACAGCATCAAACATTGTTAAGACCTTCATTTCACCATGCTCAAGCACATAGCCCTGACCTTCCGGATACTTGCTGGAAGCATTATTCAAAATAGCAACTATCCTTCCTCCTCTTTTTACCAAGATTTCGACAGGAACTCCTGGTTGAACAAAAGCCATGGTTTCTGGCCATGGCGAAAGAGTATCCCTCCAAATGAGGAAGCTGTGAGAGATGAAGTTATAGACCTCTAGTGTTAGTCCCGCGGCATCTCTAATATTAACTGGATCAATAAGCCCCAATATCGCGATTGATGAAACGTTAATAATTGGAACATACCGGAACCATGGTGGAGCATAGAGGTTGAATGAACGAGCACCTTCACCTGATGCTGCGAGATACACTAGTGCTTCCATACCTGCAGTAAGAGTTGGCGCCGAAGCTGCACCCGCTTGCCCGAAAAGACCACCGTACCTAAGCTTGGTTGTTCCAAATGGTCCCGTGTCTGTTGCACACAATATCTTTCCGGTTTCCGGGTCAATAACATATGCTTGCACATCGATACCTGTTAAGGGCCTTATTCCTTTGATAACTACTTGCCCTTGAGCATCAGGCTTAACAACCATGGTAAACCCGAGGGGGGTTGCGAGCGCACCTTGCTGAACCTGCCCTTGGCTTACTCCAGAGGAAGAAGCAAACAGTCCAACTGTCACACCCTGTACCACAGCACTCCTTAAAGAGCCTATTGAAGGCGGAGCGGAGAAGCCTGCGACAACCACTTGTTGCTGGGAGGATGAAACCCCGCCAACAGAAACTAGGAAAATCGCATCCTCATGCGAGAAGCTTCTGAACCAGTCTGTAATCTTATCATACGTAGCCAGCTGAATCGTTAACGTGATTAGCCCCCAATCAGTTGCTATTCTTTTTGGAGCAAGGAAGTAAGTTACTGCCATGTTAACGCTATTATACATTATTGGCCAGAGGAAGCTTACCTGTTTCCTAATGTTATCCTGAATTAACTTGTTAAAGGTGTCAAATGGTGTATACTGATATATTTTGAAAGAGTTCGTCGTGACGAAACCTAAACCACCGCCGTAGCAGGCCTCGGTGAAAATCTCAGCTTCAAAGTATATTGGGAAAGGTTCAAAGGGGCGGGAACTACTTATCCAAGAGGGGTAATTCCAACCAACCCCGTTTATCACATGATAAACCTCACCAGTAGCGTTTTCAACAGCAGGCTTCCACTTAGTAAAGATATCCCGCAACCAATCATTATACCTGGAGACAAGCGTCTGCGGTTGCAAATACCCGTACATTGATCCGGTTGCGTAAACAGCTAAAATATCACTCTCACTTGCCAAGTCAACGCTTAGCATCATTTCAAGTTTACTGCCTAACTCATCGAAATGTCGCTCCATGAATTCACGGCCACCCGCCAACCCGTAATAATGCCCCGCAAAAGCCACCAACCAAACAGTTCTTTTCGGAGGAGTATCCTTTAGAAGCCTGCCAAGCTCTAAAAGGAAGGAAATCCCTATGGAGTCTGTGGCACCTGGTGAAAGCTGCGGCACGATGGACCAAGAATCGTAGTAAGCACCTATGACCGCCACTTTGGCACTCATATCTGGATCAGAACCCTCTATGACGGCGATTATGTTGGATACTGTCTTCTGCTTCCATTTCATCTGAGAGTTTATCCAGATCTTGACTTCTCCTCTTTGCTTCACAAGATTCTTCAAAAGTGAGGCGGATTGACCTCTTACGTAAAGCCTAGGGAAGTTTATTGGAATGCTGAACACCTTTTGAATAGCTTGAATACCGCTAGTATCTTCCGGTTCAAGGAATATTATGCCTTTTGCACCGAATAAAGCAGCGTTCTTCCAATACCAACGATTATTAAACTCCATTAGGACAAACGCGTCCTTCGGGTTTGAACCGTCGAAATCTTCCGGAAGACCTCCTTCAACGTATATGAGCCTATCACCCTCTCCAGGACTTGTGTATGGACACGGGTTCACGTGATTAGGCCAGAGCGGATAGGCCTCCAATTCCAATATGACTCCATCACCCGTCTCTACCTTTATAGAGCAGTTTTCAACCACAGGCGTCACAATTTCGAATTTCTCTTCACGTACCTCTAAGCCTAACGAGGACCAGTAGGCCTTGATATAGTTAGCAGCTTCAAAGAAACCATCGTAACCGACAACACGGGAGCTGAATCCCGATAGTGTTTCAATATGCTCTAAGACGTTTTCAAAGTTCAGACTACTAATATCGCTTATTTGAACTGGACTACTTTTACTCGAAGATATTGAGCCTGTTGCAAAAATCAGCTGCTGCGTTAAAAGCATCAAGATCAATAGCGAAAGCATTAGAGAGGGTCGGAGTTTGGTAAACGATATGTGGCGCATTGTTTAAGGTTAGATATAAGACGCGGTTTATAAGCTTAACTCGTTAAGTACTTCCTGAAATATTTCCGCCGCTTTCCTTCGGAAAAAAGAACATGATATTAGATAGCGTGCTGTTCGCCGGTTATCGGCTTCCTAAATGGGTATAAGTAGGCACTATATCCCCTGAAATACCATTCTCCCGCCTGTTAAAAAGTTAGGCTTGACAACACTGACTATCACCATATACTTTGCTTTTCCTCCAGCAGTTAAGTATCAGTCAGGATCTTCACTCTTACGTGATGAACCAGATAACCGATAAGATAAAGTTTTTATATCATCATGTCAAAGCTTTATATGAACCGTTGAAGAACAAGTTTGCAATATCCACACCGATTTTTCTGATTATTCTCATGCTGAATTCTCTGACCGGATTTACATCCCCGCAGGCCCCTAAGGTTTTGAAACCATATGTACAAGAAGCAAAGAGATTTTTAGTCGTTGTCGGCGAGACGAATGTCACTATAACTGTCATAAGCGGAACTGCGGAGGAATTCACAATAATGATTAATAGCAACGGGGGCATCTCCAGTATAAGGATATCGCAGATAAACTTCACTGGTGCGGGAGGATGGTTTATCTGGGAGGGGGATTGGCAACAAGTTTATGGTTCTAATGCAACCGCCCCACCGATCGTAGAGGAGAAGCCTGATTATGTGGCTGCAACGTTTTTCGGCAGATACAATGTCCATCCTCTAGACATCGTTACAAAGATAACGGTGTCGAAAAATGGTTTGATACTGATAGATTCGAATTTAACTGCAACCGAGGACGCGAGCGATATAAATAGGGTAGGCTGGGGGCTTTGGGAGTTCCCTGTAAGTCTTTTTGGCGGCAGTTATGCGGAAGTCTGTAGGGAAGGAACTGTTATAAAGGTAAACCTGCCGGCTGAATATGATCCAAGTCTTTCTCTTTACGATACCAGCCGGATGACATACTGGATGGATTTCAGCACTTTAGGCGATGGGATAACCATGATAAATATAGCACCGTCTTTATTCAAAGGCTTCAGCATAGGTGATAATAGGGGTGCTAATGAAACATATACCAATTACAATGCGCATTTCAGACTCACCGAGTTTGCCAAAGGCGCGATGAAGAAGGGGGATGTTAAGACCCTTAGGATTGCACTCTACATACATGGTTTAGGAGGCTATGAGGGGAACAAGGATATGATAGACCTTATTGTCGACCTAGGAAAAGCAGAAGACTCTGCAAGAAATGCCATTGCCTCGTATAAAGACCCTTCTGCCAAGGACCTTGCGCATCAAGCATTTCTTAAAGCGCGTTCCGCCTTCGACAAAATAATAGTTGGAGATATTGATGGGGCGAGAAGCTTATTGAGCGAGTCTTCAGACTTGATTAGAAGAGCAGAGGATGCGGAGAACAGTGGGATTATGGCAAATAGAATTCTTCAACTGGCAATTTCGACAGTAATTATGGCAATACTTATAGTAATCCTGTATGCACGCAGAAAGAAAGCACATGTCACTGAAACTAGGAAGGAATAGAAGGGTTGATTTTATGCAATGCTCATCTAGACCCTATCGGGTTTAGTTTCAGTTTTCACATTATAGTTGCAGACTATTAGTGGGGACGGTGCTTTCAAATCGGCCAGTCTTAATCATTTGTTTCCCTTTGAGGCCGCTTTCAAGAGGCTTAGCCGAGTTTTCTCATCAAATTCACGGTTAAACGAGGCCCCGACTATCTCCGCCAAAACAATCTCCGCCAAGTATAGGATAGGGCTTCCAAGCTCTAAATGACCTCCATACGTCCCCCTATTGTCGGAAACAGAAATATGCGCGTGAAGCTTCCCGTTTGCTATGATGCCATCCACAGAGTTGACTTCTAACGGTCCATCTATCTCAACATACTCCTCCTCAGGAGGAAGACCCTTAGAAGTGACCCTGTGTATACGGCATTTTTCAAGCGTACCAATCGCTGAGACAATGACTCCGTTAACAATATTATTCTCGCTAGCAACCCTTTCGATAGTTTTTAAAAGGTCTTCGCCCCTATCACATCTGAAAACAATCGTTCTCCCAAATCCGGTTTCCCAATACTCCATTATCGCAACCTCCCCTACAGCTGGATTCCGAATTTTTCGAGATAAGGCTTTTGATTTCTACGGTCCTCCTGAAACTGTTTTAAAGCTCTTTGAGAAACAACATCAGCCAGATCTCTCGGTATGACGACGACACCATCGTCGTCGCCCATGACGAAATCTCCGGGCTCAACTAAAACTCCTCCGACAGTAACAGGTATGTTAACGTCCTCAGGTCGAAGCTCCTGTCTACCAATGGTTTCCGTACGCCCAACTCCCCTGCAGAAAACAGGAAACCTTTCCTTTCTAATCTCCCCAATATCCCTGCAGCCACCATCTATAACCAAGCCAGCTATACCTTTGTCTCTAGCGATTAACGCGATGAATGATCCCCAGAAGCCGACTTGAGTGTAACCACCAGCATCAGCAACCAGAACATGCCCTGGCTCAGCTATCTTTAGGAAGAGTTCAGCATTGTTTCTTTTCCCATACCATTCTGCAACATACTGTTCATACTCCTCCGGCGTCATTGTTGGAATTGGCTCCTTGGTCTTAAGGAGGCGTATGGTTAATGCAATCCCCGCCATCTTGATGTCGTTGAAAACCGGTTTTATCGTTTCAGAAACTATCGTCGAGCCATGAATATTATATCTGTCTAGGGCGTCTATAACGTCGGAGGTGCGAACCTCCATTAAGCGCCTGATTATCTCCCGATCTTTATTCGAAACCGAGTTATGGGTCTTCATTTCTGGTCATTACCATATGCTTTAAGACACTAATAAACCTAATTATGTAAAAGTGCATACTACGCGTACTTACTATAACATATTCCGGAGTCATTTTGCTGTAGAAGAAATCGCTAAATGTCATCTTCGTGCAGTATAAAGAGAAATGTTGTTCAACAAACGCGTTTTAAAAGGCTTCTAATGGAACCATATTGTTATTTGGAAAAGAGATCTCTTGCTACGTATTGGAATTTATCCATAAGTTTATAATTGTAGACATAAAAAGTATTATATATCACTCCTCTTTGTTGAGTTCATGTGGCAGAAAATAATGAGAAGCAGGATTTCAATTCTTCTAGAGCAGAACTCTAAGTCCTAGGACACCCTCTTCGCATTAAGATTCTCGAATCCATTGGTGAAGCAGATCTAAGCTTCTCCAAGCTTAAGAAGAGAACTGGGATAGAGAGCAGCGGCCATCTTCAGTTCCACTTGATTAAATTGAATAACCTTGTGGAAACTACGCCAGAAGGAAACTATAAGCTTACTGATGATGGAAAGGAGGCTTTAAGAATATTAGGAGTAATGAAGAAAACCGAAGCCGAGGCTAAGCACGATTCTAAAAATGAAATAAGATTCTTAATCGCTTACTCACGCATTGTATTCATAGTCCTGTTTTTCCTAAGTTTATATCTACTGGCTTATGAGGAATGGGTCTTGCCTCCTAATCCTCCTTTAGAATTCATTGCCCCATGGAATAATATTGTTCCTTTTTACATACAGCCGAATCATTCGGCAACGATAATTATACTGTAGGCTATGATGGCATAGATGGAAGGACGATCGTGAATAGTAACGCTACTATGATTATAATAGGGACCTATCGTGCCCCTGAAAACACTTTTGAAGTAAGTGAGCGTGATTTAGGATTATATTACTTCGATGCCTATGTTATGAAAAATTACATAGTGCAAGTATTTTCGCCAGAAGGCAAGTTGCTTAATACATGGGCACCGCCTGAGCCTAATTCAAGTGGGGGTGGCGTAGGTTGGGTTATCGATAAGCCCGGTACCTACCGCATCGTTATTTCAAACCTTGGCCCTTCAGAACTTGAGGTCAGGGGCAGATTTCAATTCACTCATAACCGTTTCCAAAGGCCTTATGCTAGAATGGGCTATGTAACATTATTCTTAGTTCTCATCTACTTAATAGGAATACTAGCGGTGTATATTGTGAGGAAACTAAGAAAATAATGGCTGACTGTTAGGTTTAAACAATCATTAAACGCGATAAACTAGCGGATAACTTACGATTGTTTTTTAAGCTCCATGTTCATCCACTTTAAGTAGTTTCTATTTCCGGAAATTATTGGGATTGCAATGATCTCGGGGACTTCATAGGGATGATTCTTCCTAATGGTTTTCTCAAGCTCCTTATATAGGTCTTTTCTGCTCTTAATTATGCATAACCATTCTTCATCCTCCTCTATCTTTCCCTTCCACCAGTATAAGCTTGATATTGGACCCACCACTTGGATGCATGCTGCCAGCCTCGCTTCCAAGAGAATCCTTGCAATCCTCTTAGCGTCTTCCTTTTTATCAGCAGTAGTGAGAACCTGGATGTAGCTGATCATATGCATGAAGACATGAAGCGCCGTTTTAAGTTTTAAGCAGAGATGACAGTATGAACGGTGGTTAATCTTTATGAATATGTTTGTTACGCTAAATGCTGTGGAGAAACTTCCTCTACGCAAACCGATTTCTGCCGGGGTGATTCTATCCTATAAGTGTAGCAGTGCATGCAGACACTGCATGTACGCATGCTCCCCATTTTGGAGTGCCGACTGGGTTTCTGAAAGGGATCTGAAGACCATTCTTTCCCGGCTTTCCCTATGGATAAAGCCAAGCCCCTATGGAGCTGATAGGGTAAGCTTAAACTACGGTTTACACTTCACCGGTGGTGAGCCCTTTCTAAACTTTAAACTATTAGTTAGAGCAACCGAGCTTGCAAACGACCTTGGAATACCATCGCTATTTGTAGAAACCAACTGCTTCTGGTGTGTCGACGATAAGGATACTAGAGAGAGGCTTAGAGCATTAAAGGAAGCAGGGCTGAAAGGGGTCCTGATAAGTGTAAACCCTTTCATACTTGAACAAGTCCCTTTCGAAAGAACAGAGAGAGCTGTCAGGATAAGCGAGGATGTTTTTGGCAGCAACACCATGGTATACCAAGAAATATACTATCATCAATTCAGAAAGATGAATATTAGAGGCACCATGTCATTAGAACAATACTTGGAGATAGGTAGTTCAGCACTACGCTATGCTGAGCTCCTTCCTATGGGAAGGACATGCTATAAGCTCGAAAAACTCTTCGAGAAACATCCTGCAAAAATATTCTTCGGAGAATCCTGCTTACCCGAGTTGACCAGAAATTGGCATGTGCATATAGACAACTACTTAAACTATATGACTGGGTATTGCGGCGGAATTTCCTTAGGCAAGATTACTGAGTTGGATTTTTCCAATTCATACACAGAGTTAGGTGATAAGCCGATACTTAGTGCCTTAGTTAGAGATATTAGGGAGCTTTATGATTTAGCCGTTAAGGATTTTAACTACAGCGAAAGTGAAAAGGGCTATGTTTCCAAATGCCATCTATGCATAGATATAAGGCGACACATTGTAAAACAGACAGATGAATTTAAGGAGCTTCAACCAAGAGAATTATATCACTATCTGGAATGAAAAGCAGGATTTTATTATTAGAACCCGAGGTTTAAATTTAAATAAGGATTCATAAAAAAAGAGTCCGAAAATGAACAGTAAAGCCATTCCGCTAGCCAAGAGAAGAAAAGGGATCTCTTTATTCTGGAGAGGGGCAAGAGGCTTCTCCCTAAGCGAACTGAAGGAGGCCGGCCTGACTATTGAAAAAGCCAGGAGGCTTGGGCTACGGGTAGACCCTAGGAGGAGGTCGAAACACGGAGAGAACGTTAAGAAGCTTAGGGAACTTGTTCCTCTGGATCTTCGCCCATAGTCTTTTTTCTAGCAGATATGGACCTACAGCCTTTCAGGTAAAACCTTAATGGAATATCGAGATCCTTTTTGCCTCCTATCCGAAAACTTCTAGCAATATTCTCCTCCTTCCTTCCCTCCTTTATCGTGATCTTGGAATTCTTCAGGTAGACCAGTTTCTTATGAAGACTCTTATTTATCACCATGGCTTCAGTAAGTCTTCCAGGACCATTTGCCAACTGAAACAAATTATCAGTTTTCCTGAAATTCTTCATTATTTCTATCCCCTTCAACGGTTCAAGAACTCCAATTAAAACACCTCCACATCTGTGCGGCTTGTGGGCAACAATGTTGAAAAGCCATTTTGCATGAACACCATATATTAGGGCCCTGCCTACGTCGCCGTACAGCGTCATAGTTATGTCTCCACTACCCCTGTAGGCCCTCGAAGCCGGGCCTGTTCTTCCATAATAAGCTTCCATCTTAACAATAACGCCTGCTAGTGTTTTCCCCTCTAAGACTCCATAAAACCTTACCTACAAGGCTCACAGCGACTAAAGCAGGATCCCTTGAATAAAACTCTTAGACATTAGCCTTCCCATCCTCATAGTTGGCGAACACTAACTTTAGACACTAGTCAAAACTTTTCTCTACATATTTGCACTTATCGAAAGTAGTTATCTTTTCGTATCCCATTTCTCTTACGTAGTGTGTCAGAACGTTATAAGCATAATCTATTTCTTCAACGGAGTGTGCATCAGTACCTATTGTAATGGGTACCCCTAGTTCACAAGCCTTCTTCATTATTCTAGGAGAAGGATATATTGAGTTAATGGGTTGTCTTAATCCTCTTGAAGACACTTCTAGACACATCTTTCTCTTTTTTACAAGGCTTAAAACCTTCTGTTCCTCGATAAACCCGTTAGTAGGGTTAAACCCCCATATTCTCACGAGATCCATATGGCCCACAATGTTGAAGAAACCGGTTTCCACTGCTTTTCCAACCAGATAAAGGTATTTAGAGTAGAAACTGTCAAAACCATTCTCCCTAACTTCCCTCTCCATTAAAACTCTCTGCTTCGAAGAATCTATACAGATTCCGTCAACGAAATGCACGCTGCCTATTATAAGATCAAATTCGTAGCTGCCTAAGACCTTCTCCAATATCTCCTCGTTTCCAGGAATGTAATCGGCTTCCACGCCAAGCTTCACGGTTAATTTATCTCTATACTTCTCCGAGATCTTTCTCGCCTCGCTAACATAATTATCCAGCTTAAGCTCGTTCAAGGAGTGGGGTTCAGCTGAACCATCGGGGTGAATTGTTAAATGGTCTGTGAAAGCTATTTCCTTAAACCCTTTTTGGATTGCAGCCTCACAGTAATCTAGCATAGTTGAGATACCGTCGCTAAATGTGGTGTGAATATGGTAATTGATTTTCATGAGAAACTACTCCAATATTAAACATTTTTAAAACTTTTCTGTACGATCTGTTAATGTTAATCCTATCTTTTATATTCTTCAGAATCCCGTTCGAAATCAAGGGCGTGTTCTCATCCCCAATTGCTATTCTTAAGCAGTAACAGTATCAACAGATCTAATTATGCTGATTTCAAGGATTCGCTGGACCTTGAGAGCCGAAATCCTTAATCTTTTTAAGCCAATGGTGTACCGATTTTTCCCAGCCCCATATTTAACATGTCTTCACTCTCACATTCACATGGTTTAAATACTCGCAAGGTTTATTTTGTCCATAGAGGGAGGAAAAACCTATGAAAAAGAAGGTTTCAATCATGATCATGTTAAGCGTGATCATAATCTTTATCTCTATATTTTTAATTCTCCTCCAAAAGATGTCTGAACCCGGAGCTCAAACAATGCCTAATACAGTGGCAGTGGGAACCAGGATGTTTCCTTTTCACCTCCCATGGGATGATTACAGTGGCACGGTTGTGAGCCTGAGCCAGAAACTCGACAAGCCTGCTGGGAGTCTCGGCTACGTAACAGTAGGTAGCGACAGCCACCTCTACGTTGGTGGAAAAAGAATAAGGTTTCTAGGAGTCAACATTGGAGGGGGGGCTTGTTTCCCTGAGAAGGAGGAGGCTGAGAAAATAGCGGCGAGGCTAGCCAAGTTTGGAATTAATGCTGTGCGCTTTCATGGTCTGGATGCGAACTGGGACTACAACATTTTTGAAGTTGGCGGAGTTTCCCAAACGAGTGCTGAAGCACATCATGGCTCAGGAAGCCTTATGCTCTACTTCAACCGCACCTTGGGCGACACCGGCGGGGTGCAGGGAGTCCTTGACGCCCCGGCGGACCTGAGCAATAAGAAGCTATCGGTTTGGATGAAGACTCCGGAGGAGGCTGCGGGCAGTATTCAAGCCAAGATATTCATCCTAGACGATAAATGGAACTGGGGCGACGCGGGTTCTGCCGTAACCAGCTTCAGCGGCAAGGGGAACCAATGGGTTCAACTGACCTGGGACCTAAGCGTCAACCCGCCGTCCCAAACCGGTTTTCCTAACTGCAACCCTAGAAAAGTTATGGCTGTTGGGGTTATAGTTGGGGAGTGGGCGGGTAGAGAGTGGAGTGGAAACTTCTACATAGATGCTTTCAGCTGGTCGAACCCTAATGAACAGCCTTCTTCTCCAGTCTTCGATTTCGAGGAGGATTCTCAGGGGTGGACGAGCTGGGGTGCTTTAAGACCTCTTCTGGGCACTAGGTTCCTGAGCGAAAAGGCTCTTGACAAGCTGGATTACTTCATATTCAAGCTTAAGGAGAACGGAATATACGTAAACCTAAACCTGCTCGTGGCAAGAAGGTTCACGTCTGCAGACGGCTTGCCAAGCGAAATCGAGTCTATAGGCTGGAAGGATCAGCAGGCTCTAGGATTCTTCATTGAGGAGGTTGAAGATCTTGAGAAGGAGTATGCTGAGCAACTTCTTACCCATTTCAACCCTTACACGGGTATGACCTACGCGGAGGACCCGGCGATAGCCTTCATCGAAATAGTTAACGAGCAGGGTCTAATAAGCTCCTGGCTTATGAGCGTTCTGGACAAGCTTCCAGAAGTTTTCAAGAGCAGGCTGAGGGCTAAGTGGAACGACTATCTCCTGTTCAAGTACGGGTCTACTGACGCCCTCATGAGTGCTTGGGGCTCCTTAAGGGAGGGAGAAAGCCTCGAGCAGCGTACGGTTGAAATAATATCTTTCGACGACTGGGCGAACCGCCGGAGAACCTATGCTGACAGCGACTGGCTGGAGTTCCTCTACCGGCTCGAGGAGGGATTCTTCCTCGAGATGCGCAGGTTCATCAAAGAAAGACTACGATGCAAGGCCCTTATCATAGGAACGATCAGTAGTAGCTGCAGTCCAGCAAGCATAATGTCAGAGATGGATATAGTCGATACTCATGCCTACTGGCAGCACCCGCAGTTCCCCAGTACTGCTTGGGACTCTGTGGACTGGTATGTTGAAAACAAACCGATGGTTAACAGTCCCCAAGATAGCACCATCGTCGGCCTGACTGTGAAGAACGTTTTGAACAAGCCTCACTTCGTAACGGAGTACGGTCATCCCGCCCCAAACATGTATGATGCGGAAACCGTCTTGACGCTGGCGAGTTATGCCGCCCTCCAAGATTGGGACGGCATCTTCATGTTCGCCTACGGCAGTAGAGGTTACTGGGACTCCATGAAGATTAGAGGATTCTTCGACATAGACCAGCACCCGGTCCACATGGCTATGTTGATACCGGCACATCTCATCTTCGTTAGGGGTGACGTTAGGCCAGCGGATGAGCTCGTCATCGCAAAGCTTACCAGGGAGGACGAGATGAACCTGCTGAAGAACAGGCAGGTCTGGGCCTGGGGCCTGCCAGACGCTAAACACATAGGCATGAATCCCTTAATCTCCCTCACGCACAGGACAGAGATTGACACTTGGGGTATTGAATTCGGCAACTTCAGCAATATAAGGATCTCAGGATCTATTTACAGGTCTGATACTGGAGAAGTGGTATGGGACACGTCTAACCCAAGCAGGGGGGTTATTACTGTGAACACTTCAAGAAGCATCGCAATCATAGGCTTCGGCGGAGGAAAGAAATTCGAGCTCGGGACTATTGTAGTGGAGCCGGGCGACTCCCTGTTGAACGGTTGGAGCGTCATAGCACTCTCATCGCTTGACGGCATGGACTTAGAACATTGTGAGAAAGCCCTTTTAGTGGCCTCGGGCTATGCGACAAACACGGGAATGGGTCTTAAGGCTTACGGTGAGGAAAAAGAACTGCTAAGATGGGTGGGCAACAATCTCACCGAGATCGAGCTATACAATGGGCGAGTGACATGTGGCACAAACTGGGGTTCTGCGCCAACTTTGACTGAGGGTGTTCCGGCGCTTATCAATATTAGAACTAGGGCAGAGGTGAAGGTTTGGGCACTGGATAACATTGGAAATAGGGTTAAGGAGGTTCAAGTTTCCAGCGAGGGCTCCTACAAATCATTCATGATTGGGCCGCAGTTCGGAACAATCTGGTATGAAATAGTTTTTGAGAGATAAAAACTTGGACTTTTTCAGCCTAACTCTTTCCATTTATAATGTAGACGCATCTCCTCGTGGTATGGTAGTGAGAATATTTCATTTAAAAGATGATTTGCCTGCTCTTCAGACCTCGTCCAAGGATCCATTTTTACAAGCTCTATCAGTCGTTCCAAACTGCCACTCTCATAAGCTTCAAGCTCCACTTCTACAGGTGCCACCCTATCTCTGAGGATATAGGCGACCAAGTTTTTCGGCAACCCGTCAACCCTAATCCCTTGAACACCTTTCCTACTTACTTTAGCCGGCACTTCAACCTCAAAGTCTGTTGGAACCCCGGAAACAAACCCTTCGGAATTAATTATGTTTACTTGGAAAACGCGGGGGATGTCGCAAGCTATAGACTCTATTATTGGTACGATTATCTCACCTGATTTCTCAGGTGGAAAAACATCTGTAACGCCCCTAGAATCATCCTTGGAAAGCCTCATCATCTCCTCCACAGTCCTCTGACCATACGAGAAGAAGCCTTCCCACCATGCCTCAGGATCCTCCCTCCACCTCTTTTCAGTTTCCTCATCAATATGGTACCACCATGGCCATGAACCTCCGCCAGGGGTACAAGTGTCTCCAATTGGAAAAACACTGAACCGCTTATATAGGTCAACTGCTTTGGGACCTAAGTCGCTACTGGAGTTAATTTCCTTCCAGTATTTTTCAGAGTCTCTAGAAACCCAATTGTCTAAAAGCGGAAAAGCATTCTCTCCGCTGTAGGTGAAGCGTGTCAGCCAGATGAAATGGTTTACACCAGGTATCTCAAAACTAACCTTGCCACTCTCAAGCCCCAGGGTCTTGATAATATTGTATACCCCGCTGAAACCGTGACAGAGACCAATAGTTTTAACGTTTCTATACTTCCTGCCTAGATACGTAACACCGGCTAGAACAGGGTTTGCAAGCTGAATATACCATGCGTCCGGGCATGTTTCAAGAATATTCTCCATCAGCAAGTCGAAAAACCTGAACTGGTAGAAGTTTATCCAGAACGCTTCATCATGCATAATATGAAGACTCCCGCCAAACCTGTAGCCCAGCTTCCGGGCTATTGACCAGCCTTCCCTGAGTCTTGTGTAACTGGCTGTAAGCGCTGTGTTAACAACAAAGTCAGCATCCCTCAGAGATTCCTGTCGGCTAAGCGTTTTCTCAATCCTCAGCCTGCTTCCTGTTTCCTCAGCATACCTAGTGCAGATCGCGTAGACGGCATCCAGCCTCTCCTTGTTTACATCCATCAGGCTTACCGTGCTTCCCGATAAGCCGGGTGTTAAACACAGGTCTCTTATCAGACTCATGGAGAAGACTGCGCTACCTGCTCCTATGATGCTGATTTTAACATCAACCATTTCTCCTTCTCACTCTCCCAGACAAGTCACAATGAGACTCCTGCTTCTGGGCTTAACGTCAAGCTCCAAGAAGACCAGCTGCTGCCAAGTGCCGAGTCTAAGGGCCCCGTCTTTTATCGGAATGGTTATGCTTGGGCCGATGATCGATGCTCTCACATGTGAATGCCCGTTTCCATCATGCCACATTTTCTCATGCTCGTAATAAGAATTCTTAGGGGCAATCCTCTCCAACGCGTTCGGCAGGTCTTTCAGTAAGCCAGGCTCGTATTCTATTGTCGTCACAGCACCAGTTGATCCGGGTACGAAAATATTAACAATGCCGTTTCTAATACCTGTCTTCGAAACTATTCTATCAATTTCTCCAGTAATGTCAACAATATCTGACTCGCCCTTCGTCTTAATTCCAAGCTCACCCTCAAAGGTTTTCAACATCCATCATGTTAACAGCGAAACAGCCTTCTTATATTTCTTCAGCTTATTACATTTATAGAGTGTTAGTCAGCCAGTTTCACTCAGACACCCTAATTACTAAAAAGAGCTTCTCGGCATCTTTATTTATATAAGTTTTGATAAAATCTCTTCCCGTTTAAAAGTTCTTATGCTTAAGCGCAGTATGACGTAGTCGATAAGCGTGAAGCATATTGTTAAGATTCCGATAACCATGGGTCCAAACATAATCACGCCAGAAATCTGCCCAAATATTAACACCATTATTGGAAGAAGCAGTAGTCCACTAATCTGCTGAGCCTCTCTGAATCCTTTAACTTTAGCTGAAACCATGACTGTCAGACAAATACTTGTAAACGCCATCGCTGGGGAAAGACAGAGTATCAGCATAATCCAAACTAGGTTGGGAAGCAAAAGCCTACCGTTAAACATGCTGAAGGAAAGAACATCTACTAAAACAGAGTATGTAGCAAAAGACATTATTGTAACCATGAAAGACGGGATGAAGGAAACCAGTATTTTCCCTAAAAACAGCTCTGAGTCGGATATTGGTGTCGCTAGAAGAGCTTCAATCGTCCTTCTCTCCTTCTCTCCTGCAAAACTGTCTGAAGCCATTACGCTGGAAACCATTACTGGAATTATCAGGAAGAACGGGGCTAAGAGGTAGAGAGTAATGAGATAGATGGCTGCTTGCTGAACAGTCATTCGCAATACCTCGTTTCTCTCATTTTCAGGCAGGCTTCTAACAATGTTTTCAAGATCCTCCATTGATGAGGAGGAGGGTTCACCAGCAATCATGGTGCCAATCATAAAGATAAGTGGAACACCTGTAGAGAGAAGAAGAGGTATGATAATTATGGGAAGGAGCACTTCCCGGTTCCTCTTGATTTCAAGCCAATCCTTCTTGAATACAAGCATAACTCTGCTTATTCTCAAGCCGACCCCTCCTTAACCAGCTTCAAATAAACTTCTTCAAGAGAAGGATACACAAAGTTTACGGAGAGAACCATTCCGCCCGCATACACTATCTCCCTAACTATTTCAGGGGTTGCAGACTCGTCAAGCAAACTCAAGGTTAACCTGGATGCTTGAGTATCCACTTTCACCTCCCTGACTTGCCCTAGAGCCTTCAAAGAATCAATAATCTTCTGATCAATGTTTCGCAATGCGATTTGAAGACTAGGCTTCCCAACGAGATGAGCAAGCTCCTCCAGAGTGCCCACTGCAATTCTTCTCCCCCTACTTATTATCATCACCCTATTGCACAGCTTCTCCGCATCTTCAAGACGGTGCGTGCAGAGCAGTATTGTACACTTCTCCTGCTTGCTAAGCCTATTTATCAGGTCCCTTATCTCCTTAGCCGACTCAGGGTCTAAGCCTGCAGTAGGCTCATCTAGGAAGATTATTGGCGGCCTGTGCACCAGTGCACGAGCAATGGCGAGCTTCTGCTTCATCCCTCGGGAGAAGGTTCCCACCTTATCTCTCCTCCTTTCCCACAGGTCGAAGAACTCAAGCAACCCCCTAATCCTCCCATCTCTTTCCCTAGGGTCTGAAACCCCGTAAGCCTCTGCGAAGAACCAGAGGTTTTCATAGGCAGTCAACCTCTCGTACAGACTCGGGTTCTCAGTTAAGACTCCAACGATCTCCCTTACTTTAAGAGGCTCCCTAGTAATATCGTATCCCCCCACGAACGCGGAGCCTTCTGAGGGGGAGATGAGGCTTGCGAGCATGCGGATGGTTGTGGTTTTCCCAGCACCATTAGGTCCTAAAAGCCCGAAGACCTCGCCCTCCTCAACTTTAAAACTGATGTTGTCTACCGCTGTGAAAGTGTTAAACTGTTTGGTTAAGCCTTCAGCCAGGATGTTTTCCAAGACGCTTGTGTTTAAAGAAGACTCCTCGCTTATTAAACTTGCTTTTCCTCTAAGCCTCCTACGCTTTAAGCCATTCATGTTAATAGATTAACTTAATGCAGCCATCCTCTTAACAGGAATCTTGCAAGATTCTTGCCCCGGTGAAAAGAATTTCAAAACTTAGATTGCCGTACTCATCCTCCGAAAAGCTTTGCGAAAGCTCCGCAATACTGCTTATCAAGATTTTGAAAAAAATAAGGTTGAAGAATAATCCATTTAGTTAACTGTGACAACACTCTGAAAGTACTTTTAATTACAGACGCTTTTTATACAGGATGCTTTGAGACCAGTTTGTAAACAAGATTATGAAATAATCCTGAAAAACCAAGGTTCCTCCCTTTCTCGGGGGAGAGGGGGGATGAACTCCTCAGAGATCAGAGTTTTAAGAGAGAGGTTCTCTAGAGCAGTATCTTTCTCTATACTGCTGGCAGTCTTAACCAACATTATTTCAATGTTTTTCGTAATGGGGAGTGAAGCATGGGCCGAGAGTAACACTCTCGGCTCCATCCAACCCTTCCATGGTTTTGAAGAGTCGCCAGAAAAATTATGTAAAAGCCGAATTGAATCATCTTATGAGGGAGAGGGGCTTGCTCCTATTCTTTCTGAGGAGAAATACTCTCCACATGCAGATGAGGAAGCATTAAAGGAGAGTTATCCTCTAACCCCTCTGATAAATGTCTTTGAATGCATTATTCAGAGTATAACAAGATGTTTCGAGCATTTTTAAGTTTTTAAAACTATCTTGGAAGCAGTTTTAGACATAGTTAAAGACTTGTGTAGCGTGTTTCGGCAAACTATAAGTTCAGGATTTTTAAAATGTATTAGAACTATTATTATATATCCAAAAAACGTAAATCCTTATAAGCCGTCTGGAAACTTTAGAAAGCACGGCCAGAGATGCATAGCTTGTTCAAGCGAAATCAGGCTAATAGGTTTACTGGAATTCTCCTCTCTCTTATTCTTCTACTTGTAATGCTACCCATCCCCAATACTGTTTCCGCCAACCCGGATGAAAGCTTGATGACATACGGTTCCTGCATTCTTATTATTCCTAGGGGAACTATGGCGGACAACGTCGTCTGGAAGTACATTTATGATGAACAACCAGGCCTAGGCTGGAATGTGAAAACCGAATTTAATGATACCAGTTGGCTTGAGGGCAAGACTCCAATCGGGCCTGCCAGATACTTCGTCAGAACTAACGTTTCCTCAAGAGAAATATGCTTACGAAAAATATTTCGGGTCACAGGTATGCCGCGAAAAGCTTTTCTCAATATAGCAGTTTACGGAGACATAGATGTTTGGCTAAACGGAAGGAAGATATTAAGCAGCATCGATACTTTACACAGGGTTTTCTATTGGAATTACAGGCTAAACATTACAGAGCATTTGAAAGAAGATGATGATAACCTGTTGGCAGTCTATATTAAAAAAGGTGGGAGGGAGACATATTTCGACTGCGAACTGCTTTTTGAGAAGAAAAACCCTGAAGAAGTGTCAGAATCTGTTCCAATGCAAGAAGTTGTCTGTTATTCCTTCGAAGGTTGCTTGGCAGATATTTTCTACGGTACTTCAATATTGAAGACTTTAAACAAGATGGATGCGATAGATAGAAATAGGATAATCCTGTGGATTATGGGCAGTCGGTCTATTAACGGATACTTCGGAGAAGGGTATTCGACTCCAAGGCAATATTTTGCCGTCGAAGCACTCAAGAATCTTAACGCATCGCTAAACCCGTTTGACGCTGAATATTTGGCAAAGATTATAATAGACTCTTGCTGGAAGGAAGGCGATTGGGAACCTGAAATTGAGTATACCTATTATGTATTAATGACCCTAGCATCACTGAATAAATTAAACATGATAGGGGATATGAGCAAAATTGTGCAATCAATAGCATCACTTCAATGCTCAGATGGTTATTTTATGGATCCTTTCCATCATCACCTAGAAACTGAACAGACATTTTATGCTCTTTATTCTCTCCGCCTTTTGAATGCTTTAGATTCAATAGATAAAGCGAAGACCATGGATTTTATAATCCGGTATTATAATTTTAGTAAGAATGAAACGTACTATGGATTTTACGAGAATACGACTTTCATCTTAAATTGGCCGTATGATTTTAGAGAGATTTTTTGGATTGTTAAATCGTTAGAGGTTTTAAATGCTCTTGAGAGAATAGATGTTGACGAAATGGCTAACCATGCTATTTCCTGTTGGCAGAGCTTACAAAACGGCTTTTACTATTTATCTCCAATAGAAAACGATTATTATTTGGTAATGATACTTAAGATCCTTGGTAAACTAAATATGCTTAATGCAACCGTAATAGACAGGGTGACAAGCCACTATGATTTTAGTAAGTTATTCTATACTGGTTGCGTTATGGAAACCCTTGAGGGGGTAAAGAAATACTATGTAAAGGTTGAATCTAATCCAGAATCTGCTCTTTATGGGGTATGTGGTTCCGGCTGGTATTTCGCTAATACTAATGTAACCTTATCTGCAGAGACATTTATTTACAACCCTTATGCTGAAGGAGAAAGATATTTTTTCAAAGGTTGGAGCGGAGACGTTGTCAGCGAGTCTCAGAGAGTAAATATTACAGTAGACTCGAATAAGAGTATCACAGCCAACTGGAAGGCACAATATTTGGTAACGTATTATGGTCCAAGCCCCCTTTCCACGGCAAAGCATGAGGAGTGGTATGATGAAGGAGAGGTTTTCAGGATCAACACCACGGAGGTCTTTGATAAAGACCTTACGAGCGACTACGTGTTCGACCATTGGGAGGTTGATGGAGAAACAGTAAACGATTCCACTATAGAGATTAGAGTTGACTCGCCTAAAGAAATCAAGGCGGTCTACAGGGTTGAGTTAAACCTGGTTAAAACAATATTAACGTTGTTGAGGGCACTCGTTATTTCGATTGCTATTCTCGTGGCTACAGCTAAACTTGCTTCAACTATAGAAAAATTCAGGAAGAAAAAACAGGGGAAACTGACCGTTAATAAGTCTAAAGCAGATTGAACGACTTGAAAACACGGAATATTTCAAGAATCATTTTAAAACGCATGCCCCCATTATTTAAGGAGTAGAAAACAATCTTTAAACCCATCCTCACGATTCTAATAGCCAGATGGGGGTCTGGAGCACTCGAAGGATTGCTGCGATTACAACATTCCTATTCTTATTGTTCACCCTCATGTTTTCACCAAGCAATACTATGTTTAACTACATGTCTGGGTCTCCATACGTTAACTGGGGCAGCATGGTTGCATATCTCAACTGGAATGCGAGGCTTAAGGTTACTGTGCTCACTGAAGACGGGAGGCCTTTAGAGGGAGCATGGGTCTACATTGTTGACGCGTACACCGGGGAAAACGTGACCGCAGCCTTAACGGATAAGAATGGAAACGCTGGCACGCTCTTTCTCGACCAAGGTAATGCTGCACCACCTTTAGAGATTGAGCCGGGTGACAGGGTTGACATAGGGTTCAACCTCCTCAGAGGATGGTTCTGGCTGGATGAGAACATGATGCTGACAGGCGAGCCGGTTAACCCCGAGTGGGATCCTGTTTCAAACAATGTTCCGCCGCAACCCATGGGTGGCGAGTATGTTAGGAACGTAACGTTCAACGGGAGAACGGGGTGGGCAAGGTTCTTTGGAAAATATATTGTGGTGGTTTACTATAAGCATGGTGGAGATGCTTCAACAGGGCCTGTTGAATCTCAGATTGTTTTCGACAGCTATAATGATGAGTCTCAACACCGGTACATATATCTTGGAATACTTCCTGAAGGAGGCGGTGATTACAGTGCGTCGCAGTCTAAAATATTCAGGGTCAAGGTGGGCGACATGGTTCTGTCTTTCAAAGATGTTAAAGGTAGGCCTCTTGAGAACGTTTATGTTGTTTTCGACAAGTGGGGGATAAGCGGGTTTACAGACAGTTCTGGAAGCCTAATGATAGAGAAGATGCCGAGAACCAGCTACATGATTACTGCGGAATGGGTGAGTAGGTATGGGAGCAGGGTCATAGTTCGAACATCCGTGGAAGGAGACTCTGTCGTAACCATGCCTGTCTACGATATAGTTCTAGGATTGCTAACTCCTAAGGGGGTGTCAATGACAGGTGTAGAAGTCTTCTTGAACAGGGTCTATCTTGGTAAGACTAATGTAAACGGGGAAATCTTGGCTACGCAGGTTCCAGTGGGCAACTACATGGTTTCTGCGAAATGGTTTGGGTCAGACCTCGTCCTGCAGAACATAAACGTTACGGCAAGTGACACAATAATCCTCACACCTTCCAACGTGCATAGCTTAACAGTGATGGTGAGAGGAGCCCAAGGACAGGCTTTAGAGGGTGCTGGCGTCACGGTTTTGAAGAATGGTGTTGAACTGGTTAGGATGCTTACGGATAGGGGTGGGAACGCGGAGGTTGAGCTGCCTGATGGAGACTACACTATAGAGGTTTCCTTCGACCAATTTCTTAGGAGAACTCAAGTAACGCTTACAAGTGACCATCTAGTTAAAGTTGAGCTTGACGTCTTCTTCAAGATGCTTGGTGTTTCAATGACTCTTTCACAAACCATTCTTTTAATAATAGCAATCTTAATTATAATTATTGCCTTAGCAATAGTATTGCATGAGTATCATATTTACAGAAGAAAGAAGCTTCCCCAGCTATTTACCGTCAGAACTCGGAAGGAAACATAAGTTCTCTAAACCCTTCCTTTACCATATAGAGTGGAGGTGTTAAAGATACGTAATGATAATACGTTATTCTTATAAACGAAGGATGGCCGATCTATTTATCTATGAACTCGGCTTCCAATCCTGAGACTAAAAAAAGCATAGAGTCCATTAGACGAGAAATTTTAAGTCTTTCAGAGAAATGGTATGAGGATCTAAGGCAAAGAGAGGAGGGAGAATACACTGTTAAGAAAGGGTGGGTTTTTCTCTTTCTTGCAGCAATAGCCTATGGGTTAATATTCCAATTCTCTAGCTCGTTCATCAGCAGTATGCTTGATGCTAATTCATTACCGCCACCAGTCCGCTGGTTCTGGGTTTACTTTTTACCTACCACTATAGGCATGTCAGTCTCTACTCCAATCATACTCTACTTGACTAAACGCATAAGAAGAAGCATGCAAAGAACGCGTTATTCAGAACTAGTTGATGCATTGACGCACTTAAAAACCATGAGGGAAGAGGAAAACCTATCCGAGTCTATCCTCCGTTTGATAAGCAATATGATTAAAATCCTCCCTGAAGTAAAAAGAAAGAAAGTCGATGATGCTAATGTAGTTGCAATAATGGGCATTTGGATAGCGTTTCCAACAATACTCATCTTTATAGGGACGCTTTTTAAGCATATACCGCTTGAGAGTACTCTTCCCTATTTTATTCCATTATGCATAGTTATATGCATATCTCTGGGCGTGTGGCTTTATCTTAGACACAAAGTAATGGCAGAGTATAAGCAGGAAGTCTCGAGGCTTGAAGAATTTCATCGAAAATTTGAACAGCAGAAGGAAGAGTTTATTAAAAGTTTGTGAACAAGATTGGAAAAGCCTGACCTGTATGTAGTGGCACGTTTCCTCGACATCCTGTATGCTAATGGGAATCCGATGAGGAAGATGAATCTTCAGATGCTAGTCGGTCTCAACTATCCCCGTTTTATGGAGTACTTGGAGTGGCTTCTTCAACATGGTCTAGTTACCATAGTTAAGGATGAGGAGGGTTTTGAAAGAGTTTCCCTATCTTTGAAAGGTGTCGAATCATATCATAGGCTGGTTGAATGGATAAGGGATCTTATGAAGAATATCAGGATATAGGTTGGAGAATAAAAATGATGCTTAAATAGTGACTGTTAAAGGGGTTTTCCACACTTAACGCATTTATTGCTTATTGGCGGTTGAACCGTATGGCATTTCTTGCACTCCACGACTAGTCTTTCCCCGCATTTCTGACAGTAGTCGCCGAAGAAAGTAGGTTGGCCGCATTTAGGACAATTAATCACAAGGGGCAGCCCACAAGAATTACACCTAATCCAATGAGGCTCCACTAATGCGCGGCACTTTGGGCACCTATCCTCCAAGGGATTTAATTTTCCGCAGATCGGGCAAGTGTTCGAATTAGGAGGGATTAGTTGACCGCAATACTTGCAGGGTTTCCTATAGCTTGCCACAGATGGTCACGTATTAAGCTCAAACACGCATAATATAACTCTATCTAAGGCATAGTAAGCTTCATATAGTTCCCCTCAGCCTCTTACCATAGAGGAAGTGTTAGAGGTATGCCTTTCATACCCTTTACGAAAAACTATGCAGATAACAGTACTGAGGCAGGATTCCAATTCACCTTCTTCTGCGACAACTGTCAAGATGGTTATAAGACGAGCTTCATCGAGTCTAAAACCTGGAAGAAGGCAGGCCTGTTGAGAGGCTTAGGTAGAGCTGCATCCATCGCCTCGTCTGTAGCGGGTCGTGGAGTAGGATACCAGGTTGAAAGCGGTACGGATGTGATCGCTGAAAGGTTCAGCGGGATGTCTCCTGAGTGGCATAAGGAGCATGAAGAGGCTTTTAAGCTGGCTCAGAATGAGGCTATGGGGCATTTCCACAAGTGTCCGAAATGCATGAGATGGGTTTGCGATATCTGTTGGAACGACGAGGAGAGTCTTTGCGTTGAGGATGCTCCGAGAGCCGCAACCGAGATAGCTGCTGCAAGAGCTACCGTGAGGAAGGATCAGATATGGAGGAAGGCGGAGGAGGCACAGATATTCAAGGGAGAGATTAAGCCGACTCAAACCGTATGCCCAGTATGCGGGAAACCTGCTGGAGCAGGGAAATTCTGTTCAAACTGTGGCGCCCCTCTCTCGATGCTAAAATGTCCTAAATGCGGTGCGGAGAATACTCCTGGAGCAAAGTTCTGTGCGGAATGCGGAACCAAGCTTTAATCCACGATCCTGTGAAAAACATTTACTGTTTCGGGTAGGCATATAGAGGAGAATAGGGTTTGAACAGTGAAGAGGAGAATAAGCCTGTAATCGAAAGTAGTATGAGTTATATTCTTCTGGACGAAACGGGGAGCGAGGTTGAGACAGGTGAATGTAAGGGCACTGTTGACAAAGAGCGTCTAACCCTGTTCCCGAAGTTCGGAGGAGTTTTACCTTTCCATTTAAGAGACATAGTTGAAATTGAGGTGGAAAACTACAGGATCATGCTACCAGTGGAATCAAGAGAGACGATAATCCTGTTCAACCTAGGGTACGATTTTGAGGACTTCTTAAGGGTTCTAACCAGTATGAGGAACGAGGTTATCATCAAGGACCTTCTTATGGGTGAGACTGTTAGAAAAACCGATGTTGAAGCAGAGTTCACGTATTATGATGAGAACGGTTTTGAAAAAATGGCGGGGCCGGGGAAAATCCGCCTGTATGAGACTGGTTTGGTGATGATGCCTGAAAAAGGAGAAGTGTTCAGAATACCTTACAGCAGTATTCTAAAAATGTCTGAGGGCGATTACGAGGTTAGGATTAACACGGAGCTCGGAGAACAGTTGATTCTTAAAAGAATGGGTTCAGAATATGAGCCGTTCGTTAAAGCGTTCTCAGATATTTTGAGTGAGTTGCAGAATAAAGCCGTTTCTTTAATCAAAAATATGTTCCCCACCATAGACTCTCTTTCACTCAGGAAGCTTGCAGGCCTCATGAAGGAAGGTAAAACAGTGAAAAAGGAGGAGATAGAAGCTATTAACCCAAAGATATGGCTTGAAATGGAGAAGAAGATAGCTTCCACTGCGTTGAACGAGCCATACCTGTTTCTGAAGGAGTTGGCCAGACAGGGGAAAATAGCGATCGGATTTAAGCGTGGCCTCATGGGTGACTTAACAGGCGAATACGTCTGGTTCCTCATACCTATCTACGATTTAAAAGAGAAAGAGTATGGGAATGCTATTGCAATGGAGACAGTGGGAGAAGAAGGCGGTGGAAAAGCTACCTACTTCTTCAGAATAATGAGTAGGAAAGATTATCCGAGTTGCATGAGTCTGAATGAGCTTGACGGGGAGGCAGACCAAGTGATCAGAAAAATAAACCGATGCATGCTCGATATAAACTTTCGGAGAGAACCGATATATCTTCCAGACGATAAGCTTGACGAGGAGGCATACGTTAAATACAGGGTGGCGGTGCGAAAAATACCTTCGCTTAAACTTCTTAGAAGTCTTTACATAGGAAGAGTTGCGCATTTTTCCCCTGAACAGTGGAAGAATGATGTTATGGATTTACTCCGGTTCAATGTGGAAACGCTGGAAGATACTGTTAAATGGAAAGCCTAATAAGGCTTAGAAGAATATGATTGTTGATGGAGCCTTTAGATTATCCTTACTACTTGAAGCTGGTTGAAGAAAACAGGAGGCGTGTTGAAAAAGCTTCTGAGTTTAAGGAGCCTGACAGGGTACCTGTGACCATAGGGGTAGGGGGACCATATTATGCAGAGGTATTTGGCTATACTTTCGCTGAATACTATAATAATCTGGCTATTATGCTAGATGCCCAGATCAAGGGTATAAAGTGGAGGCTAAGCTGGCTTGGCGATGATTTATCCAGCCTATGCGTGCAATTTGACCAAGGCGTTATAGCTGAGGGAATAGTGTTCGACTGCAAGGTGGAGATGCCGGATGAGAGAAACCCGTTGCGAAGCCCTTGGACAATCCCTCGGATAAGAACTCTTGAAGACATGGATAACTTGGAGATTCCTGATCCGCGTAATCATAAAGGCATCAACACCTATTATGATAGACTAAAAGAGTTTAAGGAGCTTGTAAGAAAAAACTACGGCGACCTACCGGTGAGCGGGATACTGCAGATACATCCCCCGGTTTCGGCAGCCGGCTCGCTGATGGGACCTGAAAAACTCTACTCCTGGCTCTATAAGCATCCTAACGAAATGCACCGGTTTTTCAAAAAGCTGGAGGAGGCCTTTAAAGTTCTCCAAGATTATTATTACGAGGTTAGCGGAGAGGAGCTTGGGAGACTAGGGTTGGCGGATGACCACTCCGGTTATTTAAGCAGAAGTATGTATGAGAAATTTACCATGCCATATAACACGCGTCTCTACGAGCTTTACGGGGCAAAATACCGTAGTTTACATATGGATTCTCACATGGATCACGTGACAGATATTTTGCTGAAAACATACAGGATTAACGAGGCTGACGTTGGTGTTGAAAATGATATAAGGATTATTTCCGAAGCGTTTAAGGGTAAAGTGTTCTTTAACGGCAATGCGAACTGGAGGTCTCTGCTCAAAGGTTTTCAAGATATTGAACTTGAGGTTGAGAAATGCATATACTATGCTGCACCCGGCGGAGGTTATGTTTTTGACAACGGAGGAGAAACCTACAGCGGCATACCTCCAGAAATGCTGAAGTATGAAGTGGAGTATGCTAAGAAGGTTGGAAAATACCCTATTAGAAGAGATAACTTTAAGCATCTGAATAAAAAATCGAAGCGTAATAATTGATCAATACTCTTATACTCTTCTTCCCGAGTCTACTATGTGAATTATCTACTTGCCTTTCAATTAAGATTGGTATCATAAAAATACTGCATAATACGCTTATTGAGGAAATGCCCTGTCTGGAAAAATGATCGTTTGCCAAAGACAAAAAGCCTTATATATGTCGAATATGGTATTTATAAGGAGCTAAAAATGGAGGGAAAACCCGCCGGTTTAAGAAGCGACCCTGCTGACATTTGTTACTCCAAGGAGATTATGTGTGCCGAATATCTTCCCGGATCTAGGCTTGCCGAGTTCTTCGTCAGGCTTAGAAGGGAGGCTGAGCCAGAGTTCTTCAAGGTCTTTAAAATCCTGTTTGGCAAGGATATCTTAGAATTATCCGGTTTTTACGATGCGGATATTGATAAAAACGAGATTGTCCTAGGCTTCTTTACAGATATCTCTCGTTTACAAAACAAAACGGCAGTTAACATAGCTGAGGAGTTCAGGAAGATAGAGGGTGTTTTAGACGTGAAGTTCTCCGAGAAGACGTTTAAAGAGCTTATTATCGACGAACTCTTCTTCCCATTGACGGTGGGGGGTGAGAGGAGCTTCACGCTCAGGGTTGACAGTTTCGGAGCAATACTGAAAAGACTCTACGAGAAGTTTGGAACAGGAGCGGCAGTAATACTGTATGAGATGGGCATATCGCTTGGGGAAAGCAAGGCTGAAAGCGTTATTAGAAAATATCGGGTGGACAAGCAGACAGCTGTAAAGATCATATTGACTGAGCGGGCAGCTAAAGGATGGTGCCTGGCGGAAATAGAGGAATTGAACAGTAAGAAGGCAAGGATAATGGTTCACGAATTATTCGAGTGCCTCCCTTTCAGGGGAAAGCAGGAACGACCCGTTAGTCAACTCTTCAGAGGATACTTAACAGGGGTTTTTCAGAAACTCTATGGGAGAAGCTTTTCAGTATCAGAAATAGATTGTATCGCAAAAGGCGACTCGGTCTGCAGATTTCTCTTAGAAGCCGCTAGGTAAGAGGTTCAAGCTATTCATGAGTAGGAAGTGAAAGCGAACATAACCATTCTAATACCTATTAGCAGTACGATAATGCTTAACATCCGCCGTAAGATTTAGGCTTGGTTCTTTTAGAGAGTCTTAGGCCAAGCTGGCCTCCTAAGGTTGCTCCAATTGCTAAGGGTACATCATATTCTAAAAAGACTTTCCCCAGAACGAGATGGAGAAGACACCTGCAATCTTATTCATCATCATTCCGAAGACCGCTGTCGCAACAGCCACGTGAGGCTGAACCCCGATAAGCATCATTATGGTTGTGTCCACAGCACCTACCCCTATTCCGAACAGATCTGTAGCAACACTGCTTAAGATGCTTGCGAATTGGGATAAAGCAGGATGAGGCTTAGTGTTTCAACTATGTTCATGCTGACCGCTACTTCATAAAACAATATAAGTTTTCACAAAAAAAGAAGAGAATATGTATACGTGTCCGCTCATAAAAACTCCTATCTATTTATGTTACTTGCAGCATGATGGCCATCCTCTTAAGTTTAGACCCAATTGCAAACTTCCTTTTTCAAGGCTGCTCTCGCCACCACTATCGTTCATTATTCTCTCTGTTTCCACCGGCACCTATAGTGCTTTCGTAAAGCTTCAGAACCTTATGGAGGCTCATGGCCTGAGAGAACAGTTGCTACATCGAGCGTTGACTACTTGGGAAGACATACCCCAGGAGGAACTGATCGATGAAAAGTGTTTCAGACCCCATACTTTCATAGTTTTTAAGGCCATTTCTCAATAATGTCTATTTACGGCATTTTGCTTCGTCTTAAAAAGATTATAAATGCCTTATACGAAAAGCATATATTTTGAGGCTACTTTAAAACACTGGATGGAAAAAAGCATAGTTGACAGGCTGGATATGGAAATACTCCGCATCCTTTGTAAAGATCCGAAGCAGAGTTCTCGTGAGATAGCTAAGCAGCTTGATGTGTCGGACCGTACAGTGGCCCGTAGAATATCCAGGATGGAGAAGGAGGGCATCATACTGGGCTATCAACTTATTCTAAATGATTACGTTAAAAGCCTTATTTTCGATGTCAACGACCTGACTGAGGTTAAATTCAATCTTGCTGAGTGGGCTAACTTTGAGGAGTCTCTTCAAGGAATGTATTCTACCGCAGCGGATGTCATCCTATTCTATGCTGGGAAGGGGGTAGGGCGATCAATTTTAAGGAACATCAGTACAAATAAACTGAGCCTAGAGGATGTTTTATCAGTCTTTTCTAAAATATGTGTCTTAAGAGGATGGGGAAACATACGTTTTGAAAGAGTTGGGAATGATTTGATAAGGACTAGTCTTAAGAATCTCAAGATAAGCCCCTTCATGTTCAGAGGTATTTTGACCGGTATGCTGGAGACTCTGATCGGTGAAAATGTTGAGGCACCATCTTCTACAGAGGATGGAAGTATCCTCGTGAAAATCAGCGGAGGTGTGAACCTTTAAGAATAGAGTACCCTTCGGCATAGCGGAACTCGATAACCTTATAGAAGGAGGCTTACCTGCAGGCGGGCTCATCATAATCGCAGGTAGTCCTGGAGCTGGTAAGACGATTCTTTCAGCCCAGTTCATTTATAATGGGGCTGCCCTCTATAAGGAGAGGGGGGTATACGTTTGCTTAGGCGAAAGCAAGCAGCATTTTAAAGACAACATGCTTGGATTAGGATGGGACTTCGCTAAACTTGAGGAGAAAAACATGGTTAAAATAGTGGAGCTTCCGGCGATAGCTAAGATAAGGGTTGAAGACATGACCGACCTGATAGTGGAAGAGGCTAAGAGGTTTAAAGCACAGAGGCTCGTTGTAGACTCGCTCTCAGCCTTAAACCTTGCCCTAGGAGGTAGAGCCGAAGTCAGGACGGTCATAAACTTGGTTGCCAGAATGCTGAAGAACATAGATTGCACAACCCTGATGATTACTGAAAGCCCTTGGGGCACTACAGGAATAGGCATGGGCATCGAAGAATTCATAGCCGACGGCATAATACTCATGGAGTCGATCGTTGTTGGAAACAGGCTTGACAGGAGACTTATGATATTGAAGATGAGGGCTACAAGCCATGACACGAGATACTATAGGTTGAACATTGCGAAAGGAACAGGCATAACACTGAGCCTTTACCCCGAGATGTGATCTCAGGAGCGAGTTTAATTGAGTGGTGAAGGAGAAAAAATATGGAACAAGTATTGCAGTTTCCTTTATGAAGATTTTCAGAAACAGATCGAATATAACGAGAAGAAGGCAGAGGAATATTTTAAGAGGTTAAAGAATACGAGGATCCTTGAAACTTTAGGAGTCAAGAACGCCAGAAACATAGGGCAAGTACCGGTCACAACATATGATGACTACCCCTTTCTCGATGTCTTCGGGGAAGAAGTGAAAAAACTTGAGGCAATTATTCCGAAGAGAAAGGATGAAACCTTGGCCGAATACCACATACGGATAGGCGGAATTGCCGCTGAATCTATTAAGGACTACATCCCAGGAGAATTTGAAATCTATGTTAAAACCAGTGGAACAACCTCTCGGAGTAAATGGATAATACATACAAGTCTTTCCCGGGAAATAACCAGTGAGTTTGGAATAGCATGTCTAGCTATGGCTTGTAGCAACCGCGTAGGAGACACCAACCTTCGTTTTGGAGATACCGGATTAAATACGTGTGCACCACCGCCATATATATCAGGCTGGGTCTATCATTATTTAAATAAAATATTCAAGTTTAAAATATACCCGCCACTTGAGGTTACAGATAGAATATCTGACATTAGACAGAGAATGCTGATGGTTCTAAATAAGATGGATACGATGAAAGAACACATAGCCTTCATAATGTCCACAGGCTCGTTGCTTTACATGTTAGTAAAGTATATCACAGATAGACGTTCTTTTTACAAAGATTCTTTTGAATCATTAGATATTGGAATAGCCAAATTATACATGTTTTCAAAATTTATCCAAACAAAACTGCTCTGGGAACCCAAGAATGTTAGAGAAGTCCTACCAGTTAAAGGTTTGATGTGTGCAGGTTATGATTCTAAGCCATATATCGAACTCTTTAAGTCAAGCTTTGGCGTAGAGCCCTTAAACGCCTATGGATCTAGCGAGTTAGTGCTTCTAATGTACGGAACTGTTGAAAACAGATCTAATTTAATTCCAGACCTAAGAGCGGGATACATTGAGTTCATCGATACTGAGAGCGGAGATATTCTCAAGATTGATGAAGTCAAGGAGGGAAAAAAATATAGTTTAGTTGCAACATATTTCGGAGGATGCCTAGTAAGGTATAAAATTGGCGACATATTTAAAGTAGAAGATTTAAGAGATGATGGAATGCCCATATTCTCCTTTGAAGGAAGAGAAGGATATGCTATAGATCTCTATGGTTACTTTAGGATCGACGAGGGTCTAGCTCTAAGAGTCATGATGAAAGCCGGTTTTACTCCTTCTGAGAAATGGTGTTTTGCTAAGGTAATAGGACCTAACGAGTATGTACATGTGTTAATGGAAAATGAGTGGGGCTGTACTGAAGAGATTGCAACCCAAAAAATATTCAATGCTCTTTTAGAAGAAAGCATTGATTTCAGAAACTTTGTGAGAGACTTCAGAATAAAGAACCCTTCAGACATAATTAAAGTCGAATATTTGAGAAAAGGAGCTTTTATTAGGTATTCGAACCTGCGTTCAAAGATGGGGTCACCATACGGCCAGATGAAACCTCCTAGGATAATTCCAACTCAGAAGATGGAGATTTTCGAAACCTTAAGGGGAATATAGTTATGGATTTCTTTACATTCCATCCATGGCTCCTGCTATATCCTGTAGCAGGAATATTGTCTTTGGTACTGTCTTTCAGAATTGTAAAAGGCAGATCTAACACGCTGGCTTCAAAAAACTTCTTGTTTTTCTCATTATCCATATTTATATGGGACCTTTTAGTGTTCCTACATAGGACCATACCTAATGAAGCTTTATCAAAAATGTTATTTAATATAGCTTCCATATTTTATACTCTTAGTCCTTTCTTTCTACTTATGACTGTCCTCTTCATCTGGAAAAAGGATCTCAAATTCTATCTGCTAATAATACCAGCCATAATTCTATATGTAGTATACATCCTGTTTTCGAAAACTGCTGTTGTTCAAACCGAGTATGGCTGGTCATACGTTATGGAGTTTAACATCTTGCTTGTAATGAACTACTTAAACATCTTATTTTATTCGATCTTAATATGCTCTTTAATCATCTTTCTAATTAAACGTGTTAAAAACATGGTTATACGCAAAAAGTATTTGATAATTCTAGCAAGTTTTATTCTATTCTATCTGATAGGAGTCCTTGGGTTAAACTTAGTATTATATTTGAACCCGCATATACCCCCACCCGGAGGCATAAGTACCTTCCTGTTGTTCCTAGGTGTGAGTTATGCATTCTCCCTTAGGGAGAGCGTAGCCCTAGAACCTAAAGCTGAGGAAGCTGAAAGTCTTTTGTTCGAAGAATACGCATCTTTTATTATGAAGTTTCTAGAGGTTGCTCCAAGTAAAGAACTTGGTGAAAGTATGATCGAACTCGAAAGATACTTGACTCGAGTTGGTTTAGTAGACATTTTAGATCGTGATTCTGAGAATAAGTTAATACTGAAACCGGGTGTTTTAAATAAAGCTAATCTGATTGCACTTGCTAATGAAACCCTAAATTATCTAGAGGATAGGCCCTGGAGTTTAGGTCTAGCCGATAGCCTACTGCCGGTCTTAAACACGATTTACGCCCGTATTGAGAACAAATATGAGTTTAGGAGAATTATTGTTCGTCATGAGGACTTCCTAAAGAGAACAGATATACTCTATGGATTGGCCAATGGAGATTTCCTCCTAGAAGTTGAAAAGGATAATTCGCTCAAGGATTTTCCAAACTGGCTCGCTTGTTTAAGATTGTGTCGAAGACTGATACTGGTTCTTCTTAAAGATTTTTATAATATCGTCGGAGATTCAATAGAAAGTAAGATTTTATCCTTCAGTCTCCTTAAGGATTTGAAAGTTTCCAAGTTCGGTAAAATCGATATCAGTAAACTTGAAAAGACCATTAGCACCATGCCACAAGATGAAAGGATCCCCGCTTTGCTGGATAATTTCATGCCTTTTATAGCTTGGATGATCGAGGAGCTCTATGAAAGATTGGGTGACAAAATAGAGGATGCTATTCGACGCCTAAGAATCGCATTAGGGTTTAACATGGAGGTAGCCTTGAGGACCACTGTTTACAGTAATCTTATAGATTCACTATCAAATAGAATTCCACTCCAATACGTAAGCATGCTTAAGCTTGCCGAAGGCTTTACCGTTAAAGACCTGACGAAATTCTCCTCAAGGATTAATCTTGATCACAGCAAGCTCATAGGTAAGAGCGTACTTCTGGAATTCGAACCTAAAAGCACATATCTAGAATATATTAGAGATTATGTGATTGAGGCACTGGCTCACGACGAGCTAAGCATCGTCATCACAAGGAAGGGCAGTTCTCTGCAAGATAAGCTACAGGATCTAAAAAACGTTAGGTTTGTACATCCCTCCCTAATGACTCTACGCACTACAACAGTATCTGAATTCGAGACTCAGGTTCCTCTCCAAGACATAGTTCAGATATTGGAATCCCTAGGGAGAAGTGTTAAAGTCTCATCGCTTCCGGTGTTCGTAGTGTTCGACAGTTTAACGGACTTCATGACGCAACACGGCTTCGAAAAAACTTACAAGCTCATTCGAAGTATGCTTGAATTAGCTCCTTCCAAGATGTCACTACTGGTTCCATTAAATGTTAAGGCTTGGGGTGAAAACGTTAGATCCACCTTGGAGGAGCTTCTAAATATACGTGTTCAAGTAGGTTGAAAACCAGCTTCAAACAGCTGAACAATGCATGACTAATGTAAATCAGAGACTTCAACCTTCAGAAAACCAGATTTTGGAAAAGCCTATGGAAGGTTTTTCAAAAGCAGGTCTAGATACCTGTAGCCACAGTCAGGCAGAACCGTAACTATGATACCCTTCTTAAGGTTTTTAGCGATTTTTAAACAGGCTGAAACATTGGCGCCTGAAGATATTCCGCACAGTAATCCTTCCTCCCTAGCCAGCCTAAGAGTTGTATTAACAGCCTCATTGTCATTCACCAGAACAACATCGTCGACAAGGCTCAGATTATCCTTTAGGATTTTTGAGACAAAGCCTTCTCCAATACCCTCTATCAAATGAGGTATTCCAATTATTTCAGGAGCATCCTGCCCGTGAAACATATTGTAGAATGCGGGAGACTTCTCGGGTTCAACAGCAATTAAACGCAGCTTAGGATACTTCTCCTTCAAAGCTTTCCCAACTCCTATCAGAGTTCCGCCGGTCCCAACCCCAGCTATGAAAGCATCAATTCTTCCATCGAATTGTGAGATAATCTCTTTTCCAGTACCCTCATAATGAGCCGCGACATTATCCTCGTTTGAAAACTGGTTTACAAGGAAGCCGCCGGTTCTTTCAGCAATCTCCCTAGCCTTCTTAACAACACCATCCATACCTTCCTTCTCAGGCACCAGCACTATCTTAGCGTTCAACGCATGCATTATCTGGCGTTTAGCCTTAGCCGTGTTCTCCGGCATCACTAAGATGGTCGTATAGCCTTTGACCGCAGCTATCATCGCGATGGATATTCCGGTGTTTCCGCTCGTAGCCTCAACGATTATTGAGTTTGGTTTCAGAAGCCCCTTCTGTTCAGCCGAGTTGATTATGCGGAGGGCCATCCGGTCCTTTATGCTTCCACTAGGATTAAGGAACTCCAGTTTAGCAAAAATACTTACTCCCGTATTTTGAGAAATCTTATTTAATTTTACTAAAGGCGTTTTCCCTATCGCATCCAATATGTTCAAGATGATTCTTAACCTTCAGAACAGCCTTAGATATGCATTAAAACTTTTTCACTTCTACGTCGGCTTACTATATGACATACTGTTAATGCCTGATGAAACACGTGAAAGATTGTGCATAAAATGGCTTATAGAGGACTGGATAAAATGGGACTTTTAGCCAATTAGGTAAATAAAGGCAGGTCATAATGAAAATCCAAGTTTTGATGGTAAAAACAGGTCTATATGTTTCAGCCCTGGTAGCTGAAACCTCGTTAACATATTAGGATATGTTTGCTTTTCCCCTGAAAACGATGCGCATACTCTCATCGCCATATAAGGTTCCTAAGCCTCTCACCGCATAGAGATTGCCGCCCATCCAGAAATACCTTGCGCGAAGCTCTAAGATTATTGTCACACTATCAGCACCTTCGCAACTAAGCTTGAGTAGAGCAACATTCCTACGAAGCCGAATTACACCGTTTGCTTCAACAACCTCGTAGCTTGTTCCATCTAGTGTTACGGTTCCTTGACCTGACTTAATCGGTCGGATGTTTCCCTGTTTCTCACCTAATTCCAGATTCAATACCATGGTTATATTAGATCTAATATTTTTACCATCGACTTTTCGTATTGCTATGCCTTTCAACTCGGCAGAGACGGTTGAACAAGATTCTATTGCTGCTTGCTCCTGAGTCGGTTCTGCACTAACCGTCAGAGGTATTATTACTAGCAGGAGAACGGTTAGTATAGTCATTAACATTGGCCATTTGATTTTACTCCCGTCTATCACTTTTCATCACCTCCAGCTAAATGACTTGCTAATCTGCTTTTATATGTGAGGTATGATTCATATGGATGATTCATCCATAAACTTAAAAAGCGTGAAGCTGAAATGAATTTAGAAGCTACTTGGATGGCTTACTGTTTACATCTGTTCTAACGGAGCTGGTGAGTGCAGTCATAAGCTTCGCAATAGGATACTATGCATACAAGGGCTATAAAGCGTCTTCTGCAAGAGGATTGTTTCTACTACACTTGGGTTTTTTAATACTTGGTGTCAGCCTATTACTTCGTTTCGTAACATTCAGCTATCTTGCCATGTTACGGTTGTCTGAACCACGTATCCAAGCTTTTCGAGCAGTAATATCTTTGGGGGGGATGGTTTTAACTTCTCTACAGTTGATTGCTTATACACTCTTTGCAGCCTCATACACCTCAAAGCCTATTGAGGAGAATGAAAAAATGCTTGCTGTTCTACCTGGCTTCTACATTATATTCTTCAACCCTTTCCTAGAGTTGATAGCCCTCGCGATAATCGGGTATGTTGCAGCCCGCGCCCTCATAAACTTCCTTTATAAAGCTACCGGCAACTCGCTTCTTGTCTTACTGGGCTTCACCTGCTTCTTCATAAGCCATCTGTTCTTTCTCTTCACCATATTTAGTGAAATGCTTTTATTTCTCGGGCAAATAATAAAGCTTTTAGGCTTCATAAGTCTTTTAATAATGCTGACGCGGGTGACTAGGGGTTAGTTGACCACTGCGAAGGAGTACAGGTCAAAAGCACGCATCTACTTTGACATATTGAACCAGATAGTTAAAGATGGAGGTAAAGCTGGTCCTACACGCATTCTCTATGGCGCAAACCTGTCACATGACCGGCTGGTGAAATATCTCATGCAACTTATCAACTCAGGATTAGTGGTTGAGGAGAAAGAAGGGGAGAAAGTGTTTTATTCTATAACTGGAAAAGGCATGAATTTTCTCCACGAATTCCGTAGGATTCAGGAGTTTGCTAAAGCGTTTGGAATACCTTTTTAGAAAAAGTTTATGAGTGGAAACCGAGAATAATAGTATAGTTAATGGAAACAATTGGTAAGATTAACGAGCCGCTTCACGGTTATACTCAGGAAATAGCGTTAATCCCAGTGAGCAAGCTTAAGGTTATAGAGGTTCAGAGAAAACCCTCTACCCCGCATGTTAAAAGGCTTCGCAGCTCCATTAAGAAAATAGGCTTCACAATACCATTGATAGTTGTTAGAAGAGGAGAAGAGAACATAATAATAGATGGGCAACACAGGTTTCTGGCAGCTAAGGAGCTTGGAATAAAGGAGCTACCTGCAATCATAATACCTGAGAAGTATGCGCATAACTTGATGGAGCTGAATGTTGAGAAGCAAATGTCGCTTAGAGAAAGAGCATATGTTTCACTCAACGTCTACAGGATGTATTTGGATGAAGCCCCATCTATGAAGGAGGATGATGGAAGAATAATGGATTCTATAGAGTACGCGTATTACGTTACCCTTGGAATAGCCTATGAAAAGAAGCCTAGGGTATCCGGATCACCCTACGAGCCATTGTTAAAGAAGGTAGATGGTTTTCTCTCGAAGCCGTTGAAAGACGCTGTTGTCGAAAGAGAGAGGAGGGCGGAAGTCATAATAGAGACTGATGATTTAACCAGGGATGTTGTGAAGAAAGTCAAAGAATTAGGAGTTGAACATGAATTCCTGTACAACGAGGTTGTGTCTTTCTGCAACCCTATGAAGAGGAAGAAAAAAGTTTCACAGAGCTTCGACAATATTTTCAGCACGCTTCAAAAGAACTTGAAGGATTTGGCTCAAAACCCTGAGAAAGTTTTAAGAAAACAACGTGGATAAAGGTTTACTATGGTTTAGTAACCATTCTTACTGTGGCTAACAGCAGTATAATGCCTAGCAGCATCTTTAGAAGATCCTCGCTGACAGCAACTGCGAAGCTGACCCCAATATATGAACCCAAGACTGAAGTTAAGCCCATGATTAATCCAACGGCAACACCATAGTTATTTAAGTGTCCTACATGCCAATGCTTTACTAAGCCTGTTAAAATGGTCGGCACGGATACGAGCAGACTTATGGAGCCTGCTGTTTTTATTGGTAAGCCGAAAAGATAGATAAGCGTTGGAATTCTGTATTCTCCGCCAGCGACTCCGAGTAGACCGGAAACAATTCCAATTATAAGACCAGTAGACACGGAGAAGATGATTTCAACCGGATAGGGAAGCAGGATGCTCGGCGGAGCCCATCCGACTAGCGGATCCAAAATCATTCGGAATCCCGCTATAATCAGTAGCACCATTAGAAACTTCTTTAACAGATTTTCATCTACCCTTCCGGCTAAATGTGCACCGAAGTACCCTCCTAAGACTGAGCCAAAAGACATGGGGAGTGCGATGCTGAATATATCCGCTGGCATCAGACCCATCTGATACCGGGTGATGAACGAGATGGAAACGACTAGAAGCCCAATCAACAGGTTTGTGACGATTGAAAGGAGAACTGGTAAATTCAACAGGTAGAGAAGAACAGGTATTCGAAACTCTCCGCCTCCAACCCCTAAGAGCCCTGCTGCTAAACCAGTTAATAAACCGGATACCGCGCAAAGCATTAATTTACTTATTTCGAACCTTCGGATTGCCTTCTTTGAAACATTGTCCATTATCCTTAACCTTTTTAGATTCCACACCTATTTAAACAGGTATGTATTTATATGGTAACCTGAAAATCTCCGGCAGATTATTCAGCAAGTATTTTTCCAGAGGGTACGGCGAAGACGTTTTTAGAGTAATGTAAAAGCGGCTGAAAGTCTGAGGTTTCAACATGTTCCTCTAGGGCTCTTCCTACAACAAGCCAGTAGTCTCCGAATTCCTTCATTAACTCCACCTTGCACTCTAATTGAACCGGAACGTTTTTCACGAGCGGCGGCCTAATAGATTTGGATTTTATTGTCTCTAACCCAGCTAATGCAAACTTGTCAACCTCCCTTCCGGACTTAGTTCCACACACCCATACTTTACTCATCATCTCCTTCGAGGGAATTGCCAGCACGAACTCGCCAACCTCTCGCAGATTCTCATAGGTTTTCCTTCTCTGAGAGACAGCGAATGCAACATATTTCGGTTCAAAGCTTACAGGCATGAGAAACGAGAATGCAGCAATATTGGGCTCACCCTTAGAATTGCAAGTGACCACGAGACCGGTTACCCTTGGAAAGATGATTTCGCTAATCCTAGCCATATGTACGATTATGAAAGCCTGATTGTTAAGCTTTTCACTAGATGTCTTTAGCGTACCGCTGTTCTCTCTGTTTTTAGTGGCTAATTACCTGCTCAATTAAATCGACTTTAACCTTGCTAATTCAACTAATATGAAGAATGCTGTCAGAAATACTATTGCATTAATAATCCAAGCTATTATGGAGACCCTGAGACCCTTTCTAAACGACCTACACCCAAGCGTCATCAGCAGAACGGCAAATATGAAAGCAGCAATCACGAAACTACATGTCAATAATGGGCTTGTAGCACTGGGGATTATCGGCATTGCCGTGAGCACTAGAAAAGCAATCATGCTATTTAAAATGTTAACGGGCTCAGGAGGTTCCATCCTGAAAGTCTTAGAGAACAGTTGAACTAGACTCAGCATAAATAAGTAGTCGATAATAACCAAACCGGCACCGACTATGCTTGTTGAGAGAATAAGCCCCATAACAAATACCATAATATCAGCTGTGAACCCCAGTATGTTTATCAGCTTAAGACCTGTGTTAAAGGCCACCAATAAGAATACATACGTTCCAAACATCCCTGCCTGTTTTACTAGACTCGGCTCAGCTCTTCCGCCTCTCTCTTCAGTCGGCGGATGAGTAGAGAAAATTCCACCTAGAAACTTTAAAGACGAACTGGATGCTTCAGGGGATTCTTTAAACAGGCTTTTATTATGAAGATCAATTTTAGTTAAACTGTTATGAAGACTAACCGGGTTTGAAACCTTATCTGCCATTCTCTCAAAGCTTCTCTGAATGGCCCTTAAAAGCAGGTGCGCTATCAGGGAAAGGATTGCATAATTGACAACCAGTAAATACGGAGTACGGATAAGTAATGATACAACAGACAGCCATATGAACAAGAATGTCATTGAACCCAATAGATTTATGAGATTATGCATTAAAATTATGTGATTCTCCTCGTGTTCTAAAACCGCTTTAAGCTCATCCTCGTTAAGGATAGCAATTAATCCACTAGTTATCGCAATATAGGAATCTTTTTTCCAAATCCCCAGAGCAAGTGCGTTTGCAAGGTCGTCATCAACGATATAGATCAGTATGCCTCGTACAGTGGATCCTTTTAATCTTACAAAACCGGACCCACACCATCTCCTTAACAAAAGATGAGAAAGAAACAAGTATAATACTAATAAAAGTACTCCGCCTATCATAATGCTGAATTCCAAGCCAATGAAGCCTTCCAAGATGGATGCAGAAATACCCGTAACAAAAAAAGTCCAAAAACTAATTAGCATGAATCTGAAAAGATTTTCCCCCGGTCTTTTAACAGTAGAACTCATAGTATACAGACCTCTATCAACGAAGAAATAGCCATTAAGCATCATTAGAATAAGCTGCCGCTTAAAAATTTTTCCTTTTACACCTACCAATTATGAATATTACTGTTTAAGTAGCTTTTTCGATTATGAAAAGATTAGTAGGCTTCAAGAGAACTTAATCAGAAAACTTGTTTTTAATAAAGAGTATATGAAATATATGTGGCAAACTCTCTTGAACCTAGCTCTTACTTTCCAGAATCCCTCTGATTTTCTTCAACTCAGCAAGTATTTGTTCATCCAGCTTTGAGAAACTACTTCTGCACCTGCTTCAACAGCCACTGGCCTAAGCCTTCTAACCATGTTTAGAATGAAGTCTCTCAACTCTTCAACATTCTTAACGTCTTGAAGAACAGCTTCTGCAACATAACTTCCTCCGGGAGCAACATGGTAGCCAGCTGTTTGAAGTCCCCACAAGCCTAAGATCCTAGAGATGGGGCCTTGTCGAATGTCAATGTAGTTATACGGTTGTAAGGAACTATACTTTTATGCTTCCACCAGATGCCTCTCTCAGCAACTATCTCATCTTATGTGAATGTGTAGAAGATGGTTGAATAGTATAGGTTGATCCAGATGACTGAGGGAATTAGGATTAAAAGACATGCAGCTAGAAAGAGTGATATAACAATTACAGTAAAGCCGGGGGTTAAGAACACGATAGGCATTATAATAACCGTGACTAATGCTAGGAGAAAAAGGATTGTTATTAGGAGGTAAATGTATTAAAGCTTCTTGAAAGATGGATCTGGTTTAAACCTCTCATTTATTTTAAAGATCATTTCTCTTCGCGCCTTGCGAATACTGTGTAGGAGAGGATTATGAATATAATGGGGTAGAGTATTAGAACAGCTATAGATAAGGGGTATTGTGAAAACAGTTTAGCAACATCTAAAGCTTCTCTCTCGTATTGAAAATATTGAGGAATAAGTTTAGATATTATATTACTGTAATGCTGGTATACGGAGAAGAACTGTATCGTGCCCGTGATCTCATTAAGCTTATTTTGCCAAGACTCATAGTCAAAACTTGAAGTAGTGTAATAGTAAGTAGCATTATTCTCTACGTATGTCACATTCTCATAGGTGAAAGTTGGCATACCCACTGTGAAAAACGCTATAAAGTAAGAAATTATTGGGAGAATCCAGTTTAAGAAAATCCAGACTACAACACTAATTACAAGCGAGTGACCCGATTTGCTTGAAAAAGCCGATATGAATAGCGATATCGAATAATATGCAAACGCATAAATCAAGGAAAATATGCAGAAGAGAATCAACCTTACAACTTCGTCAAGGGATATTGATATCCCTTGCAGGAATATTGTTATTGAAACCGTGAGAAATGTTGCTGTGAAAAGAGTGATGCTTATCACAGCAAACGAAGATAAAATTTTACCGTTTACTACGTCATCCCTGTAAACGGGTCGCGCGCGCGGACTACTTCAGGCGAATATTCGACTTTAAACTTGTCCGGCACGTTGATTATCTCAGGCCTAACATTCGTGAGAAAGCTGTAGCCGTTGTTCTTAACCTCAATGATGAAGCCTGAGGTTGAGCCTGCTGTGGACTCTGTGTAAAAGTTTTGAGTCTCGTAGCTCATGCTGTAGAAGCCGAGTACCCCCAGAGTTAGGTTAAGCCTGCTTGACGATTCCTGCGTACAAGCCTCCAGCATAAACGGTATTGTCTGAGGCTCTGCCAAGGGAGGGATTTCAACGATCAAGTTAAGCCTTCTTTTCTCGCTAGGCTTCAAGTAGACTTTTGACAGGATGTTTCCACTTAGATCGCTCAGTTTCCAAGGGTAGCCTATTGGGAGCTGCGTCACGTTGATGCTTACAACCCCGTCTGATTCACCTGTGTTCTCAACTTCTATGGGGAATTTTGCGGAGCTACCCGCATAAGATTCTACGTAAGGCGTGTCCGTATATGCTTTCGGTTCAACTGTTCCCCCAGCCACAATTATGTAGAAACTGAAGGAGGAGACGAATTCCTGGGAAATAGCACATACCCTAACCTCATGGTTTCCCGGCTGAGCGTTCTCTGGAACACTTATTTTCAATAATGCTCTTAAAGACTCACCTGCATCCAGAGAGACATCATAGAGACGCCTACCATCCTCCCTGACAATGCTCCCCACCCAACTGCTAGGGGTCATGACGCTTATTTGAGCCGTGAAACGCTTCGTCAACGGGTTTCTGATGGTTAGTTCAAAGGTTACTGTGGAGCCGCCCAAGCCTTGAGCAGTAAGGTAGTTTGAAACCAGTATCTGCGGCTCAGCCTTCTCAACATATATTGAAACAGTATTCTCCTGTTTTGTTGAGCCGAGTGCCCTAGCCTTAAGCTCATACTGGCCAGAAGCATTAAACGGGACCCGGATCTTCATGACGAGGTTTTGAATCTCGTTTTGCGTAAGCCTTAATCCCCATATTTGCGCTGAACCTGAGTAGACTCCTGCCTCCCATCCCTCCGGCGTTTCCACCTGTATCTCCACCAGCTCATCTTGAAACCCCTTGTTACATATAGTTACTGGAATACTTACCTCCGCCATGCTCTTTACTCTTAGACTTGTCAGACTTATCGTAAACTTTAGGCTGTAATCCAGCACTATGAGCCCAATATCCTTATAACCTGAAAACGGTATTGAAACTATCATGGACCTAGCTTCATAACCCCTCTTTTCAAGCTGAATCTCATACATTCCCGATTCAAGGTTTAACGAGAAAACCCCGTTAGACGAAGAATAGGTTCTAGTCACAAGCGAGCCGCCTGAGTAGACCCTAACCTCAACGCTTTCAAGAGACTTACCATCGACATCTACAATCTTCCCAGTCACCATGACGCTACCTCTTACGGCAAGTATGTTGAAGGATATGGAAAGCAGGGTTACGATGGTTAAAAGACTCATGTAAAGAGTTTTCGGAACCCCCTTGTTTAACATCGGGAAGGGGTTAATAAAACGGCAGTATTTATATTTTACTTAATAGAATTGTTGCAAATTTTTTCTGAAAGATTGTCAACACTTCTTGTCTTAGGCTTCAACCTCCCTGAAGCCGTTCTCAACATACTGTAGGCCTCTCCGCAGCATTCTGAAGATTTTCTTTCCTCCTTCAACCCCTGTTTCACTCACATAACCCTTCTTAATCAGGATGCTCATGTACTGCCTTGGGTTTTCAAGACCACTAAGCCTAGCCTCCTCCCTGAGCTTCTCTACATCGTCATACGTGAAGTCTCTCTTCTCAACCATATACAGGTAGTAGCCTACGAGCAGGATTTTCTCGTAGCCTTTCAACATATCCGGCTCCCTCCCGATTTTCTTAGCTTCCTCCGCAAGGTATTCTGTAAACGTCACTCCGGGAGAAGGTGGTTGAACTATCTGAGTCTCTAATGCTTTAATGTTTTCCTGGAGGAACTCTTGTCTAAGTTTTTCGAAGGTTGCTTCCACAAAATCCCTGTTGCCCCAGACCTCTATCTCCACATCTCCTTTCCTAACTCTTATGCCATGCTCAGATTCTTCCATATGAGTGTTCAGACCAGAGAAGCCTGTACTAGGAAATATAAGGTTTTCCTAAGAACTTCCCCCCGATAAGAATCCTCTAATATCCTTCGCAAGTTTCTCAATCTTCAAATATGCCTGCATATCCTCCCTCCAATCTTCTGGAAGCTTCCCTCTTATTCTCCCGTAGACCCTGCTATCCATAATCAGTATCACACCCCTGTCACTACTGCTTCTTATCAGCCTTCCAGCCATCTGCGCCAAGGCGACTATGCAGGGGGTTGTGCTCGCGTATTCAAACGCTTTCTCCCCGAATTTTTCACCATAGTATTTTAAGAGCGCCTCATGCATCTCGTTTCTCTTAGGGTAGGGGAGCCCAACTATTATGACTGCGGATAGGAGGGAGGAGCCCTCACTCGTTAGGTCAACGCCCTCACTTATCTTGCCTCTTGCAACCCCCATAACTACACACTTGTTGTTCCCTCTTAGAAATTTAAGCATGTCTCTGATCCTTGTCTTAGCATCCTCTTTGAATATTGGACAGCTTACCCTAAGCCTAGTTGAAACCTTCTCCATCAGGTCGTATGACGGAAAATATATTACAGTCCTTCCATCTATAGATTCAATTACCCTGCTCAGCCTCTCAGCTATCTTATCAATCATTCCTTCTCTAAGCTCGTATTTTGTTGTAACACTCTTGTCCACAAGTATTAGCCGGTTCTCCTTTTTGAACGGAGAGGGGAGGGAAAGCGTAGCTACACGGTGGCCCTCTAAACCCAACACATCTTTATAATATTCGAAATCCCAGAGCGTCCCGGACATGAGTAGAGCTGACCTAACCCTGTTCAAACTGCGTGTTGTTTTCGAAACATCCATTGACGAGAGCCCCAGCCTCACGATTTTCCCCGCGTTATGCTTCTCAACCCTGACATATCTTACAGTATCCTCAGAGTCCTCCGAAACCCATTTTTGAAAGAATTCAGCAACTCTACCAAGATAGGAGACAGGCGGTTTACCAGCCTCCATTTTAAATGAGACTATTCTATCAGCCTCGTCGGAAACATCCTGAAGCATTTGGAGAATCTTCTCCTCAGGAACGCGGAGGACTCTGACCAAGGATGATTCTTCCTTATTTAAAACATGGTTTTCACTGACGCCTACAAGCTTCCTAGCATCGTTCCCAAGCTTCATCATGAAGATTTGGAAAAGCCTGATAAGGCCCTTATCGTTAACCCCGTATTTAACAGCCTCCTTTCTCGCTCTTAAGAGAGCCCTAGTGGAAACCTCATCTGAGAGAAGCCCTGTCGCAGCGGAAGGCAGCGAGTGAGCCTCGTCAAAAACAATGTTTACACTATCCATCTGGATCCTCCCTCTTGCGAATACGCTTCTCCTAGCCTTCTCAATCAGAAAATGATTGTAGTTTCCTACGATAACGTCTGAGCCTGCTGCTGCCAGTCGCGTCAACTCATATGGGCACATGCCATGGGAATACGCTTCATTGTAGAATTCCTCGGGCATTAGAACACGTTTCCCACTCATCTCCTCGATAACCGTTAAGGCTTCTCTCGACGGCTTCCAATCCCTGAAGACCCGCAGGTAATACTGGCAGGGTGAGCCTGAGGAAGCTTTTTTAAGCCGGCTGCAATACGTGAGGAAACTCCGGTAATCCATCCTTCCAATTGCCTGTTCCCCTCTTGACAATGGACACATCTCCTGTCTGCTTATCATCATTGTAGCCTTCAGCCCGGTGTGCGACCTATCGGCAATTGCCTGCAGCTCCCTAGCATAGATCTCCAGCTCGTTCCTCGTCCTCGTTAATATGAAGAGTTTCCCAACATTCTCAACCTCCCTAGCCATAAGGTAGGCTGTGAGCACTGAAATGGATTTACCTGTTCCGCAGGGAGAGGATAATAATCCTATTTTACCTGTTGTAAGAACCTTGAAGATGAATTCTATGGCTTCAAGCTGGTGCTTCCTGAACTCTGAATAGGGAAAATATTTCCTAGCCCACTTCTCTACTGTCTTTTGCAAGGGTTCCGAGAACATTATGTCTCAAACGGCTTAAAAGCATTAATGAGAAGAGAGTTTGAAGAGCACCCATAAAGCTGAAACATAAATACGGTAAGCTTTGAGAGCTTTTAATGCTGCTAAGTTAAATTATTCTTAGTCTTCTCCTTCTCATTCTTTGATTGACTCGAATTATTATTTCTGTTTCTAAGTCTGAGAGCAAGTGCCAAGAGAAATGGGGTTACCGATATGAATGCTAGGATGTTTAATCCAGGCTTCTTCCAGATCCTCACCGCGTGTGGAACAGTGTTTTCCGAACAAGCTATGAGCATAACTGGGTTTGTCCTAAGCTCTTCCGGAAGCTCTAAGACGGTCTCCAAGTAGGAGCCTGGCCCAAGGTCTCCGACATACTTCTCGAAAGTCGAATTCGCAACCTTAATCTTAACGTTTCTTATGGTCAAGTTGCTTGTGAGCGACCTTATTCCAATGCTAATCCTATCTCCGCTATACTCAACCTTTTCCATCCTGAGGGCAAACATCTCTCTGAATGAAACATTGTTAAAAGGCTTGATGAAGACCGTCATGGTTGAGTTATCGCTTTTAATCCGCAGAATCCTGATTGACGAAGAGATTCCCGGTGAGTATCCTTCAACACTTACTCTGAAGGAAATATTGGCCTTATCCTCTGCTGACTCTAAGCTGAGGAGAGTATTGAAGCCATACTGGTCCCCGGTGAAAATTAAGCTGCGCCATTCGAGCTTAACAATTCTAATACTGCAATCTCCTATTGTTCTCCATATTCCGGAGGGGTGAGCATCCTGTTTTAAAACTAATATTCTTTCGACACAGGAACCGTTGTAATCCGAATCTTTTAAAGGCAATGCGATTCTCCCATCTTCATCTGAAATCACTCTTTGCTTAGATAAATCGGTGTGAACAGGTAGGTCTGCTACTGGCGAACCATTATGAGCCCAGTATGCTGTGGCGGAAAACAGGCGGGTATCGTTAAAATCAAGTATATAGTTTGCAGTTATGTTGAAGGCCGTGAAAACAGCTTCAATACTCAAAACATCTCCGCCAATATTCGCGTTCAACGGTTTCACAAAATAATGATAGACTCCAGGTTTTGACTCCGTCCAGTTGAAGCTTACCCCATTACTCGAAACAATGCTGCTTCGTACGACTGTCCCGTTTGAGGACACTACTCCGATCGTAACACCGTAGGCAATGCTTCCATTTCCATACCATACTACTCGGGGTATAGTGATGTTAAGAAGATCCATTATGTTCAGCATAATCCTATAGGAATAGTTGCATTCTGGAAAACCATTCAATATCACTGTGGGATTTGTAGCGTTTGGTTCACCGAACTTCACCCCATTAGAGAAAAGTGTGACTAAACAGGGTTCAGTACAGGGCAGGAATCCAGCAGCCTCGAAATAGGCTTTTGAAAAACCTTTCTCAGGAATCTTAAGCCTGAACAATGCTGGCGTTTCCCTAACAATATTTCCTTCAACCCATCGGACTTTAACACCGTTGAGAAGCATATCGTTGAAGGTTAAGCGTGCTTGAACAGTCACCTCCACTTCTTCCCCGGGTACGCCGCTGAAAGTTTTTCTTGATGGTTCCAGCAATACACTTGTGAAAACAATCCTAAGGTGAACACTGCCATCTAAAAATCCGTCGCTGGCTTCAACCTCTCCCATGTAAGCCCGGTCTCTTCCAGTCAGCCTCAGCAAAGCAACACCGTCTGAACCAGTTAAGATAGATGAGCCTGACGGCTTAAACTCAACTAAGGCTCCGGGAACAGGGGTTAGACTATTAGTATAGACTACTTTCACAGCTATTGTCGCGATAGCATCGTTACACGAATAATACGATCCTTCAAAGAGTAATCCATCAACATTTAGCACTTCAAGTCTGATGCCCGTGAAAACTATTGTTACACTTGCCTCATCGCTTAACCTGTTCCCATGCTCATCCACTGCAACATAAGTTAAGCGGGCTTCACAATTGTTTTTAACGTAAGAAAACTTTGCAACGCCGTCTGAGCCTGTTAAAACCACGCCACCATCGGAATCTCTTATCCTGACACCTGAAGCAGGGTTACCGTCGTCAGAATAGTACACCAATACAGCGATCTCGATTTTTGATCCACTTTTAGCCCAGTACTTACCGTTTCTCAGAATCCCTCCGGAAACATCTTTAACAACCAGCTTGTAGGATGACCATCTTATTGTGAAGGTGACGTTTCCACCTGTTGTAGAAGTTATATCCTTGTACACTCCTGTGAGAGGGGCGAAAACATAGCTCTTAACGCCTGGAGTTGATTCGGAAACACTATAAGTATCTACCCTAGAATACTCGCCTAAGCAGTCTAATGTTTTAACCTTCAGTTCAACCGTTTCCCCAAGCCTGCGTAAACCGAGGTCGGTTGGGCCAACTGGCTCAGCTCTCATAGAGTCGAAATGCAGAGTTGCCTCCGGTACTTCGATTGTTAAAGTAAGCTCGTCAACCCTCTTCCTAGATGAGAAGCTCACCTTCCGGGAGAAGATTCCTCCACCTATCTTCTTCTTCACGCATAAGCCTGTTTCAACACCTTTAGCAGCTTCCTCAACAATCCATCCTCCAGAACTATAGAACCTTATTTTCTGAGCCCAGTTTACGTTTGAACCGCTGTTAGCCCAAGCATTTAATCCGTCGACGCTTGTGCAACCAGCGATATCCAATCCTAAATACTCAATACTGGTTACGAGATACTCTCCTGAGGAGAATCCTACTTCATCACCGTTACTAACTGCCACCGCCACCCTACGTATTCCAACGCTTTGAGAGCCCTCATCGTATATAGCGTTGATCGAATAACTATCCTTAGGCTCAACAGAAGGAACATTGCCCTCGACCCTGATTAAGACAGGGCTTGTGAAACCCCAGGAATCCCTGTTCACACCTATGAATGAAACTGTTTGAGTACTTCCCGAGGCCCCGCTACCGGTTTTCTCAACTCCGCTCCATTTCGTCTTCCAATTAATGTTTCCAACCCCACCAACCTCAGGAAGCCTGAAGGTGAAGAAGTGGTTTACGGAGCCGTCTAGGATTGCCTCAGCAGTATGAGTGTTGGCCTGAATTGCTCCATCGCCCTCAATCTTTATGTCCATGTTCGCGTAGGCAATGTCACGCTCCCCATAGTTTGCAGATACTTTTACAGAAATATGTATTGTTAACTTAACTTCATGAGCCCCTGGGCCCAGGGTTGCAGCCTTACTGTAACAGTGTGCCCACCAGTACTCTTTGCCTAATTCGTAAACCTTGTTGCCGTCAATGTAAAGCCTAAGATACTTTTCCTCAACAAGCCAGCCGGATGGAACAGAATAACGATCATCTCCGCAAACGTAAACAGCCGCCTGACTTCCCTCGGATATTGTTACTTTTGCGGTGGTTGTTTTAGTATCCCCGTATACGCCTGGGCCGTCCGCCTTAACATGAAGATATCCGGTGCCACCGTACCATATGCTTTTATCAAAGGAATAGCTTATTTCAACGGTGTCTGTCCTCAAGTTTGCCCAAAAGTAGGAGGAGGGTGCATTGGAATGGTAGCCCCGTATCTGAATCAGGTAGCAGGATGAGATGAATATTACGGCCAGTAGTATCGAGATCCTTAAGATGCTTAATCCACGCATTCCTTAGATATTTTTTACAGAAACATAGTTAAGCACCAATGAAGCTTACGGATTTGGAAGAAGCTGGGCAAGTTTTAGAAAGTCTTGAACGCTGAGTTCGAAAACCCTTTTTCCCTCTGGAATAAGTTGACTAATGTTTGAGTAGAGCTGTATCCCCTTTTCCCCATACAGTCTTTTTAAACCGTTTTTTAAAACGGTTCTAGCCAACCTGTTTCTCTGGCTGAACATCACTCTAACCAGAGTATCAAAGACCCTTATGTTTTCAATGTTTTTAGACGGCCTCAGGCAGAGAATAGTGTGAGAAACTTTGGGTCTAGGATAGAACGATGAGGATGGAAATAAGCCAGCTATATGAGGCTCGGCCCTAGCTTTAACTGAAACGGTTAGCCTACCGTAGCTCTTGGAACCGGGTTCCGAAACAATTCTCTCAGCAACCTCTTTCTGGACAGTTATTACAGCCTTATCATAGTTCTGTTCAAGAATCTTGAACACTATTGGCGTTGAAACATGATAGGGAATATTACCTGTAAAAATATTTCCCTCTACATATAGCTTCATAAAATCGCCTTGAACAACCTCCACGTTTTGAAAATGTGAGAAACGGTCCTTCAAAACCTTGACCAAAGCAGGATCTATTTCAACAGCCTTAACTCTTGAACCATGTTGAGCCAATTGGAGAGTCAGTGCTCCAAGCCCAGCACCTATCTCAACAATCACATCACTCGGCTTAGGTTGAATGTTTTCAACAAGCATTCTTAATAGATTCTCATCGACGACAAAGCTTTGGCTCAGCCTTCTCTTAGGCTTTATTCCATATTTTTTCATGAGGCGAATAGTGTCTCCGAGAAGAGATTTTCGGCAGGAAGGAGGAGAATCATTACCTTTCTCAGGAGAAAACATGTTGTTTTCTAACCGATATAAAAATCAAGCGTATACACGCTAGTCGCGTCTAACACTGGGTAAGCCATGTTTGGAGGAGTGTACTCTATGCAGAGCTCAACATCAACTCTATAGATACCTCTAGGCACATTACTGTTTATTATGGCTCTGAGAAAAAGGAATTTTGCCTCGCCAGCAGTTATGTTAAACCTTTCTATGGAAATACCAAGCTGAGGAAATCCTTCCCCTGTGGAGAAGTAGAACCACCCCATTCCTGAAAGCGCTCTAACCCTAGGAATAACCTCTCCTTTAAAACCGTTTAATGAACCTATTAGAACCTTGAGGGTAACCTCCTTATCAAGAGATACGTCAACGCGAGGCCGTGCGATAAGTATGCTTGGAATTGCTTTTTTAAAGTTAGAGGAAACGTTAGCAATACCAATCGTCACCACTCTAAAATCTGTTGTGGATGAGGTGTTCACCCCAAAAGTTAAATAATAGATTCCGTAGACAAGATTCTTATCTGTTACCATCGATATTAGCACCCCCGTATAGTTTCTAGGTGTTAACACGAAGCTACTGCCATTAAACTTCTTCAGGCTAAGATCAGTGTAGATCGAGTAAACATGGATACCTTCATTAAAACCGTAGAAAGGCTTAACACTTACGAAAATGTTAACAGGGTCCCCGGGTTTCACCATTGTTATATTCGGAGAGAAAGATATCTGGAAGCTTGCTGGAGGAGCCTCTGAAACCTCGATCGTTAAGTTGAATGAGGCCATGTGGCTGGTTGAGTTTAAAACTACAGTAAAATTGTTAATTCCAGCCGGAGTGCTTCTACTCGTGAAAACGTTTACTATCGTTTTATTAACTCCTTTCTCTATCACGCTTCTTTCAAGTAAGACACCGGGAAGACCATTAAGAATTATGCTTATAGTGTCATTGAATTCGGCGTGTGGGGTTATTGAAAAGTTAATGGAGAAAGTCTCAGCTTGCATGATGCTACGAGGTTGAATATTCACTATGGCTTCAAACCAAGGCTTCTCCGCCTCTTTTACAACAATCGTTAACACCGCTTTCCTATGAACCTCTGAGTAGGAGCCTGAAATGTTAATCCGGTATAAGCCGGGGGCAACGCCAGAAGTGTTTAATTTAAGAACCGCTGTGTTTGAAGAAGGGTTTAAAACCCATCTGGAGAGTGTTAGACTCATGTTGCTTGGCTTCTTAACCTCGAGAGTAACATCCCCCTGGAAAGAACCCTCTGGCTTAAGGGTGATTAGCGTGCTCACAACTTTACCCTGAAAAACCTCTACGCGCGTACGGTTCAACTCCAGTCTGAAATCAGCGATTGAAGGCGTGGGAGTGAGAACATTTAAAGCTAGGAAGAAGAGTAGGATTACCGCTATCACCACCACCGAGACCAGCGCGAGGATAGGGATTATCTTCCTTATCTTCTCATCGTATTCGCTCAATCCGAGCATCCACTATATTTTAGGCCAGTACAAGGGCTTTTTTAAGCGTTTTTTAAATTATCATTAAACAAAGGATATCTTTAAAGACCCCTTTATAGATTATAATCGGGTTATGGCATTCGACCCATACGAGGTCAGAGAGGATTTCCCGATATTGAAGAAGACTGTAAACGGTAAGAGCCTAGTTTACTTTGACAACGCTGCCACAACCCAGAAGCCTGTTCAAGTGGTTGAAGCCATAAAGGATTACTACTACAACTATAATTCAAACGTTCTGCGCAGCATAAACACTTTAAGCTCTCAGGCAACAGACCTTTACATAGAGTCTAGGCGTAAGATAGCGAGATTCATAGGCGCCGAGGAGGACGAAATTATCTTTAACAAGAACACTACTGAAGGCCTCAATTTCTTGGCTGAAAACCTAGCCCATAGAACCTGGAGGAGCAGTGTCGTAACAAGCATAATGGAGCATCACAGCAACCTTCTACCGTGGAGAAGAATTGTTTCTGAAAAAGGAGGAAAGCTCACAGTAGTTGGGATGAATGATGAGTTCACAATAAACATGGAGGCGGTTGAGAAAAGTCTTGAGGAGGGGTGCGAAATACTGACCGTTACACATGTTTCAAACGTCCTAGGCACATCTAACCCTGTTAAGGAGTTATCTAGGCTAGCTCATAAGCATGGTAGTCTTTTCATACTGGATGCGGCTCAGAGCATACCACACATACCTTTCAACGTTAAGGAAGTAGATCCGGATTGCATGGCTTTCAGCGGGCATAAGATGCTCGGCCCTACAGGCATAGGAGTACTATACGTTAAGAGAAGTATGCTGGAGGATATGGAGCCTCGGGAGCTTGGGGGAGGGATGGTGAAAACTGTAACATCTGAGACACAGGTTTACGAAGATATCCCCTTCAGGTTTGAAGCAGGCACCCCCAATATTGAGGGTGTTGTCGGGTTGGCGGCCGCAGTGGATTACTTGAGCAAGACAGGTTTAAAGAATATTGCTGAGCATGAGTCTAAGCTTGTAAAACATTTTCTAGATGGTTTAGACAAGAGCACTATCGAGGTTTATGGACCTAGGGAAAGCGATAAGTATGTTGGCATCGTAAGCTTCAACTTTAAAGGGATTCATCCTCATGATGTTGCTCAGATGCTTGATGCAGACGGGATCATGATAAGGTCGGGAGCCCTCTGCGCCGAGCCCCTTGTAAACGCTCTCGGAGTTAACGCTGTTGCCAGAGTAAGCTTCTACCTTTATAATGTGTTTGAAGAAGTCGACAGGCTTCATGAATCCCTTAGGAGGATGAAATCGTTTATTTAAAAAAAGGGAGTAAAATGGCTGGAAACATCAATGAACTTCAAGACCTTCTCAAACGTTTTAAAAAACCTGCTAATTACGGGGTTATAGATGATGCTAATGCTGTTTCAGAGGAGGCTGATTATTCGTGCGGAGACAAAGTAAAAATATACTTGAAATTTGAGAATGGCAAGATCGTCAACGCAATGTTCACTTCGGAAGCATGCTTGTTCTGCAATGCCTCAGCATCCTTAATCACAGACCTAGTCAAGGGGAAAAGCATTGAAGAGGTTTCCAAGCTGGGGGAAAGCGATATACTAAGGGTTTTCAAAGCTGATCATAAGAGTCCAAGATATAGGTGTATAGTTCTGCCTCTTAAAGCTTTGAGGAAAGCCTTGAAAGATCTTAAGGAAAAATGACCTGAGCATACAATATATTTGGTTTTCGAAACCGCATAATGCTAAGAATAGATTTAAAGCTAACCTACGCAGATACTATTTTGGTGAGGCATGCCTCGGAAGAAGAAGGTGGTTAAGCCTAAGAAGCCCAAGCCTAATGACCCATGCCCTTGTGGAAGTGGAGAAAAATACAAGGATTGTTGCAGCGAGTAGAGGCTTTTAACACACCTGTTTTTTTAAGAGCTTTCCTCAGACCTTTTAGATAGTATTTCAACCCATGGATTATCCTTCAGGAAGGAGGGTAGACTCCCAGTTTCAACAGATTCCTCCAGCTTAACAGGAGGCTGTTGAACAGTTTTCTCAGCAACAATCATCTTCTTCTCCACTAGGGATTTAATCTCCCTAACTTCTCTCAGCAAGGAGAAATATGCCTTCTCAAGTGAATCAACCCTTTCAGAAAGCTCTCTGATCGAGGAATCTATTCTAATAAGGCTTTTTTCAAGCAGTTGAACTTCCACTGGCTGCCGTCCCTGCCTGCTCGAAACCCTCTTCACCCTGCTTTCCGCAGGAACTTCCTCATACACCTCGTATTCATCGTAAAGTATTAAACCGATCCCGGCCTTCATAAAGGGAGCAGTATCCACGTTCTCCCTACGTATCCTTGTGGGAGCAGCGATGTAAACCATGCTGTATTTAGAGGCTTCTGCAAAAACCGAAGTTAAAGCATAGAAAAGAGTATCCTTATCCGCCTCGTCTTCAAAGAGAATCTTTACCAGAACCCTTTCACTACCGTTTGAAAAAACCAGCTCCCCCGATTCCCCGTCGTAATTTAAAGGCTTTAAACCATCCTTGGAAAACCATTTCTCAACTCTTTGCAGAATCCTTCTGGAAACGCTCATCTAAATCGCATCCATCCCTCCATCTTATCCCAGCTCCAATTGAAACCTTCTGGAACAGCGTAACCGTATACTATGCAGCCTCTCCAAACTGAGTATTTAGGAGAGTTCGCCATCATGATCCCTACATCAGGTAAACCTTTTTCGTTAAGCATTGTTTTAATCTTGTCTACCGAGTTAACACACGTGTTTTCAAGACCCTGAGGAACCCTCCATTCGAAGTTCCCTCCGGAGAGAATTATCTGCTTATAGAGGTATGGCTGAAGCTCAACCGGACATTTCTCGATGGATTGCACTATTGCCTCACCCATGTCAACCATGCCTAGGAAGAAGGCATCCCCAACCTTAACATCCCCCGGCTTAGGCATCCCCCTAGCAAAATAGCTTTGAAACATCTCATGGTTTGGGTTGAAAACATACTCGCCTATCAGGAACCTGAGCCAAGCGTTTTCATCCAGCGTGATCCTCAGCCTTGTCCCCGGTATGTTTATCGTGACAGCCAGCTTATCAGGGTTCTCCCTCCCAAACCTGACAGCGGTGTCAAGATTCCTTGGGACAAGCCCTATCTGCTCCTTCACCTGTCTGACCACCGTCTCCTCCTTAGCAAGGTCACCGTAACCACTATCCTTCAATATTTCAGCCGTTATAGAGTTAGCGTCTCCACCACCCCTGTTTAAAGCGATTATGGCTGTTCTAACAGGATACCTTGAGATAGGGGTTATCTGAGTGTTTCCGTGACCGGATTCGACGACGACGCTCGTAGGAACCTTGTGAGATATCGCGACTGCCAGTGGCTGCGGTATTATCGTGGCCGCTGCAACAGTATGGTCCTCAGAATCTATCTTCCTGTATATGTCAAACAGTTTCTCATACATGTATCTGGGAGCAACAGCTGAAAGAGAGGCTACTACGTAGAAGCCTGCGAAACCCTCCTCCTTAGGGGTGAAATCTCTGAAGGCTACGCGGGAAACCTCTTCAACCACCTGCCAAGCCCTATTGTCATTCTTCTCTATGACCCCGTTTCTAAACGGGTAGACTAGTCTTGAAGGCAGGTCCTCTCTTGCCTCAAGATACATTGGAATATCCTTACCTACTACAACCTCCCTGCCCTCCCCCATTATCCTAGTCATTATCGCATCCTTATCCGGGAAGTAACCCCTATTCTCCATAAGCTCGGGTGTTTCACCTAGGGAGATTGGACCGTATTTGAAGAAGCTCGTCCCGTAATCCATACCTAACACGTGTGAACGCTTATACGCTTCAGACAATCCTCCGCCTACACTCTCCTTACTAATTCTCCTTTTAAACTATTTAAAAAAGCTAATGGTGAAGCGTTAAAGCTTTCCACAGAACCCTATCAACCTCTTTTTCAAGCTTTAAGACGATACTGTTGGAATTATGGGGCTAGCAGAAGAGAAGGCACTACCTTTTAAAACCTAATAGATCTGTCAGCCTTTCTGAAACAGTCTTCCGCCTCTTGGATGACCTAGAAAAGAGCCTTTCAACTAGCCGCATCCCCTTGTTAGGCTTGAAAAGCCTGTAGGCTATGGTGGCAACTCCCTTATCGGGGTATGTTAAAACCCTTACGCCAACACCCTCAACGTAAAAATTCTCCCCAAGCCTTTGAAAGAGCCCATCGTCCTTAATCGTCAAATAGGCCTCCACAAGCTCAGATAATTCAAGCACTTCGTCGACAATACTATCAACCATAGATATGTCTCGCAGTCCCGAAAAGTGAAGGGACATATGGAGAAATTTCTCAAGCTCCTCCTCGTGGAAAAGAGTCAATCTGAAATCCTCATAAATCTCTGTGCGAAAGCTTGTTGAAACATGTTTAGAAAGCTTAGTAAGAGAATCAACTATGAGAGACCAATGGCTGCGGAGGCCTTTTTGAAAATAGGCTTCTACACGTAGGAAGTATTCCATGCCTCCGGAAACACTGGCCATGAGATCCACTAGATAGTAAAAGAACCAAGAATTAAAACATTATGATTATTAAGCAATCCTGCCTTGAAGCACAGGTCTTTGAAGCTTAAAAAGGAGAATCCTTCTCCTATCAGGATCTTCGATGGAGAGAAAATACCTTGATTATGTTAAAGAGGCTTTGACAAGCTGTTTTGAGAGGATCAGTGAAATGGATGAGATAATGATTCGCAGAATAGTTTCTTTAAACCGATTCGGAGACCAGACCTTTGAGGTGGACAGGATTGCAGAGAATCTAATCTTCGATATCACTAGGAAATACTTTGAAGATGCTACTTTAATAAGCGAAGAATCCGAGACGATAGAGCTTGGCATGGGAGGCCCTCCCTTTATAATCGTTGACCCTATCGACGGCAGTGTCAACGCTGCTAGGGGCTACCCATGCTATAGCTCCTCAATAGCTATAGCCGAGGGAATAAATCTAAGCAACATTGTTTGTGCAGGAGTAATCAACCTCTTAGATGGAAGTATTTACCTTGCTGAAAGGAGTCATGGAGCATCCTTAGACGGTAATAAGATAAGGGTTTCAGATGTCGAGAAGATAGAAGAAGCCCTGATAGCTGCCGACTTAAATATCAGAGGCAGGCTACCGGGCTATGTTAACAGAATATCCAACATAATTGAAAAGGCTAAGCATGTAAGATTCCTCGGTACGGATGCACTTGAAATCTGCATGGTAGCCTCAGGTGCAGCGGACGCTTTCATTGACCTCAGAGGCTTTCTCAGAAGCATAGATTTTGCAGCCGCTTCGTTAATAGTGAGGGAGGCTGAAGGACTAGTGTTGAACGAGAAGGGCGAATACTTGAATGTAAACCTAATTCCCGTCTCCAGAAGCCCTATTGTAGCAGTAGCTTCAGGAAAATTGGCTGAGGAAATATTTTCAAACATTAAGAATTCATAACCACCGCACCGTCAGAATGGAGTTCTCATCACTGCTTAGAAATCACCTCCATTCCTCATCCATAATAAAATAAAGGAGGAGATAAAAGCGTTGCTAAAATATTTTCCACAAGGCCTCTTCGAAGACTCTATATGTCGCCTCATCATAGAGACAAATAAGTATTCCCTTCAACCTTCCTCCCGAAAGAATATACTCCTTAATCGTTCTAAGCATAACTTGTGCACATCTATCCTTAGGATACCCAAATATCCCAGTGGATATTGCTGGAAAAACTATTGAGCTTAAGCCAAGCTGCTCAGCCAGCTTCAGACTATTCAAAGTAGCAGTCCTAAGCTTCTCATCCTCATCACCCTCCCCCATCCTCGGACCGACAGTATGGATAATATACTTCGCCTTTAGCGAACCCGCAGAGGTATAGACCGCCTCCCCGACTCTAATCGATCCTCTTTCCTTAACTATTCTATCACTCTCCTCCTGAATTATTCTCCCACCTTCTCTAACTATTGCACCAGCCACTCCGCCTCCATGCTTCAGCCAGCTGTTTGCAGCGTTAACAATAGCATCAGCCTCAACCCTAGTTATATCACCTTTAACTAGTCCTATTTTACAACCCCCTATTTTCACACAGGACATTGATATTAATTACGGTAATGGCAAGATAAATCTTGTGAATCCAATGCGGAGAATAAGATATGATTAACTTTCTGAATGGAAATCTCGTGGGAAAACATATCTTTAAATTCTGTTTGAAAAATTAGCAGCCATTCATAGATGGTTGAAGCAGTAGATGCCAACGTATCGAATAAAAGATATAGGAGGAACCTCCTAGTACTGATTATAGATTGGACGATGTATGGTACAGCCATGAATTTCGTTTCCTTAACTACAGTTCTGCCTGCTTTCATAATCAGTCTTACAGATTCTAAGATTGCAGTCGGATTGGTTTCAACAATATCAGTAATAGGCTGGAATTTTTTCCAACTAATTTCAGCAGGAAGAATAGAGAGGAGGAAATATAAGAAGCCTTTTATTCTCAGAATTACTCCAGGAGAAAGAATACCGTGGTTGATAATTGGTCTTTCAACATTCTTTCTTGCAACTAGGCATCCTCTTTTAGTATTGACAATATTTTATATTTCATACGCCATAATATCCACTTCATCCGGTCTTTCCACCACTGCTTGGCTTGATATTCTTGCGAAGGCGATTCCTGAAAGAAAGAGAGGATTCTTCTTCGCTACAGCAAATCTGATCGCTTCGATTATAGGATTCGCAAGCGGCTTCGTAGTGGCTTTTTACATGGATTTCTTTAAATATCCTGTAAACTATTTCATGTGTTTCCTAACTGCATTCGTATTTATCTTAGTATCGTGGATAGACATTACTTTTATAGACGAACCTCCGTCGAACCTGAGTGAAGAACCAAACGGTTTCAAAGAATACCTCGGTAAATTGCCTAAAATTATTAAGAACGATAGAAACTACATTTTTTATACACTGTCTGGAATAATTGGTTCCTTCGGAGGGGTTGCATCCTCCTTCTACACAGCGTATGCTATAGACAGGTTTAAAGCGGGAGGCTTTGAAGTAGGATTATTTACTTCTGTTTCCGTTGGGGCACAAATACTCACCAATATTCTCTGGGGATTTGTTCAAGAAAAGTACGGACATAAGACAGTGCTTATTATGGGAGGGATAGCTGGGATTTCGGCAACCATCACCGCTATGCTTGCTAATTCTCTGAATTATTTCCTATTAGTGTTTGCTCTCACGGGTGCTTCATTCAGCTCATTCATGGTTTCAAACTTCCCCCTACTAATGGAGATGGCACCAGAAGATGAAAGACCAACCTACATAGGGTTAAGCAGTGCTTTGAAATCTCCCTTCCTCGCAATGGCACCTCTCATCGGCGGATTGATGATTGAGGAATACGGTTATTTTTCAACATTCATAGTTTCCATGATATTTGCAACCATTAGCACGATTGTCTTAACAAAAGTAAAGCCTCGTGTTCATGCAGAGATTCCGATGCGGGAAAAACTTATAAGGCGTTTTTAAAAATTTTCGCTATGCATGCTCCATCTTGGAGGATTATAGGTAAAGGAGTTTATTGGCTGAGCATACCTGACACTAGAAGCAAGCTTTTCGAAAGCATATGGCCGATACCGAATGGAGTTAATTACAATGCTTACCTAGTTGCAGATGGCGATGAATATCTTTTGATAGATTCTTCTAAAAACGTTTTTCTCGCTGAAGAATTGATAGGCCTCATTAAAGATATTACTGATCCAAGTAGGATAAGGCATGTCGCTGTGCTTCACACGGAGCCTGATCACAGCGGTCTAATAGGCGAGATTTCAAATATAGTTGGGAACCCTATTCTATACTCAACTTCAAGAGCATCAGCCTTCATGAAAAGCATGTTCAATGTTGAAACAAGAATTGTTAAAGATGGGGATATGATAAAGGTTGGGGATAGAGTTCTTAGAGTTGTTGAGCTTCCTTGGATACACTGGCCAGACACAATGCTTCTCTACTTAGAGGATGAGAAGATTTTGTTTAGCTCTGATGCTTTCGGAGCATTCGGAGCCTTGGAGAAACCTGTTTTCGACGACGAGGTTGATTTCGAATCCTATATGCATGATTCTAAGGAATATTTTGCAACTGTTGTCGTAGCACATAGGCAGATGGTTCTAAGAGCATTGGAGAAGGTCAATAGACTAGGATTGAACCTGAGGATAATTGCACCAGCTCACGGAGCCGTGTTAAGAAGCAAGATACCTGAGGTCATCCATGAACTAGCTTCTTGGTGTAGGCTGGAGAAGAAGAGAAAGATAACAATAATATATGGATCCATGTACGGTTTAACGGAGAAGCTTGCAGAATTCACAAGGGACGTTATCAAGGGTATGGTTAAAGAGGTTGCTATGCACAATATTGTAGATGATGATATAAACCATGTTTTAAGCGACACGGTTGATTCCGCAGGTGTTGTTTTCATAACACCGACCTATGAGGTAAATGTTTTCCCGCCGATGAGTAATATTGTTGAACTTATGAGAATAAAGAGGCTTGGTGAAGGCAAGTTTGCGGCAGTAGCTGTAACGAAACTCTGGGGTGGTACAGCGGGGAACCAGCTTTCCTTAAAGTTGAAGGAGGCAGGTTACGAGATCTTTACCCCAGTCTGCGAATACGTGAATTATCCCGGTGAGAATGATTTGAAAGAATATAGAAAAACTCTAGAGGCGTTTGCTGAGAAAGCCCTAGGCGCCCTATAGGAGAAAAGCACCCTACTAAACTTTAATAACCCTGAATACAATAATAGTACCTATGCCTTCAACAGAGCCTGCTGTAGATGAGCTTGACTTAAAAATATTGAGAGAGTTTATAGAGGACTCAAGAACAACTTACAGGAGGATTGCTAAAAAGCTTGGAGTGGCTCCTGGAACAGTATTATCCCGAATAAGAAAGATGGAGAAAAACAGTATTTTGAAGAAATATACCGTGAGCGTAGATTATCAGAAGCTCGGGTATACTGTTACAAGTGTGACAGATATTACTGTTTCAAAAGGCAAGCTTGTAGAGGTTGAGCAGAAGCTTTCGGAATTACCAGGGGTCTGCGCTGTTTATGATGTGACAGGCGATGTTGACGCTATAGTGATAGGCAGGTTTAGAAGCCCTTCTGAATTAAGCAGATTTACGAAGAAACTGCTTTCAATACCTAATGTTGAGAGGGCCAATACTCACTTTGTCCTGACGGTGGTTAAGGAGGATTTTAACATACCTGTATAGAAATACAAAGTGTACCTAGGTAAAAAATGCACGTGGATTTTGCTAAATTAGGCTTCCTGCTTCAAGCGTTAAGCAATTGTCGTTAAGAAACAGTGCACTTAGAAAACAGTTTTATAGCCCACTTAAAATAGAAAACGCGATTGAAAATGCTCGAAACCCTCGTGGTGGAGGGCCTCTATGCAGGAATCCTATTCCTATGGGTTTTATTTGTCGTAGGAATCCTAACCTACTTATGCTATAAGGCTATGGTTAAAAAGGTTCCGGACAATGTTGCCGTATACTACAATAGGAAGATATTACATATTCTTGCAGGCGGATTAATAGGATACATCGTACCCTTTGTATTTACCACACCCTTCTACCCATTGGTCCTCTCAATGGTTCTAGGGGCATTCACACTCATCCCTCATATGCTTAATAGGATCATGTACTGGTTCCAAACGAAGGACAATAATTACGAGGTGCATTTCTGCTTAAGCTGGGGTCTAATACTGGCTGCCGGCTGGTTTTTCACCAATGGAAACTTTTGGTTTGGAGCGATACCAATACTTTTCATGGCGCTTGGAGATGCTATAACCGGCCTAGTTAGAAACACAATGTTCAGGAGAAGAACTAAATCATGGTGGGGAAACCTTGCCATGGCGATAGTTAATATCATAATAGGGTTGAAGCTTGCATTACCAGGAGTGGTTGCAGGCTTATTTAGTAGCGTCATAGAACATTTCGAATTCGGCCCTATTGATGATAATATAACTGTTCCAGTGTCTTCCTTTTTAATCTTAATGATCTTCTATGTGTTAATGCCGGAAGCGTTCTCCATATTGAATGTTTATTAGCTTCAAGACGACAGGGAGACTTCATGAAGACTCATGAAGAGGAGTATGAAGAAGCTCGCCAGAAAATCGACTGCACAATAGTTTCTAAGAGTATTAGAGATGAGACTGGTTTAAACATTTTTAGGTTAAAAGGATATGATGAAGAGATTCCTGGTTTAATTATTCATAATGAGTCAGGATCGTCTGGCAAACTGTTACTTTTTCTTCATGGGCTTGGAGGTAGGAAAGAGGATGCACTGGGACTAGAGGTTTTTCTTAAGAGATTCGGCTTTTCCATAATGGCGGTTGACGCGAGGGGGCATGGCGAGAGAAATGTAGATCTTATGACGCTTAAACCAGAACAGATAATCGAGTATTTGAATAAAACTATAGTTGACAACAGGCTTGCGATAGATACCGCTTTCAGAAACAGCTGGGTTGAGGAAGGTAAGCTTATACTTGCAGGAGCAAGTATGGGAGGAATACTGGGTGGCGTGGTTGCAGGAGTGGACAAAAGGGTTTCTGGCGCAGCACTATATGTTCCAGGTGGAGATCTTGCAGAAATCATTTCCAATAGTAGGGAACCCACATTGGTTGAAATTAGGCACAAGATACCTTCTTTCGCATTATTATTGGCTAAGTCTATGCTTGCACCAGTAGACCCAATAAACTATATTGATAAGATATCTCCAAGACCTCTGTTAATCCAGTTAGGTAAGTATGATGATGTTGTTCCTTTCAAAAACGGTATGAAGCTGTTCGAGAAAGCGAAGGAACCTAAGCAGCTTGTTGTGCACAACGCAGGACATGCTTTGCCTTTCGACAAGGCTGTTGATGAGACAGTCAACTGGTTAAAGAAAAATTTCCCTCAGCTAATGAGTTAAATAACACGCGCGAAGCCGGTTGGTTGCGATTTAGCTTCCCCTTAATGTGCCAGACGGGTGTTTTAGAGATCCAAGTAATATTGACAAAACTGGAGTATAAGGATAAGCGGATTCAAGAAGCCGTGGATTTATTAATCTCTGAACAAGACGACTAGGGAAGGCGGAGACTGGAAATACTTTCAATGGGCGTTTGCAGGTTGATATTGAGCAGAAGGGCAAATCAAACAAATAGATCACCTTAACTAAATTCAGTAACAAACCACGGTATGATGAATAAAGATGGTTTACCTTATATCTTTGAAAACGGGTTTGCGTTTACGCCTTCAACCCAGTGAGTTCCAGAAAGCATCTCCATGTTTACTCACCTCCTGTAACACTGTCTTTATGTAATAAGTTTTATTTCAGCGAAACAAAAGCCCAGCGATTTAGATCACAATACCGCCCAGTGTTATCTGGTGTGAGCTAATGCCTCTAAAGCAAATCTTCTTTTTTTCTACGGGCCATTTCTCCTAGCGATATGATCACAGAAATCAAAATTAGTGTTGCACCGATTGATTCAGTTGCTCCAAGCTTCTCCCCCAAGATTAAGAATGAGAATAATGCTGCTGAAACCGGTTCAAGAGCGTAGATTAGAACAGCTTGAGAAGCAGAAGTATATTTTTGTCCCAATACTTGTAATACTCCGACAAGTACAGAGCATACAGCTGCAAGATAAAGAAGCGTTGGAAGAACTTCGATTAAATCTCCAGAACCTGATGAAGCAGGAAATAATGCGAAACCTGTAATAGCAGTCACAGCATATTGGAAGAAGACTAAATCCAGCGAAAAGTATTTTTTGGAAAACCTGTCAACCGCTAAGACTTGAAGAGCCCAGAATAAAGCACCTGCTAAAACCATCATGTCCCCAATCCTTGACTCATAGGAGCCACCTGACATCAAATACATTCCGATTACTGACAGGATTAACGCCAGCGTAAACTTATGATTATAGTTAAACTTTCGCCGTAAAACGTCGATGGCGTAAACTATAGGTATGTATAGGCTTGTGATGAAGCCTGAGTTAGATGCAGAAGTATACCCTGTTCCAAGTCCTTGGAGAAAAATTCCTCCGGAATAGAGTAGGCCTAAGATTACTCCTGGTTTAACAGCCTCCCATAACCTTGCCTTATTCCCTAGGAGACTGTAAAAAAGATAGGGTATTAGAAGCAAGACTGATAGTGAAAATCTGAAAGCGACGTATTCTCCTGCACTAATTTTTGAAACAACTATTTTGATTAGTGGAAAAGAGGTGCCCCAGAGAAGTGAAACTAGAACTAGCAGAAAAGGACCTACGACCGTCGTATGAATTCTTCGCATATGCTTAGAGGCAATCGGATGCTTAAGAATTCTTCCATACTGTGCTACGAGCCTGCCTGCTAGTGAACCTATGCGGTGGGATTCCCATGGGGTTCCATATTATATCTTTATTGGGAGAGCATTTCCATCGCCACCCTTAGCGGAGGCCATTGAGCAAGCTGTCCAGGTTTAACAGCCCCCCAAGTGGTGCACAGGTAACCAAGCATCCGTCTATTGTCCCTATACTTTTGCGAAAACGCTATAAACGCTTTAGTTGCTTCAACATCCTTCCAGCCGCTCGGAAGGACACGGAAACCTTTCTCAAGGAAAAACGGTATTGAAGGATAGTCGTCGCGCAAAGTATAGTGCCAGTCGCATATCACTATATCTCTCGGGATCATGTCAATTGCTGGATGAGTCTGGTTCTCAGAGGATTCCCACATTCCGTAACCTGTTGTCTTGCTATCGAGCAAACGGTCACCCCACATCAGCATCTCCACCCCGCGTTCTTTCAAATGCTCATGATAATCGTTAACAGCCTTCGCAAAGAGTTTGCTCGGGCTATGATTTCTGCAGCGGGGACAATACTCTGAGGCGATGAGAAAGACTTCATCCATCCCCACATGCAACGCATCTGATTCAAACGCGTCTATAAGCTCGTCGAACAGGCTGAAAACAATCTTATTAATCTCGGGGTGTTGAGGACACCAGCTTCGACAATATATTCCCTCGTTATTCGGAAACTGTCCAAGAGTTTCATCGAACTCAGGATACTTAACTAGAAGGGGAAAAGTAGTATTACTCCAAGACTGGTGTCCTAGACACTGGAACTGCGGAATCAGGCGGACGCTGTGCACACGACACTCCTCTACTAGGGCACGTACATTATCAAGCGTTATAGGGTCTGGGCCACGAAGCTCAGGATGCGAAGAATAAGCATAATTGTAATCCACCTCTATTATGAGAATGTTTACACCCAAGTTTACCAGTTTAGGAATCTCTTTCATCAGAAAGACAACGTCATTATTGCTACTGAGTAATAAGTGGATGCCACGCCACAGTTCATGCTCATTAGGCATTTACTACGTGCAACCCTGTTTTTCTTAAAAAGGTTTCGTTAATTATGAACCTAACCACTTATCGTTATTTTTAACTCACTGAACATTTCTCTCTTAGCCTTGCATATGGGGCAAACATATGGTGGTTCTTCACGGAAACAAATATAGCCGCATTGCTTGCAGTACCACATTTTCAACCTTGCTTCAGGAGGCTTTTTTGAACCCATAGTAGCCTTATTTTCTTCAACCGTTTTTACATCAGGAGCAACGACCTCCTTTGAATATGTTTTGGCCAGCTTATCTGGAGGCCTGCGTTCAGGTATCGGTTTTATCGGCAGTTTCTTTTCGGCAACATCCTTTCTCACGTAGAGTGCACAATAGCAGTAACCATATTCTTCGCAATCAGGATCTCTGTAGTCGCATGGGCATATAATATCGCGGTCGAGTTCGAAAACTCCAGTTGCACGCCTACATGGGCATGAGGGATATCCATAGCGCTCCTCATTCTCTCTTAATCCTTCAAGGAGGCTTGCCAGAAACTCCTCATCAGGATTCAAATAGTAGCCATGTGTTCTCGCATCGTTTTCAGCTCTTTGCCTTACTTGCTCAAGCGTTACCAATCTCTAATGCCCCCTGAATCGCATCCTCGCTAAAACCAGTTATCAGTTTAGAACCGTCTATTATTAATGTTGGGAACGCTATCCTGCCGCTTCTTTCCGAAATATCCTTGCATATTTGCTCATACTCCTCGTTAGTACACAGGTCTACGTCAATATACTCATATTCAACACTCTTATCCGCTAAAAACTTCTTCGTCTTTCTACACCAGCCGCAGGTGCTTAATGCGTACAGTAAAACCTTGTGTTTATTGTTTTTACCCTCAACCTTAACAGTTTTCATCTTGTCAAAACCTCCCTATTAGAGGATGATATAACTGTTTTCCGTATAGCATCGGGTTAAACAGTTAAGACCTTAGAATAAATGGTTGCTGACTAGTGAAGCCTCACCGCCCACCCCACTAACTATGATTTTAGGAGGCTTTAACTCCTGCATCCGGTTGACAACAGAATCAGCATATTCCCTTGAAGTGTTAATAAAAACAGAGGGGCCTGTATCAATGGAATACCAGGCAGGTATACCCTCGGAGCGCATTTTCACCACCTCTTTTATTATTCGAATCGTCTCCGGTTCCCACAGTACTATTCTTGACTTACCTGTCATTGTGATAGCATGAAGATTCAAAGTATCTTCTTCAGCAAGTCTTCCAATAGTCTGCACATCGTTTGCAACTATAGCTCTTTTCATGGATTCAACCATGCCTGAAATGCTTTTCAACCTGGATTCGAAGAGCGGTGAACTCAGAACCTCAAAATGCGCTTCATCAGTCTTAAAACTAGATCGAATTGGAATTATCACCATAGTTAAATCCACGTCTTCAGCCTCAGCAATCTGCTCAGCATACGACCTTCCATCTTTATCAGCGTACCATATTGCAAAGCCTCCTGCGAGGCTCCTCGTTGCGGAGCCTGCACCCAGCCTCACTATCTCGCATAGAGAAACATCGTCTAAATCCAGTTTTAAAGCAGTGCTAGCGGCCAATCCGAGGGCAGCAAATCCTGATGCAGAAAAACCTAGACCTTTTCCCTCTGTTAGACTGTTTTCTGAAACAATTTTGAAGAACCCAGAGTAGTCAGCCATTTTCCTGAGCTTATGGAGAACAGTTTCAACTCTTTCCTTAGCGTTTCCAGTAATCTTCTCCCCGTTAATTATTACTAAGTCTTCTTTCAATTCATCATCAGTTTCAATAGTCGTAACTGTGGAAAGAGCATCAACACATACTGATATGCTGTCATGAAAAGGTATTCTTAAAACAGGATTCTTTAAACCATGATACTTTATTAAACCTTGAATCGGATGGGCTTTCGCAGTCACCTTCATTACACATACTGTTTAAACTATCGGAATATAAACTTCCCTTGAAAAACTTAACACGGCCTACATTAAGCTGAGAATCGTTAAGGATAAATAAGTCTTAAAAACATGTTAAAGCATGCTGCCTAGCCCTCAGATTATCGGTATCGGAGAGGCTCTAATAGATTTCATAGGAGTTGAAAATGCTTCCTTTGACGAGACTACGACCTTCAAAAAGTGTTTCGGAGGCGCCCCGATGAACACTATAGTAGGGGTTGCGAGGCTGGGTGTTGAAGCAGGAGCAATAGCAGCGGTTGGCGATGACTCTTTTGGAAGATTTATACTTGAGGAATTTAAAAAGAACAGTGTTGACATATCACATGTCAAGATTAAGAAGGGAGTTAGGACAACACTCGCGTTCATCGTAAACGATCCTGTTAAAGGCTGGATATGCATCTTCTACCGAAGCCCTTGGCTTAAACATACTTCAGACAGCTTGTTATCGCCAAAAGATATTGACCACGATTATATATCTAAAGCGAGAATCCTGCATGTATCTGGTTTCGCGCTTTCTCAAAACCCTGAGAGGCAAGCATTGTTCAAGGCAGTGAGGTATGCGAAGAAGTCTGGAGTAGATGTTTCCTTCGACCCTACTCTAAGGCTGGATGTTTGGCGTTCGAAAAACATTCTTAGGGAAACGTATGCTCAAATGCTTAGATTAGCAGATATTGCAACTTTCTCGAGAGAAGAAGCGGAATTCGTTTTCGGAACAAATAATCCTAGAGAAGTTACTGAAAAAGCTTTGAAATATGGGGTTAGAATAATAGGTGTTAAACTTGGTTCACAGGGCTCATTCGTAAAAGTTAGAGATGGACCGGAGATTTCAGCGCCAGCCTTTAAAGTCAATGTTGTAGACGTTACGGGAGCTGGTGACGGTTGGAATGCGGGGCTACTAGTAGGCTTATGCAAAGGGTTAGAGATTGAACAGTGCATTAAGATTGCGAATGCGGTTGGAGCCTTAGTCGTTACAAAACCTGGTGCTACAACAGCCCTCCCCTACAGGGATGATTTAAACAGGTTCCTTCATGAAAACAATGTTGGGATAAACCTTTAGAATTGTAAGCTTCTCGCGCCTCATTCATTTACTAGTCTTAAAGATAACCTCTTTTCATCGCGTCCTCCAGTATAGCCTTAGTTGCTGTAGTCCCTATCCTTGTTGCTCCAAGCTCTTTAAACCTAAGCAGGTCATCCAACGTATGAATCCGGCCTGCTGCCTTAATCTGAATCTCTGGAATACATTCCCTACGCATCAGAGCCACATCGCTTTCAACAGCACCCCTATACATGTATGTTCCATCAGGCTGTTTGACAAATCCGTATCCAGTTGAGGTTTTAACGAACGCTACGCGATGCTGGTTGCATATGTGGCAAAGCTTTATCTTGAAGCCGTCTGTAAGATAATCGTTTTCAAAAATTACTTTGACTATAGCGCCCCTTTCCCTAGCAACATCATTAAGCACCTTAATCTCTCTTGAAACATAGCCCCAGTCTCCGCTTAAAACCTTTCCAACGTTCACTACGAAATCGATTTCTGTAGCACCGTCTTCACACGCCTTCTCCGCCTCCTTCACCTTTACTTCAGTCGTATTGCCACCATGCGGGAAACCAATCACAGTGCATACTGCAACACTAGTTCCAGAAAGCATTTCCTTCGCAAGCTTAACTGCATAGGGCTTAATGCATACCGCTGCAACGCCATACTTCTTAGCCAGTAGGCATCCTGCCTTAAGATCCTCATCTGTAAGAGTAGGGTGGAGAAGAGAGTGGTCAATCATCTTCGAAATAGAGGCAAGCGATTTCTCCATGTTTATGCCCATAAAATAACCTAGGGGAGTCTTATAAGCATTTACCTAGGTTATCGCAATATTTGGAACATTTTCCTAAGCCTTGCGTTTTTCATTGTTTTTGGCCATCTAGCTTGCTTATAGAGCAATCCGGGCCCCATACATCCATACTTGGTTTGAGGATAAGGCGTGTTTTGATCTCGATTTGTTACATTATGTGATTACAGCTAGAGAATATGACTCGCGAGTATGTGCTGCGAGCCTACTTTAAATGCGGAGTCAATTTTCACATTAAATTGGAGGTGAAAATTAAGATGATGTTGAGGAAAGAAAGGAAGTTAAAGAAAATAGATTGGGAAGAAATTGCGCGAGATCTAAGGGCGGATCAACTCCCTACACAGCCCCGTAGTATAAAGTGGTACTATAGGTGATAAGCATAACATTTACCTATTATTTTTTTCTTTTTTAAAAAAGAAAACCGGTTGAAGCCGCCATGGGTTTCTAAAGGAGTGTTAGCTAGACTTTTTCCACGCTATCATTCCTCTTCTTTTTCTTCACGTTTCTTTCCCATTTCTTCTAAACGTCTCCTTGCTGCACTACTGTTTATGGAGGCCAGTGCTCCTATACCACCCGCGCCAATACTTTTAATAGTGTCTACTGGTAGTGCCAATATTATAGTGTTTGCTGCTTCTTTGCTGGCTTCACTGACACTCTGTAGTACTCTTAACTGCATTGCATTAGGGTCTGACATGTTTATGGCCGCTTGCTTTAATGCTTGCGATGCTTCTAGTTCTGCATTTGCCTTTATCTTTATGGCTCTTGCTTCCCTTTCTGCTTCAGCCTGAATAGCAAACGCCCGTTTCATATTTTCCGGCAATTCTATGTTCTGCAACTCTATGCCAGCTATATCTATCCCCCAGTCTCTAACGACACCATCTATAGTCTCTTTAATCTTTGCACCCACTGCAGCTGTATTTGTTAAAAGATTGTCCAAGGTTTCTTGACCTATAATATCTCTCAATGTGGCTTGAGAAACCCTGATAACCGAATCATAGTATCTTTGCACATTTAGGAGCGCATTCTTTATATTCTCGATTTTCATTAAGCCTATTGCATTCACAACGACTGATATATTATCCCTAGTTAAAACCTCCTGTGTCGGGATATTGTATGACCTAATCCTAATATCTTCTTTAATGGCTCTTTCGATAAAAGGTGCAACAAAGTAAAGCCCTGGTCCAACTATACGTCGGTAGCTGCCAAATCTTAAAACTATTGCCCTTTCCCATTGATTGTTTATTTTCACAGTTGCAACAATAAGTATTAAAAATATTATTAAACCAAAGAAAGCCAAGAGAGTACCGTACCCAATGTTTTGTGGGTTAATTACCATGCCTCTTGAAATGGATGACATAATTAATGTAGTTGCAAAGTAGATTGACACAACAAATATTATTAGAGCGATTACAACGAAAATTGGTGATCCTCTTTCTTCCTTTATCTCTTCTCTACTCATTTTTCACCGTCTTTTTCCATTTTCGAGCATATATTTATAGTTATTGGCTGATTGATTGAAGCAGATCAAGCTTACGTTCAGCTTCCTTCAGCTTGTTTAAGCAGATGAACAGAGAGCAAAAGTAATCGAAATATGGAACGATAAGAATACGGATAAGATAGCTAGATAAAAGTCGTTTATAGAGGTATGTAAATATCTTATTGCCAATCATCTTATGGTAATATGGGAAGAGAAACATGGGAAAGTGCACTATGCCAGCGTTATTATGAATCAGACGGTTTTAAGTCCTACCCGCTGTATCTTGCGGCGTAGAAGCATTAAGAACATTATGAAGACTAGGCTCACCGCCGCCTGCCCCGTATAATTCTCCAACCCAGGTTTAACCACCTCCAATAGTAAGCTTAGGAAGAACAAGAGGCTCAGAAAGCCTGCGGCAAGGCTTAACCCATTAAGCCAGCTTAATCCGTTGCGTGAAGCATATAGGACTAGACAAATTATTAAGCCAGTGAACCCTAAGCCGGTTGCTATCGTAAGGATTGCTGGAACCCCTATGGGAGGAAGATAGTTGAATATGATTATGAAGTAGGTGAAGCCACTTACTGTTCCCAGAAGCCAAAGCCAACGGCTATGAACATGACTCCCAGATCCGCCCAGCCTTCTATGTTTAATGTGCTTGGCAAGGTTGATTAGAACAGCCATTACGAGTAAGCAGCCTAGCAGCTCAAGGAAGGTCAACCGGTAAGGAGTGAGAAAGATGTGCCCAAACACAAAAACGAAAGAGAGTAAGGCGAAGAAGAATACTAGGCCTTTATTGTCTAAGTATGCACTATGCCTTTGGTTCGGGAACATTAATTCGACCAAAAGGATTGGGATAGTTATGCTGTATATTGCATGATATGTGGTGAGTCATTCTGCCCAAACCCAGTTTACACCAAGCCACCTTCCATATATTCCAAGTATCCCTAGGTCAGGCCAAGCGGGGTCGAAGAAGCTCTTCACCATTACGCCTTCCTCCAGTACTCCGTATGCAGCCCCCAAGAGAAGAACCGACGCCCATCCTTTACCCCATCTTTTAACAGCCTCCCTAACGATAATTGCTCCACTGCCATAGAGCCCTGTTAGAAAAAAGAGGGTTAACGGATTAAGAAAGTGTGGGAGAGGTGTGGACCCTGAAAGGAGTTCTCCCACTATTGGAGATAGGAAGAAAAGGGTTAGAACAGGTTTCCAAGATCTTGTCTTCGACATCTGTTTGAAACATCTCAGCGATATTAAAAATTTAACTTGTAGCTTTTTAAAAAAAACGGCTCATGGTTTCAGGCTTATGAACAGTCTTTTTCAACTGTTAACAGGCGGGGAAATGCTTATTAGTATTTAAGACTCGTATTGTAGGTGATGAAGATAAGTGCTGATGCTCTGAAAAAAATTGAGGCAGAATACTCAGGATACCTTGAGGGAGCGATTGTTGACAAGTTTTTTGAAGACTTTGGAGTTAAATTCGCCGCTGGACACTGGTCAGCAGGGGACTTCCTCGACAGGTTTGCCACTAGAGGCTATAACAGTGATAACATGAGTTTCAAAAGCGATATTGTTTCTCAACTTAGGAGAATTAAGCAAGCAGGAGTTAAAGGAGTAGAATTCCATGATTCTCTTTTCATAGATTCAAGCTACAGGAGGGTGCAGAATATAGTAGATGAAGTTAAGGATGAGTTGAAGAAACTTAGTCTAGTCCCCACGAACATGAACATAAACCTTTGGACAGACCCAAAGTGGAAACTAGGAGGCATAACAAACCCATCTAGGAAAATTAGGGAGGATGCTCTTCAAATGGCGCTTCAGGCTGTGGAGACAGCTAAGGAGCTTGGTTGCAGCAGTGTCGCCCTATGGCCGGGTTCTGATGGCTGGGACTATAATTTTGAGGTCAACTACGGTAAGCAGTTGGAATTTTTCCTAGACGGTTGCGAAGCAATAAACAGGGAGGCTAAAAAGGCCGGTCTGATTTTCGGAATTGAGGCTAAGCTTCACGAGCCTAGGGAGGGAAACATGGTGATACCCACTACTCATCATGCAGCTTTAGTAGCGAAGACGGTTAACGAGAGATGTGGAGGAACAAACATGGGGGTGTGCATAGATTATGGTCACGAACAGATGTATGCTGTTGAACCAGCTGCCACGGTATACGCCTTGAAAAAATTCGGGGTGCCATTAGTCAACTTCCATATAAATACGGCGAAGCTCCACAGTAATGATGAAGACAGGGTTGCTGGAACTGGGGATGTTTGGAGGATGGTTGACTTCATATATTCAGCGATCGATACGAATTATGAGGGCTGGTTCGGGGAAGACCAATTTACTTACCGTATGGATCCTGTTAAGGCAATGTACTTGTCTAAAGAGATTTTTGCAAACCTAGCTAAGAAAGCTCTGTTAATATACGTCAAGAAGGATGAGCTTGAACGAGTAAGGGAAACAGGAGATCAAGCTGAAGTGATAAACTTCGTGAAAAAGATAGTTCTAAGAGGATAGTATAGAGGTGTTTAGATTGGGCGATCTTTTCCTCGGTACCGACATAGGTACTTCAGCAACTAAAACAGTGCTTGTCGATACAGAGGGCAAGGAACTTGCTAACGCGACTGCCGAGTACGGTGTACCGACTCCTAAAACAGGCTGGGCTGAGCAGTGGCCCGATGTATGGTTCCAAGCTTTATGCGAAACCATAAAGGAAGTTATAAAGAAAGCAGGCGTCGACCCACATGACGTATCCGGTTACTGCGTGAGCAGCCTTTATGGTGGGTCAGGCATTCCCTGCGATAAGGAGATGAACCCCTTAAGACCATGTCTAATATGGGCTGACAGAAGAGCTACGGAGGAGTGTAAATGGGTCAGGGAGAAAATAGGTGAGGACACTGTCTTCAAGGAGACTTGTAACACTATAGACCCCTATTATGGATATACTAAGATGCTGTGGATAAAGAGGAATGAGCCCCATGTCTGGAGTAAGATATACCAGTTTGTTACGCCTAATGCGTATTGCATATACAAGCTTACTGGAGAACTGTCAGTGGATTATTCTTCAATAGGCAACTACGGAGGAATATTCAATCCTAAGGAGAAAAAGTTTGCTGGAAGCCTCATGTCTGAACTGGGAATACCGAGAAGCTTCTTCCCGGAGAAAATAAGCATGTCTAAGGATGTGGTTGGTGAAGTAACCTCACATGGTGCTGAACTAAGCGGCTTGGCTAAAGGCACTCCGGTTTGCGCAGGAGGTATTGACGCACCGATGTCGGCTCTAGGAGTTGGGGCGCTTGAAGACGGGGAGCTTGCCATGATGCTAGGTACTTCAACCTGCAATGGTTTTATTCAGGATGAGCCGAGGTTTTCCCGTAAACTGATAAATTATTCTCATGTCGCCTATGATGATCGTAAATATTATTCATTCGCAGGGATTATAACTGCAGGCTACTGCGTAAGATGGTTTAGAGATAATTTCGGGAGTGTTGAAAGCAATCTGGGTAGAGAACTAGGATTAAGCGCCTACAGCATTTTCGACCTTGAAGCTGAGAAGACTTCACCAGGTTCAAATGGATTAATATTTCTGCCACACATGATGGTTGGCGAAAGAGCCCCCTGGTGGAACGAGTATGTTAGAGGAGTGTTCTTCGGCTTAACCCTCAGCCACACTAAGGCTCACATATTCAGGTCTATCTTAGAGGGTATAGCCTACGCCATAAGATACTGTATTGAAACTGCTCAGGAGGCAGGGATACCTCTTAAAAAAGCCATACTAGTTAATGGTGGAGCCAAGTCGAGGCTTTGGAGAAGGATAATAACAGACGTGTTAAACCTTGAAGTAGAGTACTTGGCGGCCAGTATAGGGGCGCCTTACGGTGATGCTCTGCTCGCTGGAGTTGGGACCAAGACTCTTAAAGGATATGAGACTATAAGAGAATGGTTGTCAAGCAGCGAGATAATTAAGCCAGCTCCTGACGCTGCGTTGAAATATGAGCAGTTATACAGAATTTACAGGAAGCTTTACCAAGATCTTGAAGGAGAATTCAGAGAGCTGAAGACTGTGGAGACTTAATAATTCTAGAATCACCAGCTCTTAGCTAGGTTCTTTCTATAAGCTTCTGCTTGAAGCTTCCGGATAGCATCAGCCTGTTCAGCCGACAGCGAATCAGGTTTTCCACTAGATCTCCGTAGAGCAGCTAAAATCGATGAGAAGACGATTATTTTTGCGCTTTCCTCCATTATCTCCAGCCTGTAGTATGCTTCCCTGAGTGAGGAACCAAGCGTTATTACGCCATGGTTTTTCAAAAGTATACAGTTATGCGTTTTCGAAGCCTCACCGACCGCTTCAGCCAACTCTTCTGAACCAGGCATGTAGAACGGCAGGGTAGCAACCTTCTCTAGGAAGACTGCGTGGTCAGGATATAAAGGAGTATTTATCTCAAGGTCCACCGAGCTCAAAGAGATGCAGAACGGCGGGTGAGCATGAACCACAGCATTCACACCATCCCTAGCCAAATGACATTTTGCAAGGACCCCAGTCTCCATGGAAGGTTTCGAAACCCCTTTCACCACTTGAAGCGTTTTCAAGTCGACCCCTATGAAGTCGTCAGGCTTTAATTCGCCAAGGTTGAAGCCGCTTGGCTTAACAAATATGATGCTGCTATGATTCAGCCTAGCACTTAAGGTGCCACCTGGACCCGTGGCTAACCTAGCATTATATATAGCGTGCGCATATTCAGCGAGTGATTTCCTCAGATCCTCCTCAGACAAATTGGTTCTAGGCCGCATCCTCTAGAACAATGGAGTATTATTCAAGATAAAAACATTTTTGGTCCTAAGCCGGAGAACCCTTACTTTCGACAAGCTCAACAAATCTAGTGTAAAAATCATTAATACCCATTTCAAAGCTTGGCTCAAACTCCTCCAATTCGAAGGATCTTTCGACTATTGACCTAACTTCCTTATGCGTTTTTACGAAGCCAATTGCAACAGCCTGCATCAGAACGTTTCCAATGGATGTTGCTTCAGTGGGACCAGCAATCACTTTCAGCCCAGTAATATCGGCCGCCAATTGATTTAACAGACGATTTCTCGACCCTCCTCCAACCACATTGATCTGGCTTATTCTTAAGCCAGTTAAGTCCTCCAGCTTTTCGATCACAAACCTGTATTTGAAAGCCAGGCTCTCCAGAATTACCCTAGTAAGTTCACCTTCATTCTTAGGCTTATCCTGTTTAGTCTCCTCTAAATAACATATTATCTCTTCAACCATGTTAAACGGTGAAATAAATCTCGGGTCATCCGGGTTTATCGTTGCGATGAAAGGCCTTGACCTGCTTGCAAGCTCCATAAGCTCCTCGTAAGAAAAGCACATGCCTTGAGAAGCCCATATTCTCCTGCATTCCTGAAGCAACCACATGCCTTGAACATTTTGCAGCAGCCTGAATTTCCCGAAAACGCCTCCCTCATTAGTAAAATTGTATTCTAAGGATTTCCTATTTATCACAGGGTTATCGGTCTCAACACCGATTAAAGACCATGTTCCAGAACTTATGTAGACTGAAGACTTATCTCTTAATGGTGCAGCAGCGACAGCGGAGGCAGTATCATGACATGCTGGAGCCACCGTGGAAACTTTGTCAATTTTCAACTCGTTGGATAAGATATGCGATACTTCTCCAAGTAGAGTTCCCGGTTTAACGATCTCAGGCAGGAAATGTGTTGGAATACCTAGCTCCTTGAGTAGCTCATAGTCCCAATCTTTCTTGACAGGGTTGTAAAACTGGGTTGTGGTAGCATCCGTAAACTCTGAAACCTTTGAACCGCAAAGCCAGTAGTTGAAAAGATCAGGCATCATAAGAAACTTGCTTGCGTAATGCAGAATTGGAGACTTGCTTAAAACCATAGAGTATAATTGATAAAGAGTGTTAAATCTTAGAAATTGGATGCCAGTTCTATAATAAACCTCTTCCCGCGGAACTTTTTTAAAAAGCTCCTCCATGACGCCGTCCGTCCTAATATCCCTGTAATGATGAGGGTTTCCAAGTAATTCTCCATTCTTATCTATTAACACGAAGTCAACACCCCATGTGTCAACACCTATAGAAGTTAAAGATGTTTTAGAAATAGCTTTTGCTTTTGAAATAGCGGTCTTCATCTCACTCCATATTCTTAAAGCATCCCAATAGAGATGGTTGTCAACCCTTACGGGAAGGTTAGGGAACCGGTATGCCTCATCTATTCTCAACTTCTCGCCATCAAGGATTCCGAGCATTGCCCTTCCACTTTCAGCGCCTAGGTCAAAAGCGATGAACGCGTAGTGAGCCACAAATCGTATTTCAGTCAAAGTGTTTATAAGGTTTATCAGAACCTATTTTGGATGTTTCTTTTTCAATTTAACAAGGAAAAACGTATTTCATAGCAAGTATTCTTGCCAGTTGACCCCGCCCTCAAACAGGAAACAACCATCCTCAGGATTTTGAAATCTAATGGTTGCAGAATAACCTTAAATATCAAATATGCGCCTGTTTAAACATGTTCCCATCGTTAAATCTTGGAGCCATCGGGATTCAAGAGAAAAGCCTTGAGCGAAAAGCTGAATTAGCGTCCTTAGGTGGCTTCGAAGGACTCTACTTAAGCCTTATGGAAATTAAGGAGAACGGCCCCGAAAAAGTCGCCTCGATCCTTAAGAAGCGCCGTTTAAAACTTGCGGGAAGCTTCCTGCCTTTTGGACTAGGTTTAGACGAGCATGAGTTCCTGCAGAAAATTGCCGGTTTGAGAGATTTAGTGGATGCTGCTAGCGTAGCAGGCTGCACTAGGATCTCAACTTGGATACCGCCTTTCTCCGACACACTACCCTATAGAAAGAATTTCGAATTATATGTAAATAGATTGAGGATTGTCTGCAAGGTTTTAGCAGAATACGATTGTAGACTCGGCCTTGAGTTCATAGGGACACTGACCATACGTAGGGGGCACAGATTCACTTTTATCCACACTCTAGGAGAAACACTTAAACTATGTGATTCTGTTGACGAGAATAGTTTAGGAATAGTATTGGACTCATGGCATTGGTATACGTCATATGGCACGCTCGCCGATGTAGAATCTCTTAAGGGAAGCGACATAGTGGATGTGCACGTAAACGATGCGCCAGCTGAAATAAGTGTTGAGGAGCAGGTTGACAACAGGAGGAAACTACCGGGTGAGACGGGGGTGATAGATTGCGAAGGCTTTCTATCAGCCTTAAGTAGAATTGGGTATGATGGGCCGGTTATGGTTGAACCTTTTTACGACAAGTTAAGAGAGATGAAGCCTGAAGACACATTACTGCTTGTTTCAAAATCGCTGAAAGCAGTGTGGCCTTAAAACAGTTTATAATCTGAGAATATTAAGTTATTCGTGGTGGATCGCTTCGTATTTTTCGGGAAAGGCAGCCTTACCCTTGAAGTTCTCCAAGGCTAAATTGTCAACGTTACGATAATCCAGCGCGTGTCTGAAGTATTCTGGGAGATTCTTTCCCCAAATCACTTCGCAGTTTCTTAAAGTTACGTTCTGAGCGTTCTCTACATAGAAGCCTGATGTCGAATGATCTAGCAAGCCCTCTCCCGGACACGGACGGATATCCTGTCTTCCTCCTGGCCATTTGGACCATTTATCTAACTCCACCCTTACGTTTTCTAAAAGAATATCGTTGATCAGGCTCTTATCCCAGCCTTTAATGAAAACGCCGTTCTCACTACGGCAAAGAATGTTTGAAAAGCGTACATGTCGCACACGGCCAATCCTATGTTGTGCAGTCCATGGAATAGCAGTTATGTAGATTGGTTCAGCCATGCCCCACCAGTCTTCGTGAAATAAGCGTGTTTCCACAATAATATTCGAAAAAATAATGTTTTCCATGTCGCTCTCCTCACTTAGATGCACAGCCAGACCGCGGTGGCTCGAACGAATAATGCAGGAGTTGAACACGGCATTACGTATAGGGGATCGTGCCTCGCATCCAATAGCAATCGCAGCAGACGTAGAAACCAAGGTACAACCAGTTACAGTAATGTTTTCACAGGGTCCAAATCTATCGGTTTCTTGGCATGCTTTAAGAGATATGCAGTCGTCCCCTGATTCGATCTGGCAACTGCTGATCTGCACGTTACGGCAGCGATCAACATCTATCCCATCATTATTAGGCAGCTTAAGATCGTTCAGGATGCGAATGTTACTAATTGCTACATTCTTGCATCCTGAGAGTCGGATAGTCCAGAGTGCTCCATCTCTTAACACGGTATCGTGAATCGTCACATTAGAACAGCCGATTAAGAATACTGTGAATGGCCTTCGCTGGCGCATACGGTATATGTAGGGTAAAGCTGTCTCTATAAACATCCTCCCGTTTCCATCAATCACGCCACCACCGGTGATGGATATGTTGCTTGAATCGCATGCAGTAATAAGCGCTCTGTACCTAGTGGAAGGCACGTTTGAATAATCATCTATATTGCTGCTACCGAGTATTGTGGCTCCATGCTCAATAAACAACTCTATATTTGACTTAAGCATCAAAGTTCCTGTAAGATATACTCCTCCACTAGGTATCACTACGCGACCCCCTCCCTCCTCATAGCATCTGTCTATCGCCTTTTGAATGGCCATGGTATCGTTGACACTACCGTCACCAATCGCACCGAATTCTCGAACATTATGGCATGTCATTTATCCTCCTAGATCCATTGCGAACATGGTTAAATATGTTAGAGTGATTAAGCGCACACCATTCGGATAACTACCTGCCCGTTTGACTCCGGATTTAAGCTTGGGGATAGCATCCTCTGAATATTTCCTTCAGAAGGATTATTACAGGCTTTCTGAAGCATATTTTCAACGTATGAAGGTGATATGGCTTCAAACAACAATCAAGCCGTGAACAAGCTTAATCATCTAACTTTAATCATCTAACTTGCATTGCGTTGTATTTTTAAAAAACAATAAACATTACTATGTCAATATTTCTTGACTAGTGAGGGTTGAGAATAACAGGTTTTTCTAAAAATGCTTTGCAATGAACTTGGTTAAATATTAATGCTTAATAGCGACATTTTGTCACATTAATGTATTTTAAAAAATGAGGGAGAAAAGCGCTTGTTTTAGGCCTTTTATTGGCAGTAATTACTTTATGATTTTTCATTAAATATTTTGAAAACAAAAGTTTATATATAGGAAGTTTGAGACTTGCATCACAGGTGCTATATGGAAGTAATAATATCCGAAGGTAAACAAGTCAAGGAAAAGTTGATTAGTGCTCTTAAAGCTGAGCTAGAGGAGATTAGGAGGAAGAAGGAGCGGGCAGTAGGACCAGATGCTTATAACTATTACTGGGAGAAGGAGAAAAAGCTGGAGGACATGATCCGTAGCGTATCAATATTACCGAACGCTTAGTAGTTTTTTTAACAAGAATTTGACTATACAATAATTTCTCGCAATGCCTAATTGGTAATAGGGAGGCTTATGAAGTAGCTTTGTTTACGGCTTTATGTTAAAATTAACCGGATGTTAGCAGCCTTTTTGTAAAATCAATTCAAGGCCTCGTGCTTAGAGTATTCCTTTTAAAGCAGGAAAAGAGTTGAATTACTAGAAAATGGATAATAGAGAATCGGCTTTGAAATGGTTCAGAGAGGCGAGGCTAGGAATATTCATTCACTGGGGTGTTTACTCGATCTTGGGAAGAGGAGAATGGGTTATGCATAACGAGAAGATGAGCATCCGAGAATATGAGAAGCTTGCAGACCAGTTTAATCCTAGACTGTTTGATGCTGAGGAATGGGTCAAGGTCTTCAAGGAGGCTGGAGCCAAATACGTGACTTTCACGACAAAGCATCATGACGGCTTCTGCATGTATGATTCCAAGCTTACTGATTACAAGGTTACTAACACGCCTTTCAGCCGGGATGTCTTGAAGGAGCTTGTGGAAGCCGCAAGGGATGCGGGGCTTAAAGTGTTCTTCTACTATTCTCTACTCGACTGGCATCATCCAGACTATTACCCGCTCGGTTTAACCGGTCAATATTCAGGCAGGGATCCGGGTGGCGATTGGGAGAACTATCTAAACTACTATATTGGACAGGTTAGGGAACTCTGCAAGAATTACGGGGAGGTTGGAGGATTCTGGTTCGACGGGTGGTGGGATAAGCCTGATGCCGATTGGCGTTTATCAGAGCTTTATGGAACAATACATTCACTCCAACCCTCGGCCCTAATAGGTAATAATCACCATGTGGATCCTTTTCCGGGTGAGGATTTCCAAATGTTTGAGCAGGATATGCCTGGCGAGAACACTGCTGGATTTAACAAAGCCAAGATTTCAAACCTGCCGTTAGAGACCTGCATGACTATTAACAACAGTTGGGGCTATAACAAGGAAGACAAGAACTATAAGTCAAGCATACAGCTAATAGAGATTTTAAAAAAGGTTAATGGGCTTGGAGCAAACCTATTGTTGAACGTTGGCCCTTTGCCAAGTGGTGAGCTTGATGTGGAGCAGGTTAAACGGCTCATGAAAATAGGAGCCTGGGTTAAGGCGAACTATGGGTTGTGAAATGCTAGTTGAATGCGATTAAGATGTTTTTAGCGTTACTCGGTGCTTAATAATTGCGCAAGTCTTGGGCATTGTCTTTCTCAATAATTCTTTCAGCAGTTTTTTCATCCGCATTATTGTATTCCACTCTAGAATTGCCAAGTATATTGAACAAGTTTATGCTAGAGTTTTTTCCAGATTACGGTTTTGGGTGGGAAGAAGCTGAGCAGTTCGTAAACTCTGTAAGACCATCAAGCTATTTTTGCCTAGCTGTCACAACAGTCCTGATAATACTTGGTTTTGCTTTGAAGAGAAGCAGGTTGAGTTTCCTCGGCTCGCTTACACTTCTTTTACCCACATTCAGCTACTTTGCCTTCGCAATGTTCTTTCTAGCTGGCATAGGAATATTTAGGATCATATGGCTTCCCATCATAGAGCTTTTTCCGGGAGCTTCATTCTACGAGAAAATATATGCGGCAAGTAGCCTCCTCGAACTCGGGGACATTGTCTATCTGCCATACGATGCTGTAAGATTTATTTTCACCATCATTAGCAATGAATCTGCTTACTTTAATAGTCTAGACAAAATGCTTTTCCAAGTAATCATAGTTACAGGCGCCATCCTGTTTTTTGTAAGTTGTGCAACATGGTTTTACACTAGGTTTCAAGGATTAGGTTTCGCAGACCTATTCGTCTACAAGTATTCGAGACACCCACAGTATTTAGGCTTCCTAATATGGAGTTATGGCCTACTAGTGTATGACAAATATGTTTTTATACCTCCAAAAGGAGGATATTTTGCACCCCCACCCTTCTTCTGGCTACTTTCAGCCCTTATACTAACAGGGATTGCACTTCAAGAAGAGAATTTTATGATCAGAAAATATGGTGAAGAATACAGCAACTATCGTTCAAAAACCCCTTTTATGCTACCCTTTTCAAAACCCGTAGGGGAAATATTGAAAATGCCATTAAAACTAGTTTTCAGAAAGAATTACCCCGAGAAAAACAGGGAAATATTAGTCATATTAACAATATATTTTCTAATATTGCTAGCAGCATCTTTATTATACTAAAATTATTGTTTTTCTTCCACAAAACAATTTTGCAAGAGAATATAATATTTTCGTTATATTGTTCATCAGAAAAGTTTAAATCTCCAAGAGGAGGAAAATATGACATATGCTTAGAGGCAAGGAGCATGTTCAAAACCTTTTTAGAGAATGCTTCATAATGAAGGTGATTATTTGAGCCGAAGTGAAAAAGACAATGAAATAATCGAATCTCTGAAGAAAGAACTTGAGACAGTGAGAGATAAGAAGGAAAGAGCAATAGGACCCGAAGCTTATAACTATTACTGGGAGAAGGAGAAGAAACTAGAGGAGTTGATATCAACACTGATTAAGCATCGTCAAATAGCAGAGGAGGCTGCTAAAGCTAAAAGACCACTGCCAAGGGTGAGCATAGAAGAAATAAGAAGACAAATATTTGAGGAAACAGGCAAGGACAAGAAACAGGTTAAAAAAGAAGCTGTAAAAGCATCTTAAAAGAAGAATAGTACCCGATCATCCTGCTTTAATACGGGATTCAATAGGAAGAGTTTTAAAGGAGAACCATGTTTCCTGATTGATGAGTAGCACGGCTGAGGGAGAGCGTAGTTTAAGGAATATCAGTGGAGAGTATAAGGAATTTTTCACTAGGATAATGGAGTCTAACGACAAACAGCGGGTTAGATTCATGCTGTTTTTCTACGATTGGATTAACGATTTCACTGAAGAGGTGTTAGACGAGAATGAGAAGGCATTCATCTTCCGAACAGTATTTGCAATTGCTAAAAGACTATTGGATTCCAAGCTGGACGGCGGTAGACTAGTTAAGATAGAGGAGATAGTTAACAGTTTAAGGTCTTTAAACGGGGATAAAGAGGCGTTGTTTATCGCAGAGTATTTGAAGTTGCAGCTTTTCGAAGACTGCAGGATTGATTCTGAAAACCCGGATTGGAGCCTAGTGGATAAATACCTTAATCATTGGGCAGAGGCTTCTAAAGGTGAGGAGGTTGCTATAACATATTATAGGCGAGACGATAAAGGTGAAATCGTAGTTGATAAGGAGAGGATTACGGAGGCAGGACCCCCCTTCTTCAAGCATTGTTCAGCAGAATGTGTTGAATGGTTTTACAGCATGGAACTTAAACCGATAGATTATGATCAGAACTCCCTAATGGAATTGGATAGGGTTATTGATACCTACTGGCCTAAAGAGCGTTTTAGAGATGTAGATATAGAGGACGAGGAGAACCCTTACAGCACAATACTGCTCAGACTAATGCTTATGACCGGTAGCTATTTAGGAGAAGTTCTGATAAGAAATCTCGGCGGCATATGGGATAGGGCAGAGGATTCAGGCTGGCATATCCGTTTAAAGGAAGAAAGAATAAATGTCTTTAACATCGCCAAAGAATCTTTTCAAAACTCGCCCAAGTTTTACGAGACATTTAGGCTTGCACAAGAAATTAAAAAATAGTTTAAGCTAAAATTATAACTAGCCAAGTGGACATAAAGACTTTTTATTAAGCTGGTTTGAAAAAACTATCCATAGAATTGCGGCAGCCATTCTCTTTCAGCCTCAAACATCTCGTTAACCATTTTCCTAATGTCTTCCGGCGTGAGCACCGCGGCTGTTAATGGATCGAATAGAACTGCTTGGTAAGCCAATTCTTTGTCAGCCTCGAGAGCAGCCTTAACCGCCAGCTCTTGAACATTTATATTAGTTCTGTTTAATGCTGCACACTGAGGCGGAAGATCGCCTATGTAGCAGGAGTGTAGCCCGCCTTCATCGACGAGGCACGGTACCTCCACGCAGCACCCGTAAGGCAAGTTCGTTATAATGTCGGTGTTTTTAACATTGCCGTTTATCCTACGCTTTGTTCCGGTTTCCATAGACTCGATTATCATGACACCATACTCATGAGAGCTTCTTACTTCAACCGGCTCTTCACCGGAGATTTGCCTCTTTATCTGCTCGTAGTGAGGCTTCCATGCTTCTTGACATATCTGGTAGTAGAACCATCTTGGTTCACAGTATTTCTTACGCCTCTCCTCGCTCACCCTGAAATACGGAACGTATTCTCCAAGATGGTGGCTGGACTCCGTTATAAAATATCCGAGCGCTTTCATCATTTCAAACCGGACCTTGTCTTTCTCGTAAACACCTGGTTTATTCATGGCCTCCCAGAGCATTGGGTAAGCATCTCTTCCACGATGCTTGAACTCTAGGAAGAAAGCCTGATGGTTAATGCCTGCCACCCAATAGTAAACCTCCTCGTAAGAAACCCCTATGTAGTTTGAGAGCTGCATTGCAGTGCCTTGAACGCTATGGCATAAACCGATGTTTCTAATTCTTGTTGCCCTATTCATAGCCCAACAGTTTATCGCCATCGGGTTCGCATAGTTCATTAACAGAGCATCAGGACAAAGCTCCTCCATGTCCTTGCATATATCGATGAGAACAGGCACTGTTCTTAAGCCTCTGAAAACTCCGCCTGGTCCCAATGTGTCTCCAACCTCCTGATTGACACCGTATTTCAAAGGTATGTAGATGTCCTTCTCAAAAGCCTTTAGTCCCCCTACCTGTATCATAATTATTACGTAATCAGCGCTGTCGAGTGCTTCCCTCCGGTTAAGCGTGCTACTAACTTTTACGCTGGGCGCGTGCTTCGAAGTCATTGTTTTCGCTAGCTCAGTTATTATTTTAAGCCTCTCTACATCGATATCCATCAAACATAGTTCTGATTCTTTGAGTATCGGGTAGGATAGAATGTCTGAGATCAAAGTCCTCGCAAACACCACGCTGCCTGCCCCAATGAACGTTATCTTAGGACCTTTCAATCTCGCAACAATGGGCATGTTCAAGTATAAAAACTTGGCTATTGTTTTCTAAAAGCCTCTTTAGCGTCGAACCCTATTACTGTAAAATGGGAAAGTCCCCAAAAAGTTATTAATCAGGTCTAAACAAATATATTCGAGAGGAGGTATTTGCCATTGGAGAAGGGGGAGAAAAAGGTTAGAGATATAATGTCTTCTCCAGTCGTCAGCGTTCTTCCAACAGATCCGGTTTCCGAGGCAGCCAGTAAGATGATAAGCTACGGGATAGGGGCAGTTGTGGTGGAGTCGGGAGGAAAGCCTGAGGGAATAGTGACTGAGAGAGATTTGATTAAGAGAGTTCTCATGGAAGGTAAAGATCCTAAGAAGGTCGCCTGTGGAGAGATAATGAGTAAGCCACTGATTACGATTGATCCTGAGGCTTCAATTCTGAAAGCAATAACTTTGATGAAGGAGATCAGGAGGATTGTCGTTATAAAAGGTGGCAAAATTACGGGAATAGTAACGGAGAAAGAATTGATAAGAAACCTTATTTAGAACGGTTTTTATTTTTCTTTATATTTATTGTGTAATATCATTAAGCCATGTTTATCATCTAGCCGAAGCCAGGTTTCTTTTCGAGCCTTTTATTTGAAAGAGACCATTAGCTTGGTGTCATAAATTATGCTTTCTACAAGGCCTAACCTACTTTCATCCTTGCTTTAACATTTAGAGGCATATCTCTACGATACTGCCCCCTGAGGAAGTGTACGTCTGTTTGAGAAACATTCTCTTTTTCAACAACCTCCTTAAGAGGAATATAGCGGCTGAGACAACGATTAAAGCTGAAATTATTAGGTAGAGCCATACGGGTATGCCGACGGTGTATTTCAAAACAGTTGTTCTAGATCTGTTGCCAGCGTTGTCAACAGCCTCAACATAGTATTGGACTTCCGTGAAGAACAGTTGAGACGGTATTGAACCAGTGTACACATCCTCCTGAAGAAACATTGTGAGACACTCCCAGGAGGAGCCTCCGTCAGGGGAGTAGTATAAGTTGACTTGCTTTATTCCTGAAAGCTCGTCAGAAACCTTGCATGTTACTGGAGTTGGCTCTCCGAAAACGGGGTTCGGGGGAGCGGATAGTTCAGATATTATAGGTAGCACGGTGTCTAGGGTTAGTGTGAATGAGTAGTTTTGCGTTGCCGAATTATTCAGGTTGTCAACAGCCCTAATGCTCCAACTATGGCTTCCCTCGCTTAAGCTGACAGTCTTAGTATACTTGGCTCTACTCTTAGTCATATCCCCCTGAGAAACACCGTCCACAGTCAGCTCTACCTCTTTCACTCCTGAGCCCGGATCAGTAATCTTAACGGTGAAAATAACGGATGAGGAGCTAAGGAACAAGCGTCCAGTTGGAGAAACATCTTCAATATGGGGAGGATCCTTATCTAAGATAACTGTTAACGTTTTTTCATCCTCGCTGTTACCCGATTTATCGACGCTATAGTATCCTATGGCGTTTGAGCCATTAGGATATGCTGATAAGGTGAACATATTGCTGTAGGTGCTCCAAGGGCCTTCGTTCACCCTGTACCTTGTCTCCCTAATTCCGCTGATATCGTCGACTGCGGAGAAAGTGAAGATCGTTAACCCTGAAACGTAGAGTATCGTGTTATTCTGATATTTTGGATCGCTTACAATTATTGTTGTGACAGGTGGAGCTGTATCATGTACCACCCTAGCTATTGCAGTCCCAGATTTTAAGCCTTCAGCCCAAGCCGTCAAAGTTTTATTCCCAACCATAGTGTCGTAGTAGTCCACTTTAACCGTGCTTGAGTCTGCGGGAATAGTTACGCCATTTATGATGGTATCGGTTCTGAACTCTCTGAATCTCCCGGTTGAGGAGGATGATGAAAAGCTTACGAGTATTGGGGATGTGCTGGTAGTTTCAAAGTTGTTAGCATCTCTCAGAGAAATATTGAGATGGGAATAGGCTACTCCTGCAGCCATGGTGAAGTTTGAAGGCTCTATAATAATCTTCGCAGGCGGGCCGGCTAAGATGTTAAAGAGGTTGCTCTCCCCAGTCTTGCCTCCTCCGCTAGTGGTGATCCTAATGTCGTTGCCGATGCAGTTTATGGTTACATTTCCAGTCCACTTCCCGTTTTTGAATGCGTCGGTTATGTTCGGGTTGATTGTTCCAGTAGTATCTGAGAGAAAGTTTCTTCCAGAATAATCGGTTTTAACGTTCTCGAAAATGTCGTAGGCAGTGATCGTTATTGAGAATGGAATTGCGACAGTCTTGGGAGAAGATACTTCGTTGAAAACAAAGAAACCCAGCTGGCTGGGGTTAACCTTTAAATTTTCGTCATCACCAATATAATCTGCATAATCGTCAGTCCAAACAGTGATCTTCCATGTACCGGCCTTCTCATCATAATAGTAGAAATCCGTGTAGTCTGAGTCATCAAGTATCGTTAACTCTGTTATAGCATCCCCCCCTTGAGTTAGAGAAAATTTTTTACTAAGAGAGGTTGAATTCGAACTCAGCTTTACTTTAAGGTCTCCACGGGTAATTGGGTTACCGTCATTAGCTTTCCGGTGTACTGTCATCTTAACCCAGTTTCCAGCCTCCATGGAGCTACTTGAAAGAACAAGCTCTAAGTGAGGAGGATAATACTTAACCTCAAGGTAAGGACGCTTAGTTGAATCACCGTGATCCCTAGAACACATCCAAAAAGGGTCATCCTCGGAGCCTGAGCCTTCATTCAAATCTTTAAGCATCCAACCATAGTTCGGCACATAGTCGTAAATATCTTTTGCCGTGAATTTTACGAGAGAGTTTTTCACGTTTAAACTAAGAAGCTTCGGCTTAGTGCCGGTTGATGCGGACGCTACGAAGACAGTTGCACTCGGCTGATTACTCCAAGTAATCCTATACTCATACCATTTTTTATTAACCTCGTAACATGCTAATGTCCTGCTTAAATTGGGAGCATCATACATGTATATGTTTAGGGTGGCGGAACCTATGATTGAGCCAGGAGGAATATCGCGCAGGTCAAACATTATAAAAGTCCGGTCGCGAAAACCATCCCTGTAGTTGATTCCCATCTCCCAATGAGACCCGAAGTTTCGATCCGGATCACCTTCATAAACCACAGCATCATCCGAGGGATAGAACTTTCTGATTAGTTGGGATACACCGTCTGGTGCCACATTTACTGTAGCTTGCGGCATCGCTGAACATAGCACCACAATGATTGTTAGGAAGCACAGTACCATCCTTTCTCTATTCAACCCTTTTCAGGTTAAACAGTGTTTTTTCAGAATATAACTTTTTAAGCTTCAGCAGTCGCATTATTTTAATCGAAATAAAAATAATGAGTTAACTATTTAGAAAACGGGTTAAAACCTTGTAAATATTAAGAAACTGTTGTAAAGAAGCAGTTAGAAATCACTCTTCCCAAAACATTATATGGAAAGTTCTTCATCAAGCCTTTTTATAAATTCCGAGAATGATTCCTTTGGAATCCTTGCGCCAGCAGCGTTGGCATGTCCCCCACCGATTCCTTTAAGTTCCTCAGCAACTTTCGACACTACCCTATGAAGATTTTTCAGGTTGACTGACCTTATGCTCATATCCATGTTCTCCTCAACCTCCTCGGCGGCTACTCCAACCAGCGTGTTACCGTAGGCCCTAGCATAGGTTGCTGCTTTTCCAAGACTCCATTCAACGTTAACAACATACGCCACCTTTCCATGAGTCTTCACTAGTCCTTTAACTACGTGACGCATCCTCTCATCCTTCTCCGATTCACGCATAGCAATTTCAACAAGATTTCTGTCAAAGCTTGGAAGCCTATTCGCAGATAGGTAGGTGACGAGGCTTCTCTTAAAATCGAAATCCCTTTTCTTAACTCCTTCAAGCGCAGCCACCAGTATCCCAGCCTCCAGGTAAAGCTCCCGCTTATCCCATTTCTTAAGCAACTCCCTGACCCCAGGCGTGTTATCGCTGTAATCTCCTATTGCACCATAGATAGCAACCCGGCTCATCTCAGTGTCCAGAATATCTCTGAAACACGCATAGGCTAGCTCAGAGGCACATGCCCCCTTGCTTCCCCTAACGGTTTCCACCGGTAGTTTTTTCATGTTTAAGCCGGATGGAGGTGGATGGTGATCCAAGTAGATTATTCTGCCTTTTGAACTCAGCCTTTTGAACTCGGAGACTATCTCATCCTTATGCGTTGGCGTTAACGCTATATCTGTTATAATGATGTTCCCGGTTTCAATCGACTTAAGCTCAGATAGAAGCCCAGCAGGATTTGTAAAGACTACCTTAGAATTCTTTTTCGCGGATAAAGCTAGTGAGGCTGAGCAAACTCCGTCGCAATCACCATGAGCCAGGATAATCCATTCCATTTTCATGAAGCAGCATTAAAGCAACCTTATATGGATTTTCTGAAAAAACCTGTTAAAACTATAGTTCTTTCTGAGGATTCATGTTTGCGAAAAACTCTCTAACCTCATCTAGGCTTCCCTCGTAGGAGTTGGCGATTCTAGCCTCAACCTCCGCCACAAAATCCTTTGTGAATTCAACTGGTAACGAAACATTCTCATCGATCAAGTCTATTGCAAGAGGTAATCCTGTCGCAACGTTAAAGTTTTCAACGTTTGAGAAAAGAACATCTATCACGTGCTTCTCAGACTCCGCAGGAACCTCCAGCTCAAAGGGAGGATTCTCGTCACTGACCTTAACCTGAAGCCTGTTTATACGGGATTCAAGCTTTTGAGCCTGCTCCTCAGATATGTCTAAAGCCTTGGCTAATCCCTCTGTCGCCCATTCTCTCGCCTTCTCCAAGGCATCTTCAGGGATTCGATAATCCCCGCGAATCAACAGATCGCTAACCCTACTGTAAATCCTTTGAAGCCCCGGCCCTTTCAAAAACTCCTTATAATCTAATATTGAGGGGGCCCTCATCAAGTTATGAAGAATCTGCTTGTCAAGATGCCTCGTCAACGAATTAACCCTACCCTCCTTGATCGATAGCCATCCTCCTATGGCTCTGCTCCTCCCCCTTTTAATGATACCAGCACATTTCCCAGAATTCAGGAGTTTCTCAGTCATGTCCAGTGTTTCTCTAGCAATCTTGATAATCCACTCTGGTACTGGAATGACCCTTCTAACCCTGAAAAGAGAGTATGCGAAGCTTAGGAAGCTACCGTCTAAAAGTAGTAAGTCAGGGTTTTCTTTTAAAGCCTCTAGAGCTGCTTTCCTTTCAAGATGAGACTCCTGTACGTGTAGAGCAGCACTGAAAAGCTCTCTGCTGTAAGCTTGGCCTTGCCGAATGTCTCCTGAAAGATATCCTTCGCCAACTATGTTACTACCCTTAATCATGATGAACCCGGCGGAGTAAACTGAGAACCTTGCACCTATTGTTTCAGCAGGCCTAGGAGAAAAAGAGCCGTCGACAGCAGCTATCGACACTTCTTTGGAATGAGTAAAGTTCACCTGATGTATATATGGGATCACTATGTGTTTTACAGAATCAATGGCCATCCTAAAATCCTGTATGACTTCCACCAGTCTCTGCGCCTCCTTCTCAGCCCTCTCATAGAATTGCTCTTGAAGATCTATTGGAAGCTTGCTCCAAGCGGTTTCTGACGACATTAGGACATCAGGTCTCCGGCTTGAAAGATATTAGAAGAGGGATTGGCGAGGGATTAGCCTTCCCGCAGAAATAGAATCTTCCTGGTTTAAGCGAGAGGAGATACTCTTTCTGTATACCGTATGGTTTAAGCCAGTTATCTGCCTCCTGCATATCTAGAGGGTGCAGTGCTCCGAATAGCTGCGTGTTAAGATTCCTCCTTACAGCAGCGTTTATTCCTATGTCTCCAGCTATGCCCTGTGAGATTAGCACGATGCAGAGCTTATGCTTCCTCCCCAAAGCGCAGAGGTTCTTAATGTGTTCAGTCGACTCAATTTGAATCCCCCTGGGCTCCCAGGGAGCGTACTGTGGGCCCTCATCTATGATGAGAGCAAGCCCAAGCGATTCCCCGAGCTCCATCCCTTCCTCAAGAAACCTCGCCAGAGAATTGAAGAAAGACAGTTTCTCAGCGCTTCCCACAAGACTCATGTCAACCACTCTAAGCCCCTTCTCCTCTTTTCTTAACTCTTCTACAAGCTCCTCTATGCTTAAAGAGCCCCTAACCGCCTCAAGGTCAATCGGCTTAAGCTTCTTGAAACCGTAATCCAGTCTACGTAAAGTAGTCCTCCTGTAGTCTTCTCGGCCCCCAGTCTGATCAATACTGTTTTTCAGGAAGTTCTTCATGTCGAACAATATTTCTTCAGAGGATTTCTGCCGAGTTTCATCCCATCTTCTTGAAACATAGTCTTCCAAGGCTTCTTTAATCGGGTTAGAATCTCGGTATTGGCTTGCGTAGCCAAAGTATTCCGCCTTCTCCATTATGTATCTGACAACAGCCTCTTCGTCAAGCCTGAGGCTAGATATTGGGACAGCCTTATCCTTGTAATATGGAGCATAATCCTCGCCGCTCCAGTCGAGGACCAGAACCTTGAAACCAGCCTCTAGGAGGATTGGGACAAGCACATACCTAGTTAACCAAGATTTCCCGCTTCCCGTTGCTCCGAAGACTCCTATATGATATGGCAGGAAAGAGCTGTCGAAAGGTATTTTCCAATCTTCATGCTCCTCTAAACATGCTTTCCAAACAACCTGCTTGTTCTTCGCAACGTATTCAAGCGGGTTAGAAACTCCCGTCTTAAAAAGGTAGACATTACTCCTAGGAGGTATTATCATACGGTTCTGCTCAACCCCGTTCTCAGTCACTATTCCTATCACCATTATTTCGAAAGTGTATATCTCCCTAGCTCCAGACGGTACACCTCCCTTCTTGGCGTACGCAACGCTTGGCCGATAGGCGTTGGCTCTAAGAGCCTCGTTAACCCCGCTCCCGCTTCTAAGGACCCCGAGTACTTCTCCGGTAGGTGTTTCAATCGCCACGACCTCCTCTGCCTTAACCTTCAATTCCTGCTTCTCCTCAAGCAGTAGCCTAGCCCTAGTTTCACTGGAGTCGCTAGCCACTATACCAATCTTCTCCAAATCGTTTTTATTCAGCAGTCGCATGGTTTACTAGAGTACTAACGTATTTAAAAAGTTGAACAGCACTAGGAGAATCAGACTATCAGGAATTAACCTTATTCTTCGAAAAATCTTCGAAAAAGCCCTGTCTGTGAATAGGTTTTCCAAGCCTAATCTCTCTCCTTCGGACCATCGCACCAGCTAGGCATAGGACCCCGGAGACCAAAGCTAGCCAGAATTGAATGGTGAAGCCTGAGACTACACTTAAACTTACAGTTCCATCAATATGCGTCACCGGGTAAAGGTTGATTGTTAACCAATGGGTTGAATAAGGCATCAGGATCTCCACGAGATTAGGAACAACCCTAGTGACTGCAGGCATTAAAGATGGCAGAGAGACAACTCCTATTATGAGAAGGATAATGAATCCAAGCGTCGTTGTAAAAGGATTTATGTTGACTAGCCTACTAGACCAAGGTTTCCTATATGCTATTGCCCCTATGATTATTGTAGTTGACCATAATATTGCAAGAAGCCTCGCAGATAATAAAAGTGCCTTCAGGAGAGGCGAGGGTTCAAAAAACTCTGAACCAAGAAGTCTAGCCTCAACGCGAAACGGCGAGATGCCAAAATATAGAACAGGCTTGGAAACATCTCCCCCGGAAAACTCCCACCATGCACCATCTACTAAAGCAACTATCAGAAAGACAATACCCCCAGCCAAGTAGAGTATTCGTGATTGTTCCAATTCAATCAACCTGAGGGGATACTGATGGAAAAAACCACTGGTATTTCAGCCGAGTTAAAGACAAGCGTAGCGTTTCCTGAAAGAACTATCATCGGCCTCTCTGCAAATATTCTTTGAAAAACTTTAGGGTCACCTTTCTCCAACGTGAATAAAACCCTTAATTCGTCTCCTTCCTCTGGTATTAGTGTGAAAGGAGACTGTAGAACAAGCCTTCCACTTAGATTAAAAGAATAAATTTCTATTCTTCCTTCCAGTTTCCTCAAGCCAACCTCCATGCTTCCAGTGTTCAACAAGCCTATTCTTAAAACATACGTGTTTCCATTAACATCATCAACATCTATTGAAGTTATTTGAAAACTTACATTTGGATTAAAAGGAGTGGAGACAGGCATTAGAAAAACGGAGACCGATTCAGAAGAAAGATAGTGAAATACTAATGGAACCATTATTGCAGAAACCGAAACAAGTCTTAACATCCAAACTAGTTTCTTCTCATCATCCATGTTTGCTTAAAAATGTCTAGAACTATTTAAATCTGAGGCACGATCATTTAGAGATAAAAAGTCGCTTTAAAATCTAAGCAAAAATAATAAGGCAACGTAACTATATGCATCACCACAGAGGCACCTATTATAAGAACCGTCATCCAACTATCTCAACTTTTTTCCTGCCTATTGCCCTGTCGAAAACCTTCCTCTGTTTAAACTCCTCCTGCTTCCCAGCGTTCCACTGGTCAACCGGCCTCAAATATCCTACAACCCTAGAGTATATCTCGGTGTTCCTCCCACATTTTGGGCATTCAGGCTGTTCTCCAGAGAGATAACCGTCCTCCGGGCAAATGCTGAATGTCGGTGTAAGCGTGAAGTAGGGCAGTTTAAAGTTCTCACATATCTTTCTCACCAGTACCGCAACTGATTCTACAGGCGGGTTGCTTTCACCAAGCCAAACATGAACAACTGTTCCACCAGTATACCTTGTTTGAAGAGGATCCTGAAGTCTAAGGTATTCCCAAAGGTCATCAGTATAGAAAACAGGTAGGTTAGTTGAGTTAGTGTAGTAGGGTGCAGCACCGTTCTTAGCATCCTCCTCATTCGCAACGATTATGTCGGGATATTTTTTCTTATCTATCTTTGCAAGCCTGTGAGAAGTCCCTTCAGCAGGAGTAGCCTCAAGATTAAAGATGCTGCCTGTCTCCTCTTGAAAATCTTGCAACCTTTTCCTCATGAAGTCTAAGACTCTTATTGAGAAGTTTAAGCCCTCCGGATCCCCGATGGTACATCCTAAGAAGTTTAGGCAAGCCTCGTTCATACCTATTAAACCAATCGTGTTAAAGTGGTTCTTCCAATAGGAGCCAAACGCTTCTTTTATCCTTCTCAGGTAGAACCTTGAATATGGGTACAGCCCAGCCTCAGTGAACTTCTCAAGCCATTTCCTCTTAATCTCCAGCACATCTTTAGCCAGAACCATCATCTTATCCAGCCTCTCGAAGAATTCTCCCTCACTTTTCGACAAATACCCTATTCGGGGCATGTTTATCGTAACAACCCCTATTGAACCCGTTAACGGGTTGGCTCCGAAAAGTCCTCCACCCCTTTTCTTCAATTCCCTTTTGTCGAGACGCAAGTGGCAACAGTTATGTGTAATGTTTCCAAGAGAATGAATAAACAAGTGGTTCTTTTCAAGCTCTACGTCAAAGAACTCCTGTTCTTTTTCAAGCTCTATTAACCCACATTTTTCCACTCTTACGAACATTATGTCCCCATTAATGAATCTCTTGCTCTCATTCGTATGTGCATCATACTTGGATAGAGTTTCCACCCCAACCATTCTACCCTTGTTTAAGCCAGGCACCACATAAGTCGATTTCGCCATCCATCCAGGAACCCTTTCAAATAGAGTTGGAGTAGCTAGATTACCAATTGAGTTTATTTTTGATTTTTTATGTTGGATGTAGATTCTTTGGCTTTTCTTCTTCTCCTTATAGCAAACAGGCATCCCTAATATGGCGAACAGGATTGCTAAATCCCGCGCCAGTTCCTTATCATTAAGATGTATTTCTTTATTTCTCTCGTAACCATCACCCAGGAAGAAGTATTTTAGAAAGGCTTTTATAACTGTGGGCGGAGAATTAAAAATCACTTGTGGCAGCCTCCCGTATTTTTTGAATCCAGCGTTATAGAAAGTTCTTGCAATGTCTGTGGAATACACATAGAAGTAATGAGTATTATATCGCGTATCCTCTTTCTCCTTAACCGAACACTTTAACACGTTTTCTATAAGTTTTTTAACTGTTTTTCTCAACAATGGATTATTATTCCCGAAAGTGAATTGTAATCCCTTTGGCAGCCCATAGGTCTTCAAGTTCTTTCTATTTTCAAAAAGATAGTTTCCATCAGCTATGAAGAAACCCAATAATTCCGCAAGTTTCTCATCAAGAACAAAGCTTCCGATCTTCTCATAGTTGGTAGCAAGAGCGTGATGCGAAGATTTTAAAGTTAAAACTATGTCGCCAGGCTTTATGTCCTTCGCCAACTTATTAATTATTCCATTTATTGTAACAACAGGGATTAAATGATTTCTTGAGACTCTAATTGTTTTACCATCTTCTGTAACTATTTTTATCATTTTATTATCGGTGACCCTCAGAAACCGTTTGACCTTCACCCATTCTGTTTTCCAAGTCTCCGGATTAAGAGATAGAACCTCGACTTCTTTAGCAGGATCAGCCCACCCATCATCTTTAAATTCTCCAGCATATTTTTCAACCACTTGACCTATAGTTTTTCTTCTTACACTCCCACTATTTCTAATCAAAAGTTCTTCATCAGGATGCAAACACATTGAGCGAATATCTTCCGGATTCATGTCTGAATTAATGAAGTTGGCAAAATACGGGATGCCGTACTTTGCAGCAGTCTCTAAAACTTTTCTTACGGCTTCATCATCCCAATCGAAATCCTTAGCTATGTTTATAGTTGGTATGGGAAACGTGAAAACTCTTCCAACAGCATCTCCCTCAAGCATCACCTCGGCCAGAGCCCTGTTGAAAATATTCATTTCCTCCTGGAAATCCCCGTAAGTGTCATCCAAGACGCCTCCCCCTACTATAACCGGCTCATTCTCCATGAAGCTCGGAACCTTAAGGTCAAGCGTCACATTTGAGAAAGGCGTGTTATGGAAAACTAGGAGTCCAGCTCCTCCCACAAAGTTTTCTTGGGGCAAATCAACCGAGATATCGTATTCATATTCTCTATCATAGTTGAATTTTTCAATTCCTAAGCAAATTCTAGCTTCGAAGTCATTAACAAAGTATGTTTTCTTTGGTTTTGAATTTTCTTTGAAAATTCGAATTATGAATCTATCCCGCCAATTTTTATTATTCCTACTGAGTTTTTCGGTATAAACGGCGAATCTAAAATTGTTTTGGCTTAAAAGCAGGCTTAGACTCGTGCTCAGTTTTCTCGAGGTAGTTGAATAATCCCAATATTTAGAATATTCTGTACCATCGCCTTTCAGAAGGGTTTTAATAAAGATCTTCTGATACTTGGGAGAAAGGTTAAAGATAAACCAAGGAACAACTTTATTAAATGACAAGTAGCCGCAGGTTCTGCTAATGACTTCTGCTAAAAGTCCTTTTCCAGTTATCTTAAGAACTGTTTTAATTTTTCTTCCATTTCTAGAATACCCTTTGCCGTGAGCCACTTGACCCAAGGCATTTAAAGCCTTCAAAAGCTTGATGATGTCCCTCGCGTTTTTGGAAGGCGATTGAGAAACGTAAAGGGGAGTCGAAATAGCTGTATGACCCTCAGAAACATACCAAGCACAAAGTTTTACAAAGTTTTCCAATAATTTCCCATTTAAAAACCTCGGATACCACGTATCGCTATTCTTAAGTTTAAATTCAACCTTCTGATTCGGGTCCCCGTATTTTCTCCAGATGTCGTACCGGATTGATTTTCTCTTCAACCAACTTTCCCAAACCCCCCTATCCTTGAGACCAAACTCCTTGTAAAACTGGACAAGGCTCTGTTCTTCTAAAATGATCCTCTCTCTGACTCTTTTCAAAGTATGCGTGGGGTTTATCTTAACAAAAACATTCTTTTGAAGACGGGGAAGCTCGTCTATAATTTCGATCAAGTCTATTTCCTCTTTGTTATCCTGATTTTTCAATGACCTTAAGGCAATAAAGTGGTTTTCTTCGTTCAAATGACGATAATCATCAGCTATCTTAACATCCTCAGCTGATTTCGGCATTGGATTAAACTTACCGTTAAATCTCGAGAAGCTGAATAGAGAATGAGCCTTTGAAACTCTTGCCTCGCCACGGTTAGTTCTAATTCTTACGAACTCAGAGTTTTTAGGAACCCTATGCCTTACGAACGCTTTAACCTTTGTCCAAACAGCCTTCCCATCTTGATTAAAAGATAAAACTTGATAATCATCATGGTTCTCTAAGGCATAGCTCTGAGGATGTTTCTCAATCACCCTGTAGGGATGTTTTTCGAATTCACGGTCAACCAGCTTACCGATCTCAACAACTTTAACCTTTCCTCTCTCTTTAATAACTATCGGTTCATCCCAGCATAAGCTTTGAAAACCGACTCTAGTAGGAATATTCATGTTAAACAAGAACTCCTGCAGAGCTTGCTTAACCGATTTATAATCCAGATTATCATATCTTATGAATGGGGCGAGATAAGTGTCAAAGCTTGAAAAAGCTTGAGCACCCGCAGCTTCTCCTTGAAGCGTAAAGACAAAGTTTACGACGTGCCCTAGAGCAACCCTGAAATGTTTAGCCGGTTTCGCTGACACCTTGCCCCTGACTCCTCTGAACCCCGTCATCAACAGGTCTTGCAAGTCCCATCCGACGCAATATGGTCCAAGTATGCCAAGGTTATGAATATGGAAGTCACCGTTTAAATGAGCATCTCTTATCTCTGTCCTACCCTTGTTGAAAATCCTGTGAAGCCAATACTGGGAGATCACTTGTGAAGAAATGTGGAAGTTTAAAGCCTGTAGCGAGTAGGTTGTGTTAGCATTCTCCCTAACCAGCCAGCTTTTATTCTCAAGATAGCTGTCGACGAACTCCCTTATCTGCGCATGCAGAGCCCTATAAAGAATGTAGGCTTTCGCAACGTTGTAAAGATTATTCTCCACAAGAACCTGTTCAACTAAATCCTGAACTTGTTCGACATGTGGAATCTCATTAGGCTTCAGCTGCTTCTCTAAACGTTCAACAACCTGGCTTGAAAGCCTCTCAGCAATCTCCCTATCTTGTCCTCCGACAGACTTAATAGCCTTCCATATTGCTTCCGTAATCTTATTCTTGTCGAAGTCAACTACTCTTCCATCCCTCTTAACTATCTTACTTATGCCGTGACCTGCTTGAAAAGCCATTATTCTACCCCCTTTAAGACCATAGGAATTTTAGAATAATACGTAGAACCTAATGTTCTCCCACGCTTGTTATAGCAATATGTTTCGACATTTATTTCCCCTATTCTCAACATAATTAAGCCAAAAGTTTTGTACCTGTCGGGATATAAATCTTGTCTAAACATTTTTTGATAATCCTCGGCTAAAGATATACGCTGGTAAAACATTCAACGATACCAATAATTTTTTCTTTAAAAAATTTGCAACCGTCTAAAACTATAAAAACCCATCTAGAGCCTAAGAAAAGGCCCTTTAAGCCAGAGAACAGTGCTTTAAACAATGTGCGTCTAAATAATTACTAACAGAAATATTTTAACTCAGCTTAAAAGTATTATTACAATCCCCCGAAGGGCGTTGAAAAAATGGTTGTAGCCCCCGTCGAATCCAAGAAGAGCTACTGTGAGAAATCGGTTGAGAGTGGGGGAGATGAAGAGAGAGGAAACAGGGGTAAGTTACGATGTTAGTCTTTAGCAGAAAAGAACTCTACAAGAGGAAAGATGTTCAAAAACTGCTTAACGCACTTAAAGAAGGGAAAATAAACAGAATCACACCAAAGTTCATTCTAGAAGAGGGACTGAGATACCTAGATGCTGAGGAAATAACGAATCTCTTTAAAGAAAACGTTAAGACTGTGCTTGAAGAACTTGTAGAAGATGGGATACTGGTCAAAGAGCTTTTAGAAACCAGGTTAGCCTGCCCGAAATGTGGCTCTTTAAAAGCGTCTTTAAAACTGGTTTGCCCTGCCTGCAACTCCCCAAGCATTAAAAAGGGGGAGGCGGTAGAGCACGTTGCATGCGGCCATGTTGATTTTGAAACTGTTTTCAAAACCCCTGAGGGAGGTATGATTTGTCTTAAGTGTAATTCTCCTATAAGTAGAGATGAAGACTACCGTAGGCTTGGATTCCTCTACAAGTGTCTTGTATGCGGCGAGTTTTCTAAAACTCCGAGGAGAATACTAACATGCGGAGAATGTGAAAGCGAGTATAATGAAGATAATGGAATTCCCTTTGAAGTATACGGTTACAGTGTTAATGAGAGTAGAAAAGAAATTATTGAAGTGGAATCCTTGGACTTAAGCCCAGTTATTAAAAATCTTCGAACCTCTTTCTGGGAAGCCGAGACCTCTGTGATTTTGAAAGGTAAGTCAGGCTTGGAGCATCCTTTCACATTAATGTCGTACAGACCTGGTAGTAAGAATACTGAAGAAACAAACATTATGGTTGATGTAGTTTTCGAGAAAAACGGGGTTGATGAAGTTTCAGTCATATCTTTTTTCTCAAAGATTCTAGACTTCAACGTTAAACACGCTGTCTTAGTAGGTGTTCCGAGCGTTAGCGAAGAGGCGAAGAGGCTGGGCGAGTCCTACAGGATATCCGTGTTAGAATGCAGTAAGATGGAGGAGGTGGTGGAAACGCTTTGGAACACTATTAAGCCGATCGTTGAAGAAGAAGCTAGCAAAACCTTTATGGAGGTCGCTGGAATACTTGAAACATCACAGGCTCTTAAAAACCTGTTGAAGGAGGAGCCTCAAGACATTGCTAAGCCTTAGCCCTCTTACGATGTTGAAAAAAGAGCCTAAGGGAAAGTTTATCCGTATCATTCTCACTCCCTTAGGATGATGGGTTTGAACATAGCGGTCGTTAGTGTTGTGCTACTCTACGTCGTAGCCGGTTCCCTATCCCTTATTCTCGCACCATTATACGTTGTTAATCAGCTAACTTTATTCGAAAACCCTGAAAACCCTTTTAACATCCTGTATTTAATGTTTTCAATAATAGTGGTTCTTGTAATAGTCATAATAATTAGCAGGCTACGCTTAGAAATATTGTTGAAGGGGCTTTTCTACTTCAGCGCATTCACAGTACTCTCAATAACCATAAGCATGATCCTCCCCGACTCATTAATCTGGCTAATGTTATCGGTTGCAGCCTCCATCTTACTACTGATCTTGCTCGACAGATTCTACAAATGGTACTTGGTGAACACGGTGGGCGTGTTCCTCAGCGCTAGCATCGCCGCCTGGTTTGGAGCGTCCCTCTCACCCCCGATTCTCGTAACACTCCTATTAGTGATGGCAATATACGATTACTTCGCTGTTAGATCGGGAGTGATGATTAGCCTAGCTGAAGAAACTCTGAAGATGAACCTACCGACCATGCTCATGTCACCCGTTAGAAAAACGCCTAAGGAGTTTAAGATGGCGGAAGGTGGGGAGAAGCGGGGAGCTTTTCTCGGCCTAGGCGATGTAGCTTTCCCAAACATGCTTACTGTATCCACTTATTTAACTACTGGAAACCTCATGGCAGCGATTCTCGTCTTAAGCGGCGGCATCGCCGGGTTAATTATCGTCCTCTACGTGGTGCGTCGTTTCAAACGGCCTCAGCCAGGATTACCATACATAGGTCTTGGAGCAGCCCTAGGCTGGATCGCGTCAATACTCATGATTTAACTAATGTCTCTAACTCTTAGGGGTTGAGAAAAACAGCTTCCTTACTTAAACGCTATTCTTTCTTCTCAACAGTTATTGCTTGAACCGGACAAGTGTCCCTAGCGGACTCTGCACATCCAGCAACACTATCGTCAATAATGCCCTCTGACATGCTCTGGCTGAGCGAAGACCTGTATTTAGAAATAACTTGGCTCTTACCATCATCATCAGGCTCGAACACTTCGGGGCATGTGCTGTAGCAGACTCCGCAGGCTATACAGGTATCTTTATCCACCTTAACTCTGTACTGTGCCATCGCTTCCTCGACCCCCTCCGTAGAAGGCTTCAATAAAAATCTTTCTAAGGTATCTTAAACCCTGTTAAAAAGCTGTTTTAATAACGTTCATGCTTGCAGAGAATGTTTTTCCGCCGATGGGAATAAATGGTTAAAAGGCGTTAAAAAGGGTTTAACTTGGATTGAATAGGACTATCCTGCTTACGAATGATGATGGATTATATTCCCCTGCTTTCAAAGCTCTTTGGAGACGGCTGTTAGATTTGAAGCTTGGCGAAGTGGTGGCGGTGACGCCGGAGCACGAGATGAGCGCTGCAGGCAAGTCTATAACGCTGCACAAGCCTTTAAGGGTTAACAGGGTTTCAAGCAAGATACATGGTGACAAGTATGGGTATGTGTACCTTGTCTCTGGGACGCCGGCTGACGTGGTGGTTATGGCGTTCAAGCTTATTCTTACCGAGAAGCCCTGCGTGACCGTGAGCGGGATAAACATTGGAGATAACATAACTCTTGACAATCTTTTTACAAGCGGAACCATAGCCGCAGCAATACAGTCCATGCTGAGTGGTGTTCCGGCAATAGCTTTCAGCGTCGAGATCCCAACAAGCATTGAACGCAGACAGCTTAAGGTTAGCAACTTCAGTTTCCACGGTGAGCTTGCCGCGGAGATAACTCGCTTCATGGTTGAAAACCCTCTTTCGAAAACCTACGTGCTTAACATAAACTTCCCGTTCAACCTGGGGAAGGATACTGGTGTAGAGTTAACCTCGCTCGCGAAAATTAAGTTTGAAAACTATATTCTTGAGAGAAAAGACCCTAGAGGAGCCCCATACTACTGGATAGGAAGCTCGGAGATTAATGTGGATAAGTCTGACGAAGGAACAGACCTCTACGCACTGACTGTTCAGAAAGCAGTATCTATATCCCCCATAAGCCTAGACGTAAGCACCCCGATTCTCAAGAATCCTGAATCCCTGTATCAAAGGGAACATCTGGAGAAGGATAGGAGAACACTTCTAAACCTTCAGAAGAAAGTTAGAGAGATACTAGTATCTAAAGCACGTTAACCACATTATTCAATCTTTAAGTGGATGTACAACCTTTCCGTAAGCCTCTTCAACGAGACTAGTGAGTTTTTCAGCAGCCTCCCAAACAACTCTCCTAGCAACAGCCTCATCCTTGTGAAAAGCGTTGAAGTAAACATGTATGACGGGTTTCTCCTCTGCACCCTTCGGATGCGACTTAACGTATACCTCAGGATACTGTTCTTTAACCCTGCTTATAAGGGGGGCTAGGGCGGACTCCATGACTCCTACAATGCGGAAAGAGTGTTCAGCAACCTTTAAGCCTGAGGATAGTGAGACTTCTTTAGAAACTGTTTCGTTGAATATCGCCTCCATCTCCCTAGGCACACCCGGCAAAGCATAGATCACAGTAGGTCCGCAGGAAATCTTGGCTGCTGGGGCTGTTCCAGCAGGATTATGCAATGGTTCCGCTTCCTCAGGCATCCTAGCCATCTTAATCCTTGCCTCAGTCAGTTTTTCACCCATATTCTCGTATTTCCTCCTAACCATTTCTAAAGCCTTAGGGTTGATAACCAATCTTCTTCCCAGCGCCATGGCTAATCCCTCTAGAGTCATATCGTCATAAGTAGGCCCAAGCCCACCTGTTGTTATCACGTATGAAGGCTTCCTTAAAAGAGCCTCAGTCACGCATGATGAGATCTCGCTCAGGTTGTCTCCAACCACAGTTATTCTTTTGACAGCAACACCGAGCCAGGTAAGCTTCTCAGCAAGCCAGGAGGAATTAGTGTTAACAACCTTACCTATTAAAAGCTCGTTTCCCACAGAGATTATTTCACAGGTTAACTGGGTGTTCAATCAGTTAACTGTTTATTAGCAAATAGACTTAAGCTTTTTGAGTCCTGATACCTATTTTTGTAACCTTAACGAGGAATGTTTTAGCCTGAAGACTTTTGTCTAAAGACTAGTGCAGCCTTTCTATACGGGCCTCTCCTCCTGAGTCTAGCTCTGCGTTTGGCCTCAATACTCTTACGCAGCCTGTCTTCAAGATGCTCCTCGGAACCCATTACCTTAATGGGAGGATTTAAAGGATAAAAGTGTTTAAGCAAGATATGCGGAAGCTTTAAAGCGTGAAGCTTTTTTCTGAAAAACGTTGAAAATATTAAACGGTGAAAAAATCCTTAGGAAACTGGATGAGACTATAAGACTGGATGATAAGAGGTTTCCCCCCCTCTCTAGCAACAGTGTTTTTGAAATGCTCGTCTCCATGGTTCTTTCCCAGAATACTAGTGATAAAAACACTGTGAAGTCGGTTAAGAGCCTTAGGGAGAAGTTTGTCGTAACGCCTGAGAATATTTCTAAAGCCAGGTTGGGCGAGTTGAAAAAAGCCATAAGGCATTCAGGTCTCTACAACGTTAAGGCTAGGGCATTAAAGAAGCTTGCTAAGATTGTAGTGGAGAAGTATGAGGGTAGACTTGAGGTTGTTTTTGAAAAACCTTTGGAGGAGGCTAGGAGGGAGCTTATGGGGCTTCCAGGTGTTGGTCCTAAGACTGCTGATGTCATGCTTCTTTTCGCAGGTGGTAAACCAACTTTCCCTATAGACACTCATGTTTTCCGGGTTTCTCGCAGGCTTGGAGTGATAGGGGAGGATGATAGTTATGAGGAGGCTCGTAGAAAGCTTATGCAGTTGTTCCCTCGGGAATCATATTTGAAGGTTCATCTCCTACTTATAGAGCATGGGAGAAGAACATGTAGGGCGAGGAGACCGTTATGCAGAAACTGCGTGCTCTTAGAGCACTGTTCTTTCGGACAAGGTTTGGTGAAGAAAAACCCTTAAAACCAGCCTTGAAACTCATTTTTTAGAGGAATTACAGTCTGGGATTATGTAGAGGTATATTTTGTGCCATGAAAGTTCCTCGATTTTCTGGGGAGTCCAGTCTTTGAAAGTGAACTCGTGGCTCACGATCCTTGTTCCCGGCTTAAGCTCTGCTTCAAGCTTCGGCTTAAGCTTCTCGTTGGCGGAGGTTGTTAGGAAGAGCGTTATTACGGTTGATTCAGAAAGATCAGCGTTTAACAGGTCCTCGTTGTATACGAATACCCTGTTTGACAGCCCTTCTTTCTGAATCGTTTTAACAAGCTCCTCGTAAAGGTCTTTCCTTATCTCGTAGCCAACTGCTTTCCTAGCGCCGAATTTTTTAACTGCAGCCAAGAGCATCCTACCGTCTCCGCAGCCGAGGTCGTAAACGATATCGTTAGGCGTTACTTTAGCGAGCTCCAACATCTTATCGACGACTTCAGACGGTGATGGTACGTAGGGAACGGTGATTGACAATGCGGTAATCTGAATCGCTGCCGGGAAGAAATAAACTTATCGCCTAAGGTTTTCAGCTTTGATTTAAGTATTCTTGGAACATTTTCAGAATCGTCCTCGCGTTAGCAATCATGTAATGATTATTGTTCATGAAAACATAGATTCTTCTTGGTTTAGCTTCAAGTATGTTTTTCACAGTCTCCTCCAACTCTTGCATGGTGTAATTGTGGGAGTACCATGAGGAGCGTCCGTGCATCCTGAGGTAGACTGTTCCAGTAGTGTTGAAAATGTATCTGGGTAAATCCGGAGAATCGACGGACACTACCGTAAGCCCCTTACTGCTTGCCCATTCCTCCCATTCGCCGCTAAACCATTTCATATTTCTCCATTCTACTGCAGCCTTCTCAGCTATCTCAACCTTGGTGAAGAACTTCTCGATGTTCCTGATGGTGTTTTGACTCGGCTCAACGAATGGGGGAAACTGGAACAGGTAGTAGTCTATGTTTTCCTCGAGAGGCTTGAAAATACTGGTAAACTTGTTGAAAGTGTTCACCGCCTTAAAGCTCATCCTATAGATATGCGTGACGATTTTCGAAACCTTGACGACCCATCTGAAACCTTTGGGAGTTTTCCTAGACCATGCGTAAACTTGGTTTCTGAAAGGAAACCTGTAGAAGCTAGCATTTAACTCGATGCTGTTTAAACCAGAGTTTTTAACATACCAGTCAAACCCATCAGGATTCCATGAATAAGACCAACCCGAGGTCCCTGTGAAAACCTTTGGTTTCAAGCCTCTTCCAGCAGCTGGACTACTGCTCCTCCCTGTCGAACTTCTTCATAGACGCAGGTATTTTCTCAACGAGGTCGGAGGCGGTTATGTGGAAGCCTTTTTCTTCAACAGCCATTATGCCAGCATCTCCATGCACGTATGCTGCTGCCGCTGCTGAGTTGAATCCGCTATTACCCCAAGCGAGGAACGCGGCGATTATCCCTGAAAGCACGTCTCCAGTACCGCCGACCGCAAGCCCCGGTGTAGCATGCTTATTCACTTTCAGGCTGAACCCGTCTGTGATGACTGTTTCAAAGCCTTTTAACAGCAGTGTGAACTCGTATTTTCTAGAGAGTTCGACGAGCTTATTGATGTTTTTAAACCACTTGTCCTCAAGATCCTCGTTGAACACGTGTTTAAACTCGCCGCGGTGAGGCGTTGCCACTACTCCGCGGAGAAGCTTCGGAAAAGCCTTGAAAGCCTTGAACCCGTCTGCGTCAACGACAACCGGCAGTTTCTTCGCATCGGCTTCTTCGACAAGAATTCTAACTGCTTCAATAGTCTCATCGTTAAGCCCCAGCCCAGGCCCAATTACAAGCGCATCTGTTTTATCCATGAATCCGAATAACTTCGGTAATGCTCCGCTATTAAGATGTTTACCAGGCATCGTGTAAACTATCAGATCGGGTGAAACATCTCTGATGGAACTCGCAACCGATTCCGGTGCAGCTATGATGGCTAGGCCAACACCTGTTCTTAGTGCTGACAACGCTGTCAAAGCAGGTGCGCCGGAAAACGTTTCACTGCCTCCGACGACTAGAACATATCCGTAGTCGCCCTTATGGGAATCTTTTCTCCTAGCCTTCATTATCTTCCTTACGTCTCCCGGACCTGTGTAAAGCTCAGCTTCAACAGGTATCCCTATGTCAGCCAATGTGACTTCACCGGAGCAAGCTGATTCCTCTAAACCTTCCTTAATCTTGTGAAAAGTCAGAGTATATGTTGCTTTGACAGTCAATTCTCCCCCAACATTTTTCGAAACGAATCCTGTTGGAACATCTATTGCGAAAACTGTTTTAGCGGAAGAGTTAACTTCTCTTACTATTGAGGCGAAAGGCTCCTTCAAAACTCCTTTTACACCTGTGCCAAGCATAGCATCCACCACGTAGTCGCAGTTCTCAAGAAGTTTTTTAACAATATGGGTCTCAGAAGAGTCTGTGACAAAGTTTTTCTCGACATCATCCATCTGATGAATGAGAAGCCAGTTCAACCTAGCCTCTTCGCTCCTAATTTCCTGAGGCCTGCCGATTAGAACCATTATTATTCTGGCACCCATGTTTCTAAGGTGTCTAGCAGCTACAAACCCGTCTCCACCATTGTTCCCTGTTCCACATAGGAAGAGGAAGGCTTTACCCTTAACATCTGTTTTTGAAGCTATGAAGCGGGCAGTTGCGGAGCCAGCGTTTTCCATCATGCATCTTCGAGAAAAACCTAAGGCTTCAGCATTCTCCTCTACAGCAGCCATGTCAACAGTGGTTAAGACCCTTGGGAGAAGCTGCTTCGCAACGCTGAATCCTCCATTCATTACAAGAGTATCCTTCAAGGTAGTTTTTAAGAATTATATACTGTTCAACAAGGCTTAAAACGGAACCGTGGGATACCTTAAGCTAGTCAGCAACCTTAGAAGAATTGTTTCAGACGTGAGGATTAGGAGGATTGTTTTAAAGAGGATTAGGATGTTTAAGAAAACGGGAAGAGATAGGAGGAAAGTGTTCAGCGAGCTATGTTTCTGCATACTTACAGCCAACTATACTGCTGAGGGAGGAATCAGGATTCAGCGGGAAATAGGGGAGGATTTCTTTAAGCTGAACAGGCTTGAACTTGCTGAGAAGCTTAGAAGCTTAGGCTACAGGTACCCTGAAACTAGGGCGAAATACATTGTTGAGGCCAGAATGCTTTTCGATGATGTTTGGAGAATCCTTAAAGAGGAGGATGAGCAAACTAAAATTAGAAGATGGCTTGCAGACAATGTACGAGGTATAGGTTTTAAGGAGGCAAGTCACTTCCTGAGAAACATAGGTTTCAGCAACCTAGCTATAATAGATAAGCATGTTCTGAGGGTTTTAAACAGATACGGTTTGATAAGGAGCATTCCTAAAACGCTTTCCAGAGGAAAGTACCTAGAAATAGAGCAGACTCTTTCAAAGATAGCCAGTGAGCTGAAAGTTTCCCTCGCGGAGCTTGACCTTTACCTATGGTATATTGATACTGGTAAGGTGTTGAAGTAGGGGAGCAAGCATGCTAGTCTGAAAAAGGTATTTGAACTGGTTCTCCCAGTTTGGCGGACCTGTAGGCGGCAAGTGCTACTTCAAGCGCCTGTCTCCCGTCTAGCCCTGAGGCCCTCGGCTCACCGTCTTTCTCAATGACCTCTATGAAGCGTTCAATCATGTTCCTGTCGGCATCAGCCCCATAATAAGAATAGTAAAGCGGAGAACCCGACCTGATAACCGTCACGTTTGTTTTAAACGCGTCCATAACCATGTAGCCTTTCTCGCAATGTATTCCCATGTAAACATCGCCCCACGTCGGATAGGTATCGGGCCTAGACCAACTGCAGTCTATGCTCGCTTTAACACCCCTCCGGGTTTTCACCATTATCAGTGCAGCATCCTCAACCTTCAGCTCAGGCCGAATGTTACGTGCCATCCTAGCATAGACCCTTGCATACTCATCTCCAGTATACCATCTAATCAAGTCGGCTACGTGAACCGTGTGATCCATTATGCATCCTCCACCCGCCAGCTCAGGGTCTCCGAACCAGAGACCAGGATATTTGCCGTGGTTGGTTGCAGTTATAGCCAGTATTTCCCCAAGAGTATTCGACTCTAGAACCTCTTTAACTTTGACCGCAGCATCATGATACCGCATCACAAACGCTGTTTGAAGCTTAACGCCTTTTCTCTCGGCTTTAGAGATGGCTTCATCCGCATCCTTAAGACTGATGGTTATAGGTTTCTCAACGAGAACATTTTTACCAGCCTCTATGGAAGCGGCCATAAGCTCGTAATGCTTAGAGTTTTCTGAAGCTATTATTACAGCATCCACATCTTCCTTTTCGAGAAGAACCCGGTAATCATCATAAAGTTTCTTAATGTTGTAGGCTTCACCAGCCCTCTTAAGGCGTTCCCTAGAATCATCATATATTGCTTCTAAACTAGCGTTTGAAAGATTCTTCAAAACACTGGCATAGCTCCACGCGTGTATGTGGGCAAAGGAAAGGATAGCAAACCTAATCATCTCTACAGCACCTCCTCCTCCAGAGGAAGCCTCACAGGTTTACCTATGGATACAGATTTAAGCCCTGCAAGAACAATCTCGAGTGATTTCAATCCTTCTTCACCTGAAATAGGAGGAGGCTCGTTCCTAATTACAGAGTCTAGAAAGCTTCTAATCTCCAGAAAATAGCCGTCTCTGAACATTGGGATAGTTTTTTCCACCACACCATCAGAACTATGGATTAAGAGTGATGCCGAAGACCTGTTGTCAACATGAAGGATACCGCGTGTTCCAGCGATCTCTAGGAACGTTGTTAATGGGTATTTGCGGGGCATTGCCCAGCTTCCCTCAACATACCCTATGGCTCCAGTCTTAAACTTCAACAAAGCTTGAACATAATCAGGAGACGAGCCATCCTTCCTTAAGTATGTTCCTCCCTGAGCATATATCTCCTCCACCTCTCCTATGCACCATCTTAGAAAATCAACATCGTGAATACTCAGGTCTATTAATACTCCTCCACTCTTATGAATATCGGCATGCCAAGAGTCTGAGGTCCACTCAGGGAAGGCGGATTGCCTGTATGCCCTAGCTATGACTGGCTCACCGATATCTCCTTCAGCAACTATACTTTTGATAGTCGGATACTCGGCCCAGAATCTGAGTACGTGTGCAACCATGAGCTTCACATTATTCTTCTCAGCCCTCCGAATTATCTCTCGCGCGTCTGAAAGCCTTAAAGCAATAGGTTTCTCCAGAAGGACATTTTTGCCAGCATCCAAGGCTTGTAGGGCAGCATCCCTGTGAGAATATGTTGGCGTACAGATATCTACTATTGAAACATCTTCATCGGAAACAGCTTCACCCATGTTTTTAGAAGCCTTCTTAAACCCGTATTTATCTCGGAAAATATTTGCCTTCTCTTCATTCCTGCTAAAGCATGTGACAAGCTCGACTTCAGGCATCATTCTCCATCTCTCAGCATGGATGGCGCCTATGAAACCGCATCCTAAGAGGCATATACCGAGCTTCCTGAAACCCATACTTATAGAGAACAAGGGGAGGCTTAAAAAACTCTTCGCCAACGCTTTATACTAGTTCAACTATGTATTCTCTTCCACGCTTTATTTTTCTGATTAAGCCTCTCTTCTGAAGCTCGTTCAAAACCATTGAAGTCTTAGATTTTGAGAACCCAGTGGCCTCCTTAATCTGCGTCTGAGTCAACCTACCTCCAGTATCCTTAAGAATCCTTATTATAAGATCCTCGTCTGAAAGCATACGCTTATCAGTCAGCGGGTGAAGCAGTGTTCTCCTACGGGAGCGGTACAGCAGTAATAGGGCGAGCAGTAGCAAGAAGACTACCATTATTATTAGGAGTATTGTTAAAGGATTTAACATGGTTGGAGGAGTTTCGCTTCCACTCTTCTCGTAAACCGAGAACTGGAGTGGTTGCGGAGTCTGGCTGAACTTGTATTGTGAACCGGTTGGCAAACGTAAGCAGACGCTCCACTCCCCAGCCACACCTACACTGTAAGTATCTGAGAAGGCCCCGTCGCTTCCAACAGTTACCTCTCTAACTGTTTCTAGGTTTTCAGGATTTCTGTAAACGATTTGAACAATGAGATTAGGTATTGGAGGATTAATGCTCCCGTATATGCTTACGGATGAACCTTCTTCAACCCGAGTACTGCCTAGCGAAAAGCTTACATTTATTATTCTGCTTTGAAATAGAAGATTAGGCTCACCGTCTGAAAAATCCATTTTACCTATCCAAAAAACTCTTGAAACCTCTTCACTTGACGGACGCGGGCTTATAAGCTTCAGAAAATAATCGTCAACCAGCTCCGAGTAGTTTATTTCAAGCGTTTCATTCAGAAACAGGTAAAAGCCCCCCTCAAAGATGTCGCCGATCTCAATAGTGCTAGGTGTTTTAAGGCTGAAGTTAACCCATGTAAACCTATATTCGATGACGCCGCGTTGCCTAACTATTCCAGTCGTGTAGATCTTCAGAGTGAAGTTCTCAGCCTTCATGGGTCTCCCGGTTATAGAAGAAGCGGTGTTAACAATACTGTTTATGGTAGATGTGAAGCTTGAGAGCATTGTATCATCATCAGCATTATTCTTAAACTCTTCGAAATCACCTAAATCCTCTGGGGATAACGGCGTTGAAAGTTCAACAATCCATGTTGCCGAAGAATCCTTGTGTAGGTTTATCCTGTAGGTTGTTTGAAACTCGAATTCACCCTTGGCCGGCGGAACCCATTGGGATAGGAGAACTATAGTAACTATCAAGATGGCTCCTGCGACGGCTTTTGGGCGTGTCATTCGAAAGGATAAGTATGTCAGGAGTATAAAAATTTAAAACCTACTTTTTACCTTTATCCTCCTTGCCTTTACCCTCCTTGCTTTTACCCTGTTTTTGCTCCTCAACTTTTTCTTTTATTTCCTCTTTTATCTTCTCGTGAAGCTGCTTCATCTCCTGCTGGAACCTGTGGTTCTCCTTAACAATCTGCTCTGCGAGCCTCTTGTTCTCTTCAGAGATATTCTCCTGCAACGCTTTTAAGGCCTCCTTGCTTGTCTCCTTTAAGAGGTTTAGCCTAGTTCTTATTTCAAGCCTTATCCTGTTCATCTCCATTATGAACTCCTCCTGCGTGATGTTCCCCTGACTTAACATTTTCCTTAGCCTTTCCATCTCCCTATTTCTTTCCTCTATGCAGGTCTTCATCTCGCTTCGAGTCTGGTTCAATAGTCTAAGCCTCTCCTCCCAAGTAATGTTCAACATCATTCTTCTCTGAAGCCTGATCCTTAGGAGATTCTCCTGGTGTGTTTGAGTAATGTTATGGATTAACGCAGATATATTCTTGCCTAGGCAGGGCGGCATTGTTTCATTGTCCAACAGTACCGGAAAGTCGTCGAATGGAGTAGTGAGGTTATCATCGTATTCCGTATTGTTGCCCGGCTCAGCGTCCCCTGAAACTCTTGGAACGAACAACAGTAACACTGAGATGGCAACGAGTATTATTGTAATCATAGTCAGCAGTATTTTCAAATCCTCTTTTTCTTTCCCATCACAGGTATTCATCTTCAAACACTTGATAATGTTTTTCAAAGTTATTATTAAACGTTTTAACGTTATTTTGGTTTAAAAATGTTCAAACGAAACGGTTTCATTTTAAAAAGTTTCAAAAAAGTTCATTTTCCCTAACAAAAGTTATTTTCAGTCTTTCCTTCTAGCTAAGAGCGGGTTTGGAAAATCGATTTTTGCAGAGTTCTATAGAAGTGACTTATGGTTTAAGGAACCTTTACGCATGTAAATAAAAACCTAAAGTTTGCAAGCCAACTCGAATGGTGGTAGCTTCCTCCAGAAGCTCAAAGAATCCTAAGTCCCCCAGATATAACTCTGTCTAAATGAAATGCTAACCCACGGTGTTCAGATGATTTTTGATTCTCTCGGCTAATTTAGATATTACGCTCGTGTAATCAAGGTTCTATGAAGCTCAAGAAGGCTTCTGACTCTTTTCTTAACGTTAGGATGCGTGCTTAAAGCTTCCATCAGGCTTTCAGCCGTCGTAACATCTCTCGAGGCAAATTCTTCGAGTGAATAGAGGTCGTATGCTCCTCTTCTAAACTCTGTTTCCGCCCCTACCTCGGGGTCTGCTATAAGAAGCGCTTTGAATGAGGCATACACAGACAGCGATGCTTTAACATTCTTAGGTACTTTAGCATTCATATCAGATATTTTTACGAGAGCACTTGCAAGGCTTAGTGGACCCCCTTCAGAGACTGTGGAACCATGGTAGTCAGCATAGTATTCCCTGCTCCTGCTGAAACCAAGTATGAGTAGAGTTAGAGCATAGTATATTGCCATACCCAGCATCCCTATTAGAAGGAGGACTCCACCATCACCCCGATCCCTGCTGGAGCGGGAAGAGTAGACTCCGGAGTAGTATAGCGATGTCGCTATCCAGTAGACTATCGCAGGGAGAACCGAGAGGAACATCATTATTTGCACATCGCTATGCTTAAGATGGCCGAACTCATGTCCTATAACTGCCTCAACTTCAGACTCGTTCAGACTGTTGAGCAGTCCTCTTGTAACCGCCACCCTTGGACCGGTTAACGGGTTGCCGTATGCGAAGGCATTTGGCAACGGGATTTCTGAAACCATTATTCTCGGAGTCTTTTTTAAGCCGCTTTTCTCAGCAAGCCTTCTAACACTCTGCTCCAGCCACGGAAGCTCCCCCTCGTTTAAAGGTTTCACATGGTAAATAGCATCTATAATGTAGGGACCGATTAACCATTGGAAGAGGTTTAACGCAATTACGATCGGGAGCAGTGTCATCAAGGGCACTCCAACTAGAAACAGGATTAATGCTATGAAGCCGGTGGTTATTGCAATAACCATCGCCATGGTAGCGACCATATTCAGCTTCAGCTTCCAAAGTTGCATTCTACATCACCTCCCTACTATCGTCTTTAGTAGAAGGATATAAATTTTAAACGAAGGTGGCTGATGCCTCATGACTTATATTTTGGACCATATTTTGGGGCTAGCTTCAGCAAGCTTAATTAGCTCTCCATGGGACTATTAAGGGCATGCCTGTTTGCCCGGTTGACACAGGTAGATACGGCTCTCAAGAAATGAGAAGAGTCTTTGAAGAAGAGAACAGGCTGCAGATGATGCTTAACGTGGAGGCAGCGCTGGCAGAGGCCTTAGCCGAAGCGGGTGAGATACCGCGTGAAGCTGCTTCAACAATAAGGAGTAAAGCAGTTTCAAGCATCGTCACGGTTGAGAAGGTTAAGGAGAGGGAGAAGGTGACGAGGCACGATATAGCAGCCATGGTCGAGGTTCTCGCAGAGGAGTGTGGTGAACATGGCGAATATGTTCATTGGGGGATTACGAGCAACGATGTAACCGACACTGCTTTAGCGCTCCAGCTTAAAGAGGCTTTAAGGATTCTCGGGAAGAGGCTAACTTCGTTAATAGAAATACTCTGTAAAAAGTCTGAAGAGTATGCTGAAACAATAATGCCAGGTAGGACACACGGTCAGCATGCTGTTCCAATAACGCTCGGATTCAAGTTCGCCGTTTATGCGGCCGAGCTTGCCAGAGGATATGAAAGAATGCTTCAGCTCTCCGATAGGGTTCTGGTTGGTAAAATTGGTGGAGCGGTTGGCACCATGGCGGCGCTCGGACCCAAGGCGCTTACTGTCGAGGAGAAGACGATGCATAAACTTGGTTTGAAGCCTGCAGAAATAGCGACTCAAGTCGTCTGCAGAGACAGGTTTGCGGAACTAGTCTGTTGGTCAGCCCTGCTCGGCTCAAGCCTAGACAGGATGGCTGTTGAAATAAGAAACCTGCAGAGAACAGAGATAATGGAGGTTGCCGAGGGCTTTGGCGAGGAGCAGCGTGGAAGCAGCACGATGCCGCAGAAACAGAACCCGGTTGACAGCGAGAAGACTTCTGGCTTGGCTAAAGTCTTAAGAGGATTCGTTGTACCGGCTTTAGAAAACATTCCTCTTTGGCACGAGAGGGACCTCTCTAATTCCAGCAGCGAGAGGTTCATCATACCCTTGTCCATTTTAATACTTGACGAGATGCTTATGACCATGGAGAAGATTCTAGTAAACCTGAGAGTCAACTCTGAGAACATGAGTAGGAACCTAAAGATAACAGGGGGCAGGATCATGAGTGAAGCATTCATGATGAAGCTTGCTAGGAAAGGTATGGGTCGGAGGAAAGCCTACGAACTCATGCGAAGACTCTCTAGGAGAGCCTTGTTAGAAAACAGGAATTTACCGGAAGTCTTGGAGGAGAGCCCGGAGGTTACTAAATATATTGATTCTAATGAGATTCGGGAAACAGCTGATCCAAAGAACTACTTAGGAAAGTATAGAGAACTGATATCTAGAGCAGTATCTTACGCTAAGTCTAAGATTAAGTGAGGCATGTTTAAATCCCTGTCTTACCATTTTCCGGTGGTTAACGTTGGCTATGCAAGTCGTTTTCATAGGGCCAGCCGGATCCGGAAAGACAACGCTGGTCAACAAGTATGGCGAGTGGCTTTCTAAAACGGGCCAGAAAGTCGCCTTCATAAATCTCGATCCTGGGGCTGACGAAATACCTTATTCGCCATCTCTTAACGTTCGAGACTTCTTCACTATTGAAGAGATAATGAGGAATGAGAAGCTCGGCCCCAATGGAGCTATGATGAGGGCAATGGACATTCTTTCAGAGAGAAGCAGCGAGTTTTCCTCTAGAATAGTAGCTTTAGAAGGAGACTACAGGCTTATAGATACACCTGGTCAAAGCGAACTTTTCGTCTTCAGAAACGCGGGTCCAGAAATAATGAGAAGCCTCTCTAAAGTCGGCAGAACTATAGTTGTCTTCCTCATCGACGGCCAACTGGTATACTCTCCAAGCGACCTGATAGCAGTTTTCTCCCTTGCTGCAGCCTGCAGGCTTAGGCTTAACGTCCCCCTTGTTCATGTGGTTACAAAGTCCGATGTCTTAGAGAGAAATGACCTTGAGTTTTTGATGCAGGATCCCGAGTACTTGGAGAAAAAAATTGTTGAAGAAGAGAAGGGGCTTCTTCAAGAATATATGCTGGAGTACTCTAGGATAATTCATCCGTTTCTGAGAAGACAGAGGACGGTTTTTGTCTCAGCCTTATCCGGAACCGGGTTAAATCTGCTGGATTCTCTTATATATGATGCTACGTGCGAGTGCGGAGATCTTCGTTAAGCTTCCTCCAATAGATTTTGTCGAGTTCCTCATAATATTCTCCTGAAGCTATACTCTCCTCAATAAGCTTCATGAACGAGTATATTTCAACGAAAAAGACAGTATCCTCCGTCACGACCCCCCTTGCTTTCAACTCCTTCACCCTATTCCTAATGCTCAACCCAGCATCCATCAGCGTGATCATGAGAACAGTGTGCTTAAACTCTTTAAGAGGAGCCTTAAAACACTCCGCCAGAAGGATAAGCCTATGGCCTAGGCCATCCATATCATCGAGATTCATTTCCAAACCGTCGTCGATACATTTTTTCATTGAAAACGTTATTGACGATAATGAACCCTGAATATCTGTGAGAACCCTTTTCAACCCTTCTGCCAAACCGAATTATTAGATCATACTCCGCCTTAAATTATTTTTCCTTCCATAAGCCTAGGGCGGGAAGTTTATAAAAGGCCAGTAACAGGGCCAATTGAAGAAAAAATGGAGGAGATCGCAGAGCTCTCGAAGAAAGTATTGGATTATGCGGTTGCAGCAGGCGCATCCTATGTTGAAACACGTTTTCACAACGATTTTGAACGTGGGGTTGCTTTGAAAAATGGGGAGGTTGAGGCTGTTGAAGCAAACTATGAAATGGGGCTTGGGCTCAGGGTTCTGGTTAATGGAGGTCTCGGCTTCGCCTCCACAAACATCCTCAAGCCCGAAAACGTCACCAGAATTGTTGATAAAGCGGTTAAAATGGCGAGAGCATCCTCATCATTGAAATCGGGCAGAACCGTGTTCTCTGAGGAAGAAGCCTACTCGTTAGATTGGCGGGTTTCTGAAAAGAAGAGGCTTGAAGACTGGTCTTTTAATGATAAGATTGCTTTCCTGAAAAGCCTTGACGAAACTATAATGAACCTTGGGATTAACGTTTCTTCCAGATACATAGCTTACTCTGAGGGGAAGACTGAGAGATTATATAGGAACACTGAAGGCGCATTAATCTCGTCACTGGTTCCACGCCCATCCCTGTTTGCGTTGATAACAGTCGCTGATTCTTCGAAGGGGATTATGCAGAGGACTCTTCAATTTGGAGGATCTGGAGGCTTAGAGATTGTAGAGTCTTGGAGGCTAAATGAAAAACTGGTAAACGAGGTTAAGACGCTTCACAAGATGCTTACGGAATCAATTAAGCCACCTGACGGAGTTGTGGATGTGGTTGTTGGTAGCGAGGTCACCGGAATAATATCACATGAGGCTTCGGGTCACCCTGGAGAAGCAGATAGGATACTTGGAAGGGAGGGGGCTCAGGCAGGTGAATCATACTTGAAGATAAGCGACTTAAACAGGAGGATAGGAAGCGAGGTGGTGAATGTGGTTGATGATCCTACAATACCCGGCTCATACGGATTCTACCTTTTCGACGACGAGGGTGTTAAGGCTAGGAGAAAATACTTGATTAAGGAGGGAAGAATATATGAATTCTTGACGAATAGGGAGACTGCTGCAAGCCTAAGGGTGAAAAGCAACGGTTCAGCCAGGGCTTCAGGATACGATGTTGAGCCGATTGTAAGAATGTCGAACACGTATGTGCTTCCGGGAGAACACAGTGTTGAAGAGCTTTTAAGCGATGTTGCTGAAGGCGTTTACGTGAAAAGCTTCATGGAGTGGAATATTGATGATAAAAGGTGGAACCAGAGGTACGTTGGGTTAGAGGCGTACATGATAGAGAACGGCAAGGTAACTAAGCCTGTGAGAAGCCCAGTTATAGAGATAACTACCGAGAAGCTTTTCTCCAGCGTTGACGCTGTTGGAAAGGATCTTGATTTCACAGCAGCTACATGTGGTAAGGGAGACCCTATGCAGGGCATACCCGTATACACCGGCGGACCGAGTTTACGGATAAGAGGGATTAGAGTGGGGAGTGTGGGTTAAGATGGTTGAGCTTCACGAGAAGGTTTTGAAAATGCTTACTGACAGAGGCGTCGAAGAGGCGATAGTAATACTCTACAGTACCGGAAAGGATTCTGTGAGATATGCTAACAATGAACCCACTATATCGGTTTCAGAAAAAATCGATACGTTAACGATATACAGCAGCATTAAGGAGAGAAGCTTCATAGGGAGCTTCGAAAACGTGTCTGAGAATTTCCTAGAAAGGATTGTTGACGATGTTGTGACAATCACTAAAAACTCTCCTCCAACACCATACTACGCACCGGTTCCAAAAGGATTTTTCAGCTATAGGGTTGGGAAGAAGGTTGAGAGAAAGCTTAGCAGGCTGGATGAACGATTGGTTTCCCATGTTTCCGACGCCGTTAAGGCGAGCAGGGAGGCGGGTGCGGAGAGGAGTGCTGGAATACTCTACTCGAGCCATGGGGAGGAGAAGCTTGTTTCCTCAACCGGCTTAAACCTGCAGGAAGAGTTTGCGGCAATCACGCTGAATCACCGTGCCTTCGCAAGCCCTGAGGCAACGGGGCAATGGGTCTCATGCTCAACAAGCCTTGAAGGCTTCAACCCGTATGAAGCTGGCAGGAAGGCGGGGGAGATAGCGCGGATGAGCCTTAACCCAGTGTTGATTGAAGAAGGAGTTTACGACGTTTACATGGAGCCTCTCATATTTGCAAACATAATGAATGAGGTTGCAGGTTTCGCCTCAGGCTTCCTAGTTCAGATAGAGATGAGTTTTCTAACAGGAAAGATAGGTGAGAAAATCGGTTCTGAAAAAATCACTGTTGTGGATGACCCAACTATTCCTGGTGGGCTTGGAGAAAAAGTTTTCGACGACGAGGGGATTCCGACGCAGAGAACAGTTATAATTGAGAATGGAGTTCTCAGAAACTATCTGCATAATAGTAGGACAGCCAAGGTCGCTGGAGCATCGTCAACAGGCAACGCTGGAATAATAAGCCCCCACCCGTGGAACATCGTTGTTGAACCCGGAAACGTTAAGGAAGAAAACATGATGCAGAAGCTGGGAAAAGGGCTATACCTGACGAACAGTTGGTACCAGAGGTATCAAAATTACAGGACTGGAGATTTCTCAACTATTGTAAGGGATGGAGCATTCTATGTTGAGGATGGAGAGATTAAGCACCCTGTTAAAGGATGCAGGATAAGCGATAATCTTCAGAGGATTCTTTCGAATATTGAAGAGCTCTCAGACAAGCTTTACCCAATTAAATGGTGGGAGGTAGAGGTGCCGACCTATGTTCCGGCAGCAATAATTAGAAACGTAAAAATAACGAGGGCCTTCGGCTATTAGTCTAGATTAACCCTGCAATCATTGCAATGCCTACGGTTAGAAGCAGGATCCCAGCCAAGAGCCTCATGTATCTTCTCTTCTCAATCCTCCAAGCATCGATCTCCATCACGCTCCTGCCGAAGTATACGAGTAGAAGTATGATGACGAGAGGAAGGATGAAGATCAAATTATACAGGAGGAGCAGGAGGAATACTCCAAGCGTTAAACCTATTTTTGCAAGAAGATAGATTATGGTTATGTAGATTCCTCCCGTGCAGGGAAGTTCAACCATTGAGACAGCCATGCCTATTAGAAAACCTGCCCCGACAGTCATGCTGGCGGAATACCTGTTTATAATTCTGCTTAAGGCTCCAGGCTGCTCAAGACTTAAACCCTTACCGTAGAATAGGAACTCCTTAAACTCTAAAGCGGAGAAAACGATTGCTATTGAACCAACCAAATAGCGTAGCAACACTCTAAAGGGAGCGATGTTAATCACGTAAATTAGACCAATGCCGGCACTCAGGTAGGAGACCAGAACCCCAATTATAAAGGCTCCGCAATTCACCAGCATTCTCCTAGGCGAGCCTGTTGAAACAGAGTATGTGAGGAGCAGTATAATTGTGGCGAATGCACATGGGTTCAGAGAATCTATAAAGGCTGCGATGACTACGCTTGCTACCGAAGGCGGAGATACGGTGGGATGATGCTCCTCCATGAACCTTTCTATAAATTCGCCAGCTTTATCATGATACTCAGAGTCGTTAATGTACTCTAGTATTGCTTTTTCCAAGGTTTGAGTAATATTCTCTTCTCCCGCGAGATAAGCATCACCTATGAACACTATCGGAGGCTCACGCAACTCTTCAACTACGTTAAACTCTTCAAGAAGGCCTATGAAGAGCTCTATATTCGTGGCGTTCCCAGAAAGACTGAACCTCTTAAAAAACACCTGAGGATAGTTTATCTTAATCCTGTTTATGTACTCATCGACCCTTATGCAATTTGGACACTCCTCTGTAACAAAGTAGTAGACAGTTATGTCATGCGGCGAAGCCCGGATTATTCCGGGAGAAGCAACGAGGATAAGTACCATTAGTATAAGAAGCAAACACCAGAGTAAGCGTTTAAAGAATAACTGTATTAATTTTCCATTATTGTTCAACGATCTTACCTTAATACAAGATATTTTGTGACGTTTACATTTAAACCATTGTAGATGATCACGCATGTCAAGTTATGTAACCCAGCAGAAACCCCGGTGCATGCGGAGCATGCCGGTATATCTATACTAAACGATTTTATGTTTAAACCCCTATTAACAGTGATTTCCAAAACACCAGTATAATGAATCCACCTGTTATTTACCACATATCTTCCATAAAGGTTCTTGAAGCCAAATATTGTGACAGGAATATTTCCTAAATCACTGTTGCTGAGAACGATAATCGTGAAGTTGATAGCTTTATCAGCTGAGGTTGAATACTCATCCTTGTCTGTGGAAGCTGAGAGAACTAGAGTCAAGTTATCTTTAGAACCATAGTTAACAACATAGCGGCTTAACCTAGACAAATACTGGTTAGCTTCCTGAATACTTCCAAGAAGCTCTAGAGAAAGGTCTGCCAAACTATTGTTCAGACACCAGTATGAGAAGAATTCCGAGAAGCTTTCATTACAGTTTTCAGTGACTAGATAGTTATATTTATCGTAGAATACGGATACTTTAGCGTAATCAGTGGTGTTAAAGCATCTCATGAGTGAGAGGATCCTCGTTAACCTCAAAAGATGCTTGATGGCCTCCTGAAGGCTCTTAAAAGTATTCAAGTAGTAATCTGCTAAGCTGCTATTCGAGTACCAGTATGAGAAGAATACTAACACGGTCTCATTGTATTCTCCTTTAATGGCCAGATAATTGTATTTTTCGTCGAATGAAGACGCCTTATCGTAATCAGTGATGTTGACATACTTCATTAGAGAGGAAATCCTATTAGACCGTGAAAGGTACTCAGCGTAATATTGATAACCTAAATACCCTCCTATAATCAGAACGATTATAATCACTACTATGGCCCTATGCCGCATGCCTTTTCTAAAACACTTTTGCGAATTATAAACTTTTCAAAATCTTAAACTACCTGTCAGTCGAAGATTTAGTAAACTGCCTTAAGCCTGCTGAAAATTAAAGGAATCCTAAATCTACACTCGAAGCCGCATTATGCCTTAAAAAACGTTGTGCAGTATTAGGTTTGTAAATGGTTTTAGAGTACGCGAATGTTTAAATAGTGGTTGGATATTTTGTCCAAGTTTAGCATTGACCTACCCGCAACCAAGACTCTTAGCGAAGAAGGTTGCTTCGCTAGCCGTATTGACGGCCTTAGCCATTTCCTCAAACTATGCTCTGATCGGTTTTCCTAATGTCAAGCTTATGGATGTTATAGTTTTCGCAGCAAGCATGGCTATGGGTTTAAAGTTTGGGGTAAGCCTCTCAATACTCATATGGATTGTATACGGGACGCTGAACCCGTATGGATTCAGCTTACCGACGCTGATAGTAGTGATGCTCAGTGAAATGATTTATGTTCTCTTCTCCGGAATAGCCTTAAGGTTAAGAGGCGCTTCAGCTAAAACAAGAGTCTACGATTCCCTGATGCTTGGCTCAATAGGATTATTCTTAACCCTAATCTACGATCTTACGACGAACGCTTTCACCGGATTACTGTTCTACGGATCGGTTTTAACAGGTTTACTTACGATGAACTTTCCTATTCCAATGGGCATAATTCACGAGGTTTCTAACGCGTTATTGTTTCCGATTGCTACACCCATAATGTATAGAGCGATGAGGGGAGAGGGCGTAGCCTATTTTGAAAAGAATGCGTCGTCAAACATCTTGGAAAAGAAGGATGCTTCGCATTACAGGAGAATGCTGGTAATCACCGCTTTATTCTTTTCAACACTGCTCGTGGGGGAGACACTTTACTTAGTGAGTCTTAAAATACAGTTGGACACGCTTGTGAAGGAGGTTGAATCCGTTACTTTAAGAGTAAGCCTGCTTGTGAAGTATGATAATGATACTGAAACATGGTTCAACAATACTGTTGTGCCTGTAGGCTGGACTCTGCTCAACCTTACGACCTATGATTTGAGGGGAAGAGTGAATTACGAGGTTTACTCTTTCGGCATATCAGTAACAGGTATAAACGGTGTAGGCCAGCATGAAAACTATTATTGGCTCTGGTATAAGTGGAACCCTGAAGAGCAGGACTGGGTCACGGGTGAAACAGGCCCAGACGCTTATCTTCTTAAGAATGGTGATGTTTTAGCATGGTATCTTGCAGACGTTTCTAAGTATCCTAATATCGATAAGCCTTAAACTTTTTTACATGCTTCAACACTCTAATATTGGCGTGTCCACGGCAGGATGTTTAAGGAAGCTTGTTGAGGAGTGGGAGAAGCATCCTAAGGATTATACTCTCGGCCATATTCTCCTAACCATGTTCTACACGGGAGAAGGCAGTGTTTCCCGTGCTAAGCTTCAAAGACTACTTGGCCTAGGTGAGGGATCTGTTAAAAGCATGGTTAAATGCATGAGGAAACATGGCTTACTCTCTACTTCAGCCAGTGGCAGCAGGTTGACTAACAGGGGGATAGAGATCCTCAAATGCGTGAAGCTTCATATTCCGGAGCTTAGGAAAGCTTACTTGGAATACTTGTCGGTTGGCAGGATCAACTATATGGCTGTTTTAAGAGGGCTGGATGCTCTCGACGCGCTTAAGATTAGGGATATGGCTGTCAGATTTGGTGGAACTGGAGCTGTGCTGCTCTCCATTAGGGAAGGGAGGTTCAGAATACCTTACGTTGCCGACGACCTGAGAAACGTGTCGTTGAGAGACCATAAGGAGCTTTCTAAAACGAGCCCCCGAGACGAAGACTATATACTTGTCGTAGGGAGTGAAAATAATAGCTCAGCATTAAGCGCAGTTGGATCCATACTTTTCGACCTGCTTATCGTCAAGCTTAAATCTAAGCGTTAAGTTCCAGAGACCAGGTTGACAATAGCTGTTTTAACGCATAAGCCACGCTCATACTCATCCATACGTCTGATAGAGGAAGCAGGTAAGCTAGGAGTACCCTGTGAATTGGTTTCTTTTAGAGATACTGCTCTCCATATCAAGGAGGGGGGGCTCGGGTTAAAGGTTTTCGAAGGGACAGGTGTTAAGGCTGTATTCTCAAGACCTAAAACATTGCTAAGCCCCCTCATGCTTTACGCGCTTTCACTCACCAAGATTCTGGAGGAGGAGGGATTCTACGTGCTCAACCCGTTTGAAGGATTCCTGAACACTCTGGATAAGGTTGTCACCTACAGTAACCTATGCCTGGAAAATCTTCCAATACCGGATTCAATCATGTCAGCTTCATGGAGGAGGCTTGTGGAAATGCCTCCGCCCTTCTTCCTGAAGCCTGTTTATGGCTCGAGAGGCAGAGGTGTTAAACTGGTTGAAAAAGTTGAGGAAAAACCCATCGTTGAAGGTTATGGAGCCTGGATAGTCCAGTCCTCCGTTAAGGAGGATAACTGGGATCTTAGGATCCTCGTCTTAGGCGATCAGGTTCTTGCAGCTATCAAAAGGATTTCAGACAAGCCTGTTACAAACATTGCTCGAGGAGCAGTTGGGGAAATTTTTGAGGCAGATGAAGAGATTAAGACGCTTGCTGTCAAGGTATCTAAGGCCTTAAACTGTTTATTTGCGGGTGTCGACATGTCTTTCCACAAGGGTGAAGCTTTTATACTTGATGTTAATCCTCAACCAGATTTCATGGGTGTTGAGAGAACTATGAGAATAAACGTAGCCCGTGAGATAATAAAATACATGCTCACAGCAGCGAGGGATTAGCCTTGAAGATTAGCGGTCTGATCATAGCTTTAGGACAGGGAGAGGAGGGTCTTGTAGAGCTAAACCAGATTGAAGGACTCCCTGTTTTCCTTCATGTTATCAGGAATTTGGGCGAGGTTGCCGAAGAGATTGTCATGGCGGTGACAAAGGGTTCGAGAGATGCTTTTACCAGAGTTTTCTCAGAATACGGTTTCGGCGAGTGTAAATTTTTTGAGTTAAACCATCCTGACGACGTGTTAAGCATTCTGAAAGAGGGCTTAAGCATGGTTAACGGTGAAATCGTGATTACTGCCCCAGCTAATGCTCCGTTAATACCTTTAGACATACTCTCACTCTTGACTGAGCTTTGCGAGAAGAGAGATGCTGTTCTGATTAGGGATTTTAAGGGAGGAGTAGACTGGTTTCTATCAGCATACAGCAGGAGAAGCTTTATGAAGGCTATTGAAGCAGAGAGTGTAAGAACAGTTGAGGAGGCGGTTAACGAGCTTAGGAGAGTGATGTACATATCTCACTCCACCCTGAAAGACCTGGACCCAATGCTTTTCTCAAGCATAAGGGTAACGCGTGCATCTGAGATACCTGTGATCGAGAAGCTTATTAGAGGAGCCAGGAGGAGGCTTAAATGATAAGGATTTTCGGCATAAAGTATGATGGCACCATTAAGAAAGGAGATAACTTGGCAAGAATATCCTTGGAGTCGCTTGGCAGAGAAGGAGTCAGAATCGAGAATGGGGATGTGGTTACGCTTACCCATGTGGCGGTGTCTAAGGCAATGGGTTACACTGTTAGGTTTGATGCGGTGAAGCCGAGTAACTTTGCCATAGCTCTTTCTGACAGTTTGCGTAAACCGCCTCAAGAGGTGGAGCTTATTCTCAGGGAGAGTAGGGAGATAGTGAGGCTTGTCGGAAGCCGCCTTATAACGAGGACTAGAAGCGGAATTGTCTGCACTAATTCCGGCGTGGATATTTCAAACGTGGATGGGGGTTTAAGCATGGCTTTCCACCCTAGGAACCCTGACAGGGTTGCGAGAACGTTAAGGGAACAGTTTCTTAAGGAGAATATTAGTGTCGGAGTGATAATAACAGATTCTTTTGAAAGACCTTTCAGAATGGGGCAGGTTAACATGGCTATAGGATGCTCTGGAATAGCTCCTATAAAGGACCTTAGGGGTAAAAAAGACCTTTTCGGATATGTTCTAAGGTTTAAACGTATGGCGATAGTTGACGAGCTTGCTGCTGCAAGCGAACTCGTAACCGGAAGCTCCTCTGAAGGGGTTATAGGGGCTTTGATAAAGGGGTATGAATACGATTTTTCAGAGGAAGGTATGAGAAGCATTATTAGAAGCAGGAAAAGAGACCTGTTTCTTTAAACAGGCCGTTGCACATAATTGTTTTCTTATAAAATAGGAAAACCGTTAATAACCCTTAAGCCTGCTTAAAGAAAGCATGATTGAAGGGGCTCCAGTTATGCATGGAGGAGAACTGCTCGGTTTTGTTAAGAAGGGGTATCAGCAGGCGAAGCTGTCGGAGGTTATACTAGCATACGAGCCCGGTAAGCAGATAGACCTTAGAACCTTGGAGGAAGCCTTGAGCAAGGTTCACGGGCATCGCAAGCGTCCTCCCCCAGAGGCTACTGAGCTACTGGACACTGACTCTGTAATAGTGAGCGAGGCACTAGCCAACTCTATTATGCTTCCCTTTCTTAAACCAGTTATGAAGGCTTTAATCCCCTCAGATCTGTTCAAACCTATTTCTGGAACCCAATATATCTTTGAAGTGGATGTCCCAGGCAGGGATTTGACTCTTGCAATCGAAGATCGGTTGGCAGGTATTCCAGGCTTGGCTGGAGAATGGTTCGTCGGAAAGGTTGACGGGATAATAATGAGAAGCAGGAAGCACGGTGCTGTAGAGGTGCCTGTCAAAACAGGGATGATGGCTCAACCTGTCGTAGAAACCGGTGAATGCCTAACGATTTTTGATTTCAACAACGGTTTCAAAACTTTCAAGATGCTGGCTGAGGCGAATATTCCGATGATTTACGGAGATGTTCTGCTTGCAGACGGCACCCTAGACGAGAAGCGGCTTTTAATAAAGGCTAAACTAGTCTTCCTAATGAGGTCTAGAGAGATGTGGGTGTTAGACTAGGAAACCGGTTTCCCTATGACTCTAAGTACTTCAGGGTTTTCAGCCACCTCTAATATTCTCCAAACCGGCAGCACTAGGCAATCATTTACGATGCTTACCTCGGAATCCAGAAATGTAACCACCACAGGGTATACGTCCTTCTTAAGGTTCTTCTCTTTTCTAAGGTATTCTGATAAAAGCCTTGATCTTTCAGCCTGAAGCCTGCAGGCTAGACGAATATTATAGTTTCTCCTGACCCACTGCTTACAGTCTATTGAGATAATCATCATCTGGGTCTCAACCAGGACATCTATTTCCCTAGAGAGTTTTTTAAAGCGAAACCTGAAGTGCTCTGAAACCATGTAGTCGCGAAGCCTAAAAACCTCTGCAATAATCCTTTCAAAACCCCGCCAGCTTACTGATTTTAAAACACTCTCCAAGCCTATTCCTGAATAAACCACTTTCTTCAGAAGCACTAGGCAACCATCGGGGAGCACTTTAAACCGTTCCCTATACTCTAAAACTCCTCCACCCATTGAAAGCAGTTGAAAACACTCCCCGTATTTTGAAGATTCTTCTCTGCTGATTGTAAACCCTTTTTCTAGAAGCCTTTTTAAAAGCTTCAGGCAAAGCATGCCTCCAGATTCCCTGAACTCCATTAGCATGGTTTTAAGATAAGGATTATATTTAGGGTTTAGAGAAGAAATCGTGTTGAATGGAGTGGGAGCATTGATGATTCTAACGCTGCTGGCGTCCCCATATTTAGCAGGAAGCTTTGACAGCGTGCAGGTTACTGTAGTATTGAAAGTAACCCCTTGGAACCCCCCTACAAAGTCTAATTTCAAGGTTTACGTCAACGGGTCTTCAAGCCCGTTTGGCACAGAGTTAAGTGTAAATGCTTCAAAAACCTTGGTTTTTGAGGTCCCTAAGGGTAGTTACATATGGATTACCGGGGAGCTGGAGATAGTTGGCGATTACGGCTTCTGGTATAGGCTTGAGAACGTTAACGGCAGTGGGCGCTCAATAAAGTTTAAGGCGGACCGTGATATTGTGGTATACTTGAATTATTCGACAAACCATGTGCTTTTATCACCGTACTTCATAGCAGTCTACATACTGTTAGCATTACTGATCGTCAGAAGGTATCTTAAGCAGACGAAAACATTTAAAAAAGAGATTTCATAACTTCAAGAGAGAATGGGAAGAAACAAGCCGGTTATTCTAATTGCTGGTGAGCTTGGGGCAGGCTGTACAGAGGTCGGCGAACTGCTCTCTAGAAAGCTTGGTGTAGAGGTTTACAACACAGAGCGGTTCATAAGGAGCCTAGCGTCCTCACCAACCTCGAGTTTCCAAATACTCGCGGAGAAATCCACGTCCGGGGAGATAGAGATAGAAAAGATACTTTACAGCATGGTTCTAGATGTTGTGAACAATGGGCCGGCCATAATAGAGGGAAGGAGCGCCCTATTCGCTTTAACACATGACGCTAACCTTAAAGTATTTCTCTACAGGGATATGGGAGATAGGGTGAAGCATCTTGCAGAGAAGAGGAGGACAGAGGACATTAGGCAGATAGAAGAGGATATAAAAGCATCCGACATAGATAGAAGCAGCCTTGTCCAAAGGCTTTTCCATAGGGACTGGAAAGATCACTTGCTCTACGACCTTATGGTCAACACCTCTAAGATATCTTATGAGGAAATGGCTTCGCTAATACTGGAGACACTGAAGCTAAAGAAGTAGTGAAAACTTAGAATTATGTTAAAGATTTATATATGACTCTGTTGGAGATATCTATTCATGAGTGAAGTCAGTCCTAGCGGAGAAGCACCGCCTGCTTCACAAGCACCGCCAGCACCGGCACCAGCACCGGCACCGGCACCGGCACCAAAGAAGCCGGCGAAGAAGGTTAAGAAAGTTAAGAAGGCTAAGAAGGCTAAGGCTAAGAAGGCTAGAAAAGCTAAGAAATAGGTGCTAAAATCCTCTTCTCTCTTTCTCTTTTTTTTAAAAAAACTAGTCTATGAGGTGCCCCACATCCTCAAGGTTGTTTACAACATGCTTAGCCCCATGATCCTTTGGCGGCAACATACCCGGCTTCACGTACAGGATGGATATGTTCACGACTTTGAACATGCTTTTATCGTAGACAGTATCGCCTACTGCACCAGTCTCATTAAGCGGAATCGAGTATTTCCTACATATGTTTGTCAAGACCTCAGCTTTCCTCGAAGGATCAACATTAACCTTCACAACTCCTGTGAAGCAATCTTTAGCATCGAACATCATTTCGTTTGAAATGCATTCGTCAGCCTCAAGCTCCTTGCACACTTTTTCCGCAAGCATGTCCAGCCCGCTTGTAACTATCACCCTTAAAACTCCTTTATCCTTAAGCCGTTTAAACAGGCTCCTAGCATCATACCTTATCCTAGCCTTGCAGAAAACTTGCTTGAAAAAGGTTTTAGGAAGACCCTTGGGCCATAGAGCCACATCATGCTTAACGAATTCCTCGTAGTTTATCTCGCCCTTAGAGAATTTTTCAAGAGCCTTTGCAGCCAAATCATCAGTGCCGAGGAACCTATGCAGAATCCTCCAGCTACTGTCCTCTTCCACAAGCGTCCCATCCAAGTCGAAAAAAAACATTCTGATCATGCTTAAGACCCTGTTATTAAAGCTGTTTCAAGAAAGGCTGCAGCAAGCAGAAGAACAGAGGTTACTAGAAGAGTCGTTAAATACCCTTTAAGCTCCGTCTTCATCCTTTTCTCAACCATTGCGAAGAGACCTGCAAGGCTTTGTGCAGAAGCTAAGCCGTAGGCTAGAAACTCGAGTACTCCAGACGGGCTTGAAATAAGCTCAACCGCAAGCGACAGCGAGTTTAGATTAGTTAAGCTTGAAACAGCTGATACAACTACCCCTGTAGTGGAGGATGAAACTATGCTGAATAGAAAGCCTAGAACAGGCGTCATCATGATGATACTGATGCTAATGTTATGCGTAAAAATGTCTAATGGGCTTGAGAAACTCATGCTTTCTTTAACGGAATCATAGATTTCTTCAGCGGAAGACCTTTCGAGAGGAATGGCTGAGGATAACAGGAAGATGAGTGAAAATATTAGCACTGTAATAGGGAACAGGCCCCACTTAGTGTGTAGAAGAGGGGGCAACGTCCTTTGACCACCTGGACCTCTGTAGTCTACACCCAGTTTTTTAGCAAACCTCAAGGTTCAAAGGTCTTCCACAACTCATCTAAATAAAGGTTTGCTGAAGAAAGGTTGACTTATGCTCCCAGTTCACCTTAAATATTCTTGACGTTCCTTGGGAGAAGCATGGCGGGTGAGGACGTTTTAGAGGTGGAGGAGGCGTACCGCGGGAAACTGATATCGCTCTTAAAATACCATGTTTCAGCAAACGGTAGGAGGACTGTGAGAGAGGTTGTTAAGCATCCTGGTGCGGTTGCAATAATCCCAGTTAAAGAAGACGGGAAGATAGTTCTGGTTAAGCAACACAGGCTTCCGGCTGGCAGAAGCCTAGTAGAGATACCTGCTGGAACCAAGAGGAATAATGAGGAGGATGAGGAGTGTGCCCGGAGGGAGCTTCTGGAAGAGACGGGGTATAGGGCAAGCGTCTTTAGAAAGATCAGGAGCTTCTACCTAGCACCCGGCTACTCTACTGAAAAAATAACCCTATTCCTCGCAAGCGGGTTGGAGAAGACGGAGCAGAGACTTGACGAGGATGAGAACATAGATGTTTTGGAGACTTCTCCTAGGGAGGTTTTTAAAATGCTGTGTGAAGGTGCTATAGAAGACGCTAAAACGATAATTGGAGTCTACGAATTGATGGAGAGACTGGGAGAAGAGGCTTTGCAGATCGGCTAGAGGCCAATATTCATATATGGGTCTTAGACGCATACTGCATGAGCATGGTTTCCGGGCTTATACCCGAGCTGGATTACGAGAAGGTTGCGGAAAGCATAGTGGCGAGGCTCAGGCAGTATTTCTTGAGAGCCAAAAGGGAGAACGGGATAATAGGCTTATCTGGAGGCCTGGATAGTAGTGTAGTAGCATTCTTAACGGCGAGGGCTCTTGGAAGCGAAAGGACAAGGCTCTACCTAATGCCCTCCAGCATAACTCCGAAGCAGGATATGGAGGACGCGGCCAGCATTATTGAGGAGCTTAAGACACCTAGGGGAAACTGGAGGACAATAGAGGTTGACAACATTGTTGACGCGTTTGAGAAGAAGCTTGGACCCATGGGGAAAGTTGAGAAAGGCAACGTAATGGCAAGGATCAGGATGCTGATACTCTATCATGAGGCTGCTACTAGCAATGGTCTAGTCATAGGGACGGGAGACAGAAGCGAGATCCTGATGGGGTACTTCACCAAGTATGGTGACGGCGGGGCAGATATAATGCCGATAGCAGGCCTCTACAAGACTCAGGTGAGGCAGTTAGCAGAATACTTGAAGATACCTGAAAGAATACGCGTCAAGCCTCCTTCCCCAGCCCTATGGCATGGGCAGACGGCGGAGGGAGAGCTAGGGATAGACTATGCGACCCTAGACGCTATACTCTACTTAAGGTTTGACAGGAGACTGAGCAGGGAGAGGATTCAAAAGGTTTCAGGAATACCTTTAGAGACGATTGACAGGATTCTTGAAAGAGTTAGGCTGAACCAGCATAAAAGACGGTTACCTAAGGTGTTCCTCATCGACCAAGAGAAAATGAGGTTTAGAAAACATGGCTAAGTACCATTGGTTTCGTTAGAGTATTCTTTGGCGATAGGAATATATTGACTGGCGCTGAGCTGAACATGTTTGAACAGTCTGGCAGAGATCCCGGTAACATCTTTCATGGTTGCCCTAACAGGGGCACTGGCACCCGGCCCCCTCATGGTTACGACCGTGAGGGAATCCTCCTACGGCAGGAGTGTTAAACCAGGTTTACTGCTTTCACTCGGGCATGCTTTGGCTGAGGCTCCTGTCACAGTGCTCCTAGCATACGGCTTGCTGAACGTTGACGAGAGTTTCTTCCCTATTCTAAGCCTTGTAGGCGGGGCTATGCTTATTGCCACCGGCATCATATCTGTTTTTAAACCCGGTAGTGTAAACAGGGAGGCTATTAGCCCTGGGGGGATAAAGGGGGTTATGCCACTCGTCATACTCGGCGTGACCATTTCTTTTTCAAACCCTTACTGGATCACATGGTGGCTTACTATAGGAGCAGCCTACGTTTCTAAAGCACTAGTATGGGGAGCCCTGGGAATTATCCTGTTCTACTTCAGTCATGAAATGGGGGATCTGGTGGTTCTGGGCTTGATCTCCAAGGCTATGTCTAAGGGTGCGCAAAGCATAGGGGAGAAGAGGCTTAGAATACTGATAATACTATGCAACATCGCGATCATGGTGATAGGGACCTACTTCATGCTTGAAGGAGCAGGATCCCTAGTTTCAGCATACTGGTAACCCTGAAACTGTTTTACTGTCGGAAGAGAATGTTTTTCAACCATCCCCTAGATTAATGCTCCGTGGAAGGCTTATCGAGTGAGGAAGTTGTTTCGATGCTAGCCGAGCCCGTCGCCAAGCTAGTGTTAGAGAGGAGGTTAATGCCTCTTACCGAGCCTCAGCTCATGGGTATACCTGAGATCCTCCGGGGAAACAATGTTTTGATAATCGCACCCACCGGAATAGGTAAGACTGAGGCAGCCATACTGCCGATTCTCAGCATGATGCTCAGGGAGAGGGTTAACGTTAAGAATGGGGTTTTCCTTCTGTACATTACTCCCCTCAGGGCTTTAAACAGGGATCTTGTTGAAAGAATCAGCTGGTGGGCCAGCAGGCTTGACTTCAAGTTGTCTGTAAGGCACGGCGACACTCCTTCTTCAGAGAGGAGAACCCAGTCATTAAGCCCTCCACACATTCTCGTGACAACACCTGAAACATTCCAGATACTGCTGATAGGATCCAGATTAAGAACACACTTGAAGAATGTTAGGTGGGTTGTGGTGGATGAGCTTCACGAGCTCGCCTCCGACAAGAGAGGAAGCCAGCTTTCACTCGGCTTAGAGAGGCTGAAAAAGATAGTTGAGGGGAATCTTCAGATTATAGGGCTCTCCGCAACCATAGGGGAGCCTGAGCTTCTGGCGCGCTTCATGGTAGGTGTCAAAGATGACTTCAAGGTTATCACAACCCCTGTTCCCAGGGACATGGAGATAGGCCTAGTCCTGCCAGACGTTGCTGAGGAGGATTACGTGGTTTCGGAGAAGCTTCTGACAACCCCTGAGGTCTCCTCAAGGCTTAGAATAATAAGAGATGTTCTTAAGGATAATAAGGCAGTACTCCTCTTCACTAACACTAGGGCTACTGCCGAAGCATTGTCGAACAGGCTGCTGGTAATGAATCTTACAACACCCGTCTCAATCCACCACGGATCTTTGGGGGTTCAGGCTAGAGTGAGGGCTGAGGAGGGTTTGAAGGAGGGCGAGTTCAGGGGGCTGGTGTGCACATCCAGCCTCGAACTGGGGATAGATGTCGGGCTGGTCGACTTCGTGGTGCAATATGGTTCCCCGAGGCAGGCGTCGAGGCTTGTCCAGAGAATCGGGAGAAGTGGCCATAGAATTGGCTTAACCCCCAAGGGGCTCGTCATCTGCATGGATGAGGACGATGCTGTCGAAACCATGGTTATAAGGAGGAGGGCTTTGAACAGCCTGTATGAGCCTGTTTTACCCCCAGAGGCACCCTACGATGTTCTAGCGCATCAAATCGTCGGAATGCTCTTGGAGAAGCCGAGGCGGAGTGTTGAGGAGCTTTTAGAATTAGCTTGTGGAAGCACACCCTACTCAAGACTTTCAAGAGAAATGCTGGAGAAGGTTTTAGAATTCCTCTCATCCCAGTACCCGAGGCTACTGACTGTTGACGAGTATAGTGATACTGTTAGAGCAGGCAGGAAGAGCGGGCTTATAAAATTCTTCTTCGAACACGTTTCAAGCATTCCTGAGATCAAGCAGTACCCGGTTGTGAACGAGGAGGACAACATGATTGTGGGAAACCTGGATGAGGAGTTTGTGGCGGAGAAAGGGCTTCCTGGAACAAAGTTCGTCATGGGAGGCCTAGTGTGGTCAGTAATCCAAGTTTTCAACGGGAAGGTTATTGTGAAAAGAGCTGAAGACCCGTTGGGGGCAATACCCTTCTGGACAGGTGAGGAAATCCCTGTTGTCTTTGAAACAGCCATGGAGGTCGGAGCCTTGAGAAGGATGGTTGAGGAGAAGTTTTCAAGAGGGCTTGGGCTGGAGGAGATAGCTGAAGCCGTTTCAAAGGAATACGGGGTTGAGAAGAGTTTTGCGCTTAAAGCTGTTAAACCAGTTGTAGAATGCCTTGCGAAGGGTATTCCTGTTGCGACAGATAGGAGAGTAGTCTTCGAGAAGTGGGGAGACTACACTGTTATACATGCTTGCCTCGGAGACCTTGGCAACAGGTCTCTCTCAAGGATTGTCGGCTACATAGTGCTCTCTGAAGTCGGCTTAACTGTTCCAGTGAGCAGAGACCCGTACCGGGTGATGGTTGAACGCGTAGTCTCACCCTCAATCATACTTGAGAAGCTGAAGAAGCTTAGCGAGGAAGATGTAAAGAGAATACTGCTTGAGAATATTGAGGCAGTAGGCCTCTTCAAGAGAAGGTTCCTGCATGTCGCTAGAAGAATGGGGATAGTGGAGAAGGATGCTGACCTAACTTCCATCAGGCTTGAAACACTCGTCAGAAGCAGCAGGGGAACAGTGGTCTACGAGGAGGCTGTTAAAGAGCTTTTGTCTAAAGACTATGAAGTGGAGCCTCTGGTAAGACTGGTGAAAGGCTTAACGTCTGGAGAGGTTGAGACAGTAATCTATGAGAACACTGGAGACCCTTCGCCCCTTGCGCGACCAATCTTAAGGCAGGCGGAGAGGCATTTAGACATATATCCTCCGGAGAATGTTGAGAAGATAGTTTTAATGTATGCTTCCGCAAGGCTCAGGAATACTCCCCTAGAACTCGTGTGCAGCGAGTGCGGTCTATCACATGGCACTATTAAGCCGGAGGAATTCACGCTTGGGACGAGGTGCAGCAGGTGCGGCGGCAGGCTGGGGGTTAACCCTCTTCCAAGCATCCGGATTAGGCGTGGAAAATCCAAGAGGATGAAAACAGTGTTCAGGAAGATTGCTAAGACGGCGGAGCTGCTTGACAAGTATGGTAGTGATGCTGCCCTAGCCTTGGCGGGAAGAGGATTAAGCCTGAAGACTGTTGAGAAAATACTGTTAAGGAGAAGCGTTACTGGAGAAGACATTCTGAAGATGATTGTGGACGCGGAGAGGAGAAGGTTAACAGATGTGAAAGAGTCAGACACTTAAAATGTAGTGAATGAATTTTTCAACATCCAGCTCAGCATAAGTCCGCCAGCCCAGCACGAGGTTGCTCCCATCTTCAGCAACATAGCCTCTCTTAATGTACCGGGAGAGGTTCAGCCTGACCCTCCACCCTGGGAACTTCTTCTTCAAAGCCTCCTCAACCTCCTTAGCCGGGGCTGAACCCTTGTGCGAGATTATTGTAGATATCACCACAGCTAGACCAGCGATTTCATCTATGGACCAGCCCATGGTTTTAGCAGCAGTTAAGCTCAGCTCATCCCTCAGCGTAACGTAGAACCTTGCCGTGGAGAGTTTGCTCTCATCCTCACTCATGCTGAGCTCCTTACCGTCGTCTGAAACAATCTTTATAGTTAGGCCGAGCTCTTGGAGCCGGGTGTTTAGAAACTTGATTATCGAAACATAGGCTGGCCCAAGATTCTTCTTGAGCTCCCAGCCCTTGACTCCTGGAACCCTGTGGCTTTTGAAGAACAGTAGTTGGACAGCCCGCGCCACCCTGCTCCTAAGCTTCTCCTCCTGCTCCAATTCCTCCGCCACTCCTATATTGAGAGCGCTACAGAGTGTTTCCCGACGTCCTTCGGGCTTGTCCTGTAGACCCAGACCCTGTTCTTCAAAGGATCCTGAACAACACCTGCCAGACCCCTCATCATAAGGAAGCTTAACACGAGTGCTCTAAATACCTTCCTGTCCTCACCATCTCTGCCTATGAAGTCGTAGTAGTCAACCATGCCTGAACCCATCTCGCCTAAAAGCTTCTCCATCTCCGCCTCCAAGTCAGCCTCCTCCATCGGAAGGATTTCTGCAAGCATGTTCAGCGTCCCTGCTTCAGGGGTTTCTCCGCCGCCCGGTAGGCTGTACTCCCTGAGATTAACCCAGTAGCTGTAGGCTATCCGCATAAAACCCATGGTGGCCTGCTCGTTTTCAGCAATAGGCCTGAAAGCCTTTAGAAAAGCCTCGGCAAGCCCCTCCCTGCTTAACCCCATGAGCCTAACCTCCATCAGGAAGGGATCTAGGTAAAGCCTGCTCGCCCTCTTCTTAACATCCTCCTGTTGGAGAGCTATAACGTAGATTATTTTAAGCAGTGCAGCCATGTTCATCACCAGGATCCTCTCATCCATTTCAGACAAGCCTGCTCTAAGCCTCTTAAGATTCTCCCTGATGTCGACTACGAAGGGATCAACATTCTTCTCAATAACATCGTCACATAGTTGAATAACTCTCTCAATCATCTCAACATATTTACTGTTCAACGCTTGGCTCAACCTCAAGTATCCTTGACTCGTCCTGAACCTTCTGAACCACGATTATGTGTGCATCCTTAACCGGAGGCGGAGTCCCAGGGGTTATACACAGATACGCCACCCCCGGATTCTCTTCAACAGCCTCAGAAAGAATCTGGAAAAACCTCTTTCTCATGTATGGATCCATATGTACATCCAATTCATCGATCCCTCTCACACTTGACTTGACTAGTGATTGGAGGGCCATAAGGAATGATACGACTGTTGCGCTTCTCTCTCCGCCGCTCTGAGTGTAGGCGTTGAACTCTGTTAGGGTGCTTCCGCCGAAGCCTACGAGGATTGCTAGGCCAGCGTTCTCGATATCCTCCAGGTTCACCAACCTTAAGTCTCCTGTGCCTCCCATTACCCTCATGTTCCTCTTGAAGCTGTCATTAACCCTGCTGATTGTTTCGGAGACTCTTTTCCTCCATATTTCTATTCTGTCTTTAAGCTCGTTTTCAGCAGCCCTCCTGTTTTCAACTATCACCTTAACCTTCTGCTCAAGGTCGCTGTAAACCTTGGAGTAACTATTGTAAAGCTCCTCAGCGTTCTCGGAAACTGTTCCAAGCGAGGCTATTTGAATGATGCAGTCGTTAATCCTCTTCTCCAAGGCATCCGGAGGCTCAACCTCCTTTGGGGCTTCTCCCTCCAGCTGGCTCTTGGCCTCCTTAACCTTGGCATCAACAGTCTTAATCCTCTCTTGAACACGCTGGCGCTCCCTCTCCAGCTCTCTAAGCCTGTATTTCAAAACCTCAGCCTTAACGTTAAGCCTAACATAGTTCTTTATCAATCGGGTTAACTCCTCGTCAAGCCTGCTGTACTCGTCGATGATGCTTTCATCGGAACCTTTTTCAGAGGCTTTGAAGAAAACCGCTTTAAGCTTCATCCTCGTCTTGTTCATCATGCTCCAAATTTTTTCATACTTCTCCATAGTTTTAGAAACTATTTGATTACCCCGGGCAAGCCTCTCCTCAAGCTTTGAAACATTCTCCTCAAGCCTCGCCTTCTCATTGTTAAACTGGTTATAGATGCTCCATTTAAGCAGCCTGTTCAACTCTGCGTGAAGCGCTTGAAGCTCCCTCTTCCTGACAAGCTTCTCATACTCGGCTCTCCACATCTCTAGGGTTTCACGAGCCTCGTTCAAAAGTGCTTCAACAGACTTCTCCTCGCTCACTATCCTGCTGAGCCTCTCCTGCGACGCCCTTATGTTCTCCCTTAACCCGGACAATCCTACAGCACCCTCTACAAGCCTAAGCTTAGCAGGAGGATCCAAGGAAGCAAACTCCTCAATCATATATTGGTGCATGATTATCAGCATGTTAGACGGGTCTATTCCGAAGAGTGAGAGTATTTCGTCAACCTCCATCTTAGTAGCAGGATTATAATTGATCTGACTCCAGTACTCGCCGTCCCTCCTTAGATACCTCGTTATCACAAGCTCATCAGACCTTACGAAGGAGACAGGTCTCCCCCCACCGTCCTTAGGCGAATTGTCGAAGACCAGAGTCACTCTCGCAATATCCTCTCCATTCCTTATCAGGTCGCTCAGCTTCTCAGCCCTACCGCTTCGCGACTGGCCGAGACCCACTGAGATTCCTAGGAGTATCGAGGATTTCCCAGACCCGTTTGGCCCAAGCACAAGGTTAAGCTTAGGGTGGATCGGAATACGGGCATACTTGTAAGACATGAATTGCTCTAAAATAACCTCCTTCAGGCGAAGAGCCCCTGCTTGCTTCGATGCCTCCAACCGGTCTTTGCAATTCAGCCTTCTTAAGAGATGTAGATAAGAGTTAGCTTTTGAGGAGCCTTCTTAAAACGCTCTGAAACAGGTTAAAATGGTGTTTAACAGGTTTAAAGCTGGTTCGTGGGCTTGCGAGGAGGCGGGCTTCCAACAGTTTAGGGAGGCCCCGAGCCTTCCCATTACGAGCCTTCAGCCCCATTCACCTAAGCTGAAAACCCATTTTTACAAGCATGCTTCAGGAGCCCCGTAAAAAATTAATTAACTGGATGCGTAATGGGAGGAGGATGGTTACAGCCGGCAAGATCTTTAGGCTGGACGAGTACCTTGCTCAGAGCGACCTTGCTCAGAGGCTTAGGGGCTATAGGGTTGAAACCCCGCTTGAGGGAACAGACTTAACCCTAGTGACGGAGATAATTGAGTTGAAGGCTTCGCAAAACGTTTTGGAGGGGACTATAAGCAGGGATGTCCCGTTAACGGTGAGGAGGAGAGATAAGACGGAGATCGTTGTTAAGACTGTTGACTCGATTTTCAGCTTCGTCTTCAGAAAGAGAAGAATCTTTCTAATAGTTTTGGAGAAGAAGCCGGTTGCCAACATGGTTGCCAACATGTTCAGCCAAGTGATTTTCCTTAAAAGCGGCAGGATAGTTGAGGCAAGGATCTCCCCCGACGTAATGTTGAACTATCACAATGCGAACAGCGATGCTGCTAAAGTAGTTTTCTTCGACGATGTCGATATACCTAATATAAAGAAGCTCTCTCTATACGGACCCTCGCTGGCTAACACAAGCCTGTTCTCAGAGTATTTAGACCACGGGAAGATCTGGTATATCGTTATATCCCATAGGGGAAGCGGGCTGGTAGCCGGAATTACGAGGGACAGCGTCGTCACAATATTCAGTAGAATAGACCCGGCTTCTTTCATAAGGTTCTCGATTGATGAGATAATCCCTCTTATTGAAGAGTCTGAGACCGGGGCTAGGCATTAGCACGTGTTAAGAGAGTTTCATATTCGCTTTCTGTTAAGGCGTCCAGCTTCCTCAAGCTTTCAACAATACTTTTAAAATCGATAAGATAATGTAGTCTAATCCCTTTTTCCCCAAGCTTCTTCAGGGCACTCCGGCTTTGACAGACTACTACCATTGCCTGTTCGACAACCCCTCCCTCTGAAACAATTTTGCCAGCTGTCCTCAATATCTGCCTACCCGTTATTACAAAGTCGTCTATGATAAGCACCCTGTCCCCCATCTTTAACGAGCCCTCCACAAACCGGTCTCTCTTTCTATCCCTGATGAGCAGCATTGGTTTGCCTGTTTTAACTGAAACATAAGACGCGTATGGCACCCCAGCCAAAGGTACTCCTGCAACAAGATCGAAGCCTCTAAACCCAATTTCCTCCTTAATCGTTTTAACGAGTCCTGAGGCAACCCTGCTGAAAACCCGCGGATTGTTAAGTATGGTGGTTAAATCCAGCACGAACGGTTGCAGAATCCCCTCGTCAGTCTTCTCAGGCCATATTAGGAAGCCGTCAGCCTGGACGAGTGTTTTCGCAACTAGGTCAACCAACCTTGTAGACAAACGGTTCCCCGATTTCAAGTATTGCAATCGCGGTCTTTAAGCCTTTCTTTTTAGCAACTCGCTGGAGATCCTTAATTTTCTCTCCATAACAGGGTATAACTAGCTTAGAGTTCGCGTTTTCAACCGATTCGATCCATGAAGCGATTTTCGGCCTAGGGTTGAAGCCTACTGGTATGAAGGCTATGTCAGGCTTCTCCTCTATAGTTATTTTCCTCAAGGTCTTCGACACCGGAGAAGCACCTGTTTGGAAAATCTTGCAGCCGTTTTCAAGCGTAATCATATATGTTACGGGGGTAGAGGCCTCATGATTCTCACCTGGATAAGACTTTATCACCAGCCCGTTGCTTACAAGTAGCTTGTTCGGTGTGGCAGCTATCAGCATTTCTCTAGGGATCTGGGACCTGAGAATTCTGTAGCTGGTTTCGTCCGCGATTATTTTACTAGTCTTCTTAAGACAGCAGAGCTCCATTATCAGATTCTCATCGAAATGCTCTGGCTGCTCATCGGTTATCAGAACATAGTCAAGTGGTTCAATATTTTTAACATCCATTTCTGAGGGATTTGCCAGTAGTCTTTGAGTCTGAGTAATAATATAGATGCACGAGTACTTGTTTAGTCTCGTTAATACTACTTCTGATTTAGCGGGTCTAACAATGCTCAAATTCTCTCCAGTCAACCGAGAAAGCTTTTTCAAAGGGGTAATAAGCGTTTCTCATTTTTACCATTATGAAAATCGAATGAGAACAGGGGGAGAAGCAGTATAACCCTGTTTTAAGACGCTTTACCAATCTCCTCATGCAGTTTCCTGTGGAAAACGCTTACTGCAGCCCTCCATTCCCTAAAACCTTTAAGAGGAGGATAATTAATGTAGAATTGTCTGAAATCTTCCATTAGTCTCGCAGTTTTATTGAGTTTCAAGAGAAACCCGGGTTTCCCAATGCTGGCGAAGAATCTTGAAGCTTTCTCAGTTATGTTAAGCCTCAGTTTCTCGCCCATGCTGGCCTTTAAAAGATCATCGCTCTTGATGAGACCCTGTGCCAGACCATAGTTGATCAGCTCATTGTTCAAACTCTGGAGAAAAATTCGAAATACATCCAAAGCAGCCTGTTTAACACCATAGCTCCTCATATAACTCGTGTTAAGACCCCAAAGGGCCTCCTCGTCTACACGCCCCTGCTCCAGAGCCTCTGCAATCACCTTGGCTGCAAGGAAACCTCCGGTCATCGACGACCCTATGCCCCCGCCGTGCACAGGGTTAACCATGAAGGCAGCGTCGCCTATCGCTACGAATCCGTTCCACACTGCTGAGTCTATAGGTCTCCTAGCCGGCACTATTCCGCCACCACTGTGAACAACCTTCAGAATTTTCCCTTTTAGGCATGGAAGTTTCTCAACCCACTTGTTGAAAAGAAGCTTAGGGTTGGCAGTGTTTCTCACAACCCCTAGGCCCGCGTTAACCCTTCCCTCCCCTTCTGGGAAAACCCAGAAGTATCCTCCGGGAGCATCATCCATATCTAAGTATATTGCGGGTAAGAGAGGTGTCGCCTCCGTTTCAACGATCTCCCTGTAGCAGACGAGTGTTTCGTCATCATCAATCCCTTGGTCGAAGCCAAGGTTTCCAAGCTCCTTTGAAAGGACTCGTGAAGCACCAGTAGCATCTACACTAATCTTCGCGTAAGCCTCCTCTTTCCCACCGTTCTTAAGATCCATGATCCTAACCCCTTTAACAGAGCCCTCTTGCACGATTAGGCCAGTAGCCTGTGTCGCCGGCTTAAACTCGCAGCCAGCGTCCAACGCTAAATTTAGGAGAAACTGTCCGAATTCAACTCTGTTTAAGGCGTACGCGTTTAAGCCCTCGGCGATTATGCTTAGGTGGCTCCGCATGTCTGGTGAATATATCTCTATTCCAGGATATATCGAGAAGTATGCCTCCTTAGGAAGGCTTAAGCCAAGCCTCTCCAAGTGGTGTGAGCCTAAAGCGTCTCCGCAAACCTTGTCTCCAACCTTCTCTCTTGGAGACCGGTCTACTAGGAGAACCTTCAGCCCTTTTTTCGCAGCCTCCCTCGCCAGTGTTGCACCGGCAACACCGGCACCTGAAACACATACGTCGTACATTGAAGCCTCTTAACGTTTCAGGTTGGATAAAAGGGTTTCTTAACAGTTTTAAGCAGTTTTAGAGAGTTGTAGAAACGTGGTGGAGCAGGGAGGAGAAACAGGTTTTGAAACGGTGATTGTTAGAGAGGGGAAGGCTGAGATAATCGTTCCAAAGCCTGATTACTACAGGGTTTCTCCAAACGAATATGTTCCTTCTAAAGCACCTGTTTTCTACAATCCTCTTATGAAGGAGAACAGGGATCTGACGGTTGCAGTCGCAAGCGTGATGAGGAGGGAAATAGGACCCAGCCTTGTTTTCGGAGATTCGATGGCTGGAGTCGGGGTTAGGTCGATAAGAATTCTGGTTGAATCGGATTGGGGTGAAGCCTATGTGAACGACAATAGTCAGAGAGCGTTTTCAACCATAGTTAGGAACCTTGAGTTAAACGGTTTGAAGAATAGGGCTTACCCTTCTAAAAACGATGCGAATGTTTTCCACGCTACGCACTCCTCAACAGGAGTCAGGTTTGACATGCTGGATATTGATCCTTTCGGAACACCCATCCGGTTTCTGGATACAGGTGTTAAAGCAGTTAGGCACGGTGGAGTACTTAGTGTAACAGCGACAGACACTGCTAATCTCTTCGGAGTCCAGAAGCGGGCTGCAAGAATGCTTTACGGCGTGAACATTTTTAAAACCGGTTTTATAAGGGAGCTCGGGGTCAGGGTTTTGCTTAAAGCAGTGGCAGAGGCTGCTGCGAGAAGCGATAGAGGCATAGAGCCTATTGCCTCGATTACTAGTAGGCATTACATCAAGCTTTTCGTCAGGGTTTTAAGGGGAAGAAAACATGCTTTCAAAACAGTTTCTAAACTAAAGTTTCTGAAGGTTAGGAGAATCGGAGTGTTCTACGAGCCGATGGGCGTCGTCGACCTTGGGGAGGCTTACGGGAAGGAGCCTTGCCTGCTACTGGGTCCGCTTTACATTGGGGAAACCCATTCAAGGGAGTGGCTTGAAAAGATTCTGCTTCAGCGATCAGAAGAACCGTGGTTTGAGAAAAACCTTTACGGAATGATTGAAAACCTTCTTAGAGACGAACAGAAGACTGTTGGAAGCATTGATTTAACCGGTTTAGCATCCATCCTTAATACCAATCCTCCCAGTAGGAGCACTGTTATCAAAAGGCTTCAGGAGAAAGGATACTCCGCATGCAAAAGCGGCTTAGATGCCAATTGTATTAGGACTGATGCGGGACATGAAGAACTAATAAATATCGTTAAAAACCTTTGAAGAACTTCGCAACCAGATAGTGTTCCGAGCTACCTTTACGAGAGGCCTTAGGTTTAACCCTTTTAACAAACCTGAACATTCTGAATGCTCTTTTTTCAACTCTATCAGAATACTCTCCTTCGAAGACCTTAATTACAATTGACCCGTTCCTCTTCAAAAGGTCTCTTGAAACATTAATGACTCGCTCAACCATCTCAATCTGTTTAACATGATCCAACTCGTAAATCCCAGACATGTTTGGAGAAAGGTCTGAAAGTATCACATTAAACTTCTCCCCAGAAGCATCCAAAACCCTATTCACAAATCTCTCGTCGAAAACATCGAGCACAAGCGTTTTAACGTTCTCTAGTCCTAAGTCTTCAACACGCTTAAGGTCTACTCCGACAACCATTCCAGAGTCCCCGACTTCTTCAGAGGCAACTTGAAGCCACCCTCCAGGAGCACAACCGATGTCTAGAACAATGTCGCCTGGGCGGATAATCCTATACTCGTCCAGTATCTGTTTAAGCTTGAATGAAGCTCTGCTCCTGTAACCCTCCTTTTTTGAAAGCAGAAAATAGGGGTCACTTCTCCTCTCGTGTAGCCACCGCCTCTTTGACTTCAACCTCAGTGCCCCCGACACCTATAGTCAATACCCATTTGTCTAAAAGTTCGCAGCGCTCCGGACTTATCACTGAGCCATATGAGCAACTTTTGTTGAAGTAAACGCATGAGAAGCAGGGTGAGCCTTTTAACGAATCTATCTTAGGTATTTTACGCGTAGAATACAGCTTGTAAGTCCACCTTTCTTTATGGAGAACCTTCTCCCTCTTTATCAGGCCCCAGGACTCTAGTTTCAAGCATATTCTAGAGCCCTCCCTGCTCGAGATGTTAAGCATCCTGTAGAGGTCTGTCTGAACGATACCGTCCTTTGAGCGCATTATTATGTTGAGGACCTTGCCCTCAAGCCTGTATCTTCTCGAAACCTTCTTAACCACTGGGGTCCTATCACCTACTATATATAGACGCTTCCAAGCTATAAAGGTTTCCGGTTTTCACCCTTTTCTGGGCTTAAAAAACAGCATATCCCCCTTCTTAACGTCTCGCCCGTCTTTTTTTAAAACAACTACCGCATATGGCTCCTTAACCGGACCTATTATATCTGCAACATTACCAACTGGTTTCCTCGCCCTGTTCAGAACCAGAGACCCTATACCTACCAGACCCTCCAGCTTAACCACAGCAATCCTACTGCCTATCAGGTTTTCAACAACTCCTTTACGATTCAACCCCCCCTCCTCCTCATAGCCTCACCGATTTTCTCAACAAGTTTTTTCTTCTTTAGGTCTGTGCAGAAAACTACTATTCTTCCAGTTTTAAAGTTGTTCATCCTTGGGTACGCCTTGTCTGGTTCAACAATGGTTTTAAACCCGAGTTTCCTGCAGGCTTCATCGATCTTAGCTAGGGTTGGAGATTCAACTGCGAGGCTTTTTGGAACACGCCTACCCATTCTTCTGGAAAACTTTGAATCTAAGTAAGAAGGGTAAAGCATTATGTAACGGTCTTTCGAAATACTCTTCATTTCTCAGAGACCAGTTTAGCGTTTACAACACCGTTAGCACCAGGCTTAGAAGTCACTAAAGCATTGCCTACCTCAGTCTTTATCAAAGCCCCCTTTGTCACTATTTTCATCCTAGCAAACTCCCGGTTTGCAAGGTTATTAACAACATCCAGAATCTTGGCCTTGACGACTTTTCCATCGTCAAGTGCAACATTGGCGTGAGAAGCCTGTATAACCCTAATCTTTAAGCCTCCACCTTTGGTTTTAACCTTCTCGACTCTATTTTCTTCGCCGATCTTGGTTAAAGCGGGGGCTCTGCCAAGCTCATACTTACGTTTACTCCGGTAAGGAGTCTTCTTACCTCCCGTCTTCTTCCTTTTGAACAAGTCGCCGTGGTATACTGACAACCTAGTTTACTGTCTTGGAAAATAACCCTTAAAAACTTATTCCCAGACTATTCCCTAAGCCCTATGAGGCAGGGGGATAGCCTAGAAGCGGTTAATCTTCGCGAGAAGAATGGTTCTCCAAGTCACATTGAAAAGCTTCTAGACGTTTTAAGGTTTAACGGTGTTAACCTATTGGCGGAGAGGGTTTAAAGATTGAATCTAACGAGGATTGAAGTCAGAAACTTCAAGTCAATAGGAAGCCGGCAGGCTGTAACCTTGAGTGGGGGATTGACGGTTCTAACTGGTAGAAACGGTTCTGGTAAATGCGTAGCACCATGGACACTCGTAGAGCAACCCCAGGGGAGGACAACCATAGAATCCTTTTTCCAAGAATCGTGCTCAGAAGGGTTTAGTACCCACTGGGAGGGAGGGGAATACGTAGTTCCTTCTAAAGAAATACCGCTCTTAAGCTATCACCCGTTTCTAGAGGGAATTGTCGAAGCAAGAATCAGCGCAATATTCAGGAAACCGTATGACGGGTGGCTGATTAAAATAGAAACTGTTACCGGGAGAAAGATTGAGACAACTCCGGAGCATAGGCTGATGGTAGCCTACGGTAGTAGTGTTCACAGATGGGCAGAGGCTTCGCAGCTCTCCCCAGGCATGAGTATAATGGTGTTTGAAAATGGAAAAACAAGTGTCGAAACAATCTATAGAATCGTTAAGAAACGCTGGAGAGGAAAGGTCTATGACGCGTATATCAAGAACGTTGGCTCATACATTGCTGGAGACGGGATAGTGGTTCATAATAGTAACCTTATTGATGCTATACGTTTCGCACTTGGGGAGAACAACCCTAGACTGCTCAGAACAGACAGGTTATCCTCTCTTGTTAATGATAATGCGGGTAAAGAGGCTGAAGCATATGTGAAAATAACGATAGATAATAGTGATTTCATGATGCCTGGCCAAGATAAAGTTATTACAGTAGCCAGGAAAATGGGACGTGACGGAGAAAGCACGTATTATCTAAACGGCAGAAGGACGCCTAAGAACATTATTGAAGACATGATCTCTTCGACAGGCCTTTCTGCAAGAGGATATAATATAATACTGCAGGGAGAGATATCTAGGCTGGCTGACAAAAACCCGGTAGAGAGAAGAAAGGAGGTTGAGCAGGCACTTGGTTTAGCTCAGTATGATGAGAAGAAGGCTGAAGCGCTAAACAACCTGCAGCAAGCCGATAACAACCTCAGAGTGGCTCAAGCCAGGCTTCAAGAGATCGATAGGAGAATGCTCCAATTAGAAATGGAGAGAAACATCCTCTTGAGGAGAAGAATGCTTGAAAGAGAAGTTGAAAGGATGCAGACAATTATTAATTCGTTGGAGTACTGGAGGCTTGTCAAGAGGCTTAACGAAATATCTAGAAGCATTGATGAAAATATTGCCCTGAGAAGTAGGCTCGAAACAGAGCTTGCCTCTAAGCAGGAAAGTAAGAAGGAGCTCATGGAGAAAATGGAGGAACTTTTAAGGACAGCATCATTAGTCACTCCTGATGCAGAGAAAATTAGGCTTGAATATGAGTTAAGGGACTATGAAAGACAACTTAGAGAAGCCGAAGAAAGAATTAAGGTAAACATGAATGAGCTTAGTATAGTTAAAAAAGAATTATCGAAAACAAGGAGAAAGGAGGGAAGGATGCAGAGAAAAGTGGCAAGCCTGTTAAAGGATTCTAAAAACCTGCTTAAGAAAAACTCTTTAATCAACATTCAGATACTTCGTCTGCTAGATGAGAAAAAGAGGCTTCAGGAATTAGATAGGAGGCTGTCTAGCGAAATCGCTAATATTGCAAATAGGCTAACCTTGGTAAACAGGGATTTAGATAGAATAGCTTTAGACGAGAAGAATTCTGAAAAAATGTTAAGCGAGATCCTTGCCCATTATAGTAATCTTAGGAGAAGAATAAAATCCTTAGACAGGAGGAGAGGCAAGGAGGCTGCCAGAAGAAGTAGGATGATTGAAAAACTAACTGATATTGAAAGAGTTTTGACAGAAAGGAGAAAGATACTGGATGAAACTATGAATACCGTTAAAATCCTAATGAATAGTCTGGATTCGTTTAGAATCGTCTTTGCAAAAGCCTCTGGAATAGCAAGCTACAGAATGCATAGTAGCAGAAGAAGAAAGCTTCTGGATCTTGTTAAGAAAGCCTCGGAGAAAAAAGGTTTAAACATCTACGGAATCTTGAGGGAAAGCCTCTGGTTCCCTAAGGACTTGAGTGTGGCTGTTGAAAGCCTAGCCGGAGAATGGTTGGACGCCATACTTGTTAAAAACGCCCTAGACATGCTTTTCTTAGTGAATTTTCTAGGAGAGAAGGGTGTTGGAGTCAGAGTTGTAACTTCCGAGGGGGAGGCGGTTAGAAGAGAAATACCAGTTGAACTCAGTAGGCGTGGTAAGCATATGATGAACATACTCAAATACCCTAAGAATATCGAGAAACATGTTCTGAAACTATTCTGGAACAGTGTGTTGGCTAACACTGTCGAAGACGCCCTTGTCTTCGCGAAGAATGGTTTTAACGCAGTAACCTTAAACGGCGAGGTTTTCACAAGTGAGGGAGGCTTAGTCAGGGAAGATGTTGAAGGAGAGTTGGAAGGCCTTAGAAGCCTTGTGAAAAACTTCTCTGAGAAAGCTGGCGAACTGTCAGAGATACTTGAGACCATGAATAATAATGCGAGACCGGTCTTAAACAGGAAAATACTTGAAGCGTCTGATCTACGAAACAGGCTTTCCGAAGGGTTGAAAATAATTGATTCTCACATGGATGAATTGGGGGAGCAGTTGAACACTCTTACTAACGAATACTTAGATGCGTCTCGAAGACTCAGCCAGATTTTCAGAAGACAAGAAGCGGGGAAGAAAAATTCTCTATTAAAAGAAAACCTGAAACTAAAATCTTTAAAGTTAGCTAAGGAGGAGAAAGTGAAGAAGATCCGTAGAAGAATAAGGCAGGTTGAAAGAGAGTTAGAAAAACTGGAAGATAAAAAAGATCTTGTTAAAAACCGGTTGGCAGGAATCGATAACATAATTACCAGTTTAAACAGGAGAATGAAGGATTATGGAAATTTCGAGAAGACGCTGATTGAGAAAATTTTAAAAATCAAGGAGGAAAACAGGCGGGTTCTAAGTCAAGCAGGTATTTTGAACAAGAGGATTGAAGAGCTTAGGAGGGGTGCCAGTGGATTGAAAGATGTTAAGGAAGAAATAAAGGAGGATGTGCATGATGAACTTGTCGCAACCATTAGAAAAATAGATAGGGAGATTGAAAAGTTGAATATTGAAGTTAACAGGGTTAAGGATGTTGAACGGAGATTGCTGGTTGACAAAGAAGTTAATGAAAGTAGGGCTCAAGAGCTTAAAAACAGGATCTCAGGTCAGCCGCTTGAAGTCTCAGAAGACGAGGAGAGTTCAGCTGAACATTATTTAAACATTCTTAGAAGCGAATTGGAGAAGGTTCAGGAAGTAAACATGCTTGCCGTAAGTCAGTATGAACAGGAAGTTGATTTCTATAAGAATGCCCTTGAAAGAATTAACGAGCTTGAGGATGAAAGAAGGAGCATCCAAGAGTTTATGGAAGATATTGAAAGGAGGAAGAGGGAGGCCTTCCTAGACGGATTGAATAAGATAAACAATTATTTCTCAAGCTTCTTTAATAAGATGACTGGCGGCGAAGGATGGCTTCAACTCGAGGATCCTGAGAACCCCTTTGAAGCAGGATTAATGGTCTACGTTAGATTCCCAGGTAAGGAGGCGAGGGTTATAAGCGGGGTTAGCGGAGGAGAGAAATCTGTAGCAGCATTATGCCTTGTTTTTGCGATGCAAAAACTCTTTCCGGCAGCGTTTTATATTTTCGACGAGCCTGATGCGCACTTGGACTACGTTAACGTTGAAAGAATGACGGATCTTCTAAAAGAAGTTTCTAAAGAAAGTCAGATAATAATCGTATCCCTAAGGGATGTTGTTGTAAGCAAGGCAGATAAGGTTATAGGAGTGTATGTTAAAAGCGGTTTCTCTAGATTCATAGAAATGCCTGTTGGAAAAGCATTGGAGGAGACGGCGATTGTCGGATGAGACTCGTGAAGCAACTGACTTAGTATTCGACCTCATTAAGCTTAAGAAGGTAAACCCATGGGATGTCAAAATTTCAGGAATTCTAAAACAGCTGTCTAAGGAGCTACGTGAAAAAGGATACTTACAGTTCACTCTTTCAGGGCTAGTGCTACTAGCCTCATCTATAATCTATCTTAGGAAGACAGAGGCACTTCTCTCAATCGACACAGAGAAGCGTAAAGCTCAAGTTACTGAGGAAGAGGCCCTGGATATTCCTGCCGACCTCCTTGATAAAATAAGCCCTTTAGAAGCCCCCATAAGGCCGGCTCAACCAGTCATAGATCTCGAACACCTTGTGAAAGCATTATCTGAAATATTGGAGAAGGCTTACTTAAAGAAGCCTCTGGAGGAGGAGCCTCTTCCACCAATTGTCCCTCAAACGGATGATTTCATAAGGGATATTGAGAAAAAGGTTGAGGATTTCAAAAATACTCTTTACGAAATCATACGTCAGCAGGGCAGGGTTTCAATAGGTTCTCTGCTTGAAGGTAAGAAATCCCTTGATGCAGCTAGAACATTTATCCTAATACTTTTCATCCTGTCAGAGCCTGACTTCGACGTTTTTTTTGAGGACAATGAGTATTATATAGTGATGATGAATGGTTTTGAAGAGCACGGAATACAGGAAGAGGATTGAGGCAGCACTATTCGCATCCGGAAGACCGTTAAGCATAGGTCAGTTAAAGTCAGCAGCAGGAGTTAGAAAGGTTGAGAAGGTTGAAAACGCTTTGAAGGAACTGATTGAGGAATACAGGGCGAGGGATACAAGTCTAGAAATAGTGGAGATTGGCGAGGGAAATTACATGCTGAGGGTTAAACCAGAGTATAGAGGCTTTATTAAGAGGGTGGGGATGAAGCCGATGATAAGCCGGGCCGCTTTAAAAACACTTACGTTAATAGGTTTGAAGCAACCAGTTACTCAATCAAAGATTATTGGTTTTAGAGGATCACATGCGTATAAGCAGATACGAAGACTGGTCGAAATGGGGTTGGTCGAGGCCAGTAGAGCGGGTAGAAGCAGGCTACTGAAGCTGACTCCAACTGGGTTAAGCATGTTCGGTGCATGTAGTGACGATGAGCTAAGACAAGCCTTAAGAACCCGCCTTCAACCAGAGCTTTCAGATGAGCAGGATAGGAAGGATTCAGGATAAGCTGAGCAAGACAGGCATAGACCTTCTAGTTTTAAAAGACCAAGCGAACATAGTTTACGCTATTGACTATGAGCAACCTCTTTCAGGCATGCTCCTCATACCTAAAATCGGCGAAGCCAAGCTTTTAACGACTCCTCTTGAAAGCGTTAATCTTCCACAGTCAGTCAATGGAGTTAAGATTGTTAAGCTAGAGAGGGGTGAAAGATATCTCCAGAGGCTTCTAAAAGAGAAGAAGGACGATTTGAAGTATATAGAGTTCGACTCTCTTGAGATGCAGGAGGCTTTGAAACTAGAGAAGGAGATGCATGCTCTCGTTAAAACAGGTAATAGGATGGTGAGGGAGCTACGCATGGTTAAGGACACACGGGAAATCGATAAAATGAGGAAGGCAGCGGAGATAGCAAGTCTTACTTTAAGGGAAACCCTAAACGGGTTAAGCGAGGGGGTTACGGAAGTAGAGGTTGCCCGCCAATATGATTCTAAGATAGTTTTCAAGGGGGCTTTAAAATCTGCTTTCGAAACAATCGTCGCGTTTGGAGAAAACTCTTCAAATCCTCACGCGATCCCGTCCTCTAGACGGCTTAAACGTGGAGAATGCGTGCTGATAGATGCCGGGGTAGATTATTTGAATTACAAGAGTGACCTTACGAGGACAATAATATTTGGAGAACATTCGAATAGGAAAAATATTGAAGAGTTGATCGAGGTGGTTGAAGAGTCTAAGAAGGCGGCTGAGAAGAAGGCTTTTCCAGGGGTTAAAGTATGCGAGTTAGATAGATGTGCCTGCGAGGTTCTTGAGGAATATGGGTTAGGCAAATATTTTGCACATGGGCTTGGACACGGAGTGGGGCTGGATATTCACGAGCCTCCAGCAATACATCCATTAAACACGGAGGAACTTAAAGCAGGAAACATCATAACGATAGAGCCCGGGGTCTACATGCCTGGTGTTGGTGGAGTCAGAATAGAGGATACTTATCTTATAACTGATTCAGGACCGGTGAAACTCACTTTTTAAAGGCCGAATCTTCTCTTCCTCTTCTGATATATTCTGATAGCTCTGAGAAGATCTATCTTCCTGAACTCCGGCCAGTAAACATCCATAAATACTAGCTCACTATAAGCTGACTGCCAAAGTAGGAAGTTGCTAAGCCTCTCTTCGCCAGATGTCCTGATTATTAGATCCGGGTCAGGCTTAGGTAGATGAGCAGTGTAAAGCCTGTTTGAAATAGTTTCTTCATCTATGTTATCAGGTTTCAACAAGCCTTCCAAAACCTCTTGAGCAATATTCTTAACCGTGTCAACTATTTCAGCTCTCCCCCCATATGCGAACGCTATATTTAGGTAGTGCGACGAATAGCCCTCAGTCTCCTTCTCAATCTTCTCAACAAGTTGCAATATATCCCGAGGTATGAGATCCCTCCTGCCGATTACTTTAAGACGCGTCTTATTCTCGTGCAGAACACCATTATTCATCATTTCAACAAGTTTTTCTTTGAAAAGACGTAGTATAAGCTCAACCTCGTCAAGCGGTCTTTTAAGGTTCTCGGTTGAGAAGACGTAGAGGGTTATTGTGTTTACACCAAGATCATAACACCATTTAAGAATCTCCTCAACTTTCTTAGCACCGAAAACGTGGCCCAGTGACTTTTCTAAGCCCTTTGACTCCGCCCACCTCCTGTTGCCATCCATTATTATACCTATATGGCTGGGTAAGGGTAACTGGCTTACCTGCCTCGTAAGACCTTTCTCGTAAAGCCAGAGCGAGAGCCTGCTTCTCGAAAGCCTTGCTGCCAGACTGTCTATGAACCCTTGCATCAGGCTAGCTTATTCTTGGGGTTATTTTAAGCCTTTTCGAAAAAACAGGGAGAAGCCTTACTATGAGGATTACGAGAACGTTGACAGCGTACACCAATACTAGGGTGAGCAGGCTGACGTACAGCAGTGTTCTAAGCTCGAATGACGGAGCTGATGCAGCCAGCCCTAGGGTTTTAAGCAGCGGGGCAAGCGTCATTATGTTTGCAAGCACTGTAAGAGAATCTTGGATGCTTGAAGTAGTCAGAGGATACTTTATGGATCCGCTTAAAAGAGTTATCGCAACTCCGAAGAGCAGAACTTCGATAATCTGGGAGATAATCCTTCCGACAAGAGCCATGAAAGACTCGTTCGGTAGAGGCTTGATTAAAGAGCCTGTATAGAGCGAGAAGAGAATTAAAGAGAGACCTGTAAACAAGAATAGTGTTTTAAAAGTCAGAACTATTGGTGGCAGATCCCTCCCGAATACCTGTTGGAGACCTGTTGAAATCCACTTATCTAAGTCAAACCCTTTTATTAAAACCGCTATACCTATGAGAACCCAGAAAGCAGTATTAACCTCTCTGGAGGAGCCGAAGTAGTTTAATATTGTTAAAAAGGTTATTAGGAAACCCCCGAGGCCGAGCAACCACCTCTTAAACCTTGGGTCGGTGAAAAGCATCTTCAAATATCTTCCGAAAACTATGTAGGATTCTTCGATGGCGCGGCTCTGCTTTACAACGACTCTTTTCACACCTGCCAACGGGAGTCTTGCTTTTAGCACTGGCTCCACATCCTCCTCACCGAAGCCGTCAGTCACAACATATACCTCTGAAGGATTGAATGAGTTTGCGACTCGAGTTATTTCACTGATAGCTTTCCGAGAAGCTTCTAAACCACCGTCTTTTAAGCCGCTGACCACGCTGACCTCTGTCAGATAGCCAGCCTGAGAAAGCTCGTCAGAAAGCCTGATGGAGGCGAACATGGCGTTTGAGTCAGCCTCCTCTGAGTCTATTAGGGCAAGCCTCTCAGCAGCTTTCAATACATTTTCTCTCCCAACTATAGGGGTCTCTAAGCCGGTTTTCCGACCTACATCATCATCTAGGTCAACGCATAGGATTAGAGCCCTCTTAGTGTTATCCTCCAATGAGCGTCTTTAAGAATAATAGTATGCTTATTATTAAAAGCTTTTGCGTGTTTAATTCTTCTAAAACGACTATAAGCTATCTCCCAGGGCTTTGACTACCTTGAGCCTCTACTAGGGCTTTAAACTCATCCCAGTCAAGCGTTTCACCGCGTTTAAGCTTTTCCTGAGCATCGAGAGCAAGCTTGCTTTTAACAGTCTCCTCCATTTTTAAACGCTTACTCTGCTCCTCCTGCATCATCAACACACGCCTCATCTTAGCAAGGTAGGATTTGGCGTCTATCTCAACCATTTTCATGAAAAGCTCATCCTTCTTTTTCTTAGCCTCCTCTATCTCTGCATCCAGCTTAGAAAACTCATCCCTCTTAATCTTCCGCTTCTCCAAAAGCTCCTTAATCCTAGCATGGTAGAGATTTGAAGCTTCGACAAGTTTAGACTTCTCGTTGTTCTTCTCAAGAATCATGCTCGTTATCTCTCCTATTTTCTTTTCAAAATCACCAAGGTTCTTCTTCATGCCTACAACTGCTTCAACCTCGCGCAGAATCGCTCTAGCTCTTTCAATCTCCCTGACGAGTTCAGCCTCCTCCTTAGGATCCATATGTTCTGTTGCAAGCCTCCATTCAAGCCTTGAAAGCTGCGCCCTAGCCTCCTTCTCGCTTATCCTTATCTTCCTAGAATGGCTTTTTACAACGACCCTCTTACGCTCCATCTCCTCTTTCAACGTTTTCTCTGATTCTCTTAGCTTCGTTATCTCCTCCTTAATCTTCCCAATCTGCCCGTTAACCTCATTCCTCTTAGTCATATTCTCGTCGATCTGCTTGCTTAACTCAGCGATCTCGCCCCTAAGCCGTCTTCTACGGTCGACAAGCTCCTTAAGCCGCTCCTTCTGTCTCTTAAGCTCATCCTCAATCTGCTTAACATAGGCCCTAGGTTCAACGCTCTCAGTCTCTTGGAATGCGGGCAAATCCTTGAGAAACCTTTAAAGTGGTTTAATAAATTTTTCCCAATGGCCATAAAGGCCGTTGAACATTGAATTGTGGCATAGAAAGTGGCTAAACAGCCTGCTCCTGCGTAAACTCTTCACCTGTACCAAGCATCCTAGTTATCTGCGAGTATACCTCTACAAAACCCTCCATGTTGATTGCTGAAACTGGTATAGGTCTGTTTAACCCTCTCATAAGGGACATTGTTCTTGAAAGCTCCTGCCCCAGTTTCAACTTCTCACCCTGGTAGTGTTTAGTAATAGCTTCATAGAGTGCGAGGGGAGTAGAGTACCACTCCTCGATCCTCCTGATAAGACTTGGATCAGCCAAATCCACCTTGTTAATGACATTCAGTTGAGGTATAGCGAGAGAAGCATAAACAGATATGCTCAGGTAGAGCGATGCTAAGAAGCCTAATGGTTCAAGCATCAGAGCATAGTCAAACAGATAGATAACCATTCTAGGACCCTCTAGAAAGTTTTCCGAGAAGACTCTTCCAACAGGCCTGAAGGCGAACAGCTCTATCTGGCCAGGAGTGTCTACAATAGCAATCTCATGGCCCATTGCCTCAATCTCCTCGCTTATCTCATGAACCTTTACTGCTATGAGGTCTGAAGCAACAGTTAAAGCACTGTTAGGCCCAAGTCCGATGTCCCTCATCAGCTTCCCAGTGTCGACAAAAGTCCTTACGTCAAAGTCAGCGTCGTAGGGCAGGCTCGCCACACCGGGATCAAGGTTTATCCTAGCAACATCAACACCCTTATCTTCAATCCACTGAGAGAAGTTTTTCACGAAAGTAGTCTTACCACTTCCCGCAGTGCCTATTAGGAAGACAGCTTTCATACATTCATCTTACCTCTAAGCCTTGCTTCAACGCTAATACTGTGAAGAGGAAGCCCTTCTGCACTGCTTAACGCTTTAACGTGTCTGAAGACTTTCCTCAAATATTTCACAGAGAAGCCTTGATAGGAGACGAGCCTAAGGTAGTCTAGCACTGTCAACCCTCCCCTTACCCTAGCGTATCCGCCTGTTGGAAGAATATGGCTGCTTCCAGAAGCATAGTCCCCTACAGCCGGTGGCGATGATCCTCCAAGGAAGACAGTTCCAGCCGTTGAAAGTTTTCGAATCAACCTCTCGGGATTTCTAACGTGTAGGGAAACATGCTCTGGTGCTAGTGAATTGCACTTTTCAACACCTGCCTCTATAGAGTCAACTAGACACATGCCTATCTCAATTCTTAAATCATGTTTATCTGAAATCCTCTTAATAATTCCGCTCACTGATTCCGCTATATGATGTGAATCTGTAACAAGCATTATAAAGGTGTCTGCTGAATGCTCAGCCTGCGCAGCCAAGTCTAACGCTACTAGACTAGGATCTGCATTCGAGTCGGCGAGCACAACGAGTTCAGAGGGGCCTGCAGGAATATCTATTGACACACCGTAGCTGCTTGCAATCATCTTTGCTATTGTCACAAACCTGTTTCCAGGACCGAATATCTTGTCGACTTTTGGAATAGTTTGAGTGCCGAAAGCTAGTGCGCCGACCCCTGCAACCATGTTGCACCGGTAAACCTTATTTATGCCAATCAGCTTAGCAGCATATAGTATAGCCGGGTTGACAGATCCGTCTGGCCTAGGAGGCGTTAAAACATGAACCTCTCTGACTCCAACCAAAACAGCAGGATACGCCGCCATAACCAGTGTTGAAGCGTAGGATGCTATTCCACCCGGTACTAGAACACCAATCTTCTCAAGAGGGTAAAAACGTAGGCCATACTCTAAACCTTTCTCTCTAAGCGAGACAGGTGAAAAAGCCTTCATCTGTATCTTGACTATTCTTCTAATCGTCCTCATCATGAACATTATTGCTCTCTTAACTTCTGCCGGTAAATTCTCTTCAGACTGCTTAAACTCCTCCTCGCCAACCATAAGCCTGATACTTGAAAGCTTAACATTGTCGAAAGGCTTAGGGCGGGAAGTATAGTCTAATAGGGCTTCGTCACCTCTATTTCTAACGTCAAGCATTATCTGCTCGACATAACGCCTATCCTCGTCACTGAGGCTAGACAAGGTAAAACGGTTAGTAGGCTTAGCCATGTTTTGCTTAAGCTTAAAAACATAAGGTTTTTTAAAGATTACTATAAAACCGTGATTAATCTACTCTTCCTCAGCCTTCTTCCCCAACCACCATTTAACTACTTCCTTCCTCCGCTTCCTCTTCTTCTCTTCATCGCTCTCCATAACAGATTTTAAGAACCTCTCCCTAGTGGTCTTAAGCTCCTCAAACTCGTAGACTCTTCCACACGCCTTACAAATATAGAGCTTTGTAGCCGGCTCATACCTCAGTTCGCCTCCACAGTCCGGACAGTAGTAATCAGGCAACCCTTTATGGAGAGCGAAACCTATGTGTATAAACTTTTCGCGTACAATCAGTAGCGTGATGTTTTTAAGTTGCTGTATTACCCGTATGGGTTAATAGTTCTTCTGATTAAGAAGAATGGGGTCGACGGGATTTGAACCCGTGATCGCCAGCGCCCTTAGCCAGTTTCCGCTTCAGGCTGGTATCCTAAACCAAGTTGCCCGGTTTAACCTCTAGACGACGACCCCTTATTTTTAGGCAAGTTTCAACAGGTTTAAAAACTTTGTTTGGCGATTGGAACCAATTATTTGCCGAGTAAACACGTAGACCATTAGATCTATCTCAGGCTTCATCCTTCAAGAAATGATTCTTAACCTCTTAATCAGGATAGCATGACTAGGCTTTAAACGGGAAACGACGAGGGTGGGGGGATGCCCTCAGAGATCAGAATCAAGATCAGGTAGAGGGCGGCCCTCGCCGTCTCCTTCAAAACTCCCGCTAAGGTCTTTTATATAAGTTTTACTCTGAAAACACTTGTTTAGCTGTCTTTTTCGAACGATTTTTCTTTAAAACCCTAAAGCCGCAGTATGGGCATCTAACATCTCCCCTAAACTCAGCCATCTCCTCCTCGCTCAGGATCCTGTTGCAGGCTAAGCATTGAAGCTCTGGCATCCCAGTACCAGTTTACCCGCCCCCTTTAAAAACCTTACTTATTCACCTAACCCTCTCCCCCACCGATTTACAACCGGAATCAAAATAAGCATCATCCTGCTTCTGAGCCATGCTAATGTTGAAAAATGTCTTAGACCAAGAGCCGGTTTGGCTTAGGAGTGAGGAATACGATCAAATATGGATGCTTCTTGAAATGTTCATGGAGAGCAGCCTCCCTTTATCCTTCTCGGTTGTCGCATGGGGAGGACCTGGAACCGGTAAGACAAGCGTTGCAAAAAGCATTATGGCAAACGCTAAGTCTATTTGGAATAATCTTGAAACGATTTACTTGAATTCGATATCTGAAAAAGGCTTCGGGTTGTTTAAAGCACTGCAGCAAATTCAAGATTTAGGAGGATATTCTGCTGCAGAACTTCTTGAGAATCTGGAAAGAAGCAGGACTAAGCTTTTCATAGTAATAGATAATGCTGAGGTTTTAATGGAAGAAAGGCTTGTCCAAGCCATTTTAAGGATTGGCGAAGCCTTCCCCCAAGGAGGCTTCTTCACACTGATGCTTTTTAAGTCCATAAACAGACCTGTGAATGTTTTGAGTGCCACACCACCTATTTACCTCATATACTTTCGACCTTACAATTTTGACGAGATTCGTAGAATACTTGATAATGTTGTAAAGAATTGCAAAAACTGTTTCTTCAGCGAAAAAGCTTTGGATACTATAAGTAAGGCGGCTGGCGGCGATGCTGAGCTTGCTCTAATGATTTTGAAAGCATCTTTAAACATTGCTGGTGGAAAAAATGTTGATGAAACCCATGTTTCAAAAGTTTTGGAAAGCTTGTTGGAAAACCCTTTTGAATATATATCTGGTAGGCTTTATGATCTACATGCCAAGATGATTCTCAGAATTCTCTCAGAGCATCCTCAAGGTATAAGTCTGAGAAAACTTTTCGAAGAATATATTCGACTAACAGAGATGAACAGGGTGAAACCACTAGGATACACACAGCTGTGGAAGAGAATCAGAATAATGGAGAGGAGAATGCTCTTGAATTTTGAAGTTGTTAATCTTAAAGATGGTAGAACAAGCGTCGTGAGAATGAAGTGTATCAGTCAAGCGATGAACTTATAGGTTTAATCGAAGAAATATCAAGCTCCGTAAGTGGATCACGAATATTCTGGAAACTATTTAAAAATGGAGAGATGAGTCTTTCAGAAATAATCAGGCAGACTAATTTAAACCATAAGATAGTTAGGAGAAACATTGAAATAATGGTTGAAAAAGGATTGGTCAAGGAGAAGGTTTTTGGAAGAATGAAAATATATGTTTTAAACCAAGATAACCCACGTTTACGAATGCTCCTGAATCTGATTAAGCAGGTCTCCTACGAGACTCCTCACCGAAGATAATAGAGCTGTAAAGCTCTTTTAGGCGGGGATCGTTAAGCCGAGCTAGTAGGCTTGTTCTAAAATCATTCTCCTTTGAAAGAAGCCGGAGTATAGGGATGACATCTCTTCTGAAGGAAGCCCTATCCACATGAAGCTCCTTCATGAAAAATGACTCAAGCTCCCTAATGTTTCTTTCGCGTTGAATCCTCTTAAACCTCTCCCTAATCCTATTTGGGAAAGCAAAATTCACTCTACCCTTCTGAGGTATTGTGAGAAAAGCGCTGGACAATCTATTATAGAAACTCGGCAGGAGCCTCCAAATAGAGTTTTTCGATATTTGTCTAAAAAGCATATCGGCCTCAGCAACATGCCTTAATGCTTGGAAAAGCCCCTGTTTAGAGGATATTTGAGGAATGTTTTCAAAAACCCATTCGAGCATGTTTTCAGGCTTCTCCTCCGAAGAAGAGAGGGCGAGAGAAGCCCTCTCTAAGGTTGTGGCGTACGCCACCATTCTCAATGTTTCAAAAATATTTTTCTCAACATTTCTGTAGGAAAGCAGTTTCTCCGCATCCTCAACCTTGACATCCTCATGCGAAGAATAGAGGAGTTCCAGATCCTCTATTGCAGCCCTCATATCCCCTTCAGAACGCTCTGCAATTAATGCTAGAACCTCCTGTCTGCATCTAACGTTTTCAGCCCTACAGATATCTCGAAGCCTTTTAACTATACTTGGCAGCCTTATACGGTGCATCGGAATCTTGTAGACCTTATCCCTGATTTTATATAACTGAGGTGACCAAGGATCGTTTGCCGCCATCACGATAGGCACTCTGGAGGACCCTATCAGCTCCAGTAGGAAATTTACAGTCCCAGATTCATCCCCAGAAATACCATCAACCTCGTCGAAGAATATCATCATTCTACTACTGAACAAGCTCCTGTTGAAGGCAGCAGGCTTAATAACGTTCTCCAAGTATTCTGCCTTCCTAGTTTCACTAGCATTGGTTTCTATAAGCCTGAAGCCGAGAGTGGACGCGGCGACCTCAACCAGAATAGTCTTTCCAACACCCGGAGGCCCGTGAAGCATAGCAGCCTTACCCCTTTCATCCCATTTTTGAAGCCAATCTATGAAGTCTTTTTTAGCAGCATCATTTCCTACTATTTCGTCAAGCGTAGCGGGCTTATGCTTCTCCACCCAACTTAGTTTTGAGCTGCTCATTTCTGAGAATCCGTAGCTAAAGCTGCAAGAACAGTGCTTATCTGTATTTCAGCGTCAGCACCCATTGATACTCTGAAGTTAGCTTCTCCAAGAGCATTAACAACCTGGAGTCTTTTTCTCTCATCCATTTCAGCAGACATCAGTTCAGTATTCATCTCTCTCAAAATATCGTTCGCCGACAAGCCATCATCGTAGAGAAGTTTAGATAATCTCTTTTTCGCAAGAATGAAATCTCCTTTTAACGCTTCGTTTATCATCTCTCTTATTTCCTTAGGATGCAGAATCCCAACGACTTGCAGAATGCTTTCCAGAGTAACCTTCTTAGAACCACCTGCAGCAGACTGCGCTATGTTGATGGCTTTCCTCATGTCACCCCTTGCAGCCTTAACTATTTCGTCTACAGCATCCTCCGTCCATTTAACCCCCTCTTTCTCAAGAACCCTTATCAATCCCTCTCTTATATGCGTCGGGCTTAAAGGCGGGAACCTGAATACAGCACACCTAGATTGGATTGGCTCAATTATACCCCACTGATAGTTTGCGAGAAGAATGAATCTTGTTACGGAAGCATATCTCTCCATTATTCTTCTGAGTGCCTGCTGAGCATCCTGAGTCATGTTATCGCTTTCATCAAGTATCAGTATTTTGAAAGGCACACCTGTTGAAGGCCTGCTTCTTGCAAAGTCTTTAACAATCTCCCTTATAGTGTTTATACCCCTTTCGTCTGAAGCGTTAAGCTCTAAGAATCTTCCTCCAGTAGAATCTTGGTAGAGGTCGTTTACAAGAGCTAGTGCAGCAGTAGTTTTCCCGGTTCCCGGAGGACCTACGAAGAGCATATTAGGCACATTCCCCATCCTTACGAATGCTTTAAGACGGCTTACAACCTCTTCCCTGTCAATTACTTCGTCCAACGTCTTAGGCCTGTACTTCTCAACCCATAGAAGATCAGCCACACTCATCGCTACCGGAAACAAGGGTTGTTTAAAGTTAAATGTTTCGCTCAGCAGGATTAAGGAGGGTTGACCAGCACAGGCATGGAGCTATTAGAATGGATAATAGGAAGCGAGCTTAAAAGAATAAGATTAAGCTATGATTTTGAAGAAACTTTAATCATTCCCCAAGCGGATTCTAGAAGCATTAAACTACCAGGTTTAGAAGACATTATTATAGAGAAAGGTAGGGCAGTAAGGGTTTATAGGGGGATAGCGGGTCAGCTAGCGGATTCAGGCTTAGCTAAGATAAGCGAGGAGCCTTTAACTCTTAAGGACGTAACAGCCATGAGGTGGCTTGAATCATCTGAGGAGGGGCTTATCAAGCTGCCAGACCATTTCTACGTAAGGGCCGTGGAACTAATGCATACTGATAAAGGCAGTAAATCTCCGGAAATCCAAAACGATCTTCAAGAAATACTTGACATACGGCTTAGGAAGATAATTAAACTAGTGTTTTTAAAAGAAGCTCCTGCAAGCCTTCTCGAGAAGCTTCAGCCTGAGGAGGTTTTTCTTTACAATTTTTTAAGGGAAGCTTTAAACACGTGGCGCAGGAAGGTAGTGTATACGGATGGAGAGCAGCAAGGTTAAAACAAAGACACCGATCGAAAGCCTGTTCCTAGACTTCATACGCAGTTTTAGGGATGAAAACAAGGAAAGGAAGTATTATGATCAGATTTCCTCACTACCATCTCTTGGAACATCCTCCATCATCATAGATTTCCAGGACATGCTTTCCTACAGTAGGGAGCTGGTTGAAGAGCTGGTTGAAAACCCGTCTGTCCTAGAGGAGATGAATAGGGTCGCCCTCTCAATCCTCAGTAGTCTTGACAAGGACTATGCCTCTAAGGTGCAGGATGTCACTGTCAGGATCAGGGGCCTCGGGAAAAAAATATCGATAAGAGACATAAAGTCGAGCCTGCTTGGAAAACTTGTGTGTTTTGAAGGGGTCGTCGTGAGAACCTCGGAGATAAAAAGCATACTTTCGAAGGGGGTTTTCCGTTGCAAGACTTGCGACAGAATATATGAGGAGCCTCAGACAAGCATGATTTTAAAGGCACCTCGCTGCGAAGAATGCGGAACAAGCAAGCTCTCCAACTTCGAGCTCCTCCAAGATCGTTCCAGATTCATGGATTATCAAGAGATAAGGGTTCAGGAGAAGCCGGAGGATCTTCCAGCAGGAATCATGCCCCACAGCATAAACCTAAGGCTTACTGGAGACTTAACAGATAGGGTTAGACCCGGGGACAGAGTTCAGATAACCGGGATCGTGGTAGCGACTCCGGACAGACATCCTGTGAAAAACTTTCAGTACAGCACTTTCACTCTAAGCGTTGAAGTGAACTATATAGAAGCTTTGATGCAGGAGCTTGGCGAGGTTACTGTAAGTCCTGAGGAGGAGAAGAAGATCAGGGAGATGAGTAGCGACCCCTGGATATATCAGAAGATAATTCAGTCAATAGCACCCTCCATATATGGTTTAGAGGAGGTTAAGGAGGCAGTTCTTCTCCAAATGGTTGGCGGAGTCAGAAGAACCTATCCTGACGGCGTTACTGTTAGGGGAGACATAAATCTGCTTCTCATAGGAGACCCTGGCACGGCTAAAAGCCAGCTTCTGAAATACGTTCAGAAGATAGCTCCGAGAGGCCTCTACACTTCCGGGAGAGGCGTTACAGCAGCCGGCCTCACTGCAGCCGTAGTTAGGGATAAGACGGGAAGCTTTACGCTTGAAGCCGGCGCTGTCGTGCTTGCCGACAAGGGAATAGCAGCGATAGATGAGTTTGAGAAAATGAAGGCGGAGGACAGGGTTGCAATACATGAGGCAATGGAGCAGCAAACCGTAAGTGTGGCCAAGGGAGGGATAGTGGCGACGCTGAATGCTAGGACAGCAATACTTGCTGCAGCAAATCCTGTGTACGGCAGATATGATGACAGTCTTAACTTCAGCGAGAATGTTAATCTGCCTTCAACACTACTCTCTAGGTTTGACCTCTACTTCATAATAAAGGATAGGCCGGATAAGGAGGCTGATGCTAAGCTATCCGACCACATTCTGCAGTTACATATGGAGGCTTACAACTATGGGGAGGAGATAATTCCTCCGGACATGCTTAGAAAATATTTAGCTTACTGCAAGAGAATAACGCCGAGACTGACGCCTGAGGCGACTGAGAGGATTAAGAACTTCTTCCTACAGTTGAGGAGCAGCAGCCAAGAGACGAATGCACCGATACCAATAACTCCGAGACACCTTGAATCATTGATAAGGCTTAGCGTAGCAAGGGCAAGAGTACTGTTAAGAGAAGAGGTTACCGTCGAGGATGCGGAGGCAGCAATAAGATTAGTGAATTATAGCCTGAGCACAGCTGGCCTCGATGTCTCAACGGGGAAGATAGATGTAGACATTCTTATGACCGGAAGATCTAGGAGTAAATGGGAGAAGATAAGGATAATCCTTAAGGAGATAGAGAATCTTGAAGCTGAAACCGGGAGAGCCTTGTTAAATGAGCTCAGGAAGAGGTGTGAAGAGAAGAAGATCGATCCAGATGAGTTCTACAAGCTTATAGAGCAGATGAGGGAGCAGGGTATAATAATGCTTCCAGACGAGGAGACAGTGAGAAGAATAAGGCGTTAAAATGGATTTAGAAGACCTGCCCATAAGCAAGGAAGCAAGGAGCGAGCTTGTTAAAGCAGGGTTTAAAACACTTTACCCGCCTCAGGAGCAGGCGGTTGAAGCAGGACTGTTCGATGGGAAGAACCTACTCCTAGCAGTACCCACAGCCTCAGGTAAAACGCTGGTTGCACAGCTTGCAACAATACACAAGCTTGAGAACGAAGGAGGGAAAACAGTATACCTTGTTCCGCTGAGAGCAATAGCTTGGGAGAAATACGTTGACTTTAGCATTCTCCGCAAGGTTGAAGGCCCAAAGGGAAGGATAAGAATAGCTTTGGCAACAGGGGACTATGATTCTAAAGCGGAAGAGCTTTCAAATTATGATGTAATTATCGCAACCTACGAGAAGTTTGACTCCATAATCAGGCATAGGCCGAAGTGGATAGGCGAGGTTAACCTAGTGGTATTCGACGAAATACATTATATTGATTCTGAGGACCGGGGCCCCGGAATAGAAACATTACTCGCCTTCACTAAGGCCATTCTGCCTAAGGCTCAATTGATAGCTTTAAGCGCCACGGTTTCCAATGCTGAAGAAGTTGCGGAATGGCTTGGAGCAAAATGCATAGTGTCAGAATGGAGGCCTGTCAGCCTACGTGAAGGGGTATTCTACGATTCGAAAATCGTTTTCAACGATGGAAGCATTGTTGAATTGAAGGAGTCTTTCGACGATCCCTTACATACTCTGCTATCTTATTCGCTTCAGGACGGAGGACAAGCCCTCTTCTTCGTCGAAACCAGAAAGAAAACAGTATACTTGGCGAGAAAACTCTCATCCGTGACCTATCTGCATCTCTCTGAAAGCGAGAAGGAGAAGCTTAAGGGGCTTGCATCCGAAATAAGGGAGAACAGTGAGTCCGCGATAATAGGGGAAGACCTTGCAAACGTTGTTGAGAAGGGCGTAGCATTCCACCACGCTGGGCTTACAAGCTTCCAGCGTAGAACAGTTGAAAAAGCCTTTAGGGAAAGAGTTTTAAAAACAATAACGGCAACCCCTACGCTTGCAGCGGGAGTCAACCTTCCAGCGAGAGTGGTTTGCGTAACATCAGTAAACAGGTTTGATCCTGAAACCCATACGAGCAACATGATACCTGTCATGGAGTATAAGCAGATGGCGGGGAGAGCAGGGAGACCTAGGTACGACAGGTTTGGAGAGGCAGTCATCTACGCTAGGAACGAGGGTGATGTGGACTATCTTATGGCAAGGTATGTGGAGTCTACTGCTGAAGCAGTAAAGTCTAAACTTGGTCTTGGAACATATTTTTCAACCGCGATACTGGCATGCGTAGCAAGTGGAATAGCTGCGGACGTTGAGAAAATACTTGAAGTCTTCAGAAACACCCTTTACCATGTTCAGAAGGGTAAGGGAGTTTTAAGTCGTTTGAAACGGGTTCTCAATATCCTGAGGAAGGATGGGCTTATCGTGGAGAGGAACGGTTTCCTTGAAGCCACGCCCCTAGGTAGAAGAATATCTGAGCTATACATATCGCCGTCGACAGGTATACTTTTCCTAAACGGTTTGAAGGCTAAGCCACGCTTCTTCACTGAGGTAACTGGTCTCAACCTTATATGTGCGTCACCAGACATGAGGCCAAGGTTCAGCGTAACTGAGTCGACTGAAGGCTTCGTGGCAGATTTCATAGGGAGACACGAATCTGAACTCTATGTAGATATTGAGGATATTGACCCGATGGAAACCTATAAGACGATGACGGTTCTCTGGATGTGGATAAACGAGTATAGTGAGGATGACATTTATCTTAAGCTCGGCGTTGAACCCGGGGATCTCTACGCCTGCAAGGAGACAGCACAGTGGCTAGCTTACTCAGCAAAGGAGATAGGCAGGCTGGTTAAGGATCCTGAAGCAGTTAAGAAACTCAGCGAGCTTGAGGCAAGGATAAAGCACGGTGTTAAACCGGAGCTGGTTGAACTAGCATCTTCGCTTGAAGGGGTTGGAAGGGTTAGAGCAAGACGATTATACAGCCATGGTTTCAAGAGGCTTACAGACATAGCTTCAGCAAGCGTCACCGAGCTTTCAAGAATACCTGGAATAGGTCAGAAGCTTGCTTTAAGCATCAAGAAGGAGGCCGGAGGCTTGATACATAGTGACGAATGGGAGAATAGACAGGGGGAGAGAGTTCAAACTAGCCTCAGTGAATTTAATGATTAAAAAATTTATAATTATTAAGCATCGTTGAAAGACCCCTGGTTAAAAAATGTCAAAAATATTGTCGTGTATTATCAACACTTTTTAGAATTAGGTTAAATAAATACATCCTAGAAAAATCCGGATAATGGACAGTAGTAGGATTCTAGGCCTACCGGTTAAAGATGTTTATGACAGAGAGATAGGGACCCTAGTTGGTTTCGAAATAGACTCCAGAGGGATGCCTTCAAACTTTTTTATAATGATGCCTAACGGTAGCTTCATCAAGGTTGAAGGAGAGGCTGTTGAAGCAGGGAAAGACTATGTCCTTGTGAAGAACTTCTGGAAGATTAAGGCGGAGAACCTGATAAGAGGCGTGGAGATAACGAGGAGAAGGATCGATGCGCTTGAAAATCTTAGGCAAGAACACCAGATACCTATAAACGTCTATGATGAGCTTAAGGCGACATACATCAGGGATATGAGTGAGCTTAACGGTAAGATGGTTGAACTCGTTTCAGAGCTTAACAAGATTCAGGAGGAGCTTAAAAATAGGCTAGATACGCTCACTAAAGTAAGGTCGATAAACAGGGTTCAGCTTTCAACAGGTGAGGTTGATGAGATAAGCTATAAGGCTGCTGAAACAATGATAGAAGCCAGTCTAGATATAACTCTTCTAGAGATAAAGGAGACAGAGTCAATACTAGCTAGGTTGAAGAGTCTCAAACAGAGAATATCTCCGGAAGCAGTAACGCCTCAGAGGGTAAGCAATTTCGTGGAATTGTTAAGATCACTAAACACTAGTAAGCAGCAGAATGCTGACAGCCCGCTTGTTGTAAGGCTTCAAAGCGTTATGCAGAGTCAGTAAAAACCAGTGGACTGGAAGAACAGGAGTTTCTCGTGGAGGAGCCTCTAGTCAAGTCCATTATCTTTCAGACTACAATCCTTCTGGGCCAATGTAGACAGTATCCTCAGTTTCAGGACCAGTACTCACTATCGTCACTGGGACACCTGTCTCATCCTGAATCTTCCTAAGGAAGCTTAAACATTCCTTTGAAAGCGATTCTATTCTTCTGGTGTGAGAGCATTCTGGAAACAAAATGTCCAGCTTCGTCACAGCTATTTGAGTGGCTCCGTTTATCCTAGCCGCACGTTTAGCCATCTCGAAGTTGAATGGTGCAGCCCTCCTCAGTCTTCCGGTAACTGTCCCCCTCTCTACAAACCCCTTCTCCTCAGCCTCCTCAGGCGTCATCTCACCCGTCAGAGGCCCTTTTCCAACCCTTGTCACAAAGCTTTTCAAAACAAGCAGAACATCGTCAACCCTCTTAGGACCCACGCCGACCTCGCTGCAAACAGCTGAAGCAGTAGTATCCCTCCCAGTCACATAGGGGTACGTTCCATGATACAGGCTCAGGTAGAACCCTTGCGTCCCCTCCAGATGCACTGTCTCCCCCCTGTCTAACGCGGAATTAACTTCTTCAGCAACATCAGTAACATATCTGCTTAACTCAGGAATATCCTTGACGAGCCTAGCCCTCCTAGCAACTCTGTCGATTAACGCGGGAGATACGCCTGTGCCAGTGGTTCCTATGAATTCTTTGAAGAAACTGTTACTCCTATCAGCCTCAATATGCTTCTCATCGATTACCGAGGCACCTCCGTCGATGAAAACCCTTCCGTCAACCCTGAGTGACTTAACCTCATCTATGAAAACTCTCGGATCCACGTTTGCACCAGCACCTATTAACAACTTTGTTTCAGGAACAAGGAAGGAGCAGGGCACCAGCCTAAGCTTATACGTTACCCCCCTGTAAACTACTGTGTGGCCAGCGTTAACTGAGCCTACTCGAACCGTTATCCTTGGGTGCTCTTTCAAAGCCAAGAATGCGGCGACCTTACCCTTTCCCTCGTCGCCGAAGAAGCCGCTGCAGATTACTGTCAGCATTCTTCAACACGCTCACCCCTTAAAATATGGGTAGTATTAAGCTTTCCCTAGGAAAAGCTTAAGCAACCAGCCTAACAGGTATTATTCGGGTTGAGTGTGATAAAAATTGGTTGCTGCGGGTTTCCAGTCTCTATGCAGAAATACTTCTCGGAGTTCAGTCTTGTTGAAACCCAGTCGACTTTCTACAAGCTTCCCGAGATTAAAACGGTTGAAAGATGGAGGAGCCAAGCCTCAGAAAACTTCGAGTTCACAGTAAAGGTTTGGCAGGGAATTACACATCCTTCTGATAGCCCGACATGGAAGAGAAGCGAGCTTAAACTTGACCTCAGGAATTATGGAAATTTTAATCCTTCTAAAAAGACTTTTGAAGCATGGGATAAAACACTGGAGGTTGTGAAGAGCCTTGGCGCAAGAATAGCCGTCTTCCAGACCCCGCCGAGCTTCAACCCTTCTCCTAGAAACATCAGCAATATGAGGAAGTTCTTCAAGGAAATAGATAGGGGAGGAGCTAGGCTTGCCTGGGAGCCGCGTGGAGAATGGTTGGAGAAAAACAGTTTGACTAAGAAAATTCTTGACGAGCTCGATTTGATCCACGTAGTAGACCCTTTCTGGGATCAGCCTCTTACAACCGGAGTATATTACTTTAGGCTTCACGGACTTGGAAAACGCTACAATTACAGGTACGAATATAATATTGAAGATTTGAAGAGTCTTAGGACACTGGTGGAAGGTCTTGAAGACGCGGAGGAAGTCTACGTCCTGTTCAACAACGTGAAGATGTATGATTCTGCAAAGCTTTTCTCCAGAATTATTTTGAAACCCACGGGAAGAGGCTGATGCATCTCTCTAGGAACGAGAAGTAGTTCGGGTCTTCAACAGCATCCACAATGCCCTCTCCTGAATGTATAGTAGACTCTGAGAGTTTTTTAACGATATTCTCCGGAAAGCCTTTAAGAAATTCGCTTGAAGAGAATGATTTTATTACAACCTCCTTAGCATCCTTCGCCTTAGGCTTTAATATGGTCCACCATCTTCCGTTCCTTGGAAAAGGCTGAACCAGAGTCCTCTCATTACCCAAGTATGTTTCTACGAACTGGGACACGTTGCTGCTGAAATACGGTGGACCCATATGGATAACAGCCGCCTGCTTCTCAATCTCCTCAAGCATGAAGACCAAGACAATATTTTTCTCCTCGTCGCTCCAAGCCTTCTCCATCAGAACGCTGAACTCGTTCTCCTCGAGATGGTTGCCTAGTCTTGAAAGCAGCCTGTAGGCTTGCCCCCACATTATGTCAGGGATTTTTGTCCAAACAGGTATTGTAACCGAGAGCATGTTAAGCCTTCTGCTCCTGATAATCTCCTTCAACCCGGTTTTAGAGGCACGATAAACAGGGTAGAAGAACTCTATAGATGGTTTTTCAAGCATCATGTGAGCAGCGTATTGCGTTACGCTGAGGCTCTCACCACTTACCGCTGCAGCCACGTTCCTAAGCTCGTCTACAGGGTCTATGACGCAGAGCAGGCTACCGCGAGCCCTTCTAGCAAGCTCCTCCTCCCTATCGCTGTAAAGCCCACCTGGATCCAATGTTAAAGGAGGTTTGAAAGCCTCCAGAGCCTCCAAGGTCTTCACGAATCCCCCGAAGGAATAAACTAGTAGCTCCACCAGGAAGCCGCTGAAACCCCTTGTCTTTATCTCAGCACCGTAGACCCCTATTCCCTTGAAGAATCTTTTCAGTAGACGGGCTTCATCCCTCATTTCTAAGCTTAGATTCTCCTTCACGAACTCCGTGTGGAAAACAGTCCTATCAGTAGCGCTTCTGTAGGCGCCCTTCTCAACCTTGTAGCAAGGCACAATATCTACGTTAATACTGTCCATCTTGACCGTTACGTAAGGATGCTCCGCAAACCTGAGCTTACATTTCTCAGGCCCAAATATCCTCTTAACGTTCTCTATCAGCGTATTCCCCATCTCGTCTTTTTTCCAATCAACCGGGAACCTTATGAAAACATCTGCATCAGTCTCTCCACTAAGCCAAGTGCCTTTCGCTATTGACCCTTCGATAAGCACATCAGCCTTAGGCTCTAAACGCTTAAACTCGTCTCTTAGCGTTGAAACAGTCTTAGAGAGAACCCTGTTAACCTGCTCCTCCTCCTGTTGACTCGGCTTAACCCTTTTTAAGACCTCTTGAACAACCTCT